>ERZ778025.52-NODE-52-length-394808-cov-14.058084_pt1 | contig 394808 bp, 341 predicted proteins | sample MGYA00375755_ERZ778025 | MGnify/ENA primary metagenome ERZ778025 (study PRJEB29350, sample SAMN05389825) | bioreactor metagenome | isolation source: Thiocyanate bioreactor | place: South Africa: University of Cape Town | collected 2014-03-17 ...
CGAGCTCGGGGGCATCGAGCTCGGGGGCATCGAGCTCGGGGGCATCGAGCTCGGGTGGGGCGAGCTCGGGCGGATCGAGCTCCGGTGGCGCAGACGCGTCGAGCGGCGGCGTCTCGGGTCCGGGGACGACCCATGCGGGCTGCAGGATCTTCCCGAACGACAACGCGTGGAACCTCGACATCGCCGGTGCTGCCGTCGCATCCGACCTGATGACGACGGTGATGCCGAAGATGAGCCCTACGCGGGGGTTGCACCCGGACTGGGGCTCGTCCGCAGAGGACTACGGGATCCCCATCACGGTCGGGAAGGCCAGCGCACCGGTGCCGATCTCGTTCGATACGAACTGGGGCCCGAGGGAGAGCGACAAGCTCCCGTGCGCGGGCGGCGGCGGGGACTTCTGCTATCCGATCCCGCTCGACGCGAAGATCGAGGGGGGCGGCGATCGTCACATCCTGTTCCTCGCGACCGACGGCGCTCCGGACAAGTGCATTCTGTACGAGCTCTTCGCGGCGAGGAGGAGCGGGTCCGGCTTCACCGCGTCGAGCGCTGCCATCTTCGCGCTCGATTCGAACGCGCGCCGCCCCGAAGGCTGGACGAGTGCGGACGCGGCGGGGCTGCCGATCATGCCGGGTCTCGTGCGCAAGGAAGAGATCGATCGCGGTGAGATCACGCACGCGCTGCGCTTCACGATGAGCCGCACGCGCCACGCGTACATCCATCCGGCCACGCACGCGGCCGGATCCGACGACGCCACCCTGCCGTCGATGGGGCTCCGTGTCCGCTTGAAGGCGGCGATCGACGAGAGTCAGTTCAGCGGACCGTCTCTCGTCATCGTCAAGGCGATGAAGAAGTACGGCCTCATCCTCGCCGACAACGGTTCGGACTGGTACATCAGCGGCGAGCAGAACGACACCTGGGACATGGGCGCGCTGAACACGCAGCTCGGCAAGATCCGGGGCGCGGACTTCGAGATCGTCGACACCGGCCCGATCATCCCGCAGCCCGATTGACGGGCGCCGTCACCGGCACCGTCAGGGAATCAGCGGAAGTAGAGCGTCTCGGCCTCGCCGCGGGCGGCGATCTTCGCGTCGACGATCGCGACGAGCTCCTTGATTCGTCGAGCGACGTTCTCCGTCACCGCGGAAGACAGCAGCGGACGTCCCGGCGCCTCGTCTCCGAACACCGCAGCGAGGCGCTCGGCGTCGAGCTTGCGCGCGCCGGCGACGAACGCTCGCGAGAAGCGGTCGGTGCCGTCGAGCAGCGCCTTGTTCCGCTCGAGCTGAGCCTTCGGCGGACCCTCCATGAACGCGGCGTCGTTGTCGATGAAGAGGACGTGCGTGCCGGTCGGGTCGAGCCCGACGTTCTCGCCGCTGTAGCGATCCCAGTTGCCGGTGATGAAGTCGAAGGCGACGAGCATGCTCGCCTGACGTGCAAGATCGCTCTTGCCCGCGGGGATCGGCTTGCCCGCGCCGAGCCAGGCGCGCGCTTCGGTCCTCAGCGGCTCCTTCTCGATTGGCCAGAACGAGAGCCCGTCGATCCACGGGATCAGGGCGCCGTAGACCTTGCCTTGCTCGACGATCACTTCGTCGGCGAAGAGCGTCGATGCCTCGTCACTCTGCGCGAGCACCGCGGCGGCGGCTCGTGCGTCGAACACCCGGATGCATGCGGGCGGCACGTTCGCGATGCCGAGCGCCTCGGCCAGGCGGAAGGCGGCGACCTCGCCCTTGTACCGGCCCTTCACCTTCTTCGCGTTCGGCTTCCACGCGGCCTTCTTCCCGCTCGAGAGCAGGAGCTTGAAGACGACGGAGGTGTGGCCGATGCTCTTTCCGCCCTTCGGCGTGCTCGTGTCCGTGCAGTCGAATGCCCACGTGGGCTTCGCGTCGGTCACGGCCACAGCGGCGTCGCCGTCGACCGTGGTCGCGACGGGAGGGGAGGGGGGCGCGCTCGGAGACGCGAGGCTCGGCGTCGCGCTGGCCGTAGCCGGGACGGTCGTCTCCGGCGTCGCCTTCTTGCCGTCACACGCGGCGACGAACGCCAGCGCGAGGACGAGCGCGGAGTTACGTCGTCGAAGCGACACGTTCGACGAAGGCTCGGATGCGCGCGCCCACGAGCTCGGGCTGCTCGATCGGGGCAACATGGCTCCCGCCGCTCACCATCAGGAGCTCGGCGTTCGGGATGCGCTCTGCCATCGCCTCCGAGAGGGATGCAGGGGTGAAGGTGTCCTTCTCGCCCGCGATGACGAGGACCGGAACGTCGACCTCGCCGAGCCACTCTTCCGCGCTGTGATCTCCTGCGGCGCGAAGCATGCGCAGGAACATCGGGAAGTCGACGTGGGTCATGTGCTTGAGGTACGGCAGCATGTCCTCGCGGCGCACGTTGCTCGGGTCGACGTCGCGCGCGAGCAGCGCAGCCTTCAGCGCCACCTCGGGCGGGATGCGCGACCAGATCGCGCGGACGATGTCTGGCTGCTTGTCGACGATGTCCATCAGCTTCGGAAGGATCATGTCGAGGATGGGCACGCCGCGGAACGAGTGCGTGACCTTGCCGTAGCTCCCGCAGATGAGGACGATGCCCTTGACGTTCTTCGGGTAGCGACGCCACTCCTCGAGCGCGACCTGGGTTCCCATCGAGTGCCCGATGAGCACGCACGGCTTGTCGCCGAGGTCGTCGCGAACGGTCTTCAGGTCCGTTGCGTGGGCACCGATGTCGATCCGCGCCTTGTCGACCGGTGCGCCGCTGCGTCCGTGGCCGCGGTAGTGCCAGTGGGCGACATCACAGACCTCGGCGATCCCCTTCCACAAGTACTTCCAGATGAAGCCGTCGCAGAGGATGCCGTCGCAGAAGACGGTCGAAATGCCGAGCTTGTGCTCCGGATGGCGCGCAGGCATCGTCCGGACGTAGAGGCGCGTGCCGTCCTCCGCCGCTACGGTGTGCTGGCGCTCGGCCGGATCGGGCGGAGGTGGACGGCCCGACGGTGGCGGCGGCAAAGAAGGAGGACGTACGCTTTCGCTCACGAGAGCTGCTCGCTCAGCGCGGAGGCTGCTGCGTTGAATGTAACCCGATCGAGGATGTTTGAAGCACGTACGCGGCCAGCGAGCGTCCCCACCTAGGCGGTGGGGCGCCCGATCGTCATCCGTGTACGTTCGAGCTCAACCGTCGTCGTCTTCTTCGCCGTCGCCGACCTCGTTGACGCTCGGCAGCTTCTTGATCTCGAGGCGCGAGATCTTCCAGGCGCGCTGGACGACCCACGAGAGGGAGCGGTCGAGGCGAGCTGCCTCTTCCTTGATCTCCTGAAGCATCGACTCGGGGAAGTAGAGGCTCTGCTTCCTCTTATCGGTCTTGGAGCTCTCACTGCGGAGATTGCTGATCGAGTCCTTGTCGTTCGCCAAGGCGAGCCTCCTGTGGTGGACGTTCAGGGGCTCTTTGGGGCACGTCGGTGACGCTATGAGCCCCTTTGCCCCGTTCACCGACAATGATCCACTTCTGCGGCGGATCCGTCCACTGGTTTCGATCGGCTTCGGTATCGTGGAGCGTTAAGCTTCGCGCGCCTCGGCCGGAGGCAGGGACGGCGCTCGGCTGAAAGAAGCGGTAGGCTGGCGGCCGTGAAGCTGCTCCGCATTCTTCTTCCCACGCTGGGTGCGTTCGCCGGCGGGCTCGTGCTCGGGACCTACCGCGCGGAGGCGACGCCCGAGAACCAGAATCCGTATCAGTCGGTGAACCAGCTCGGGCGTGTCCTCGTGCAGGTCGAGAACCACTACGTCGACCCCGTCGAGCGCAACAAGCTCGTCGAGGGCGCGATCAAGGGGATGGTCGAGAATCTCGATCCGCACTCGGCGTACATGCCGCCCGAGGAGTGGCGCCAGTTCCAGAGCGACACCGAAGGAAAGTTCGGCGGCGTGGGCCTCGAGGTCGACGGACGTGGCGACAAGCTGATCATCATCGCGCCGATCGAGGGCTCACCGGCGCAGCGTGCCGGCATCAAGAGCGGCGATCAGATCGTCGGTGTCGACGGCGAGGATGTGCTCGGCCAGCCGCTCGACAAGGTCGTGAAGCGAATGCGCGGCGCGGCGGGCACGAAGGTGAAGATCACGGTGCTTCGCGAGGTGAAGGGCGCGAAGACGAAGGAGAGGGCATCGCGCGAGGCGAAGGAGCCGAAGGAAGAGGCCGCCGACGCCGGTGCAGCGGCCCCTGCTCCGCCGCCCGAGCGCACGGGGCAGACGCTCACCTTCGAGCTGACGCGTGAGGTGATCCACGTGTCGGCCGTGCTCCACAAGCTCCTCGACGGCAACGTCGGCTACCTCCGCATCAAGCAGTTCCAGGAGCGGACCCACGCGGAGCTCATGGCGGCGGCCGCGAAGATGCGCGCCGAGTCGAAGAGCGGCGGCCTGGCGGGCATCCTGCTCGATGTCCGGAGCAACCCAGGCGGCCTCGTCGACGAGGCGACCGAGATCGCGGACGAGTTCCTCGCGTCGGGCGGCATCTACTCGATGCGCCATCGCGGGGAAGTGATCGAGGACCTGAAGGCTCGGCCCGGCGGCGCGTTCGCCGATCTGCCCGTCGTCGCGCTCGTGAACGAGTGGAGCGCGAGCGCGAGCGAGCTCCTGATCGGCGCGCTCCAGGACAACAAGCGCGCGACCGTCGTCGGGGCAAACACCTTCGGCAAGGGCAGCGTTCAGTCGATCCTGCCGCTGCCGAACCACGCGGGCCTCAAGCTGACGACGGCGCGCTACTACACGCCGAGCGGGCACGCGATCCAGGCGGACGGCATCCACCCGGACGTCCTGCTCGAGCCGGGCACGCGGGCTCCCGCCGAGACGCCGAAGGTCGTGCGCGAGCGCGACCTGCCGGGCCATCTCCCCGCGGAGGGGCCGCAGGGCGGCAGTGCCCCGCGCGACGGCGGCGCGGCCGTGCGGGTCGAGGCGGGCGCGGACGACGTCGCGGGGACGATCGCTCGGGACGTCCCGCTGGACCCGTCGAGCTCGAACGACGTCGTCCTCCGGGTCGGCTACCAGATGCTCAAGGCCCAGATGTCCGCGAAGGCGCCGCTCTCGAAGTAGCCCGGGGAGGGGGGCGCTCGGCCGACGCGCAGCGGTCGGCCTCGGCCCGCATTCCGATGCGGGCTCGGTCCGTATCCGCTCTGGGCAGCGCTTCAGTGCTGGTCGTCCCGGAGGACGATCGCCGCATGGACCAGCGGCATCAGCAGGACGAACGTCACCGCGACGAGGGCGAAGCTCACCCATGTCCATTCGCCCGGCGGTCCGATCCGGAGGAGCGAGAAGAGCATCACGCCGATGCCCATGATCGCGTGCATCCGCGTGGGCGCGCGCCAGACGAGCGCGCTCGTCGTCACCGCGAGGACGGCGCAGCCGATCGCGAGCACGCTCTTCCAGTTCCACAGGACCTCGCTCCGGTGAAACCACCCGACCAGGGCAAGCCCTGTCAGCGCGCTGAACGAGAGCAGCGCCATGGACGCGAGAAACGCTGCTCGCCTGGAGACGTGATCTTCCACTTCGAGCCGGCGCCCAGGATACATCAACCCGGCGGCCCCTTCACCCGCTGCAGCGGCCCCATGAACGGCCGGGCTCCTCGCTACCCGCGCACGCGGATCGCGTAGGTGAGCTTGAGGACGCTCTTCATCACGTTCGGGACACGCTTGAAGAGGTTGATCGACGGCGGACGCTTCTCGATCACACGCACCGGGATCTCCTTCGTGCGCACCCCGCCGCGATCGGCACGAATGACGAGCTCGCTCGCGAACACGTCCTTGTCGACGAGGCAGGACCGCACGATGTCGAGGAGCGCGAGGCGGCGGAAGGCCTTCAGGCCATGCGTGTCGGTGCCGCGGAAGCCGAGCAGGATCTTGAGCATCGACGAGTAGGCGATGCTCGCGACGTGGCGGATGGCCGGGCGGTCGTCCTCCGCACCGTGCGCGAGCTTCGACCCGATGACGAGGTCGGCCTCTCCGCTCTCGAGGATGTCGACGGCTCGACGGTGAAAGTCGACATCGCAGAGGTCGATCTCGTCGCAGATGACGAGGTCGCCGCGCGACAGCAAGATCCCCTGCTTGAGCGCCTTGCCGTAGTTCGGCTCGCCCATGCTGATGATCTTCACCTGACCGTCCTCGGCGTCGCCGTACTTCTCGGCGAGCGCCTGACCGATCTCGATGGTGCGGTCCTTCGAGCCGTTCTCCGCGAGGATGATCTCGTACTTCCACCCGAGCGGCTTCAGACGTTCACGGACGTCCACGATCGCCGCATGGAGGATCGCCTCTTCGTTGTAGATGGGGATGACGATCGAAATGCGCGGTGCGTCGGACGTGGCCATGGGGCGATCGGTCCCTCCCCCACGAGGAGCGGGGAATGCAAGGAGAAGGGGAGAAGGTCGGGAGACCTTTTAGTACGGGCGAGGTGGCGCCGCCAAGTCGCGTCTAGTAGGGTCCGCCCGATGGCCCGTCTTCGCTCATCCTCGCTGCTCGGAGCAATCGTCGTCCTCGCGCTGGCTGCCTCGGGTTGTAGCAAGGACAAGCCCAAGTCCGAGGCGTCCACGAAGGCGGAGCCGACTCCGGTCCCGTCGGACATGGTCTTCAACGATTTCCTTCCGTCCACCGGGAGCGCGGCTGGGCTCGGCGTTCGCGACTCCGGGCTCGAGGGCGGCCTCGGGGAGGTCGGCGGCGGCGAGCCGGGCGACGCGCATGGCGGGCACGAGGGCGACAAGCTCGCCGTCAAGGTCATCGAGGCCGGTGCCGAGCCCCGCGCGGTCCGGAAATACACCTTCGTCGCGAACAAGGTCGACAAGCGCATCCTCACGATCACGCAGGCGGTCTCGCAGAGCGCCGGCGGGCAGAACGCGCCTGCGCAAGAGATCACGCTGAAGATCCACCTCGACGTCACACCGAAGCAGGTGAAACCGGCTGGCGCGATGATGGAGGCCAAGGTCACGAAGGTAGAGCTTCCGGGCGCGCCGCCTCAGGCCGCGCAGATGCTCGCAGCCGTGAACGGGCTTGCCGGGACGTTCGAGATCTCGTCGAGCGGCGAGGCGGGAGAGGTCTCGTTCGTCGGCTCCCCGCAGATGAGGAACCAGCTCGCAGAGAGCATCCTCCAGGGCGTGAGCCAGGCCGCGCAGCTCTTCGTCTCTCCGCTCCCGACGGAGCCGATCGGCCTCGGCGCGAAGTGGGAGCTCGGCAGCAAGTCGGATGCGGAGCAGGGGACGAAGCGCTTCACGCTGAAGGAAGTCTCGAACGAGGGCGCCACCGTCGAGTCCGAGATCGAGATCAAGATTCCGCGCCGTGCGACGCAGAGCCCGCGCGGCGGGACGATGTTCATCGAGGTGGACGGCAAGGGCCACAACAGCCAGCACGTTCGCTGGAACCAGCTCGCGTCGAAGGCTGATGGCGAGCTCTCGATCAACGAGACGATCGAGGTGCCCGACCCGTCCGGCGGCGGCAAGCAGACGATCCGTCAGACGCAGAAGTCCAAGCAGGTGATCGAGACGGCGAAGTAAGGGGCGCGTCGCGAGGCGGCGCTGCACCTTTCGCTCGGGTCACGGTCGCGGTCATGCTCGACCGCGGCGGCTCCCGTTCCCACGCTTCGCGCACGGGTTGTCCGCGCGTTGTGCACGGGCTTTCCCCGGTCGTGGCTGAGATCCCGGACAATCTCAGGCAAGCCCGCGCGCACCGTTGACATGCGGGACGCACCGTACGATTGATGCGCGGTCCTCAGCGGGACTCCAAGAGCCCTCGGCGGAGTCGAGAGCCCGCGGCGGGAGTCGAGGGCTCTCAGCGGGAGTCCAAACAAGGAGCGTGTGATGGCGGAAGGTCTGAACAAGGTCATGTTGCTCGGGAACCTCGGCGCGGATCCGGAGCTGCGCGTGACGCAGGGCGGCCAGGCCATCCTGAAGCTCCGTCTGGCGACGACCGAGACCTACCTCGATCGGAACAACACCCGTCAGGAGCGGACCGAGTGGCATGCCGTCACGCTCTGGGGGAAGCGCGGCGAGGCCCTCGCGAAGTTCCTCTCGAAGGGCGAGCGCATCTTCGTCGAGGGCTCGCTCCGCACGTCGAGCTACGAAAAGGACGGCGATAAGCGCTACCGTACGGAGGTCGTCGCGACGAACATCATCCTCGCCGGCCGCGGCAAGGGCGGCGAGGCGGGTGAAGGCGGCGGTTACGAGCGCCGCGCTCCGCAGCGCGACAGCGGCGGTTACGGCGGTGGCGGCGGCGGCGGCGGCGGCGGTTATGGTGGCGGCGGCGGCGGCGGCGGCCGCGCACCGGCGCGCGAGCAGGCGGCGCCGCCTCCGGCCGACGACTTCGGCGACTACCCGGGCGGCGGCGACGACGACATCCCGTTCTGATTCGCCATCCGCCCGTTTGGGCCCGTTTGGGCGAACGGCTCGTGGCTTCAGGACCAGCGAGGCAGCGTCTGCGCGGCCTCGGGTGCTTCGCCCGAACGAGAGGGTGAAGCGCGAGCGCGACGACGGCAAGGCCGGCGGAGCGACCCAAAACCCGAGCGATTGTCGGTCGGGTTGTTCTTGCCCTAGGTAGGCTCGTTCGCTAAGAAGGCCGGCCTTCCTCCTATATGCCCGCGCAGCTTCGTCGCGGCCGCCAACGGAGGACCCGAGGAACCCCATGCGAGAAGGCATTCATCCCGAGTACCCGCCGGCGGCCGTCAGCTGCGCGTGCGGCAACAGCTTCGTGACGCGCTCGACGCGCGGCGACTTCCAGGTCGACGTCTGCGCCGCGTGCCACCCGTTCTACACGGGTACGCAGAAGCTCATCGACGCCGCAGGTCGCGTCGATCGCTTCCGTAAGCGCTACGGTGCCGACAAGAAGGCGGCCGCGCCCGCGCCCGCTCCCAAGGCCGAGAAGAAGGCCGAGACCCCCGCCGCCTCCGAGTAGCCGCTCACGCCTCTCGTGCGTAGAGTTGTCGATCCATGCCCGAGTCGACCGATCCCTCACGCACCGCCGGCCCGTCCCCTGCCGAGGTAGTGGCCACCAGGCCCTACATCGGCGGGCAGGCCGTCCTCGAAGGCGTCATGATGAGGGCGCCAAAGTCGCTTGCGATCGTGGTGCGCCGTCGAGACGGCTCGCTCCACGTTCGCGAGCGCGCGATGGCCGATGGCCGCACGGGCTTCGCGAAGCTCCCGTTCATCCGCGGAATGGCGTCCCTTGGTGAGAGCCTCCGCCTCGGAAGCGAGGCGCTGCGGTTCTCCGCCGAGCAGATGGAGCGCGATTTCGAGGCCGAGGAAGCGGAGGCGAAGGCCAAGGCTGCGAAGACCGGAATAGGGACGAGCATGCTCGCCGTGCTCCGTACGATCGGCTACACGCTCTTTCTCCTGACGACGGCCGACGGCGACACCGCGAGTCCCGCTTCGTCGAAGGAGCCGAGCGATCCAGCGAGTCGCGACGAGGGCCTCGCGGTCCCGAAGGAAGAGAAGAAGGGCTCCCGCGCCCCGATGACCTTCATGGTCGTCTTGATGGTCGGCTTCATGATCGCGCTGCCTCAGGCCGCGGCCGCCGGCATCAACCGATTGCTGCACCTCGATCTCGACGTGCAGTCGCCCGGGTTCCAGGCGCTCACCGGCGCCTTCAAGCTCACGATCGTGATCGGCTACCTGCTGCTCGTCCGCAACGTCTTCGCGGACATCCGGCGCGTCTTCCAGTACCACGGCGCCGAGCACAAGACGATCACCACCTACGAGGACAACCAGCCGCTGACGGTCGAGAACGCGCGCACGAAGACGACGCTTCACCCGCGCTGCGGCACGACCTTCCTCGTGATGGTGGCGATGGTCTCGATCCTCGTCTTCACGGGGGTCGGTGGCTTCCTCCCCAAGATCCAGACGGGCAACGCTGCGCTCGACAACGTGGTCTTCTTCTTCGAGAAGCTCCCGTTCCTCCCGCTCATCGCGGCGGTGACGTTCGAGATCCAGCGTGTGTTCGCGCGGTGGTGCACCACGGGACCGCTCCGCGTCCTCCTCTGGCCCGGCTTCCTCTGCCAGAAGATCACGACGATCGAGCCCGATGACGAGCAGCTCGAGGTCGCGCTCGCGTCGCTCCGCGTCACGCTCTTCCGCGAGAAGGGCGAGGACACGAAGAACGGCGGTGACGTTCGCTACGCGACGTTCGACGCGCTCATGAAGTCGCCGCACCTCCGGCGCGCGGCCTGAGCTCGCCGCAGGAGCGAGGGACAGAAGAGGCGTTCGGGCTCGCGCGTCGACGAGGCGCGGCGGCGCCCTCCGGTCCACGCGGCGCGGTGCCCTTCGGCCCGCGCCGCGTTTCGTTTCCGAGCCGGTCATCGTCGGCCGCGCTGGTCCAGCGGCATCGCGTCGTTTCGCCCATCTGCGCGCCGCGGATCGCGCGCGGATCGTGCGCGGCGCGTGGTAGCCTCTCGTGCCAATGCTTCCTCTCGAGAAGCTCGAACAGTTGACCCGACGCTACACGGAGCTCGACGAGCTCATGTGTCGCCCCGACGTGCTCACGGACCGCAATCAGCTGAGCAAGCTGACGAAGGAGCGAAGTGACCTCGAGTCGCTCGTCGCGGCGTATGGGCGCTACCGCGACGTCCAGAAGAAGCTCAAGGAAGACGAGGAGGCCTTGGCCGACCCCGAGCTTCGCGAGCTCGTCGAGCTGGAGATCCCGGAGCTCCAAGCGTCGCTCACGGGGCTCGAGAAGGAGATCCAGATCCTCCTCCTCCCCGCCGACCCGAACGACAAGAAGAACGTCATCCTCGAGATTCGCGGTGGCGAGGGCGGGGAAGAGGCTGCCCTCTTCGCGGCGGATCTCTTCCGCATGTACGGGCGCTATGCCGAGGTGAAGGGCTGGACGCTCGAGGTCATGTCCCTCAGCGAGAGCACGACCGGCGGCTACAAGGAGTGCATCGCGCTCGTCGCCGGGAAAGACGTGTACTCGAGCCTCCGCTTCGAGGGCGGCGTCCACCGCGTGCAGCGCGTTCCAGCCACCGAGACGCAGGGGCGCATCCACACGTCGACCGCGACGGTCGCCGTGCTCCCCGAGGCCGACGACGTCGACGTGCAGATCGACGACAAGGACCTCGAGATCTCGATTGCCGCGAGCGGCGGTCCCGGTGGTCAGGGCGTCAACACGACGAACAGCGCCGTGCAGATCCAGCACAAGCCGACCGGCATCATCGTGAAATGCCAGGACGAACGCTCGCAGCTGAAGAACAAGGCGAAGGCGCTCAAGGTCCTGAAGAGCCGCCTCCTCGACATCGAGCGCGAGAAGCAGGAAGCCGCGCTGTCGGCCGAGCGTCGCGGGATGGTGGGGACCGGCGAGCGGAGCCAGAAGATCCGCACCTACAACTATCCGCAGAACCGCGTCAGCGATCACCGCATCAAGCTCACGCTGAACAAGCTCGAGCGCATCGTCGAGGGCGACCTCGAAGAGCTCGTGACTGCACTGCGCACGCATCGTCAGGCCGCGCTCCTCAACCAGGTCAACGGCGGCGGCGCCATGACCAACATGTTCGGCACCGGGGACGACGAGGACCAGTGAGGCGCTCGTCCTTCCCCCCGCCGCGCGCGCGTGTCTCGCCGGCGGCCGCGTCCGCACGGCCGCTGCGCGAGCTCGGGGAGAAGCAGATCGAGGCGCTTACCGTCGCGATGATCGTGGCGCCCGGCGTCTACGTGCGGAACCGCATGTTCGACCTCTTCACGTCGTCGGGCGCGCGGCGCGCGCGCCAGCGAGCGGGGATCGTGCGAGGTATCGTCCCGCAGCTCGCACGCGCGACGGCGATCACTCTGTCGGGTGAGGCGCGGGGCGGCGAGACGGCGTTCGTGCTTCGTTACATCATTCCAGCCGTGCACCTCACGCGCGTCGTCGAGCTTTCGGCGACGGAGCTCGCGGCGCTGCGTCTCGTCGCCGAGCGGGGCAACATCCGCGCTCTGCCGCCGTGCGCGTCCGACCGGGACCTCGTCGCGAGATCCCTGGCCAGGCTCATGGACGGCGAGGCGTCGCTCGACGTCGCGCGCCTCGCGCGCGAGCTCGCCGCTCCTTCCGGGGAGTGACGCGGAGGATCAGCCCGGCGGCCACGTCATCTCGTCGCGCGCGAGCTCGCGGCTTTTTTCGGGGACTGACGTCCGGCCGGGAGGATCAGCCCGGCGGCCACGTCATCTGGCGCCCGCCGAGGACGTGCACGTGGATGTGGTGCACGGTCTGGCCGGCGGCATCGCCGTCGTTGATGACGAGGCGATAGCCGTCCTTCGTGAGTCCCTCCTGATCGGCCACACGACGGGCGGCGATGAGGAGGTTGCCCATCGTCTCCGCATGCGCAGGCTCGAGGTCGTGGATCGCCGCGACGTGCTTCTTCGGGATGACGAGCACGTGCGTCGGCGCGACCGGCCGGATGTCGCGGAAGGCGAGGGCGTGGTCGTCCTCGTACACGACGGTGGCAGGGACCTTCCTCTCGAGGATGTTGCAGAACAGGCAGCCCATGGCCCGAGCTTACGCCATGTCGGCCGTCGCGCGGCGAACGATGGCGCGCGTGAGGCGAGCAAGCGCGGGCGGGCACTGCACGAGGTAGAGCGAGGGCTCGATGAGCTCGAGCTCCATGAGGCGGAGGACCCCGTTTTCGTCCCGGACGACGTCGACCCGGGCATAGAGCAGATCCGTGGCGATCGGCTCGAGGACCTTCTCGGCGAAGGCGCGCTCTTCCGGAGCGATCGGCATCGCCGCGGAGACCGCCTCGGTGCTGCCGCTGAACCGCGGCGACTTTCGGATCGCGTGCGTGAGCTCGCCGTCGATCCACACGAGGGAGCGCTCTCCGTACGTGTCGACCGATGGCATCCACGGCTGGATCATCGCGTCGCGCTCGCGCGTGAGCTCGTCGAGGAAGCGCTGGGCGGCGGCCGCCTCGGTTGCGGCAAAGCGCTGCGTCGAAAAGGAGCCCGCAGAGACGACGGGCTTGATCACGATCGCGTCCCATCCGCGTTCACGCGTGACGTCCGGGATCGACCGTGCGTCGCCCTTCATCGCGTATTCGGTCGGCACCACGTCGATACCGCGGCGCGAGAGATCGCGGAGGTACGTCTTGCGCGCGTTTTGCCGGACGATGGAGGCGGGGTTGAAGAGGTGCGTCGTCTTCGCCGTGCGCTCCACCCACGCGAGGAAGCCGTCGACGTCCTCGAAGTAGTTCCATGTCGAGCGAATGACGACGAGCTCGCCGGCGTCCGGCGCGTTCATCGGATCGTCCCAGGCGAGGAGCCGGACGCTCGCTCCCGCATCTTCGAGCGCGCCGACGAGCAGCGCCTGGTCGGCGTCGGGCGCGGGCAGCGTCGTGCACGTGGCGAGGGCGACCTTCATCGACCCGGAACACTAGGCCATCGAGACAAAATGAGAAAAGCCCGCCTGAAACAAGCGGGCCTCTCTCTCTCGACGCGCGGCTAGCCGCGCAGCGAGCTCACTTCTTCGGCGGGGTGGCCGCGGGGGCCGCGTCCGTCGACGCCGGAGCAGCGGCCGAGTCGGTCGACGCCGGGGCCGGGGTCTCCGTGCTGGCCGGAGCCGTCGTGCTGGTGTTGTTGGTGGTCGACGGATCGGCCGGCTTGGGGTCGCTGCCGCCGCACGCCGCGAGAACCGCGATAGCGGAAAGAACGAAGAGCTTCTTCATTGTTATAGCCTCCAGGGCGGGTGTTTTCCGCCGTTTGGAGGGCATTCGTCAAGGAAAAGTGGCACTCTGGCATGGCGTCTCGTGTTTCGAGACGATCTTTGCGAGGTGACGCCTGGTGGGCTCGCTGTGAAAAAACAGAAGGATTTCAGAGCGGAGGTCGCGTTAGTGAGGACTGTGGTCCTCTGTGCCGCCCCCGGCGCTCGCCCGACGCGATGCGATGAATGGATGATGCGGTCGAGCGTCCATCGCTCTCCAACCGAGGCTTTGTCGACGTGAGCACCAGCCATTCGCCGCCCCCGCAGGTTTCACTCGTCCCGCGTCGTCGGAGGTCGCGGACCGCTTTCGTCATGAAGGCGCTGGCCGGCCTCGGGCTCACCGGCGTGCTCGGCGCGGGCTACTGGGTGCAAACCCATGAGCTCTCTGCAGGCGAGCTCATGAGCGAGCTCCGTCGAGGCGACGATCCGCGCTTCGAGTGGCAGTCGGTCGACAAGAAGCACTGGCAGGCCGTCGCGGACACTCCTGGTGAGAGCCCCGAGGTCACCGACGCGCGCGAAGGGAACAGTGCCGGGTGTCAGGCAGGGATGGTGCGCATCAAGGGCGCCTTCCGCCGCGAGCTCAACGGGACGGCGACCGGGGAGGTCGAGCGCCTCCAGGACGCTGCCTGCACCGACTGGATCAGCCGCGAGTTCCCCGCGCGCTGCCGGACGTTCGATCGCGAGAAGATCGCGTCCGAGGTGGCGAAGCTGCCGACGCAGCAGATGGACTACTGCATCGATCGCTTCGAGTACCCGAACGTGCTCGGTCAGAACCCGATGATCGTGGCGACGTTCCGCGAGGCCGAGGCGATCTGCAAGAAGAGCTCGAAGCGCCTCTGCACCGAGAACGAGTGGACGTTCGCGTGTGAAGGCGAAGAGGTCCGTCCGTACCCGTACGGTTGGACGCGCGACACGACGGCGTGCGTGATCGATCGATCGTGGCGGGCGTTCACCGACGGCGCGCTCCAGCCGCGCGACGGGCAAAAGGCGCGCGAGGAGCTCGATCGGCTCTGGCAGGGCGAGCCTTCGGGATCGCGCGGTGGATGCCGGAGCCCGTTCGGCGTCTACGACCTGACGGGCAACGTCGACGAGTGGACTCGGAGCGTGAACCCCACGGGGTACCGATCGATCCTCAAGGGAGGTTACTGGGGGCCCGTCCGAGCGCGCTGCCGTCCGGCGACGCGCGCGCACAACGAGGACTTCATCGCCTACCAGCAGAGCTTCCGCTGCTGCGGAGAATCGAACGACAGCGTCCCCGCGCCGGCGCCGGCGCCTCCGGTGGCGTCGCTCGTCGATGCGGGGCCGATGACGCCGAGCGCGCTGGCTCCGGTTCACGGCGCCGATGCCGGATCGCCTCGTCCCACCGCCGATCTCGTGGCCGAATGGTCGTCCTCGAGCGATGACGAGCTCGAAGCGCTCACGAAGGCGCGCGCGGCGCGCTGCACGGCGTCTACGGCGCTCGGCTCGCACGCCGGGACGATCTCGGCGTCCACGGCGCTCGCGACGGTCGCGCTCGTCGTGCTCCGGCGTCGCCGTCGCTGCTGAGCCGAGGTGGCTCAGCAGGCGTCGTCGTGAGCCTTCTCCGGGTCGAGCACGCTCAACGGGCAGTCGTCGTCGTCATCGAGGATGTCCTCGTCGTCGATGGTGACCACCTCGTCATCGGGACCGAAGGCGATAGCGGGAGAGGGGAGCATGTCGTTCGGCCAGCACACGACGTGCCCGCGAAAGCCGCGCGTTTGTCCTGAGCATTGGGCAATGCTCGTGTGGCGGAAGGCGACGGCGGTCCATGGCTGGCGCGCCCTCGTCGCAGACGGGCTCGTGGAGGTCGATCCGACGTCGCGCGTGCAGGTGCCGCAGGCGCGGTCTGATCGCCGTCGCGCGCGACGCACGCGCGACGCGCTCGCCGTGTTCTTCCCTCACGCACACGGCGGATCGGCGCTCGCTCGAATCGTGATCGCCGAGCCGGTCAGGACGTGGCGCGAGCTCAGCGCGGGCATCGTGGTGCCGGGGCGTAGTGACCGCGCGCATTCGTCCACGCCTTGCAGGCGACGTCCTCGCGATGACTCGAGCAGGTTCGCGCTCAGCCGTGCCCCCGACCTCTTCCGACGTGCCGTCGGTGGAGCGTTCGCGGAGAGCGGTGCTCGCGGAGGCTCCTCTCTTCGAGGGGGTCTTCCTCGGAGGGTTCGAGTGCGCGTGTCACCGGCTCGCTGACGGCCGCCGGCTCGACGTGCTCGCGGCCACGCGCCACGACGAGCTCGTCGCCGAGGACTACGGGCGCCTGCGCAAGATCGGAATGACGGCGTGCCGGGACGGGTTGCCGTGGCCGCTCGTCGAGCGCGCGGGGCGCTTCGACTTCACGCGGTTCGCACCGATGGTCCGCGCCGCGCGCCGTCATGGCATCGACGTCATCTGGGACCTGATGCGCTTCGGATGGCCGGACGACGTCGATCCGTTCAGCGCTGCGTTCCCGGCGCGCTTCGGGCGCTACGCGTCCACCTTCGCGCGCTGGTTGTCGATGGAGACGGATCGACCCGTGATCGTCGCCCCGGTGAGCGAGATGTCGTCGCTCGCTCGGGCGGGCGGTGACGTTCGCCGCCTGAATCCCTTCGCGGCCGCGCGCGGTGTCGAGCTCAAGGCGCAGCTCGTACGAGCGACGATCGAGGCGATCGAGGGGGTCCGTCTCGTGATCCCAGGAGCGCGCTTCGTGCAGCCCGAGCCGGTGATCCACATCGTCGATTCGAAGGCGCACGGGCGGACGTCGGAGCACGTCGAGTCGGAGAACCTCCTGCAGTACCAGGCGTGGGAGATGCTGGTCGGGCGCGTCTGGCCGTCGCTCGGCGGCCATCCGCGCTATCTCGACATCGTCGGCGTCGACTTCGACGCCGGCAGCCAGCTCACCGACGGCGGCGCGACGATCGAGCGGGATGACGTCCGCTATCGCCCCTTCGCGAAGATGCTCCTCGACGTGTGGAGGCGCTACGACCGTCCGATGATCGTGTCGAAGACGGGGAGCGCAGGTGCCGAGCGTGGACCCTGGCTTCGCTACGTCAGCGGGCAGTGCATCGCTGCGCTCCGCCGTGGCTGCGAGCTCCACGGCGTCACGCTCTACCCGATCGTGGATCACGGGGAGGCGAGTGGCGGCGAGGCGCGAGCGAGCGTTGTTGGTCGCTCCGACGAGGGGCTCTGGGGCCACGCCGACGAAGCGGGGCACCGCGAGCCCGACGGCGATCTCCTGAGCGTGCTCATCCGCGAGACGCCGAGGCTCGAGGCATCGAGGGCGACGATGCTCCGCGGGCGCATCGAGTCTTCCGACGCCGAGACGACAGGCGAGGGCTGACGTCTCCCGCACGCGCGTCTTGCATCGATGGATCGGCGGCGGCGGGCTCGCCGGTCCTCGCCGTCATTGGTCGTGGTCTCATCGCTCGTCGCGCATCACGGCTGGGATGCGCGATGCGCGTCGAGCGACGATGGCCCGGGCCCGTGGCGTGTTCTTCGTCCACGCTCGGGCGTAGGCTCGGGGATCAGGACGCGGCGCGGTCGGCTTCCTGCGGATCGCTCGACGTACGCGCGAGCGAGGGCAGCGCGGACTCGCGCCCCGCGCGCGACAGGACGCGGACGTGTGCCCCTCGCGCCGCGAGCTTTTTGGCGGCAGCGAGCGCATCGTCGAGCGTCGGGAAGGCCTCGGCCGACGATCCAATGGCTCGAAGGAGCCAGATCTCACCCATGGGCATCACGTAATAGACCGCATCGCGCTTCATTCAGGACCTCCCGAGCTTCGCGCGCCTTCGAGCAACCAACGCGCCAGTCGATCCTGCGGCCGCTCACAGCACGGAAGCTCGTCGTGTGAGCGCAGGTTCACTCGTCCGAGCGTGGCACAACGCGACCTCGCCGCCGTCGGTTGGCAGAACGTCTCGCCTCACGTCTCGCAACCCCGCGGAGCCTGTGGAAAACCTGCGGTGACGTGCTCCGATCACGTGTTGGGCCGCCGCGCGCCGGAGCCGCCGGAACCGAGCGCGATCCCGTGCGCGACGGGACCGAGCGCCGCGCCCTCCTCGACTCGTATCGCCCTCGTCGCGAGCGGGGCAGGGGGCGGGAGACGCACCGCCCGGCCCCGGGGCGCGCGAGAGCTCCGGGGCCTGCTGCCTCCAGCGCCGCAGGAGGAAGCACGAGGTACCAGTCGAGCTCGACCAGGGACGATCCATGCCGATGCCTTATTGAAATGGCACGGTTCCTCCGACATCCCGTTGACGGCGCGAGCTGCGCCCGGTATGCGTCTCCTTGCAACGGCGCGGTAGCCAAGTGGTTAGGCAACGGTTTGCAAAACCGTCATACGTCGGTTCGAATCCGATCCGCGCCTCTAGAAGTCCCTCGATGTTGTCCGGAGTTACAGCGCTGCTGACCGGATGAGGTGACCCGAGGTCACCATGGAGGTCACCGGACCTTCGGCAGCATCCGTCCGAGGGATGTTGTCCGGGGCGCTCTCGGAGTGGGCCGCGGCAAGGTGCGACCGAGCGGGCCACGGGATGGGCGACCGCTCGGGCCGTTCACCATCTCTGTCGTGGCCCTCCGAGAGTAGCAGCTCTACCGATGGGCCTGATGACGAGGGGCTCGTGATGACGACGCGATGGAGCGGCGCCGCGAAGAAGGCCCGCGCGCGCGGGATGGGAGCGGCGATCCCGGGCCCGCGCTGTCGCGAGACGTCCTCCACGAGGCCGCCCTCGCCCGAGGCTCCGCCACCGCCGCGACGCTCACGCGCGTGCCCGACCGGAAGGTGTCGACCTGGGCGCGCAAGGCGGCACGGGCCCGCGCGCGTCCCGAGCCCGTCGCCGCCGACGTGAGCGGGTGCGAGGCGGCGCTCGAAGGATCGTCGTGCGCTTCCGCGAGGTCGGCCTCGTCAACGACGCCGCCTATGCCGAGTCACGCGCGCGAAGCCTCTCGCGCGTTGGGCGCTCGCGGCGCGCGATCTCGGCTCACCTCGCCGCGAAGGGCGTCGACGCGGAGACCGTGCGCCAAGCGCTTCCGCACGACGCCGGTGTCGAGCTCGCGTTCGCGCGGAAGCGTCGCATCGGTCCCTATGCGCGCGAGGGCACGACCGACCGCGAGGCGAAGCAGAAGGCATCGCCGCGATGGCGCGGGCGGGCGTCGACCTCCGCACGTGCGAGCGCGCGCGCGGGACGGACCGCGAGGAGGCCGACGAGCGGCTGCAGGAGCACCTCCGCTACCGACCTCCGCGGTCAGCGGACGACCAGCGAGCGCTGGACCAGCGTGCGCTGCGCGAGGCCGCCGACGAGCGCGTAGCTCGCGGCGTAGGCGGTACCCCAGAGCGTCGCCGTGAATGGGCTCCGACTCCACATGTGGTGGAGGCCATAGCCGCACGTGCCGGCGCCGACCGTCTGTAGCTTCCCGTCCTTCGTGAGCGAGAGGCGCGCGTACTCGAAGCGGCCCTCGGTGCCGAGCGGAATGAACCCCGAGAGCGCGCCACCAGCGCATTCGAGGTTCACGTCCTCGAAGCCTCTCGGTCCGCGCTCTCGAATGACCACCAGCGAAGTGTTCGGATAGGTCGGATCGGCGAAGAACCTATAGTCGTTGAGATACTGGGCCGAGGCGACGACGTTGACGAACTCGGGATCGCCGGTCGTAAAAGCTGGCGAGACGTAATTGCATCCGGTCATGTAGCTGGCGACGTAGATCGGATGCTCTGCGTCCTGCGTCCGAACGACGAACGGGTCGCGCGTCCAGAACGTCGCGACCTCGCCGCCTGCGAGCTTCGTCGGCGCGCCCGGCGGAGGCGCCGGATCGTAGGTGAGCTCCGTACCGTCGACGGCGGCAACGATCCGGTACGGCGAATCCTCCGAATCCCCAAGCCGGGGCAGGTGCCCCACTACAGCGTATTCCGATCCCCATTGCGCGAAGGACGGGATCTGCTGCTGCGCGGTATCACATGCCAGCGTGTCCTCCGGCAGCCACATGCAGGAGTGCGCGCCGAACACCGTCGTCGGCTTCGACGAGGTGACGATGCTCCCGGTGAGCTCCTCCGGCTGGGCGATCTGGAGATATTGACCGCGGTTGAGCCGATACGTTGCTGGTCCTCCCTTCGGAGCGCCCACGAAATCGCGATCGTCTTGAATCTGCGCTGTTGGGCGGATCTCGATTTCGGTGTCATCCTCCTTCGCGACGATTTGTACTGCCGGGAATAGCCCGAACCGGCCGTGAGTCGTGAGGCCGAGCCCCCATGGCTCGATGACGACGTGCTCCGTCCCCCACGTCGAGGTAGGGAGGAGCAACGTGGCGGTCGGCAAGGCGCTGGCGGCGCCGCCGAACGGAAAAATCGTCGACGCGCTCACCGGCACGGACGTGACGAGGTGGAACGACGTGCTCGTTCCACGGATGATCCTATCCGGATTCTCCGTCGTCGCCGCCCGGACCCCGTCCGGGCATTTGATGTGATCGGACCCAGGAGGATCGGCCAGGAAGACGACGACCGCTTCGCCCGGCCCGATCGGCCCCTCGTGAGGAGCAAGCGTCGTGTCCCCTTGTTTCAGGGTGTAGATGGAGCCGGTGAGATCGAGGTCCTGATTGCCATACTCCAGACGGACGGTGCTCGGCGTCGCTGAGACGTTCACGAGATACGCTGCGTAGCAGCCCGTCTTGCCCGGGGGATCGATATTGATCGCGCTGTAGAGGGGCGGCGGCTGAAAATAGAACTCACAGCCGCGCGAGCCTTTCTCGCGCTCTGCCGCGGTACACGGGTCCAAGCATTCGGCGTCCCCGCACGCGAGCTCGGGGGGACACGTCGCGACGACTTCTTCGGTGCAGTTCTTGACGATGGATCGCGAGTCGTAAGAACAGCGAACGCGATCACACGACTCGTCGCCCGCCTCGCTGCCGGCATCGGGAAATGTCTCGACCGAAGGCGGAGCGAAGCCTCCGTCCCTTCCACTGCACGCGCCCACCGCGCCCACCGCGATGAAGCCGAGCACGAGGAAACGAGGGCGCAACAACGAAACGATCATGGTAGCTCCACCGGCAGCGGCGACGGGTTCTTCGTAAAGGGCTTCTTCTGTCCGCGCTGACCAAATGCGTCGTCTCCCCAGCAATAGATGCGGCCGCTCACGGCGAGCGCGCAGCTCGTCCGGGCCGTGGCTTGCACGCGAACGATCGGCTCGGGAAGGTCTTTCACCTCCACAGCCAGATCACGGAACACCTGCGTTCCGTCACCCGCCTGTCCGTAGTCGTTTTCGCCCCAGCAATAGACCTTCCCCCCGGGCGTGACCGCGCAGCCACGGCCGAAGTGACCGTCCCCATAGTCGCCGAGCGCGACGTCGACTGCGCGCGGAACGCCCGTAATCGGAAGCGGTAGAATGGCGCCGTCGGCGGGGTCCCGGCCGTAGCCCCAGCACCCGAGTTCAGTCCCAGCGAGGACGCAGCCTCCATGACCGCCAGAGACGTGCGTGGCATGATCGACCGCGATGCGGCCGGGAATGGGATCGGGCTTCAGCTCCGTCGCTCGACCGATCAGCGGGGTGCGCCCCCAGCTCAGCACCTCACCATTCGCTCGGCGAGCGATGACGGCGTGGACGGTGACGGGCGCCGGCGGCAACCACGGAAAGGGTGGTGGTCCGAGGGCCGTCCCACGCGCAATCGCGATCTCGTCGACCGGACCATCGATCGGGACGATCGTCGGCGGCACGTCCGCTCCGATGCCAGCGCCGGCGTATGCGAGGACGCCGTCCTCGCCATTTTTTCCCCAGCAAGCGACCTGCCCGTCGGTCAAGACGGCACAGCCGAAGCTATTGCCGCTACGCACCGAACGCACGGCCGGACGAGAGGCCTCGTCCCATACCGGTGCTTGTGTGGGGCCCCAGCAAACGACCTTTCCGTCGGCGTCGACGGCGCAGGTACGATCCAGCGCGACGGCCTTCGTCACGCCCTCCACGGGCGCGGCCGTCGCGCTCCACGAGCCGGCATCTCGGCCGAGCTCTCCGTTTGCGTTGCGTCCCCAGCACGCGACACGACCGTCGTCGAGGAGCGCGCAGAAGCTCTCTGACCAAGACGCGGAGAGAGCGCGCGCGCACGGCGTCACGGCGCAGGTGACCTCGGGGCGAGCGACGTCGTCTGGAGCGTCGGTCCGAGCGTCGACCGAGGCGTCGTAGCCCGGGGGCCCGGCGTCCGGCTCTGGCGGCCCTGCATCGGGGAGGTTTGGCCCAGCGTCCGCTCGATCTTCGCTGCAGCTCGCTGCGACACCGAGCAAGAGGAGGGCTACCGCCGCACGTGGAAGCACCCGGCGGAACGCGATGTGCTCAGTCGATCGTCTTGTGGAAAACATACGACTCTCCCGCTAGCCAGACGTCGTCGCTCCGCGTTCCGCGGACGACATGAAACTGTGTCGACAGCGGAAGGCCCTCGAACGCAACCGTCGAGATTTCCCAGCCGCCGCCGTCCGCCCAGAGGTTGCGACCTCGGCGCACTTTGCTGAAGCCCGCCAGGTAGAGATCGTCGGCGGACGCGCCCCAGATCGATCGCCGATCCCTGATGGGGATCTGAGGGTCGAAGGGCATGTCGTGCTGAGCGATATCCAGGCCTCCGTCCGGGAGGTGCCGCATCCGCGCGACGATGTAACCGTCGATGCCCTCGGCGAACGTGACGAGCTCGTTCGGAGCCGTCGCCGTTGCGATGTTCGGATACGCGACCAGCGAAACGGCCCCTTCGGGGGGTTCACAGACTGGAGGCCACGGGCCCCACGGATCAGCCGTGCCGTCGATGACCGTCACCCAGGCGCCGCCCGTCTTGTGCGCGACGACGGCGCAGGGAGGGAAAATCCCGCGATGGCCGGTCAGCCAAAGGTCGTCTTTGCTCGTTCCCGACAGCGAGGAGAACGTCATATCGGGGGCTGGAGCGTCACCTCCGTAGTCGACCGCCCAGCCGCCACCATCTTCCGCCAAACGCCACACCCGCGTGTCGGCGAGCGCGTAGACTTCGTGCTCTCCGGTCCCGCGGACGACGGCGACCGGCGTCTGGACCGGGAGAGGGTGTGCGGTCCAGTTCCATTCCGGGTCGATCCCGTTGTTGCCCTGGCGGCGGCCGTGAGCGACGTAGCCTGGGTCGGCGCCCGCGATCCAGATGTCCGCGGTATCGGCCCAGACGGACGTGAGCACGAACGGAACTTCGTGGATCACGTGCCACGAGGAACGTTCGTACAAGAGGACCGCGGATCGGCCGTCACGCGACGCGACCGCGACCGCCGCTCCACCCGGGAGCGGCCAGAGGTCGTCGAACGAGAGTTTCGGGTCAACGTCGGTCGCGCACCAACCGGCCGACGAACACGCGTCTTTCGCGATCGTCGAGTCGCCGCCCGCGTCGGCGGCATCGCTGTCGATGACGTCGGGAGCTGCGCCGTCGCCGCCGTCGCCGCCGCCGTCATCGGCGGGAATGGTGCCCAGCGTCTCGTCCGAGCCAGCACACGCCGCCACGACCGCCGACGCAGCCAAGAGGCCAAGGGCGATCAAGCCGGCGCGATGAACCCTAGTGGGGGGAGTCCAGCGGCGCGGCACGGAGGGAAGCGAGGAACCTCCCTGCTTCCCCCGACCGGAAGGTTCGAAAGCCGAACCGGATTCGAGTGAGCTCATGGCCTGCTCCCGTCTTCCCTCGCCAGTCCGAGGAGAACGTTGTCACCCGCCACCCAAACGCGGTCGGGTGCGATTGCGGCGATGGCGCGGAGCGTGGGTCGTCGGTCTCCGAGACCGGCGATCGGCACGCGCGTCCAGCGCTGGCCGTCGTAGTGCATCACCGTGGCGTCCTCGCCCGCGATCCACACGTCCGAGGCAGACGTCCCGCGGACCGCGTGATACGCGACCGGAGGCACGCCTTCGCCGAGCGGCGCGAACACTCCACCCGGAGGGCGATGTTGGACCGTACCGTCCTTGCCGACGACGAAGACATGTCCGGTCGGCTCGGCCCAGACGCCAAGAAGAGAGCGCGACGTTTCGCTGCGCTCGAGCGTGACGACCGGCGGCGACGCCTCGGGATCAGTCACCTTGTAGAGTACACCTTTATCACCAGCGACCCAGAGCGTGCCGCCCGCACCATCGAGAGCGTTCATCGTGAGGCAGGTCGACATGGGCGGTCGGTTCTGGATGATCGTCTCGAGCTCGAGCCAGTCGGGCTGCCTGCGCAGTCGTACGAGCCCAACACCTTCGCTCGAGTAAAGCGGCGCGCACGACGTCGCGGTCGTCGCCCAGACCCACGTGCCCGCGGGCTCGCTGAACAGGGCGGTCACGGGCAAGTTGTTCCAGAAGAAGTAGGTCGGGCCGCCCGCCTGATGCTCGGTCCACCCCGTCGCGCCTCCGCTCGCCTCGCGGATGAACACACCCTCCACGGAACTTGCCGCCCACACGTCGCCGCCGAGCCTCGCGATGCCACGAAGCGTGTCCGGGGACCCGACGCCGCTTCGACGCCATGAGCCGGAGGTGTAGTCGACGACGGATCCGTAGCTCCCGACCGCAGTGACTTCATCGCCGTGCACATCGAACGCAAAGAGGACGGTCCGCGGATCGAGCGCGTCGACGCTGACGGTGCAGAGCGCCCCTTTGGAGCAGCTGCCCGGGAACCACGCGCAATCGGAACAGCCGCCGTCGGTCTCCGTGGGGTCTGCGTCGCCGCCGTCGCCGCCGTCAGTGCCCTCGAGAGCATCGACTCCGGCATCGTCGGTGGCTCGCGAAGGATCCGCTCCTTCGGTCTCGGCGCAGGCCAGCGGCAGAACGCCGAGGAGCGTGCTCACGCCAAGCAGAAGAATCGCCCTCATCTCGTCTCCTGGTCCGTGCATTCGGCGACCACACACTCACCCTTGACGCACGGCTGGCCGATCGCGAGGTTGCACTCGCTACCGCAAGCGCCACAGTTCCGCGGATCGGTCTGAAGGTCGACCTCACAGCCGTCACCGGCGAAGCCGTTGCAATCGGCGCGGCCGATCTTGCACACGAGGTCGCAGACGCCGCCGCGGCAAACGCCAGCGCTGAACGGGGTGACGGAGTCGGGCTCTTGCCCGTGCTGGCAGATGACCTCGCATGCGCCGCAGTTGAACGGATCGGTCAGGACATCGCGGCACTCGTGCGCGTTGAGGTTATTGTTGAAGCACGCACGCTGCCCCGCGGGACAACCGCACTGCCAGGTGTCGTCGGACAGGACGCACTTGGTTCCGCTCGGACAAGCGTTACCGCACGCTCCGCAGTGCTGGTCGTCGTTGAGGAGCTGCTCGCAGCCGTTCGTTACCAGGTCCTCATCGCAGTCGCCCCAACCGGGACGACACGTCTTCGCGCAGACCCCCGTAGCGCTACCGGGCGGGGCAACGCACAACATGCCGTAGTTGAAGTCCCACGGTGCCGGAGACGGGTCGTCGCAAAAGGCGTCGCACGCTCCGCAGTTCCACGTGTCGGCCATCGGGTTCACGCAATTGCCATGGCAATTGATCAGCGGCGGCGGGCAACCACAAACGCCTTCCGTGCACGGCTCGTCGCCCGGACACTTCACACCGCAGGCTCCGCAGTTGTCCCGCGTGGTGAGCGCGCTCTCGCATCCGTTGTCCGGAATACCGTCGCAGTCGCCGTATTTCGGCGCGCACATCATCTCGCACTTGCCGGCCGAGCAGAAGAACTGGACGTCGAGCCCTGGAACTCCCATGTTGGTATGGTCGTCTGCAGGGCACGCAGCGCCGCACGCACCGCAGTTGTTTCGATCGTTCATGAGATCGATGTCACACCGCGCGCGTGAGGTCTCGCAGGTTGCCGTCCCTGCCGGGCACTCAGGGGTCGCGCAGAGCAGTCGTGACGGCGAGGCGTCCCCGGTACCTGCATCGGACCCCGTGTCCACGCCTCCGAAGCCGCTCGACGAGCCAGGTCGCTCCCCGAGATCGACGGCACGCGTCTCCGCCGAACATGCCGACGCGAGCGCTGTCGCGGCGACGAAGCCGAGCACCACGCCAGTGGTTTTCCACGTCATGACCAAAACTCCGAAAGGATCGTTTCGACGACTAGGGGCGAACGAGCTCACGAACGCGCGTCAGATGAGCGGACCTGGGAAAGGCAGCCTCGAACGCGTCTGCCCTGCGCTTCGCGTCATCACGGCGTCCGAGCCGGACGAGGGCAACGATGGCGAGACGCTCGCGCTCCTGGGCGAACTTCGGCGTGCGGAAGCGCTTCATGTGCTCGTCCGTGAGCGTGAGAGCTCTCTCCGGGCTCGCGTCGAGCGCGCGGCTCGCCTCTTCGAGGAGCGCGAGCTCGTCGGTCGTCCCGACGGTTCCGGAAGTCGCCGCGCTCGGCCGCGCCTTGGCGTCGGGGGTGGCCGTCACCTTCGCGGCGTGGGGCGCCTCCGCGGAAGGCAGCGACTCGACGGAGACGCCGGAGGTCGACTCGGCAGGGAGCGGCTCGACGGGGGGCGTGGGCGCGAGCTCCGTCGCGGAGAGCGCCAGCGGTGTGGCCGGTGTGGCCGCCACGACGGACGGTGACGGCGTCGACAACAGCGAGCTTCCGGCGCGAACGCCCAGAGCGACGACCGCGAGCCCGACGACGGGGTACAAGCGCGACCGGCTCCACCACCCGGACGGAGGCGGCTCCTTCTCGAGAGCGCTCCCGAGCCGGTCTTCGAGAGCGCGCATTCGCGCCTCGTCGGGAAGGTCCTCACGACCTGCGCGCAGCGTGCCATCGACGAAGGACTCGTCGTCATGGTCGAGCGTTTCCCAGCGGTGATCGTTCATGGCAGACTCTTCTGTGCGCGTGCTCGTCGGACCGCTGCTTCGAACATCTTCTTCGCGGCGTAGAATCTCGTGTACGCAGTGTGGAGGGGGCAGCCGAGGGCTTCGGCGACCTCGTGCATCGGCAGATCCTCGATCATGTGGAGGACGAAGACTTCGCGCTTCGGCTCGGGGAGCTCCGCGAGCATGCGGTCGAGGAATGCGAGCTTCTTCCTCGCCTCGACGAGCTCCAGGGGGGTCGCCGCGTCGTCGATCGGCTCGCTCTCTTGCTCGACCGGCAGCTCCCGTCGGTTTCGACGGGTGCGGTGGTGACTTGCAGCCAGGCGGACGCATATGCCGTACACCCAGGCTCGGCGCGAGCGGCTCGGATCGAACTCGGAGAGCTTGCGATGGACGACGACGAACACCTCTTGGAGGACGTCGTCGACGTCCGCTTCGTGGACCCCCAATCGGCGGAGGAGGCGAAACGCGTAACGCCCGTGCTCACGGAACATTTCCGTGGCCGTCACCGACGCTGGCGCCGCCGTGGAGATGGCGAGCTTCATGCGCGACGTGGGTGTCACGATAGGTTCTTGGTTCGAGGCCGGTCTCTTTTTTCTAACGAAATGACCTGGACGCACCGATTCCGAGCGACCACACGATACGGCTGACCTCGTGGAGCGGCATCGGGCGCCCCTCCTCCCGGTACGTGAACGCGTAGCGAGGCTGAGGGAACGCCAGCGCGAGGTCGACGGAGAGGCGCGTGTCGCCGATCTCGAACGCCGGCCCTGCAGCGACGGTAGGGCTGAAGAGCGTCTTCGGGGCTTGATCGCCCCTCGCGAGGTCGGGAGCCTCCGGGAGAATGGCCATCCACGTCGCACCACCGCACGCCGTAGCGAACGTGGGGCCGAGCACACGCCGGAACCAACACGCGCGCCACTCTTGCTGGACCGCACGAAAATCATACCCCTCGACGGTCTGAACAGCGATCCGGTAGCTCGCTCGCCATTCGAGCCGGATCGGCAGCGCGAGGGGCACCACGCCGAGCGCTAGAGCTGGGCCGACGTCCGGCCTCGGCAAGAGGCCGTTCGAGACGACGAGCGCCGCTCCGAGGTCGACGCGGAGGCCGGGAGCAGAAGGCGCCGGAGGGCGTGCGCCGACCGCGACCTCGCTCGCGCGGCCGCCCGACGCGGAGCGGCGCTCTTGCTCGTCCTGCCCGGACGTTATTTTCCCGTTCGCGTGAGGTAGCTCTTCCACGATGGGAGGCTCCACCACGCCTTCGCCCTCGGGACGCGCCGGGGCGATCGTCGGGCCGCCGAACGCGGCGTCGGGATCGACGATGAGGAAGACGACGAACGTGGCGGAGCGCCGGAGCTCCTCGCAGCTCGTCGCCTCGAGCTCGCGGATTCCGAGGACACGCCCTTGGCGATCACGCTGGACGATACGCGCGCGCAGCTGGCCGGAGGTGGCCGGCAGCTCGCGACCTTCGACGGCAATCTCCCCGTGCCCTACTGGAGCGAAGGGGTCGCGACCGAGCCTCGCCGAGACCGTCTGCTTCAGCTCGTCTTGCGTGATGCATCCCCGCTCGACCGAAGCGGACGTCCACGTCAGCTCGAACCGAGATGCCGTCGCTTGCGCCGTCTTGCCGATCGAGAGCGCGAGGAGCAAGACGCACGCTCCTGCTGCTCTCTGGCGCGCCGAGAGCCTGCTTCGATCGAGCACGCAGCGGCACAGCAATTGGGGCAGGGTAAACCACCCGCACGCCGTCTTCCAGCTGCGTCCCTCGCCCGCCTGGAATCACCGCGAGCAACCGGCTGGCGCTTGCGATGACGCATGGCCGCGAGTCCAGCGTCGCGCAAGCAGCGCTCGGAGCTGAACGTCGGCGCGGTCGGCGGCGCTCAGCTCCACCGTCTCCCCTCCGGTTGCGGCAGGGCGACGTCGTGATCGCTTCGAGCGAAGCCGCTACGCGGCGGTTGTGGCTCGCTGTAGCGGTCTCGCGAGCCTGCAGAGGGCCAGGTCCCGGCCCTCCACACGAGTGGTGGTCTCCTCGAGGTTCGACGCAGCCACGGCCGGCTGCGTCGCAAGGAGGCACCATGGACGAACGTGACCATGAGGCTCATGGCGCCGTCACTCGTGGATTGGGAGGACATGTACAGCATGCCCTCGACGCCGTTGATCTCTTGCTCGATTGGCGCTGCCACGGTGGCGGCGATCACGTTTGGGGTCGCGCCGGGATACGCGGCTCGCACCATCACGGTCGGCGGCGTGACGGCGGGGTATTCGCTCAGAGGGAGCCGCACGAAGGCGAGAGCACCGGCCACCAGCAATAGGACAGAGATGACGATCGCGAAGGTCGGCCGGCCGACGAAGAAGTGCGGGAGGAGCTTCACCGGACGACGTGGCCGCAGAACGTCGTCGGCAGGGGCGAAGAATCGGCACGGACAGCATGCGGGAGCCAGCGGCGACGTCAGGTTGATTAGTGTTGGCTAATATTAGATGGTGCTGCTATTTGATGCTGCCCCCACGCTGGAGGAAGGCGCATGGAGAACGTGTTTGGAGCGATGTTTCGTCGAGTCGAGAACCGCGAGCACCTGGGCAAGCCCGCAATCGTTGGCGTAGCGGTTCGCATCTACGACACGACGGTCGAGGATCTGTGGGAGGCGATCACCACCCCGGAGCGACTCGTCCGCTGGTTCCTGCCGGTCGAGGGAGACTTGAGGCTGGGAGGCCGGTATCAGCTCAAGGGCAACGCGGGCGGTACCATCACGCGCTGCGATCCGCCCGAGGCAGTGGACCTGACGTGGGAGTTCGGGGGCGGCACGAGCTGGGTCAACGTTCGCCTCGCGCCCGAGGGTGAAAAGGCACGGCTGACGCTCGAGCACATCGCGCACAAGGGCGGGATCGGCGAGGAGCATCTCAAGAAGTACGGCCCGGCCGCGACGGGCATCGGCTGGGACCTCGCGCTCCATGGTCTGAGGCAGCACTTCGCCAGTGGGGGGGCCGCGGTCGATCCCGCCGCGTTCGAGGCCTGGACCATGTCGAGCGAGGGAAAGGCTTTTGTCCGGCAGTCGGGTGAAGCGTGGTGCGAGGCGCACATCGCGTCGGGAGCGAATCCCGAAGAGGCGCGCGCGCAGGCGGAACGAACCATCGCGTTCTACACGGGGGCCTGATGCATGCGTTCGACGTCCTCGGCGATCCGGTTCGGCGTCGCATCCTGGAGCTCTTGGCCGAGGGCGAGCACGCCTCCGGCGAGGTCGTCGAGGTCATCTCCAAGGAGTTCGGCATCACGCAGTCAGCTGTCTCGCAGCAGCTCAAGGTTTTGCGCGATAGCGGCTTCGCGACGGTGCGAGCCGAGGGCACGCGGCGCCTCTATGCCGTCGACGCGCGACCGCTCGCCGAAGTCGACGCATGGTTGGGGCAGTTCCGGCGCTTCTGGGGCCCGCCGCTCGAGGCCCTGGCGACCGAGATCGCCCGTGGCAAACGCGCGCGCCGGCCACGCGGTTGAGGCTTGAATTTGCAAGGGAGCATCATGGCGAAGAACCCAACGCTCAAAGAGACCATGCGCGAGCTCGCCGCGCTCGAAGACCCGAGGATGCGCGAGGTGAACGAGCAGCGTGGTGACGACCATGGCGTGAATCTCACGCACCTTCGGGAGCTCGCAAAGCGCCTCAAGACGCAGCATGAGCTCGCGCTCCAGCTCTGGGCGACCGGCAACACTGTTGCGCGGCTGCTCGCGACCTTGGTGTGCAAGCCGAAGGCGCTCTCACCAGCGGAGCTCGACGCGATGGCCCGCGACATCGGCGCACCGAAGCTCCTCGACTGGTTCATCGTGAACGTGGTGAAGCCGAGCCGGCACACCGAAGAGCTCCGCGTTCGCTGGAAGGATGGCGACTCTCTCGTCGGCCGTGCCGGGTGGAGCCTGACCACCGAGAGAGTCGTCAAGAACGCCGAGGGCCTCGACCTCGACGCGCTCCTCGACCAGATCGAGCAGGAGATGAAGCAGGCCCCTGTACACAAGCAGTGGGCCATGAACCACTGCCTCGCCGAGATCGGCATTCATCACCGAGAGCATCGCGCGCGAGCGATCGAGATCGGCGAGAGTCTTGCCGTCCTCATCGACTACCCGGCGTCGCCTGGCTGCACTCCGCCGTACGCTCCTGTGTGGATCGCTGAGATGGTTCGACGGCGCGAGGCTCCCGTGCAGGTTCGCACGGGAGCACGCTCTCGCTCACGACTCGGGCAGGGTGAACGAGGCCCCGGACAGCGTTCGACGACGAAGCCGAGGACGAGGAAGCCCGCATGACGAAGGCGATGACGACCGCGAGCTCCCGCACGAGCGCGAACGGGCTGCTGGTCGAGAGCGCGCGTGGAGGCGCTGGACGCGGCGGTCGAGCGCATCGAGCATGCGCCCGGTAGTGCGGCGGTGATCATGCACATACGCAGCCACGATGCCGACCATCGGGGCAAAGCGTGAACGCGCTCATGACGAGCTCCTGCTGCTCTCGGGCGCAGGCCACAGAGGCCGTGCCTTCTCGTCGGGGCGGGGCGCGCGACGTCCGCTGGCCACGATCGTGCCGATCAACGAGGCGTCACGGTTTGGCCCGCTGCGTCGTTCCTTCTGCCCGTGGAATTGGGGATAACATCCTGAAATGGCACGCAAATGAGCTCGATCGGGAGCGCCGCTCCACGGCTCGTCCGAATGGCTCCGCGGCGTCATCCGAAAGGGGGAAGGGAGCGAGTGGAGGCCCGCTAGGCTTCTATCCGCTCGCCCTGTACACTCGGATACGTGGCAGCTGCGTCGGACGACGACGTCCCCGAGCGGGAGACGGCGACCGATCGTGACGAGAGTTCGGACGGCGATACCACCGCCGCCGCGATGGCGCCTGCCGCGCGCCCGCCGTCCGTCGCTGCCAGCAACGGCAACAGCGAGGATGAAGACGAGGACGATCGGACCGTCCAGCAGCCGGTCGATCCGAAGGTTCGGGAAGCGGGGGGGCTCGACCCGCCACAGTCACGCATTCCGGCACCGGCGCCGCCACGACCCGCGCCGCCGGCGCCGCCGATGCGGATGACGTCGAAGAAGGCGACCGCGGTCGGGCTCGGATCGCCGCTCCCCGTGAGCCGGCCTGCCTCCGGGTACGTGCCCCCGCCGATGCCGTCGCCGTCCCATGCGACGGAGGCCGACGCCGAGGACGGGAGCATCACGCGGACCTCGCCCGCGCCGCGCATGAGCCTGAGCGGTGCGCCGCTGCCGCTCACGATGCCGGGCGTGGTGCAGATCCGCGAAATGGACGACGCGGATGACGAGGCGCTCGACGAGACGGAGGTCCGGACGCTCGTCGGCGCGCCTCCTGCGGACGAGCCGAGCGCATCCTCGTCGCCAGCGCCGGCAGCGGGGCAGCCGCCTTCCCCGAGCGCGTACGAGGCCGACGAGCTCGACGACAGCGTGACGACGCAGGCGCCGTCCGCGGTGAAGAACGCCCGCCTGCCCGAAGACGAGCCGCCGACGTCGCGGGTCGATGTCGCGCGCCCGACCCCCGCGGCGGGGCGAAGGCCAGGCGAGGACCGCGGACCCTACGAGCTACCGAAGCCGTCGGACGACCCGGACGCGTACGATGCGGAGGAGAGCATCACGACGCGCGGCCCGGTCATGGCCGCGTACGAGGACGACAGTGTCACGGCGCAGGGGCCCGTCACCCGCCCCGGGCCTCGCGCGCCTGCGTCGCTTGGTCTGCCGCCGGCTCTCGATGATACGGGCGGCGAGACGAAGCCTCTGCCGAAGCGCCAGCAGGCGTCGCCGACGGAAGCAGCGCTCGACCCTTCCGGCTCGGACGACGAAGAGCCTGACAGCGTCACGGCGCAGGCGCCGGGGCACCTCACCAACATGCTCCGCGTGATCGCGACGCCGAGCGAGGCGGCGATCGAGGACGACGAGCCGATCCAGAACAAGACCGCGGTCATGCTCAACGCGCCGGTCAAGCCGATGAACGCGCCGTCGTCCGCGGGCTCGCTGCGAGCTGCACGACCGGTCATCGCCGGGGCTTCGGGGCAGAGCGGCGGGGCGCGCGCGGCGGCGATCGCCGACCTTCGCGAGCCGTCGTCGGACAGCGGTCTTCGCGTCGCGCGGGCAGAAGCGCAGAGCGGCGATCACGCGAGCCTCGCCATGCTGATGGCACCGGGGCCGATGATGCACCATCACGACCGCGGCTCGGGGCCACTGCCGACGCACGGCGACATCAACGGCAATCGCGACGTTGGCCCCATCGCGTTCGGCAGTTCCGAGCAGGGCTTCCACGCGCACGGCATGCAGCCGAGCCTGCGCGAGATCGACTTCAACCCGGCGGGTCCGAAGCCGCGCTACGGGCTGCTCGTCGGCCTCGTTGCGGTCCTCTCGTTCGCGATCCCGATCATCCTCTTCCTGTGGCTCCACCAGGGAGCCGACGACGACGAGATTCCGCCGCGCTCGACCTCCGAGGTCGCGCCCGACTTCGTGGGACGGGGCGATCCGGCGCGGGTGAAGGCCACGAAGCCCCCGCCGCCGCCGCCCCATACGTCGGGCGGCGGAAGGTCGTTCCCGCGCCGTCGTTGATCGCCGTCGCGGGGAGGTGTCTCCGATCGCCTCCGCGCGTCAGCGCTTCGGGCGAAGGACCTCGATGCCGTTCATGTACGGGACGAGGGCCTTCGGAAGGACGACCGAGCCGTCCTCCTGCTGGTGGTTCTCGAGCAGCGGGATGAGGATGCGCGGGCTCGCGATCGCGGTGTTGTTGAGCGTGTACGGGTACGAGAGCGAACCGTCCGGCATGCGAACGCGGATGTTCGAGCGGCGCGTCTGGAAGTCTCCCAGCGTCGAGCACGAGTGGGTCTCGTTGTAGGCGCCCTTGCCGTCGTCACGACCGGGCATCCACGACTCGACCTCGTGCTTGCGCGTCTGGCCGAGACCGATCTCACCCGTGCACGCGATCGCGACGCGGTAGGGGATCTCGAGCTTCTCGAGGATCGCCTCCGCGTTGCCGAGGAGCTGGTAGTGCTCCTTCTCCGCGATCTGCTCGTCGGGCAGGCAGAAGACGACCTGCTCGATCTTCGTGAACTGGTGGACGCGGTAGAGGCCCTTCGTGTCCTTGCCGTGAGCGCCTGCCTCGCGGCGGAAGCAGTTCGACATCCCGGCATAGCGGATGGGCAGGTCCGCGGCGTCGAGCGTCTCGTCGCAGTGGAGCGAGACGAGCGGCACCTCGCTGGTGCCGACGAGGTAGAGGCCGTCGGCCGTGATCGAGTACGCCTCCTCGACGCCGAGCGGGAAGAACCCCGTGCCCTGCATCGCGCGCTCCTTCACCATGACCGGCGGGATCACCGGCGTGAGCCCCCGCGAGACGAGCGTGTCGAGCGCGAGGCGCGTGACCGCGACCTCGAGCATCGCGCCCATGCCCTTGAGCGCATACGAGCGCGCCCCGGCGAACTTCCGCGGGCCCTCCCAGTCGACCATCTGGTGCAGCGTCATCAGCTGCACGTGGTCGCGGACAGGGAAGTCGAACTTCCGCGGCGTGCCGACCTTGCGGATCTCGACGTTGTCCTCTTCGCCCTTACCGATCGGAACCTCCGGCCGGGGGAGGCTCGGCACGCGGAGCATGAGATCGTCGAAGTTCTTCTGCGCCTGCGTGAGCGCCGGCTCGAGCTGCTCGAGCTCGGTCTTCACGCTCTTGCCTTCCTCGATCAGCGCGGGCCGCTCTTCCTTCGAAGCCTTCGGGATGAGCTGCGCGATCTCGTTCTTGCGAGCGCGCTTCTGCTCGATCTTCAGGATCGTCTCGCGGCGCTCCTTGTCTGCGGCGAGGAGCTGATCGAGATCGAGCTCGATGCGCTTGTTCGTGATCGCGGCGCGGACGAGGTCGGCGTTCTGACGGATGAAGGCGATGTCGAGCATTTGAGCACCGACAACCTACTCCGATCGCTCCGACTGCCGAAGACACAAAACGCCGACGGCGTGGGCCGAAGCCGCACGCCGTCGGCGGGGACTGGATGCCTGCGGCGCCTACTTCGAGTAGAGCTGCGCCGCTGCGACGCCCGCGCCCTTGGTCGCCTTCACGATGAACTTCGCGTTCGCGGGGAAGGGGCTGAGCGGCTTGAGGCAGTTGGCCTTGCCGCCGATGGACGCCTGCGCGCCGGTCTGGCTGTCCTTGCCGATGCTCGGCGAGAGGCCGGGGAGCGGCGTGACGTACTGCATCTCGAGGTCGATGTTCTGGATGCCCGCACCGACCGCGACGAGCGTGTAGCACTTGCCCGGCTGGAAGGTGAACGTGCCCTCGAGCGTCTGGCCTTCCTGGAAGTTGCCCGCGACGGTGGGGCCTTCCTTCGCCATGCCGGGCGCCTCGGTGTTCGCGAACACCGTCAGCGGCGCAACGGCGAGCTGCGCGAGGTTCGGATCGAGCGCCTGGGCGCTACCACCGGACGCGCCGCCCGAAGAGGGCTGCGGGGTGAGGCCGGGGATCTGGAGGCCGCCGCCCTGCTGCGCGGGGGGCTGCTGACCAGGCTGCTGCTGCGGGTAGCCGGGCTGCTGCTGCTGCGGATAGCCGGGCTGCTGCTGCTGCGGGTAGCCAGGCTGCTGCGGGTAGCCAGGCTGCTGCGGGTAGCCAGGCTGCTGCGGGTACTGCCCGTTGTAACCCTGCTGCGGCTGCTGCGCGGGTGGGGTGTCCTTGCTGCATCCCACGACGAGCGACATGGCGGTTGAGACAGCAAGCAATGACAGAAGGCCGGTTCGATTCACGGCAGGGCTCCTTGGTTTCGGTCCCGATCTCGAGGAAGCGGGAGCATACCCCGATCTCGGGGTCGGACAGGAAGGGTAAAGCGAAGGACGACGTCGTGCGTCGACTCGTTGGACGGACGCACCACGTAGGTCCGTCCGTTGGACGGACCCGGAGGCGATTCGACTCTCTCGAAGTTGGGGCTTCCGCTCCAACCTTCCGACGACGTGGACCTTTGGCGCGAGTCGCGTTTCGCCGCGTTTCGCCCGCAGTCCGCTGCAGATCGGTACGCACGTGCTTGTTCCAACGCGCGAGCCGCTCGCCCCTTACAGGTGCAGAGGCGTTCTCGTTCAGCAGCGCTTCAGGGTAGCTCTGCGTTGACGATCGCGACTGCGTCGAGGTCGAAGCCGAGATTGTTGGGCTTGGGCTGGCCCTCGCACGTTGCGCTCGACATGTCTCGGATGCGGACGAACCGAGCCGTGGTCATTCCCAGCTCGGCGAGGTCGTACGCTTCGCCGCCGGCGGTCGCGGGATCGAGCGGCGAGATGCCATTTCCCGGCGCGGAATGGACCGGATGCCAGCCGGCGCACTTGCCGTAGGGCGCAGCGGTTCCGGGGACGCACTCGTACGTCTGCCACGTCACGCCGTCCTCACTCACGCTCACCTCGCCGGGCTCGGCGTAAGGTTGCGACGATCGCCCGCCGGCATAGAACGCGTTCTCGAAGACGATGAAGTCGGCGCCCGGACCGTCGACGATCGCATTAGGCTCGAAGGAGAGGACGATCTCTCCGCCGACGCCGAGCGCGACGACGTCGAGGCCGCCCTTCAGATCGCCCGCGCCGACGGGCGGGCCGAGGACGACGTCCGGCATCTCTGTCGCGCCGAAGCCTGCGCACGGCCCCGGTGTGAAGCTCACGACCTTGGTGACGAAGCGATCGGCGCGGATGACGCCGCCGTCGGGGCCCTCGAAGCCTCCGTCGATCGGCTTCTTCGAGGGGGCGGGCTCGTCATCGTCGACGTAGCCTGCGTCGCCGAGTGAGATCGACGGGCGTGCGGGAGCTGCATCGTTCGCGTCGTCACCGCAGGCGACGAGGCAGGCGGCTCCTCCGCACGCGGCAAGCGCGAGCAGTACGACGCGCACGAAACGAGAGACACGAATGGATGTCGGGACCATCGACCGCTCCTTCCGCGTGGCTCGCGCGGGGTAGGGGGAGAACGACCGCACGAGAGGTCTTCTGGCTCCCGGATCGTTCCCTCTTGGAGCTCCCCTCCCGCCGCGTCTTGCGATCGGAGTGGCATGGTCCAGGAGAGTCCCCGGCTACAGCGGCGGCACCGCGTCGGCATTGGACCGACTTCCCGCCTCGTGCGACGGCCACTCCTTAGCCGCGCGGCCCTACATGCGCAAGCGACTCCGCTCGTCGGGGCATCGCCCGAGCGCTCGGTCAATCTTCACGAGGCTCGATCAGCTCGGCGCGATCCGAGCCCCGATCGCTCGCTCGATGGCGCAGATGCCATCGCGGTGAGCGAGCGATCGGTGCGCGCGAGCGGTCAGCGAGCCGCGCGGGCGATGAGCCAATCGGCGACGCGCTCGAACGGGTCGAAGCCGTGCTCGCGCGCGATCGGACCACGCAGGTTCGAGTTTGCGTTCACGTCGTAGAAGACGCGCTCGCCGTTCGACTCGAGGTACTCGATGCCGCCCACGTCGATGCCGCCCGCCTCAACGATGCGCATGCCGGCGGCGACGGCCTCGGCCGGCACCTCCTTGTACGCGTAGAACTCGACGGGGGGCGCCGCGGCGGGGGCGGGGATCTCGCAGATGCCGTCGCCGGACTCCGGGTTGCACGCCTCGGAGGGGCACAGGTTGTAGCGGCCGTGGGAGACGACGCGCATCGCGTAGAGCAGCTCGCCGCCGAGGAACTCCATGCGGACGATCCCCTGCTCGTGATCGTGCTCGAAGTACTCCTGGAGGAGGAGGACTCCGTCGGGCTCCCAGATGCCTTTCGTGCTCTCGATGTGCGCGCGGGCCTCGTCGTACGAGCCGAGCTTGACGATGCGCGCGCCGCTGCCGCCTTGCTCGGGCTTGAGCAGCGCCGGCCAGCGCCACGCCTTCTCGCGCGCGAGTTGATCGCGGAGCGCGTCGACGTCGTTGAACGCGATCGAGCGCGGCGTGCGGAGGCCGAGGCGTCCGATGAGTGCCGCTTGCGCCGTCTTGGAGAGCTCGAGCGCAAACGCGCGATGACCGTTGAGGACGGTCCGCCCCGCCGCCTCGAGCGCCTTCATGTACGCGAGCGCGAGCGGGACCGCTCGCACGTTGCCGCGCACGTAGGCGCTGGGGCTTGCCTGGTTGAAGACGACCGGCGCTGCAGGGAGATCACCGGCGACGAAGGCCGCCTTCTTCAGGTCGAGTGTGTCGTAGCGGGCGCCCTTCTTCTCGAGCGCCGCGAAGAGTGGCTTCTGCCACTCCGGGTGCTCGTAGAGGACGAGGACGTCGGCCTGCGAGGACTTGGAATTGGATGCGGTCACGTGTGATCGATGCCGATGACGGAAAAGGCTATTCGCCTGCGTTCGGATCGATGCGCAGGACCTTGCCGCGGTTGCGATCGGTGAAATAGATCTTCCCGTCGGAACCGAACGTGAAGCCGGAGAGCGCGCCCGCCTTGAGGCCGGTTTCGAGCTTGCGGATCTCCTTGCCCGTCTTGTCGAAGACGTGGAACGTCGCAGTCGCGGTGTCGGTGACGTAGATGAGGTCGTTCTTGACCTCGATGCCGCTCGGCTGCTCGAGCGTACCCGCGGGGACGACGTCCTCGATGGTCGCGTCTTCCATGATCCCGCTCTTCTTGAGCGGCTCGTTCCGGAGCGGGAGGCGGCCGCCGAGCTTGCCGGTCGTCGTGTCGAGCTTGGCGATGCGCTGGTTTCCCGTATCCGCGATGTAGAGCATGCTGTCGGACGAGTCGTAGAAGAGGTGGCTCGAGACCCCGTCGACGCCCTTCACCTGGCCCTCGACGTAGCGATAGATCTCGCCGTCCGAGTGATCGTCGAACCCCGGCCCGTGGTTCTCGTTGAAGTTGTTCTTCTCGATCGAGCCGAGCTGGCCGTTGAACGTCCAGTAGATGTTGGCCTCCTGGTGGGCGATACCGCGGCACATCGACGTGTTGTGGAGCATGTCGTAGTGGGAGCCGAGGCCGAGGCCGGCCTCGGGGTTCTGCTTCGCGAAGACCTCGAGGTCCGTCGTGAAGAGCGCGGGCCCCATGAAGTAGTTCGGCTCGCGGCGGGGATCGTTCTGCGAGTTGTCGTTGTCGCCGCAGATGCCCCAGAAGCCGTCCGCGCCCATCTCGAACGCGGGCGGCTTGTGCATGAAGTGCCCCGCCGCCGGGTCGAGGTACTCCTTCCACGTGCCGTTCGACTCGGCGGTCACGCCGGTCCCGACGTGCACGGAGTTGTCGCCGTAGCCGATGACCCAGAGCTGCGTGGGATCCTTCTCGGCGAACGCGAGATCGACGAGCTCGGCGCGCTTCGAGGCGCTGTAGATCTCGGTGAACGTGACCGACGCAGGCGAGCCGTCGCCGCTTCCGATCTCGGTGCCGTTGGTGGCCGCGACGCACTTGCCGATCGTCGTGTCGCAGGTCTCCGTGCCCGCGGTGCACTGGTCGTTCGTTGTGCAGGTGCCGACGCCGGAGGAGGTCGACGATGTCTCCTCCGTGCTGCACGCGAACGCGGTGAGAGCGACGAGGAAGCCCAGGAGAGGAAGAGTGGTTCGGAACGGCATGTTTCCAGCGGTTTAGCGCTCACACTCTCGAGCGGCAAGGTGTTCGAAGCCGTGCATTTCTTGACACCCGTGACCGGTGATGGGTGCGACGCGTGGCGAACGCGCATCCCTCTGCGGGGCGTTGGCGCGCGACTCACGATTTGCGCCCCCAACCACCCGCCGACGGGTGCGCGGCGGTGCAGGCATTCCAGATCCCGACCCCTGTAGGGTGCGGTAGTCAGACGCAATCCGCGATCGCGCGCGGTGCTGCAGATTGCGACTGTGCCCGGCGTCGTCAGGAAGGTCCGAGCGGGCCGCCGGGCTTCTTGATCGGGATCTCGGCGCGCACGCGATCGCTTCGCATCATGCGCTCGATGACCTCGAAGCGCTTGTTCGTCTCGGCGCGCATCGCACCGACCTCGCGGAGGAGCGACTCGATGCCGACCTCGTTCTTGAGATTCACGCGGAAGTCCGTCTCGGCGGTCGCCCGATCCTTCATCGACTGCCGGTTCTGGCTCATGACGATGAGTGGACCTTGGAGCGCGACGAGGATCGCGAGCGCGAGGTTGTAGAACTGGTACGGGTACTCGTCGAACGGCGTGCCGAGGTACTTGTTCGCGATCGCCCAGACCGCGGTCAATGCGAGCAAGAAGAGGATGAACGACCAGCTGCCGTTGAGCTCGGCGACTTTGTCCGCGAGGCGTTGGCCCCACGTGAGGTTCTCCTCGATCTCCTTCACGACGTCGCGCGCTGCGCGCTGCGAAAGCATCGCGTTCGTCTCACGCAGGCGCTCCGCCATCTCCGCGAGGATCGCCATCGCGGCGTTCTTCGACTTGGAGAGGTGATCGCCGAACTCCTCACGTGTCAGCTCGAGGAGCGTGGTGTCGACCACGGCCTCGACGCTCGCCGAGCGAGGCTTGTCGTCGAAGAGCGAGAGCTCGCCGAAGTACTCGCCCGTGCGTGCGTCCTTCAGCACGACGCGCTGCTCGTCTCCCGTGCCGGGCAGGAAGATCTGCACGGCGCCCGAGAGGACGACGTACATGCTCGATCCCTTGTCGCCCTGAGCGAACACCGACTCGCCGCCCTTGAACTTGCGCTCGCTCATGCGGCCCGCGAGCGCCTCGAGGTCTTCGGCGGCGAGCGTGTCGAAGAGGGGAATCTGGGCGAGGAGCTCGGAGTGCAGCATGAGCGGCGAACGCCTCGATCATCGCGCGCACTACGCGCTCGGCGCAAGGGCCGTGAGCGGGAGCTCGCGAGCAAGCCGGGGCGATGGTCGCCCGTCGAATTAGGCGATTTCCCCGTGCGTGAGGTCGCGCACCGGCGACCTCAGGCTTCGCGCTCCTGCTTCAGCGCGCGCTCGATCGCACGCTCGTTCTCCAGCGCGAAGGCTCGGTTCGCGGCCCTCGTCTCGAGGCGCTCCTGCACGACGCGCGTTCCCCACATCCCCGTGAGCATCGCCCCGACGAAGATGACGGAAAGCGGGGTGACGACGAACGCGACGAGCCCGGGCCCCGGGCAGTAGCCGCCGAGCCCCCAGCCCGCGCCGAAGAGCGCCGCGCCCACGACGAGGGCTCGGTCGATGCGCTTCTGCTCGGGGAGGAAGAAGCGCGCCGCCACGACGGGGGCCCGCCCGGCGATGGCGGCGATCCGCGCGCGGAGTGCGAATACGAAGTGCACGCCGATGGCGCCGGCCATCACGAACGCGAGACTCGGGTCCCAAGCGGGCGAGGTCACGTCGAGGAAGGCGAGGACCTTGGCCGGCGAGGTCATCCCCGCGAGTCCGAGCCCGACCGCGAAGAGCAGCCCGCAGCCAAACGAGATGAGTGCGTTGATCCTGGGATCGAACCGCTCGTCGCTCATCGGGCACCTCCGACGTGGCGGACGACGAACGTGACGAGCATCCCCGTCGCCATGAAGATGCACGTAGCGACGATCGAGCGCTTCGAGAGCCGGCTGATCCCACACACACCATGGCCGCTCGTGCACCCATTGCCGAGCGTGGTTCCGACGCCGACGAGAACGCCGGCGAGCGCGACGAGGAGCGGGTTCACCGTCGCTGCTCCATCGAACGATTGCGGCCGGTAGACGAACAAGGCGACGCCACCGGCGAGGAGGCCGATGACGAACGCGAGGCGCCAGCTCGCTTCGTCCTTGCCGCGCCCGGCGGAGGTCATCAGGCCGCCGACGATCCCGCTGATGCCGGCGATCCTGCCTGTGAGCATCAGGAGGAGGGAGGCGCTGAGGCCGATGAGCGCTCCGCCGGCGAGCGCGGGCGCGATGGTGGGAGGAGTCATCGGCCGAGACGATAGCGCCGCGCGCACAAAAGCGAAGCGGCGCTGCCTCTCTCGAGGAGCGCCGCAGTCGCGTTCGCGTTCGTGTCAGGTCACCGGACGATCGGGTCCTTCGAGCCCGACGAGCACGACGGGCACGCGCCGTAGTCGATGTTCGAATCCGCGCACGACTGGTTCGTGCCGCAGCCTCCGCAGTTCGGACCGTTGCAGGACGCGCTGTCGGGCTCCGGCGGGCAGATCTCGGGGTTGTCCGAAGAGCCCGAGCAGTTCTCGGCGTCGCCGCCGGGGGTGCCCGACGACCCGCTCGAGCCCGCGCCCGAAGAGCCGCTGGAGCCAGAGGAGCCGCTGGAGCCGCTCGAGCCCGAGGAGCCGCTGGAGCCCGAGGAGCCGCTCGAGCCGGAGGAGCCGCTGGAGCCGGAGGAGCCGCTGGAGCCCGCGCCCGAAGAGCCGCTGCTCGAGCCGTCCGAGCCGTTGCTGCCGCTGCTCGAGCCGTTGCTGCCGGTGCCGCCGTTGTTGCCGTTGCTGCCGGCGCCGCAGTCGTCGCCTGCGCAGGTCGGCATCCCGGGGCAGGTGTTGCTCGCGTCGTCGCTGCCGCCGCCGCCGCCACCGTTGCCCGTTCCGTCGCCGGTGCCCGTACCCGGCGTCCCGTCGCTGCCGCTGCTGCCGCCACCCGTGCTGCCGCCGCCGGTCCCGTCGCCGTTGCCGCCGCCGGTTCCACCGCCGTTACCGGAGCCCGGAACGGTCGCGCCGCCATCCATCCCGCCGCCGCCGCCGCCCTTGCCGCCGCCGCCGCCGTAGCCGCCGGAGCTCGACCCCCACGTGCCGCCGCCGCCCCAGCCGCCGCTGCTGCTGCCGCTCGGCGTCCCGCCGTAGCCGCCGCCGCCGTTCTGCGAGTTGCCCGAGCCCCAGGACCGGGTCGCCAGGCCGTTCGAGCAGCTGGTCGCGGACTTCGTCCAGGTCGCGTAGCCGTCGACACGGGCGACGTGGAGCAGATCCGACTGCTTGCCCTTGCCGGAGACGACTCCGACGATCTTGCCGGCCGCGTCGAGCACCGCGCCGCCGGTGTCGAGCCACTCGCCCTTCGCGGTCTCGAGGAGGTAGTTGAGGCGGAAGCCCTGATCCTCGCCGCTGGTGATCCGCGTGGCCGTCGCGGTCGCCTCCGTCGCGGCCGCCGACTCACGGTGGAAGCGGACGCCCTTCGTGCCGTCCTTCGCCTGCGCCGTCGCGATTTGCGGGTAGCGATCGAGCTTGATCTGCTCGTCGAGGAGGATGAGCCCGATGTCCGAGTGCTCGGGGTGCGAGAGATCGGAGCGGAAGTTCTTCCAGGGCGTCGACGCGACCGATGCGTTCGACTCGCCGGCGACGCTGCTGATCTTCCAGCGGCTCGCGCCGGCGATGCAGTGCCCGGCGGTGAGCACCAGCTTCGGGGCGATCAGCGTGCCGGAGCAGGAGCCGATGCTCGTGCCGTTGACGGCGAGGATGTCGACGACGACGCTCGAGGCCTGGGTCGTCTTCTTCGCGTCGGTTTCGTGCGTCGCCTCGGGGGCGCTGCAGGCCGTCGCGGCGGCAAGTGCACTACCGAGTCCGATGAGCGCGAGGTAGGGGGTGCGAAGACGAGCGGTCATTGGATTGGGCCTCCAGCGGGGAAGAGGGCAGCTCCCGTGTCGGCTGAGTCATATGCATCATCGAGGCCATTGGGCTGCAGGGCTCCGAGGAGGGCAGCGCAGCGCGGATCTCCCGGAAATCACTGAGTGGGAGACGGTGTGCAGCTCGGCGTATGATCGATTCGATCGCGATGCTCGGGGCCCTCGCTTGCTGGATCACCTTCTCCCCAGACCTTCGGCCTGCCGACATCGGACTCCATCGCCGACTCGACTCGCGTGATCCATCAGCGTCGTTGTGTGTTCGTCGGTTTTACGGCGCACGGAGGGCGTGAATGAGGAGCGTCGCGCGTCGTTCGTCGCCGCTCGCGTGAAGTCCGACCCGCGGACGACTCGGCACCATCGTTGCTCCTATACTCGGGCGATGACTCGCTCCGCCCTGATCCTTGGCCTCGTTCTCTCGGCGGCGACCCTCGCCGCTGCGTGCTCCTCCGAGGAGGCGACGCGTCGGCCGCGCAAGGGAGCGGTTCGCAAGCAGACGGATCCCGAGACCGGCGCCGAGCTACCCGACTACAACGACCCGCGCGTGAAGGAGAAGGAGGGCATCCCCGATCCCCTCGAAGGGCTCCTCCGTGGGGCGGCGCAGAACGATGCGCTCTGCGCTCGCGCCGGAGAGATGATCGAGGGGAACCCGAACTTCAACGCGGTGACGAACGCAATCTGCAAGGAGAAGCGGTCGATCAACAGCCTCGGCGACCTCCAGCTCGCGCTCGGCCTCGACTTCAAGCGGACGGATGCTCGGGGGACGAACGGATCGAACAACAACCCGGGCTTCGCGCTCCTCGCCCACTCGAGCTCGCTCATCGCCCGCAGCGTCTCGTCGATCAACCCGCGCGCGTTCATCTTCTCGCCGCCGCCCGGCCAGCCGACGCGCATCCCCGCCTTCGTCGTCATGACCTTCGCGCGCGGCGAGACATTCGTCGAGATCGCCGCCGAGCAGGCGCGTCCGCCGAACGGGCAGACCGGCAAGATCTCCTTCTACCTGTTCAAGTTCGACATCGCCTGCGAGGCGAATCACACCTGCAAGAACGGCGATCTGCTGACGCCGGCCATCGAGAAGGACTGGAAGGGCTTCAGCGTCTACGACGACGAGGACCTCAAGAACACGCTCGTCGACTGTCGGCACTGCCACCAGCCCGACGGCCCCTCCTCGAAGATGATCCTGCGTATGCAGGAGCTCGAGGACCCGTGGACGCACTGGTTCCGGAGCGACCGCCCCGGTGGTCTCACCCTGATGCAGGACTACTTCCGCGCGCACGGCGCCGAGGAGGACTACGGCGGCATCCCGGCGGCGCTGATCCAGAAGTCCGACGGGCGCGCGCTCGAGGACCTCGTGAAGGGGCAGGGGTTCCAGAATCAGCCGAACGGGTTCAACTCGCGCGCGATCGAGAACGAGATCGAGAGCTCTTCCTCGCTCCAGCCCGAGATCAACACGCCGCGCGGAAAGAGCTCGACTTGGGACGCGCTCTTCGCGCGCGCGTTCGCCGGAGACGCGATCCCCGTGCCCTACCACGACGTGAAGGTCACGGACCCGGACAAGCTCCAGTTCGCGACCGACGAGTACAAGAAGTTCCTGGCCGGCCAGTCGACGGACCTCCCCGACATCCGCCGTGTCTTCCTCGACGACGCGCTCGAGGCGATGACCTTCCTTCCGAAGAGCGGCGCTTCGGGCCGAGAGATCCTCGTCCAGACGTGCGCCCAGTGCCACAACCCGAAGCTCGATCAGACGATCAGCCGCGCGAAGTTCGATGTCACGCGCCTCGACTCGATGACGCGCGCGGAGAAGGACCTGACGATCGCCCGGCTCAAGATGGGGTCGGCCAACCGCCTCCGCATGCCGCCCGTCATGATGCGCTCGCTGCCCGACGACGCTCGCGACGCGGCGATCGCGTTTCTCTCGCAGTAGACGAGCCCTCGCCGGGCCTCCCGAATGTGGGCGCGCGCGGCGTGCGTGTCGCCCGGGCGTCGATTCGCGCACACGCCGGTGTCGAACACGGCCATCACTTCCGACCGGCCGAGCGCGGAGACCCTGAGCCAGCCGCGACCGAGAAATGCTATTACCGGAGGCCATGCCCGGCTGGCTCTCCGAGCTCCTTCCGATCGTTGCGCTCCTCGCGCTGATCATCGTCATCGTCGGACGGCTCCCGCGAGTCGACCTCGGGCACTCGCCGGCGTTCCTCCGCCGTCGCTTCGCCAACTGGTTCCCCGTCGGCTTGACGTACGCGTTCCTCTACATGGGGCGCTACAACCTGCGCGTCTGTACGAACATCGTCTTCGACAAGGCGCAGTTCTCGAACATCTACTTCTGGGGCACGCTCACCTACGGCTTCGCGTTCCTCATCAACGGACCGCTGACGGACAGGCTGGGAGGGAAGAAGACGATCCTGATCTCGGCGATCGGATCGCTGCTGGCGAATTGCGCGATGGGCGTCGTCGTCATGGGCGCGCTGGAGGACGGCGCGGTACCGAAGGAGGCGCAGGCGGGGCTCGTCCCGATCCTGAGCTTCCTCTACGCCGCGAACATGTACTTCCAGAGCTTCGGCGCGGTCGCCATCGTCAAGGTGAACGCGGCGTGGTTCCACCTCCGTGAGCGAGGGACCTTCGGCGGCATCTTCGGGATCCTGATCTCGCTCGGCCTCTACTTCGCGTTCGACTGGTGCAAGTTCATCGTCGAGAAGACGAGCGTGCAGTGGGTGTTCTTCATCCCCGCTGGCATCCTCGCGGTCTTCGCGGCTCTCGACCTGATCCTCGTCCGCGACACGCCGGGCGAGGCCGGGCACAAGGACTTCGACCTCGGCGACGCCTCCTCGGGCGACGATGGCCCGCGTCTGCCGCTCGCCCAGGTCGCGCTGAAGATGGTGAAGAACCCCGCCATCATCACCATCGCGGCGATCGAGTTCTGCAGCGGATACCTCCGCAACGCGATCCTCCAGTACTACCAGACGTTCGCGGAGGAGACGCACCGCGCCGCCTCGCCGACGATGAAGAAGGCGGCCGCGGCCGCACCGGACGCCGCGGCTGCGCTCGCCGCGCTGCCGCGCGAGTTCGTGCACGACCACTGGGGGATGCTCAACTGCATGGCCGGCATCACCGGCGGCGTCGTTGCGGGGCTGATCTCCGATCGCGTCTTCGGCTCGCGTCGCGGCCCGGTCGCCGGTGTGCTCTACGCGGTGATGATCGTCGGCTCGCTCCTCATGTTCCCGGCGCTCTCGACGGGCGCGATCGGCTGGGTCGTGGTGGTGATGACGCTCGCGATCATCGGCGTGCACGGAATGCTCTCCGGCACCGCGAGCATGGACTTCGGCGGTAAGAAGAACGTCGGTATCGTCGTCGGCATCATCGACGGCTGCGTCTACCTCGGCACTGCCATCGAGGCGCTCGTGCTGGGGAGGGTCCTTCCGAGCAAGGCCCTTCAGGGCGACGCGAGCAACTGGTGGACCTGGCCGGCGGTCATGGTCCCCGCCGCCGTGATCGGGCTCGCGCTCTCGACGCGTGTCTGGAACGCGCGCCCGAAGCCCAGGAGCGCCTGACGCGCGGGCCGGCGCCGCGACCAATCAATCCGGGCATGCGCCGACGCGCCGGCACTCGGCCATGTCCTCGTCGCTGAAGACGATCGTCTGTCGATCCGGATCCATGACGCCCTTGGGGACGTGCCCCAGACCGAGCGCGTGTCCGAGCTCGTGGAGCGCGACTGCATAGATCTGCTCGTCCGGAGTGACGGGGTTGATTCGGATGAGGCGCCGCTTCCGCTGCGCGTATCCGAGGCGGTTCAGCGTCACGGAGGCGGGGAGGATGAGCCAGTCGCCCTCGCCCTCGGGCGCGAACGTCACGTCGCGGACGGTGAGCTTGTTCCAGTCGTCGGCGGCTCGCCGAATCTCGGCCTGCTGCTGATCCGTGAAGACTGCGTCGATCTCGCAGTTGACGCCGTCGTCACCGCAGGACGCGAGCCACAGCGACGTGACCGCGAAGAGCGCGCACGCGACGTTGGTTCGGACGAACGGCACCGGCCTGTTCATGCAATGCCCCGTGCGGCAACCCGCGAGCCTCAGCGTCGAGTGATGAGGTGAACGGGTGAAGCGCCGCGCTCTGCTCTCTTTCACTTCGCGTTCCGGCTCGAGCTCCTTCGCTCGGCGAACGAGCGAGGAAACACGGAGGCGGGAAGGCGGGAAGGATCGTTGATCAATTCCGATCCGGTCGTTCCTCCTTCCTGTTCGAGCTCGCACGTCCCGCCGTCGTCGCAGACGCCTCGTCGCGCGCGTTCGCCCCGGCTGCGCGCCCGCGCCACGAACGCGGTCTCTCGCTCGAGCTCACGCGCTCGGCGAACGAGCGAGAGAACAGGAAGGCGGGAAGACGGGAAGGATCATTGAATATTTCCTTCCGACCTTCCCGCTCAATCTCTCTCTTCCTCGTGTTCCGCCTGACGAGCGAGCTCGCGTGCGATCGCGTCGAGGAGCGCGGCCTCCTCGCTCGAGACGGGCGGATCGAGATCGAGGTGCTCGGTGGGCAGCGCGACGCGGCGGGCGCCGGTCTTCGGGTGGACGCGCAGCCAGACGTGATCGATCGACGCGAAACGTTCGTGACAGCCGACGAGCAGCGCGACGAGATCGGGGCCGACCGCGCGCCGCGGTGACGGGCGAACGTCGATCGTGGCCGAGCCGTTCGCCAGTGTGGCGGTGAGGCCTGCGACGAGATGATCGGCCGGGTCGGCGAACGAGCTCGGTGCTCCCGGTGCGCCGCGAGCGAGCCAGTCGCCCACGGAGAGGTCAGCGATGTCGATGCCGAGCGTGAGGTCCGCGCTCGCGAGCGCACGCTCGATCGAGGCAAGCGTAGCAGCGCCGGGAACACGAACGAGAAGGCTCGCGTGATCGATCTCGAAGCTCATTCGACCACCGCTTTCGGATGCGCGTCGTCGACGTAGGGCGTCGGAGCGTCCGGGACGAGATTTCCCGGGTTCAAGATCCCCTTCGGATCGAACGCTCGCATCAGCGCCTTCACCGTGGCGACGCCGGCGTCGCCGAGCTCCGAAGAGAGGCGCGGGGCCTTCGAGCGTCCAGCGCCGTGGTGGTGCGCGAGCGTGCCCCCCGCCTCGACCGCCGCCGCCAGCGCGGCACGCCAGGCGCGATCGTACGTTGCCTCGCAGCGCGCGTCCCAGCCCTCGCGCCCCGGCTCGGCCGACCCGGCAGTGCCTGCGAACGAGAAGTAGATGCAGCAGCCGTCCGGGTAGGCGTGGCTCATGTGCGCCATGACGAACACGTGGGCGCCGAGCGCGCGACGCACGCCGTCGTAGAGCGCGCCGAGCTTCGACCACGGCGCTGCCACCTCCATCGTGTCGGAGAAGAGCCCGGCCGCGAACACGGGCGCCTGCCGGTAGCTCACCGAGTATCGGTGAAGGAGCCATTTCTGCGCCGGGCCCTCGCCCTCGTAGCGCGCCTTCATCGCCGGTCCTTCGAGGAGCGCGCGCGCGCGGTCGAGATCCTGGTCCGGCGCATCGCCTTCGCCCTCGAAGATCACGATGAGGAGCGAGCCGCCGAGGACGGCGCTGCCGAACGACCCCTCGAGCAGCTCGTTGATCGCGCCGGGCCGGCGGAGGAGATTGCGCAATGCCGCTGCTCCGAGACCGGGTGTCCCGCCGGAGTCGGCGCCGCCTTTCTTCACTGCGCCTCGTCGCGCGAGCATCGCGTCGAACGGATCGTAGAGGCGCGCGACCGCGGGCCGGAGGCCGGCCTGGAACATCGCGCGCATCGCCTCCCAGCCGTGCTCGGTCGTCGGGAACGAGAACGCCGCGAAGGCGCGCCGCGGCGGCTTCGGATGGAGGCGAAGCGTCGCGCTCGTGACCACCGCGAGCGTGCCCTCGCTCCCCACCACGAGCGGGACGAGGTTCGGGCCGCTCGTGCGATGACGGAGAGTGACGATCTGGCCGGTGCCCGTCACGCACTCGAGCGCGAGCACCATGTCCTCGATCTTGCCGTACTTGCCGGAGCACTGACCCGCGCTCCGCGCCGCGACCCATCCGCCGACGGTGCTGCAGAGGATGGAGGAGGGGAAGTGCCCGAGCGTGAGTCCACGCCGGTTCAGGTCTTCCTCGAGCGGCAAGCCCATGTGACCGGCCTCGACGTCGAGCGTGCGTGCGCGCTCGTCGAGCCGGCGCCACCGCGCCATTCGCTTCAGGTCGAGCACGATCATCCGCTTCGTCGGGAGCACGCCCGCGCACACGCCGCTGCCTGCCCCGAACGGGACGACGGGCGTCTCCGTGTCGTGAGCCCAGCGGATGATCCGCGCGACCTCCTCGGTCGACTCGGGCCACACGATGCCGGCGGGGCGGTGTTCGGCGACGTTGCCGGCCCTCACCGCGAGGTGGTGGCGAGGCCAGAGGTCTCGAGCATAGGCGACGCGATCGGCCGGGTCGCTGCTCGAGCGGATGTCCGGCAGCGCACGGGTGAGCTCGGCGAGCGACGAGCTCGGGGCTGCGCCCCAACCACCCGCAGTGGTCGCCCCAAGCACCGGCAGAGGTGCGCCTTCGGCGCGCTTCGTGTCGACCATCCCCTGGCGACTATATACGCGATAGTGGTGCTGCGGGCCCGCATCGGCCGCCCGGCGGCAGCTAGCGGCAGCTAATAGAGGGGTGGGGGCACGCTCGCGCCCGCAAAGGCGACGTGGAGGAGCCTCGGCGACGGGGCCGGGCCGCGGATCCCTGCTTGCGTTTCGCGTGCAGAGCGCGCTACTTCCCGCAGCATGGCCAGGCTGCTCGAAGCACTCGAAGGGGGCCCGCTCGTCGTCGACGGCGCCATGGGCTCGCAGCTCTTCGAGCGTGGCATTCTCCACAATGCGTGCCTCGAGGAGCTCTGCGTCTCCAAACCCGAGGTGATCCGTAAGGTCCACGAGGACTACGTGCGCGCCGGCGCGCAGGTGCTCGAGACGAACACGTTCGGCGCGAACGCGATGCGCCTCGAGAAGTACGGGCTCGCCACGAAGGTGAAGGAGCTCAACGAGGCGGCAGTGAAGGTCGCTCGCGACGCCGCCGGCGCGAAGGCGTTCGTGGTCGGCGCGCTCGGACCGTCGGGCTACTTCCTCGGCGAGGCCCTGCCGGATGACCTCTCGAAGGTCCGCGCTGCGCTCCACGAGCAGGCGAGCGTGTTGGTCGACTCCGGTGTCGACGGCATCCTCGTCGAGACGTTCCGGCAGACGAACGAGCTCCGGATCGCGATCGAGAGCGCGGTCGCGGCGGCCGGGGGCAAGATCCCGGTCATCGCATCCGCGTCCGTCGACGAGCGGAGCCGCATGGCCGATGGGACGAGCTCGGCGGAGATCGCGCGGCTGATGCGCGAGTGGGGCGCGAGCGTCGTCGGCGTCAACTGCTGCGACGGCCCGATGAACGTCCTCGAGGCGATCACCCCGATGCTCGAGCTCGGCATCCCCGTGTGGGCGGTCCCGAACGCAGGCCTCCCGCGTCGCGTCGACGAGCGTCTCGTCTACGTGTCGACGTCGGAGTACTTCGGCGTCTACGCCCGGCGCATGTTCAAGCTCGGCGTGAAGCTCGTCGGCGGTTGTTGCGGCACGACCCCGGACCACGTCCGGCGGATCGCCGCGGCGGCGCGCATGGCCGGCGCGGCCGAGCGCGGCGCGACGGCGCAAGGAGAGTCGGACGCGGTCATCCGAGCCGGAGAGTCGTTCGAGGCCTGGTCGGCCGACCCGCCCGAGTCGCCGAGCTCAGCCAAATGCGTTCCATTCGCCGATCGGAGCGACCTCGCGGCGAAGATCGCGCGCGGCCAGTTCGTCGTCTCCGTCGAGGTGAACCCGCCCGTCGGTCTCGATCTCGCGAAGGCGATCGGCGCGGCGAAGATGCTGAAGGCCGGCGGCGTCGACGTGATCAACATCGCCGACGGCGCCCGCGCGCAGGCGCGCATGGGCAACGTCGCCATGGCGATGCGCGTGCAGGAGCAGTGCGGGATGGAGACGATCCTCCACGTCTGCGGCCGCGACCGAAACCTTCTCGGCACGCTCGCGCACCTGCTCGCAGCGCACGAGCTCGGGGTGAAGAACCTCGTCATCGTCACCGGCGATCCGCCGAAGATGGGTGACTTCCCCGACGCGTCGGCCGTGTATGACCTCGACTCGATCGGCATCCTCAAGCTCGCCGCACGCCTGAACTACGGCATCGATCCCGGGGGCAAGGCGCTCGGGGGCGCGACGCGCTTCGTCCTGGCGACCGGCGCCGAGCCGGCGGCGCTCAACTACGAGCGCGAGCTCGCGCGCTTGAAGCAGAAGAAGCTGGCGGGAGCCCAGATCGTCATGACCCAGCCGGTCTACGATCCCGCAGTGCTCGAGAAGTTCCTCGAGGACATCGCGCCGCTCGGGCTGCCGGTGCTCGTCGGCCTCTTGCCGCTCGCGAGCTACCGCAACGCGGAGTTCCTTCACAACGAGGTGCCGGGCATGCAGGTCCCGGAGGCCGTGCGGGAGCGGATGCGCAAGGCCGGCTCCGGCGCGCAGGCACGCAAGGAAGGCGTCGCCATCGCGCGCGAGATGCTCGCCGCGGTCCGCTCGCGCGTCGCCGGCGCGTACATCATGCCGCCGCTCGAGCGCTACGAGCTCGCGCTCGAGGTCGTCGACGGCTTCCTCGAGAGCGAGCCCGCGCTCACGACGGCGAAGGCCTGAGTCGATGACGAGGGCGGGGCTCGGCATCGCTGCACTCTGCACAGGCCTTCTTGCCTGCGGATCGTGCCGCAACGGAGATGCGGGCGAGGCGTTACCCTCGTCGTCTGCAGCGGCTTCGTCCTCCGCGCCCGGCGTCGTCGCGGAGTCCTTGCCGCGCTGCCGTGCGGAGGCCCAGCGCCTCGCGATCCCCGGTGAAGACATCACCGTCGGCGACGTCGCGATCGGCACCGGCGGATTGCTCGCTGGTGTGATCCGCGTCGACGGCGAGAAGCGGCTTGCGTCGGTGATGCGTGCCTCGCTCGATCTGACGACGTCGAGCATCGTCGACGTCGGACCGCCTCTCGGTGACGATCCTCCGCCGTCTCCCCGGTGGAACGGGACCACCGCCTACGTCGCCTATTTCGCCCGTCAACCGAGTGACGCTGGAGCGAAGCTGCGTGAGCTCCGGATCGCTCGCCTCGAGCCGAGCGCGGTCGGGAAGCTGGAAGCGACCGTCCTCCAGCAGGCCGACGAGTCCCTGGCGTTCGACATCGCGTGGAACGACGCGGGCGTCGGGCTCGCGGCGTGGGACGAGGACGCGCCGACGAAGGCCGATGCAGCGAGCGGTCCGTCGTTCGAGGGGCGCGGGTTCGTGAAGGTGCAGGTCCTGGGCTCGGAGGCGCGCCGGGTGGCCTCGCCGGAGTCCTCGGATGCAGAGTCGCCGCGGCTCGTCCCGCGTCCCGGCGGCGGCTTCTGGCTCGGCTGGCTCGCGCGTCGCGCCGAAGAGGAGGCGTACGCCGTCGAAGGTCCGGGAGAGAAGCGAGCGTTCCGTTGGGTCGAGGTCGTGCCGCTCACCGCGACCGGCGAGGCGGCGGGGCCGGTGCGGCGCATCACGTCGGAGAAGGGCAGGGTCGCGGCCTTCGAGCTCGCTCGCAACGGAGCCGATCTCGCGGTGATGGTGCAGGACGAGCTCGCCTCCGCGGAGGGCGCGGGCGCGCGCATCGTCCGCTACCTCGTCGCGGGTGAGAAGGGCGAGTCGATCCAGTCATCGGACGTCGTGGACGGCGGCGTGGGGACCACGCTCGCGGAGCTCGTGCCCTCCACCTCGCCAGCCGAAGGCGCCCGGTGGCTCGCATGGACGGACACCACCGATCGGACGCACATGACGCCGCTGCTCGCAGCGGGCCTCGTCGCGGCGGCACCCCCCACGACGGAGCCCTTGCTCGACGGAGCGCGCGTCCTCGCCGCTGCTCCGCCCGACATCCTGTACGCCCTCGTCGGCGCGTCGTCGGAGAGCGAAGGCACCCCTGCGCAGCGCGTTCGGCCCGAACTGCGACGATTCGCCTGTCCGACCGAACCTGCGCGCCAAGGCCCTGGCAAGTGAGGCGGCCGAGGCAAAGCACGTGCCTCTTCCCCCGCGCCCGTCGTTCGACTAGCTTTTCCGCCGTGACTCGACGAGGAGCGAAGTCGACCGATTCGATAGCGCGTCCGCGTCGAGGGACCGGGGCCCATAGCTCAATCGGTCAGAGCTCCCGGCTCATAACCGGGCTTGTCCTGGTTCGAACCCAGGTGGGCCTACACATGAACGGCGGTACGGAAGCGGGGTGGCCCTGCTGCCGGAGCTACGAAGAAGGAGCACACGTTTGAGCAACGTGGACCAGATCCGCGCGTTGGAAGAGCTGGCGGCAATGGACGCCGAGGTGAAGACTCTCGAGGAGAAGCTCGCTGAAGAGCGGGGAGTCCTCGGAGGACTCAAGGAGAGCCTCAAAGAGCTCGACGAGAGACTACAGGTGGACCGCACCACCGTAGGTGCAGCGGACAAGCAGCGACACGAGTTGCAGCTCGACATCCGCACGATGACCCAGCAGATCGAGCATTCACGCGAGAAGCTGAATCGGTCCCGGACGGAGCGCGAGAGTCAGGCGGCGCAGCGCGAGCTCGAGGAGCTCCGCAAGCTCGTGCGCGATCGCGAGGACGAGATCCAGCGCATCGACACCGAGACCGCTCCGGTCCGCTCGCAGCTCGAGGCGACGGAGGCCGAGCACAAGGGGCTCACCGAGGAGCTCGCCGCCAAAGAGGGTGACATCCAGGCGAAGGTCACTCAGCTGGAGTCGGACCGGCAGACGAGGGGTGGCGGACGCGACCTCATCGTCAAGCGCCTCCCGCCGGTGCTCTATCGTCGCTACGAGATGATTCGCGGGCGGCGCGGGGCGGCGATCGCGCAGACCTCGGACGGCACGTGCAACAAGTGCAACATGGCGCTGCCCCCGCAGCTCTATCATCGGTTGCGTCGCGAGCCGCTCATCGAGCAATGCCCGTCCTGCAACCGGATCATCTACTTCGCTGCCCCGCAGCAAGCCACGAAGGTAGACTGACGGGCCACGAGGCCCGGCTGCCATGAAGAGCTGCCCCGCATGCATGCGCGTCTTTCCCGACGACGCGGGCTTCTGCCCGGCGGACGGGAGCGCGCTGCAGTTCGCGAGCTTGGTGCCGATCCCGGCCGGGGACGACCCTCGGCTCGGGATGAAGCTCTGCGATCGCTACGAGATTCGCCGCGTGGTCGCCGACGGCGGGATGGGGCGCGTCTACGAGGGCATCGACAAGCAGACGCAGACGCGCGTCGCGGTGAAGGTGCTTCACGACGACGTCGCGAAGGACGAGGTGAGCCTCGAGCGCTTCAAGCGCGAGTACGAGATCTCGAGCACGCTCCCGCACGATCACATCGTCAAGGTGCTCGACTTCCAGCGCGACCCCACGCAGGGCGTCTGGCTCCTCGCGATGGAGTTCCTCGACGGTGAGGAGCTTCGCTTCGTGCTCAAGCGCGAGAAGACGATCCCGCCCGAGCGGATCATCCGCATGCTGGCGCACGTCGCGATCGGTCTCGACGAAGCGCACGCTCGCCAGGTCGTTCACCGCGATCTCAAGCCGGACAATCTGTTCTTGTGCGGCACCCGAGAGGGCGACGTCGTCAAGATCCTCGACTTCGGATCGGTGAAGGACAAGAACAAGGACGCGAAGAAGCTCACCGTCCTCGGTACGACGATCGGCTCGCCGTATTACATGGCGCCGGAGCAGGCGCAGGGCCTCGAAACGCTCGACGCGCGCGCCGACGTCTTCGCGCTCGCCGCGATCACCTACGAGTGCCTCACCGGCACCGTCCCGTTCACCGGCAACAACGGGCCGTCGATCCTCCTCTCCATTCTCACCAAGGATCCGGATCCGCCGAGCACGAAGAGCGCCGGCGCGAAGTACCCGATCCCCGCGGCGATGGACGATGTGATGGAGCTCGCGCTCGCGAAGAATCCAAACATCCGCACGAAGTCCGTCGGCGAGCTCGCGACCGCGGTCGGGCGCGCATACGGTCTCGAGGGCGATCACCGTGCATGGGCCCGCACCCCGCAGGCGGAGCTGAAGCGGCTCGTCGCCGAAGGGCTCGCGCGAGCGCCGGCGCGCGCTCCTCGACCCGCGCCCGCGCTGGAGGCGAGCGCCGATCCGTTCGCCGCGCCGATGACGGGGCCGAGCGGCACCAACCGCATGACGAACCCCGCGCCCGTGCAGCACGCGCCCGCGCATCCGTACATGCAGGGGCAGCAGTCGATGCAGCACCAGCAGGGGCGCCACGACGACGTGCAACCCGCGGGCATCCCGGGCCTCGACGTCGGCGGCCGTCCTCCCTGGCTCATCCCTCTCGCGGTCGGCCTCGCAGCGCTCGTCGTGGGCGGTGGCCTCGTGGTCCTCCTCACGCGCTGATTCGGTCGCGCCGCCGGTCGCAGCCTCGCGATCTCTGCTCGCGTGCCGGGGCGCTCGCGGCGCGTTCGACCGTGTAGGCGGGTAGCGCGCGGTGTGCGCGACCGAAGCGTGCTTCGCTTCAGCTCGAAGCGGCCTGGCTGGTGGACACCGGGTCGGTGTTTGCGCTCACTGCGGCGCAGTGAGGGCAGATCAGGGGTGGATCAATGGACCCCCGGCACTGGCTCTTGCCAGCCCGGTCGCGGTGGCGCGGGGGGAGCGCCGGGCCCGTCGGGCCGAATCGAGCCATGTGTGCTTCGTACCTACCGCACGGAAGAACAATCGTTTTTCGACGGCGAACGAAGTGATACTTTTGAAGGAGGCTCGTCACTTCCTGGTCCGGCCTCTGCATGGATCGGGTGACCACAGGATCAGCGGAGGATCATGCTGCCCTTCACGAAGCGCCCTGGACGAGGTGATGACGGTGATGTCATCACGAAAGACGATCTCGTTCAGTCGCCGGTCAGCGAAGGGGGGAAGCCTGTTTCTCATGTGAAGCGAAGCGTCCCGCCGCCCGCGGCGATGCGTCCGCCGGCGCCGTCCGCAGGTGAGGACGAGATGACGACGCTGCTCGACCGATCGCTGACGGCGTCGCTTCCGAGCTCGCCGCTTCCTGCAGCGGGTCGACCCGCGACGGTCGCGCCGCCGCGCTCGCGGCCGGTGAGCATCCGTCCGGCGCCGGGGAGCATGCGTCCCCCGCCGAGCATGCCGCCGCCGTCGTCGCAGCAGCTGATGGCGGACGACGATGACGATGACGATGACGGCCGTACCGTCGTTCGCGGCGCGCCGAAGATCGTCAAGCGGTCGAGCGTGAAGAGCCTCGGCCCGCAGGCGAGCACCGCGTCGATCTCCCCGGCTGCGGTGATCAAGGCGACGCTCGAGTCGGCGCGCGCGAGTACGAGCAGCCGACGTGACCAGCTCTTGCCCGGCCCGCCGTCCGACCTCCTCGAGGACAGCGGTGACTTCCACAACGTCACGGACCCGCCGCGGACGCCGTTCATCGGCCTCACGCCCTCGACGTCGCGCGGGCTCGATCGCGTGATGCCGACCGCGCCCTTCGAGGGCCCGCCGAGCCACCGGCCGCCGGCGAACTTCGCGCCTCCGGTGAGCAGCAGCAGAGGGCAGGTCACGTTCAACGTGGCGCCGAGCGCCCCGATGTCGTCGCCCGGCGGCAACTACGGTCCGCACACGAACTACGGTCCGGTGCCGAGCGCATCGGTTAGCGTTCCCGGCGTCGCGATGTCGGCGGCGGTGCCCGCCCACTTCATGACGCCGCAGGCTCCCTACTCGGATCCGCCCGCCACGGCGGTGACGTCGGGGCACAAGGTGTCGGGGCGTCCGGCGACCTCGTGGGCCATCGCGCTCCTCGCGTGCGGGCTCTTCGTCGGTGTCGCGGCGGTCGCCGTGATGCAGGGCAGCGATTCCGTCGCCGACACCACGGCGTCATTCGTGGACCCGTCGAAGGCGCCGAAGGCGGCGGCGCAGCCCGCTGCTCCGATGCAGCCGACACCGGTTCCGGCCGCTGCTCCGGAGACGGAGAATGCCGCGAGCACGGCGAACGCCCAGGCTGCTCCTCCGGTGGCGAGCCCCGAGGCTCCGCCGCCCGGCCTGATCGGCGCGAGCCCCGTCGCGCCTCCGCCGGTCGCGTCTCCTGAAGTCGCCGCACCGGAGCAGCCTGCAGTCGCCGCTGCGCCTGCCGCCGCCACCGCCACCACCGCCACCACTCCTCCCGCGCCGACGCAGGGGGTTGCGTTCGCCCCGGTCGCTGTACCGCCGTCCGCGCCGGCTCCGAAGCCGGTGGCGACTCCGGCGCCTCCGCCGGCCACGGCCACGGCTCGTCCGGCGGTCGCGTGGAAGCCTACGCCTGCGTCGCCGCCGCCGGCTGCGAAGCCCGTGGCGAGGCCGGCTCCGGCTGACGAGGAGCCCGCTCCGAAGAAGACCGCGAAGAAGGCGGGCAAGGGCGGCAGCGATACGGACGACGAGACGAAGAAGGCGCTCGAGGCGCTTCAGAAGGCGCAGCTCGAGAGCGCCAGCTCGTTCGGCGACAAGTAGCGCGCAGGCTCGCGTCGCACGCGCGGCGGGAGGAACACGAAGGCGGGACGGATCGCGCGGTGATCCTTCCCGCCTTTCGTCTTCTCGGTGCTCCGCTCAGTCGGCGCTGCAGCGCGCACGGCCGTTGGTCGGCTGGACGCAGGCGCCGAGGCCGGGGACGTTTGCGCACGAGAGCGTGAACGTCTGACCCTGCGCGCAGCTCTCGAGCTTGCCGCCGCTACATGTATCGGCCGTCGTGGCGCAGGCCGAGCCGGCGTCGAGGTTCTTGCACGCGCTGATCGGATCGGTCGTCGAGACGCCCGCTGCGCTGCAGCCCAGCCCGATCCCCGCGCAGTTGAACATCACCGCGCGGCCGTCGACGCAGCTCTCCGCGAAGGTGCCCGCGTCGCTGCAGCGCACCTCGGACGTCTTTCCGAGCGCACAGGCGCCTGCGCTCGCGGGAGGCGCGCATGCCACGCCCGCGTCATCGCGCGCGCAGCGTCCATCGCCGTAGGCCGCGCAGTCGGTCCCTTCGTCGGAGTCGATCCCGCCGGCGGACTTGCACGTGACGGCGGAGGTGCCGTCGCATCGTGGAGTCACGGTGCAGCTCCCGCCTCGCTTGCCGGTGCAGATGCTCGTGGACTCGTCGAGGTCGGTGCACGTCCGTCCACGGAGCGCGCACGGGGTCATGCCGCGCGGGGTCGTCGAAGGTCCGCACTGGAGCACGACAGAGCCGTCTTGCTGGTTGCACCGCGTGAACGGAGTCGGATCGGTGATGCCGCTCGGGCATCCAGGCGCCTTCGTGCCGAAGACGCAGAGCGCAACGCCGTCGCACGACTCGACCCTCGAGAGGCAATCCCACAGGAGCTCGTGCTCGCCGCGCGGGCGAAGCGATGGGTTGAACGAGCAGTCGTAGGCCGCAAGCGCGCGGATCAAACACGCTCCGAAGTTGCTGTCTTCCGTCGTACCGAGGCACGCGCCGAGGTACCCGCACGCTCGCTCCGCGACCCTTCGGGCCTCGGACGGCGAGTTGCTGCAGAAGTCGATCGGCGCCGCGGCCTCGGCCGAGGCTTCCGGCGCTCGGGCGTCGCCCCTCGAGCTCGCCTCGGCCTCGCATGCCTCGGCATCGGAGGCGCAGAGCGTGGGGAAGTCGGTCGAGTGAAAGAGATCGACGCACGCCGCGGCGCCGAGTAGCGCGCTCGTCGCGAAGGCTGTCGTCATGGCGATTCGAACGAACGATCGCATCAGAACCGACCTTCCAGTCCAAGCCAGGACGAGCGAGCGAGCACGCGCACGTTGGATGCGCTTTGCGACGAGCTCGAGCTCGGGGACGAGGTCCAGAGGACGACCGAGAGCGCTGCGAGCCCCGCGGCGCCGATCCAGCTCCCGAGCGCCAGAGCGTCGAACGCGCGCGGCGGTGTCCTGTCACCCTCGCACACCGGCCTCGGCTGGAGGGCGCAAACCTTCTCGAGGTTGTCGCTCTCGCCAGCGGCGATCACGAACGAGGCGACGCCGCCCGCGGCGAGCACGACCGCCCCGACGGTCGTCAGGAGAGGCAGCGCGATCGAGCGCTCTCGCGGAGGCTCGGCCAGTGGCTCCTTCGCCGAATCCACGCCTTTGGCTCGCGCGTCGGTCGACGTCGCGGCGTTCGCGGTCTGCAAGACGATCTCGACGGACGTAACGGTGCTCTCCGCAGCGGTGAAGCGCTTCGTGAAGCTCTCGTGAGCGGCGGCGCGCGCGGTGACGACGTGGTCTCCGGGATCGAGCCGGAACCGCTTGCCGTCGAGGAGGGCAGGCGAGACCGGCGTACCATCGAGCGCGACCTCGGTCTCCTTCGGCATCTGCGCCGCGAGTTGGAGGGAGAGCTGCGGGACCCTCGTGCGCAGCGGCTCGAGGCGAAGGCGCGTTGCTTCGACGAGGTCGGTCTTGTTCGACTCGCGCGCGGCCTTGTCGACGACCTCGTATTCGATCAGCGCTGCAGCGAGCTTGCCCGTCATCTCGAGGCAATACGCCTTGTGGTAGCGGTTGCCGAGCGTCGCCTTGATCTGCTCCGACTCCTTGAACTTCGCGAGCGCCGCGGCGAAGTCTCCCTTCTTCTCGAGCGCCACGCCGTCTTCGAACGCCCGCCGCGCGATCTCTTCGCCCGGAACCTGAGCACGAGCCGCGCTCGCGCAGAGGAACGCTCCGACCAACAACGAGAGCGCCGTCGCCATGCGGCGACGCGCTCGATCCCCATGGAGCGATGCCCCCTCCCAACCCATGGCGGGACGTTCGCGCAGTCGAGTGCTCGCCGTCAACTCTCTCGATCGCGGCGAACCAGCGTCTCAGTGTGTCTTCGGCGCGACCGGCGTCGAGGGTCGGACCTCGGGAACGGGCGTGAAGAGCTCGGGCCACGGGGAGAAGATCTCGCGGAGCTCCTCCGGCATTCCCTTGCCGTTTCCGGCCTTTCCGCCCTTTCCGCCGTTTCCGCCGTTACCCCCGGCTCCGCCCAGACCGCCGAGGCCGCCGAGGAGCGAACCGCAGTCGGGGCCGCATTCGCCGGTGATGCACTGGAAGACGCCGAGGACGGCGAGCGCGCCGGCAGGGTCTTCGCCCGCGCATTGGAAGAGGCAGACGGGGTTGAGCCCGCCGCCGTTGCCGCCCCCGTTTCCGCCGAGGCACGTCGTCGCGACGCACTGGAAGACGGCTCGGCACCCGTCCGACTGGATGCACGAGAGGATCTTGTCCCCGCACGTCGTGAGGACGCAGACCCCGCAGGCGACCGGGCCGCCCTCGCGACCTGCGTCGCGGACCGGAGCCTCGGCCTCGCTCGCGTCGATGACCTCTGGCTCGGCCTCCGGCGCAGCGTCGAGGACGACGTTGGTCGCCTCGTCGAGCGGACCGCGGCTGCCACAGCCGCCGAGCACGACCATGGTCGATACGCACGCGACGGAGAGGCCGGAAGCGACGCGAGAGAGCGAGGACGGTTCTCGACGCATTGGAGGCACATGTTTAGCATGTCCCCCGATGCCGAGCGCCATAGAGCTGAACAGTCCGTTGGACCTGAGGAAGGCGTGCGACGCGGCCCGGGCGCGCGGGCTCGAGGTGGGCTTCGTGCCCACGATGGGCGCGCTCCACGCCGGGCACCTCGCCCTGGTGAAGGAGGCGCGGAGGCGCGCGTCGTTCGTCGTCTGCTCGATCTTCGTGAACCCGACCCAGTTCGGTCCGAACGAGGACCTCGCGCGCTATCCGCGCGATCTCGAAGGAGATGTCCGGAAGCTCGAGGGAGTCGATGTCGTCTTCGCGCCCGAGCCCGATGCCATGTACGTCCCCGGCGAACGCACGCGCGTCCGGGTCGATGACCTGACCACCCATCTTTGCGGAGCAGACCGCCCCGGCCACTTCGAGGGGGTAACCACCGTCGTTGCGAAGCTGTTCTCGCTCGTCGGGCGGTCGGTGGCCGTGTTCGGAAAGAAGGATTTCCAGCAACTTGCGGTCATCCGGCGGATGGCGCGCGACCTCTTCTTCCCCGTCGAGGTCGTCGGTCACCCGATCGTTCGTGAGCCCGACGGCCTCGCGATGAGCTCGCGTAACGCCTACCTCTCGCCCGAGGAGCGGCAGCGGGCGCTCGGCCTCTCGCGCGGCCTGGCCGCCGCCGCCCGCGCATTCGAGCAGGGCGAGCGCCGGGCCGGAGCCCTCCGCAAGCTCGCCCTCGGGGCGGTCGAGCCGATCGCGACCTCGGTCGACTACGTCACCGTCGCCGATCCCGACGCCATCCAGCCATTTCCCGATGACGCAACGACGCCCGACCGTGTCCTCCTCGCGCTGGCGTGCCGTGTCGGCGCGACGCGCCTGATCGACAACATCGTGCTCGGAGAAGACCCGTCACCGCCCGGCGCTTTGCCGTCCAGCTAGGGGCTCGACCGAGCCGACGGCGGCGCGTCGACCGGTCACTCGTCCCGGCAGACTCCCGCCTCGCGAGACGCCCGCTCTGGGATGACGTCCGGCGGGAGCTGCGTTATGCGCATCCGTCATGGAGAAGCGATCTGGTCGGTTCATCGTGCTCGAGGGCATCGACGGAGCGGGGACGACCACGCAGTCCGCGCTGCTCGTCGAGCGCCTCCGCCGTGAGACCCCAAAGACGCCGGTGAAGATCACGCGCGAGCCGAGCGACGGCCCGATCGGCTCGCTCGTTCGTCAGGTGCTCACTGGCCGTATCATCGTCCCGGGCGGGCGTGCGCCGGGCTGGGCCACGATGGCGCTGCTCTTCGCGGCCGATCGCATGGACCACGTCGAGTCGGACATCGAGCCGTTCCTCGCGCAGGGCGGCGTCATCGTCTCCGATCGCTACGACGCCTCCAGCCTCGCCTACCAGAGCGTCTCGAGCGGCCGGGGAGGGGAGAAGGCGGTCGAGTGGATTCGCGAGCTCAACAAGCACGCGCTCCGTCCCGACCTCACGATCGTCCTCGACCTGCCCTCCGAGATCGCCGCGGTCCGTCGAGAAGTGCGTGGCGAGGCGGCGCAGCTCTACGAGCAGAACGAGGTCCAGCGTGCGCTTGCCGAGTTCTATCGCGACCTCGCGCGACACATGCCCGACGACCGCGTCGTCATCATCGACGGCAAGGGCAGCATCGACGAGGTGCACCAGCGCGTGTACGAGGCCGTCGCCGCGCGCTTCTCCTGAGCGCGGTCGAACGTACCCGGAGGGCACCGGGCCTCGAGCCAACGAGACCGGCGGGCCTTCAGTCGACGATCGGCAGCTCGAGCGTCTTGGCCTTGCCGTCGCGCTCGTAGTCGACCTTGAGCGTGGGCGCCTTCTCGAGCGACCGGAGCGCGGCGTCTGCCTCCTCGGGGCGCTCGGGGACGATCCCGTTGACGCGTGTGACGACGTCGCCGGGCTTGAGGTCGATGCCCCACTGCGCGTTGATCGTGCGGATCTTGAACCCGTGGAACTTCCCGGCGTGCATCACCGGCCAGTCCTCCACGGTGACGTTCTGGAGGAAGACGCCGAGGCCCTGGGCGATTGTCTCCTTCACGGCGGCGCGCTTCAGCGAGGTGATGGGCTGAGGCGGGGAAGACGCTCTCTCCGCAGGCGCATCCGTCTGCGATGAAGGCGCGGCGGCGTTCGCGGCCTTCGGCTGCGGAGTCGACTCGCCGCACGCAGCCGCGAGGAGGACGAGGGTGGCCGAGAGGGTGAAGCGGATGCCACGAAAGCCTGCTGCCATCCCTTCATCCTCCACGGCGCGCGCCGGATCGCAAGTTTTAGCCCGATCCGAGCTTTGCCAGCGCCAGGCGGTCGAGATCCGGCGTCGCCGTCGGACCCGGCGGCGGTGCGAACGCGAGGGTGACGTTTCCGGACTCGTCGACCAGCACGTGGTCGGCATCGATCGCTCCGTGCGCCTCGCCGAGCTCGTGGAGTCGATCGAGCGCTTCGCGCAGCACCGCGGACTGCTCCGGCGTGGGGCGGGTCCTGAGGGGCGCTCCTCGCGGGACCGCGAGCCAGATCGCTCGGGCCGGGCGATCGACACGAAGCACGACCTGGAGCGCGGGATGGTCCGCTCGCGCGAAGACGGACGCCCGCGCGAGCATCGGTGGATCGAGCGGCACGCTGACGACGCGGCGGCCGAGCCACTGATCGATCGAGCTCCCTGTCTCGTCCGGAAGGAGGCGCATCCCCGACGGACGCTCGCTCGGCATCTTCTGCTCCGGACGCGCGACGGCGACGCGCTCGATGGTGTCCGGCCATTGCAGCGCGCCGAGCGCCTTGCGCGCGGCGAATGCGTCCGCCGGACGTCGGCTCGGATCATCGGCGACGAGCGAAAAGACGACGCCGTCGTGACGCGCATCGAGGTCGCGATGTTTCCCGCTCGGCCGCACGCGGCCCTCGCCGCCCACGCTCGATGACGGCGGCGGCTCGTCGGGACCTGCGCCTGCTCGCCAGGTCGAAGCTCCGGCAGGCTGCGCCTCGGGTCTCTCGCCGGTGAGCATCTCCCACAGGATGGCGCCGACGCCGAAGAGGTCGCTGCGGACCGTCGCGGGCCGACCTTCGCGTTGCTCCGGGCTCATGTAGCCTAGCGTGCCGATGACGCCTGCAGTCGCCGTCGCGGAGAGATCGCTCAGGTGCGCGACGCCGAAGTCGCCCAGTCGCGTCACGCCGGCCTCGTCGAAGAGAACGTTCGCCGGCTTGATGTCGCGATGGATGATGCCCAGGCGGTGTGCCTCTCCGAGCGCGGAGAGGATGGCCTGGGCGATCTCGACCGAGCGCGCCGGCGTCAGGGGCTCGGTCGCGAGCATGTGCTCGAGGGTGCCGCGTGTCATCCATTCGAGGACGAGCGCGGGACCCTCGGGGAAGTAGTCCCGCAGGGGAACGATGTTCGGATGGTCGAGCGTGCCGAGCACGCGCACCTCGCGCTCGAAGCGCGCGAGCGCGTCGCGCCCCGCTCCGCGTGCGTCGTAGCCAGCGAAGATCTTCACCGCGACCCGCTCGCCGCGCACGCCGTCGACGCACTCGATCACGCGGGCGTGAGGCGAGGACGCGACCTCACGCACGATCTCGTAGCGACCGAAGAGGCGCGCGCGGACCGGAGCGCCGCGCGGCTCTCGTGGCTCGGTTGCGACTGGACCGCCGAGCGCGGAGAGCTCGGCCTCCGCCTCCACGCGCGCCTGCGCTAGCCCGAGCCGATCGAGGGCGGGGACGAGGAGCGTCAGCGCTGCACGTCGCTCGGGTGCACCGGCCGGGACCTTCTGGAGCGTGCGCACGGCCGCATCTGTCTTGCCGTAGCGATGCAGCAAGCCTCCGAGCGCGACGAGCAGCGCTCCCTTGCCTGGCTCGCGTCGGACCTGGGCCTCGAGCACCTTCGATGCGCCGATGACGTCGCCAGCGGCCTCGAGGAGCTCCGCCGATCTGACTGCGTCGCCGGCGCGCTCGTATGCCCGGGCGGCCTCCACCTTCTTGCCGATGCCTTCGAGGAGGCGGCCGGCCCAGCCGTGATCGCCACGGCGCTCGAGATGGTACGCGACGCGCTCGGCCTGACCGACGTCGGCGATGAGCTTTGGGAGAGCGAGCTCGGCGAGCTCCTCCGATTTCCCATCCAGCGCGAGCGGCAATGCGCGAGCCCACTCGTCTGCGCGCGCCGCGTGCTCGGCGGCGCGCTTGAAGTCGCATGCACGCTCGAACAGAGCGCTCGCCGAACGAGCGTCACCGCGCGAGCTCGCCAGCTCGGCGGCCTCGAGCAAACGCTCCTCGCGAGCGAGCTGCGCGACGTCCGGATCCACGCGCCGAGTCTACTACGACGTCGTCAGGGGGAGACGGCGCCCTCGTCCTCGTCGTCGTCCTCGACGGCGGGGCCGCCATGCTCGGCGTCCGCGCGTGTGGCTGCGAGTGCAGCGTCGACATCGGTCGAGATCGTGAAAGGCCCGATGCCGTGCTCCCCGCGCGCGATGGCTCGAGCATCGCTCTTCGTCGCGAGGTCGCCGAGGATGCCGCGCGTGCGGTTGCGCTTCCCCGGTCCGCTGTTGTCGACCCAGAAGTAGGAGCGATCGCGCACGTCGATGTGCACGAAGCCGCTCGTGGGATAGACGCCCACGCCGACGAACCCCTGTTCGCGGGCGAAGCGGGCGACGTCCTCGTCGCTCGCGCCGGGGACGACGAGGTCGATCGCGCGTCCCTTGCCGTGGTTCGAGTGCCTGCCGCCTTTGGGCGTGCGGTAGCCCGAGATGATGCGTACCTCCGGCGCGGAGAAGTGCACCGCGATGCGGTAGACGAGATCGAGCACGCGCGGATCGATCGGGTGCTCGTTGCCCGTCCGCGAATCGCGAAGGAGGTGGGCGGCGCGATCGAGGTCCTCCGCCGAGAACCCACCACGCTCGCTGCTCGCTGCGAGCGTGACGTGCTCGGGCATGTTGAGCGCCTGGAGCGTGAGCATCGGTCGCCCGTCGGCGTCGAGGGGGGCGGTCTTGCCGGGCGGGAGCGCGTGCCACGCGCGCGAGGCCGCGACCGGTTTCACTTGCGGCTGTGCTCGCTTTGCGCTCGCAGTCGGCGCGCGCGCGGCCGTCTTCGTCGCAGGCTTGGCCGGAGCGGGCTTCGTCTGAGCCGGCTTTGCCGGTGCAGGCTTCGCAGGGGCGGGCTTCGTTTGCGCGCCGGCGCCTTGGCCGCGCGCGAGGCCGGGAGCGCTCGCCGCGACGAGCACACACGCTGCCAGGAAGGAGAGCCGGAGCCCGGAAGTCACGGCTCCGGTTCTACAAAGAGGTTGGCGCTCGCGCCAGCGCCATCGGCCATCCTCGCGGCGCGGATGCCGTCGCGTCGACGACATCGGGCATGACGCCATCGCGTCAAGGGCGGCGCGTCAACGGCGGAACGTGACGACCTTGGCGACGTCGAAGCGGACCTCGCCGGGCTCGATCCCCTTCGCCTTGAAGCTCTCCTTGTGGAGGCGGTGCACGGCGAGCTGCCCTTCGTCGATGCCGCTGATGGAGCCGTGCGGGACGAGCAGGTGCCCGTCGTCGACGCTCGTGCAGCGCATGACGACGCGCGGGGCGGGGGAGAGTACGTCGACGTAGACGAGATCGTGTGCATCGGCGTCGGCCGCGTCCCACGACACGTCGAGGCCGTTCGCGACCGAAGCGACGTGCACGTCGCCGACGTCGCGCGGGGCCGTCACCGACACCGAGAACCCCTCGAGGTCCGCACCGCCGCTCGAGCGAAGCGAGACGGGCGAGCCTGCGGCGAACACATCGGCGGCGCGCGACGAGTAGAAGACGCCGGAGACGACGCCCGCTGGATCGGGCATCGATCGGGGAAGCAGGACGGTGCTCTTCGAGCCTTCGCCCGTGAGCACGACCTGACCGACATCGAGGAGCTCGACCGAGCGGCCGCCCTGGACGGCGCCTGAGCTCTCGCTCGGCGCGAAGCAGGTGCCCGGGAGCGGAATGTCCTCGGCGACGCCGGCGATGCGAAGGGCGGGATCGTCGACCGCACCCTGCCGCACGCGCACGAACCGAGCGATGACCGCATCCCCGCGGATGGAGTCCCCCGGCCCGACCGCGCGCTCGATCACGACGATGGCCGTGGCCGTCGAGCTCGTCGGGTCGCTGCCCACCGGCTCGGGAGCGCCGCCGACACAGGCGACGAGGGCCGAGCTCGAGACGGCGCCAAGTAGGAGGAGGGGGACACGCATAAACATCTGTAGAGTAGACGGCCGAGCCGTAGGCGGCAACCCCGCCCGGCCACTCCTCTCCATTAAGCCACCAAGCGTATGAATCCTGCCCGCTCCAACCGTGCCGTCCCGATCCTCGTTGCCGCAGCCTGGGAGCCCGAGCTCGAGCGATTCCGCGCGCTTGCTCGTGACGACGACGGCGCCGACCCGGGCGACTGGGAGGCGGCGTTTGGCGGCTTCGGCGGGTGCGATCTCGAGGTCGAGCCGATCGGGATCGGCCTCGTGGATACGACCGCCGGCGTGGCGCGGAGCATCGCGCGGCTCGGGCCATCCACGGTCGTCCTCCTCGGAACCTGCGGGGCGGCGCCGTCCTCCGGGCTTCGGATCGGCGATGTCGTCGTCGGGACGAGCGTGCGGCTGGTCGATCCGGCTGTCGTCGAGGAGCGCGCGGCGATGCCGTACGCGTCCGAGGCCGTCCCGCTCGACCCATCGATGATCGCCGCGCTTGTCGCCGCCGGCGCCCGCGAAGCGACGATCGTGAACACGCTCGGCATCACGACGGACGACGTGCTGGCGGTGAAGCTCGCGGCGCTCGGGCAGGTCGAGCACCTCGAGGCGTACGGTGTTGCCCGTGCGTGTCAGACGGCGCCGGGCGCGCCGGTCCGGTGCGCGGTCGTCCTCGGCATCGCGAACGTCGTCGGCGCGAGCGGGCGCGACGAGTGGCGCGCGAATCACGTTGCGGCGTCGGCTCGAGCCGCGGAGATCGCGTGGGCGGCGATGCGTCCGGCCGTCAGAACGTCCACCACACGGCGCTCGCCGGGGTGATCGTCAGACCGCGGATGCCTACGTCGTTCGCGTTGTAGGTGCCGTTCACGATCTGGTAGGCGACTGCGGCCTCCAGCGCGACGTGCACGTGGTTGAAGCCCGTGGCGATGCCGACCACGCCGCCGGCGTACCAGCGGGTCGCTTCGAGGCGAACGGGCGACCTGCCGATCGTGATGTCCTTCGGCTCGCTCGTGAGCGTCTCGACCGAGACCCACTCGAAGCCGCCACGTGGACCGGCCCAGACCGAGTAGAGCCCGTTCAGGCTCTCCCAGCCGAAGAGGATCGGGACATCCGCGCCGTAGCCATGGAGCGCGCCGAGATCGACGTTGGGCAGTGTCGAGCCTTGCTGCCTCCCGTAGAGCGCCGTCGACACGCCGAGCCCGAGCGAGAGCGAGTACGGGCCGTCGTCGAAGGAGCGGCGCATGTCGGCGCGCACGCCTCGACCGGTGTAGGCGAGCCCGCCTTCGAACGCGTTGCCGATGCCGACGCGGGCGCCGACGAAGGGGGCGAGGCCTGGCGCGATCGCAGCGGTGACCAGCGCGCCCTTCGCATAGTCGGGGTTCTGACCGGGCTCGCCGGGCGAGCTCGTCCCGGTCGCGTCACGCGCGGCGATGTCGCGGGCGCGGCGCAGGTCTTCGCCGAGCGAGCCCGGCACCACGTGCGCGCTCACGCCGCCGGCCGCGCGGACATCGCCGCTCTTCAGCGTGCGCGCCGGATGGAGCAGCGGCGAGCCGCCACCACAGCCAATCGCGTTCGCCGCGAGGAGGGCGAGGGCAAGACCGGGCGCGCACCGAGCGCGGAAGAACACCCGCGCTCCTGCCTGCGCTCTACTTGCGGAACCGCGAGGGGTAGTTGTTCTCATCGACACGGCCCTTCAGCTCCGTGTCGTCCGGGTGCAGCTGGACGGCGCGCTGGATGAGCACGGCCTCGTCCTCGACGTGGCTCGGGTCGGGCAAGCAGCACTCGACGGGACACACCGCCTGGCAAGCCTCGTGATCGTAGAAGCCGACGCACTCGGTGCAGAGCTCGGGGTCGATCACGTAGATCTCGTCGCCCTCGCTGATGGCCTCGTTGGGACACTCGGGCTCGCAAGCGCCGCAGTTGATGCAATCTGCGGTGATGTGGGTCGCCATACCGGCTCTTTAGAGTCCGGGGCGCTTGATGTCAAACGCCAAACAGGTCTAAGAGATGAGCCTTCGCTTGTTCCGTCCTCGCTCCCTCTTCACCCGTTGGTTCCGTCGCCCGCGACTCGATTCGCGAGCGCAAGGCTCTGCGCTCGGCGTCGCCGCGGGACTCGCGCTCGCGTTGCTCTCGGCGATCGCGGGCTGCACGCCCGAGATCGGCGACAAGTGCCAGGTCTCGACGGATTGCTCGATCCGCGGCGATCGCCTCTGCGACACGTCGCAGCCCGGCGGCTACTGCACCCAGCTCAATTGCCAGGGGAACGGCTGTGCCGACGAGGCGTCGTGCGTCCTCTTCAACAGCGCGCTGCCGGGGTGCCCGTACGACGATCGCGCGGGCCGGTTCGGCTCGCGCGTCGCGCGGTCGTTCTGTGCGGCGACGTGCGAGTCGAACGGGGACTGCCGCGACGGCTACGTCTGCGCGTCGCCGACGTCGTTCCCCTGGAACGCGGTCATCCTCGACAGCAACCAGAGCAAGCGCTCCTGCCTCCCGGTCCCGCTCGAGGGACAGGACGGCGGGGCCGGGGACGGTGGCGCGCCGCCGGCCGTCTGCTTGTCGACGCCGCCGCCGAACATGAGCCCGATCGACGCTTCCGCCCCGAGCACCGACGGAGGAGCGCCGCCGCTCTTCCCGGATGCCGGCTCGACGTCCCCCGACTCGGGCGTGCCCGACGGAGGCTGACTTGGATCGGCGTGGACGGGGCCCAGCTCCGCTGGGCGGAGTCCACGCAGATCCACGAAGCTCGGGGGGAGGGCTCGCCAAGTCGAAGCGTGTGGCGGGCGCCGTGCTCGGTCGGCTGGCGGAGGCAGCGCTGGTCGTCCTCGCGCTCGCAACGCTGGTCTTCCTCGCGCTCCGGCTCCTGCCCGGCGATCCCGCGGCGCTCGTCCTCGGCGATCAGTCGAGCGAGGAGGAGCGCGCGGTGCTGCGTGGGAAGCTCCACCTCGACGAGCCGATGTGGATGCAGTACGCACGCTTCGTCCGCGGGCTCGTGACGCTCGATCTCGGCGAGTCCGTCCGTCGTCCGGGCGCGTCGGCTGCAGCCCGTGTGCTCGACGCGGTCGGGCCGACGGCCTCGCTCGCGTCGCTCGCCGTGCTCCTCGGCGCGGTCATCGGGATCGCGGCTGCCGTGCTCGGCGCCGGGCCCTGGCTCGGAGAGCGTCGCCACTGGGTGGATCGGATCGCGACGGCCATCGCCGCGACGCCGCTGCTCGCGTTCGCCCCGGTGCTGACGTTCGCGCTCGCGGCGCGCCTGCGCGTCGTTCCGCTCCCCGGCGATCCCGAGGCGGGCGCCGCCGGGCTGGTCTTCGCGAGCGGGCTCCTCGCGCTCCCGCTCGCCGCGCATGTCGCGCGCGTCTCCCGCGCGGCGCTCGACGACGTCGCTCGCGCGCAGTTCCTCGGGGTCGCGCGGGCGAAGGGAGGCAGCCACGCGCGCGTGCTCTGGCTCCACGCGCTGCCGGCGTCGATCGGGCCCATCATCACCGTGGTCGGCACGCAGCTCGGCGCGCTCCTCGGCGGCGCCGTGGTGCTCGAGCGCCTGTTCGAACGACGCGGGCTCGGCACGCTGATCCTCGAGGCGTATGCGTCGCGCGATCTGCCCGTCCTCGAGGCGGCGGTGGTCTTCTCGGGGGCGCTCTTCGTGGGCGCGCAGCAGGTCGCCGCCGCCATTCATGCGGCGGTCGACCCGCGGGTACGGCGATGAGCGGGCTGGCCGGACTGGCGGCGCTACGGAGGGGCCCGTCGCTTCGCGTCCTTCCGCTCGCGACCGTGCTCGGCGTCGCCACGCTCGTCGCGGCTGGTGCGCGGTCGCCGGTGAGGCTCGAGCCGGAGCTCTCGTGGTCTGCTCCGTCGTGGGCGCATCCGCTCGGTTGCGGCGAGGGCGGCGTCGACCTCCTCGCGCTCGTCGCGCACGCAAGCCTCCGTGCGGTGCTCCTCGCCGTGTGCGTCGCGCTGGTCGGCTTCGTGATCGGCTGCCCGCTCGGCGCCGCGGCCGCGGTCGCGCGTGGTCGCCTCGAGCGCGCGGTCGCTCGCGCGTGTGACCTCGTCCAGGCGTTCCCGACGTTTCTCCTCGCGCTCGTCGTCCTCTCGGCGGTGCGATCACCGTCGCGGCTGGACCTCGGCTTCGTCTTCGCGCTCACCGCGTGGGCCCCGTTCGCGCGCCTCGCACTCGCGCAGACCCGGGTGCTGCGCGACCAAGCGTTCGTCGAGGCTGCGCGCGCGATCGGCGTGACCCCTGCGCGCGTCGTCGTTCGTCATCTCGTGCCGAACCTCCTCGGCATCGTGGCCGTCCAGCTCGGCGCCGCCGCGGCTGCGGTCGTCGTCAGCGAGGCCGCGCTGTCGTTCGTCGGGTTCGGTGCGCGTGACGGAGTCTCTCTCGGAGTGGTGCTCGATCAAGGCGTCTCCGCGATGCTCCGGGCGCCGCACGTGCTCCTGGTCGGCGCGGCGGCGGTCTTCGTGACGAGCGTGAGCTTGATGGCTGCGGGGCGTGCTTTCGACCCAACCTTTGCGCGCAAGGCGCGACGGAACTAAGGAGGCGTCATGCTCGGGCCGCCGCTGTTGCCACGTAACCTCGAGGCGAGTGTGCGCGATCTGTCGAGCACGAAGGCCGAGGTTCGCATCGGCGCCGTGGAGGACCTCGTCCGCCACGCCCGCGGTGACGAGAGCGTCCGCGCGCGTGCGGTCCCGCTCCTCGTCCAGCGGCTCACGGACGAGCACCCGCGCGTGCGGGCCGCCGTCGCCGTTGCGCTCGGCGATCTCGAGGCGACCGAGGCGGTGACGGCGCTGCTCGTCGCGGTCGAGGACGACGCTGCACACGTGCGCCAGATGGCGATCAACGCGCTCGGCGAGATCGGCGATCCCCGTGCGCTGCCTCGCCTGCGGAGGGCGCTCTCGGACTCGCGGCCCGAGGTGCGTTACCAGTCGATCATCGCCTTCGCGCGGGTGGCCGATCGTGAGGGCGGGCTCGACACCTCCGAGGTCGACGATGCCCTGTTCGACGCGGCGAGCGACGCCGACGACGCGATCAGTCACATCGCGCTCCGCGTCGCCGAGGAGCGTCTCGACGAGGGACGCGCGCCCGACGGGCGCCTCCTGGCGCGGGCGCGGGCGATCGTCGCCGACGCGTCCAGCGCATCGCCGCACGTCGTCCTCGTCGCGGCGATCCTCCTCGCAAAGTCGGGCGACGAACGAGGGGACCGCATCATCCTCTCCGTCGTGCAAGGCAAGAAGCTCGGCGGGCAAGCCTCCGACAAGGAAGACGAGCGCGCCGCGGTGGAGCTCGCCGGCGAGCTCGATCTCCGAGAGGCCGTCCCGCACCTCGAGCGCCGCGCATGGGGCGCCCTGCGCTTCGTTCGCGACACCTGCCCGTTCCACGCGCGGATCGCGCTGGCGCGCATGGGACACGACCGCGCGAAGAAAGAGATCATGAACGAGCTCGCGTCCTCGCGTCGCGAGGTCCTTTCCGGCGCGGTCGTCGCTGCAGGTCGCGCCCGGATGAAGGAGGCGCGCGACCTGATCGCGAAGCTCACCTCGCAAGCCGTCGATCCAGAGCTGACCCGCGAAGCGCTCGCGCGCCTCGACGCGCCGGAGGCGGACGAGAGGTCGAAGGGACGGCAGGCGTGACCGCGCCCATGCGCGTGCCGCCTTCGCTGCTGGGGCTGCGCTACCGCGCGGGCGCGAGCAAGGGGGGCCACGTCGAGAGCTGGTTCCTGAAGGCGAACGAGCCCGATGGGCGCCGGGCGCTCTGGGTGCGGAGCACGATCTTCGCGCGCCCGCCGCTCGCTCCGGTCGCCGAGGCATGGGCGATCGCCTTCGATCGCCACCGCGGACACGTCGCCGTCAAGTCGACCGTCGCCCTCGAATCCGCGCGCTTCGCGAAGGACACGTTCCACGTCGACGTGGACGGTTGCGCGCTGTCGCTCGAGCGCGCGCGCGGAGCGCTGTCGAGCGGCCGAGGGGCGCTCGCGTGGGATCTCGCGATCGGGCCCGCGCTCGCCGCGCCGATCGTCCATTTCGCTTCGAGTGCGATGTACAGGGACGGCCTTCCGCCGTCGTCCAAGCTCGTCACGCCCGTCTCCGACGCCCGCACGACGGGTGAGCTCCGCGTCGATCGCGGCGGGGGTGACGTCGACACGTGGGAGATCGGCGACTGGCCCGCGATGCTCGGCCACAATTGGGGGAAGGGGAACGCCGAGCTCTACGCGTGGACGCACTGCAACGCGTGGGACGTTCCAGGGATCGCGTTCGAGGCGATGAGCGCTCGCGTCCGCATCGGCCCCGTGCTCTCGCCGATGGCGACGTCGGCCTTCCTGCGCTGGCGCGGCAAGAGCTGGGACCTTTCCAGCATTCGCTCGCTGACGAAGAACCGGGGCTCGATCTCGCTCCGCCGCTGGGAGATGACCGGAGAGGGTCGAGGGCTGACGGTCGTCTGCGACGTCGCCGCCGAGAACGACGACATCGTTGGTCTCCACTACCCGAATCCGGTCGGGCCGATCACGAACTGCCTCAACACGAAGCTCGCGCGGGCGCGTCTCGAGCTCTGCTTTGCCGACGGCGAGACCGTCACCACCACCTCGCGCGCAGCCGCACTCGAGATTGGAACGATCCAGTCCGACCACGGCATCCGCATGTACCTCTGACCGGCGCCACTGAGCGGAGGCGGGGCGTCGCATGCGGCCTCACGCGCCCTCCCGATCGAGGTGCACGAAGGAGGCAATGTGGGGGCGTGTCATTGCGTCGTCGGAGGGCGCCCGCGCCCATCGGCGCTCCGCGGAGCGTCGAGCTCGGTCCAAGCTCACGGAAATGCGATGAAATTTCGGTCGCGGCCCGTCGCGAGATCGAGCGGCGGGGCGGGCCCGTTGCATCGGCGTGAACGACACAACTATTGGTTTTCAATGCGAAAGTGCGTCGCTCGGTCCTCAGCCCAGTGCTTGACGGACCCGACCCCCGTCGCTAGCGTCTCGCGCGGTCAGCCCAGTCGGGCTTAGAACATTGAAATAAAAAGCAAAATGCTGACTGGCGGCCACCCGACCGCGAAGCAGCACGAAGTATCAGGAAGTAACGCACATGGTGAAGAAGTTGTTCGCCCTTGCAAGTGTTACGGCCCTCACGGGCCTCGTGTCCGCCGTCGGCGTGGCGGGCTGCTCGGACTCCGAGTCTGAGACCACCCCCTCGACGACGGACGCCGGCACCGACGCCAAGCCCCCGAGGGAGGCGGCGCCTCCGCCCGACGAGGAGGAGGAGCCGGAGCCGGAGGGGACCTGCGTGACGAAGAACCCGATCGACGCGACGCAGTTCCCGTATCAGAAGGCGGAGCAGGTGCCGGGCGCGTGCACCACCGAGGAGTTGAAGAAGCTCACGGACTACTTCGCGACGAAGGTCTCGGCGAACGAGGACGTGAAGGTCTCCGAGTGGAAGAAGGAAGTCGCGGCGAAGTGTGCTTCCTGCATCTTCTCGGAGGAGAGCGACACCTCGTGGGGGCCGATCATCGAGAAGGACGACGCCTTCGCGCTCGTCAACCAGGGCGGCTGTATCGAGATCGCCAGCGGCAAGGAAGCGTGTGGTCGCGCGTATCAGCAGACGATGACCTGCTGGCTCGAAGCCTGCCTGGTCGACTGCAAGACGCAGGAGGAGTTCGACGCCTGCCGTGCGGACCAGAACAGCATCTGGTCGGGGCCGTGCAAGGACACCTTCGACAACCTGCAGAAGGAGTGTGGCTCGAGCATCTCGGCCTACCAGAACGCCTGCAAGAACAACAAGTGGACGTTCGACGCGGCGTTCGTGAGGCAGTGCGGCGGCGAAGCCACCGACGCCGGCAAGTGAGGCGGTGATCACGAGGACGGCTGCTTCGGATACGCTCCGGAGCAGCCGTCCCTCATTTCTGGAGCTCGAAGATGCGTCGAGTCGTTGCGGTTGTTTCGTTGATGCTCCTGAGCGGATGTGGTTCGTGCATCGAGGACAAGACCGTCCCCGAGCCCGCGTCGTCGTCTCCGCCGGTCAAGACGGTGGTGATGAAGACGGAGGATGGAGGTGTGAGGCGGCCAGCGGTCGTCGTCGGAGAGCCGATCGACTTCGCCGGGGTGCTCGACGCAGGACGTTGAGACGCCACCGGGTGTCCGCGATAGGCTTGACGACGGAGATGGTCCGATGAGACTTCGTCGCGCTCTTGCTCTCGCGCTCTCGGTTGGCTGGCTCGCGGGCTTCGCCGCGGTGGGCTGCTCCTCGGAGGGAAGCGATCTCGCCGACGCCTCGGCGGCGCCGGGCGGCGACGCGGCGACGGACGGCTCGAAGGCCGATGCTACGTCGAGCCGGCCCGACGGCTCCCAGGCGCGCGAGGGAGGATGCACGGCGGTGAAGGGACCGTGCGATCTCGTCGTCCAGGATTGCGCGGACGACGCGAAGGGGCGGAAACAAGAGTGCGTCGTCGCGCGAGCGCCGACCGGTGAGCTCACCACTCAGTGCGTGCCGGTGCAGCCGAGCCAGCAGCTCCCGATGGGGCGCGGCTGTTGTCCGGGGAGCGCCAACCCGTGCTTGCCTGGTCTGACCTGCGTCGGTGATCCATGTGTGGACGGCGGCCCGGTGACCGGGCGGTGCACGCCCGCGTGCTGCGAGGGCGACGACGTTTCCTGCGGACAGAGCGATCCCGAAGGGATCGGCGGCCAATGCGATCTCTCGCTCTTCGTCGAGTCGAACGAGGTCCATCGCGTGTGCTCGTACCGCGAGCGGTGCAAGCCGTTCGGCGTCGAGCCGTGCAAGCAGGGGCAGCTCTGTATCGTCGAGGACAAGGTCGGCACCGCCGGCTGCATCGGGTCGAACAACATCCAGAACCGGCAGCCGTGCCAGTTCGCCAACGACTGCGCCGATGGGTACATCTGCGTTGGGCCGGCGGGCGCGGGCATCTGCCGGATGTTCTGCTTGACGCCGAACTCGAACCCTCCGTTCGACGCCTCGGCGGCGACCGGCGGACCTGGCCGCGGGGGCTGCCCCGCGGGTGAAGCGTGCAAGGGCCCTGGCTTCCAGAACCTGCCCGACTGGCTGCAGCTTTGTGAGCTTCCCGACGGTGGTTGACGGCCGACGCTTGCGCGCCTCGGCCGCCACCTCCAGTGTGCGGTGAGGTGAGGGGACGGCTGGCCCGCTCCCGACCCTTCCTCCGAGTTGCCATCGTCCGTAGCCCTCGCGCGAGTCGCGCGCGCTCGCCTTCGTCCGAGCCAGTGGCCACGCGCGAGCAAATGCACACGCACGCCATGACGATGGCTGCACGGCGATGCAGTCTGGGCACGGCCGTTGCACTTCCTCGTCACGACCTGCACGACGAGTTGTAGGAGTGTAGGTCGCGTGCATGTTTCCTCCGCGACAAGAGTCCAACGCTTCAGCGAAGTGCCTGGCCTCGGGTCGACGAGGAGAGCCCACCGAGAGGTGAGCTCACCCTCCGAGAACGCGGAACCACGGCGGCATTCCAACCGAATCTCGTCGTGAGCCGTCGAGTGGTCCACCGGGCTGCGGGACACCCGTCTCGATCGCGCCAACCACTCGTCTTCCGTTAGGAAGTTATCGCTCGGAAAGGATTGTCATAGCTCCTCACTTACTCTTGACGGACCTGACACCCAAAGGTAGCGTGCGCGCGCTTCGACCCGCCAGTTCAAGGGGCGAAGCAAGAATCGCCTGGGCTCGTCGATCATCGCCGCGGCTCAGTAACCTGAAGTGAATCGCGAAAACTGTTGGCTTGGCGGCGATGAGACCGCGAAAGCAGTAGGAGGCGACGGACATGGTTAACAAGTTGTTTGCTCTTGCAAGTGTTACGGCTCTCGCGGGCCTCGTGTCCGCTGTCGGCGTGGCCGGCTGCTCCGAGACCGTGGTTGAGAACCCCGTGACGCCGGACTCCGGCACCGACGGCGGGAAGGTCAAGGGCGACGCGGCGCCTCCGGACGACGACGACGATACGGACGAGCCCCTCTGCTACAAGGAGGACCCGGTCGACGTCTCGGAGGTTCCGTACAAGGCGGGGAACGTGGTGCCGGGCGCCTGCAAGTCCACCATCGAGAAGACGATCAAGGACTTCATCGACAACAACAAGCAGGGGACCTGGGACGACCTCAAGGCCGAGATCTCCTCCAAGGAGAGCGCGGCGTGCGCGTCGTGCGTCTTCAGCAAGGACACCGACGCCAAGTGGGCGCCGATTGTCCAGGTGGAGTCGGGCGCCGCCTCGATCAACGTCGGCGGCTGCATCGGCGTCGTGTCGAAGTCGGACGCGTGCGGCGAGGCCGCCTTCAAGTGGGATCTCTGCCTCAACGCCGTCTGCAAGGATTGCGAGCAGGGCTCGACGTGCGGCCAGGATGCGCAAGGGACCGCGTGCAAGGCGGCGAGCGAGGAGTTCGGCAAGGAGTGCGGGAACAACGCCCAGAGCTACCTGAACGCGTGCGGTAACCTGTTCAAGGCCATCGCCGTGCAGTGCAGCGGCGAGCCGGACGCGGGCGACGGGAACTGACCGACCCAGCGTAGTTTGCCAACCGGAGAGGGTCGACGAGCTCGGCCTTCTCCGGTTTTGCGATTTGAGAGAGGCGAAGCGCAATGGAGTCGAAGCGACGCAGCATCTTCTATCTCGTCCTGCTTTCTGGTTGTGGACTCCTCGGAGCGTGCGGTTCGTGCGTCGAGTCGAGCCCGTCAGCGAGCGAGCGGGAGACGCGGGAGGAGCCAGGGCGTCCCGTGCTGGTGCGCAACCCGGACGGCGGGCGCGCCACCAACATCAACAGAGTCCTCCCGCAGTTGGTCTTCGACGCGGCTGCGAGCAACGAAAGCCCGTAGCTACGGGACTGAGAGCAGAGCTTCCGCCCCCTCGATGGCCATCGCGCCCAGGGCGAGCCGAGAGGCTCCCAGCGGTGCGTTTGGGGCGGCCAAGGAGGGTGACGCGGGGTGGCTGCGCACGCGGGAGCGGACCGTGCGCTCTCGTCGTGGAAGACTTCGCGGACGACGTGAACGGCGGGAGCAAGAGTTGCCGTCGCACGCGCCGAGCGGTGAACGATCACCGCGCCGTGCGCGCTGGTGCAGCCGAGCTGGCAGCTCGCAACGGAGCGTGGCGGTTACCCGGGGAACGCCAACCCGTGCTTGCGTGGTCTGCGTCGGCCGTCCGTGTGTCGACGACGGTCCGGCGACCGGGCGTTGCGCGCGGCCTGTTGCAGTACATCCGGCAGATGCCCCGCGCCGGCCGGCAGTATCGAGCCTCGCTCGCTGTCGAGCGCGAGGAGCACGACGGCAAGGAGCGTACGAGATGGTGAAGCAGGTATTCACGCTCGCGAGCGTCATCGCGCTGACCGGGCTCGTGTTTGCTGGTGCGGTCGTGGGTTGTTCGTCCGATGCGGCGTTGCCCTCCGGCGAGCAGCCCGACGCGATGTCGGACGTGAAGCGGGTCGTCGATCCACCGGCCGGGCCCGAGCCGGAGCCCGAGCCCGAGCCCGAGCCCGCGCCGAGCTGCGTGTCGACGGACCCGATCGATGCCACGCAGTTCCCGTACGAGAAGGCGCAGAGGTCGCCGCGCGCGTGCACGGACGCAGAGCTGACGGCGCTGTCGGCGTTCTTCGAGGCGAAGGTCGACGCGAACGAGGCCGTGCTTGCGAGCGCGTGGCAGAAGGAAGTCAGCGACAAGTGCGCCGACTGCGTGTTCTCGGATGGCAAGGACGCGAAGTGGACACCGATCATCGTCTCCGACGACACGCTCGACACCGTGAACCGCGGCGGGTGCATCGAGATCGTGAGCGGCAAGGAGGCTTGCGGTGAGGCCTACCAACGGGCGACCGTGTGTCGGGTCGAGGCGTGCCGAGCGAAGTGCACGACGCAGACGGAGCTCTTGCTGTGTCTCGAGCGAGTGAAGGAGATCTTCACCGGGCCGTGCAAGACGGCTCACGACACCATGACGAGCGCGTGTGGCGATGGCCTCGACTCGTACGAGGCCGCCTGCAAGGGCAGCGCATGGACGTTCGAGGGGCCGATCAGAGCCCAGTGCATCATCGGCGGTGATGGCAACGACGCGGGGGCTGACGGCGGCTGATCCCCCGACGTCACTCGCGACTGCTCCGGCCTCGTCATGTCCTGGATCAGCCGCAGCGAGGGCCCTCGGGAGGGCGCTCGCGTCGCTCCGTCTCCGCCTCCGATCGCGAGATCATGCGTCATCGCTCGTCGGTGCTCGTCGTCGCGCGGGCGTCCGTTCGCTGAGACACGCGAGCACTCACGTCATTCAGTCGCTCCCGGGCGGCTGGCTCCTTGCAGACCGACATCTCGGAAGCTGTCGCGTAGTTGGTGACAGCAGCAGGAGGCGAAGTACATGTTTAACAAGATCTTCGCCCTCGCGAGTGTCTCGGCACTTGCGGGGCTGGTGTCCGCTGCCGCGGCGGCGGGCTGCTCTTCGAATGAGCAAGGTAAGGCGGCCGCAGGCGCGACGCCGGGGACGGGGGCCGACGGTGGGGACAAGGAAGGGGAGCGTCCCCCACGCGGCAACTCGAGCGGCAGCAGCGGCGGCCGCAGCGATGAAGCGTGCATGGAGACGCGATCGATCGACATGAACCGGTTCCCGTATGCGCGCGCGAAGAAGGTCGCGAATGCGTGCACGAACAAGGAGGCTGACGATCTCGCTACGTTCTTCCGGAACAAGGCCCAGAACGGCCAGGACATCTCGATCGCCGAGTGGGCGAAGTCCGTCAGCGATGGATGCGCATCTTGCGTGTTCTCGGATGGCACAGGGTCGGAATGGAGCCCGATCCTCACGAAGGGCGACAAGCTCGACGACGTCAACCGAGGCGGCTGCGTCGAGATCCAGAGCGGCAAGGAGGCTTGTGGTCGTGCGTATCAGCACGTAGCCGAGTGCCGTCTCGAGGCATGCTCGAACACGTGCGACACCGCCGACGGGTTCACCGAGTGTCTGCAGGACGTCCAAGGGATCTTCTCGGGCCCGTGCAAGGGAGCGTACGACGCGCTCGAGCAGAACTGTGGCAAGGACACGCTCGCTGGATACGAGGCCGCGTGCAAGGGCAACGCGTTCACGTTCGAGGGGCCGGTCAGGGCGCAGTGCATCAACGGCGGCGCCACCAAGTAGCGCATCGCGACGCCAACATCGGCCACTAGGTCGGACGCGGCTGCTTCAGGGACTCCCTGAAGCAGCCGCTGTGCATTTGGACGCCGGCCGACGGCCCTCCTCTGCGGGTGGTTGGGGCACCACTGCGGGTGGTTGGGGCACCACTGCGGGTGGTTGGGGCGCAGCCCCAAGTTGGCGGCTGGTGGTAGGCTCCAGCTCGAAGCCACATGCCGCGTCCGATCTGCACCGCCGTGTTCGTCCTCGCCTCGATCGCCTCCGGTCTCGGCGGCTGCAGCTCGTGCGTCGAGTCCGGACCTCAGCCGCCGGCGGAGCAGTCCGTCGAGGCGGATGCAGGCGCGTCTCCCTTTCAGGTTTCCTGGGATGGCGGCCACCGTCGTCTGCTGCGCCGCCGCGGGCTGCTCGCGCCGTCCGCGACGCCCGCCTCGGAGGGGGCGGACGCGGCTGGAGGTACGGCTTCGCCGTCTCCTCCGCAGTGACGTGGTCGCCGCGGTCGTCTACCGTAGGGACCGATGATCTCCGAGCCGCACGCGGGCCTGCGCGACTCCGATCCTGACGTTGGGCTCTTCACGGTTCTGCGCGAGGACGGCAGCACCGACCCCGCGACCGATCCGAAGATCCCGACCGAGCGCTTGCTCCTCGCGTACCGTCACATGCGTCGCCTGCGCTTGCTCGACGCGCGGATGATCCTCCTGCAGCGGCAGGGGCGTGTCGGCTTCTACGGTGCGTGCACGGGGCAGGAGGCTGTGCCGATCGCCACCGGCCTCGTCGCGCGGCCCGACGACTGGGTGTTTCCCGCACTTCGCGAGCAGAGCGTGATGCTCGTGCGCGGCTTCCCGCTCCGCAAGTTCGTCGCGCAGGTCTTCGGCAACTCGGGCGACGTCCTCAAGGGCCGCCAGATGCCGAGCCATCCCTCGGGGCGGCAGGTCCATCAGGTGAGTTGGTCGTCGTGCATCGGTCCGCAGATCCCGCAGGCCGTCGGGGCCGCATGGGCGATGAAGAAGGAGAAGAAGGATGCGGTCGCGTTCGGCTTCTCCGGTGACGGCGCCACGAGCCAGCCGGACTTCCACGCGGCGATGACGTTCGCGGCGGCATTCGCGGCGCCGGTCGTGATCGTCTGCCAGAACAACCATTGGTCGATCAGCGTTCCGACCGCGCGGCAGACCGCGTCGCGCACGATCGCCGTGAAGGGTCGTGCCTACGGCATCCCGAGCGTCCGCGTCGACGGTAACGATCTGCTCGCCGTTCACACCGTCCTCGAGGCCGCGGCCGATCGGGCGCGTCGCGGCGGGGGGCCCACGTTCGTCGAGGCGCTCACCTATCGCATCGGTGCGCACTCGACGAGCGACGATCCGACGCGGTACCGCACGGACGCCGAGGTCGAGAGCTGGAAGAAGAAGGACCCGGTCGACCGGCTCGCGCGGCACCTCCGGAGGCTCGGCGCGATCGACGACGCCTCCGAGAAGGATCTCGAAGCAGAGCTCGGCGTCGAGATCGGCGACGTCATCAAGGAGGTCGAGGAGCTCCCGCCTCCCGCTCGCATGTCGCTCTTCGACGACGTCTATGCCGAGCCGCCGTGGAACCTGCGCGAGCAGCGCGAGCTCCTCGCGAAGACGCCTCCGGCGCCGAGCCACTGACCGAGCGCCACGAGAGCCCATCCGTAATGCGAGCCTCCTCGCGGCGCTCCGAGCGCGCGCCGGCAGTCTTGCGTCAGCTCGACGGCGACCGCGCTTTTCGTCGGGCTTTGCATCGTGTAAACGGACCCTACCTCTTTACCGTCTCGTACCTGGAGTGACCCAGTTATGGCGAAGCGAACCTGCGATGTGGTGGTGATTGGCGGCGGCCCCGGCGGCTACGGGTGTGCGATCCGTCTCGGCCAGCTGAAGCAGAAAGTCATCTGCGTTGAAAAGGAGGAGGTCGGCGGTATCTGCCTCAACTGGGGATGCGTGCCCTCGAAGGCCCTCATCAGCGCGAGCCACACCTACGAGAAGGTGAAGGACCACGGCGCGGCGATGGGCGTCATGACGGACGGCGTCCGCATGGACGTCCCGAAGATGCAGGAGTGGAAGGGCGGCATCGTCAAGAAGCTGACCGGCGGCATCCGCGGCCTCTTCAAGGGCAACGGCGTCGAGCTCGTGATGGGCAACGCGCGCGTCATCGGCCCGCGCACCGTCGAGGTGAAGACCAACGAAGGTGGCACCGAGACGATCGAAGCGACGAAGGCGATCGTCATCGCGACCGGCTCCTCGACGATCGAGATCCCGTCCTTCAAGTTCGACGGGAAGCAGGTCATCGGCGCCAAGGAGGCGGTGAGCCTCCAGTCCGTGCCGAAGCGCCTGCTCGTCATCGGCGGCGGCGTCATCGGCCTCGAGCTCGGTATGGTCTACCAGAAGTTCGGCGCCGAGCTCACGGTCGTCGAGGCGACGGCCGGTCTGCTCCCGGGCGTCGACCCGGAGTGCACCGCGGTCGTCGAGAAGAAGCTCGTCAAGCGTGGCGCCAAGATCTTCAAGAACACGAAGGCGATGGGCTACGAGAAGAACGCCGACGGCTCGCTCGCCGTGAAGGTCGATCTCGGCGACGGCAAGCACGACACGCTCATCGCGGACACGGTGCTCGTCGCGGTCGGCATGCGCCCGAACGGCGCCGGCCTCGGTCTCGAGGAGATCGGCGTGAAGGTCGAGCGCGGCTTCGTCCCCACCGACCCGCTCGGCAAGACCAACGTCGACGGCATCTACGCCATCGGTGACGTGAGCGGCCACCCGATGCTCGCGCACAAGGCCACGAAGGAGGGCGAGGTCATCGCCGAGGTCATCGCCGGTCACAAGGCCGCGAAGGACTGGGTCGCGATCCCGGCAGCCATCTTCACCGATCCCGAGATCGCGATCGCCGGCCTCACCGAGGCGCAGGCGAAGGAGAAGGGCTTCGAGGTCCGCGTCGGCAAGTTCCCGTTCGCGGCGCTCGGCCGCGCGATGGCCGTCAACGAGACCGAGGGCTTCTTCAAGGTCGTCGCGAACAAGAAGACGAACGAGCTGCTCGGCGTCCACATCGTCGGCGCCGAGGCGAGCAACCTCATCAGCGAGGGCGCCCTCGCGCTCGAGATGCACGCGTTCCTCGAGGACATCGGCCTCACGATCCACCCGCACCCGACGCTCGGCGAGGGCTTCATGGAGGCCGCGATGAACGGCCTCGGTCACGCGATCCACATCCTCAACCGCGAGCAGAAGTAGCCCCCGGCGGAAGAAGCGGAAGAAGCGAGAAAACAAGGAAGCCGGGAAGGACGATTCGAGTCCTTCCCGGCTTTTTCGTGTCTGCGTCCTACACGGGCTCGGTGCCGTGCCTTCGAGTCAGCGGCGGCCCTTGAAGCCCATCATCTGCTGGACGACGGCCTCGCTCTGTTCCGCGACCTCGGCGCTCTCGCGAGCACGATCGGCGCAGTCTTCGCAGAGCTTCTTGGTCTTGCCGTCGACCTTGACGGACACGAGCGTGTCGACTTCGTCGTCGCAACCCTTGCATGTGGGCATCGGTTTCTCCGTCGGAAAGGCGCCGCAATCGTTCGGCCGGGAAGACCGAGAGCCGCATTTTTTCGCGGCGCGCGCCTGACGCGAACCTTATCATACGAGCCTGAGCCAGCTGGGCGGAGGTTCGCGCTCGGCAGCGGAGGCAAGGAGCGATGGGCATCTTCGACCGAATGGGCAGAGTCATCTCGAGCAACCTCAACTCGATGCTCGACAAGGCCGAGGACGACAGGAAGCTGCTCGAGCTCAACCTCGAAGAGATGGCCGAGCAGCTCAAGGCCGGCCGCCAGGACGTCATCGCCGCCGTTGCCGCCGAGAAGCAGCTCCGGAAGAAGACGGATGACCTCAGGACCGACGTCGAGAAGTGGGAGAAGCGCGCCGAGCTCGCGCTCAAGAGCGACGATGAGGCGCTCGCCCGCGAAGCGCTGAAGCAGAAGAAGCGAACCGAGCAAGAGCTCGCGTCGGTGGAAAAGGCGCGCATCGACCAGCGCGACACCGCGCTGAAGATGAAGGAAGAGCTCGAGCGCATGGAGCAGAAGCTCGACGAGCTCAAGATGCGCAAGGGCACCATCGCCGCGCGGGCCTCTCAGGCGCGCTCCGGCGGTGGGAGCGAGTCGCTCGGCGCGCGCGGTGGCTCGAGCGCATTCGACAACTTCCGGAAGATGGAAGAGAAGATCGAAGGTCGCGAACAGGAGGGCCTCGCGATGGCCGAGGTCGAGGACGCGCTCGGTAACGGCACCGACAGGCGTGAGCTCGAGGACAAGTTTCGGGACCTCGAGCGCGGCCTGACCGGCGGCTCCGGTGCGAAGAAGGACACGGAGATCGAGGATGAGCTCGCTGCGCTGAAGAAGCGGATCCGGGTCTGAGGCCGATTGCCTACGGTCCTCGAAGGACACCTCGTCGCGAGCTTCCGGGTGGCCGGAGGTTCGGGGCGTTCCTTCGTCGAACGTGCGCGCCCGCTCATCGCGCGCCTCGTGCCGCTCGGTGCCGTGCACGTGGGTTGGGCAGCGCTCGAGGTCACGTTCGCGTTCGAGGACTCGAAGCTCGATGCCGTGCTCGCGGCCGCAGCGACACCAGGACCGGAGACGCTGGGTGAGGAGCCGGCTTGGGCCGTCGGGATCGCCCAGGGCGACATCCGAGCGGTGAAGGAGGACGGATCGGATCTCACCCGGAGCGGCCTCTTGTGGTGGGGGCCGCCGATCGTCGAGGCGTCGTCGCTCGCGCGCCTCGCGCGTGCGGGCGAGATCCTCTGCGCGGATACGGTGTCTGCGCTCCGCGCCGGCGAGCTCGTGACCTCGGGCGTGCGGATCGCGCGCGACGGCGCTCTTCGTGTTCGCGGAGCGCGGGTCGATCGCCGTCAGCCCTGGCGGAAGACGGCGGCGAACAACGTCGGCCGCATGGTCGAGCCGCGGTTCTTCCACGCGCACCTCCCGGTAGTGATGCCACAGCCGGGCGCGCTCGTCGTCGTACGCGCGGATCCCGGCGCAGGCGGTACGCGCGTTCTTCGAGAGGTCGCCGCGCGGGCGCCGCGGGCGCTCGTGATCTCGCCGGTGGGATCGGGTTTCGAGCCGCTCGGCGCCCTCCGACGAGCGCTCGGTCGCTCGCTCGGCCGCGAGCTCAGCCCGCTCTTGCTCGAGCTCGGCGCGCCGCTCGAGGCGCTGCTCGCAGGGAATGTGACGAGCCTCGACATGGCCGCGCGCCTCGTCACCGCGGTCCTTTGGCCGAAGCAGTCGGGGACGAAGAGCGCGCTCGTCATCGACGACGCGAAGGCGGTCGACCCCGCGACCCTCGAAGCGTGCGTCCGTGCCGTGCGCCAGAGCACGTCGATCGGCCTCGTCGCGCGCCTCGACGCGACGAGCGCCCTCCCGTCCGTCTTGGCGCTCCTCCCGAAGGCAGCGGAGCACGAGCTCCCGCTCCTGCCGCGCGAGGGCGCCGAGGACGTCGCCGCGAGCGTTACTGGAGGCGCGCTCGACGCGGTCGCTCGCAGGCGATGGGCTCGTCTCGGAGGTGGCAGCCCGCTCGCGACCGTCGAGGCCGTGACGCTCGCGATCGCGAGAGGAGACATCATGTGGTCTGGGGCGATCGCCTCGGCACGCTCGCGCGCGGCCGGGCGCGGAAAAGTCGAGCCCGCTGCCGCGTGGATCCGCGAGCGAGCCAGCGTCGAGAGCATGCCGGCGCGCACGCTCCTCTCGCTCCTTGCGGTGATCGGCGGAGAGGCGAAGGTCGGCTTCCTCTCACGCGTCCTCGAGCGCGCCGGGCTTCGGGTGGACGTCACGGGCACAGTCGCGCAGCTCGTGCGATCGAGGTGGCTCGTCGTACGCGAGCCGCCATCGGGAGGAGGCGAGCGGAGCGTCGCGTTCCCGTCCCGCACCCATCAGAAGGCGCTCGCCGACACGTTCGTGGACGGGGCTCGCAAGAAGCTCCACATCGCGATCGCGCGCGTGATCGAGGAAGAAGAGGGCGCGTTCGGACGGGTCGAGGGGGCCTGGCACGCAGCGCAGGCGGGGGAGGGCGCCCGCGCAGCGGCAGCATTGCTCGATGCTGCTCGGGCGACTGCGGAGGCGCGGCTCGAGGCGAGCTGCACGCAGCTCATCGCCTTTGCTCGTCGTGCCGATCCGTCCTGCGAGGAAGCGGCGCTCGAGTTGCTCGCCAATGCCCTCGAGCGGGCCCCGAGCCTCGCGCCCCCGCCGCTGACGATGGCACCGTCCACGACGCCCGAAGCGCTCTCCGTGTCCACGGCGCATGCGTCGATCCCGGCGCTCCCGCCACGGACTGGGGGCACGCGGATGCCCGTCCTCGCTGCGCCGCCCTCGCGGCGCACGGCATCGGTCGCTCCGCCCCAGCCGCCCGACGCCGACGAACCGGACTCGATGGTCGAGCGCGCGCTGATCGTTCCTCCGGACGGCCCCGGCCCCGCGGCGCCTCGTCCGACGCTCGAGCTGGCGACCGACGGCCCCGCAAGCGAGCGGCCCTCCGTCATCGAGGGGGGCGAGCCGGCGGACAGCGAGCCGCCGACGATGATGGACCACGAGGTCGCGCACGAGCCTCCGGAGTCGACGCTCGCATCGAAGCTGGGGCCGAGCCGAGAAGGCGGACGTGAAGTCGATCCTTCGCAGCTCGTCCGCGAATCCGGCGTCGGTCCGGCATCGACGCCGCCCCCGAGTGCGCCGGGGAGTCAGATCGCGATCCGCTTCGGCGAGCTCGCGAAGGAGGCGCTGCTCGCGGCAGACAGCGTGGCGCTCGAGCGATGGGTCGACGGGCTCCGCGCCACCGGTGAGAGCCCGGCGTTCACCGAGCGCATGCGCGCGATGGCGCGGCTCGGTCGTGGTGACATCGGCGATGCCCTTCGCGTCCTCCGACGCTCGCGGAGCAAGCTCGGTCCGCAAGACCATCGCCGCCGCTGTCAGACGTCGCTGGCTCTCGGCGTGGCTCTCAGTGTCGCCGGCCGCCCGCAGGAGGCGCTCCTCGAAGGAATGGATGCCCTGGCTCGAGCGCGCCAGACCGGCGACGAGCGCGGTGCGAAGGCGTGCCTCGCGTTCCTTGCCAAGCTCTACACGTCCGTTTCACGCGAGGCCGAGGCCGAGCGGCTGCGTGGTGGGACCTAGATCTGCAGAAGAGCGCTCCTGAGGGGCGTGCGCCCGCTGCTCAAGGCTCTCGGGCCTCCGGAGGCGCTTCCTCCCAGGCCTCACGGAGGATCTCGGCGACCGCCTCGTAGAGCGCTTCCGGGATCTCGTCACCGATCTCGAGCTCGACGAGCGCCCGCGCGAGCGGGACGTCGCGGAGGACCGGGACGCCGTACTGCTGCGCGGCTTCGACGATCCGCTTCGCGAGATCGCCGTAGCCCGACGCGACCAGGACGGGGGCCTCGTCGCTCCCCCCGTGGTCGGGGCTGTCGTAGCGGAGCGCGCAGGCGATGTGGGTCGGGTTCACGATGACGACGCTCGCATTCTTCACGTTGCCGACCGTCGCGGACGCGAGCATCTCGTGGTGCGCACGCTCGCGAGCGGCCTTGAGCTGAGGGTCGCCCTCGCTCTCCTTGTGCTCTCGCTTGACCTCGTCCTTCGACATCATCAGCTTCTTGCGCCATGAGCGGCGCGTGATGACGATGTCGAGGACCGCGAGGAACAGACCGACGACCGCGGCTCGCTTCGCGACGTCGAGCGCGATCGTCGATGCAAGGGTGACCGCCGCATCGAGCCGGCCGGCGGTTCGCGCGAGGTCCGCTGCACTCGAGCGAAGCGCGCCGTTCACGATCCAGACCACTGCCGCGGCGAAGAGCGCGGCTCGGAGCACCGCGACGAGGCGTTGGGCCGAGAAGAGCTGCTTGATCCCCTCGATCGGGTTCAGCTTGCCGAGGTTGGGCGCCAGCTTCTTCGTCGCGATGACGCCGCCGGTCTGAACGACCGACGTGACCGCGCCGGAGACGCCAGCGGCGACGAGGATCGGAGCGGAGAGCGCGACCACGGCCGTCGCGATGGCGATCGGATCGAAGGCGATCTCGGGTGACGCGTCGCCCGCACGGGCGACCGCCGCGCGGAGGTCGCCGCCTGCCTGTGTGGCGAGCGCGAGGACCGCTGCAGGCGCGATCGCGACGGCGCAGACGAAGGCGACCGACTGGCTCGCGAAGGTGCTGAGCGGGCTGTTGCCCTCCTCTTGCGCCTTCCGGATGCGCTTTGGTGTCGGCTCTTCGGTCTTGTCGCTCATCGCGAGCGCGATCCTTCAGGTCACGGGATGATTACCGTCGCTTCTTCTTGGCGGGCTTTGCGGCCGGGCGCTTGGTCCGTGCGCTCGTCTTCGGCCGCGCCTTGTTGCCGGTTGCGGCCTTTTTCGGGGTCGGCGCCTTCTTCTTCGCCGAGGCGGCCTTCTTCGTCGAAGGCGCCTTCTTCTTCGTGGCGGCGCTCTTCTTGGCGCCCGCGGCCTTCTTCGTCGAAGGCGCCTTCTTCTTCGTGGCGGCGCTCTTCTTGGCGCCGGCGGCCTTCTTCGCGGTGGCGGCCTTCTTCTTCGCGATGGCGACCTTCTTCTTCGCGACCTTCTTCTTCGCGACCTTCTTCGCGGTAGCGGCCTTCTTCTTTGCGACCTTCTTCGCGGTAGCGGCCTTCTTGGTCGCGGCCTTCTTCTTCGCGACCTTCTTCTTCGCGGCAGCCTTCTTCTTCGCGACCTTCTTCGCGGTGGCGGCCTTCTTCTTCGCGACCTTCTTCGCGGTGGCGACCTTCTTCTTCGCGGCAGCCTTCTTCTTCTTCGCGGCCTCGGCCGGCGCGGGGGCCTCTACCGGGACCGTCTCCTCGGGCACGGGCGCCTCGGGCGTGGGAACGCTCGGCGGTGCCCGCGGAGGGGCAGGGCGGGACCAGTCCTCGATCTCGCTCTGTCCGGTGACGAGCTTGTAGAGTGCGATGCTCAGCTCGCGGACGCCCTCACCGGTCGCGGACGAGACGAGATGGAGCGGGATGTTGCGCTCCTCGAAGCGGGCGCGCACGGCCTCGTAGGCCTCGCGGACCTCCGGGATGTCGGCCTTCGTCATCGCGACGATCTGCGGCCGCTTCGCGAGCTCGGGATCGAAGCGCTCGAGCTCGGTCATCAGCGCGTCGTAGTCCTTCACGGGATCGCGCTCCTCGTCGAAGTCCAGCGTCACGAGGTGAAGCAACGCGCGCGTGCGCTCGACGTGCTTGAGGAAGCGATGGCCGAGGCCGGCGCCCTCCGCCGCGCCGGGGATGAGGCCGGGGATGTCCGCGACGACGAACGTAGCCTCGTCGCCGATGCGCGCGACCCCGAGATGAGGGGTGAGCGTCGTGAACGGGTAGTCGGCGACCTTGGGGCGCGCTCGCGAGATCGCGCGGATGAAGGTCGACTTCCCGACGTTGGGGAAGCCCAGCAGGCCGACGTCGGCCATCACCTTCAGCTCGAGGCGGAGCTTCTTCTCCTCGCCCTCTTCACCCGGCTCGGCGCGCCGGGGGGCGCGGTCGTAGGGCGTCGCGAAGTGGATGTTCCCGCGGCCGCCCTTGCCGCCCTTCGCGACGACGATACGTGCGTCCGGCGTCGCGATGTCGAAGAGCAGCTCGCCGGTCTCGCGATCGCGGATCTGCGTGCCGACGGGGACGCGGACGACCCGGTCCTCGCCGCCGCGGCCGTACATGTCCTTGCCGTGGCCCTGCTCGCCGTTCGGCGCGCGGATGATGCGGCCGTACGTGAGATCGATCAGCGTCGACAGCCCTTCATCGGCGACGAAGACGATGTCTCCTCCGCGGCCACCGTCGCCGCCCGAGGGGCCTCCGAACGGGACGAACTTCTCACGCCTGAACGCGATCGCGCCATTGCCGCCCTTTCCGGCGACGACATCCACTTCGCAAGAATCAACGAACTTCACGGGGCGGCGATACTAGTACGGCGCGCCGGATGTTTGTGAGCGGATCGCGGTAGCTGCGCCGTTCCTAGGACAATCCGTGGGAGCGGATTGTCGGGGGGATCGCTCACGACGCGAGCGAGAGGGGCGAGCCGCCCCTGAGAACCAGCCTCGTGCAGCGCGGCCCGCCGAAGCGGAGCGAAACTCGGCACGAAGTTCCGGCGCGCTCTACTAGTCGACCGTTGGGAGTCGGTGCCGTGTGATAAACATCGCTCGGTCAGGCAGGGGGCCCGGCACCCCCACAGTCACGAGATGAAGATCCATCACCTGAACCTTTGCACGATGTGCCCTGTCGGCGGCCGGCTCATCTCGGGCGGTCACAGGTCCATCCTCGACGCGGGCGAGATGGTCGTGCATGCGCTGCTCGTCGAGACGGCGAGGGAAGGCCTCGTTCTCGTCGACACCGGGATGGGGCTCGAAGACGTCCGCGCGCCGGTCCGGCGCCTCGGGCCGGGCTTCGTCGCGCTCAGCCGGCCGCGCCTGCGCGAGGAAGACACGGCCGTGCGTCAGGTCGAGCGGCTCGGCTTCAAGCGCGACGACGTCCGGCACATCGTGGTCACGCACCTCGACGTCGATCACGCGGGCGGCATCGCCGACTTTCCGGACGCGAAGGTCCACGTTCATCGGCGCGAGCATGCCGCGGCGATGTACCCGTCGACGTTGAGCGAGCGCAACCGCTACCGGAAGGTGCAGCTCGCGCACGGCCCTAAGTGGGAGCTCCACGACGACGGTGGCGACAGCTGGTTCGGCTTCGAGAGCCTCAAGGTGGTGGCGGACGACGTCTTGCTCGTCCCGCTCCCCGGACACACGCGCGGCCACTCCGCGATCGCGGTTCGTGCCGACGACCCCGTCGGGCCGGACTGGCTCCTGCACTGCGGTGACGGGTACTTCTTCCACCTCGAGAAGGACGATCCCGAGTGTTGTCCGCCGATGCTGCGGAAGTTCCAGGCGACGATCGCCGTCGACGACGCCGCGCGGCGCGCGAACGCGGAGCGCATCCGCGAGCTCCATCGCCAGCACGGGCGAACGGTACGTGTCTTCTCTGCTCACTGCCCGCACGAGTACCGCGCGCTCGCAGAGACGGAGCGCGATCGTAGCGGGCGGCTGCCCGACTGATCGAGGGCTGCTCGAACGCATCTCGAATGCCGGTGGCTTGGAGCGGAGCGTAATCGGGCACGCTCCGCGGACCCGCGCTCGCCTGCCGATCGGTGCGCGCCGACGTCGCGATCGGCGCGCTACGGGATCTGGAAGGTGATTCGGAAGTTGCCTTCCTTGTTCGCGTCGATCCCGTAGCCGTCGACGAACACGTGGTAGGTCTTGCCTGCCTCGACGGAGAGCGACATCGACTCGGGCCCGTTGCCTCCGTTCTCGTTCACGCACGTGAGATACGTGTTCGCGCCGGCTGCGCATGCGTCCGACGCGTAGAGGAACATGCTGTAGTTCACGTCGGAGGTCGTGACGTTGAGCGTGCCCGTCTTGTGGGCGGAAACGCGGAAGACACGGTCGGCGGCGGCCGCGCCCGAGGTCGGGAATGCCGTCGTCGTGCAGTTCGGAGTGACGCTCCGGTTGCCCGAGCCGAACGTGGTCGACGCGAGCGTTGGCTTGTGGGCCCCGCCCCAGACGTGGACGTCGAGCCCGGGGCACGCATTCGTCGCGGAAGGTGTCGTCCCCGCGAGCTTGCATTTCGAGTCGCAGCCGTCGGTCTCGTTCGTGTTCGCGTCGTCGCAGTCCTCGCCGCGCTGGACGACGCCGTCGCCGCAGGTGGCGTTCGGCTCCGGCTCGGCGTCGGGGCCCGCGTCTGGCGTCGGGATCGGCTCTTCGGGATCGCCGGGCTCGAGCGGCCCCTCCGGGTTGTCGTACGACTCGCACGGCTCGCACGGACCGAAGCTGTGGCCGTCCTCTTTGCAGAGCTTCGCGCCCTCCTGCCGATCGCGGCAGCGGCAGAAGACGTAGTTGCCCGGATTGCAGAGCTTGTCTTCCTTCACCGTGTTCCCGCTCGTCGTGCAGGCGAGGAGCAGCGACACGACGCCGAGCGAGAGCGCGGCGGCCCGCGTGAGACGCGAGGCGAGGTGACGAGCGAGCTCGGTCCGGATCATGCGACGCGTTCTCCTACGGCTACTGCAGCTTGAAGCTGATCGAGTAGTCCCCCTTGTTGTTCGTGGCGCCACCGCCGTCGACCGCGACGTAGACCTTGGTGTCCTTGGTGACGGAGAACGTCATCGTCTCGCCGGTGCCGGCGCTGCCGTTGTTCGCGCACATGTTGTTCGTCGCCGAGGTGGCGGTCGTGCACGTGCGTCGGGCCGCGAGCATCAGGTTCGGGAGCGTTCCCACCGGCGGTGCCGAGATGGTGACCACCAGATTCCCGGTGGCGTGCGGAGTGACCTCGTAGACGTGGTCCTGGAAGTTGTTCGTTCCGTTGACGTCGCACAGCTGACTCGGCGCGTTCCACGCGTTGCCGTAGCTGTTGGTCGAGCCGGTGCCGGTGGCCGTCTGGCCCGTCCAGACGTGGACGGGGTGGCCCGGGCACGAGCCGCCGCTCGTCGGGTTGCCGTTGACCTTCTTGCAGTCGTTCGAGCAGCCGTCGTCTTCGACCTTGTTGCCGTCGTCGCAGGCCTCGTTCGGATCGACCTTGCCGTCGCCGCAGAAGGAGCCGGTCGTGAGCTTGAGGTTCGCGACGTACTTGCCTGCCGTCGCCGACGCGCCGTCGATGACGAGGTAGTACTCCTTGCCGGTGGTGACGTTCAGCTTGAACTGCGCGACCTTGTTCGCCGACTGCGGGCCACACGACACCTGGGAGGCCTCGTCCTCGCAGGTCGTCCGGACGTACGCGACGGGATCGAGCCCATCCGACCCTTGGACCTTCACGTCGAGCGAGCCGCTGCCCGACGGGATCAAGCGATAGATGTGATCGCCTGCGCCGGCGCCGACCGCGCAAGCACCCTGCCGACCCTTCCGATCGGCGGTGGCGGTCGTCGTGTCGCCTTCGAGCTTGATGTCGACGCCCGGCTGGACCGCGGTGGACTTTCCGGGGCAGCTGTCGAGCGCGTTCCCCGTACCGGGCGGGTCCTTGTCGTCCGGATCGGGAGTCTGGTCGGGCGGGATCGGCTCGTTCGTTCGCGGATCGTCGATCTCGCCGCCTGCGCACTCACCGCGATCATTCGTGGTGCAGGCGTCGAAGGACTTCGCGTCCTCCTTGCAGAGCTTCGTGCCGGGGGTGCGGTCGGCGCAACGGCAGAAGACGTACGCGCCGGGCACGCAGAGCCTCTCCTCGTTCGTGGAGTCGGTGCCTTCGAGGATGGCGCAGCCCTGCGTCGCGATCACGATCCCGCCCACCGCCGCCATCGAGAACAAAAGACTCCCGAGCCTCATCGCCGGCCTCCATCCGTCGCCTTGACCATCGAAGCATTGTGACGGCGACGCTTGCGTGCCGCCAGAAGTCCCGAGCCGACGAAGATCGCCGCCACGCCGTAGGAGGCGCCGCTGCTCGCCGGCTGTACCGAGCAGAGCCCGGAGGGCTCGGGGTCGTCGCAGACGCCGCTGAAGCCGTTGCGCGGCTCGGTGTTGCACCTGTTGCCGCCACCCTCGGGGTAGACTGCGCAGATGGCGGCGACGTCGTCGGGGTGGAGCTCCCGCTGCGTGAGCGAGCCGGGAGAGTATGAGGCGAACATGACCGCGGCGGGGTCGGGCGAGTGCGCGATGCCGATGAAGTGCCCGACCTCGTGGGTCAGGATCGCCTGGAGGTCGTAGACGACCTTCGCCGGGTCGTCCGTGATCGTGACCTCGTTGTTGGCGGTGTTGATCTCGATGTCCGCGTCGTAGATCTCGCCCGTCAGATCGTTGTACGTGACGCTCGTCTTCGCGAGCGTGCCGTCGATGCCGCGGTACTTCCAGTTGCTGTCCTGGAAGAGGACCACGTTCACGTTCGGGCCGGTCTTGTTGTACTGGCTCTTCTTGCACGAGACCGGCTCGCGCTCCTGAAAGGTCATCGCGGCGATCGAGCCGTCGGCGCACTGGACGTCGCTCCAGGCCTGGAACGTCTTCTTGATCACCGCGCGCGAGTCGGCGGGATCGAGATCGGCGGTACCGAGCTTGTTCGTCGCGTAGCTGATACACGACGTCGGCCAGAACAGCTGCGCGCCCTCGGTCGTGCAGCCGTCGACGTCGGTCGGGCACTCCCTGTCCTTCGTCGAGCGACACGTCGTCGAGCGACAGAAGGCGGCGGCGTCCGTGGCGATCGCGAGCACGCCGAGCGTGGCGATGGTCACGGCAACGAGTCGGCCGATCGAGCGGCTCGGCGCTGCTCTTCGTCGCTTCTGCGCACGGATCATCCTCGACATCCTCGCCTAGAAGGGCGTCCACTGCACGAGCGATGCCAGTGTAGGGCAAAGTGCTCTCGTGCGAGGCGCCCATGAATCCACGGGCCTTTCGCGTGTCGCCAGCTCTCGACGGCGTCTGCACACGTGGTGCTGGGTAGCCGGAGATCCACCGCGGCACGGCCGTCATAGGCGGGCCTTTTGCGCAACACGAGCGGGCCACAAAAGGGCGAGACCGTGTCGCCAGGCTCGCGGGCGACACGGTCTCGGGGGGCGGCGAACGCCGGAGCGCGAGGCGCTCGCATGTCGTCCGCCGGAGACGAGGCATCGAAGGCGACGAGCCAACGTCGAGGAGGGGAGCGGTGAGACGACGGGCTCGCCGCCTTCGATGTTCGTCCCACGCTCTTGCGGCTGTCGTGCCGACCTCCGGTCGAGTCTCCGTCGCGCTCGTGGCGAGCGGCGCGTTCGCGATCGCGCGCGAGCACGAAGCGCGTTTCGTCGGGAGATCACGGGCCCTCGATCCGTCGCGGAGCCCCCTGTTGCCGACGAGACCTGGTCGCGCTTCGTTCGCCCGGTCTAGGATGGGCGATCATGTTGCGGGCGATTCTCTGCATCACCTCGATGGCAGTTGCGCTCATGGCGTGCGACCGATCCTCGGCGTCGAGCGGCAATGCTGGTGGCGACAATGGGGGCGCGACGCGTGACGCGTCGGCTTCGCGGCAGCGGATCGGGAGTTGCGATCGTGCTCCCTCGACAGGGACGTGCTCCGAGTACTCCGGCGCCTACCTCGTCCAGAACGAGATCCTCCTCACCTCGAGCTGCGCCAAGCTCGGCGGGACGTTCGTCTATGCCGAGTGTCCGAACACGTCGGTGGTCGGGTCGTGCACGCTCTCGACCGGCGAGGTCCGGAAGTTCTACGGGACGGGCTCGGCAGCGTACGAGCCCGAGCGCGCGCACAGCGAATGCGAGGGCTCGTATCGCGGTGCGTGGCGAGGGCTGTAGAGGGCGAGCCCGGCAGGGCGCCGAGCTCGGCCGTCTGGCCTGTCCGGTGTGCACGTCGACGTCGTCACCCTGTTCGCGAGGAGATGCGCTCGAACGGCGGCGATCGCGCTCGCGACCGTCGTGTCATGCGCACGCGCATCCGAGCGGTGCGATGGGGAGCGCCGGTTCCTCTGTAATTCCGGTGAGAAGGCCGAGCGGCCGAGGTCGTTCTCCAGAGCGCCGGCACCCCCGGCCACGCCCGTTCGGCTCTGCTGCAGAGCGGCTCCCTTGTCGCTCCGGCCCATCCAGGATAACCGACTCCGGCCGATGCGAGCGTCGGGTGCAGCAAGAGCAGCTCGGCTGCTGTTTCACGGAGCGACCGCCGGCGCTGTGGCTGCCGGAGCGATCGTGCTCGTCGACCTGATCGGACGCGAGCGATGGGGCGCGGGCGGGCCGATGGGCCACATCGTCGCTTCCGCGAAGCTCTTCGTGGCGATCGGCGCGCTCGTGATGGGACTGGCCGCGGCGAGCACCGCGTTGGCGGGGCCGTCCGTGCGTCGATGGGGCCCGCTCCGCCGCTCGGACTGGTGCTTCGCCGCCGTCTTCACCGTCCTGGTCACCGCGGCGCTCTGCAAGATCGTCCTCGGCGGTCGGTTCGCGAGCGCAACCGCCGTCGTCCCCGTCGTAGGCTGCATCGGCGCGTTCGCCGCGGCCGCCATCTGGCTCCGGATCGCCGAGCGCGTGAGCGCATCGCGCATGCGCTTCCTCCAGGTCGCGGGCTCCGTCGGCGCCGCCGTCGGGCTGCTCTGGGTCGATGCGTCCGTCCTTCGAGGCCGTCACGCCGGTGGGCACCTCGCGTTGGAGATCTCGGCGTTCTTCCTCTTCGGTGGCGCGCTCGCACTTGCGACGATGCACACGCGCGCGCCTCGCCGAGCGGCGCTGCTGGTCGGCGCAGGCGCGCTCGTCTGGTCGGCGATCCTCCTCAGCTCGACCGAGCGAAGGCGTGAGCACTTCGCCGCGCTCCGCCATCTGACGGGCGATCCGTCGACCGTCGGCACGCTCTACGCGCAGGCGCTCCCAGTCGTCGGATCCGTGGAGGCCCCAGTGGCCCGCCTCGACGTGGAGCGCTGGCGCCGTGGCGAGCACGAGACGTCCGAGCAGAGCGAGTCGGTCGCTCGACTCCGCGAGAGCTGCCAGGAGTGCAACATCGTCGTCTACTTCGTCGACACGCTCCGCGCGGACACCGCGGCGGATCCGACGGCGATGCCGGCGGCCTCCGAGTTCATGAAGGCCTCGATCCGCTTCCCGGAAGCGTACTCGACGGCGTCCGATACGCTCCGCGCGCTCACGAGCTTGCTGGTGGGGCGTTACGACGGTCAGGCCGACGCTCACGAGGGGAGCGTGCTCCAGCGCGTTCGCACGCGCGGCATGGACAACGCCCTCTTCATCTCGACCTCGGCGCACGACTACCTGTCCGCCCAGGTGCCCGAGTTCCGTTTCGACGAGGTGGTGGCGCTTCCGGATCACTCGCCCGAGGTCGAGGTATGGGGCTACGGGGCCGATACGCCGACGGGAGACGCGGTGACGCGTGCGGCGCTCTCGTGGATGCGCGCGCGCCGCGAGGGACGCTTCTTCACCTGGATCTACAACTTCGATCTCCACGGCTGGCGGCAGATGAAGGACGAGCACGTCGGGCAGATCGACGAGAACGCTCGTCCCGACGCGCGCTATCGCGCCGTCGCCGGCCTCGTCGATCGGAGCTTCCAGGCGCTGCTCGCCGGCCTCGACGAGCTCAAACTGACCGATCGCACGATGGTGCTCCTGGTCTCGGACCATGGCGAGGCCCTCGGGTACCGAGGGTTCTGGACGCACTCGACGTTCCTCTGGCAGTCGCTCATCCGTGTCCCGCTCGCGCTTCGCGTGCCCGGCCTCGAGCCGCGCGAGGTTGCTCATCGGGCGTCGCTCGTCGACGTCGCGCCGACGATCTCGAGGTTCGTCGATCCGACGACGACGGTGAGCGGGTATCACGGCGTCGACCTCATGCGTTTCTACGTCGACCCGGACGCGCAGCGAGGGCTACCGCTGCTCCTCCACGCGAGCAGCGAAGGGAAGCCGACGATGTACGGCGTCGTTGCGGGCGGGAGAAAGCTGATCCTCCCGAGTGCAGGAGGCCCGCCGCTTCTGCACGACCTCGATGGAGACGATCCGGACGACACCGATCTCGCGATGGCCGAGCCGCACGACACGGCAAACCTGCTGGACCTGCTCGTCGCGTCGCCGATCGTCGCGAGCCAGTAGAACGCATGCGCGCGCTGCTCATGCACGATCGCGCGAGCCTCATCCGCTGACGATCGCGCTCAGCTTCCGAGCGACGATGCTCGAAGCCGTGCTGTTCGATGCATCAGCCTCGGAAGGATCCGGACAACGCCGACGTTCTCTCCTCGAGCTCGGACCTCGCGCGTGATGCAACTTACGACGTTGCATCGAGCGACGTGTGGAGCGAAAGCGATTTGCTCGCGCACTCGCAGAAGTGCGCCTTCCGCCTCGTCACAATTCCGGGCGTCTCCCGGATGGAGCGTGCTAATCGATGACACATGCGCCTCGGTGCATGCATCTCGCACCAGTCGCCGCGAGCAGCGGGCCTCGTGATGGCGATCGTCATCGTGACCGGCGCGAGCGCGTGTAATCGACGGAAGCAGCAGCACTACGAGACCACTGTCGAAGTGACGCGTGTGTCCGCCGTCCGCAGCGATGACGCGAACAAGCCGCTCACGCTCGACGTCGAAGTGAGCTACTCGGAGTGCCCTGGAGCGGAGCTCGAGGTCGTCCGTGGCGGCGCCGACTTCGCGGCCTGCGCGAGCAAGTACAAGGTCGGCGACAAGGTCCAGCTCGGCATCGATCACGAGTCTTCCGAAGAGGGGAACTACAAGTGGACGATCCGGAAGGTCGGCGACTGCACGCGCACCCCTGATCCGAACGACGAGGCGCCCTACGCGATGGTCCGGGAGTGTGACGACCGGAGCGTGAACGGGTCGCGGGTCGGCTTCCAGTGCAAGCAGATCCCGAACAAGGCGCTCGTCGACAAGTGCCCCTGGTTCAGGCGGCGCTGAAGGTCACGAGCCCCGCGGGGCCGACGGTCCGGCCGCGCAATCGCGCGACAGATCGAGCCCGCCGAAGAAGTCCTCGACCAGGCGCTCCCACGCGACGCGGTTCTCTTCGCTCCCGCACTTGAACGGCGGTTCGAGCGGGGTGCCATCGAGGATGGCTTCGTGCTCGCGGAAGTACCGGAGCGCCAGCTCGGCGGCGTATTCGCGGACGTCGCGGGTCGCCTCGTCGAACGGATAATAGGTGCCGTTCGGCACACGTGTGTCGTGCGGGGCGAAGTCTCCGAAACATCCGTCGTCGCGGCCGCAGCGCCGGACGATGCCCTCGAAGAGCTCGCCGAGCGCGCTCGCGGACCAGCCTCCACGTCGCTCGTCGTTCAGGTGGAAGAGCTCGTGGAAGATCGTCTCGAGGACGTCGCGCTCGTTCGTGTGGAGGGGACCGTCGAGGTTGTATCCGACGACACCGCCCTGGCCCCATGCCGATGGATACGCCTGCGTTCCGGTGCGGAAGAACCCGAACGCGTCGGGGCGCAGGCGGAAGTCGATCGGCCGTGGCGCTCGAGCCACCAGGATCGCGAAGACCTGCTCGTATCGCTCGAAGCTCGCGATGAGCCAGGCGAGGTGCTGGCGATCGTCGCCGACGGGAAGGGCGGGCTGCGTGGCGATCGGCGTCCCGCCGTAGGTGCCGTGCGACGTCGTGGTGTCGACGCCCGGCAGCACGCCGGTCCGAGCGTAGAGCGCACGCGCGAGATCGAGGGCCTCGCTGTCGTCGGCGAAGCGAAAGTCGATCAGGCACTGGGCGTGTTCACGCGCGGGCAGCGTCGGAGGGCACGCCGTCGTGCACGCGTCGGGCGTCAGGTCGGCGCAGAGCGCGCGGATGGCGCGCCCATGGTCACGCGACGGCCGGTGCATCAGCTCGTGCGAGCTGCGCGTGTGGCGATTCGTCGGGCGTGAGCGGCAACCGAGGATCGTGAGAGCGACCGTACAAGCGGCGATGGTCAGGCCGAGGGCGCCTCGTCGCTTCACGTCACGTCACTTCATGATCGCGGCGGCTGCCGCGGCGAGGGCCAGCAGGATCGCGAGGACGAGCGCGAGGAGCTTCACGGATGCCATCGTCGAGGCCGTGCCGCGTCGCTCCGGGGTCGACGTCTTTGCGCGCTCCGGGGTCGACGTCTTCGCGCGCTCCGGACGCTTGGTGGCGATGACGTCGGGCGCGTCGTCGACGACGCTCGAGTCGTTCGACTCGCTGGCCTTCGCCCGCGCGGGCTTCTTCTTCGGCGCGGGCTCCGGCTTCACGGACGCGGGGCGGGCCTTCTTCGACTTCTGCTTCTGGCGGATCGCCGCAGCGCGCGCCTTCTGACGCGCGCGCTTCGTCTCGGCCTTCGCCCGCTTCTTCTCTTTCTTCAGCGCGGCGCGCTCTTCGCGCGCCTTCTTCGCGAGCGCGAAGGCCTCGGGATCGAGCCGCTCGTCGGGCAGCGCCGGCTCGGGCTCGTCGTCGTCCTCGTCGTCCTCGTCGTCGTTCTCGCCGCCCTCGCCGGGGAACAGATCGTCGAGCCAACCCTCGTCGAGCGCGTCGACGTCCGGGGTCGAAGGGGCGGGGAGCCTCCCGTCATCTTCTTCCGCGATCGGCGTGGCGGGAGCGGCCGTCTTCGTCGCCTCGGCGACCGGCATCCGGGACGACGACGGCGTCGCCCATCCGTCCTCGAGCTCCTCGAGCAGGTTGCGGGTGCTGTCCTGGCGGCTTCGCTCGACCATCGGCGACGTTCTCGAAGGAGAGAACTTAGCCGCATTTCATCGAGATTTCCATCGGCCGGGATCGTGCGGCTCAGGCTGGTCGCGTAAGCCGTCCCATGATCCGCCTGACGAGCTCGGCGGGAAGGACGGGCTTCGAGAGGAACGCATCGCAGCCGGCGCGCCATGCTTCGAGTCGCCGGTCGTCTCCGGCGAACCCGGTCACGGCCATCACGTAGATGTTCTTCGTCCGCGGGTCCTTCTTCAGCTCGCGCGTCGCTGTCCACCCGTCGACGCCCGGCATCCCGAGGTCCATCACGACGACGTCGGGGACGAGCTCCTGCGCCTTCGCGATCGCCTCGGCGCCGTCGTTTGCGGCTGCGACGCGAAACCCCGCGAAGCGGAGGTAGTCAGCGTAGATCCGTCGCGTGTCCTCGTAGTCGTCGACGACGAGGACGAGTGGGCTTTTCGAGCTGGGGCGCTTCACTATTCCAAGGATGACGTGCGATCGCGCATCAGGAAATGAGGAGATGCGCCGCGTCGCCGTGTGGACGGCGGTCGCGAGGTGACGACGAGCATGCAGATCCTGAGTGGAGCGATCGCGCTCCCGCGCCACGCTGCCGCAGGAGCACAAAAAGCCGCGAGGGCGAACCGGTCGCCCGGTCGCCCTCGCGGGGGTTCACTTTCCGTGGGGAGCAGCTTAGCGCTCCGTTGCGGATCTCCGTCCGCCCCGTTGGACGTCGCGTCAGGGGGCCTTTTCCACCCGCCTGCGCCATCGTCGCATTCGAGTCTTGGGTGCCTTCACTACAGCCCCGGCCATTCGCGTGGTCAGGGGAGAGGAGGGTCGACGAAGCTATTCGCTGTCGTCAGCTTCAGCCGAACGCGATGCGGCGCACCTCTGAGACCGGCGCCATTTCGAGCGCCGAGGATGCTGACTCGCCTTGGACCTTCTCGATCCTCGAGGAGCCTTCACCGAGTCACGTCGACCTCTGACGTTCTCTTCGTCACCCGCAGGCACGCCCGAGTCGGATTCCGTGTCCGCCCGATGCGCTCTCCATTCAGCCGTCGTCCGACCTTGCGATCGGTGAGAACGGGTGTGGAGGCTGACCTGTGAGCCAGAGGACTTCGCGTCGCCCTGCCGGTGAGGGCAGGGCGGGCAAGAGCCCGAGAACGCCTTCCGTCGTATCGAGAGCCTGCAAGCCGAAACCCGCAGGTCATTCATGAGGAAACTTGCTTGTGACCTCACTCATGCGCACCGGTTCGCCTTCTACCCATCCGCGCCCCGCGTCAGGCGGTGCTACGGACTTCCTCCCGGCTAGCGCCCTCTTTGTTCCACCGACAGGCCTTGCGACCTCCCGGTGAAGAAGACGCGCGATGCGTTCAACCGACGTCTGCCACCCAATCGAACTGCGTGCACCCGCACCTCGTGTGTTCCCGGCTTGCTCTCGCCACTTTCGCGGCGGGGACACCCCACGGAGAATAAGGCTCCGTGCGGCTTTCCGGGGGACCGGACGTTTCACGACGTCCGAGACCGCTTCGGCGGGTCGTCAGTCAACGCGTCGTCCTCGTGCTCTACTGCCTCGCGGCTTGAGTCACGAGCGTGGGCGTTTTCTTCCCACGGCGCTGCTGCGACCGAGCCTCTGACACCCCTGTCGCGCTCTCCTGGTTCACCCTCGCGCCTCTCTCGCCTTCGCAAGAGCTGCAACCTGGCCGTACGTCCTTCGTTTTGGAAGGGGTGGTACGGGTCGGAGGATGCGGCGAACGCCGAGATCACCGTCCACGTCGTCTCGTGAAAGCCGACGCTTCGGGATGATCCGGGATGCCTTCCGCCGGTAGGGACTCTTCGTAGGATCCGGTGGCCATTACAGCCCCGGCCCCGCGACCACCTCACCGCGTTGGGCGATGTGGAGACCGCTGGACGACGACCTCTCGTCACCCTGAGCCTTGCGCCGGTCCTCTCCCGTCACTAGCGGTGAGGCCGACGTGCGAATCGTCCCTTCGCTCGACACGCCCGCTGGCGGTTTCACCCGTCCGCGTTCGTCTCGAGCTAGGTCCCTGTTCACTCGACCCTGACCGCTCTTTTTGGAGCGCGTTTGCCGAGCCTATTCGAGACCAGACGTCGCCTACCGACTTCTGCAACAAACCATCGACGTGCGGGCAACCAAACCCGAGCTCTCGAATCCTCGCAGGGACGGAGGCCTCGACCTCCTTCCTTTTCTTGGACATGCCACGCTGCTTCCTCGCGGAAGCGGTGGAATGCGGCGAGCCGCGCTCCGTCCGTTCGATGCAGCCCCAGTGCTGGTTCCTCCCACTTGCGTGGGTTTGCCCAACCGTGATGCCGCCGCGAACGCCTCACGTGACGTGAGGACCGACGTGCACGGGTCGAAGGACCGAGCGAAGGACGCATCACCGGCGCATGCGACGATCTCTCGTGCCTGCGACGGGTGCATACGCTTTGTGGCGCATGCCGACGTCGTTCCCCTCCTCGGCGACCTTCGGACATCCGCTGTCATCGGCGCGTTTCGAGCAACGGAGGAACCGCTGCACGCTGACGGACCGACCGAGGTCTTCGTTCCGGCGTTGCCCCGCGAAGAGCGACGCCTTCCAGAAGGCCGGGATGCCTTTCACCGCCACGACACGCGAAGGAATGCCACGCGAAGGGATCGCTCCCTCCGGCCTTCACGCCGGCTCTCTCGCTCACGCCGCCCACACTTTGTCCCCAGGCTGGGGAAAGTGTCTTTGGTTGGGCATTGCAAGGCCACGGTGCGGTCACCCGCGGGTTCCGTGGCAGATTCGAGAGTACTGACGCCTTTTTGACTCGTTGGATTGCTCACGCCTGGGACTGACGACCCAAGCGCGCCACCGAGCTCGACCGACTCGACCGTCGACGAGGACAGATTGCCTCGCTCGCACCGATGCCGGTCGCAGCGCCCTGACGGCTTCTACGACCGAGAGCCCGCGGCCCGATGTGCCGCGAACTTCATGAGCTGTGTTATGCCGGGTACCGTCCGTTCGTTCAACCAAATAGTGAGTCGCTCAAACACTTTTTATCCACAGTATTGTCCACAGCGGAAGTGCGCAATCGAGCGTGAGAAGTCGCGGAAGCCCTTGTTTTGTGCGGTCGAATCGGGTGCTGGTCGTGGCGTCGGAGGCCGATTGTGGATAACAATGGCGATTGAGTTGACGGATTGTTGGGTGCTTGGTTGTTTGAAATGAATGTTTGATTGTCTGTTTGTTCGTGCGCCGAAGCTCGGGGCGTGGGCCGGCTTTCGGGGTGGACTTCCGAGAGCATGGCGAGTGCGGTGGGTACAATTCTGTCACGTGATCGTTTCGTGGCCGGACGGCTGCGGCGACCGACCCACGCCGGCCCACTCACCGGGATCTCGGTTCGTGACCACCCGCTGCGCGACGAGGCCTGTGGAAAGCCGGCTTTGTAGCGAGGCGCGTGACTGTTCGAGTGGCGGAACGGAGCGGTGCAGGGGGCGTTCTTGTTCGGGCGCGTTCCAGACGCGACACTTCGATGCATGGGCACGCAGGACAGAATGCCGACGCTGTACATCCCGCATGGCGGCGGGCCGTGTTTCTTCATGGAGTGGACGATGGGACCGCGGGACACGTGGGAGCCCATGGCCGCGTTCCTGCGCGGCATCGACGCTTCACTCCCGAGGACACCGTCGGCGCTCCTCGTCGTCTCCGCTCACTGGGAGACCAGGGTGCCGGCGGTGCTCGCGTCCGCCGCGCCCCCGCTGCTCTTCGACTACTACGGGTTCCCGAAGCACACGTACGAGCTCACCTGGGCCGCGCCGGGGTCGCCGGAGCTTGCGGCGCGCGTCGGCGCTCTCCTCGCGGCAGCGGGGATTGCGTCGACGACCGAGACCGAGCGCGGCTTCGACCACGGCGTCTTCATCCCGATGAAGGTCGCCTATCCGGACGCGCGGATCCCGACGGTGCAGCTCTCCCTCCAGGAGAACCTCGATCCCGCCGAGCACGTGGCGATCGGCCGCGCGCTCGAGCCGCTGCGCGACGAAGGCGTGCTCATCGTCGGCAGCGGAATGAGCTATCACAACATGCGCGGGCTGATGACCGGCTCCGGCCAGGCGGATTCGCAGCGGTTCGACCGCTGGCTCGCTTCAGCGATCGAGAAGGATCCCGACACACGCGCCGCCGAGCTCGCGCGCTGGGCGGAAGCGCCGTCGGCGCGCGCGAGCCATCCACGCGAGGAGCACCTGCTCCCGTTGATGGTCGCTGCGGGCGCTGCAGGGACCGATCGAGGCAAGCAGGTCTTCGCCGACGACGGCGTGATGGGCGCGCGCATCTCGGCGATCCGTTTCGGGTGAGTCGACGGCGCGACGGAGCGCTCGTCGGCGACGTCCGGATCAGGGCGTGACGTTCGCGTAGACCGCGGTGGCGCTGCCTTCCATCCGGCTCCAGCGGAGGTTCGACTCGACGGTCTTCCCGTCCGCGGTGGACAAGCGCGCGTCCTTGCCGGCGTTCGCGACCGGGATCACCTGGACCTGGCGCAGCGCGAGCGTCTGCGGGTCGAACAGCGCACGGCCGATGTAGTTCTTGCTCTGCGCGGCGAGCGAGGGGTGGAGGAAGTTGCCGAGGCTCTCGAAGATCACGCCCTTGCCGCCGGTCTCCTTGCGGACGACACGCACGGGCTTCCAGACGTGCGGTCCGTGTCCGAAGACGACGTCGCCGCGGTAGCGCTCGACGAACTCGATGCTCTTCCTCACGAGCTGGTCTTGATCGGCCGCCGCCATGCTGTGGACCGCGAGGATGCGGAGGTCCGCCGGAGCGTCGCGCAGGCTCTCGAAGAGGGCGCGCGAGTCGCCGGCGCACGTCGCGCGCGGGCAGCTCGGCCGGCCCATGTAGAGGCTGCCGAAGGCGACGCGGACCTGGCGTCCCTTGATCGTGAACGTCCTCACCTTCGCCTGTGCGACGTCGTTCTCGTTGGTCGCGGCGACGCCGGCGGTGATCCAGTCGAGATCGCCGAGGCCCTCGAGCGCCTTCGCCGTCATCGCGGGGCTCGCGTTCTCGCCGCGCGCGGGCGTGTCGGCCGATGCGTGGCAGTCGCGCGTGTGGTTGTTGGAGAGGCCGACGAGGTTGAAGCCGCGCTCGTGGGCCTGAGTGAGATTGGCGGCGCGCGAGACGAACGCGTACGAGCGGCCGGGCGAATAGGCGCTGCCGAACTGGGTGCAGCCGTTGCCGATCACGGTCTCCCAGTTGATGAAGGAGAGATCGCCTCGGTAGACCTGTCCGGTCGCGTCGAACCGATCGAGCGCCGCGCCGAATGCGGCCGGGATGGGCGTGGCCTCGTGGGTCTTGCTCCAGCCGGAGTCGCCGACACCGCGCACGTCGAGGAGGCGCGACTCGGTGTACTTCAGCGGAGCCGGCGCGAGCGAGGACGGAGATGCCGTCTCGTCGGGCTGCGTGATCGGGACGATCGCGCTCTCGGCCTCCGCCGGCTCGCCGTCGGCGATGACGTCGTCCTCGTCCGGCTCGGCGCTCGACGAGCACGCGGCGACGAAGACGAACGGGAGGAGGGCGAGGGCAGCAAGCGTGCGCACGATTACGGTGAGTGCAAGTCCTACACCAGCGAGCGGTTCTCGTGATCGTCCGTGTTTTTCGGGGCCGCGCACCCGGCAGCCGCCGACGGGCGTGGTCCGACGATCCAGCAATGATCCACTCGCACTGCACCCGCCGGTCGAAAATCCCGAAGCAAATCGGAGGGCGTTCGTGGTGCAGGTTTCGGCACATCGTGTGCGTGCGCGAGCGCCATGTCCCTTCGTGCGAGCTTCCTGGCCGGTCTCTCCCTCCTGATCACGATCGCCGCCGGGTGCTCCACGGGTCCGACGGTCGCCGACGAGGGCGAGGAGATGGAGGAAGAGGAGCCCGGGCAGACCGAAGACCCGCTCAGCGCTCCCGCCGCGACGGGCCCCCTTCGTTTCGACGACGCGTGCCGGGCCGGGACGAAGGTGACGATCGCCGCGGTCGGAGACGTGCTCCTCCACGGTCCGCTTCAGAAGCAGGCTTACGCATCGCCCGAGGGGTTCTCGAGTCTCTGGAAGAACGTCCAGCTGCTCTTCGCTCGCACCGATCTCAGCTACGCGAACCTCGAGGGACCGTGCGCCGACGGCCACACGGTCTCGGGCACTGCCCGCGATCCCGGCCTCGTGTTCGACGGGAAGGTCTACTCGAGCTACCCGCAGTTCAACTACCACCCGTCGCTCATCGGCGGGCTCAAGAGCGCAGGCTTCGACGTGCTCTCGACGGCGAACAACCACGCGCTCGACCGCCGCGGTCGAGGGGCCGATCGCACGATCGAGAACCTCGTCAGCGCAGGGATGCCGTTCACGGGCACTCGCTCGACGGCGAACATGGAGGCGCCCTGGCACACGATGACCGAGGCCAACGGGGTCAAGATCGCCTGGCTCGCCTGCACGTTCTCGACGAACGGGATCCCCGACCCGAAGAACCAGGTCCTCTCCTGCTACGAGGACCGAGCGACGATGCTCTCGGCGATCAGCGCGCTCCGCAACCAGCCTGGTGTCGACGCGGTCATCGTGACGCCGCACTGGGGCGTCGAATACGCGCACACGCCGTCGGCGCCGGAGAAGAAGCTCGCGCGCGACATGCTCGACGCCGGCGCCACCGCGGTGCTCGGCGGTCACCCGCACGTCGTGCAGCCGTGGGAGAAGTACAAGACGACCGACGGCCGTGAGGGCTTCGTCATCTACTCGCTCGGCAACTTCGTCAGCGGTCAGAATGGCCTCGCGAAGCGCTCCGCGCTCGTCCTCTACCTCGGGCTGACGAAGGGCGCGGACGGGAAGGTGACGATCAACGGCGTTCGCCACGCGCCCATCCAGATGAATCCGTCGCCGTGGACCGCGACCTATGCGAAGGGCGAGAGCCTCGAGCTGACGACACGTATCCTCGGCGTGTGGAACCGGATCGGTCCGGACGAGGACCTCGTCACCAACCCCGAGTGCCAGTGACCTTCGCCACGAAGGAGCCGATCGCCTCGTGTATCGGCTCCGGGTGGTCCGTCCGAGCGGAGTGACCGCGACGTCCGACGCCGACGTTGATCGCTCCGCCTCGCGCCGTCGTTGCGTCCTCGACTGGCGCGCCGTCGCCGGCCGTTCGGTCGTTCGAATCTGGAATCGGCGTGCGAGCATGCAGACGATTGCAGGTGTTCGGATCGGCGCGCCCATTCGGCGGTGCGGCACGCTCGCGTGCCCGGAGTGGGCTCTAGAAATTATCGAAATATCAATTCGATGACTGCGCTTCGGGCCTGGTGTGGATATCCGCCGCGCGAGCCTCGAATCGCCTCGAGCCGTAGCGTTTCCGACATAAGCCCGACCATGGTATGAGGAAGTCACCTCGTATCGCCGTTTTCCGATGAAGGCGGCGCTAGGGGGCGAGGCGAGCTGAAGCGCCACTGCGCAAAAACCCCGCTGACAACGGGGAGGGGGCGGGGGGCGGCCAACCCCTCGAGTCGCTGGGCTCGATAGGGACGGAGATCGCAAAGTCCTGAATCGAGCTCACCAAACTCGGAGAGGACTCGGTCCATGATGTCGCGAATGCACAGAAGCCGCTGGCTGCTGCGAGTCAGCGCATTGCTGTTCACTCTCATTTATCCAATCACGGCTCTTGCCCAGCACGCGACCGATGCGGCGCAGGCGAGCGGCACGGCACCGCATCACGGCGGCGAGGCCAACCTCGTCGTCCCGAATCTCGCCGATCCTGCGATCGCGAAGTTCCTGGGCACCATGTCCGGCGCGTCCCTTCTGCACGTCGGCCTCGTCGTCGCCGCGCTCGGGATGGTGTTCGGGTTCATGATCTACACCCAGCTCAAGAACCTGCCGGTCCACAAATCGATGCTCGAGATCAGCGAGCTGATCTACGAGACGTGCAAGACGTACCTCGTCACTCAGGTCAAGTTCATCTTGATCCTCGAGGCGTTCATCGGGGCGATCATCGTCTACTACTTCGGCGTCGCGCAGCACTACTTCGCCGAAGGCAAGGCGCTGAACGTCGCCATCATCCTCGCCTTCAGCCTCATCGGCATCGCCGGCTCCTGCGCGGTGGCGTGGTTCGGCATCCGCGTGAACACGTTCGCCAACTCGCGCACCGCGTTCGCCGCGCTGAAGGGCAAGCCGTTCCCCTGCTACGCCATCCCGCTCAAGGCGGGCATGAGCATCGGCATGCTGCTCATCTCGGTCGAGCTCATGCTGATGCTCGCCATCCTCCTCTTCATCCCCGGTGACTACGCGGGCCCGTGCTTCATCGGCTTTGCCATCGGCGAATCGCTCGGCGCCTCTGCGCTCCGCATCGCCGGCGGTATCTTCACGAAGATCGCCGACATCGGCTCGGACCTGATGAAGATCGTCTTCAAGATCAAGGAAGACGACGCGCGTAACCCCGGCGTGATCGCCGACTGCACCGGCGACAATGCCGGCGACTCGGTCGGTCCGTCGGCCGACGGCTTCGAGACCTACGGCGTCACCGGCGTCGCGCTGATCTCGTTCATCCTCCTAGCGGTCAAGAACCCGACGGTGCAGGTCCAGCTCCTCGTCTGGATCTTCGTCATGCGCATCGTCATGGTGCTCGCGAGCGTCGTCTCGTACTTCATCAACGACGCGCTCGCGCGTGCCAAGTTCGGCAACGCCGACAAGATGAACTTCGAGCAGCCGCTCACGCAGCTCGTCATCATCACGTCGATCGTCTCGGTCATCCTCACGTTCATCGTGTCGAAGGAGCTCATTCCCGGCATGACGGCCGAGGAGCTCGCCGCGGCTCGCCAGGCGGGCCAGATGGTGGGAATCACTGACCAGTCCCTCTGGTGGAAGCTGTCCATCATCATCACGTGCGGCACCGCAGCCGGCGCGATCATCCCCGAGCTCATCAAGGTCTTCACCTCGGTCGAGTCGGGGCACGTGAAGGAGGTCGTCATCTCCTCGAAGGAGGGTGGCCCCTCGCTCAACATCCTCTCCGGTCTCACGGCCGGAAACTTCAGCGCGTATTGGATGGGGATCGTGCTCATCGGTCTCATGGGCACGGCGTACATGGTGGCCATGGAGGGCGTCGGGCAGGTCATGATGATCGGCACGTTCGACCCGTCCGCGGTCTTCGCGTTCGGTCTCGTCGCCTTCGGCTTCCTCGGCATGGGCCCGGTTACGATCGCCGTCGACTCGTACGGGCCCGTCACCGACAACGCGCAGAGCGTCTACGAGCTCTCCGTCATCGAGGGCATCCCGGACATCAAGTCGATCGTGAAGAAGGAGTTCGGCTTCGAGCCCGCCTTCGAGAAGGCGAAGCACTTCCTCGAGGAGAATGACGGCGCCGGCAACACGTTCAAGGCCACTGCAAAGCCCGTCCTCATCGGCACTGCCGTCGTCGGCGCGACGACGATGATCTTCGCGATCATCGTCGCTCTGACCGCCGGCTTCAGCCAGAACACGGACAAGATCTCGCTGCTCTATCCGCCGTTCCTCCTCGGCCTCATCGCCGGCGGCTCCGTGATCTACTGGTTCACGGGCGCGTCGACTCAGGCCGTCACCACCGGCGCGTACCGCGCGGTCGAGTTCATCAAGGCGAACATCAAGCTCGAGGGCGTCGAGAAGGCGTCGATCGAGGACTCGAAGAAGGTCGTCGAGATCTGCACCGTCTACGCGCAGAAGGGGATGTTCAACATCTTCCTCACGATCTTCTTCAGCACGCTCGCCTTCGCGTTCTACGACTCGTACTTCTTCATCGGCTACCTCATCGGCATCGCGCTCTTCGGTCTCTTCCAGGCGCTCTTCATGGCCAACGCCGGCGGCGCCTGGGACAACGCGAAGAAGATCGTCGAGGTCGAGCTGAAGGCGAAGGGGACCCCGCTGCACGACGCCACCGTCGTCGGCGACACCGTCGGCGATCCGTTCAAGGACACGTCGAGCGTCGCGCTCAACCCCGTCATCAAGTTCACGACGCTCTTCGGCCTCCTCGCCGTCGAGCTCGCGGAGCAGATGAAGTACGGCGGCGGCTCGTTGCCGACGGTCCTCGCGGCCGTCTTCTTCGGCCTCTCCCTCGTGTTCGTCTACCGCTCCTTCTACGGCATGCGCATCAACGCAGGCGGCGGCGAAGCGGTGCACGGCGAGAAGAAGCCCGCGAAGGCCCGAGCCTGAGCGGTCGATGACCCGAAGAGGGCCGGCGCTCCGCTCGACACCACGAGCGGTCGCCGGCCTTCTCCTTTTCGTGCTGCGCGGCGGTCCGCATGGATCCGCGCACGATCATGGCGCGCGGTTAGGTTGGCCCGGCGTCGGCGCGCACACCGCGAAGTCCCCCGTGAGATCGGGGAGCCGACACGAGGTCTCGGCCGTCGATCCGCCCGCGTCGGCGCTCAGCTTCTTCGGGAGCGCGGTCGACGTGACGACCGAGCCGTCCGGGGCGAGGAGATGAACCGGCTCGCCCGTCGTGGCGCTCAAGCCGAAGGAGGCGAAGAAGCAGGTGTCGGGGCCGTCGGGTAGACAGTCCGCCTTCGGGTGCGGGCCGACGGTGCCGGTCTTCTTCGATGTCAGGATCAAGAGCCGACCGCCCGGGCCGACCGATGTTCCCGCCGGGAACCTCATGGCGTCGCGCTTCTTCGGCTCCTGCGTCGTCTTGTCGGAGTCGGCGACGTAGTAGTCGCCGAGGTCGACGGCCACCTTGCCCTTGTTCGCGAGCTCGATCCACTCCGAGGCGCCGACCGATGCGACCTCGTTGAAGACGACGTCGAGCGCTGCGGCGCTCGCTCCGGCACTGCTCGCCGCGTCGCGCCGCTCCGTCCCGGGCTTTTCCCCTTCGACGTTCGTGTCGGCCGGCTGTTGGTTCTTCGACCCGGCGGATGGAGAGGAGTCCGAGCCTCCACACGCACAGGCCCAGGCGCACAGAAGCGAGACGATGGTTAGCGTACGCATGCTCCGCAACCTGGGTATCGATCGCGTTCGATGCCATAGGTCGTCGGGCCTCATCCGGAATGCACACGCGAATCTTCTGGTTCACCGCCTTGGTGCTCGTCGCTTCCTGCAGTGACGCAAACACGGAGCGCGAGAACACGACGTCCGGCACACTGACGCTCCTTCGCGAAAAGAGCCTCTCGCAAGTTCTCCCTTCCGAAGGGCGCTACGAGGCGAGCGGTATCGCGCTCCGGAACGGAAGCCTCCGTCTCGTCTTCGACAACAGCACTCGCGTCGCAGACGTCGATCTCGCGCTCTCCTCCGGCACGCTCGGTCCAGGGGCGAAGTCCGACTCGCAATACGAAGGGATCACGATCGCGACACGCCCTGTGCCTCGGACCTACGTCGTGAAGGAGATGGGAGCCGGCGCTCGCGGCGTGATCGTCTCGCTCGACGATGAGGGCGCGCTCGTCGCGACGGAACCCAGTGACGTCGCGTTCACCGGTGACAAGGGCCTCGAAGGCATCGTGTGGCTCGATGACCTCGAGCGGCTCCTCGTGCTGTGTGAGGAGAAGGCGTGTGGCAACCGTGGGGGCGGCCCGGACCTCGGTGTCCTCAAAGCTCTGCGTCACGAAGGTGGCTCCTGGGTGACCGAGGCGACGCTCTCCCTCCCGGCGCTTGCGGCCTTCGACGACTTCTCCGACGTCGCCGTGATTCCCGAATCGGATGGGGCCTACCGGATTGCGGTCCTTTCGCAGGAGAGCGCGGCGCTGTGGCTCGGCACGTTGACCACGCGGCCGCTCGCGATCACCGGCCCGGGCATCGTCTACGGGTTTCCGAAGGCCGGAGACGGCACGAAGTACTGCTCCCTCGAGGGGGTGACGTTCATCGATCGAACGACGCTGGGCATGGCGTCCGATCGTTCGAAGGGCGACAGCGGGTGCGGCAAAGGCGAGGCGGTCCACGTATTCGCGCTTCCGTGAGCCGCTCCCGTGAGTCGCGCCGTGCGTTACGGCGCCCCGCGTTGCGAATCGAGGGGGCGGCGATCGCTTCGGTCACGATGTCGGACCGCTTCGGTGACGAACTGGAAACACGGGCGCGGGTGTTGCTCGAGTTCGTAGACAAGACGATGGATGTCATCGAGCGCTACGAGCACAAGTTCTTGATCCCGGAGCGGGTGGTGCCCGAGATCCGGAGCTTCGCGCGTTCGACTTCGCGGCTCGATGGCTATGCGCGAGAGGATGGCGCATACGCGATTCGGTCTCTCTATTTCGACACGCCGGCGCTCGATCTGTACATGGCGAACGATCGCGAGCAGGGGCGTCGCTTCAAGGCTCGTGTGCGCATGTACCCGGGCGCCACAAGCCCGTACTTCCTCGAGGTGAAGCAGCGCGTTCTCGATGTGATCGTGAAGTCCCGTGCGCCGGTGCCGGGGGATCGCTGGCGTGAGGCGATCGATGGTGACGGCGGCATCCTCGAGGCATTGCCGGAGCGGAGCCGAACCGGTGTCCGTGCGTTTGCATCGAAGGTGCTCGCGCATCATCTGGAGCCAGTCCTCATCGTCGAGTACGAGCGCGAGGCATACGTGAGCGAGGTCGACTCCTATGCGCGGCTCACGTTCGATAGGAAGATCCGCGTCCAGTCGAGGACGACGCTCGACCTCGAGACCGATGACCGGCACTGGCGTTCCATCGATCACGTGGTGCAGACGCAGACCTCGGAGCCGGTCACGGTCCTCGAGCTGAAGTTCGAGCGGAGGCCTCCGGTGTGGATGCACGCCATGGTGCGGAGCCTCGAGCTCGTACGCTGGTCGTTCTCGAAGTACTGCTACGGGCTTCGTAACGAGCTCACCCTCCCGAGCGCCGACCGCACCGCGACCGCGCTTCCGCCGGGGTCGGTGTGATGCAGGAGCTCGCCGAGCTCTCCTCCGCAGCGGACCCACTCGTCTGGCGCAAGGTCGTCTTCGCGATGCTGCTCGCGTTCGGGCTCGGCCAGGTGGTCGCTGCGGTCTACATGATGACGTTCCGCGGGCTCTCCTACTCGCGCGCAACGGTGCATGCCATGGCGATGGGGAGCGTCGTGTCGTGCATGCTGATGCTCGCCGTGAGCGGGAGCATCGCGGCCGGCATCGGCGTCGCGGCGGGCCTCTCCGCCGTGCGCTTCCGGACGAGCATGCGCGACCCGCGCGACATCATCTTTGTGTTCGCCGCGCTGGGCGTCGGCTTTGCCTGCGGGACCCTTGCCTATGTGACGGCCATCGTCGGCACGGCGACGTTCGCGGTTGGTGGCGTCCTGCTCCACCACACGGGCTACGGCGCTCGCCGTCAGCCCGACGGGCTTCTCCGCTTCGTGGCCGTGCAGTCCACCTCGACGCAGGAGGCCATCGCGGGTGTGCTCTCCACGCATTGCCGCACGTTCTCCCTCGTCACCTTGCGCGAGACCGCGCAGGGCAGCGCGATGGAACACGCTTACCAGATCGCCGCCCGGTCGCCGGAAGAGCGCTCGACGGTGGTCGAAAGCCTCCAGCGCATCCCCGGCGTGCAGAACGTCACCCTGCTTCTCCAGGAGCCGACCCTCGACCTGTGAGCGGACCAACCATGCTCTTCGTCAAGCGACTCAAGGCCAGGCTGTCCGTCGTAGTTCCGACCGTCACGCTCGTGGGCACCTTTGCCTTGGCCTCCGCCGTGCGCGGGGATGACGCGCTCGGAGGGTTGACCGGCTTCGCCGAGGGCGCTCCCGAGACGATCGCCGCGCTGGAGACGTCACGTGTCACCTCGCTCCATGTCGAGGTCGGGAACGAGGTGCAGGCGGGCCAGCTCATCGCAGACCTCGACACTTCCACGGTGGACGGTGAGATCGCCGTCGCTCAGGCGGAGAGGACCCGTGTCGAAGCCGACGTCCGGGCCGAGCGATCTGCGCTCAGCCGTCGTCTCGACGTCGACCACGAGACGCTCGAGCGCGAGACGGCGCGGGAGCGGGAAGACCTCATGCGGCTGACGGCCGAGTCGCGCGCGCTCGATGCGGAGATCGAGCGGGTGACGAAGCTCGTTGCCGAGCATCATGCCGTGGCCGCCGAGCTCACGCCGATGAGCCTGCGTCGCGCCCAGCTCGCGTCGCTGGCGAGCGAGAAGCCTCGGACGCTGCGCGTGCTCACGAAGCAGCTCGGCGACGCCGCGCGCCGGAGGAGCGAAGTCGACGACAAGGCGTCTCCCACGCTCGCGAAGCTCGATGCGGAGCTTCTCGTCGTGCAGCGTCGCATCGAGCTGCTGGAGAAGCGGCGTTCGAGCCTCCTCCTCCGCGCGACGGCCAAGGGCAAGGTCGTCTCGCTCGATAAGCAGCCGGGGGAGACCGTGGCGGCGGGCGAGCCGATCGTGAAGCTCGTGAGCGCGACCAATCGCGTCGTCGTCTGCGTGCCGGAGCGGCGCGCGCTGGGCATTCGCGCGGGTGACGCTGCGCGCTTGTGGGTCCGTGGCCAGCGGAGCGCACCCCTCGCGGGGCGCGTGGCGACGCTCGGCCCCATCGTATCGGAGCTCCCGGCGCGTTGCTGGGGCACGCCGAAGCAGCCCATGTGGGGGCGCGAGGTCACGCTCTCGGTCGACACGCCGCTCGAGGTCATCGCCGGCGAGGCGTTCGACGTGGCCTTCGACGGAAGAGCGGCGCCTCCTCTCCCGTCGGGCGACAGCAAGGTTCCTGTCGCGAAGAGGTCCGGCGGCGCGGAGGCAGCCGTCGGCGCTCCGCAGCTCGAGCCGGTGCCGATGACGGTCCCGGCGCCCCTCGCGCAACGTACGCGCTTCGAGCCGTCGGGCGTCCTCGCTCGACGGAGTGAGAATCGATACCTGATTGTGAGCGACGATACCGGGACGAAGGATGGCCCGGACGAAGGACGACCGTGGCTCTTCTCGATGGACGCCGCGGGTGGGGTCGGTCCGGCGCCGATCGTGATCAAAGGCGTGACGGCGATCGACGACCTCGAGTCGATCGCGGCGGGCGATGGTGGCGAGCTCTACGTGCTCTCGTCCCAGAGCTACAACGCGAAGGGTCGACGCAAGCCCGCTCGATCGGCGCTCTTGCGTCTTCGACCGGCAGGAAGCGGCTTCGTCGTCGACGGGGAGGTGCATCTCGCCGAGGCGCTGGACGTTGCGCCCGAGCGCGCCGCGGCCCTCGGCCTGGCGCGGGGCACGCGGGACCTCGACGTCGAAGGGATGGCGTTTCATGGCGGCGCGCTCTACTTCGGCCTGAAGGCACCGCTCGACGCGCGAGGGCGCGCGCGGATTTGGAAGGTCGCCTCTCCGGAGGCGCTGTTCGATGACACGGTCGGCGGCGCGAGGAAGCTGGAGCGGGCGGGGATCGCGACGTGGGGGCACGCTCGTGTCGACGTCGAGATCGACGGCAAAGCGGTCCCCGGAGGGATCTCGGAGCTCCTGTTCATGGGCGGTACGCTCGTCATCGCCTCCACACCGTCGACCGCGGATGGCGCAGCGGGAGCGCTCTGGCGCGTCGACGATGCGCGCGGAGGAGAGCTGGACGTCAAGCTCGTGCGGCGCTTCCCGGGGCGGAAGCCCGAAGGGCTCAGCCCGTCGCTCATGAGCGGCAATTTGATGGTGGTCTTCGACGCCGGGAACGCGACGCCTTCGTTCCTCGAGATGCCATGGTCGCGCTGACGAGGAGCGTCGTCTTCGCGACGTCGCTTCTCGTCACGTCGGCGTGCTGGTCGCCGCCGGAGACGCGCGGTGTCGACGAGGCGCTGGCGATCTATCGGCGCGGCGCTCGCGCGGGCGAGTCGCTCGAGGGGAATCGGTTGGCTGCGGCACCGGAAGCCCGCCGCGCCACGGCCGACGTATCGGACAGACCGCTGACGGTCGACGGCGCCATCGAGCTGGCGAAGAGGAACAGCGCCCGGCTCGCAGAGCTGTCGCGTCGGGTCGCCGCCGCGGATGCTGCGGTCGAGGCGGCGGGCCAGCGGAGCAACCCGAACATCCGCGTGACGAACGTGAGGCTCGCGCGCGCGATCGACAGAGGAGAGGATCCGGGAGCGACCCCGCGGGTGCGCTTCACGCCCGAGCGCCCGGGCGAGGTCGCGGCGCGGGAGGCGGAGGCCCGCGCGGCCGGCCGCTCGGCCCGCGCGGAGGTGCGCGCCGAAGAGCTGGCGATCGAGGCAGAGGTCCGTTGGTACTTCGATGACATCGTGCTGCTCGACGTCGAGATCGCGGCCGCCGAGCGGATGGCGGAGGCTCGACGGAAGATCGCCGCCCAGACCCGCGAGCAGCTCGAGACCGCCACGACGACGGCGGTCGACGTCAGCCTGGCGGATCTCCACGTGGTCGATGCCGCCGCGCACGTCGCCGAGCGACGGTCGCGTCGCGCGCTTCTCGTGGAGGCGTTGCTCGACCGCATCGGGCGCCCGCCCGGAGCAAGGCTCGAGCTCGAAGGGAATCCGTCCGCCTGGCCCCCCGCACCGCTCCCCTCGGAGCAGGCGCTGATGGAGATGGCTTTGGAGCGGAGCTCGCGCGTGGCGGACGCTGCTGCGCGCATCGATGGGGCGAGCGCTCGGCTGCATCGCGAGCAGGCCCAGCGCTGGCCATGGTTTCGATTCGTCGAGGTCGGCTACGAGTTCGAGCGCTCGAACACCAACGTCCCGCTGTGGACCGTCGGCGCGGGCGTCGAGCTGCCCATCTTCAGCGCGAACGGCGGAGGGATTCGCCAGGCCGAGGCGTCGAAGGGCGCCGCGAAGAAGCAGCTCGAGGCCGAGGTCGAGCGGATCGTTCGCGACGTGCGCGCTCGCCTCCGCGAAGCCAATGCCGCCGCCGCGCTCGTCACCGAGTACCGCAAGATCGCGCTTCCGGCGCTCGAGCAAGCAAGCACTGCGACCGACCGTGCACTCGAGAGCGGCGGCATCGGTACGCTGCGCGCGCTGACGATCGAAGAACGGCGCCGCCACATCGAGATCGAGCTCTTCCGGCTCGTGCGCCAGTACCGGATGGCGGTCGATGCTCTCCGACGGGCGGTCGGGGGACCGCTCGTCGCGTCCGTGTCCTCGGCGAGCGACGGGGGGCGTCGCGGAGGCCAACAGCCGGTCCAGCGTTGATGTGTAGCGAAGGTGATCGACTTGATGACGGAGGCATCCCGATGACGACTCGTTCCGCTTCGTCCCTGCGTTTCGTGGCGACCATGCTCGGATGCTGGTGCATCCTTGCGGCATGCTCTTCGGACGCGCCCGCACCGGCCGTCCGCGCGCCCGCGAGGGGCGGGGAAGACGTGGTCGCGGCGCCGCCTCCGGTCGTCGAGGCAGCGTCCTCCCAGGGTGAGAAAGACGGCTCGCCTCCGTCGGACGCGGCAGCGCCCCGCGACGAGGTCTACGATCCGGACAAGGTCCCGAGCTTCGAGTTGGAGCTCGAACCCGCGGCGATCGCGCTCCTCTCGGACCCGCTCCAGGACAAGAAGACGTGGGTGCACGGGCGGTTCAAGTTCGGCGCGGTCACCTTCGCGGACGTCGGCGTGAGGCGGAAGGGAGGGACGACGTACCGCGTGCTGCCCGACAAGGCATCGCTGAAGGTGAAGTTCAACAAGTGGGTCAAGGGGCAGAAGCTCAACGGGCTGGAGGAGCTCACGCTCAACAACATGGTGAGCGACCCGACGCGCCTCTCCGAACGTCTCGCCTATCATGTCTTTCGCGCGATGGGCCTTCCCGCGCAGAAGGCGAACACCGCGCATCTGTCGATCAACGGCGAGGACTACGGCATCTACGCGAACGTCGAGACGCCGGACGAGAACTTCCTCGCACGCGTCTTCGGAAACCGGGTGCGGACGCTCTACGAGGTGGTCTGGGGGAGCTCCTGGATGCCTGGAGACACGGGCTACGAGATCGACATCGGCGCGCCCGGCGCCCCCGCGGGCACGATGCCGGACATCGACCTGCTCAGTGCGGCGGTGGCCGCGTCGAAGGACGAGACGCTGCTCGCCGATTTCGCGCCGCGGCTTCACGTCCGGCAATGGCTCCGACACAGCGCCACGGAAGCGGTCACCGGTCACCATGACGGCTACGCGTACGGCTTCTGGGAGTCCCACAACTATTTCATGGCCGGCGACGTCGATGGGAAGTTCTCGCTCGTCCCGTGGTCGACGGACCTGTCCTTCTCCGACAGCGACGGCGTGCCGGACGCCGCCAACCCACGGAGCGACACGGCACTCGCGCGCTGTACGAAGAGCGCGTGCTGGAACGAATACAAGATCGAGGTGCAGTCCGTGCTGAGCACCTATGAAACGCTCGATCTCGTGAACCTCGCGACGAAGTGGCACGACCAGATCGACCCGCTCGTGCGGTCGGACCCGAAGGGGGCCGGCTCTCTTGCGCTCTACGAAGAGACGACCGCCAAGCTGTATGCCTGGCTCGCCGCGCGCCCGAGCGTCATCCGCGCGCAGCTCGGTCTCTGACGGAGGCGGAGAGCGCTCTCAGAAAGCGCTGGCGTGCGCCCGCGCTCCCGATGCTCTTCACGAGAGCGTCCTCTTGCGTGCGTGCATCGAAGCCGGTCCCGAGGCGGCGGAGACCGGCTATAACGAGCACGCCATGCGAACGTTCCGCGCTGCGACGCTCAACATCTGGAGCCGGTTCGGCCCTTGGGAGGAGCGCCTCGGCGCGATCCGCGAGGGGCTCCGCACGCTCGCTCCGGATGTCGTCGGCCTCCAAGAGGTCCTTCGCTTTCCGGGCTTCGATCAAGCGGAGCTCGTGAGCACCGGGCTCGGATACGAGATCGCGTGGGGGCGCGCATCGGAGAACCATGGCTTCCCGACCGGCAACGCCATCCTCTCGCGCTGGCGCATCCTCCGCTCCGAGGTGATCCCGTTGCCCCACGGCGGCTCGGACGAAGACCGGTCGCTCCTGTACGCCGAGATCGACGCGCCGTTCGGCAGGCTCCCGTTCTTCTGCACGCACCTGAACTGGAAGTTCTCGCACGGTCACATCCGGTGCCTCCAGGTGAAGACGATCACGGACGCGGTCATGCGCCTCGCGCCGATCGACGGGGCGTTTCCGCCGGTCGTGGTGGGCGACTTCAACGCCGAGCCGGAGTCGGACGAGATGCGGTACATGCGGGGCCTCACCGGTCTCGGCGGGCCGTACGTCTACTTCGCGGACGCCTTCCACGTCGCGGGTGACGGATCGGCTGGCACCACGTTCTCGAAGAAGAACCCGTTTGCGGAGCCGATCCGCGAGCCGGAGCGTCGGATCGACTACGTCTTCGTCCGCGGCCCGGACGACGCCCAGCGCGGCGAGCCGACCGAGGCGCGCGTGTGCTTCGACGAACCCTTCGACGGCGTCTTCCCGAGCGACCACTTCGGGGTGATCGCCACGATCACTGCCGGGCGCTGAGCTGCGCCGCGAGAACGCGCGCTACTTCGTGATGCAGGCGGCGCTGAGACCGGGGATCGGGATCGGGAGTCCCCCGCCGCCGAGCAGGTCGAAGCAGCAGTGCGTCGCCGGGTTGCAAGTCGCATCGCACGGCTTACCAGCCTGGATTTCGGAGATCTTATCCACGACCACCGAGGGGTCGCAGGCCGGGATACCGCCGCTGCCGCTGCTGGATGACGAGCTGGAGCTCGAGCCCGCGTCGGGCTTCGATCCGCCGCCGCTGCTGCTGCTGCTGCTGCTGCTGCTGGATGACGAGCTGGAGCTCGAGCCCGCGTCGGTCTTCGATCCGCCGGTCGGGGGCGGAAGCGATGCCCGGTTGTCTTCCTCTTTCTCGTCGCCGTCGGCTCCCGGCCCCGGGTCGAGGTCGGAGGCCGACTCCGCGCAGGCGGAGACGGACGAGGCAACGAGGACCGAGGCAACGAGGCCGGAGACGATGAGAGCGAGGGCGGACTTCATCAAGGCCGACGCTACGGGGACGCCGGGGCACGGGCAATCTCCGTAGAGTCTCGCGACAGATGGAGAAAGACCGGCGTCCCGCGGAACCCAATCGGGCTAGGATGGCCCTGGTGCGAAGGGGCCCCTTCGTCGTTTCCATTCTTGCTCTTGCGGCCGGCGTGCTCGCACCGCTCCCTGCGGGAGCGCAGAAGCCGACCTCGCAGGCCACCGAGTATTCGCCGTACGAGAGGGAGGCGATTGACGCGGCGCTCCGCGAGCGGGGCCTCGAGATCGACCGCGCCCCCGAGGGCAAGACGATCGGCAGGATCGACACGGTGCGGCTCGAGGTTCTGGAGCCGCGCGATCCGGGCCCGGAGCTCCTGAAGAAGGTCCCGATCCTGTCGCCGATCGGCGAGTACGTACCCAAGTCGTCGCTCAACTGGCTGCACGTCCTGTCGAAGGACTACATCATCCGGCGCGAGCTCCTTCTCCGGGAAGGCGATCGGTACGTCCAGGTCCTCATCGACGAGACGGCGCGGAACATGCGCGGGCGGATGCCGCTCCAGGTTTCACTGATCGTCATCGTGCCGGTGAAGGCAAAGGAGCCGGGGATCGTCGACCTCCTCGTCATCACCAAGGACATCTGGAGCCTTCGACTCTCGTTCGACATCGCCGTCACACCGGGCGGGCTCGAGAACCTGATCATCGTCCCCCAGGAGACGAACTTCCTCGGTTTGCATCACACCGCTCAGACGCGCTTCCAGATGCAGCCGGAGACATTCACGCTGGGCGTCGGCTACAAGGTCCCGCGCTTCGGCTATTCGTGGATCGGCGCTTCCGCGAGCGCCTCGGTCTTCGTCAATCGCCGCCGGTTCGAGCCCGAGGGATCGAGCCTCGGCGCGAGCATCGGTCAGCCCCTTTACTCGACGCGCACCGACTGGGCGTGGGACGCGGACGTCGGCTACACGGTCGGCGTTGCGCGCCGCTACTCGAACGCTCAGGTCTTCCTCTTCGACTCACGGCGCACGGCCGAGCGCGACCGCATTCCGTTCGAGTACAAGAGCCGTTCGTTCTCGGCCTCCGCGGGAGTCACACGCTCGTTCGGATGGGGGCTGAAGAACAACTTCTCCCTCACGTTCAACGCCTCGACCGCCGACTACGAGACGTTCGACCTCTCCAGGTTCGACCCGGTCGCGGTCGCGGACTTCCGCCGCCGCGCGCTGCCGACGAGCGAGTCACGCGTGTATCCGGCGCTCGGGTGGCGCACCTTCAGGACGGACTTCCTCCGCACGCTCGACATCACCACGCTCTCGCTCCAGGAGGACTTCCGGCTAGGCCACGACGTGTCCGCGTCGATCTACCCCGTCATCCGCGCGCTCGGCTCTTCGCGCGATCTGATCGGCGTCAGCGCGAAGGGAGGCTACGCCGTCGCGCTCGGTGAGGGCCTCGCGGGCGGGAGCATCAGCACGTTCGCCGAGATCCAGGACGGAGTCATCACCGATGGGTCCGTCAGCGGCGCGTTCGGCGCGGTCACCCCCCGCATCTTCGGATGGGGCCGCATCGTGATGAACACGTCGTTCACCAATCGATACAAGAACTACCTGAACTCCCGCACGTTCATCGGCGGCGAGGACCGGCTCCGCGGATATCCGACCGCGTTCTTCGTCGGCAAGGACACCATCTTCTTCAACATCGAGTACCGCTCGCGCTCGGTCGAGATCCTGAAGGCGCAGCTCGCGGGCGTGGCGTTCTTCGATGCGGGCGATGCGGCGTACGGCTTCGACATGCTGCGAGCCAAGCAGTCGGTGGGATTCGGCCTCCGCGCGCTCTTCCCCCAGGTGAATCGCAACGTCTTCCGCATCGACGTCGCGTTCCCGCTCAAGCGTGGGCCGTTCCCGGAGACGGGGAGCCCGCTCCCGGTCGATCCCTTCGGCTTTTACTTCGCGTTCGATCAGGCCTTCGGGCCCTGAGAACAGGGAAGTCGAACGGGGAACGGCGAGCTCCAGTGGGCTTCCCGGCATTGCCTCATGGACCCGCGCGGGCCGTAGCGGCAAGATGAAGCCGTGTCGCTTCGCTCTGCGATCTTCGCTCTAACGTGCCTCGCCGCTGCGTGTGGTGGAGAGGCTCGACCGGCGGCGCAGTCTGCCATCGCCATCGCCGGTGTCACGTCGCCGTCGCCGTCGCCGTCGCCGCGGAGCGAGTCTGCCGTTGCCGTCGCCGTCACGCCGCCGTCGCCGCGGAGCCAGGACCTCGAAGCGCAGCTCCGGCAGCATCCGCGCCTCGCTCCTCTGGTCGAGCGCGCGGCGGCGTACCGGATGCAGGTGCTCGTGAGCGTCCCGGCGGAAGGGAACGCGGGCTGGCAGCGGCGCGACGGATTCCGTGTCGACGCCGAGTACTTCTATCCGGCGAGCGCGATCAAGCTGGTCGAGGCCGTCGCGGCGCTCGAGGCGGTCACCGAGCTGCGCGAGAGTCGGGCGTCGGGGCTCGAGGTGGGCGCGGGCTTCGTGAGCGAGAGCGCGAGCAAGCGCCGCAGCGGTGTCGCGACGATCGCCAACCTCGTGTCGGCGGCGATCGTCATCTCGGACAACGACGCGAGCAACGATCTCCTGGACCTCGCCGGTTTCGACGGCCTCCACCAGCGCATGTGGCGTCTCGGCCTGTCGTCCGTGCGCATACGTCATCGGCTCGCCGTGCCGTCGAGCGACGATGCGCGCTCGACGCCCAGGATCGAGCTCTTCGCCGGCCCCGTCCCGGTCGTCATCGCTCCTCGCGAAGGCCGTGTCGTCCTCGGGAAGAACGAGGAGAGCGGCGTGCGGGTGGGGGAGAGTCACCTCGCAGCAGGGCGTCTCGTCGAAGAGCCGATGTCGTTCGAGGCGAAGAACCGGGTGTCGCTCCAGGATCTCCAGGACCTGCTCGTCGCGGTGACGAGACCGGAGCTTCGAGGTGGGGCCGTGCCTCGTCTCGGCGAACGGGAGCGCTCGCTCCTCATCGAGTCGCTCACAGCGCTGCCCAGCGCTCGGGGCCTCTCGGTGTCCGCCGACGCGGAGCACAAGCCGCTCCTCGCGGGGATCGAGCGCGTCGTGCCTCGGAGCAGCTTGACCGTCGCGAGCAAGGGCGGACGCGCGTACGGCTTCGTCATCGACAATGCCCACGTCGTCGACGCGCGTACCGGGCGCTCGTTCTTCATGACCGCGACGCTCCATGTGAACGCCAACGGACGGATGAACGACGACCTCTACGAGTACCGCGAGGTCGCCCTTCCGGCGCTCGCCGATCTCGGTGAGCTCGTCGCGCGCTCCGTCTTCGAGGACCCGACCACCAGCGCAACCCAGTTGCGCTGATTGTGAAGTAAGAAGCGACGACCGCCATGGAAACGACGACGCCGCCGCCGAGCGCGAGTTCGAGGCGGCGGCGGTCGTGGATGGAGTAGCGTCGTCGGTCAGGCGGCGGTCTGAGCGTCCGCGCCGTGGTTCGCCGCGGGGGCGTTCGTGCCGAGGAGCGTGTCGGGATCGAGCGCGACTTCCGCCTCGAGCGCGGCCTCGATGACCTGGCTCATGTCGTCGACGAGCACGACCTCGAGCTCGCCGAGGACCTCCTTCGGCACCTCGTCCAGCTCACGGGCACATTTTGTCGGCAGGATCACGCGCTTCAGACCTGCGCGATGGGCCGCGAGCACCTTCGCCTTGATTCCGCCGACGGGGAGGACCCGTCCGCGGAGGGTCGCCTCGCCCGTCATCGCCGTATCGCTACGGACGCGCCGGCCGGTGAAGAGAGAGACGAGTGCGGTGAAGATGGTGACGCCCGCCGACGGGCCGTCCTTGGGTACCGCGCCGGCGGGCACGTGGATGTGCACGTCCTGGTTCTGTGCCCGCTCGGCTGGGATGCCGAGGCGTTCGGCGTTGCTGCGGACGTAGGTGAGCGCCGCGCGAGCGGACTCCTTCATGACGTCGCCGAGCTGTCCGGTGATCTCGACGTTGCCCCTGCCGGGCATCCGCGACGTCTCGATGAAGAGGATCGAGCCGCCGAAGGGCGTCCACGCGAGGCCGGTCGCGACGCCGGCGATCGACGTGCGCTCGGCCACTTCGCCGTCGAACTTGGGCCGACCGAGGTGCGTGGCGACATCGCTCTGGTCGATTGTCACCGCGCGGTCGTCCTTGCCACGCGCGATCTCGAGGGCCGCGGCACGGCAAAGCTTCTTGATCTCGCGATCGAGCTGCCTGACGCCGGCTTCCCGGGTGTAGTCACGTACGATCGTCTGGAGCGCGTCGTCCGTGATCGTGAGCTTGTCCTCTGCGATGCCGTGCTCCTTCGTCCGCTTCGAGACGAGGTGCTGGCGAGCGATGCGGACCTTCTCGTCTGCGGTGTAGCCGCTGAGCTCGACGATCTCGAGGCGGTCGCGGAGCGGTGCCGAGAGCGTCTCGAGGGTGTTCGCCGTGCAAACGAACATGACCTCGGAGAGATCGAACGGCAGCTCGAGGTAGTGGTCGGCGAACGTCTTGTTCTGCTCGGGATCGAGCACCTCGAGCAGCGCCGCTTCGGGCGAGCCGCCCCAGCCCGAGCTCATCTTGTCGATCTCGTCGAGCAGGACGACCGGGTTCTTCACCTTCGCCTTGCGCAGCGCGTGCAGGATACGCCCGGGGAGGGCGCCGACGTACGTGCGCCGGTGGCCGCGGATTTCGGCCTCGTCGCGCACGCCGCCGAGCGCGACACGGATGAAGGGCCGACCGGTGGCGTCGGCGATCGACTGACCGAGCGACGTCTTGCCGACGCCGGGCGGTCCGACGAAGCAAAGCAGCGTGCCCTTCGTGTTGCCGGAGAGCTTCAGCACGGCGACGTGCTCGAGGATGCGCTTCTTGATGTCCTCGAGGCCGTAGTGGTCGCCTTCGAGCTGCGCGGCGATCTTGTCGAGGTCGATCTCGGAGCCGGAGCGCCGGTCCCACGGGAGATCGGCGATCAGCTCGAGGTAGTTGCGGATCACGTGCACCTCGGCGCCGCCCTGGCCCATGCTCTCGAGCCTGCGCAGCTCACGGTCGACGACCTTACGCGCGTCCTCAGGGAGGTTGGCTGCGTCGAGTCGCTGCTTGAGCGCCTCGATGTCGTTGTCGCCGCTTTCGTCGCCGAGCTCACGCTTGATCGCGCGCATGTGCTCGCGAAGGACGGCCTCGCGCTGGTTCTTGCCCAGCTCCTTCTTGACCTCGCCTTCGATCTTGGCGCGGATCTCGGCCTTCGCCTTGCCCTCGCCGATGCGCTTCACGAGGAGGCGGATGCGCGTCGCGGCGTCCGGCTCGCCGAGGAGCTCGATCTCGTGGTCGGCGGGGAGATCGAGGAGCGCTGCGATGCGGTCGGCGAGCGTGCCGGGGTCACTGGCGTCGAACGGGTCGACCTGCGCGAGCGCGCCTCCGGATTCACGTGCGAGCTCGGCGACCTCGCGCGCCAGGGCCCTGGCGAGCTCCTGCGCTTCGAGCGCGTCGCCGCCGGTCTCCGCGATCGGCGTGACCTCGGCCTTGTAGAACGGGTCTTCGGCCGCGAATCCGTCGAAGCGTGCGCGTCCGAGGCCCTCGAGCGACAGCTCGTATTCGCGTTCGCTCTTCCTCGTGACCGACTTCACCCGCGCGTACGTGCCGAAGGTGTGGACGTCGTCGCGATCGAGATCGACCGGCCGCGGGTCCTTCTGGGTGAGGGTGACGACGACGTCACCGGGATACAGCGAACGAACGAGCGCGACCGATCGGGCGCGCCCGACGGCGAACGTGAGCGTCGCCCCGGGAAAGAGCACCCCGGTGCGGAGCGGCAAGGCAGCGATGGGGGAGGGCGGGGTCGGTACGCCGTCGCGGAGGTTGGGCATCTGGACTGGTCTCCTGGTTTCTTCGGACGTGAGCTATGCGCGCGGTCTGGCCGGCGGCGATACCGGCGTCATCGATGTGAGCAGTGAATGAAAACTAAGTTCGTTCACGGTTACGTCAACGCCGCACGACACCCGTGCGTGTCGGCGCTCGAGCGAAGAGCGCGACCGCACACGAACGCAACGCCGGCCGTGAGCTCGGCATCGAACGACGAGTGGCGCGTCGGTTAGGGGAACATAGCAACCGATGCGAGTTCCGGATTCCGAGCGCGTCGAAATTCGTCACGCGCGAGACGATTGTCCACGGAGCGAAGCGCAGCCTCCGCTTCGGACGGATGCGTCGTCACATCGAGCTCGGCGTGCACGCGTGAAGACAGCGAAGCGTGCTTCGTCCGCGTCGTCGTTCAGCGCGAGCGCGCACCGCCGCCGGCTGATGCGTCGCTGCGTCGTGGCCTCAGCGTGAGCGCCGTGTCGTCTTCCGCGTCGGTGCGCTGGTCGGTCGGCTCTTCGCCGCCGCGCTCTGCGCGCGCGCGGCGTTGCCCGCGGGTGAGCTCCCGAGGAGCCCGTGGAGCAGGAGCTGGCAGAGATCGTTCGACGCGCGGACCGGATCTTCGTCGCAGCCGAAGATCCACGGCGGCGAGAGGCTCGCGAACGCGCGCTGGATGAGCGCCGCGATCGACGTGGGAGCGCCCGCGGCGAACACCCCGGCGTCCTGGCCCTCCTTCACGAGCGTCGCGAGCAGCCTGCGCTCTTCCTCGCCGAAGCGCTTGTGCGCGCTGCGGACGCCCTCGGCCTTGCAGTGGACGAGCTCGCACGCGTGCTGGCCCTTCTTCCCGAGGTCGACGAAGGAGCTCGTCCGCGCATGGAGGACGGCAGCGAGCCGCGCGGCGTGGTCGTCGCTGTGCTCGGTCGCGGCGCGCATGGCCTCGAGGACCGCGACGTGGGTCGACCGAGAGAGCTCCTGGACGATCGCCTCCTTCGATTCGAACTCGAGGTAGACCGTGCCCACCCCGATCTGGGCCTCGCGGGCGACATCGGCGATCGTCGTCTTTCCGTGGCCGTAGTGCTCGAAGAGGCGCGTCGCCGCCTCGAGGATGGCGAGCCGGCGTGAAGAGGCGATCGTCATGGCTTGCCGACGGAGCGTACCATGAGCGGTTGTCGAAACGGTTCACGCCTCAGCCGTCGGCCGGGGCGCAAGCCCACGCGGCGGACAGCGGTTCGGCGGAGCCGAGGTCGCGCGATGCGCGCTACGGACGGCGCGCCACCGGCGCTCCACGTCGGTCGAGGCTCGCCGCTCGATTTTCAGGAGCTCACAGCAAGCGACGGCGCCTCTCGCGCTCTACACGAGCACGTGAGCACGCCGTCGACTCGATCGGTGATCGCTCCGTTCAGGGGCCCATCTTGGGCGCGCAGACGCCCATCATGCACTGGTTGCCCTGCGCGCAGTCGGCCTCGCTCTGGCAGGGGAACGCGCACTTCTGGAACTGCGTGTTGCAGCGATGGAGGCCGCAGGCACCGTCGTTCTGGCAGGGCAGCGCGAGCGGGCCGGGGGTGGCCATCGTCGCCGTGGGAGCCGCCGTCGGCTGGGTCTGCGGGTACTGCTGCTGCGGGTACTGCTGCTGCGGGTACTGCTGCTGGGGATACTGCTGCTGCGGGTACTGCTGCTGCGGGTACTGCTGCTGGGGATACTGCTGCTGCGGGTAGGCGGACGACGGCGCCGTGGCCGGCTGTTGATCGCTGCCGCCACACGCCGAGACCGAGAACGCGAACGCGGTGGTGATCGCGAGCAGGCCAGTTGAGGTGAGCAGCATCGTCGAGCGTCGCATGAAGAGCCTCCTTCTATCGGGCTCCGCATCCGGGCCCAGAGGCGAACGACGTTATCACGAGACGCGTGCCGAGAAGCGGCGCCGAGTGCCCGGACGTCGACGGACCGTCGCTCGGGGGCCACGGCGTGCCTCGATGGGGGCACCAGCGGTGAACCATCGTCCTGGTAGGCTCTCACCTGGAGGTCGAACATGGCGACGCGCCTTCGTCTGTGTGGAGCGTGTGCACGGCACGTTCGAGTGACCGATCCGGTCTGCCCGTTCTGCGGAGCGGCGGGAGCGGAGACCGGCAGCAGCACTGCTGCCGAGCTTGCTCGTCCGCTGTCGCGGGCTGCCGTTCTCTTCGTCGGCGCGACCACACTCGCGGCATGCGTCGGCGGGCCTGGCGATCTGTCCTCGTCGTCGGGGGGATCCGACACGAGTGGTTCCGGCTCGTCGTCCTCGGGCTCGTCGGGGGACCCGGCGAGCTCGTCGAGCTCCGGACAGCCGGAGCCGGAGCCGGAGCCGGACCCTGAGCCCCTCCCAGCGCCGGCGTACGGGCCGGCTCCGGTCAGAGACGCGGGCTGATCGCGCCCGCAAAGAGCGCGCCGTTGCCATCTCGTTTCGTGCCGTCCGCGGAGCATGGGCTACGCTCGATGCATGGTTGCAACACGTGCGTTCGGGACCGGGCTCGTGACGGCCCTCGGGCTGGGGATCATCGTCGGGGCGTGCACCGACGACGGCTTCGACGGCCCCAGTGATGCGGGGACGGACGCACCGTTCATCGACGCCGGCGGCAACGACAACGACGAGCCCGACGCGGGCGATCATCCCGACGCGGGCGACGTGTCGCCTCCCGATACCACGCCGCCCGACCGCGTGACGGATCTCGCCGCGAGCGCGGTCTCGCACGCGAGCGTGAATCTCACGTGGACGGCGCCGGCGGACGACGCTGGCATGGTCGCGGGCTACGAGCTTCGCTACGCGAGGACGCCGATCTCGACGCTTGCCGAGTTCACTGCCGCGACGAGCGCCACGGCGCCTGGACCGCTCGCGCCCGGCTCGGAACAGACGGCCACGGTGACAGGCCTCACGCCCGACACCGAGTATCACTTCGCGATCCGCGCCCGCGACGCGGCCGGGAATTTCGGCGAGCTGTCGAGCGTCGCCGTGACGACGAAGGTGCGCGCCACGTTCCTCATCAGCGAGATCGCGCCGGTCAACACCGCGGGCGAGGGAGGCGACTTCGTCGAGCTCGTCGCGACGACGGCGGGGGCGGCGGAGGGCATCGAGATCCGTCACTCGAGCACCGGGGCGAGCGCGCTGCTTCACAAGCTCGCGGCGCTCGATGTCGCCGCCGGCGACCGCATCGTGGTCCACGTCGTCGGCCTGCCCGGACCGACCGGCTTTGCGCAAGAAGACGTGACCCGCGACAAGGCATCCTCCTCTGCGGAGTTCGCGTCGCCGGAGGCCTACGACGTCTACTCCTCCGTCTCCGGTCTGCTCGGGACGAACAGCCTCATCTCCGTGATGGACGGGGCTGCGTACCAGGACGCAGTGCCGTACTCGAGCCGTGGGGCCGACGCTTCGGCGGCGGCGATGACCGCTTTTGCGAACGCGCACGCCGCCGGCGCGTGGACGTTCTCGACTGCCCCGGTCGACGGCGCGAACGACTGCCCGACGCTGCTCGAGGTCGTCAACGCATCCGGTAGCAGCTCTCCGAGCGGATGTGGCGGCTATCCGGGGTACCTCCTGGCCGGATCGTCGCTCCAGCGCAACGGGATCGTCGACACGAACAGCCGAGCCGACTTCTTCGTCGCCGCTCAGACGCGCGGCACGGAGAACGCGCCCTTCTGCGCCCCCGAGGGAGCAACGCTCGCGATCACGGAGGTGAACCCGAGGCCGGGTCTCGTCGAGCTCACCGCGACGCAGGGTGGATCGCTCCGCGGCTTCACCGTTCGTCGCGATCCGCGTGAGGGCAACAACGGGACGTTGCTCTCGACGCTCACCGCGATCTGCGCAGCGACGGGCGACAAGATCGTGCTTCATCTCGGCGCCGCCGCCGGGACGCCATCCGAGACGAGCGCGAAGGACGAGCACCCGGTCGCGATGAACGCCGGGTTCTACGACAACGCGTGGGACGTCGCCTCGACGGCGGCAAGCTCGAGCCTGCCGCCCACCACGAGCCTCGTCATCGCGGTGCGCGATCCAGCCGGCGCATACGTCGAGGCCGCGGCGTTCTCGAACATGACGGCGGTGCCGACCGAGACCAGCGCGTATCTCCCGTCGCTGACGCTCATCCAGAACCTCGGGCTCTGGCTCCCTGCGGACTGTGGTGGCGTCGCGCCGTGCACCAACACGACGACTCCGACCGCACGCGACATCGCTGCGAGCTGGAACGGCGTGGGCGCGCTGGCGACGGACAACAGCTGCTCCCGTGCGAGCGCGACCTCGGCGCGCGAGGCCGCGAGCTGGTCGGTGGGTGCCCAGAGCTTCGGGGAGTGATCCGGCGCCCGGAGCGGTGACCGCAGGCCTGCGTCGGCCTCTCGAGCGAGCCTCTGGCGCGTCGCGCGAGGCCGGGATCAGGTGCGGCGGAGCTCGGCCTGTACGTCGACCTCGCGGGTGGGCTCGTCGTCCACGTCGAATTTGTACTTCGGCTGGACGTTGTTCGGCATCGGGCGCTGCACACCGTGGACGATGTCCCAGCCCATGTCGCCCGGCTCCGCGCGCGGCGGAGCCCACGCGGGATCCTCCGACGGTACGTCGACGCTCGGGGCCGCGACGTCCGCGGTCATGTCGTCGAAGAACGACGGCACGCCCACACCCGAGAGCGTACGAGCCGGAGGCCGCATCGGCGGAAGATCCGCCAGCGCGCCGAACGACGCGTTCGGTGGACCCGTGACCTGCCGCTCCGCGATCGGCGCTGACGTGGCCTCCGCGCGCGGCGTGACCGGAGCGCGGATCGCGTCGAGCGTCGACGCGTCGACCTTCTGCGTCTCGACCTTCCGCGTCTCGACGCGAGCCACATCCGCCCGTGGCGCCTCGAGCTTGGAAGGCTCGACCTTCGCCGTTTTGGCGGCGTCGAGGATCGGCATCGCGATGACCGCCGTAGCTTCGACGATCGCTGGCGCCGGTGGTGCCGTGGGGCGCTGAGAGACCGCCCTCGGAGCGTCGGAGCGACGCTCGACGGGAGCTCGATCCGCGACGAGGCCGATCTCGCGAGCGAGGGCGTCGAGCGCGAAGGCGAGCGCTTCCGGCGCCGTCTTCGTCAGGATCGTGTCCCAGCCGAGCGCCGTGACGAGACCGGCGGGGGATGCGTCCCCGCACGTGTGCACGGCGTGGAGCCACGCTACGATCTGGTCCTTCGGGAGGGCGGCGCAGATCACGTCGGTGCCTTCGAGCCGCTTCGCGCCGAGCTTCAAGTTGCCGAGGAGCCACCGCTCGTCGAACAGCGACAGCTCGCGTCCGAGCGCGAGGGCCTTTCGCACCGATGGCGCCGGCAGGCCTGCGCCGCGCCAGAACGCCCACCAGTCCTCGAGGGGCACCCAGTCGATGAGGAGCTCCGGAGTGACGCTCTCCTCGATCACGGTCGCATCGATGTCGCCGGCGTCGAGCGCGTCACCGATCGTCGTGCGAACCTTCTCGTCGTCGTCCCGGAGCGCGGACTTCTTCCCGCGAATGCCCCAGTTGGAGAGCAGGTCTGCGCGGATCTCCTTCGGCATGTGAACGAAGAGCCGATCGATCGGGCCTCTCTCGTCCTGCGGGAAGAAGTGGTCGAGGAAAGCCTTCGCGTCGCGCGTGCGTCCGTCCGGCGTCCGGCGGAAGACCTCGAGAGCGAGACACAGCTTGGTGACCGGACGGCCACGAGCGTTCTTCGGAGGCAGCACCGTCCGTGAAGGTACCACCGAGGCGGCCATCGAAGAGGACAGACTCGCCCCGCGGCCCCGCATACCCACCGCATACCCACATTCTCCCGTCGTGGCTGAACGCCGTGACGGCGGCTCCTTCACCGCCCGAGGTGTCGTCGTGCGATGCCGTCGACGGCCATGAAGGCGAGCGCGCTCGCGCCGAGGAGCAGGCCGAGGAAGAGCAGGTGCGAGGCGAAGTAGCGCTCCCAGCCGTCGTGGATCCGGAAGGCCAGGTTCACGTTCGGGCCGGGGGAACCGACGATGCGCGTGAGCAGGAGAAGGCCGGCGCTGGCCATGGTTGCGGACACCCAAGCGCGCGGCGGCCATCCGAAGCGCCGCATCGCGGCGATCCCGACCAGCGGCGCGACCACGTGAACGAAGATCGACGTCGAGATGAGACCGGCGCCGGTGGCGAGGTCGAGGAGCCAGATCGGCGTTCCGAACGAGAGCCAGAGCAGGGCGATCGCGCAGGGGAGACGCGCCCCGCGGAAGCAGCCGACCGCGAGCATCGGGACGGCGACGTTGCAGGCCCAGAGCAGGTCGTGCGCCGTGCCGCGGAGGACGTGGTTGCCTCCGTGGAGCATCCAGCAGGCGAGCACGACCACGCCGTGCACGGGCAGGGGTGTACGCGGAGCCGTCCTCACCATCCGATCACTGATCGCTCGCAAACACGACCTTGCCAAGCCGTGCTTCGCGCTCGCTGGCGCGCTCGCGCTCCTCCTCGAGCGCCTCGGCCTCGGCCTCGAGCTCGGCGAAGCGATAGCGGACCTCGCCTTGGGGACCGACGTCGACGTCGCCGCCGAGCTCGACGACGCGCCGGGTGATGTCTTTCGACGTCGGCTCTTCGCCCGTCGCCACGCGGACCGCCGCGCGCAGCGTCTCGTCGGCGATCGGCTCCTTTCTCGACGAGCGCGTCACGACCTCGCGCAGAACCGCGAGCCGCGCGTGTTCTTCGTCGATGTGCTTCTGCTGGCGCGACCGAAAAAGCGCACGAAGGATCGGCAGCGCGAACAGCACGATCGAGAAGACGAACGGGATCGCGCCGAGGACGAGCGGCAATCCGTCGTCGGGAAGGACCCGCGGCCGCTCGGGATCGAACAGGAGCGCGAGGTTCGAGAGCGTGAGGTGATTCTGGATCGCCCATGCGCTCGCGAGCAGGTTGAAGCCGTTGAGGAGCGCGACGAGGACGTTGGAGCCGGCGGGGTTTCCCGTGAGCGGCGGAAGCTTCGGAAGGCGATCCCACGCTGCCGGTGGGCGCGCGCTCTTCGCGTCGCCATGGACGCGCGGCTCTTCGTCCGCCGTCCGGCGGAGCGCCTCGAACGTGTAGACGATGCCGCCGCCCTCGCTCACGTCGACGGTGCCGTCGTGGTCGAGCATCAGGCGCGCCATGAGCGGGTCGGCCTGGTCGCGGGGGAGCCCGGTGACGCGCATGACGTCGGCGAGCCCGATGCGCCCGCGCTGGGCCCGGATCTCACGCAGGATGGCGGCGCGTGCGGCGTGCGGATCTTCCTTCGGCACTGTAGGGCCGAAGACGAAGCGGTTGACCTTCTCGTAGAACGCGACCTTCTCTTCCGGGCGCTCGCGCGCGCGCCGATGCACTTCGGCGTCGGTCCAGCGCCGCTCGATGTAGAGCGGCGAGAAGGGGTGGAACGTCCAGAAAACCGCCTCGGCGATCATGCGGAAGAGCGCGCCGAGGATGCTGACGCCGGGACCGTCGTCACGGTCGCTCGAGCCTTGTCGGGCGAGCGTCATACCGATGAGGAGCGCGGCGAACAGAAGCGCATACGACACCATCACGATGAGCAGCCAGGCGCGCACGATGAAGCGGCCTGCGCCGACGAGCGCGGCCCCGAAGCGCGAGAGGACCCTGGCCAGCGTCTCCTGCGTCTCCCACGGCTTGGTGAACCCGTGCGGGAACAGATGGACGAGGTCGCCGTCCTCGGTCACGCGGAGATGGCCGCGGTACTCGCTCGTCAGCCAGGTGAGCCCAGCTTCGGCGTCTCGCGCGGCGAGCCCGCTCGCGACGGACGCGTCCGCAACCGTGATCGGTCGCTTGGGGTCGGTCAGCGTACGGCGGAGCACGTCTGCAGCAGCAGCAGGCTCCATGATGCGGGGGGCGTCAGCCACGGACCGCCTAATGTAGTGACGGTCCTGCCCGCTCGCCAGGCCAGCCGTGAGCGCATGCTCGGCCGTGAGCGTCCGATCGGACTCCGCGCGCGATGGTGCGCGGTGTTCGCTCAGCCCGCGCGTGTCTGTGACGACGCGATTCGCTCGCGGAGGCCGCTTCGGGGATCGTGGCGCGTGGCACCTTCCGGGATGCCGCCGGTCACGTCTTCGGCCGCGAGCGCGCCGCGTGACCAGAGCGTACGCTCGACCATCGCACGGAAGACGTGCTCGAGCGCCTCCTGCACGGACGGGCCCTCGAGGATGCCCATCGCTCGGGCGATGGCTTCCATGGTCGCGAGGCCGTGCGAATGGGCCTCGGAGCGCAGCCGGTAGATCGACGGCGGTCCCGGCGGGAGAGTGACGCAGCGAACGTCTTTCAGGCCCGGCACACGAGCGCGGACCTTCGAGGCTTGCCGCCAGTTGCCGTCGGGCACGATGAGCGTGACGGGGCCGTCGACCGGCTCGAGCGGCTCCGCTTCACCTTCGTGAGGGAAGAGGAGCAGCGGCGTTCGATCTCCCCACTCGATCGGGGCGCTCGGCATTCCCTCGCGACCACGGACGTGGACCTCGCTGTTCACGAGGCACGCCGCGCCGAGGTGCCCGGTGTTCGTCGGCTTGCGGATCTCGGTGTGATGGATGACGAGGACGAGGCGCGTCCGCGTCTCGATCCGCGGGACGAGCGGACAGACGCAGAGCCCGATGTGCATCAGGCAGAGCCCGCAGCGGTTCGCGCGGTTGTCGCGACGGCTCATGAGGCGCTCGCATCCGTCTGCGGAGCTGTCCGCGGGAGCCCGAGCTGGTCGAGCGCGGCGCCGAGATCGTCGGGGACCGGTGCCTCGATCGCGACGCGCGCGCCGGTCACCGGGTGATCGAAGGCGAGGCGGTATGCGTGGAGGGCGAGGCGATGGAGCGCGTACGTCGCTCGGTAGTGGCGGTTGATGACACCGGAGCCGTGGGCGACATCGCCGACGAGCGGATGGTTGATGTGACGGAGATGGCGCCGGATCTGATGGAGGCGTCCGGTCTCCGGCCGCGCGAGGACGAGCGAGCAGCGATCGACGGGTGAGCGCGCGACGAGCTCGAAGCGCGTGAGCGCAGGGACCCGCGGGCCGTCCTCCGACTTCGGGACCGGGTGATCGATCACGCCGCTCTCGGGAGCGTGACCGCGGACGAGCGCGAGGTATTGCTTGTCGACCTGGCGCGCCTCGAAGGAGGCGTGGAGCGCGGCGGCGGCCTCTTGGGTTCGGGCGAAGAGGAGGGCGCCGCTCGTGCCGCGATCGAGGCGATGGATCGGGTAGACGTACGCGCCGAGCGCGTCGCGGACGCGGAACATCGCGACGTCGTCGTCGTTGTCCCAGCCGCGATGGACGAGCAGGCCCGACGGCTTGTCGGCCACGACGACGTCATCGTCGACGTAGAGCAGCGTGATCGGCCGCGGCTCCGTGTTCGTGCACGGGGCCGCAGACGCGGACGGCGCTCCTTCGGGGGCGGGCACGGGCACGGCGGTCAGAGGACGAGCGTCTCGACGTGCTCGCCCCACGTGCGGCGGAGGACACCGGCGATCTCGCCGACCGTGGCCGAGGCCTTCACCGCGTCGAGGATGAACGGGAGGAGGTTGTCCGTGCCCTTCGCTGCCGCCTCGACCTTGCGGAGCGCCTCGGCGTACGCCTGCTCGTCGCGCTTCGCGCGGACGGCGCGGAGGCGGTCGACCTGGGCGCGCTCGATCTGCGGGTCGATCTTCATGACGGGGACCGGCGGCGCGTCCTGGACGAAGTCGTTCAGCCCTACGATCGTGCGCTGCTTCTTCTCGATCTCGAGCTGATAACTGTACGCGCTGTTCTGGATCTCGCGCTGCGGGTAGCCCTGCTCGATCGCCGCGACCATGCCGCCGAGCTCGTCGATGCGGGCGATGTACTTGTTCGCCTCCGCCTCGAGCCGGTCCGTCAGCGCCTCGATCGCGTAGGCCCCGCCGAGCGCGTCGACGAAGTCGGCGACGCCGGACTCGTGGGCGACGATCTGCTGGGTCCGGAGCGCGATGGTCGCGGACTCGCTCGTCGGGAGCCCGAGGGCCTCGTCGTAGCTGTTCGTGTGGAGCGACTGGCAGCCGCCGAGGACAGCGGCGAGCGCCTGGAGCGTCACACGGGCGACGTTGTTGAGCGGCTGCTGCGCGGTGAGCGTCATCCCTGCGGTCTGGCAGTGGAAGCGGAGCGCGCGCGCGCGATCGGTCTTGGCGCCGAAGCGCTCCTTCATGATTGCGCTCCACATGCGGCGCGCGGCGCGGAACTTCGCCACCTCTTCGATGAGGTTGTTGTGGACGTTGAAGAAGAACGAGAGCTGCGCGCCGAAGGCGTCGACGTCGAGCCCGGCGTCCCTCGCGGCCTTCACGTACGCCATGCCGTCGGCGAGGGTGAAGGCGATCTCCTGGGCGGCATCGCAGCCGGCCTCGCGAATGTGGTAGCCGCTGATCGAGATCGTGTTCCAGCGCGGGACGTCCTTCCCGCAGAACCCGAAGATGTCGGTGATGAGCCGGAGGGACGGGCGCGGCGGATAGATGTACGTGCCGCGCGCCATGTACTCCTTGAGGATGTCGTTCTGGATCGTGCCGCGGAGCTTCTCGCGCGGGACGCCCTGCTCCTCGGCCACCGCGATGTAGAGGCAGAGGAGTGTCGACGCCGTCGCGTTGATCGTCATCGACGTCGAGATCTTGTCGAGCGGCAGGCCGCGGAGCAGCGTGCGCATGTCCTCGATCGTGTCGATCGCGACGCCGACGCGGCCGACCTCGCCCTGGCTCTGGGGATCGTCCGAGTCGCGGCCCATCTGCGTCGGGAGATCGAACGCGACCGAGAGGCCCGTCTGGCCCTGCTTCAAGAGGTAGTGGTAGCGCTCGTTCGACTCCGCCGCGGTGCCGAAGCCGGCGTACTGGCGCATCGTCCAGAGACGGCCGCGGTACATGTTCGGCTGGACGCCGCGCGTGAACGGCGGCGCGCCGGGGACGCCGAGGTCTCGAACGGGATCGAGGTCCGCGACGTCTTCCGGTCCGTAGAGCGGCGCGACGTCCGCGTGTCCGGCGAGGTTGGCAACGCGCTGGCGGGGCTTGTCCTTTGCCTCGAGGGGCGCAAGCTTTTCCTTCTCCCAGGCGCGGCGGAGCTCGGCGTACGTCATGATGACGACGCTTTAGCACGAGATCGCCGCTGAAACGTGCCTGCGGCACGGACGGTCGGCGGGGGGGCCTGAAGCACATCGCTGGGCCGCTCAGGCGCCCGGGAAACCTGATAAGAGCGAGGGCGATGCATCGCCGCCTCCTGTTCACGATCCCCTCGTACGCCTATCTCGAGCCGTCGTTCCTCGCTGCCGGCGACTTCGAGCACGGCGAGATCGAGCGGAAGAACTTCCCCGACGGCGAGCGCTACCTCCGGATCCTACCCGACCTCTATGGTCGCGACGTCGTGCTCCTCGGAGGGACGCCGGCGGACAGCGACTGGCTAGACGTCTTCGACCTCGCGTGCGGGATCGCGCGCGGCGGCGCGCGCTCGCTCTCGATCGTGATGCCGTACTTCGGCTACTCGACGATGGAGCGTGCGGTGAAGCCGGGCGAGGTCGTCGTCGCGAAGACGCGGGCGCGCCTCCTCTCCGCAATCCCGGCGCCGGAGGGCGGCACGCACGTCTACCTCTTCGACCTCCACACCGACGGCATCGAGTTCTATCTCGACGACCGCGTCCTCTCCCGCCACGTGTACGGCGCGCCGATCATCACGGCGAAGATCGCCGAGAAGATGAAGGGCACGCCGTTCGTGCTCGGCGCGTGCGATGCCGGCCGCGCGAAGTGGGTGCAGAGCCTCGCTCGCGACCTCCACGTCGAGCCCGCGTTCGTCTACAAGAGCCGCAGCGACGCCGGCACCTCCGTCACCGGCATCAACGCCGACGTGAAGGGCAGGGAGGTCGTCGTTTACGACGACATGATCCGCACCGGCTCCTCGCTCATCCAGGCCGGGAGGGCCTATCTCGCCGCCGGGGCGACGAAGGTGCACGCCATCGCCAGCCACCTCGTCCTCCCGAACGACGCGCTCGACAAGATCCGCGCGAGCGGCGTCTTCACGACGATCATGGGCACCGACTCGCATCCCGGCTGCCAGAAGCTGCCGAAGGAGGACATCGTGTCGATCGCGCCTCGCCTCGTCGAGTGCCTCGCCGCCGCCGAGTGAGGGCTTCGGAGCGTTCGGCCTTCGCTGCGTTCTCGCCTGCAGCGGCTGGCTCCTCGAACCCGCGAACGCTAACGTTAGCTCGAGCACGAGCACGAGTGTTCGGACCGTGCACAGTGCTCTAGATTGGCGGGGTGCGCTCCTCGTTCCTCGTCGCCTTCGTCTTCGCGTCTTGTCTCGGGCTCGGCTGCTCGCGCACGCCCCCGAGCGGTGATCCTCAGGCCGCGGGCAAGGTGGATCTGCCGCCGGCCTCCGCAGCGTCCTCGTCGTCCGCCGCGGTTCGTCCGGCACCGGGCGCGCCTCCGCCCGGCGCCGCCACCTGCACCTCCGAGAGCGGCCCGACGTGTTATCGCTTCGCGACGGCGGAGGACGCGTTCCGCTGGGTGCTCGCGAAGGACCCGCTCGTCCTCGGCATCGGTGAGGCGCACGCGCAGCGCGGGACCGAGAACGTCGCCTCGTCGACGAAGCGGTTCACCGAGGCCTTCCTCCCGATCGTCGCGCCGAGCGCCACCGACGTGGTCGTCGAGCTCTGGGCGCCGGATCCGAAGTGCATGAAGGAGGTGAAGCAAGTCGCGACCGCGCAGAAGCCCGTCACCGAGGCGCAAGCCGAGACGAACCAGAACGAGTACGTCACGCTCGGCACCAAGGCGAAGGCCTCCGGCATGACGCCGTGGTTGCTCCGGCCGACGTGTGACGACTTCGCGATGCTCGCCGACGCCGGTGCGGACGCGATCGGCGCGATGCTCGGCCTCGTCAAGCGTCTCACCCAGGCGAAGGTCACCCAGCTCCACGAGCGCAACAAGTCGGATGCAGCCTCGCAGACGAAGACCGTCATCGCCTACGGAGGCGCGCTCCACAACGATCTGTCGCCACCCGAGGCGACGAAGGACTACAGCTTCGGTCCCGAGCTCGATCGGCTCACGGGCGGGCGCTACATCGAGCTCGATCTCATCGTCCCCGAGTTCGTGAAGAAGACGCCGGTCTGGGAGAAGCTGCCCTGGTACGCCTCGTTCGAGGCCGATCGCGCGAGCGGTGCGCCGCAGGACAAGGCCACCCTCTACGTCGTCGGCGAGCGCTCGTTCGTCCTCGTGTTCCCGTCCTCGCCCGCCGCCGAGCCGCGGAAGTAGGCGTTACGGCGGAGCGCCGGGCCCGCCGTGTGTGCTCGGGCTCGGCGAGAAGATCTGCGTCGATCCGGACGCGCTCGGTGACGGACGCAGACGGTCTGATGGACGAGGTCCGTTCGCGACGAGGGCTTTGCTGCCGATCGGATCGCGGCTCGGCTCGACGCAGGGTCGGCCTTCCGCGGACGCGAGCGTCGCGGGTCAGGGAGCCCTCGGCATGACGAACCGTCACGGCAGGGGTTGAAACAGAGGCGCGGATCCGTGACGCTTGGCGTCCCCAATGACCCTCAGCTCGAACCGGCCCGGAGCCGAAGCCCCGATGACCACGCTCGCCGTGGACCCCTCGCCCCGTGCCGTCGTCGAGGACGATCGCACGGGGATGGACGACGCCACTCTGCGGCGTGCGTTCCTCGATCACCTGTCGTATTCGCTCGGCAAGAACGGCAACGTGACGGAGCTCGATCGGTTCTTCGCGTTGGCCCTCACGGTTCGCGATCGACTCACGTATCGATGGGCGCAGACGCAGGAGACGTACTCGCGCGTCGACGCGAAGCGGATCTACTACCTGTCCGCGGAGTTCCTGCTCGGGCGCGCGCTGTCGAACAATCTCCACGCGCTGAACCTGTACGACAAGGCGAAGTCCTTGCTCGCCGGCGCCGGCCTCGAGCTGTCGGACCTCCTCGAGTCGGAGCCGGAGCCTGGCCTCGGCAACGGCGGTCTCGGCCGGCTGGCAGCGTGCTTCCTCGACTCGATGGCGACGCTCGGATACGCCGGCTACGGCTACGGCATCCGCTACGAGTTCGGAATCTTCGAGCAGGAGCTGAAGAGCGGCTGGCAGGTCGAGCACCCCGACGAGTGGCTGAAGTTCGGCAACCCGTGGGAGTTCATGCGGCCGGAGTACACGGTCAAGGTCGGTTTCGGCGGGCGGGTCGAGGAAGGATTGGATGCGAAGGGCGAGCACGTCGCGCGGTGGGTCCCCGCGCAGCACGTGCTCGGCGTTCCGTTCGACACGCCGATCGCGGGCTTCCGCAACGACACCGTCAATACGCTGCGCCTCTGGCAGGCGCGGGCCGACAACGAGTTCGACCTCAAGGTCTTCAACGATGGCGACTACGTCCGTGCCGTCGAGGACAAGAACGCGAGCGAGGTCATCTCGAAGGTCCTGTATCCGAACGATCATAACCAGGCGGGGCGCGATCTCCGGCTCAAGCAGGAGTACTTCTTCGTCGCCTGCGCGATCGCCGACATCGTTCGCCGCTACAAGAAGACCCACAAACCTCGGGGCTCCGCCCCGACCACCCCGGATGGTGACCTTCGGCCTCCGGTCTCGTTTGAAGCGTTCGCGGAGAAGAACGCGATCCAGCTGAACGACACCCATCCCGCGATCGCGGTCGCCGAGCTGATGCGCGTGCTCGTCGACATCGAGCGGATCCCGTGGGAGCGCGCCTGGGAGATCACCGTCGCGACGCTCGGCTACACGAATCACACGCTCCTCGCCGAGGCGCTCGAGAAGTGGCCGGTCGCGATGTTCGAGCGGCTCCTCCCGCGTCACCTCGGGATCATCTACGAGCTCAATCGCCGCTTCGTGCGCTCGGTGATGGCGCGCTTCCCCGGCGACGACGCCCGTGTCCGCCGGATGTCGATCATCGAGGAGGGCACGGAGAAGAAGGTCTGCATGGCGCACCTCGCCGTCGCGGGCTCGCATGCCGTGAACGGCGTCGCCGCGCTCCACAGCGATCTCCTCAAGCGCGATGTGCTCCGTGACTTCGCCGAGATGACCCCGGCGAAGTTCTCGAACAAGACGAACGGCGTCACTCCGCGCCGCTGGCTCCATCAGTGCAACCCGCGCCTCTCGGCGCTCATCACCGAGGCGATCGGCCCGGGCTGGCTCACCAACCTCGACGAGCTCGACAAGCTGTCGCCCCTCGCCGGCGATGCGTCGTTCGTCGAGAAGGTGGCCGCGGTGAAGCGGGCGAACAAGGCCGATTTCGCGCAGTACTGCCTCCAGCACTACCGCCTGCGGTTCGATCCGGACTCGCTCTACGACGTCCAGATCAAGCGCCTCCACGAGTACAAGCGGCAGCTGCTGAACGCGCTCCACGTGATCCGGCTCTACCTCGACGCGAAGCGCAATCCGGACGCGCTCGCGACGCCGCGCACGGTCCTCTTCGGCGCCAAGGCGGCGCCCGGCTATCGCATCGCGAAGCTCATCATCAAGCTGATCAACGCGATCGCCGATGTGGTGAACGGTGACATCGATCTCGGCGGGCGCCTGAAGGTGGCGTTCCTCCCGAACTACCGCGTCTCGCTCGCGGAGCGGATCATCCCGGCGGCCGATCTCTCGGAGCAGATCTCGACGGCCGGCAAAGAGGCCTCCGGCACCGGGAACATGAAGCTCTCGATGAACGGCGCGCTCACGATCGGGACGCTCGACGGCGCGAACATCGAGATCCGCGACGCCGTCGGCGCGGACAACTTCTTCCTCTTCGGCCTCACGACCGAGGAGGTCCACGACCTCCAGCGGACGGGTTACCGCCCGCGGGCGATCTACGAGAAGAACGCGCGCCTGAAGGAGGTCATCGACCTCATCGCCACCGGGTTCTTCAGCTCCGAGGATCCGACCTTGTTCCGGCCCCTGACGGACTCGCTCCTCGATCACGACACCTACATGCTCTTCGCCGACTTCGACGCGTACGTCGATTGTCAGAAGCGCGTCAGCGACGCGTTCCTCGACAAGGCGACTTGGCACGCGATGGCGACGCGCAACATCGCCAAGGTCGGTCCCTTCTCGAGCGACCGTACGATCCGCGAGTACGCGAACGAGATCTGGGGCGCCAAGCCCGTGAAGGTCGAGCTCCGCCCCAAGAACCGCCTCTGACCTCCGCGCTCACGCGTGAGGCGAGCTCCTCGGCAACAGATCGTCGAGGAGCTCGAACATGCTCATCTCCTCGCTGCCGACGCGGCCGTCGGCCGCGATGGCGCGGAGCGCTGCTTGACGGACGACGTCGGCGACGGCGGCCGGGACGCTGGTCGGATCGACGTCTTCGGGGACGGGCGGAGAGGCGAGCAGCCCCGCTACCTCCTTCTCGGCATCGTCCATCTCGAGCTCGTCGGCGAGTTGGGTGAGGAACCGCCGCTCGGAGTCGGCAACCTCGAGATCGGCCCAGAGGAAGGAGGCCGCGAAGCGGAGCACCTGCCTCCGATCGACGGATGAGAGCGCGTTTGTGACCATGACGTTCTGCCTCAGCAGCGCGTGTGCCACGCTCCCGAGCCGCGCGTTTCCGCCGATCTGCGCCGCTCTCGCGCTGGCCCCGGCCGGCCTCGGCCTGGCGCGGGCCAAAGGGCCTCGCGGCCCGCATCGAGTTGCAGCGCTGGCGTGTCGATTGCTGGATGGGGCAACGAGGAGGCCAACGAGCGCGACATGACCTATCCGAAGACCATCCTTGTCCCCACCGATTTTGGCGAGCCTTCCGAGGCCGCCCTGGATACGGCGATCGAATTCGCGAAGGCGTTCGGCTCCGAGATCGTCGTCATGCACGCGTTCGAGATCCCCGTCGTCGGGTTCCCCGACGGCGCGATGATCGCGACCGCCGAGCTGACGGCACGCATCCTCGAGGGAGCTCAGATCGGCCTCGATCGTCAGATCAAGAGCCGCGAGGGCTGCGGGGTCACCATCCGCGGCATGGTCAAGCAGGGCGATCCGTACCGCATGGTCAACGACACGGCGGACGAGGTCGGCGCCGGTCTCATCGCGCTCGGTACGCACGGACGCAAGGGCCTTTCCCGCGCGCTGCTAGGCAGCGTCGCCGAGAAGGTGGTCCGCACCGCGCATGTCCCGGTGCTGACCGTGCACTCCGGCGAGCCAGCGTCCGCCGAGCTGAAACACTCGGGCGTGCGACAAGAGCTGACGCCGGAGGAGCGGGCGCGGCCCGAGGGCGAGGCGCCGACCAGCGTTCGGCCGGCTCAAAGCGGTCGCGACGCGCAGGCTCCGGCCAGCCACCGCTGAACGGCGTGGTCCGCGCCTACGTGCTCGTCAGCGACGCGTGCGGACGATGCGGGCGAAGGCCTCGCCTGCGGCACGCGCGAGCTCCTCGAGACGGCGCGTGCCGATCATCGTGTCGCCGAGCTCGTCGGCCACGATGACGACGGCCGTCTTGCCGCTCACGCGGATGGGAACGGCGGCGACGTCGCGGCTCGGGTTTCTCATCACGCGGAGGAGGGGGGCGTGGATTTCGTCGTAGCGGATGGGGCCGAGGTAGAGGTCCTCGCGTATGGCGCGATCGAAGATGCTGTTCGCCTCGAGCGGGATCAGCACCGACTGGAGCGCCGACCGGTCCGCGAACTCCGGTGTGCTCTGCCACCCGAGGTAGCCACCCTTCTTCACGACGAACAGCGCGACCTTCAGGGCGACCATGCGCGCGCCCGTGAGCACGAGCTCGAGGATCTCGTCGCGCGCGCCCGCGTTACGGAGCGCCGCGAGGATGCCGCCCATCTCGGGGAAGGGGACCTGCGGGGCGTACGCGGCGAACCCGCTGCCACCTGGGAGCGGCGGCGGTCCTGGGATGAAGGAGCCGATCGGCAGCCCGGCCGGCGGCAACGAGGCGCTCGCCCCGCCGTAGCTCGTGGGGCTCTCGATCCGTGGCGAGGCCGATCTCTCCACGACGTCGCGAAGGCCGGTCGTGTCGAAGGCGTAACCCTCGCCGAGGCGCCCGGCCGTCGGGTCCACGAGCGCCGATGGCCGGTGCGTTCCGCCGCTCATCATCGACGGATGCATCGTCTTGCGCGTGAGCGGGATCGGGATCTCCGAGCCGTAGCCGCTCCTCGGCGGTTCGGTACCGAGATCTGGAGACTGCCGTTGCCGCTGGTGCTGCCGTTCTCCGATCGCGTGGATCGGCGTGCCCCACGGTGGAGTCCGCACGCGGGGAGGCTGCGGAAGAGGCGGCGGTGGCGACGAGTCCGTGTCGAGGACGAGGCCTCCGCGGCGCGGAGCATGGTCTCGCGCCGTCGGGACCGCCTGCGAGAGCTCGGGCACCGGCGGCGGCAGCGTGCCGGGCCGTCGATGCGAAGCACCGGCGGCGGCGGGCATGCTGTTCGAGCGACCAGCGAACGGTCGCTCTCGCTCCTCCGTGCGCGCGGCGGCGCGCGCCGCCTCGCGGAAGCGGTCGGCCGGCGGGGGGACCGACCCCGTGTGCTCGCGTGCGGAAATCGTGAGGCGCCGGAGGGCCTCCTCGATCGCCGTTACCGGTGCGCGAACCACGCGGACCGGCGCGCGGAGATGAAAGGCGATCTCGTTTGCCGGATGGGGATCGGCCGGATCGGCGACGGCGACGTCGACCGTCCCAGTGAGCGCGTCCCGCCGCACCGGGATCGCGAGCAGCCGCTTGCAGAGGCCGAGCGGTAGCCGATCGACGAGCTCGGGCACCGGGATCACCTGGCGGAGGAAGGGCGCCTCCGTCCGACCGAGGTAGCGCGAGAGGACATCGGGGCTCGCGGCCCCGGTATCGACGAGCGCCTGGAGCAGCGGCACACCGCCGTTCACCGAAGCGAAGAGTGCTTCGGCGATCGCCCGCGGCGCGGCGACCTCCTCGAGGAGAAGCGCCTTCGTCAGCTCGTCCGCTGCCACGACCCCAACGTATCAACTTGGGGCTCGCGCCCCAACCTCCCGCAGTGGTGGGCCTTCGGCCCGCGTTGAACTAGCACGGCTTCGCGGTCGCCGATCACGGGGCACGCGGGCCTTCGCCGGCTCCGAGCGGTTGAGTCCGTCTGCGTACGCTCGATGGCGTGTTCGTCGAGGGCCGGCACGGTGGGTCACTTCCTCTCGAACTGGAAGACGACCTCGCTCTTGCGCACGAGGCCGAGCTGCTCCCGTGCGATCCGCTCGACTGCGGCAGGGTTCTCCCGGAGGTCTTTCACCTCCGTCCGGAGACGCGCGACGTCGCGGCGGAGCTCTGCGTTCTCGGCCTCGACACCCTTGAGCTCCTTCTCGAGCGCTCGCATGCGCGGCATGCCCTGCGGCTCCAGGACCAACACCGGGACCGCAATGAGCGATACGGTGAGGACAGCGAGCGGCAGACCGCGGAGCCAGGCGTCAGAGGGCATCGGAGAGGCGAACCGGACAGTACGAGGGACGGTCAGGCTAGAACGGCCTGGAGCGGATGGAAAAGTAACCGGAGAAACGCGCGGCTCCGCTTGCTAGGCTACGCTGCGTCATGAGCGGATCGTGGGAGGCCGTCATCGGGCTCGAGGTGCATGCGCAGCTCCTCACTCGCACCAAGCTCTTCTGCGCGTGTGCGACGTCCTTCGGGGCGCCGCCGAACACGCACGTCTGCCCGACGTGCCTCGGCTTGCCCGGCGCGCTGCCGGTGCTCAACGCCGAAGCGGTCCGGATGGCGGTCCGGACGGCGCTGGCTCTCGGGTGCACGATCCAGGAGACCAGCCGCTTCGCGCGGAAGAACTATTTCTATCCGGACCTGCCGAAGGGCTACCAGGTCAGCCAGTACGACGAGCCCTTCTCCCAGGGCGGATTCGTCGAGTTCGAGGTCGGCGAGGGCGACGACGCCGTCACCAAGCGCGCCCGCCTCACGCGGATCCACATGGAGGAGGACGCGGGGAAGAACCTCCACGAGCTCGGTGGAGGATCGGTCGTCGACCTCAACCGGGCCGGGACGCCGCTCGTCGAGATCGTCGGCGAGCCCGATCTCCGCACGCCTGCCGAGGCCGCGGGCTACCTCCGTGCGCTCCGCGACGTGCTCGTCTTCCTCGGGGTCAACGACGGCAACCTCGAGGAAGGCTCCTTCCGCTGCGATGCCAACGTCTCCATCCGCCCTGCGGGATCGGACAAGCTCGGGACGCGGGTCGAGCTGAAGAACATCAACTCGTTCCGCTTCGTCGAGAAAGCGCTCGCCGGCGAGATCGCGCGCCAGCAGGACGTCCTCGAATCGGGCGGTCGCATCGTCCAGGAGACGCGCGGCTGGGACGAGAAGACGAGCTCGACGTTCTCGCTCCGGAGCAAGGAGACGGCGCAGGACTACCGCTACTTCCCGGAGCCGGACCTCCCGCCGCTTCGCCTCGACGAGGCCTTCGTCGCGACGCTGCGTGCATCCCTCGCGGAGACGCCACGTGCGAAGCGAGAGAGGTTCGTCTCCGAGCTCGGACTGTCTCCGTACGCCGCGCAGGTCCTCACCCAGCACCCGCGCGTCGCGTCGTTTTTCGAGGAGGCGGCGACGCTGAATCTCGAAGCGGTGACGGTCGCGAACTTCATCCAGAGCGAGGTCCTCCGCGACGTCACCACCCGCGGCGTCGAGGCGGACTTCCCCGTCACGCCCGTTCAGATCGTCGAGATCCTGAAGCTCGCCTCGCAGGGCAAGATCAGCGGGAAGCAGGCGAAGGAGCTCTACGCGAAGGCGAAGGGGACGAGCGCGTCGCCGGCGGCGCTCGTGGCCGAGCTCGGGATGTCGCAGGTGTCGGACCCCGCCGCGATCGAGGCGGCGTGCGCGAAGGTCATCGCGGACAATGCGAAGCAGGCCGAGCAGTACCGGGCCGGCAAGACCGGCGTGTTCGGCTTCTTCGTCGGTCAGGTGATGAAGGCGACGAAGGGCAGCGCGAACCCGCAGCTCGTCAACGAGACGCTGAAGCGCCTGCTCGGCGGATGAGCCCCTCGACCTCGTCCGCTCGCCGTCCCGCGTGAGCGGGGGCTCCTCGCTCCTCGCACGACGAAGACGGGCCGCTTCCGGCCGCGATGACACGCGGCCCTGCTTCCCCGGTGCTGCCAGGGCTTCTCTTCCCCGCGAAGGCGCGGGACCCTAAGGACCTCCCCGTGCCGATTTCTTCACCGCCCATCGCCACCGCTCGGAGCGCGCCCCTGCGCTCGCGGGTGCTCATCGTCGACGACAACACCGAGCTCGTCGATACGATGCGGGCGGTCATCGCCTCCGGTTTCCCGGGCATCGCGATCGAGACGGCGCAGAGCGGAGCCGCAGCCCTCGTCATGGCGCAGAAGGGCTTCGACGTCGCGATCGTCGACGTGAAGCTGCCCGACGTGAGCGGCATCGATCTCATCCGACCGCTCCGGGCCGTCGCACCATTCTCCGAGGTGCTTCTCGTGACGGGTTTTGCGAGCGTCGACGCCGCGATCGGCGCCCTCCGCTCGGGGGCGTTCGCGTTCGTCCTGAAGTCCTTCCGACCGGAGGAGCTCATCTCGATCGTCGAGCAGGCGCTCACGAAGGTGGAGCTCAGGCAGGAGCGCGACGAGCTCGAACGTCGGTACCGCGACCTCGTCGATGTCACCGACGTGCTCGTGGTCGCGCTCGGCGGCGCCGACGAGGTCACGTTGATCAACCGCAAGGCGGCGAGCCTCGCCGGCACGACGGGCGACCAGGCCCTCGGCCGATCGTTCCTCGAGGCGTGGATCCCGGCGGAGGACCACGCCGCAGTGCGCGCTGCGCTTGCGACGACGCGCGGGCAGATCCGGGCTGCCGAGGTGGAGACGGGATTCGTGGACACGCGGAGCGCGCGCAGCTCCGCATCGGCGCTCGACCGACCGCTCGACGAGGTGGGCTCGATCCACACTTCGCCGCGGGCCAAGCGGATCCGCTGGCACGTCTCGCGGTCCCGCGAGTCGGGCGACCTCGTCTACCTGATCGGCATCGACGTCACCGAGCGGCGCGCGCTCGAGAAGCGCGCGGCGGATGCCGAGGCGCTGTCGGCGATGGGCGAGCTCGCGATGAACCTCGCGCACGAGATCCGGAACCCGCTCAACGCGGCGGTACTGCAGCTCCACCTCCTCACGCGGAACCTCGATCGGATCGAAGCCGACGAGGTGACTCGGGGGGCGTTGAAGGATCGCACGCGGATCGTCGGTGACGAGATCGGACGGCTCAACCGCCTCCTCACCGAGTTCCTCGAGCTGGCGCGTCCACGTGGCATCGCGCGGGAGCCGGTGCACTTGCCGCGGCTCGCCGACGAGGTGCTCGACCTCGAGGAGGAGAGCGCGAAGGGCCGCGGCGTGACGATCGTGCGCGACCTGCCCGACGACGGGTGTGTCGCCATCGGGGATCGCGAGAAGTTGAAGCAGGTGACGATCAACCTCGTCGTCAATGCGCTCGAGGCGATGAAGCAGGGCGGTACGCTCACGGTGCGCGTGCGGCCGGAGCAGGAGCGTGTCCTCATGGTCGTCGAGGACACGGGACCGGGGATCGCCTCGGAGCTGCTGCCGAACGTGTTCGATCCGTTCTTCACGACGAAGGAGGCCGGAACGGGCCTCGGCCTCTCGATCGTCCGCAAGATCGTCGACCAGCACGGCGGCGACGTGACGATCGAGAGCGAGCGCGGGAAGGGCGCCAAGGTGATCGTCTCGATCCCGATCGGTCGCTGAGCGAGCGAGCGCTCACAGCGGCGGTCGTCGATGCCGAGGCCTCGCGGACGTACGCCGGCGGGCCGCCGGGCGTTTTCTTGGCCAGCCCTGCGCCAGGATGCATGGTGTGCCCATGGGGATCAAACCGGCGATGGGTTGGCTCGCGCTGCTCCTCTTCACGACCACGGCCCAGGCCGGTGGGGCCCGCGATCTGCTCCGGATCGACCCGAAGGCGCCCGCAGCGGCGATCGCGCCGAGCGCGTCGAAGGACACGGCCATCGTCGCGAGGACGCCGATCGCTTCGAAGTCGCGGTCGCCGAAGAGGGAGCGCGAGCTCGCTCCGCCGGTGACGCCGAAGACGAAGGCGCCTCCGGTGGTTTCGGTGACGGCGCGGCCATCCGGGGCCCTCGCCGTCGTCGAGAGCACGGGCAAGCCGCGCGCGGATTACGAGGCGGAGATCTACGCGGGGATCGCGCTCGATGCGCCGCTCGCGAAGGAGCGCGGTCTCGATCGAGGGCTCGTCAGGATGGTGTTCGAGCAGGAGCGCCGGCCGGCGTTCCGGGTCGGCCGCGATCGGATCCGCCGGGTGGTCCGGTTGGCCGGGCCGGGCCACGCGGCGATCGCCGTCGTCCGCAGCGACACGATCGCGAGCGCGCGACCGCGCGACCACATCGACGTGCTCGACACCGAGCGCGGAGTCGTCCTCGTCGACACTCTCGTCGAGAGCGCCGGGATGTTCACGACGAGCGACGTCTACGTCTTCGCGGAGCGTGCGACGCTCGACCAGCGCATCGCCGCGCTCGAGGCGGTGCCTTCTCCCGCACGCGATCGTCTGCGCGAGGCGCTCGTCCTCGCGGAGTGGGCTCCGGTCCAATGAACGAGACCAAACGAAACGACGCGTAAGCGTGGCTGCTCACGCGTCGCCGTGGGCGATCGCTCCGGACTGCGCGCGCGCCATCGCGCCCGACCCGTGACGGGGCCAGGCGTATGCGCTCGTCGACTCGGGACCTCGAGCGCAGCGCGCCGAGGATGCCCGAGCCGTGGGCTCAGCGGCCCGGGGGCTTGAGCGGGAGGACCGACGACGAGAGGGGAGGCGGCGGGATCTTGCCGCTCGGGCGCGCGTCCGGCGCGACGCCGTCGCCGGCCTCGATCGACATGAGCGCCATGAAGATGCGGTCCATGCCGAGCTCGAGCGCGGCGTCCTTCTGGAAGAGGCTCGCGATGCGGACGAGGCGGAGCGCCGTCGTCTTGCCGAGCTCCGCGGTCTCGCGCTCGAGGAACGCCTCGAAGGTGCCGAAGCCCTTCGCCTCGAAGAGGCGGCGCGCCTGGATGTCCTTGAGGACGATGCCGACGTCGTAGAAACCCTTCGTGAGGTTCTTACGGAAGCCCTTGATTTGCTGCAGCGCGTTGTGAAGATCCGCGATCTTCGCCTTGATGGCCTCGGCCGTCGCCGGCGTTCGGATCGTCGCGCGCGCGCTGCCCGGAAGGGGCGGCTCGGCCGCGCGAGCACGCGCCTCGGCGGCGTGCTTCGCCGCGTGACGCGCTGCCCAAGGAGCCGCGCCCCTCAGGCCGAGCTTGCGCTTCGGCGAGTCTGACGCACTAGCGCCCTTCGCACCAGACGCCTTCGCTCCGTTCTTACCTGCGCCCTTTGAATCGGGCTTCCCCTTAGCGAGCTTCTTTGTGGCCATCTTCGTTGCGCGGGTTAAGTGTCCGCAGGAAGCGCCACCTACCATTTGTCTGAGCGTTTAGTCCACGAATACTTGTAATGGTTCGGGTTAGGATGCGTCCCACAGCACTCCTTTCCGCCCCTCGAGCCTCGCTCCCCGGCGGCCCTTTCCCATGGCGATCCTGACCACTCCCACCACTGCGGAGCTCGCGAGCTTCGTCGCCGCTTACCCCTTGGAACCCCTCGAGAAGTTTCGGGGAATCGAGGCGGGGACCGTCAACACCAGCTTCGAGCTCGAGCTCGAGCTCGAGCGCGAGCGCGAGGGACGGCGGCGCCGCTGGTTCCTCCGGATCTACGAGGAGCAGGACGCGGCCGGCGCCGTTCGCGAGGCGGCGGTTCTGGCCCACCTCGCAGCGCATGGGCTCCCGACCCCCGCGCCGATCGCGGCCCGGGATGGCGCGACGATGCGGCTCCTCGCCGGCAAGCCCGCGGCGATCTTCCCGTGGGTCGACGGGGAGATGCTCTGCCAGCGAGCGGTCACGGTGGACGCGGCCGCGGCGGTCGGCGCGGCACTCGCGCGCATCCACGTCGCCGGCCATGCGCCGACTGCGCCGCTCGACGCGGGACGCTTCGATCCGGCGCACCTCGTGACGCGCTGCGAGCGCGTGGCGTCCTCGAGCGATCCGGAGGCGCGCGCGCTCGCGGGCTCGCTTCGGGACGCCATGATCCGGATTGCGGCGAGCCGCCGGTACGACGTGCCTCGCGGGCTCATCCATGGCGATCTCTTTCGCGACAACGTCCTCTGGAGCGACGACACCTCGGCCACGGGGACGGGGACCTGTAGTAGCATCGCCGCGCTCCTCGACTTCGAGAGCGCGCACGATGGCCCGTTCGCTTACGACCTTGCCGTGACGATCCTCGCGTGGTCGTACGGATCGAAGCTCGACACCGACTTGGCTGCCGCCATCGTCCGAGGGTACCGCTCCGTCCGCGAGCTCGAAGCGGGCGATCGCGAGGTCCTCTACGACGAGGCCATCTTCGCGGCGCTCCGGTTCACGATCACGCGCATCACGGACGACGCGATCCGCGTCGGAAAGCGATGGCAGCGCTTCGTGGAGCGGCGCGAGGCGATCGAGCGTCTCGGGCGACACGGCTTCCTGGAGGCGCTCGGGCTGTGAAGCTTCGCTCGCTGATCGCCTCGCTGTCGGCCGCCGCTGCCGTTTCGTTCGCAGGGGCTGCGGTCGCCGCCGAGCCGCCGGAGGTCTCGAGCTCGGTCCCCGAGCCGGTCGTCCATCACGCGCCGCAGCCCGACACGAGCTTCGGCTATCACCAGGCAGTGCCTCGCCCCACGCTCACGTGGGCGTTGCTCCAGCTCGTGCCGAGCCCGGAGGTCGCGGTCGGCCGGCAGCGCCACATCGGGCCCACCGGCAACATCGACGCCAGTGCGCGCGCCGCGTTCGGACTGCGGTGGCAGCTCACGCCGGTGCTCTGGTCGTTCGGCGTCCATCCGAGTCAGTCCCGCTGGCGCTACCTCGTCGTCGATCCGATCGCGCGGCACTCGGGGTCGCTCGAGCTGTCGGCGTCGGTCGAGTACATCGGTGGCCACATCGACAGCGTCCTCGTCCGCCCAGGCCTCCGCGCGTACCTGCCGGTGGCGCATCGAGGCGAGTATCTCTCGGTTTCGCTCGGCACATCGGTGTATGCGTACGACGGCCTCCGTGTCGCCTACGACGTCGGCGCTTACATCCTCGGCGGTACGGTCGGGGTCCAGATGACCGTCGCGCCGACGCACGCTCCGCTCGCGGCGATCGCCACCCTCCGGCTCCGGTACTTCTGATGCGGTCCCTTCTCTTGCTCGGCTGTCTCGCGATCGGGCTCGCTGCCTGCGACGACACGGGCGCATCGCTCCAGATCACGGGAACGCGCGCGCATCGCGCGGTAGACAAGAGGGTTGTCGTCGAGGTCGACCTTCTCGCGTCCGAGAGCCTCGGCGGGAACATCGGCACCTACTGCACGCGGGTGACCTTCGCCGGGCAAGCGGCCCCGGCCGAGCAGTGCAGTGCGGATCTCGAGGACGGCGACACGAAGACCGTCCGCCTCGTCTCCGAGAGTGACAGGATCTTCGACGGCGCGCCGATCACGGTCCGCGTGCGCCACGGCAACGTCGACGTCGGGAGCACCCTTGCTGCGCCGCGCTGAGCTTGCGTTGGTGACGGCGCTCGTGGCGGCGACCGCGACCCTTCCAGGGTGCTTCGTCGCGCGCGCGGGTGGCCGCGTGGTGGGCTCGCTCTTCTCGAGCCCTCGCGAGGTCGTGAAGAACAAGCAGCCCGTCACGCCCGATGCTCGGCTCGCCGTCGTCTGGGTCGGGCACTCGACGGCGCTCATCCAGATCGACGACAAGGTCATCCTGACCGACCCGGTGTTCACGAGCACCGTCGGTCAGCTGTCGAAGCGGCTGGTCGAGCCCGGCCTCGACCCGAAGGACCTTCCGCCGGTCGACGTCGCGCTCGTCTCGCACATGCACTTCGATCACCTGTCGCTCGGCAGCCTCGAGATGATCGAGTCGAAGGTGAAGACGCTGCTCCTCCCGCGTGGCGGCACGGCCTACCTCACGGGTGGGTTTGCCTTCCCCGCGTACGAGCTGGAAACGTGGCAGGCGTGGGAGAAGGACGGCCTCCGCGTGACGGCGGTGCCGGTGGATCACGTCGGCTGGCGTTACGGCGTCGACGAGGCGTGGATGACCCACTCGTTCACCGGGTACGTCATCGAGTACCACGGGCTCAAGGTCTACTTCGGCGGCGACAGCGCGTACGACCAGCGCATGTTCGTCGAGACCGGGCAGCGGTTCCCCAAGCTCGACCTCGCCCTGTTGCCGATCGCACCGATCGCGCCGCGTGGTTACATGCGCCGCCTCCACCTGGACCCGGCGCAGGCAGTGCAGGCGTTCGTCGACCTCGACGCCGCGCGGATGGTGCCGATTCATTACGGCACGTTCGTCACCTCGACCGACGATCCGGGCGACCCGCTTCGCGAGCTCGCCAACGCGCAGAAGAAGCTCGATCTCGGCACCCGCGTCATCGCGCCGATGGAGATCGGCGAGCGTCGCGTCTTCGTGAAGGTCGGGGAGGGGCCCGAGCTTCCGGCCGCGCCCTCGTTCCCGCCGCCCGCGCCGGCCGAGCCTGCGCCGGCCGCGCCTGCGCCCGCACCGACGCCGACGATCCCGGACGACGACAGCTTCGAGTAGCGCGCGCCTCGCGGTGGGCTACTTCTCGAGCGCGACCTCGACGGCGGTCGCCTTCGAGACCCGTACGAGCTCCTTCGGATCGATACCGACGAGGAAGCCGCGGCGGCCTCCGTTGATCCAGATGCGCTCGAGCTCGAGGACCGACTTCTCCACGTAGATCGGCATCGGCTTCCGCAGCCCGAACGGGCTCGTGCCGCCGACCTGGTAGCCCGAGTGACGCTGCGCCACGTCGGGGGAGCACGGCTCGACGCGCTTCTTGCCGATCTGCCGCGCCAGGTTCTTCGTCGAGACCTCGCGGTCGCCGTGCATGAGGACCACGAGCGGCTTCTTCTCGTCGTCCTCCATCACGAGCGTCTTGATGACGGCGTGCTCCGGGACGCCGAGCTTCTCCGAAGAAACACGGGTACCACCGCGCTCCTCGTACTCGTACGGATGCTCTGTGAACGCGACGGCGTTCTTCTTCAGGAACGCCGTCGCGGGTGTCTCGGAGACGTGGCTAGCTTTCGCCATCGAGGGGGCATCCTACCGCCGTCGGCGTCCGGTAGGTGCTTACGTACGGGGTCAGTCGGTGGCCGCGAGCTCGGTCTGGCTGTCGGCGACGCGGACCTTGTCCTTGGGCAGCCAGAGCTGCGCGCGGAGGTCGGCCACGCGCTTCTTCGCCTTCTCGAGTCGGGCGTCCTGCTCCTCGACCTCTTCCTTCGCCTTGGCTTCGTCGTGGTTCGCCTTCGCGCGGGCGTCGCGCGAGGCATTGAGGACCTCGAGGACCTCGCGGTAGAGCTCCTCGCCGGCGGTCACGACCCAGGCGTCGAGCTTCTTCGCGAAGTCCTCGATCATCTCGTCGATCTTCGGGCCGACCTGCTTCGCGGCCTGCCGAAGCACCTCGGGCGCCTGCTCCGCCGCGCGCTTCTTGTACTCCGCATCGATGCGGTCGCGGAGGACGAGCGCCATGATAGGCGCCGCGATCGTGAGCAGGCCGCCGACCATGACGTTGACGAACATCATGCCGAGGCCGAGCACGAGGACGGCCGCGATGCCGGCGTCGTAGCGGAAGGTGTCGATCTGAATGTCGAGCCGCCTCACGTCGCCGCCGAGCGCCTCACCGACGCGCTTGGTCGCGTCGTGGGCGTCCTCCTTGATCAGAGCGATCGTCTTCTCGGCGAGCTGCTCGAGCTTTGCGGCGATCTCCGTCGACTCCGCCTCGGCCCACTGGCGGAAGGTGTCCTCGAGGAACGCCGGGAGGAACTTCCGGAGGTCGTCCTGCTTGGCCGACTCGATGACGTTCGGGAGCTGGCGGACGGTGTCTTCGACGAAGCGCTCGAGGTCCTTCTGCGCCCCGACCTTGATCCCGCTGATCTCCTCGCGGATCTTCATGCGGCGCTGCTCGATCGTGCCCGCCGTGCCCTTGAGGTCCTCCTCGAGCGTCTTGATGCGCCGCTCGAGCTCCTCGGTCTTCATGGTGAGCGAGCGGCGCCGGGCGTCGACGCCCTTCGAGAGGAGGTTGCCGACGTTGACGCCCTCACCGAGCGCGTTGTCGAGCAGGATCCGCCCGCGCTCCTCGGCGAGGAACGTCGTGAGGTGGGCGAGGAGCTCCGGCAGGCCGGACTTGTCCCTCGCACCCTGGAGCGCCGTCTCCGAGCTGATCGGGAAGACGACCGGATCCTTCACCAGGTTCGCGAGCTGCGTGCGCGCGTAGGCGAGGGCCTCCTGCTTCTCGTTCTCGTCGAGGATGTCCCACTTCGTGATGACGAAGACGATCTTGTCGCGCGACGCCTTGAGGAGCTTGTCGTTGAGGAACTGGCGCTCGCTCTCCTTCAGGATCTGACCGGCGTCGAGGAGGAAGAGCACCGCGTCGGCGCGCGGGATGTAGCTGTACGTGATGTCGGCGCGCTGGAGCGAGAGGTCGTTCACGCCTGGGGTGTCGACGAGGAGGATGCGCTCCTTCAGCAACGCCGCGGGGTACCCGACCTCGAGGTAGTCCACTTCATCGGCGCTCGAGCCGCCGCCGACGGCGAACCTGCGCGTGTCCTCGAACGCAATCGACTCGCGCCTTCCCGACTGGAAGACGACCGTGGCGTCGGGCTTCTCTGCGTACTTGAGGTGGTGGATCGCCGCGGTCGTCGGGGTGACGCCGACCGGGAGCACCGTCTCGCCGAGCAGCGCGTTCACGAAGGTCGACTTGCCGTGGTTGAACTCGCCGACGACGACGAGGTGGAAGCGGTCCTCTTCGAGCTTCTTCACGAGCTCCCGATCGAGGCGCTCCTTGAGGCTCTTGGCGCCGAGCCCGTCGGCGATCTCGCCGAGCTCCTGGAGTGCCACCGTCACGTCGAGCTTTCGTTCACGGAATCCTTCGAGCATGGTCTTTCCTTCGGCTTCCTACGGACGTATCGCTGCGATGCGCTTCTCGGGACGAGAGACAGGAGGCTCTCGCGGTTCGGTGACGCGGATCAGGCCTCGCCCTTCAAGAGGGCCTTCACCCGATCGTCGACCTCGGACATCGAGAGGCCTTCGGCGGGGAGCACCCTCGCCGTCTTTTTGTAGAGCTCGCTCTGGGCGAACACGCGCATCGCCAGGACACGCTTCGGCAGGTACGGGTGCGTCGCGAGCGCCTCCATGTAGCGGCCGATGGAATCCTTGCCCTCCTCGTACTGCTCGAGGAACGCGTCGAGATTGAACTCGTCGTACAGCTTGCGCGATCCGAGGACGAGCTTCGTGAGGGCGCGCGCGGCGACCTGCTCGTTCTTCGCGCAGAGCATGCCGGCGCGGTCGCACGTGATCTCCGCGCGCCGCGAGAGCTCGTTCAGCGGGATCATCGCCGGATAGACGATCCAGGGGATGAACGCCGCCGCGATCGTCTTCAGGTAGTGGAGCGTCGTCAGGTAGACGACGTGCGAGTTGTGGATGTGGCCACACTCGTGTCCGATGACGGTGCGGAGCTCCTCGTCCGAGTAGTGATCGACGAGCGCCGAGTGCACGAGGATGAACGACTCCTCGTCCGTGCCGAACGTGCCCGCGTTCAGGTGCGGGCTGTTGACGATGTAGACCTGAGGCACGCCGATGCCGAGCTGCTCCGCGCACTCGCGGGTGAGCCCGTGGATACGCGGGAACTGGCGGTCCGAGACCTTCACCGCGCTTCCGAGGAGCTGGCCGCGCCAGACCTGCTTCCACAGACGGACCGTGCTCGCGACCGCGAGCTGGATCGGCCGCGCGGACTCGACGGTCGCGCGCGACTGGCGGTCGAGCACGAACGAGTAGTCGTGCTCGCCGACGGCGGCGCCGCCCGCACGCTCGGCCCTCTTTCTCGTGACGTACGCGTTGAAGTCGAGCGCCGGGGCTTCAGCCATCGTCTACCTCTTTCCGGGAAACAGCCTAAGCGCGGCACCGCGCCTGCGCAATGTCGGAGGGCGCGAAGAACAGCTCGTCTCCGAACATCATCGCCTCCGAAAATAGAGGGACAAAATAGGGAAGGCTCCCCGCCGCGAATGCGCCGGGGAGCCGCCACAGTTGCAGCTTTCACATGGTCGGTTGTCGGGGATGGGCGGGAGTACCTCCTGAGCGTTTAAGTGCGTGGGGGAAGGGGGAGGAACGGGTCGAGGGAGTTACGAGGGCTAGCTCTGCCTCGTTCGCTTCGCGGGGGGCGGGGGGATGCGGCGGCCCGCCTGCGTCGTCGCCGGCATCGCTGCCTTCGTCACTAGCTACACGCGAGATTCGGGTTCTCTTCCCAGCTCGCGCGCGCTCGACGAAGGCGAGCAATGTCGGGCCGAGAGCGCGACCGAGCGGCGCGCGCGGGCCCGGTCTGCCCTTCGCGTGTCACTTCGTCGGGAGCCGAACGCCGTCGCGTTTCGCTCGTGCGGCGTTCAGCGACGCCGTCGAGTCGACGTCGCGCCTGGTAGCGCGTCGCGCGGGCGCAGTAGGAGCACGGGCTGCGCCAAGAAGAGACGTCGCTCACACCGGCGCGGTCTTCGAGCGTCTGCAGCTTCGCGAGTACGCGTTCGGTACGCGCGACCGCTGCGGGTCGTTGGGGCGCAGCCCCAAGTTCGTGGACGGCTCTTCACTCCTGACGAGCGCCGCCGACGACGAAGCGCGGCTCGACGGGCCGGGTCTCGAAGACGCCCGTAGCGATGATCGCCATCGACGCCGCGGTCGCCGCGCCGATGCCGACGAGCGTCCACGTCGCCCATGAAGGCCACCCCGCGACGGTGCTGTGGGCTTGCGGCGGTCCGTACGTCGGGAGACGCTCGGTGCGCCATTCGAGGAGCGGTCCGCACGTGTCTCGCTCGCAGCGTGCTACGAGGACACTCCCGCGCTTCTGGCCCGGGATGGCCGCGAGCCAGCGCGGGCACGCGACGCCGGCGGCGTCGATCCGTCCGTCTCGTCGCTGCGCGCGCCCGAGCTCGTCGCGGCTGCAGCCTCCGCCGGTGACCACGCTGATCCGCGTGGGCGCCGGCTCCTCGCCGGCGATCGCGACCCATGACGCGAAGACGATCCGATCGTCGGACGTCGCGAGGAGGTGGTGCTCCGCCGGCGCGACGTCGACCGTGTAGATCGCTCCGCGAGCGTCGGTCTCCGCGGGCTCGATCGGCGTACCGTCGAGCCGTAGCGACACGTGCCCGCTCTGCGCACCGGCGACGATGATCGTCGCCTTCACCGTCCGCTTCGGCGGGTAGCCGGACTCCCCGATCCCCTGGACCCGTCCGCCGTCGAGCGCCTCTGCGTTCTGCCACGCGGCGCGCGCGCGGGCCTCGTCGCGCGGCTCGACGCGCAGCCAGCGCGCCGACCACGTCCGTTCGACCTCGGCGCGAAGCCACGGCGCCTGGGGGAGCTCGGGATGGTCGCGGAGCAGACTCTCGACCCGCGCGAGAGCGCGCTCGGCGGCGTCGGCGTCCGCAGCGCCGATCGCCAGGCGTGCGCGCTCGAGCTCCTTCTCGGCGCGCTCCGCGAGCGTGAAGTCGACATGCTGCGCCGGCGTGCTCTCGTCGAGCCCGACGAGCCGAGCTCCTCGCGCGCGCGCCCACTCGCCGAGGGCTCGGACCGCGTCCTCGCGGGCCTCGCTTGCCTCGAGCCAGGCGACGACGAGCGCGTCTTCGCTCACCTCTTGGTGGCGCCCTTCTTCGGAGCCTTCTTGGCGGTCGCCTTCTTCGTCGCCGACTTCACGGCGCTCGCGCTCGTGGCCTTCTTCGCAGGGGCCTTCTTTGCGGGAGCGGCCTTCTTCTTGGCGGCGGCCTTCGGCTCGGCGGTCGCTCCACCGAGCGCCGCGAGCACCGCCTCGGCGTGGCCGTCGACCTTCACATTCGGGAACACCCGGACGATCTTCCCGCCCTTCACCAGGAAGGTCGAGCGGAGCACCCCCTCGACCTTCTTCCCGTACATCGTCTTCTCACCCCACGCGCCGTAGGCCTTGTGGACGGCGAGGTCCGGGTCGGAGAGCAGGGGAATGCCGAGCCCGCACTTCTGGCGGAACGACTGGTGGCTCTTCAGCGAGTCGCGTGAGACGCCGACGACCGCGCCGCCGGCGCCTTCGATCGCGCGCCTTGCCGCGGTGAACGCCTGGGCCTGTCGGGTGCAGCCCGGCGTGTTGTCGCGAGGGTAGAAGTAGAGGACGAGCGTCTTGTCGCCGAAATCGCGGAGAGAGAGCTTTCCGCCTTCGTCGCTGTCCAGGTTGAACGTCGGAGCCTTGTCGCCTTCCTTGAGCACGCGCCCATGATACGATGCTTTGCGCCTTGCAGCTGAATTTCGCCGCCCGAGAAGTCGCAATCAAGCTCGTTTACTACGGGCCCGCGTTGAGCGGGAAGACCACGAACCTCAAGGCGCTGCACGAGCTGACGAAGGCCGACAGTCGTGGCCGTCTCATGACGCTCGAGACGAAAGACGACCGCACGCTGTTCTTCGACATGCTGCCGCTCGTCTTCAAGGCAGACACCGAGGGAGGAGCGATGAACCTCCGCGTGAAGGTCTTCACCGTCCCCGGCCAGGTCGTCCATGCGTCGACGCGGCGGCTGGTGCTCCAGGGCGCCGACGGGGTCGCGTTCATCGCCGACTCGCAGATCGCCGAGACGGAGAACAACGCGGCCTCCTTTCTCGACCTACGGACCAACCTGAAAGAGCTCGGACGCTCGATGCGGGACGTGCCCCTCGTCATCCAGTTCAACAAGCGCGACCTTCCCAACGTACGCAGCGATGCCGAGATCGACGACCTCGCGCGACGAGGGAAGGAGCCGGTCTTCAAGGCATCCGCCGTCCACGGGCAGGGCGTGATGGAGTCGTTCTTCGGGCTGCTCGATCGCGCGTGGCGCAAGCTCGACGTCGAGCACGACCTCAGGCAGAAGCTCGGAATCGAACCCGACGACTTCCTCGCAAAGGCCGCGGCCAGCCTGGGCTATCCGGGCCGGGCGCGCGAGCTCTGCAGCGCGTACGTCGGCGGCAGGAAGGTGGGCGCATGAGCGAGATCCCCACGAGCCACTACGTCGTCGGCGATCAGCCGATCGCGCTCGAGGACGTCGTCGATCGCGAGGCGCTCGAGGACCTCTGCAAGAGCATCCACGAGCTGTTCGGCATCGGAGTGCGCGTCTATTCGTCCGAGGGCGTGCTCCTCGCGAACGTGGCGACGGAGCATGAGCTGTGCCGGTACATCAACGAGCTCTCCGGCTCCCGCGCGGCGTGCGGCTCGACCGTGAGCGCTGCGAGGAGCGTCGCCCCAGGCGACGATGGCGAGGTGACGCATCCGTGCTTCACCGGCCTCGCCTATCGCATCGTGTCGCTCGAGCACGAGGGCCGTCGCGTCGGGCGCATCGTGCTCGGTCCGTACGCGCCGGCGGGGCTGCGTGAGCCGCCGCCGTCGCTCGCTCAGACCGACAAGAGGCTCGACATCGCGCGGGCGAGCGAGCTGGTCGCGAAGGTCCCGCGGGTGAAGCAGGAGGCGCTCCAGCGCATCGCGGCGCACGTGAAGGAGACGCTCGAGCTCATCATCTTCTCGAGCCACAAGGCCTGGGTGACGAGCAAGCTCCACCTCTACAGCGTGCGCGAGAGCTACCGCGAGCTGCAGGACAAAACGGCACGGCTCGAGCAGACGCTGACGCGCCTGAAGGAGGTCGATCGTCTCAAGTCGAACTTCCTCGCGACGATGAGCCACGAGCTCCGCACGCCGCTCACGTCGATCATCGGTTACAGCGAGATGCTCGCCGAGGGCATCGCCGGTACGCTCGCTCCCGAGCAGCAGGAGTACGTCCGTACGATCCACGCGAAGGGCGAGCAGCTCCTTCGCCTCATCATGGGCCTCCTCGATCTCTCGAAGCTCGAGAGCGGCACGATGAGCCTTCGGCAGGCGCCGGCGCAGATCGCTCCGATCCTGAAGGAGGTCATCTCGACGCTGACGCCCGTGGCGCGGAAGAAGGAGGTCGAGCTCGTGCTCGACGCCGACGACATCGCGTGCGAGCTCGCCGCCGACGCCGAGCGCTTGCGTCAGGTGTTCATCAACCTCGTCGACAACGCGGTGAAGTTCACGCCAAAGGGCGGAAAGGTCGCGGTGCACGCTCGCGTGACCGAGGCCACGATCTCGCCGAGCGAGGAGGACGACGACGACGCGGGCGCGGCGCTCCTCGCGCCGCTTCTCAAGCAGGTCGAGGTTCGCGTCTCCGACACGGGCATCGGGATCCCGTCGGTCGAGCGCACCAAGGTCTTCGACGCGTTCTATCAGGTCGACTCGTCGTCCACGCGCGAGTACGGCGGCACCGGGCTCGGCCTCTCGATCGTGAAGCGCATCGTCGACGCGCACGGCGGGCGGGTCGCGGTCGAGGCCAACGAGCCGAACGGCACCGTGTTCGTCGTCACTCTCCCATCCGCGCAGGCGCGGCGCGCCGCGCTTCCGTCTCGCGTTCCCCCGGCGCTGTCGTGAGCCGCGGGACCGAGCTCGCACGCATCGCGCTCCTCGCGAAGCGGTTCGGCGGCGCGCATGGGCTAAAAGGCGACGCGCGCATCGACGTGGGCATCGGCGATGACGCCGCTGTCCTCGAGCCTGCCGCCGCGCCGCTCGTCTGGACGATCGACGCGCAGGTCGAAGGGACCCACTTCCGCCTCGACTGGCTCGGATGGGAGGACGTCGGGTGGCGGAGCTTCATGGCTGCCGCGAGCGATCTGGCGGCGATGGGCGCCGTTCCGCTCGCAGCCCTCTCGGCGCTCGCGCTCGCGGACGAAGTCGACGACGCGGCGCTCGACGCGCTCGCGCGAGGTCAGGCCGACGCGGCGAGCACGGTGTCGGCGCCGATCGTCGGAGGGAACCTCGCGCGCGGAAAAGAGACGTCCGTCACGACGACGCTGCTCGGATACGCCGATCGCCCGATCCTCCGGAGCAGCGCGCGGGTGGGGGACGGGCTCTATCTTGCCGGCGCGGTCGGAATGGCTGCAGCAGGCTTGCTCGCGCTCGAGCGCGGTGTCGCCTCTGCCGCGGATCCGAGCATCGCGGCGTGCATCCAGGCATGGCGCCGGCCGCGCGCGCTGATCGATCGAGGCCTCGCGATGCGCGGGATCGCGAGCGCGGCGCTCGACATCTCCGACGGCCTCTCGCGCGACGCATCTCACATCGCCGAGGCGAGCGGCGTCACGCTCGTCGTCGAGGAGGCCCTCCTCCGCGCGCGCGCGGCGGGCACGCTCACCAGCGCGGCCTCACTGCTGGGGCTCGACGTGCTCGATCTCGTCCTCCGCGGGAGCGGCGAGGACTACGCACTGCTCGTCACGAGCCCTTCGCCGATCGAAGGCTTCGACCGCATCGGCGTCGTCGAATCAGCCGCTTCGGGTTCCGGTTCCGACACGGCGAGCGGCGGCCTGACCCTCGTCCGGGTCGACGGGACGCGCGCGCCCGTCGACCCGAAGGGGTTCGATCACTTCGGCTGACGGCTCAGAAGCCGGCGCAGATCGCGGGGACGTTCCGGCCTGCGAGCGCCGTGCGGAGCACGCCGAGCTCCGGCGCGGTGCCCGACGGTCCGGCCTGCGCCGCGAGCGTGCTGCACTGCGCCGCCGCGGCGGTGAACATGCCGGCCTCGGGCGATGAGCCCATGCGCTTCGCCTCGGCGGCGAGCGCGTTACAGCACTGCTTGAGGCGGGCCACGTTCGCGTTGACCGCCTTGCCGGGGATCTTCGCGGGCGCGTCGGGCGCGGCGTCGACGACCTCGCCCGCGTCTTCCTCCATCGGGACGAGGTTCGTCGGGACCTCCTCGACCGGCGGCGGCGGCGGGGCGGCGTCGACCACGGCGGGGGTCTCCTTCTTGGGGCACCCCGCGAGCACCGGAACGACGCTACAGACGGCAAGCGCGAAGACCATGGGGCGGGGCGCCCAGTTGCGAGAAAGCGACATCATCGATCTCCTTGATCGGTCGACTGCTGGGCCGCGCGGGAGCCCGCACGGCACGCTCTCCTGAAAAGGGCGAGCAGCGCTAACCTACAAGGATCCGGCCCTCGATGGTAGAAGCGAGGAAGGCCGTTTCGACCGATGCCCCTCGACGAAGCGACACGAAAGCTCGCCATCAGTCTCGAGCGCGAGCTCCGGCGACTGCTCGAACGCGAGCGCGCGCGCGCGGATCGTGGTGAGCAGGTTCGCTACGACTCGGTCTCGCGCATGGCGACGTGGGAGACGCGTCGGGGGGACGTCATCGGTCGTTGGTACGGCGACGTCATCGCCCGTTACGTCGTGCGGGATCGATTGCTCCGCTGGGCGTGGGCAGGTCGATCGTCGATCTCCACGATGACTCACGCCGAGCTCGTCTCCCGTGAGGGCCAATCGCGCGGGGTCCCTCAGCTCGCGATGAGCGTCGTCGGCGACCTCGACGAGGACGACGCGCGCACGCTCGCGCGGCTCGCGGTGGTGGTCGCGAAGGGCGAGGGTGTGGAGCTTCGCCGGACGGAAGAGGAGATCACGTTCATCGGGCTCTTCGACTCGCCTCGTCCTCGCGAAGGCGAGGCGCCCGATCCGTCGCGCTACTCGGTTCCGCCTCCGCCGGCCGCGCGTCGATCGGCGCCGCCGTTGCCTCTCCCAGGTGAAGCGCGATCGAGCCCGCCCGCACGGAGGACGACGCCTCCGCCGGTTCATCGGTCGCTCCCGCCCATTCGCGAGATCTACGAGCCGCGCAGCGCACGGTCGAAGACACCGCCGCCGGAGCGGAAGATCCGCGAGCCTGCGCGGAGCCTCTTCCTCCCGGTCGCCACTGCGGTGCTCGGTGCGTTCGCGAAGGCGGTCCCCGGCTACCAGCAAGCGCTCTTCGTGCTCACGGTCGATCGAGCGTCGCCGTCGCCGACGGAGAAGCGGCGGCTCGTCGTCCTCCTGGCGGCGAACGACGCGTCCGGATCCCTCCGCGCGGTCGATCCCTCGCATGAGGTCGTCGATGCGGCAGCGCGGCTCGTCGAGGCGGACCAGAACGATGGAAACGGGCCTTGGAGAAAGCTCTCGGCTCGGATCACCCCTAAGCCCGACGGCGGAGCGACGCTGAACGTCGACGTGATATAAGGCGCGCCATGCGCAAGAGCCTGGCCATCGCCATCACGCTTTCTGCCGCGGCCGTCGTCGTCGCGTGCTCCTCGAACAAGCCGGCCCCGGCAGTGGCCCCAACGCCGGTGATGCCGGACGCGGGCGAAGAAGCCGGTGCCGTCGGTGCGCCGGAGGACGCGGGAGCGCCTGGCGCCGATGCGGGCCCCGCCTTCTTCACCGGCGAGGACGCTGGTGCTCCGGTGACGGCGCTGGCAGAGGCCGCGCTCGACAGCGCGATCGATCTCGCGATCACGACGGCTGCGCCGAAGCTCGCGCCGAAGATGGAGAAGGAAGGCGCGCCCGGTCGGGCGACCCTCAAGGAGGGCGAGCACTTCTCGATGATGATCACGCTCGCGCCGAACCGCTGCTACACGATCATCGGCAACTCGCCGGCCGGCAGCGTCGAGAAGCTGGACGTGAAGCTCTACGGGCCGCCGCTCTTCAACATCGAGGCGGGCAAGTCGGGCGCGAACGACAAGAACATGCCGGTCATCGGCAAGGGCACCGCCGCCCTCTGCCCGATCGTCCCGATCCCGGTGCCCTACAAGGTCGACGTCGCGGCGACGAAGGGCGCGGGCCGCATCGGCGTGCACGTCTTCGCGCGGAACAAGTGAGCCGCTGGTGAGCTCCTGCCTCCGGGTCGAGGAGAGCGAGCCTCTCCTCGAGCCGGAGCGACGCGTCAGTAGGTGACGCTGACGTACCCCTGCGGGACCCAGAAACGGCGTCCGTCAGGGAATGCGACCTCGACCTGGCCGCTCTGCACGGCGGTGACCGTGCCGGGGTAGCGGTTGCCGTCGGACCACTGGACCATCACGCGGGCACCGACGCCCAGCCCGCCGACCGCGCTGTCGACGAGCGAGCCGAGCGCGCTGCCGAAGGCGTTGAACGCGCTCCCGAGCTGCGCGCCGACGTGCTGCGCCTGCGCGTTGTAGTGCGCCTGCTGCCCGTACGGGGCCTGCTGCCCGTACGCATTCGCCGCCTGCTGCGCATAGGGGGTCTGCTGCGTGTAGGGGTTGGCTGCCTGCTGCGCGTACGGGTTGGCCGGCTGCTGCGCGTACGGGTTCGCTGCCGCGGGCATCGCGCCCTGCGCGCCGGGACCTTGCGCGGCGGCCCCGCCGGCGCCGATCGCGACCGGCTTCGGCTGACCGCCTGCACGGATGCGCGCCGTCTCCTGCTGCACGAGGAGCCCGTACTGCATGTACTGCGGGTTGGTGGGGATCACGGAGTTCCAGTGCCCGGCGATCATCGTCCACTGCGCGGACGTGACCTTGTAGTGCTGGAGCATCCCCTCGTAGCCGATGACCGGCACGCAGGCGCTCATCGCGACGTAGTCCTCGAAGCTGATCTGCGGGGCGCCACCGGGTGATTTTTTCGCGAGGGCGGCCTGGTAGAGCGGCATGTAGCGCATCGCGACCTGGCCCATCAGGGACATGTCCTGCATGCGCGCGGTCCAGCCCGACTTCGCCGCCTCCCAGTCGGCGCGCTGCACGCCGAGCCTTCCCACGATCTCCGCCTGCTTCTCGGGGTCCTGCGTGCCGTCGACCTCCGCCGAGAGCTCTGCATAACGTTCGAGCGAGATGCCGTTGATCGGCGCCCAGGGATCCATGCGGGCATGGTCCCCATGGGCACGCTGGAGTGACAAGCGAAATGTGCGGCTATCCGCCTTTCGGCTCAGCTCGCGGAGAGGTGGCGCTTGCTCCGTGAGGTGGCCTGCGGCGGCGGCTGCGGCCTCTCGTCATCACGGGGAGGCAAGCGCGCACGCGCCGCCCCGCCCCGGAAAAGCGCGGTTTTCCGGGGTCCCCACCCCACGCAGCGCTCGCTTCGCTCGCTGGATTTTGATCGAGCTTCACGCTCGCCCATCTAGATCGCGCTGTCGTGCTCGGCCCGGATGTCGGCCATGGCTTCGTCGAACCACCGATCGATTGCCTTCGGAAACGGCCACATCCAGCCATATTCGGGGCCGACGAAGCGCTCCTTGATGTGCGAGCGGAGGGCCTCGGCGGACTCCGGACCGTAGACTTCGGCCGTCGCGCGGAGCGTCTCGATGTACGCCTCCCACTCGATCCGGGCGCGTCCGTAGGCGAGGAAGAGCGGGAAGAACGGTACGAGGTAGACGAAGCTCATCACGACGTCGCCCATCCGCGCGCGCTGGCGGAGGTGGATGCGCTCGTGCCGGAGCAGGATGTACTTGTCGTCGTCCGTCATTGCGTCCCAGGCGTCCGGGACCCAGAGCGTTCCGAAGAGCACCGTATGATAACGTGTAAGATACACGCGTTGGCCGCCGAGCGTGATCAGGGCGAGCGCGACGTGGATGGCCTTCTGGAGCGCGCTCGTGCGCTTCTTCAGGATCCGGAAGCGCGGGAACTCCTTGGCCAGCTCGGCGAGGAGCCGGGCGAGCCGCTCCTTGCCCGTTTCGATCGCGTCCGATCTCGTCTTGCTCATGGTCGCGCCTCGTCGCGCCGCGCGGCGTGCGGCGGCTGGCAGGTTGGGCAGAAGTAGGTCGAGCGGGCGCTTGCCGAGAACGGAGCGGGGCCTTGCATCAACCGAACGATGGGCGTCTTGCAGCGAAGGCACGGCCGTCCGCCGCGCCCATAGACCCAGAGGCGTGGTCCGCGGAGCGAGGGCCGGGTCACGCGAGGCCCGCTCCCGAGGTTGCTCCGGAGCAGGGCGCTCGCTCGCCGGAGTAGCCGCCGGAGTTCGTCGTCGTGGAGCTCCGAGAGCATCGTGCGGGGGTCGACGCCCTCGAGGAAGCACACCTCGGATTTGTACACGTTGCCGATCCCCGCCGCTGCGCGCTGCACGAGGAGCGCATCGGCGATCGCGCGATCCGTGAGCGCCCGCAAGCGACGAACCGCTTCGTTCTCGTCCCAGCCTTCGCGGACCAGATCGGGACCGAGCTCGGCGAGGTCTGGCGCGCGCTTCTCTTGGGATTCCGTCAGGAGACGGAGCATGGGGAGGCGGCGGCCCACGATCGTGGCGCCGCGTACGGCGAGGCGCATGTCCGGCTCCCAGCGCTCTCGATCCATGGCCCAGAACGTCGAGCGGGGCCGCTCGACGAGGACGCGCCCCTCCATGCCGAGGTGGATGTGGAGGACGCGCGCGTCGTCGAAGCGGATCAGGAGGTTCTTGCCCTTGGCGGCGACGGAGGTCACGCGACGCCGAACGAGCGATCGCGCGGCATCGTTCGTGAAACGCCGCGCGCTGAAGTCGACGACCTCGCGCCCTTCGAGGACGGGCGCGAGCCTCGCGGCAAGGCGATGGAGGGAGTCGCCCTCAGGCATCGGGGTGGACCTCGCCGTCGATGCCGGGGTCTTCGTCTTCGTCGTCGAGCTCGACGTCGCTCGCGGCCATCGGGAAGTCGAAGGCGATCCCGATGTCCTCCTCGCGGGACCATGTCGAGCCGCGTCGTCCGAAGGGGCGCCGTCCCGAGCCGTCGACTGCGCTCGGGATGTAGACCAGCGAGCCCTGTCGGGACACGAAGCCGTGCGCGACGAGGACGCCGGCGAGCGGGCTCTCGGGCGCAGCTACTCCGTCGATCGAGGCGAGCATCGTGGTGTGGTGACCGTGGGATCGCGGAGCGCTCGAGAGGTCGAGCAATGCGCGCGCGAGGCGCTCGGCGTCCTGCGTCCATGCTGGCTCTTCTCGAGCGAGGAACGTCGCGATGTGCTGGCCGCCGCGAGACAGCCACGCGAGCAGGCGTCCTTCGATCATGATGACGCGAGCGCCAGGCGCTCGCTGCGCCGTACGTCCGCCACTCTCCGGCCAGGGCAGGAGCGACCCCCACGGGTTGGCGGGGTCGGTCGCCGCGAGGACCGTCGCGCGCGGCCCTTGTTCCTCGTCGTCCGAGTCTGCTCGGAGAGGGGCGCGAAGGCGCTCCTCGGCGCCGGGGAGCGCGAACTGCGTCGCTCCGCGCCCGGCGACGAAATAGCCGCGGCGGAGCCGGCCTTGCTCCTCCATCGTGCGGTAGACGTCGTAGACGTATCCGAAGCCGCCGGGCAGCGCTTCGGCGGCGCCGGCTTCACGCAGGACGATGCCGTAGCGTTCGAGGAGCGCGCGCCCCGTCGCGGCTGCGCGCTCGGTCTGCGTGGGCTCGCGCTCCCAGCGCGAGCGACGGAGCGACCAGCGGCCCTCCGAGCCTGCGGGACCACCGCGCGGACGGCGAGCGCGCGCGCGGCGACCCTCGCGCGATCGACCGGACTCGCGCGCGAGGCTGCGGAGCGGTTCGAGCGAGTCGTTGGTGACCTCGCCGCTCCAGACGAGATCCCAGAGCGCCTCGAGCACGTCACCGGGATAGCCGCCCACCGTCCGCGCGATCTCGGCGAAGAACACCGCGCCGCGTCGCTCGAAGAGCTCGCGGAGCTTCGCGTGGAGCGGTCCGCTCGGCAGAGCATCGAGGACCGGCGTGGCGAGCAGGGGCTCGCGATCGGTCCGATAGAGCGCGATCCGCCCGTCGTTCGATCCGATGGGAGCGATGCCGGCCCAGACGACTTCTCCGGTCGCGAGGAGCTGATCGAGGTGATGAGGGTGAAACCCCGGGATCCGCGCGGGGAGCACCTCGCTCTCGAGGACCGACGCCGGGATCGGACAGCCCTCGAGGCGACCGATGACCTCGACGAGCAGATCGAGCGGACGCGTGCGCGACGGCGTCGTCCGATCGGTGACGACACCGTGCCAGCCGGCGAGGAAGCGCGCGAATGCCTCGCTCGACACGGGCTCGATCGCCTTACGGAGGCGGGCGAGCGTCTTCTGCTTGAGCGCGCGAAGCACCTCGACGTCGACGTACTCGACGCGTCCCGAAGACCCACCACTGCGGGTGGTTGGGGCGCGAGCCCCGAGCTCGTCGTTCGTCGTTCGGCGCTCGGCGCCGCTCGCTCCCGCAGCGAGGGGGAGAAACGTGCCTCGGGCGACCTTGCCCTTCGCCTCGAGCGTCTCGAGCGCAGTCGTCACGGCGGCCTCGCCGATCCCCCAGCGCCTGGCGATCGCGTTCGCGGTGAACGGACCGTGGGTCCGCGCGTATCGGGCGACGAGGCTCACGAGGGCGTCCTTCGTGGGGCCGAGGAGCACGTCGGGGAGACCTCGCTCGAGGACGACGCCGAGCGCATCGCGGTAGCGCGCGGCATCTTCGACGGCGACGAGGCGCGTCTCTCCTCCGAGGCGCGCGCGCACGACGCGCCTCTTCGCGGTGAGGTCGGAGAGCCACTCGGCGACGTGACCTTGGGGGGCCCTTCGCTCGATCTCGTCGGGAGAGAGGTCGCCGAGCCAGAGCAAGACATCGTGTACTGCGTCGGCGTGCTTGAGCGGCCGGTCTTGCCGCTGGAGCATGCGTTCGTGCTCGAGCACGACCTCGGGATCGAGGAGCTTTCGGAGCTCGACCTCGCCGAGGAGCTCGCGGAGCTGGGCGTGATCGATCGTGAGAGCCTGCGCGCGGCGCTCGGCGGCGGGAGCGTCCTCGTCGTAGATGAAACTGCCGACGAACGCGAAGAGGAGCGACGCCGCGAACGGGGAGGGGACCGGCGCGTCGATGGTGGTGATGCGAACCTTGCGTGCCTCGATCGCGCGGAGGATATCGACGAGACCGGGGAGGTCGAACGCGTCGCGGAGGACCTCGCGGTAGGTCTCGAGGATGATCGGGAACGCTGGGTACTGCGAGGCGACCGCGAGGAGATCCGCGGACCGCTTGCGCTGCGCCCAGAGCGGCGTGCGTTTGCCGATCGACTGCCGCGGGAGAAGCAGCGCGCGTGCGGCCGACTCGCGGAAGCGTGCGGCGAAGAGCGACGACGAGGCGAGCTCACGCGTGACGATGTCCGCGACGTCCTCGGACGAAGGGAAGAGGAGGTCGACCGGCGGTGGTGACTCCCCGCCGGGGACGCGGAACACGATGCCGTCGTCGGACCACACCGCCTCGATGTCGCCGGCGCGCTCCTCGCGGAGGCGCTTCAGCGCGGCCATCGCCCATGGCGCATGCACGCGGCTCCCGAACGGTGTGAGGACGCAGATGCGCAGATCCCCGAGCTCGTCCGGCACGCGCTCGACGACGATCATCCGATCGCTCGGGACCGTCCCCGCGTTCTTCGTCTCTGCGCCGATGTAGGCGACGAGGTCGTCGGCGGCTCGGTCGTCGAGGTGGTGCTCCTTCACGAGCAGCGCCCGCGCATCGGCGGGGGCAAGCGAAGCGACGTCGCGTGTGAGCTTGCCGATCCGTGTCCCGAAGGCGACGGTGCGCCCGGCTCGGTCGCCGTGCCAGAACGGCATCTTGCCGGGGATCCCCGTGGCCGGAGTGACGAGGACGCGGTCGCGCGTGATCTGATCGGCGCGCCACGACGAGGCGCCGAGGAGGAACACCTCGCCTTCGCGGAGCTCGAAGACCATCTCCTCGTCGAGCTCGCCGACGCGGCGCGAGGGCTTGCCCTTCGTCGATCCCTTCGCCACCTCGCCGTCTTCGCTCGAGTCGTCCGCGAGGAACACGCCGTAGAGGCCGCGGTCCGGGATCGTGCCGCCGTTCAGGATCGCGAGTCGCTGCGCGCCCGCTCGGGGCGTGATCGTGCCGGCGGCGCGGTCCCAGGTGATGCGCGGGCGGAGGTCGGCGAATTCGTCGCTCGGGTAGCGGCCCGAGAGCATGTCGAGGACGCCGTCGAAGCTCGTGCGCGGAAGCTCCGAGAACGGAGCCGCGCGACGTACGAGCGCCCAGAGCTCTTCGACGTCGGTCTCGATCGGTCGATCGTCGTCGTGAGACGATCGCCGTCGCTTCTTCTTCGCCGGTGCCGCGCGGCGCCCGAGCCCGATCGCGGCGATCGCGACGATCTGCTGGGAGAGCACGTCGAGCGGGTTACGTGCGTAGAACGTGGACTCGACGTCGCCGTCCTCGATCCCCGCCGATGCGGCCGCGCAGGCGAGGAGATCGTGTTTGTGCTTCGGTACGAGCACGCCGGACGGCACACCGCCGACATGGTGGCTCGCGCGTCCGATCCGCTGGATGCCCGAGGCGACCGAGGGCGGAGCCTCGACCTGGATCACCTGATCGACCGCGCCCATGTCGATCCCGAGCTCGAGCGAAGAGGTCGCGACGATCGCGGGGAGGTTGCCGGCCTTGAGCCGCTCCTCGGTCGCGCGTCGGATGTCCTTCGCCACCGACCCGTGATGCGCGAGCGCGATCTCTTCGCCGGCGGTCTCGTTCAGGGCCGTTGCGAGGCGCTCCGCGAGGCGCCGGCTGTTGACGAAGATCATCGTCGAGCGCGCGGCGCGGACGCGCTCGACGAGGCGGGCATGCACCCCGGGCCAGATGCTCTTCGTGTCGCCGCCGCCGTCGTCGAGCGCGTCGAGGTCGATGTCCGGTGCGCGCGGATCACGGAAGGGAACGACGGCGAGGGGAGGCGGGACCTCCACCGTGATCGAGAGCGTCTTCTTCGCCGATGCGTCGACGATCTCGACGGGCCGCGGAAGCACCCGCTTTCCCTTCACCTCGGCGCCGCCGAGCAGGCGCGCGATCTCGTCGAGCGGCCGCTGCGTCGCGGACAGCCCGACGCGCTGGACGCCGGCTCGTCTGGTCGCTTCGGTCGCTTCGGTCGCTTCGGTCGCGTTTGTGGCGAGAGAAGCGTCTGCTTCCTTGCGCAGGGCCTCGAGCCGCTCGAGCGAGAGGAAGAGGTGCGCGCCGCGCTTGCTCGCGGCCATCTGGTGGATCTCGTCGATGATGACCGTGTCGACCGACGTGAGGATCTCGCGCTGGCTCGAGGTCAGCAGCAGGTAGAGCGACTCCGGCGTCGTGATGAGGATGTCCGGCGGCGTGCGGAGCATCTTCGTCCGATCGAGGGCGGGTGTGTCCCCGGTGCGGACGGCGACCTCGAGGCGGCGGAGGTCCGCGCCGAGGCGACCGCTCACCGCCGCGATGCCGGCGATGGGAGCACGAAGGTTGCGCTCGACGTCGACCGCGAGCGCCTTCAGCGGCGAGACGTAGAGGACGCGAAGGCGCTTCTTCGGGTCGGGGACAGGTGAGCGCGACAGCCGATCGATCGCGGAGAGGAACGCCGCGAGCGTCTTGCCCGAGCCCGTCGGCGCGAGCAGGAGCGTGGTCTTGCCCTCCGCGATGTGCGGCCACGACAGCGCTTGTGCCCGGGTCGGCTCGCCGAGCGCCGAACGGAACCACTCCGACACCGCCGGGTGAAAGCCGGCGAGCGGATCGAGCTTGGCCTGCGCGCGAGCCTTGGCGCTCATGGGAAGCGAACAAATCTTGCTCGGCCGCCCTCAAATGGGAAGCCCTGGCGGGACAGAGCGCGGCTGGAACCTGTCAGCAGGCTGTCAGGGATCGGCCCGTCACGCATCGCGCGCCGACGTCCCTCGGGGCCCGGGTCGTCGGCGCGTTTGCTCGTCGCTCAGGAGGTCGCGCTCGAGCTCGCGCCGAGGACGTCGCCCTCGGCGACGCCGCGTCCGGCGACCCAGTCGCCCGCGCCGATCGCCTTCTTGCCTTCGACCTGCACACGGAGGAGCTCGATTGCGCGCTCGCCACAGGCGACGACGACTCGGGACTTGTCGGCGAGGACGACGGTGCCCGGCGGGGTGCTGCCGCCGGTGTTCGTGGCGGGCAGGTCCGTCACGCGCGTCGTGTGCACCTTCAGGCCCTTGCCTCGCGATGTCGTGAACGCGCCGGGCCACGGGCTCATCCCGCGCACGTGATCGTGGACGGCGCGCGCCGGCTTGGTGAAGTCGATGCGGCCGTCTTCCTTCTTCAGGATGGGCGCGAGCGTGGCCCTGGCCCCGTCCTGGGGGATGGGCTTGTAGCCGCCGGCGACGTACTTCGGCAGGCCCTTGCGGACGGCGAGCGCTCCGAGCGCCGAGAGCCGCTCGGAGAGGTCGCCTGCGGTCTCGTCGGCGACGATCTCGGTCGTGAACTGCTCGAGCATCGCGCCCGTGTCCATGCCCTCGTCCATCTGCATCAGCGTGACGCCGCTCTCGGGCTCGCCCCGCACGACGGCCCACGTGATCGGAGCCGCGCCGCGATACTTCGGAAGGAGTGACGCATGCACGTTCACGCATCCGAGGCGCGGCGCCTCGAGGACGTCCTTCGGCAGGATGCGCCCGTAGGCGACGACGAGCGCGACATCGACGCTCAGGTCGCGGAGCCACGCCCCGAACTCACCCGTCTTCAGCTTCGTCGGCTGGACCACGCCGAGGCCGAGCTCGAGCGCGCGCTGCTTCACCGGCGGGGCGGTGAGCTCGAGCCCGCGGCCTTGCGGCTTGTCCGGCTGACACACGACGGCTGCGACGTCGGCGATCTCGACGAGGGCGTCGAGGCACGGGACCGCGAACTGCGGTGTCCCGAAGAAGACCGCGCGGAACGCCTTCTTCCGCGACGCGATCTCCGTCGAGTCGGGCGTCGCCCTCGAAGGAGGATCGCCCGCCGCAGGGGGATTACCGGCTACGCCCCCCATCGCGAATCTCCTCCTCCGTTGCGTGTCTTCACAATCCGACCTCGATTTCGACGGAGGGCGAGCTCATTTCGTGGTCGCCGCCCTCGAAGACGCCGATGAGCGGCGTGACGACCTTCACGGTGTATTTGCCCTTCGCCAGCGCGCCGGACGGGACCCGGGGGTAGCCCTTTTCGACTGCGGTCCCGCGAACCTTGTTCGGTGCCCACTTCATCTTCACGGCTTCCCAGGGAACACGCACCCGGGCGCTTCCATTCGGCGCGACCGTGACCATGCCGACCTTCTGCTCGGCGGGCGGGGGCGCGCTGTGGCCCTTCGGCGGCGGCGGCGGATTGCCGGGCGGCACGTCAGCGCGCTTCTTCTTCGCGTCGTAGACCTCGGTCTCGAAGCGCGCGAGCGGATCGATCCGGAAGCGAAGGGGCAGCGGGGCATTCGTCTTGTTCGCGAACGTGACGAGGAGGTCCGCCTTCCCGCCGGGCGCAACCCGCGTCGGGCTCGAGGTCAACGTGACCTCCAGTTTGCCCTTCATGTCGGGGTTGTCGACCGAGTCGGGCTTCGCGTCGGGGACCTCGCAGTCGCTCTTCGCGAGGAGGTCCTCGAGGTTGCCGATGTCGAAGCCGACGCAGGCCTCCTTCTTCCTCTCGGGCGCTCCGCCGTCAGCCTTCTCCGCGTCGTCGTTGCCGTCCTCGCCGGCATCGATGTCGTACGTCGCCTCCGGATTGTCGGCGCCCTTCTTCCCGCCGCCGCATGCGGTGGCTGCTCCGGCGAGCGCGAGGATGGAAAAGCAGAATGACGTCTTGGTCAGTCGATGCATGCTTGCCACGTCTCCGGATTGGGGGCTTTCATCGCGCAGCGGTATTCGCGCTTGGAGATCTCGGCCTCGCATTGGCCCTCGACGCGCGCGTACCCGGGCTCGGCTTTCCGGAGCGCCTTCTTCATCTCGCGCGCTGCGCGAGCCTCGGCGGCCGGAAGGTCTGCGAGCGTCGGGTCGTCGGCCATCGTCATGTCGACGTATTTGTCGAGCATCTCGACGCACTGCTCGCGCGTCGCCTTGCCATTGCATGCGACTGCGAGCAGCAGCAGCGGGGAGGCGAGGAACAGGCGGCTCACGCGCCGCAGCATACAAGAAATCCCGGCAGGCCATCCTTCGATCGCGTCGAGCGGGGAGCGGCGGAGCCGAGGTGGCGAGAGTGCGAGAGTGGTAGAGTCATGGGGCCATGAGCCGAGCGATGAACTTCAACGCTGGTCCTGCTGCGCTTCCTCTCGCTGCGCTCGATCGTGCTCGCGAAGAGCTCCTCGACTTCGAGGGGTCGGGGATGAGCGTCATGGAGCACAGCCACCGCGGAAAGGTCTACGAGAAGGTCCACTCCGAGGCGACCGCGCTCGTGGCCGAGCTGCTCGGCACGCCGCTCGACACGTGGGACGTCCTCTTCGTCCAGGGCGGGGCCTCGATGGCGTTCGCCCAGATCCCGATGAACTTCCTCGGGCCGAACATGACGGCGGATTACGTCGTCACCGGCGCGTGGGGAGAGAAAGCGGTCGCGGAGGCGCGCACGATCAAGGCGCTCGGAGGCGGCGAGCCCCATGTCGCCGCGAGCACCAAGGGCGCCGACAAGAGCTACGTCCGCGTCCCGAAGCAGGAGGAGCTGACGCTCACGCCGAACGCGGCCTACCTCCACGTGACGAGCAACGAGACGATTCACGGTGTCGAGTACGCCGTCGGCCCGGAGATGCCGTTTCCCAAGGCCGCCGTCCCGATCGTCGTCGACATGTCGAGCGACATCCTCGGTCGTCGGGTCGACGCTTCGCAGTTCGACATGATCTACGCCGGCGCGCAGAAGAACATCGGGCCGAGCGGAGTCACGATCGTCGCCCTGAAGAAGGAGATGACCGCTCGTGGTCGCAAGGACATCCCCACGATCTTCCAGTACCGGACGGTGGCGGAGAACCAGTCGCTCTACAACACGCCCCCGACGTTCGCGATCTACCTCGTTCGCAACACGCTGACGTGGCTGAAGTCCGAGGGCGGTGTCGCGGCGATCGAGGCGCGGAACCGCAAGAAGGCGGCGGCGATCTACGCGGCGATCGACGGCTCGGGCGGCTTCTACCGCTGTCCGGTCGAGCCGGCGTGCCGCTCGATCATGAACGTGGTGTGGCGCTTGCCGACCGCGGAGCTCGAAGAGACGTTCGTGAAGGAAGCCTCGGCGCAGCGGATGGTCGGCCTCAAGGGGCACCGCGCCGTCGGCGGCATTCGCGCCTCGATCTACAACGCCGCGGAGCTCTCGTGGTGCGAGGCGCTCGCGGCGTTCATGAAGGACTTCGCGAAGCGCTACGGCTGAGGCCGCCGCGCTCCTGGTCGCGTCGAGGTCACGTCGAGGGGGCTGGAGACGAGGAGGAGGCCGGCGCGCTCGAGGATGATGACCCCGGCGCCTGACGCCTCACTCGCTCCACGCCCGAGGCATGGCCTCGGGAGATCAGCCCTTCTTCTTCGCGAGGTGCGCGGAGACCTGCTTGTCGAGCGCTTCGGCTACGGCCGGCGCAACCCCGTCACCGCGGGACCACTGCGACGCCTTGAGGAGCGACGTCTGGGCGGCCTCGGCGAGGTGCACGCGGCGGTGACGCGAGAGCTTCGCGAACGCGAGCTGGGTCTCGGAGGGGACATTCTTGAGGGCGGGCTGAAGGAATCCACGCATGGCGGGACGCTTCATAGCAGGTCACCTGCCGAAGATCGACACGCCGCACGTTTCCTTCGCCAGCCAGGTCACGTTTGTCTCCTCCAGGGCCGCCGTGTCGAGCTTCAGGGCGCCGGATGCGTTGACCTGCCCGGTCACGCGGAGGGCGCCGGTGCTCTGGCCGAGCGCCTGGAGGGTCGCCACCAGCGGCCCCATGTTCTTGGCCTCGGCCCGTGCGAGTCGTTCGCAGGGGATGGGGATCGTCCTGAACATCGCGTCGAGACGGAGGCCACGGGCGTGAGGCACGACGGTGCCGGTCACGCCCGCGACGAACGGTCCGACGCTCACGCTCGTCTTCTCGAGCTCGAACGGCTTGTCGGGGGTGCTGCTCGCCCCGCCCTCCACGTGGACGTCGATCGCTCCGGAGAACCCCTTCGGCCGCAGTCCCCAGACGGTGGCATCGAACGTCACCTCCGATCGCTCCGACTCGGAGAGCCTTCCGGTGAGCGAGAGCTGGATGTCCGTCGCGTCGTTCGCCGGGAGGCCGATCTCGGACGGCCGGACGCCGACGTTCTCGAACGAGGAGCGGGGGACCTTCACGGTGAGCTCGCTCACACCGGTCTTGCTCGTCACGATGAGCGCGCTCGGTCCGTCCGGCACGGGAGGGTCGAACATCAGGCGAAGGCGCGAGCTCGCCCCCGTCCTCTCGAACGAGAGCGCCCACGGCCCCAGCGTCGTCTGCGGCGACTTCAGCTCGAAACGGCCGATGCTCCCGTGGAGGTCTTCGCTTCCGGCGCTGTGCGAATCGAGCTCGAGCCCGATGTCACTCGATGCGAAGCGCTCGCCCCCAGGCCCCCCCCAGACCAGGCGCGCGTTGACGACCGAGAGGTGACGCGGGGCCCCGGGCGTCCCCGCGAAGCGCGCGCGGTTGTCGGCGATCAGCGCGGCGATTCCGACCTCGAGGTCCGAGCGAGGTCCCTCGAGGCGCGCGTCGAGACCGAGGACGCGCACCTCCCTGCCTGAGAGGCCGGTGAGGTGGACCTCCTCGATGCGGGCCCCGATCCCCGGCGTGCGCATCGCCTTCGCGCTGACGCCACGGAGGGTGACCCCTCCGAAGCCGACGCCCACGCCTTCGATCGTGACCTCGAAGCCGGCCTCGCGTGCGAGCGCGATCGCGCGATCGCGCACGAGCGACGGCGCCAGGAACAGGAACCCGACCGACACGAGCACGAGCACGAGCGCGAGAATGGCGACCTTGAGCGCGCGGCCGAGGCCGCCTGCGTTGGTGCGCGGCGCGGGGACAGCCTTCTGCTCGGGGGCGGGGTCGGGCAGGTGGGCGCCCCGGATGATCAAATCCTCGAGGTCGTCCGGCGCTTCCGGCGCCTCTCGCGCCCGGACCGGCGGAGGGCCGCCCGGCTCGCCGCGCGTGGCCTTCGCGACGAGCGCGCCGACATCCATGAAGCTCGGGGCCTTCGCGACGCCCGGCTGCGGTGCCGCCGCATGGCTCGAAGGGAGCGACGGTACCTGCGCGCGCATCGGGGGCGCGGCCGCGCTCGAGCCTTCGAACAGGCGGGCGCGCCGTTCGCGTGCGCCGTCGCCGAGGTTCGCGTTCACCCAGGCATTCACGTCGGGCGTGCGGGCTTCGCCGGCCAGCGCTTGCTCGAGCGCCGCCCCGAGCTCGCGCGCCGTCTGGAAGCGTGCCGCGACGTTGGGAGCGATCGCGTGACGGACGGCCTCGGCGACCGCCGGCGGGATGCTCGGCGGCAGCGTGTGGAGCGCCGGCGCGGAGGCGAGCAGCGCCTGCATCGTCTGGACGTCGCTCGAGGCCGCATACGGCGCGTGTCCCGCCAGCATGCGGAAGAGGGTGGCGCCGAGCGCGAACACGTCCGTGTACGGCCCGACCGCCTCTCCGCGTGCCTGCTCCGGCGCCATGTATCGAGCCCGGCCCTTCACGACCCCGACTCCGGTGGCGGCGGCGACACGGTCGCGCGCCTGCGCCAGCCCGAAGTCGATGAGCTTCACCTCGCCGCTCGTTCCGAGGAGCAGGTTCTGGGGAGAGACGTCACGGTGGACGACGTTTCGGGAGCGCCCGTTCGCATCGACGAGCGAATGGACCGCCTGAAGCCCGGCGCAGGCATCGGCGGCGATGCGCACGGCGATCGGGATGGGGACCGTCCGCTGCGGGGCGGTCAGCTCGAAGAGCGACTCGCCGTCCACGTATTCCATCACGAGATAGAGGAGCGAGCCCGTCTCGCCGAGATCGAGGACCTGAGCGACGTTCTGGTGCCGGATCTGCGAGACGATGCGCGCCTCGTCGAGGAACATCTCCCGGAAGGTCTCGTCCTCGGCGAACCGCGAGTGGATGACCTTCACCGCGACGAGCTTCTCGAAGCCGTGGGCCCCTCGCTGGCGTGCGGCCCAGACGTGGGCCATGCCCCCGTCGCCAATCGGACACACGAGCTCGTAACGATCGATGACCAAGCCAGGCGCGAGCACCGGCGCCAGTATAGTGGTACTTTCTTTCGACGATGCGCTCCGTGGTCGTCAATTCGACGATTACCCTGGCTTCCGCGCCTGCGGAGGTGTGGCCGCTCATCACGGACACCGACCGCACCAACCGTCTCGTCGGCGGCAGCGGCAACGTCTACAAGCCGATCGAGCCCGGCTCGAAGAGCAGCGCGCGCTTCGTCGTCGAGACGCGCGCGGGTGGGTTCGCGATGAGCTACGAGGAGGCGCCGTTCGAATGGACGCTCAACAAGTCGTTCAGCGTCTATCGCAAGATGCGCTCGGGCCCGCTGCGGGCCTATACGTACGGCATCACGCTCGAGCCGAGCAGCGACGGCGGTACGCGCGCGACCCTGCGCCTGGAGCTCGAGCCGCGCCACTGGGCGCTCCGGCCGATCGTGCAGATCCAGGGCGCGCGCATCGTCGCTGGCATGAGCCGGATCGCCGAGGCGATCGACGCGCATCTCCGTGACAATGCGCCGAGCCCGTTCCTGAAGCCGGCCTCGCCTGCGAACGCGGAGCGGCTCGACTTCGCCCGGAGCGAGCTCGCCAAGCGCGGTCTCGATGCGACGGTGGTCCAGGCGCTCGTCGAGCTGATACGAACGGCACCGGATGCCGATCTCGTCCGCATCCGGCCGTTCGAGGTTGCCCACGACCGCGGGCTCGACGGGCGCGAGATGCTTCGCGCGTTCCTCCACGCGGTCATGCTCGGGATCGTCGAGCTCCGGTGGGCGCTCGTCTGTCCGAGCTGCCGCACGGCGAACGACCAGGTCACGTCACTCGCCGACATCGGCAGCGAGAGCCACTGCCAGCTCTGTGATCTCTCGTACGGCATCGAGCTCGATCGCGCCGTCGAGGCCACGTTCGTCCCGCATCCGAGCGTCCGCGAGGTGACGACCCAGATGTTCTGCGTCGGCGGGCCGTGGCGAACGCCGCACGTCATCGTCCAGGTCGTGATCGAACCCGGTGCGAAGCGCGCCCTGGAGGCGCCCTCCGAGCCGGGCCGGTATCGCCTCTTCGCGCGGGGGGGCGCGGTCGCTTCTCTCGAGGTCCACGCGGACGCGCCGGTGGACGCGGTCGCGACGCTCGAAGGGGACGATCTCTCGCCGAGGGAGCTTCGCGTCGCGCCCGGTGGGTCGCTGAGCGTCACGAACGCGACGGGCGACCCGCTTCACGTCAAGATTGAGCGGCTCGGCTACGCCACGCTGGCCGCGACCGCGCACGTCGTCACCACGATGAGCGAGTTCCGTCGCCTGTTCTCGCGGGATCTCCTCAAGCCCAGCACCCCGCTCAAGGTCGCGAGCTGCGCGATCCTCTTCAGCGATCTCACCGGATCGACCGCGCTCTACTCGACCGCCGGCGATGCCGCTGCATTTCGCCTCGTCGACGATCACTTCGACGTCCTGCGGAAGGTGATCGACGCGCACGGCGGCGTCGTCGTGAAGACGATGGGCGACGCGATCATGGCGGCCTTCGTCGAGCCGGTCGGCGGCGTGCGCGCGGCGATCGAGTGCCTGCACGCCTTCGAGAAGTTCCGCGTCGACGCCGAGAATGGCGAGCTCACGGGGCTCAAGCTCGGGCTGTATGCGGGCCCGTGCTACGTGGTCACCGCGAACGACGCGATCGACTACTTCGGTCAGACGGTCAATTGCGCTGCCCGCGTGCAGCACTGCGCGGAGAGCGGCGAGATCCTCTTCGAGGAGGAGGTGTACGCGCGCCTCCCCGAGGCGGACAAGGCGAAGCTGCGGCTGCTCGAGCGCGTCGAGACCCGGGTGAAGGGCGTCGAGCACCCGCTCACGCTGGTCCGGACGAAGCTCGCTGTCGACGTCGTGAGCGATCATCGCGCCGTGCGTGCGGCCGGCTGAACGAGTACGGCGCGCCGGTACCCCGCACGAGCTCAGGGCACTCGGTACTAGCGGCTAGAGCCGGCGGTCATTCCCAGGGGTAGTTGCTCGGACGCCGCGCCTCGTCGGGTCGTCCGAGGAGGTAGCCCTGCAGGTACTCGCAGCCGAGCTCGAGCATGCATGCGAGCTCCTCATTGGTCTCGATGCCCTCTGCGACGACGCGCATCTGGAGATCGCGACAGAGGCCGGCGATCCGTCCCACGATGAGGCGCTTCACCGGCGAAGACTCGATCCCGCGCACGAGCGACATGTCGAGCTTCACGATCTCGGGCTCGAACGTCGCGAAGCTCGTGAGGCCCGCGTAGCCGGCGCCGAGATCGTCGATGGCGATCTTGAAGCCGCGCCGGCGGAGCTCCGCGGTCCGCTGTCGGGCGTCGCTGATGTCGCCGATCGCCGCCCGCTCGGTGATCTCGAGGACGACGCGGTCCGCGAGCTTCGAGAGCGGGGCCTTGGGATCGTAGAGGTCGTCGTCGACGAGATCGGCCGCGTGGAGGTTCACGAAGAGAAGGGCGTCGTGGTTCTCACGCTCGAAGGCCGCCGCGGTGCGCGCACGCACGCACCTGCCGACCTCGTGGATGCGGTCGAGGCGCTCCGCCGCGTCGAGGACCGCCGCCGGGCTCGGCATCGTCGGCTCGTACGAGCGCATCAGCGCCTCGAAGCCGATCGTCTTGCGCGAACGACCTTCGACGATCGGCTGGAACGCGATCCGGATCGAGTCGAGGGCACGATCGAAGCTCGTCGTCAGCGCGGCGTGCTCGTTCGACGCAGGGGAGCCTCCGAGCCCAGCATCGATCGCATCGCGCTTCGCTCGCGCGAGCGCCGCGAGCTTCGTCGCTCGCGCGAGCGCTCCGTCGAGGACGCTCAGCTCGAACGGCTTCTTGATGTACGTGAGCGCGCCGAGATCCATCGCTTCGATCGCGCTGTCGACGTCGGGCAACCCTGTCATCAGGATCACCGGGACATCGAGATCCGCCGAGCGCACGAGGCGCAGGAGATCGATCCCGTTCATCCCATGGAGATGGATGTCGCTGAGGACGACGTCGAAGCGATCGCCCCTCAAGCGCTCGGCGGCGGTCGAGCCGTCCGAGAGCGACGTCACCTCGAAGCGACGGGCGAGCATGCGCACGAGGGCGGCTCGTAGCGCCTCGTCATCCTCGACGAGGAGAAGGCGGGGTAGGGTGGCGGGGCGGGGCAGGATCTTCGGCGTATGCGGAGCTGGAGTCATTCGTTCGCCGCGCCCAGTAGAGCGCAGGTTGCGTCGCCGTCGTCGATCAATCGCGAGGGTGAGTTGCTCACCCTGCAGATCGTGGGGGAAATGTGGGTCTGTAGGGATAGCGAAAGTACTAATTGGGATAACCGTGGAATTCGTTGCAGGAACTTTGGCCCACCTGGAGGAACGGCGGTAGTCAATGTCCCCACGATGGCGCTAGCCGCTCGCACGAATGCGTTGGAGGTCCCGGAGTCGGGGATGAGCCGCGTCAGCCCCGGAGAGGCGCCGCGTGTGTCGATGTCGCAGAGGCTCTGGGACATCGACTGGAAGAGCATCCTCCCGTGGCACTTCGACGACGTCCGCGTCGAGTACGAGCGTCTCGCGGACGTGTTGCCGTTCATGGCAGAGGTCTTCCCGCAGACGTTCAACGTCGGTCGCCAGTGGCTCCAGGAGGAGATGACCGAGGCAAAGCGCCGGTTCGGGGAGGAGATGGACGTCTTCGTCTTCCGCGCCGAGGCGAAGATCGTCGGCGTCATCGTCGCGCATCCGTTGGACTGGTCGACCTACTACTGGCGGGTCGCGACGATCCTGCCCGAGTACCGGCAGCGCAACCTCGTCGCCTCCCTTGCAGAGCCTCTCTATGCCCGATTCCGCGAGGCGGGAGTGAAGCGGATGGAGGTCGACACATCGCCGGCAAACCGCCCGATGGTGCGGCTGCTCAGCAACCAAGGTTTCATCGTCACGTCGACAAGCAGTTCTGAGAGGTGGGGGCTCAGTTTGCGCTTCACGAAGTTCCTCGATGACGAGGCGGAGCGCATCTACCGGGGGCAGTTTTTGGACGTACCCGCAAACACCACCACCGAAAGGAGCCGACCATGAAGAAGTTTGCACGCGCGACCTTCTGAGTGCCAAGCGGCATGACCTCGAATGATCGAGGTCATGCCGCTTCCTATTTTTCGGCTGCTTCCGAGGAACGACCATGATCGCTGATGCGCTCCGCGCTGACATCGAGACGTTTGCGAAGACGAAGTGCCGTGACAACCTGCTCTTCCGGATGGCGGAGGAGGGGAACGTCGACGGCGTCTGCATCCGGGCCTACCTGACGAACCTGCATCACCTGCTCCGCCACACGCCGATCTGCCTGGTCCGAGCGCGCAAGCTCGCGATCGCGCGCGGCGATCACAAGCTCGCGGACCACTTCAAACACAAGCTCGTGGAGGAGGCCGGTCACTTCCGCTGGGCGGAGGACGACCTCGCGTCGCTGCCGGCCACGGTCGAGGCGGCGCCGGGCGTGCTGCCAGCGATGGAGCGCCACGTGGCGTTCATCCTTCGGACGATCGACGAAGATCCGACGCTCTTCCTCGCGTACATCCTCTTCGGCGAGTACTTCACGGTCGTCATCGGTCCGGAGTGGCTCCGCCTCCTCGAAGAGAACTGCGGGATCCCGCGCACGTCGATGACCGTCATCGACAAGCACATCGAGATCGATCAGGGCCACGTCGAGGAAGCCCTCGACTGCATCGACGATCTCGTCGCCGAGCCCAGCATGCTGCCGCGCATGCGCGAGGTGCTTCGCGACTCGATGGACTACTTCTACGCTTTCTGCACGGAGCTCGCGGAGACCCATGGCCGCGTCAGCAAGCCTTCGATCCGAGACGGATTCGCTCAGGCCCCCGCTGCCTGAGGGCTGGTCGGTCCCCGAGAGCTGCGAAGACGTCATCGTCGTCGACGGGCTCTCGATCCGGAGAGCGGGGATCGCGAGCGTCGCGCCGGACGGTGAGGAGATCACCGGCTCGGCTGCGTCGCTCGACGAGGCGCATGCCGGTGAGATCTCGGCCGCGTCGAGGAGCTGGTTCGAGCTGCTCGAACGCGCGAGCATCGTCGAGGCGATGCGAGCGCCGGCGGCCGCCTACGAGCTCCGGACCGCGTCCGGCACGTTCGTTCGCACGTGCGCGCACCGCGACCTCTTCCCCGAGAGCGACGACCCGTCGACGTGGCGCTACGCTCGCTCGAACGGCGTCGCGATCCACGGTGACTGGTCGCGCGCCTGCGAACGCGCGCTGTGGGAGCTCGCGGAGCGCGATCGCGTGCTCGCTTCGTGGAACGGAGAGGTGCGTCCGCTCCGTATCGATGGAGCGCCGGTCGGGCTCGGTGCGACGACCTGCTACGACTGGTCGGCGTGGCTCTTCCCCGAGGAGGGCGCCGACTCGTTCTCGCGCGGCATCTCGGTCGTGGGCGTCTTCGGATTCCCGACCCGGCCCGACGCTCCGCTCGCGATTGGCTTCGCCGCGCGTCCCGACCGGCAGGCGGCGCTCGACGACGCGACACGCGAGGCGGTCCAGCTCCTCGGCTTCCTCTGGGGTGAGCCCGTCGCGGAGGTGTCCGCCAGCACGGAGCCGACGGCGATGGGGCACCTCGACTTTCACCAGGCGCACGCGCATCATTCGCTCCTCCGGTCGTGGCTCGCCGGCGAGCACGTTCGAGCCGACGCCGCGCGCCTACACGACTCGCCGACCTTGCTCGGCGCGCAGGCCACTCGAAACAGAACGGTCGGTCGGATCGGCGCCGAGGAGGTGCTGTTCGCCGACCTGACGCCCCGCTGGCTCGGTGGCGGCTTGCGCGTCGCGAAGGCGATCTGCGCAACGGCCCGCCCGCTCGTCTTCGGCGAATCACCGCTCAGCGCCGACGTGCCCGTCGAGCGTCGGATTCATCCGATCTCGTGATGAGGGCGACGACAGCGTTTGCGCGTTCCTAGGAGGCGCTGCCCGGGGTAGCCTGGCCGGGCAGTGATGGCCTTCAGTAGTCCGCAGCTCCCAGGCATCCAGATCTTCGACGAGCTCGGACGCGGAGCTCACTCGGTCGTTTACCGCGCGGTGCAGGCCGGAACACCGTGTGCGGTGAAGCTGCCGAGCGTGAAGGCGCGCTGGACGCGCTGGATCTATCGCGAGGCCGTCGCGCTCGCGCGGGTCAAGCACCGCGCGCTACCCGAGGTCCTCGAGGTCGGCGACGTCGACGGTCTGCCGTACCTCGTGATGGAGCTGGTCGTCGGCGAGACGCTCGCGGGGCGGATGCAGGCGGAACGGCTCGACGAGAGCGTATGCATCGCCCTGCTGAGCGAGCTGCTCGACGCGCTCTCCGCCGTCCACGACGCCGGCCTCGTTCATCGTGACGTCAAGCCGCGCAACATCATCATCGAGAGCACCGGCGGTGCGTTGAAGCTCGTCGACTTCGGCTTCGCGACCCCGATCGAGCGGCTGGGTAGGGAGGACGCGGCCGGGACGGCTGCCTACGCCGCGCCGGAGCAGCTCGTGATGCCGGGCCGGGTGGACGGCCGTACGGACCTCTTCGCGGTCGGGCGGGTGCTCCTCGAGTGTCTCACGGGCCAGGCGCTCGCGACGCGCACGGGGGTCGGTCCGTTCGGCGCGGACGCGCGCGCGGAGCTGATCGCGTCGGCAGTGTCCGTCGATCTCGCCGAGATCATCGCTGGCCTGCTCCAGCACGATCCCGAGGACCGCTACCCGGAGGCGCGCGCGGTGAAGGCGGAGCTCGAGCGGATGGCCCGGGGCGAGCCGCTCCTCGGCCCGAGCGGCTACGAGCTCGATCGCAGGGCGATCCCCCTCGTGGCGCGCGCTGCCGAGCTCGAGCAGATCGGGGACTTCCTCGGCTCCGTGTCGGAGCGAAAGACGAAACGGGAAGACGCCGAGGGACCGGTCCGCGAGCGCGGCGCCGTGGTCGTCGTCAGCGGAAAACGCGGTGCCGGCAAGACGCGGCTCCTCGCGGCGGTCACTGGGCGCGCGCGCGAGCGCGGCACCGTCCTGGAGCTCAAGTGCACGCGGGACGACGCGCCGCTCTCCACCTTGCGCCGCATCCTCGAGGGCTATGTTGCATCGACGAGGCGGCGAGGCAGACCCGCTTCGAGTGATGACGAGTTCATGGCGAGCCTCGGCAAGCTCGCGCTCGTCGCCAAGATCATCGCGCCGAGCCTCGCGGGCGCCGCGAGCGATGGAGTCTCCGGCCAGGGCGTCCCGCCGAGCACGGGCGGCGCCGACGCGCTCGCCGAGGGCGCAGCGGAGATCCTCCTCCGCCTCGCCGCGCGGCGGCCGCTCCACCTCTTCATCGACGACATCCAGTGGATGGATCCGGCGAGCGCAGACGCCTTGCTGCGCGTCGCGTACCGGGTCGGCGAGGCCCCCATCGTGCTGCTGCTCGGCTCTCGCTCCAGCGCGAGCTCGCCCGGCGCGCTCGCGGATCGCTTTGCGGCCGCACTGCCGAAGCGGACCCTCGTCGTGGAGCTCGGGCCGCTGACCGAGACGCAGGTCGGCGCGCTCGTTGCCTCGCACCTTGGCGAGCTGCGTGCGAGCGAGGCCCTCGTACGCCGCGTCCATGCGATGGCCGACGGGACGGTGCTCGGTGTCCTCGAGGTGCTGGGAGCGTTCCTCGACGCGGGCGCGGTCCGGCCGCACTCCCGTGCCTGGCTCTTCGACGTCGCCCGCGCCGATCGCATCGTCCTTCCGCGCGGCGCGCTCGCGCTGCTCGGCCGCCGCCTCGCGGAGCTCCCGGCCGCGACGCAGCGCGTGCTCGAGGCCGCAGCGGTGATCGGGACCGCGTTCGACGACGAGCTGCTCGCCCGCGTGGTCGATCTCTCGGTCGACGACCTCGGGTTCGGGCTGGCGGCGGCGCGTCGCGCAGGGCTCGTGGAGTCGGAGGGGGACGGCAGCCATCGCTTCGTCCACGACAGCCTCCGCGAGATGTTGCTCGAGGGGATCGAGGGCGGCGCGCGCAAGCGCCTGCATCAGCGTGTCGCGGAGTCGCTCGCGTCGGAGCGGTCGTCGACCGTCGACGCACTCTGCGCGATCGCGCTCCACTTCGTGAACGGTGAGGTCGACAAGGACCCGTCGCAGGCTCTCGACGCCTGCCGCGCGGCGGCAAGGGCCGCACTCGACCGCTTCAGCAACGAGACCGCGCTCGAGTACCTAGGCTATGCGAGCAAGGCAGCCGCCCGAGCGGGAAGGAGGCTCGACGCCAACCACCACCGCGCCGTAGGAGAGGCGCAGCTCCGGCTCGGCATGCTCGACGAGAGCCTCGCCGCGTTCGGGGCCGCGCTCGAGTGCTCGGCGGATCCGGAGGAGCGCGCGACGCTGCTCGGGCGGCTCGCCTGGGTGTACCAGACGCGGGCGGAGCCGAAGCGCGCCTCCGAGATGCTCGAGCGCGCCTTCCTCGCGCTCGGCGTTCGGATGCCCGTCGGTACCGTCGGGTCGGCGGCACGGACCGCGCTCGCGGTTGCCGGCGCGAAGGCGAGGCGCTTCGTCGATCGCGCCGCCCGCGCGCCGGGGCGCAACGAGATCGAGCTGCTCTCGGGGCTGCACTATCAGAACGCGCGTCTCGGCCTCGAGTACGGTGAGCCGCTCCGCCTCGTCCAGAGCAGCGCCGAGGCTCTGGAGCTGAGCAAGCAAGGGGCCTCGGCGCGGGCAACGGCGCGCGCCCGTGCGATCAATGGTTTCGTCCTCAAGGGGATGCGCCTCCACGATGCGAGCGCCCGCGAGTTCGCCCGGGCCGAGGCCATCGCCGCGGAGCAGCACGACCCGGTGACGACGGTCTTCTGCCTCCAGCTACGATCGTCGGCGCTGCTCTACGCCGGCGAGCTGGACGTGGGGATGAACCTCGCCCGCGAGTGCGTCGACATCTTCGGGCCGTGGCTCGAGCTCAACGAGTACTGCTACCACATCTCGAATGCCGAGATGATCCAGGCGGCGCGCGGGCGGTCGATCGAGGCGTGGTCGTGGCTCGAGCGAGGGCTCGACCGCCTTCGTCGCAGCAATACGCGACCGGTGGCGGTGGAGTACCTGCTGCATCGGACCCGCGCGACCTTGGCGGTGCTCGGGCGGGAGCCGAGCTCGCCATGGCTCGCGGCGCAGCTGTCGGCCGTCGCCGCCGGCGACGGTGGACACGGCTTTCACCGCCTTCTCTCGTGGGGGCCGCGGGCGCGCTGGTACGTCGAGCGCGGCGACTTCGGCGATGAATTCGACGAGCTGATCCGAGCCTTCGACGCGGAGGGCCACGAGCCTCGCTCTGCCCATCCCGTGGTGTTCGAGTACTACCTCGCGATCGTCCACGCCCGGATGTTCCAGGCGTTCCGCTCGAGCGCGCTCGAGCGAGACCGCCACGTCGGGGCGCTCCGACGGGCGACAGCGGACTTCGCTGTCATCGCGAAGCTCCCGGTGTTGCGCGCCCACTTGCTCCTCGCCGAGGGCACGCTCGCGTGGTTCGAGGGCAACGAGCGAAAGGCGAGCAAGGCGCTCGGAGAGGCCGAGGCCCTCGCGGACGAGCAGAGCTGTACGTGGGTCCTCTATGGCGTGGCTCGCGCGCGTGCGCACAAGCTTCGCGCCGAAGGCCGCGGCGACGCCGCACGCGATCAAGCTCGTATCGCCGAGATGCTCGCTACCGAGCACGGCGCGGTGCATCGGGCACGCTGGGTGCGCGAGGAGTTCGCGTTGCCGACCCCGGTGCTGGAGGTGACCGCGCTCGAAGGTTCGAGCAGCAGCCGCCGATCGAGCCGCATGAACCGCCAGCTCGCGGCGCTGCTTCACGTTGCCCAGGCGCCACGGCGTGATCTGAAGACAGAGCAGCAGGCAGGCAGGATCCTCGACGAGCTCATGAGCTCGATCAACGCGGCTCGCGGGGCGATCTGGTTCCAGCCGGAGTCCACCACGACGGGGACGGCCGTCTTCCGCCACCGCGGGAGCGAGATCTCGATCTCGATCGGCGCCGACTCCCCCCATGGCGCGCTGCTCCGCGCGGTCCATCAAGCGGGCGAGGCGTGGCCGCCTCTCACCGGTGAGGCGCGCGGCGTGGGCGAACAGCCCTTCGATCCGACCCGCGTGATCGCGGTGCCGCTGAACCTCTACGAGAAGCCCGTCGGCGCGCTCTGCATCGAGCGTTCGGTCGACGACGCCCCTTTCACGCTCGATGATCGGTCGCTCCTCGTCCTCCTTTCTCATCAGGTCCCGATCACGCTCGAGATCGCGCGTCTCCTCTTCGAGCGCGAGCAGCTCCATTCGTCGCTCCAGCAAGCGAAGAAGATGGAGGCCATGGGGCAGCTCGCGGGCGGCCTCGCGCACGACTTCAACAACATGCTCGCGGCGATGAAGGTCGCTCTCTCGGCGGCTCGTGAGCGCGCCGCGCTCGACGCCGAGCTGACGATCGAGCTCGACATCATCTCGCAGGCGACCACGCGTGCCGCGCAGTTGACGAGCCAGCTCCTCAGCTTCTCGCGACACCAGCCGGTGCCCGTCGCGGTGCACGACGTCAACCAGCTCATCGCCACGCTCGAGCCGATGCTCCGGCGCGTCGTCGGATCGAAGGTGACCGTCGCGACGAACCTCTCACCCGCGGTGGACGCCGTGGAGGTGGATCAGGGGAGCTTCGACCAGGCGCTCGTCAACCTCCTCATCAACGCTCGCGACGCGATGCCGAGCGGAGGGGCGCTCACGATCACGACGAGGAACGTCGTGCTCGGTGACGCCGCGGCCCAGCACGTCAACCTCATGCCCGGGGCGTACGTGGAGCTCGAGGTCTCCGACACCGGCGAGGGCATGAGCACGGAGACGCTCTCGCGGATCTTCGAGCCGTTCTTCACGACCAAGCCGTCGGGCAGCGGCAGCGGGCTCGGCCTCTCGATGGTCTACGCCTTCGCGCGCAATTGCGGCGGCGGCATCGACGTGTCGAGCGAGCTCGGGAAGGGGACCCAGTTCCGCCTGTTCCTCAAGCGCGTCGAACGCCGCCACCTCTCGCCGGTGCGCCCGATCGGCGCGCTGCCTGCTCCGATCGTCAAGCACGAGGGGCCCGACACGATCCTCGTCGTCGACGACGACGATCTCGTGCGCCGCTCGATCGCCAAGATCCTCGAGCGCAACGGCTATCGCGTCGTCGCGGCGAGCGGCTCGCTCGAGGCGCTCGACGTGGCGCGTCAGCAAGGGGCGCGCATCGGGCTCGTCATCCTCGACGTGCTCATGCCGGGCGTGACGGGGCCGGAGCTCGGACGGCGCCTCTACGACCTCAATCTGTCGGCGAAGCTGCTGTTCGTGTCCGGCTTCTCACCCGAGAGCATCCCGCTCGAGGAGGCCCAGGTCGCGTCCGAGATGCTCCTCCAGAAGCCATTCTCGCAGACGGCGCTCCTCGAGCGCGTTCGCCAGCTGATGCACCACTGAGTGCTCCGGGTTCGGGCGGAGCGGCGCGGGCCGTCGCCGCTCAGCCCGCCCAGGTGGAGCCGACGCGGCGGCGGAGCGCCGTCGCTTCGGGCGTGAGCGCGAAGCGAACGACGTCGCCTGCGAACGGGTGATCGAGCACCGCCGCGACCGAGCCGCGGCCAGCGCTCTCGGTCGCCTGGAGGAAGGCGCTGTCGAGGCCGCGCAGCTCGTCGATCGTCGCGAGCACGTCGCCCGTGAGAAGGTACGCGATGCGGAGCTCCGCGCGAGCGAGGGCGCCGATGAGCACGTCGATCGGGATGAGGCGTCCGCCTTGCCCGGCGCCCGGCGCACCGCCGAAGCCCGGGCCCGTCGCGTTCATGAGCGGAACGAGCTTCTCCAGCGCTTGCTTCTGCTTGCGTGAGAGCTCCTTCGCGAGGTTCGGCTCGTACTGCATCACGAGCTTCAGCGAGAGGACGTCGACGTCGTCCTTGCCGTACGCCGGATTCACCGCGCGCGCGGCGGCGACGAGCATCGCCTCGATGTGCGGGGGCGGCAGCTCCTCGAGCCACGGGACGTTGAGCGCGACGCGGGCGAGCGCGCGTCCCATCGATGCGAGCTGCGTCGGCTCGGGGAGCTCGGTCAGCGCCTTCGGGACGACGACCCAGATCCCGTCCTGCGCGAGCACGCGCGTTCGCGAGACGTTCGGAGTCACGACCAGCTCGACGTCGCCGATCCCGAGCGCCTTCGCGATGCGATCGAGGAGGAGGCGCGTCGGGTTCCCGCTCCGCTTTCCGATGCGGTCGCGGGCGGTGATCCCGATCTCGCTGATGTCCGCGCGGAGGAGCTTCGTCTCGATGCCCGAGATCGCAGCCGCGATGTCGAGCAGGAGGTGACGGCCTTCGGGCGGGATGACGTGGCTCACGAGCGTGCTCCGATCGAGCACGGCGTGATGTTGCTCGAACGGCGGCAACCTCCGCCCGCGGAGCCAGGCGTGACGCCCTTCGTCGAGCTCCCCCGCGATCGCGCGGAGCTCGCTGACGACGATTGCCTCTTCCTGCCGGCGCTCGGCATTGAACGCGCGCTCGAGGAGCTCGAGCGCCGCGGCGGGATCGGAGATCGATACCAGCGGCGTCGCGTTCGGCGTGATCATCGAGAGCACGGTCTTCGACGCGTCGTCGTGGGCGCCGAGCCGCGAGAACGCGCTGGCGAGCTCGAACCGGCACTCGTGCAGGTTCGGGTCCATCTGGACGGCGCGCTGGAGGTGTCCGACGCCGTCACGGAGGCGGTTGAGCTGCTCCACCTCGATATGACCGAGCGACGCGTACCAGCGCGGATCGGACGTGCCGAGCTGCTGACCGCGTCCGATGACGGCGCCGAGCGCGCGCGCGTACGAGACGGCGTCGAGGCCGCCCGGTCCGGGGTTCTGCGGCGAGCGGAAGAAGCGCGAGAGTCGCGCGAAGGCCCGCGCGTGGTCGGGCGCGGTCGCCACGGCCTCGACGAGCGCCTTCTCGGCCTGCGCCATGTCCTTGAGCGCCACGCGGATGTCGGCGAGCTCGAGGAGGATGTCGCATTTTACGTGGCGGTCCTTCTCGACGTGCGCGAGGCGATCGAGCAGGCTCGCGATCTCGAGCTTGGCGGCGGTCTTGTTTTGCGGTTGGCCGTCCGCGTCGGGTTCGTTCTGCTTCGCTGCGAGGCGATGGATGAGCGCGCGGATCGCTCGCGGGTTCTCCGGCTCGATCGAGAGCGCGGTGCGGAGGGCGCGCTCGGCCTCGATCGGATCGCTCAGCACCTTCTCGTAGACGCTCGCGAGCGCGAAGAGTGCGGTGACGCGAGGCGCGGGCTCCTTGCCGCGCGCGACGATGTCCTCGAGGGTCTCCACGGCCTCGGGCCACGCGCGCTGGGCGATGAAGAGCTCCGAGAGCGTGAGGAGGGAGGGGATGTGATCGGGCGCGGCGGCGCGGACCGCGCGCATCGCCTCGATCGCGACGCCGATCTCGCCGAGCTCGTCGCGGGCGACGCGAGCGATCTCCGTACCGACGAAGACGATCGTGTCCTTAGCCGTGGCGCGGGAGAGCGCGCTGCGGAAGACGTCGATGAGCCGCTCGCTCTGATGCTGCGCCCCGCGCACCTGGGAGAGGCGGGTCGCGGCGGTGGTGGAGTTCGGATCCGAGTCGAGCGCCTTCTCGAGGAGCTGGGCCGCGCGCTCGGTGCGCTCGTCCATCGGTCCGAGCGCCTCGTCGGTAGAGTCGCTGAGGAGGAGGTTGGCCGCGTCGACGAGGTACTTGGCGCGAACCTTGGGCTGGACCGACAGCTCGGCGAGGGAGATCGCGGCCGCGGCGGCGCCGCTCGCGTCTCCGAGGCGATTGGCGACGCGGGCGAGCGAGGTCGCGGCCGTGACGCTCAGCGGGTCGAGGGTGAGGACCTCGCGGAGGCGCTCGAGCGATTCGCGCGAAGCGCTCGTCATGGCGTCGCGCTCGGTCGTCGGATCCATCGCGTGGGCCTCGAGCATGAGCCCGAGGCGGAGGTCGTTCGCGATGCGCATCGCCTCGTCGTGTGCAAGGGCGGAGAGCGAGCGGAGCGCCGCGACCGCCGCGCGCCGAGCAGCGACCTCGCCGCGCCTCGCCGGCCAGAGCGCGAGCCGAACGGCGGCCTCGAGGGCCGATGGATCGGTCGGGTCGAGCTCGAGGATGCGGGTATAGGTCGCGACCGACTCGCCGGTGGAGAGCCGCCACGCCTCGAGACTCGCGAGCTCCCAGAGCGCGCCGAGCCGGGCGCGGACGTCGGTGAAGCTCTCGCCCTGCTGCTTGAGGACGTTGGCGACCTGCTGCGCGCTCGGCCCGCGCCGCGCGATCGCCTCGAGGAGGCGGAGCGCACCGACGTGCCGTGGGTCGCCGTCGTGGATCGCGTCGAGGAGCGCGCGTGCGCGTGAGAGGTCGACGTTGGCGACGACGAGGAGAGAAGCGAGCAGGAATGAGTAGGCCTGCGCTCGAGCGGGCGTCGTCGCCTTCTCGGCGCGCTTGGCGAGCTGCGCGAGGAGCTCCTGGAAAGCGGGGGTCTCGAACCCGACCGGTCCCGGCGCGCCGGCGGTGGTGACGATGCGGCGTGCGAGCACGCGCACGAGGCGGTCGGCGATGAGCTCGTCCTCCGGCGTCTCGGTGAGGGCGCGCGCGTAGAGCGTCGCGGCGCTGAGATCGTCCATGAGCCGGAGCTCGTCGATCTCGGCGGCGTGGGTGAGGTGGCGCGCGCGCTCCTGCGGGGTGATCGCGTCCTGGGAGAGCTGCTCGATCGAGACACGGAGCGCCTTTGCGTCGCCCGCGGCTTCGAGCACGCGCGCGATCTCCTCGGGCGGCACCGGATGGATCGGGTCGGCCTTGCGAGCCTCCTGCAGCGCTTCCACGGCGGACTTCGGATCGCGCAGGCGCGCGTCGTAGATCTGCGCGAGCTGGAGCCAGAGCGCGACCTTGTCCATCGTGGTGACGACGATGTCGAGGCGGGCCCTGATCGACTGGGTCGCGAGCTCCCAGCGCCCGGCCTCCTCGTGGAGGCGCGTCTCGAGCGCGCGCGCAGCGACGTGGTGAGGATCCTGCTCGAGGACCTCGTGGACGAGGCTCGCAGCCCGCGCGGGGTCGACGCGCGAGAGGACCTGCGCCGAGCGAACGCGGAGGCCGAGGACGTCGACGCCGTCTTCGGCGAGCTTTGCCTCGTCGGAGAGCGCCCGGGAGAGGGCGCGGTCGTCGCCGACGCGACCGGCGGTGCGCTCGAGGCCGAGGACCGCGCCACGGCGCCCGGGCTCGAGCCGCAGGATCTCCTCGAACGTGCGCGTCGCGCGGAGTTGATCGCCAACGAGCTCTTCCCAGAGGACGGCGACCTTCTCGAGGTAGGCGACACGGCGCCCGGTGTCGCGCGTGGCCTGCGCGGCCTGCGAGTAGAGCTCGATCAGCCCGCGGACCTCGCGGTCGAAGGTCTCCGTCGGAGCGGGCGACATCAGGCGGGAGAGCTGATCGAGGATCTCGGAGTCGCCGGGGGCCGCGACCCAGGCCGCGCGGAGGTGTCGTAGCGCCTCGTCGTGTCGGCCGATCGCCTCGGCGAGCTGCGCTGCCTTCGCGAGAGAGCGCGCGCGCTTGGAACCCTCCTCGGTGCGCTGCGCTTCGCCGTGCCAGAGCGCGATACGGACGTCGTCCTTGCCGGCGAGCGAGAGGAGGCGATCGAGCTCGTCGACGAGCGTGGCGTCATCGGGGTCGATCTCGAGCGCGCGCTCGATGTCTCCGATCGCGTCCTCGAGGCTGCCGAGCCGCTCCTCGATCGCCGAGAGGCGCTTGAGCTCGTAGACCTGCGTGGAGGCATCGGTGAAGAAGCGCAGCCGGGCGCGACGCGTGCGCGCGGCCTCGGGCCATTGTCCCGAGGTCTCGTAGAGGCGAACCAGGTCGTCGAGCACGCGACGATCGACCGACGGGGTCGTCGGGGCGCGCGCGGCGGCGTGCTCGAGGAGCGCGACGGCCTGCGCGTCATCGCCGAGCAGCGTGTGTGCGAGCGTCGCGGCATCGAGCTCGAGGCGCGCGCAACGGGACGAAGAAGGCTCGAGGCGCGCCTCCTCCGCGAGGAGGGCGGCGAGGCGAGCGGTGTCGTGATGCGCGGCGCAGTGGAGCGTGAAGGCATCACGGACCGGACCGACGCCGCCGTCGAGCCGAAGGGCGCGCTCGAACGCACCGCGGGCGGCATCGACGCGACCGAGGCGGTGCTCGAGGAGGCGCGCGCGCTCCACGTGGATCCACGCTGCGAGATCGGGCTGCGCGGAGTACGCGTCGGCCATGCGGCCGAGATGGGTGACGAGATCCTCCCATCGGTCCTCGTCCGTGGTCGGGACGAGGTCGTCCTTGCCGGCGGGGGCCTTCGATCCGGCGGCCGCACCTCGGTCCGCTCGGTCTGCGAAGACGCGCCGTCCGAGATCCGTCTCGAGGCCCTTCAGCGTCGCGGAGTGATGCGGTGCGCGGCTGAGGACCAGCTCCCACGCGTCGCGCGCGTCGTCCGTGCGATCGCCAGCGACGAGCAAGCGGGCGCGCTCGACGAGGAGCTCGACGGTCGCGGCCTCGCCCGAGGCGACCGCGATCTCGCGGTCGAGGTGGCGGAGCATCGGCACGAGCTGCGTGCGATGGTGGAGGCGGCGACGGAGGATCCCGTGCGCGGGCGCGAGATCGGGATCGACCTCGAGCGCTGCAGTGACCTCCGCGTTGACCTTCGTGTCGTCGCCGAGCGTCTCGTGGACGATCGCGAGCTCGAGGTGTGCGCGCGAGAGACCGACGCGGTCCTCGGCGCCGGCGAGGCGCTCGATGCGCGTCGTCAGGAGCTCGACGAGCGTGTGACCTTCGGGAGAGATGCGCGGCGCCTCGCGCTCCGGCGGGGCGACGGGATGAACGCGCGATGCTCCGGTGATGTCCGACTTCGGGAGCGGGGGAGGCGGCGGCCTGCGCGACGCCGGCGCGCCGGGCCTGACCGAGCCGGAGCTGCCGGGACGATGGGGTGGAAGCGGCGGCGGCGGGAAGCTGCGCGGCGGCGCGATCGAGCTCGGTCCGCCGGGAAGCGGCGGGGGCATCGTGCGCTGCGGAGGACGCGTGAGGGAAGGGCGCGCCGGTTCCTCGATCCCCCGTGCAGCCTTGCGGCCGCCTCCAGCAGGCTCCACCGCACCACTCAGCTCCGCGTCGTCGACGAGGATCGAGTCCGATGGGCGATCGGTCCCGCCGAAGTCGTACGGCGTCGGGATGTGGAGCGAAGGCTTCACGCCGGGGGGCGGCGGAGACTCCCTTCCGTCCCGCTTGTCCTTTGTGGCGGGATCCTTCGCCGCCTCCTTCAGCGTCTCGCGCTGGGCATCGATCGACCAGTTCTCACCGGTCATCGCGAGGATCTTGTCGACGTTGTCCTCCTCGATGTCGATGTCGATGGCGCTGATCTCGTCGACGCTGAGGGGCACCTCCTCGACGTCCTCGAGATCGACCGACTCGTACTCCGGTCGGCCGGCGCTCCGTACGCCCGCGTCTTCCGTCTTCGGAGGCGAGGGAAACCTTTGCCCGGGGCCTTCCGCCATCGACACCCATGGTCGCACAATGGCGCCCCGGTTTCAGGGGAAAAACCTCACGCTCGGGAGGCGTGGTTGGGCCTTCGGTCGCGGTTGGGCGCGGCTGGGATCGCCGTCTCAGAAGGGTCTTTTTCCCGAGACCGTGCCCTCGGCGAGCGGGAGGAGGTCGGCGCACTCGGAGATGTCGAGACGGTGCTCCTCGAGCGGGTCCGTCGCGACGTCGTAGCAGTTCCAGGAGCTGTCGCCCTGGTGCGCGATGAGCTTCTTCGTCCCCTTGATCGCGCCCCAGTTCTTGAACGCGCACGCCCAGAGCTCGGTGCAGTTGGTCATCACGAGCGGGCGATCGACGGGTGAGCCTCCTCGCAGCATGCTCTGCCCCGCGATGTTCGTGCGGAGCGCGGCGAGCTCGGGTGCGTCCCAGAAGCCGAGGAGGTCCATGACCGTGGGGAGGACGTCGAGATGGGTGACCGGCGTCGTCCGGAGCGAGTGGAGGCTCTTGCGCTCCGAATCGGTCAGCGTTCCGTCCGGCGCGTTGACCCAGAACGGGATCCGCACCTCCGGGTCGAACAGCGTCCCCGTGTGACCGACGGCCCCCTTCTCGCGCATCTGCTCGCCGTGATCGGAGACGTAGAGGATCACCGTGCGGTCCGCCTCGGGCCGCGTACCCAGCTCGCGGAGCAATCGAGCGAGCGCCTTGTCCTGCATGTGGATCGAGTCCTGGTACCGGTTCCGGATCTCGGTCTCGTAGCCGGGGCCCGTCGCCTCCTCCTGGGGCGTGAAGGGCATGTCGTTCGGATCGATCTTGTACGGGAAGTGCGTGTTCGACAGGTGGACGACGGCGAGCCAAGGCTCCTTCAGGTGACCGATGTCACCGAGGACATGGTCGACGAGCTTGCCGTCGTCGGCGCCGACCTCGTAGGTCGCGTCCTGCTCGATCTGCGTGGCGCTCACGTGCCTCGTCCACGGCTGGCCGGCGAGCCAGGTGCCGGAGTTGCCGAAGAGCAGGTGCTGGGAAGTGTAATAGGCGGTCTCGAGCCCGGCCGCGTGGGCGTACTCCCAGATGAGCGGCGCCGTGTGCTGGTCCTTCCGGTCCCGCGTGGGGAGGAGGCCGTTCCACATCACGGCGAGGGAGATCGCCGTGGTGGAGTCGAGGGCACGCATCTGCGTGAGCGGGATGCGGTCCTTCACGACCGTGTTCGAGAACGGCGTGTACTTGCAGTCGGGCGTGTACTCTACACACACGCTCTGGGCGCGCACCGACTCGGTGATGACCATGACGACGTTTCGCTGGCGCGACGGACGCGCGACGAACGCGGGGACCGGCTCCGGTGAGCGCGGGCCGGGGTGAACGCGCTCGACGGTCTCGTTGTGATCCCAACGCGCCCGCATGAGCTGTCCCATCGCGGAGACGTACATCACGTCGGGCGGTTGGCCTTGCTCTGCGCCGCGCTCCGGCGAGACGAACATCGCGGTGATCGCCGCGACGAGCGCGACGTCGAGGCACAGCCATCCGCGCGCGCGTCGTCGCATCGGAGCGAGGCGTGAGGCGACGACGGGGACGGCGATCGCCACCGCGAGGCAGGGGAGGAGGGAGCGGAGGAACGTCCAGCGGTCGAACCACAGCTGCTGGCCGACGCTCGGGAGGAACGACGTCCCGACGAGCACGGCGCGATGGTTCATGTACGCGCCGTAGCGGGCGAACGTGTAGAGCTGGCTGCCGACGCAGAGGAGCGCGCAGATCGCGATGACGACGCGGACCGGCCAGCGCGCGGGGCCGCGCGCGCGCGTCGCCACGGAGAGGAGGCTGGTCCAGAGGAGGACGCCGACGGTTGCGCTCGCGAAGTAGAAGAAGAGCCCTTGCGCGTCGAAGTCGACGATGCGTGTGCCCCGCCTCGCGAGGTCGTAGAGCACGAGCGCGACCGGCGTACCGATCACGAGCGTGCGCGCGACCCAGCGCCGGACGCGGGCCTTGCTCCGTGCCGCATGCCAACCGCTCGCGATGATTCCGGACGACACGCGCCGCGTCTGGCCGCTCTCTTGGTGCGTCTGCCTCGCTTCCTTCGGCGGCTCGGGCTCGGATGGAGGAGCGTCGATGTCCGCGTGGTCGGCGCGATCCTCACGCTCCACGGAAGAGGCGGAGCTCATGGCAGGCGAACGCAACGGCTGAGTCATCTCGGAGCGCGGCGCAGGATAGCCGGCACACTCCGCCAGAGCGAGGGCTCAAGCGGACACGACGTCCGTTATCGCGACCACGTGTCTGTTGGCCAGCCGTGGCTCTGCTATGGTCGCCGCCGTGAGCCAGCTCATCGTTCCCCGTCGGCTGACGCCGGAAGCGTACGCGCCCTACGGCCGGGTCCTCATGGCCTCGCCGCGGGGCGAGCCCGGAGCGACTGCCAATCTCGGCACTGCGCTCCGCTTCGACGACGTGTGCGACGTGACGAACACACGAACGGCGACTGCGTCGCTCAAGGTGAAGGTCTTCCGTTCGCGTCCCGTTCCGCGCGAGCGCCGACCGCTGGCGCTGCTCGAGAAGCATCCGTGCTCGACGCAGCTCTTCATCCCGATGAACGCATCGCGCTACATCGCGCTCGTCGCGCTCGGGAACGATCGTCCCGACCTCTCGACACTCGCCGCGTTCGTCGCGGAGGGACCGCAGGGCATCAGCTACGGGCCCGGCGTGTGGCATCACCCCATGCTGACGCTCGACTCGGAGACCGACTTCGTCGTCTTCGTCCACGAGGACGGCACGCCCGAGGACTGCGTGGTGGTCGACCGCGACGGGGCGGACTGGCCCGAGCTCGACCTCGCCAGCGTTCCGCCAAGGGCATGACCCACCCGGCGAGCCCTTCCGATCGGTAGAGCCAACGGCATGGTGGCGGGCAGTAACGCTCCGGATGTCCCTGATCTCACTGGGGCTCGTTGTCAGCCAGCTGACGCCGTGCGGACCCTGCGGCGGCGTTCCTTGCGTTCATTCGTATGACGGAATATAGAGCCTTCGTGATGGACGCCGCCGTCGGCTCGACGACGCGATGGGAGCTCTACCGGGTGCTCGCGGAGCCGGTGCGTCTGCGTCTCCTCGCGCTCGCGGCGGAGGAAGAGCTCGCGATCGGCGAGCTCGCCGTCCTCCTGTCGGAGAGCCAGCCGAACATCTCGCGCCACGTCGCGCCGCTGAAGGCCGCAGGGCTCGTCCTCGCGCGCAAGCAGGGCACTCGGGCGCTCGTGCGGATCGCCGAGGCGGCGTCGGCCGATCCCGTCGTCGCCGATGCGCTCGCGAGCGGCCGCGCGCTCTGCGAGAGCGACGGGAGCCTCTCGCGCATCGCGGACGTCCTGCGCGAGCGCGATCGCGTGGCGCGCGAGTTCTTCGCGCAGGCGCCCGCGAAGGACGCAGCTGTGTTCGAGCCTGCCGACGCGACCGCGGCCTACGTGGCCGCGCTCGCTCGTCTGCTGCCGAACCGGCGCCTTGCGGTCGACGCAGGCACCGGCGATGGAGGGCTCCTCGACGTGCTCGCGCCCGCGTTCGAGCGCGTCGTCGCCGTCGATCGGTCGGAGGCGCAGCTCGATCGTGCCCGCGCTCGCGTGGCGGCGCGCGGCTACGAGAACGTGAAGCTGTTGAAGTCGGAGCTCGGCGCCGCGGAGCTGCGCGAGCACGTGGGCGAAGGTGCGGACGTCGTGTTCGCCTCGCGCCTCTTGCACCACGCGCCGCGTCCGGTCGATCTCGTCAAGCAGCTCGCCCGCCTCGCGCGTCCCGGCGCGGCGATCGTGGTCATCGACTACGAGCGCCATGACGACGAGTCGATGCGCGACGAGGCAGACCTCTGGCTCGGCTTCGAGCCGGCGGAGCTCGGCGGGTTCGCCGCCGCCGCGGGGCTCGAGGACATCGAGGTCGTTCGTCTCCCGTCCGCGTGGTGCGGGCGGGGAAGGGATGCGCATCTGCCGTGGCAGGTGCTGATCGCACGCTGCTCGTCGACGTCGTCGAAGGAGAGCAGTCCGTCTGTCGGTTCGAGAGGATCCAGCGTTCGCCGGACCCTAGTGAAAGAAGGAAAGGGAAAGTAAAGCCATGAGCACGAACTACAAGGTCGCGGACATCAAGCTCGCCGACTGGGGCCGCAAGGAGATCGAGATCGCCGAGAGCGAGATGCCTGGCCTCATGGCGATCCGCAAGGAGTACGGCCCGTCGCAGCCCCTCAAGGGCGCGCGCATCGCGGGCTGCCTCCACATGACGATCCAGACCGCGGTCCTCATCGAGACCCTCACGGCGCTCGGCGCCGAGGTCACCTGGACGAGCTGCAACATCTTCTCGACGCAGGACCACGCCGCCGCCGCGATCGCCGCGACGGGCGTGCCGGTCTTCGCCTGGAAGGGCGAGACCGAGGAGGAGTACAACGAGTGCATCGAGCTGCAGCTCAAGGCATTCAAGGGCGGCAAGGGCCCGAACATGATCCTCGATGACGGCGGCGATCTCACGATCATCGCCCACGAGAAGCACCCGGAGCTGTTCGAGGGACCGGACCCGATCCGCGGTCTCTCCGAGGAGACGACGACGGGCGTTCACCGCCTTTACGAGATGGCGAAGAAGGGCACGCTCAAGGTCCCCGCTATCAACGTCAACGACTCGGTCACCAAGTCGAAGTTCGACAACCTCTACGGCTGCCGTGAGTCGCTCGGCGACGGCCTCAAGCGCGCCACCGGCGTCATGTTCGCCGGCAAGACGGCGGTCGTCGCCGGCTACGGCGACGTCGGCAAGGGCTCGGCCCAGGCGCTCCGCGCGCTCGGCGCCCGCGTCCTCATCACCGAGATCGACCCCATCTGCGCGCTCCAGGCGGCGATGGAAGGCTACCAGGTCACGACGATGGAAGAGGCCGCTCCGCAGGCCGACATCATCGTCACCGCCACGGGCTGCGCGGGCATCGTTCGCCCCGAGCACATGAAGGCGATGAAGGATCAGTCGATCCTCTGCAACATCGGTCACTTCGACTGCGAGATCGACGTCGCCTGGCTCGAGAAGAACCCCGAGATCAAGGAAGTGAACATCAAGCCGCAGGTCGACCAGTTCGTCTTCCCGGACGGCAAGCGCATCACGCTCCTCGCGCGCGGCCGCCTCGTGAACCTCGGCTGCGCGAACGGCCACCCGTCGTTCGTCATGAGCTCGTCGTTCTCGAACCAGACCCTCGCGCAGATCGAGATCTGGCAGAACCCGGGCAAGTACGAGAAGAAGGTCTACACGCTGCCGAAGCACCTCGACGAGAAGGTCGCGGCCTTCCACCTCGGCAAGCTCGGCGTGAAGCTCACGAAGCTCACGAAGGAGCAGGCGGAGTACCTCGGCGTTCCGACCGAGGGGCCGTTCAAGCCCGAGCACTACCGCTACTGATCGCCTGACCGACTCGCATCGCCGGCGCGACGGGCCCAGCTCGCTGGACCGTCGGCGCGGGTGACGGTGGTCCCCGCCGGCGCCGCTCTCTCTCCCGAGGGCGGCGCCGTTTCACTTTCGGCGTGAGGTCGCCGCCCGCGCGTCGCGCGTCGGGGCGGTACGCGTCGGCGGACGAGCGTGCAGCCGCCGTCCGCTTCTGCCCGTTCGTCGGTCGACCGGCGCATGGGCCCGACGGCGTGGTATCCGTTCGTCATGCGTCTCCGAGGCCTGGTCTTCGAACGCTTCGTCACGTTCGAGCGGGCGGAGGTGAACCTCTGCGACGAGCGCGGCGTGCCGCTCGATGTCGTCCTCTTCGTCGGTGAGAGCGGCGCGGGGAAGAGCAGCTTGCTCCGCGGCGTCGCCGGCCTGCTCTCCGAGGCCGTCGGTGCGGGCGAGGAGCTCGGAGAGCACGACATCCGGCGCACCGCCGAGAGCGCGCGCTGCCGCGTCGTCATCGACGACGTCGTCGCCCCCTCCAGTCATGGCGCCCGCCCTCCCGAGAGTCGAGACGGCAGCGGGCGCGTCATCCTCACGCTCGAGAAGGAGCTCACGAAGGGGTCTTCGACGTCAGCGTCCGTGCCTCTCCGTGCCCTGCCGGCGGAGGCGTTCGACCGTTGGCGACGAGTCATCGAGCAGGAGCCCGCGCCGCGAGCGGCGTTCTCGATCGCGAGCGGGAGCGACGTGGCCGATGACGGCCCCGAGGACGACGCGACCGATCCTCGGCTCGACGACGGTCACGATCCGCTCATCGACTGGATCGCCGGCATCCGCCGCGGCGGCCCCGCCTGGGACTCTGCTGTGCGCGCCATCGATCGCGTCCTCTGGCCGTACGCGTTCAATCACATGACGACCGACGGTGAGCTCGTGTTCTCGAGCGCGGCCGGCCTGGCCTCGTCGAGCGAGCTGGGCGACGCGTTCGAGTCCGTTCTCGTCATGGTCCTCGAGCTGCTGCGCCTGACGACCGCTCGACCGAACGAAGAGCTGCTCTACGTGATCGACGACATCGACGCGCATCTCCATCCGCGATGGCAGTCGCGTCTCATCGGCGATCTCCGTCGCGCGTTCCCGCATGTGCAGCTCGTCGCGACGACGCGCTCGCCGTTCGTCGTCGCTTCGGTGGAGCCCTACCAGGTGTTCCGCCTCGAGACGCTCGGGGAGGTGTCCGGTGCCGGCCCCCGCGTGGTCCGGGTCTCCGATCGGATCCAGAAGGGCGCGACCGTCTCGCAGGTGATGGACCTCGCGTTCGGCGCGCCCGAGCTTCCCGGGCCCCGGTGGGCACATGCGCCGCCGCCCGCAGTTCGACATGAGGTCCTGGCTGCGCTGGACGACGATCTCACGCGAGGCGCCGTCGTCTACGTGCTCCCGGAGCCGGTGCATGTGAGGGACGTCCGCGACGCGTTCGGAGAGGCCGTCCTCCCGGGGGCGGAGGGCGGGACGGGGCACCTGTTCTTCATCGATCGCGAGCCGGGCATCGCGTGGGGCCACCCCTGCGAGTACGTGTTCCGCGCGCGCGACGGTAAGCTCGCGCGTCAGCGCGCGATCTGGCCGCCACCCAACCTCGAGCGCTTCGTCGTCGTCGGGCGCGGCTAGACCCGCGGCCGCGCGTCAAGCCGCGTACGAGGTCAGAGCGTGCGAGGGTGCTGTCGTTCGAGGTGGAGGTGCTCGCCGAGCACCTTCCGCATCGACGCGGTCTGCTCGACGTCCTTGGCACTCAGGTCGTCGTGTTCGGCGGGATCGCTCGAGAGGTCGAACAGCTCCTCGTAGCCGAGCTGGTAGTGGAGGATGTACTTCGTGCTGCCGCGGACGACGCCGACCTGAGCGTCGTTCACCGGGTTCGCTTCCATCAAGACCGACTCCGAGGGCTCGAAGCTCGCGCCGGTGACGACGGACATGACGTACGGCGCCATGTCGATGCCGCCTGCTGGGAGGTCTGCGGGAAGCCCTTTCTGGGGATCCGAGCCGGTGCGCCAGCTGAGGAAGGGGACCCTCACGACCTCCTCGTGGAGCGTGCGGCCATGCGTCGTGCCGCCGTGCTCGGAGAACTCCTCGCCGTGGTCGGCGGTGACGAACATGGCGAGCTCCCCTTCAGTGAAGAGCTCCTTCAACGACGACGTGAGACGGCCGATCGCTCGATCGGTGCGTTTCACCTCCTCGACGTACGCGTCGAGGCGGGAGGTCACCCAGCGTGAGCCCGGCACCCGGACGTACGGATCGTGCGTGTCGTAGTAGTGGACCCACAGGAAGGTCGGCTCTCCCGAATGCGCTGCCGTTTGGAGCTTGGCAAGCGCACGCGTCGTCACTTCCTCGGCCGTAGTGGCGCCCGCTTCCTGGGAGATCGGGACGAGCGAGTCGTCCGGATCGTCGAACGACGCTCGGAGCGCCGGATCGCGGAGGAGCGCCCGATGGGTCGCGATCGCGGCCGTCCGGTAGCCGCGCCGCTTCAACGCGGCGGGCAGGGTCACGAGCTCGCCGTCTCCGCGGAACGCCATGATCGCTGCGAGGCTGGCGACCGTGTGCGGAGCACGCGCGTGGGCGTGGGTCTGGAGGAGACCCTCGCGGCCGAGCTCGGTCAGTGACGGGCACGGGTCGACGAGCTCGGCGCGCTCGTAACGACCAAAGCCGCAACGAAAGGCATCGATCGTGACCAGTACGAGCATGCGCGGCGCATCGCCGGTCGCAACTTCGTCGTAGCGTCCGACGCTCGGCAGGTGTTCGGTCGTCGGCGACGTGGCTACCGGCGCGAGGTCCAGGCAGTCGCGACCGACCTTCGAGCGCGGGAATGCGGTCGAGTCATCGTCGTCGCAATCGCCGCCGCCGAGCAACGCGCTGTAGCCGTCGCCATCCCGATCGAGGAGGCCGCGCATGGCGACGAGCAGCGTGCGCCCTGCCGATGGGACCCTCATGAGGCCATCGAACGTGCCCCGGCGCGTCGCGACAAGCCCGCCCGCTAGCGCGAAGACGCAGGAAGCTGCACCGACCAAGCGAAACAGGGCGCGCACTCGGGTGCCGAAGAGCGGCGCGCCGCAGACGATCCGTGCTGCGCACGCGAACCCGACGAGCGCGAGGAGGATCGCGGCGGTATGTGCCGATGGGAATGAGAAAGGGAAGCAAACGGCGTCGCCGATGAGGACGGCGACACCGACGAGGACGGCTGTCGTGACGAGCGCCTCCCTCCAACGTCGCTCGAAGGCGGCTCTGATCCGGGGGCCCCGCGACCAGCGCCGGCAACCGGCGAACGCGAGGAGCCCGAGCACGCAGGAGGCGGCGCATCCGGCCAACGTGCGCGGCTCGGTTGGGAAGTCGACGAGGAGCACGTTCGAGAGACACACGCCGACGGCCAGCACCGTCGAACCGACGACGGCGGCGAGGACGAACGACGCCATCGCCGGCCCGTGTCGCCGGCCCGTGTTGCCGTACGCACGCGCGCCAATCGAGATGAGGGCGCCGATCCCGAGCGACGGAACGAACGCGACGGGCGCCGCGAGAAGGAGAGCGGCGCTACCGTCGACACCGACAAGAAATGCCTGCGTGAGAACGAAGGCCAGGACAGTCAGACCGGCCGAGGCGATGGTTGCCCGCGCGAGAGTCAACCCCGCGCCGAACCGGGAGACGTGGACGGGCGCAGCCGTGTCTGCGGTCGACTGAGTCATTCGTACAGGTTCAATGCATCATCCTGGCGGCCGTGTCCGGAATCGCTGTGTCCTCAGAATGGACGACCAGTGACGGACACGAGGCATAGCAAGGCTTCCGCGAACCGCGAAGCAGATGCTTGCAGGTCCACTGAGCGCGTCCCCGCAGAGCGGGTCGAGACTACGGCCCGGCAAGTGCCGAGGTCGGTAAGCTCAGCCGCGCGCGTCCTTCTGGGCGGCCGCGGCGAGGTCCTTGGCCCACTTGCGGAGGCGATCCTCGTTCGGACCTTCGAGCATGATGCGGAGCTTCGGCTCGGTGCCGCTCCAGCGGATGAGGACGCGGCCTTCCTGACCGAGGGCGTCCTTGACCTTCCCGGTCGCCGTCGCGAGCTGCTTCATCTTCTCGAGCGGCTGGCGCTTCGGGAGCGTCACGTTCTCGAGCACCTGCGGGACGCGCTCCATCGCTTCCTTGGCGAGCTCCGAGAGCGGGCGGCCGGTGCGCACCATGATGGCGAGCACCTGGAGCGCAGCGACGATGCCGTCACCGGTCGACGCGTGCTCGAGGAAGATGAGGTGGCCGGACTGCTCGCCGCCGAGGTTGTAGCCGTGCTTGCGCATCGCCTCGACGACGTAGCGGTCGCCGACCTGCGTCCGGACGAGGGTGCCGCCTCGGCTATGCATCGCGCGCTCGAGTCCGAGGTTGCTCATCACGGTGGCGACGAGCGTGCGCTTGGCGAGCTGTCCGTCGTCCAGCATGCGCGTCGCGCACATCGCCATGACGACGTCGCCGTCGACGATCTGGCCCTTCTCGTCGATGACGATCAGGCGGTCGGCGTCACCGTCGAGCGCGATGCCGATCTGCGCGCCCTGCTTGACGACCTCTGCGCGGACCTTGTCCGGATGGAGCGCGCCTGCGTCCTTGTTGATGTTCACGCCGTTGGGCTTCACCCCGATCGACGTGACGTTCGCGCCGAGCTCGGCGAACACGAGCGGTGCCACCTTGTAGGCGGCGCCGTGCGCTCCGTCGACGACGATGCGGACGCCGTCGAGTGTGAGACCGCGGGGGAACGTCGCCTTCGCGAAGACCACGTAGCGGCCGCCGGCGTCGTCGAGGCGTGACGCCTTGCCGATTCCCGGCCCGGTCGGGCGGAGGCCGAGCAGAGCGTCGTTCGACATCAGCTGCTCGATCTCGGCCTCCATCGCGTCCGCCAGCTTGAAGCCGTCCGCGCCGAAGATCTTGATGCCGTTGTCCTGGTACGGATTGTGGCTCGCGCTGATGACGATGCCGGCGTCCGCGCGCATGCTCACCGTGAGCTGCGCCACCGCGGGCGTGGGGATCGGTCCGCACAGGATGACGCGTGCTCCCATCGAGCAGATGCCCGCGGCGATCGCTTGTTCGATCATGTAGCCCGACAGACGCGTGTCCTTGCCGATGAGGATCCGAGGCACGTGCGCCTTCGGCGTGTTCCGGCCGGCGACGTGGGCGACCGCCTTGCCGAGACCGAGCGCGAGCTCCGGCGTGATCGGCCATTCGTTGGCCGTCCCGCGGATGCCGTCGGTCCCGAACAGCTGGCGGACCGGCGCCGGCGCAGCGGCTGCCGCCTTCGTCGCGGCCGCACCGTTCTTGGCGGCGGCGCCGTTCTTGGCCGGAGCGCCGTTCTTGGCGGCGGCGCCGTTCGGCTTCGCGTGCGATCCGTCGCTGGTTTCGGGAGGCGCCTTGGGACCGCGGTTGTTCTTCGTGCCGGAACGCGTGTTCTTCGTGCTGGTCGCGTCTGCCATCGCTGTCTCTTCCAATTATCGCTTGCTTGCTAGTCGCGAAAGTTCACGAACGAGAGCTCGACGTCGAGGTCCATTCCACGCACGAGCGCGATGGCCTTCTGGAGGTCGTCCTTGTTCTTGCCGGTCACCCGAACCTGGGCATCCTGGATGGAGGCCTGGACCTTGACCTTGGCCTCCTTGAGCCCGAGCACGATCTTCCGGGCGGGCTCTCCCTCGATGCCTTCCTTGACCTTGGCGAGGATGCGCGACCCGCCCTTGCCGGTGGGTTGCGGGTCCTGCAGGTCGAGGAACTTGAGGCTGACCTTCCGCTTGATGAGCTTCTCCTGGAGCACCACGAGCCCGGCCTTGGCGCGGTCCTCGCTCGACGAGCGGACCAAGAGCCCCTCCGCGGTCTTCTCGATCTCGGTGTTCGTGTCTTTGAAGTCGTAGCGCTGAGCGAGCTCCTTCTGGGCTTGCCCGAGGGCGTTGTCGACCTCGTGCCAGGGGACCTTCGAGACGATATCGAAGCTCGGCATGACCGCTTCCTTTCGCGAGACCTGGAGACCGCCGCCGGGCTCTTGTGGTGTGGGCGTGTTGTCGGGTTGCCCGGTGGCGGCGGAAAAGGACTGGGGAGGATACACCAAGAAACCGGCCCTTGTGCTAAGTCGGCTCACTATGAGCGACTGGCCCGACAAGAAGCCCGGCGGCCTCGATGCGAGCGAAAAGACCAGCTTTGGCAAGGGCGTCTTCCGCAAGTGCGACGGCTGCGGCGAGACGATGCCGGCGGAGGCCCTCGAGCAGAACTTCGAGGTGTGCCCGCACTGCGGCCAGCATCACAAGCTCGTTGCGGAGCGATGGCGCGAGCTGCTCCTCGACGACGGCAAGCTCGAGGACTGGGACGGCCAGCTGGAGCCCGCCGATCCGCTCGGCTTCACCGACGGCAAGCCCTATCCGGACCGCGTAGCCGCGTCGCAGAAGTCCACCCGCGCGAAGGAGGCGATCGAGATCGGCAAGGCGCGCCTCGACGGTATCCCGATCGCGTACGGTGCGTTCGTCTTCCGCTTCATGGGCGGCTCGATGGGATCGGTCGTCGGGGAGAAGATCGCGCGCCTCTTCGAGCGCGGCGCTTCGCTGCGGCTGCCCGTGGTGCTCCTCCAGGCCTCCGGTGGCGCGCGCATGCAGGAGGGCATCCTGAGCCTCATGCAGATGGCCAAGACCGTCGCAGCGCGCGAGCGGCTCCGCGATGCGGGCGTCCCGTTCGTCAGCGTGCTGCTCAACCCGACGACGGGCGGCGTCGCGGCGAGCTTCTCCTTCCTCGGCGACGTGAACATCGCCGAGCCGAAGGCCCTCATCGGCTTCGCCGGTCCGCGCGTCATCGAGACGACGATCCGCCAGAAGCTCCCCGAAGGCTTCCAGCGGAGCGAGTTCCTCCTCGAGCACGGCATGATCGACCGGATCACGAGCCGCCTCGAGATGCGCCGCGAGCTCAGCCTCCTCATCAGCCATCTCCAGCGCGACGCGCGCGAGCCACGCGTCGCGTCGGCTTGAGCTCCAGCGGCAACGACGGAACGAGCGCCGGCCCGGTCGAGCGCAGGCTCGCATCGGCCCTCGCGGCGCTCTATGCGCGCGTGCCGCTCGGCATGCGTCTCGGTCTCGATCCGATGCGCGACGCGTGCGTGCGTGCCGGACACCCTGAGCGCGCGTTCGACGTCGTCCATGTCGGCGGGACGAACGGGAAGGGATCGACCTCGGCGATGGTCGAGGCGATGGCTCGGGCCGGTGGAGCTCGGACGGGCCTCTACACGTCGCCGCATCTCGTCCGGTTCGCCGAGCGAATCCGGATCGACGGCGAGCCGCTCTCGGACGAGGCGTTGACCTCGGTCCTGGAGGAGGCGCTTCGTGTGGGCAGCGACCTCTCGTTCTTCGAGACGGCGACGCTCGCCGCGCTCCTCGCGTTCCGGCAAGCGAAGGTGGACCTCGCCGTCCTCGAGGTCGGCATCGGCGGACGCCTCGACGCGACGAACATCATTGCCTCGCCGCGGTGCACGGCCCTCACGGGCGTCGCGCTCGATCATCAGGACAAGCTCGGCGACACGCTCGACGCGATCGCGCGTGAGAAGGCGGCGATCGCGAAGCCCGGCGTGCCCATGGTGCTCGGCGTGTTGCCAGACGAGGCGCGAGCGGCGGCGATCGAGATCGCGACCGCGGCGGGCGCGCGGGTGGTGGACGCGCTTCCGCTCCCGCCCGACACGAGCGTCGGCCTCACGGGCGAGCATCAGCGCGAGAACGCGCGCGTCGCGTGGACCATCGGCGCAGAGCTCGGGCTCTCCGAGAGCGCGCGGGCGCGCGGCCTGTCCGTCGCGCGGTGGCCAGGTCGGCTCGAGCGGATCGACGTGGAGGAAGGGGACCTGGCCGGGACATGGCTCCTCGACGGCGCGCACAACCCGGACGGCGCGCGGGCGCTCACGCGAGCGCTTGCGAACGAAGACGTCGGAGCCGTCGTGTTCGGCGCGCTCGAGGACAAGGCGTGGCGTGAGATGCTCGCTGTCGTGGCGACGATCGACGCGACGCGGTTCTACGCAGCGCCCGCCGGGAGGGCGCCGGCGGATCCGGAGGTGCTCCGCGAGCTCGCCGGTGGAACGCCTGCAGCTACGCTCCACGACGCCCTCCGGCTCGCGCGCAGCGCAGCGGGGCGGCGCCTCGTGGTCGTCTGCGGCTCGCTCTATCTCGTGGGCGAAGCGCGGGCGAAGCTCCTTCGCCTCCGGCCCGATCCGATCGTCGCCCTCTGATGGTCGTTGCGGTCAACTGACCGCAACGTGCATCAGTTGACCCGACAGGAGGGGAATGTAGGATCCTCCACACCGGCCGGGCGGTTCGACTCTGCGGATCCGCACGCGTTCCGACCTAGGACCTGACGTGACCAGACGAGACGAGTTGGCTGTCGTGGCTGATGGGCTCGGGGGGCTCCGATGATGTGGCGGCGCAGGCTGTTCTTCCTGTCGTTCACGCTTCTCCTCGGGAGCTCGGCGTGTCACGCGATTCTCGGCCTGGATGAACCGGTCGTCGCTGACGCCGGCCCGGACGCCGACGCGGGCGACGAGAGGGCGCCTGCGGAAGGCGATGGCTCGGCGGAGGCGGATGTCGGCCCGGTCGGTGACGGCTCGAACGACGTAGCGGTCGTGGATGCCGGCTGTTGGGCGGACGTCGTGCTCGTGGACAACACCTGGGAGGATCTTCTCAACACGCCGGTTCCCCAGCCCGCGACGGCGACGGGCGTCTCGAACCGGGCCTCGTACGACGCGTCGGTGCCGGGCGAGGTCTACGACAACGTCACGAAGCTGACGTGGCTGCTCGAGCCGGATGGCGGGACGTCACCCTCGGGCACGCGAGCGGATGCCATCGCTGCCTGCGCGTCGCGCGGCGCGCGGCTCCCCACACGGATGGAGCTGATCACGATCCAGAACTGGTATCCCGTCGACGACGCGACGGCGGGAGCGGACCAGGCGGTCTTCCCGGACACGGTCGAGGCCTACTACTGGTCAACGACACCGACGTCTTCGAACGTCAAGTGGGGGTGGGGCGTGGCGTTCTACACGGGCGGCGCCGGCACGAACTTGGGCTTCGACACAGCGGCTTCTCTCCTCCGCTATCGTTGCGTGCGTGGCCCAGCACCGTCGCGGCCGACGCATCGCTACGAGATCAGCCAGGCCTGCAACATCGTCCGCGACAACGGCACGCGACTCGAGTGGGAGCGCGGCCGCGGGAAGTCGGGGAAGTACATCCAGGCGGAGGCCTACTGTCAGTCCCTGCCGCCCGCGGGACGGAACGAGTGGCGTGTCCCGACGTACTCGGAGCTCTCGTCGCTCCTCTACACGAAGCGCGAGAACCCTGCGATCGACACGCTGGCGTTCGAGACGGAGCAGGGGAACTACTGGACGTCGACGTTGCCCAATCGCGCCCCCAACCACCGCGTCGTGGTGCCGTTCTCGACCGGTTCGACGACCGACATCCGCAATGACGACGTCCCAGACCTGTGGGCCCGCTGCGTTCGCACGATGGACTGAGGCTGCGCCCGAGACCGGGCGATCCCGACGGCGTTCAGCCGCGGGCGAGCCGTGCGAGCGCCTCACCCTCCATCCGCACCGTGAGCCACTCGCGCTGGATGCTTGCACCGAGTTTCTCGTAGAACGCGATCGCCGGCTCGTTCCAGTCGAGCACCTGCCAGACGAAGCGCGCGCAGCCGCGCTCGAGCGCCTTCTGCGCGAGGGCGCGCATCAGCGCTAGGCCGGCGCCATATCCGCGATCCGCCGGACGGACGAAGATGTCCTCGAGATAGAGGCACTGACGCCCGCGCCACGTCGAGTAGGTGAAGAAGTAGAAGGCGAAGCCGATCGCCTCTCCGTCGCGTTCGGCGAGGAGCACCTCGAACGCCGGTGAGGGGCCGAAGCCGTCGCGGAGGAGATCGGCCTCCGTGGCGACCACCGCGTCGGGCTCGCGCTCGTACGTCGCGAGGTCGCGGATGAGCGAGAGGATCACGGACACGTCGTTCGGCGTCGCGTGGCGGATAGCGATGGTCATAGCGGTAGCTCCTCGTCACGGTCGAGGCAGCGAACCACGCCTGGATCGACCTCGCGGTAGCGCCAGCCGGACTCCGGACAGCGCATGATGCCGGCGGCATCCGGGCGGGGGAGGCGATGACCGTGCCGACTCATCCAACCTCGCGCTTTTGCCGGGACGCCGACCATGAAGGCGTAATCGGGCACCGTGCCCTTCGTCACGACCGCCCCCGCAGCGATGAACGCGTAGCGCCCGATCGTCGTGCCGCAGACGATCGTGGCGTTGGCGCCGATCGTCGCGCCGCGGCCGACTTTGGTCTTTGCGTACTGCCCGCGGCGGCTCACCTGCGAGCGCGGGTTGGCCACGTTCGTGAATACACACGATGGGCCGCAGAAGACGTCGTCGTCGAGCTCGACGCCTTCGTAGACGGAGACGTTGTTCTGGATCTTGACGTTGTCGCCGATGCGCACGCCCGGCGCGACGAACACGTTCTGCCCGAGTGTGCAGCCCGCACCGATGCGCGCGCCGTTCGAGACGTGGCAGAAGTGCCAGACCTTCGTGCCTGCTCCGATCGAGACGTCATCGTCGATGACCGCGGTGGGGTGAATCATCGGATCACCGGAGGAGGGGATGGACGAGATCGCCACGTCGATCGACCGCTGCTTGCCGAATGCGATGAGCCAGCTCGATCGATGCCCGCGCGTCGTCGATGCTGAAGCCATCACCGGCGAGGGTACGCTCGTAGACGCGGGTGTGGAGGTGCTCGAAGCCCGTGGAGAACTCGAACTCCGTACCGTCGATCGCGATCGAGCGGAACGTGCGGCGTCCGCTTGCTCTGATCGGTGCAGGGAGGTCCTTTTCCTCGACGGAGAGGAACCACGCCACTCGGGCTCGCTCGAGCTCGAGCACGCCAGCCATTCGGCGCGGCTCGGCCAGGTGGACCGGATGAGCGACCGGGCGGCCGAAGAGCCAGACCAGCAGGTCGAACATGTGGACGCCGATGTTGGTCGCGATCCCGCCGGACTTCTCGATGTTCCCCTTCCACGAGACGTCGTACCAGCGCCCGCGTGGCGTGACGTACGTCAGAACGACGTTGTGCCGGCCAGGCCCCTCACGACGTAGCTGTTCGCGAAGCGCCACGAGCCGTTCATGCATCCGGAGCTGGAGTACCGTCCAGACGCGATGGCCGGTCTCGTGCTCGAGCTCCTTCAGGGCGTCGAGGTTCCACGGATTGATGACGAGCGGCTTCTCGCAGATCACGTCCGCCTTCAAGCGCAGCCCCAGTCGGCAGTGAGCGTCGTGAAGGTGGTTCGGCGCGCAGACCGTGAGCCAGCGGACCCGACGCTCCTCGGGGCCGTGTCGCAGCTTCTCGAGGTAGCGATCGAACCGCTCCGCCTCGGTGAAGAACGGCACGTCGAGGTCGAACTCATCGAGCACCCCAACGGAGTCGTTGGGATCGGTGGCCGCCACCAAACGTGAGCCGGTGTCCCGAATTGCCCTCAGGTGTCGCGGGGCAACGACGCCGCCGACTCCCGTGATCGCGAAGTTGATCGGCGAAGAGGCCATGAGTTGATTGGGGCCGCGGGGGCGAGCGAAGCTAGCGGGAGAGAGTCCGAAAGAGGCCGACCTGATGCTCGCTTGGGGCGGATCTGAGGGGGACTCGAACTCGATGAGGTTGTCGCCGTCGAAGGCTTGGGAACACGGTCGTCTTGCCCGCAGGCGCGAACGGCCGATGCTCTGACTATATCGCACCGGATCTCCGGAGCCGCTACGAAGCGGTCACGCGTGGAGAAAGTCGGGGCGGTACTCGTCTAGATGAGTCTTCATCCACTCGAGCGTGCGAGTGATGCCCTCGTCGATGCCGACGAGCGGCGACCAGCCCAGCACTTCCTTCGCACGCGACGGGTCAGATTCGAGGACGAGGACCTCGCTCGCGTCCGGCCGGAGCCGGCGTGGATCGACCTTCACCTTTGCGTCGACGCCGAGTGCCCTGCAAGCCGCGTCGAAAATCTCACCTACGGACACGACCTGGCCGGTGCCGAGTTGGATCGTCTGTCCGTCGACGCCCGGCGTGGTCGCCGCGCGGATGAAACCCTCGACCGTGTCGCTCACGTAGGTGAGGTCACGCTTGGTGTCGATGCGACCTAGCTCGATCTCTCGCCGGCCCGCAAGGAGCTGCGAGCAGATCGTCGGCAAGACTGCGCGTGCAGACTGGCGGGGCCCGAAGGTGTTGAACGGACGGAGCACCGTGACGGGGACGTCGAAGCTCCGATGGTACGAGAGGGCGAGCTGATCGGCTGCGACCTTCGTGGCGGCGTACGGTGACTGCGCATTGAGAGGATGCGTCTCGCGGATTGGAACGTGCTCCGGAGTGCCGTAGACCTCGCTCGTCGACGTGTGGACGACACGACGGACGTTGCCACGCCGCGCGGCCTCGAGCACGTTCATCGTGCCGACAACGTTCGTCTGCACGAACGACTCGGGCGCAACGTACGAATAGGGAATCGCGATCAGCGCTGCGAGGTGGAACACCACGTCGGCGCCTGAGCAGACGGTCTCAACGAAGCGTGCGTCGCGGATATCTCCAAGACGGACGTCGAGTTCGCGCTGAGTGTCGCGAGGCGCCTGGTCGAGCCAGCCCCAAGAACCCTGGGAGTTGTAGAGGCACAGTGCACGTACCCGGCACCCTTCGGCGACGAGTCGCTCGGTGAGATGGCTTCCGATGAAGCCGTCGGCTCCAGTGACTACAACTGTGCGGCCCGTAAGACTTGCTGTGGTCACGTTCCCTCGCGCGCGTGCTTCAGGTGTTCGCGCTGCCCTACGTCGATCCAGTCTTCCTCGATTTCGAAGGCGCGAACCTCTTCGTCGCGACGGAGGCAGGATTCGAGGAGCGCGGGCAGCGTGTACTCTTCGTTCGCGGGCACATAGTCGAGCGTGTGCGGCGAAAGCACATAGATGCCAGCGTTGATGATGCGGCTGAGCCGCGGTTTCTCGTCGAACCTGACGACCTTGGTGCCGTCGAGATCGACGCAGCCGAAGGGCACCGAGTGGAAGTACGGACGCACGGCGAGCGTCGCGGCCTGGCCAGTGCTCTCGTGGAAGTCGATCATCGCGCCGAGGTTCGCTTGGGTGACGAGGTCGCCGTTGACGACCATGAGCGCATGGCTTGGCTTCTCGGGCAGCAGTCCGAGTGCGCCACCAGTGCCGAGCGGGCGCTCCTCTTTGAGGTAGTCGATGCGGCAGCCGAAGCGTGAGCCGTCCCCGAAGTGCTCCTCGATGATGTGACCGAGGTAGTTCACCGAGAGGAAGATCCGCTGCACGCCGAACCCGACGAGGTGCAAGACGAGTCGCTCGAGGATCGGGCGACCAGCAACCCGCACCATCGGCTTTGGGAGCTGGTCCGTGATCGAGCCGAGCCGCGAGCCGCGCCCTCCAGCCATCACCACCGCCCAGTTGGGGCGGCGCTCGATGCCGAGCACGTCATGAAGCTGGTGGAGCCCGCGGAGGATGCCGCGTTCGTCGATGATGGGCACGGCATCGAGGTGCCGTGCGTGCATGAGATCGAGAACTTCTGCGCGGCTCACGAGGGGCGCTACGCAGGTGAAGTTCCGGTTGAGCAGGGACAGCATAGGAGCATCGAGGGGGATCCCCGCGAGCAGGGCGCGGCGCGCGTCTCCGTCGGTCATGATCCCGACGACCCGAGCGCCCTCGTCCGTCGCAACGGCAGCACGCATGCCGCCGCGCTCAATTGCATGGAGTACGTCGCGCAGTGTGCCCGTCGCGGAAACTTGCCAGCCGAACTCGACCGCAGCGTGCCGCACGTTCACCCTTCCCAGACGACGTGCCGGAGCTTCCAAGAATCGCCGTCGCGCTTCCAGAGGTGTGGCGATCGGAACTCGTCGGCGAGCGCGAGGAACCCCTCGCGTGTCATCGTCGGGTGCTTGAAGGCCTGGTACGCCTTGGGCATCTCACGCTCGGTGATGCTGAGGTAGCGGAAGATCTCGTCCGCGAAGCGCTCGGGGAACTCGCCGTCGAAGCGCTTCACGAGCGCGACGCCTTCGTCACGCGTGATGTCGCCGGAGCGAATCTCCTGCGCTGCGTCGTACGTGGCGCGACCGATGCCGAACTTGATCCAGGTCGTCCAGTAATGGAAGTCGTCGATGCGGTCGTCGATCGAGTTGTACTTGCTGTACGTACCGGGCGTCCGCTCCGGCGAGGCCTGGAAGCCGCCGTTCTCGACAGCGTAGTAGTAGCATGCCTGCGGGTGCCACTTGAGGTAGTACCCCAGGTAGTGGACCTCGACTTTCAGGTCCGTCAGCTTCTCGGGATTCGCGGGTAGATACGGCTCGAGATCGACGTCATCGAGACCGTACTTCCCCTTCAGATCGGCCATGGACGCGCCGCCGAGGAACACCTGCTCGGGATCCCCGAGCGCGTAGTACTTGTAGTCGCGCGTTGCCTGGCTGAAATCCTTGATCTTGTTGCCGTACTCCGCCTCGTTCTCACCGTAGAAGACGAGAGGGATGTCGAACAGGAGGGCCATCTTCGGTGCGAGATTCTTCTGCCCGAGGATGAACGGCTGGAACGGGTGGAACAGGTTCTGGACCGCAAGACGAGTGAGCAGGCGGTGGACCCGCCCGTTGGGCGTCATCAGATAGTTGTCGAACCCCGCCTGAAGCCACGCCTGATGATTTTTCCAGCCCCACTCCGTGTAGATGTGCGGTGCCCACGTGACGGTGAGCGGATGCATCCCGTACTCGTACTTCAGCTTGTGCGCCGCGAAGAAGCTGTCCTTCCCGCCTGACCCCGGAACGAGGCAGTCGTACTTGCCGTCGTTGCGCCGGTAGCGATCGCAAAGCTCACGAAGCTGCTTGTCGCGATCCGCCCAGTCGATCTGCTTCTTCTTCTCCGCGATTCGGCAAGCGTCGCAGATACCGTTGGCGTCGAACGCCAACGTCTCCTTCTTCGTATCGCGCGTGTGTTGGAACTCGACGGCCGAGTTCGGACGCTGGTTCGACATCACGCACGCGCGGCAGAAGGCGACCTGCTTCGGGAGGCCGTAGAACGCTTCGAGACTCTCGGACATCGTGGGGCTCCCTGATCGGAGGGGCTGCAGAAGGGGCCCAGTTAATAGCGCGGGGGCCCGGTTCCGGTCCATCGGAGTCTTGGTAGCCCCGAGCCTCGCCATGGTTCATCCGTAGGCGATCTCGCTACCGCCCAGGTCGAGCTGCGCGCGGCCGCTGGGGCTGTTCGGGAGCCAACAATGACGTGGTCACCGAAGCTGCCGCCTCCGCCTCGCCTCCCACTCCAACTGACGAGTGCTCTAGCCGCGGGAGAGCGGCCGTGCCGGTACGCCGACCACCGTCGCGCCGTCCGGCACATCACGCACAACCACGGCTCCCATGCCGATCATCACCCGCGCGCCCACGCGGATGTGATCGCGGACGTGCGCTCCGAGGCCAACGTGGCTCCCGGCTCCAATCGCCGCTCCTCCGCCGACTACAGCGCCCGGCCCGACGTGTACCCAGTCGTCGAGCTCGACGTCGTGCTCGACGATGGCTCCGCTGTTGACGATCACGTGTGCCCCGACGCGGGCTCCCGTGTTGACGACCGCGCGCGCAAGGATGACCGCTCCGGGCGCCACCGATGCCGTCGCGGACACGGAGGCGTCTCGGTGTGTCACCGACGCGAAGGTTCGGCCCGCGTAGGTGTGGACGATGCGTGCCCGGGCGCTCGCGCCGAGCTGGCCGATGCCGAGGACGAAGGCAGCGTCCCGGTAGGTGGAGTTGCACGCCTCGTCGTCGCCGAGCCAAGAGATGCCGAAACGTCGGTCCGTTTCTTCGATAGGGCGTACGTCAGCATATCCGATGACGCGCCACTCCTCCGGTCGCGAGCGCGCAGCATCGAGCACGACCCGGGCGTGCTCCCCACCGCCGACAACGATCAGGTCACGCGGCATTCGGCTTCCCGGTCGGAGTCCAACGCTTGATCGGCGGTCGCGGCGGAGTCCACGACGCGAGGATGGATAGAATCCGCTCCGCGGCATGACCATCGCCGAACGCGCTGCGGGATGCGTCTCCGATGCTGAGGCGGAAGCTCGGGTCGAGCGCGCAGCGGAGCGCCTTCGTCACCTCGGTACCTTCCGGCTCGACATCGATGACGTTTGGCGCGCGGAGGCGGCCCTTCTGTCGCGAACCGACGTTCACTGCCGGCAGTGCCACGGCGGGTGCCTCGACGATCGCGCTCGAGCTGTTGCCCAGCATCGCGTCGGCGCTCTTCATGAGCGCCCAGTAGAATCGCTCGCCGAGCGATTCGACCGCAACGCGTCCCGGCTTCTGCGCGGCCTCTTCGAGCGCCGTGCGGATGACGCGAGCTCCGGGATCATTGTTCGGCAGGGTGATCACGTACGTTGCGTCGCACGCATCCATCGCGGCGCAGACGCTCGCGACCTCGGTGGCGGGATCAGCCCCGAGTGTTGACGGGTGCAGCGTCACGATCACGATCGGGCCGGCAAGCGGAATCCCGATGCGCTTCTCGAGCTCGGTGTGCGTGGGGAGGTCGTCTCGGTATAGGTTGTCGAGGCCAGGTGCGCCCACGACGTGTACGGCCGCCGGATCTTCTCCCATCGTGATGACGCGGCGCCCGTACTCCGCGTGGCTCACCAGATGGAGATGCGCGAGCTTGGTGATCGCATGCCGGATCGCGTTGTCGAAGGCGCCTTCGGTCTCCTCTCCGCCGTGAAGATGTACGAGCGGGACGCGCGCGACCGTGGCGGCGAGCGCCGCGGACATCGTCTCGAAGCGATCGCCCGCGACCATGAGCGCGTCGATGTGGAGGCGCTCGAGCACGTCACCGATCATCGACGTCGCGGCGCCTGATTGTTGGTGAACCGAATGGTGTCCGAGCGCGAGCCAGTCGATGCGCTCATCGGGAGGCAGCCCATCGGACGCCATCGCGGCAGCGCTCGCGCCGTGCGCCGCGGAGAGTGCCATTCCACCTGCGAGGATCGTGAGATCGAGCCCTGCCGTTGTCCTCGCGAGCTTGCACGTGCTTCGCAGGATCCCCCAGTCTTGCCGGCCAGTCGTGAGCACCCCGAGTCGGAGCAAGGTTCCCGTCGTCATCAGGTCGTCAGGAATTTCTGGACGATCTGCAGCCCGACCGGCCCGCTCTTCTCGGGGTGGAACTGGAAGCCGAACACGTTATCGCGGCGCACGCCCGCACAAATACGAACGCTCCCGTACGAAGCATCGGCGAGACGGTCGGCGTCGTTCGATGGCACGGCGTTGTAGGAGTGGACGAAGTAGACCATCGGCCGGTCGCTCTCTAGATCGCGCAGGGGAGTTCCTTCCCACGTCGTCCCTCTCGGAGGCGCGATCGCACTCCAGCCGACGTGCGGCACCTTCACACCGTCGTCCGGGATCTTCTCGACCGTGCCGGGGATGACACCGAGCCCGGCGTGACGGCCGAACTCGGTGCTCTCCGTGAGCAGGAGCTGCATGCCGACGCAGATCCCGAGGAATGGGCGTCCGGTCTTGATGTGGTCCTTCACTGCCTCGACGAGCGCGCGCGTCGAGAGCTCGCGCATCGCGTCGGCGAACGCTCCCACACCCGGGAGCACAAGGCGCGCCGCGTTTCGAACCGTCTCCGGGTCGGATGAGATCTCGACCTCCGCCCCAGCGCGATGGAAGGCATTCCGCACGCTGTGGAGGTTTCCAACACCGTAGTCGACGACAACGACTCGCGGACTCATGGGCGCACCTCGAGACCGCGCTCGCGCAGCCCCTCCTTGATCGTCGAGATCGTTTCGGTCTTGTAATGGAGGATGCTTGCGAGTGCGACAGCGTCGACTCCACAGCGAAAGGCGGCCTCGATGTCGGCGATGCTTCCGGGACCTCCCGACGCGACGAGCGGAACGCGAACGCGGGGAGCGACGGCCGCGATGAGGTCCGCGTCAAAACCCTTGCGCGTACCCTCCTTGTCGACGCTCGTGATGAGCACCTCACCGGCGCCTAGGTCACAGCCTCGCTTCACCCATTCGATGGCGTCGAGGCCGGTGCGTTCGCGGCCATTGTCGGTGTAGGCTTCCCAGCCTGCCCCCTGCCGCTTGGCCTCGACCGAGAGAACGATGCACTGCGAGCCGAAGATGCGCGCAGCCTCTTCGATCAGTCCCGGTCGCCGGACGGCAGCTGTGTTGATCGCGACCTTGTCGGCACCGGCACGGAGCAGCCGGTAGATGTCGTCGACCTTGCGAACCCCACCGCCGACAGTGAGCGGAATGAAAATGTGCTTCGCGGTAGCCGAGACGAGCTCCTCGAGGCTGTTGCGCTCGTAAAGGCTCGCGACGACGTCCATGTAGATGAGCTCGTCCGCGCCTTGCTCGTAGTAGCGGACGGCGTGTTCGGCAGGGTCGCCGATCTTGCGGAAACCCTCGAGCTGGATGCCTTTGACGAGGCCCTGTGGGGCCTTGATGTCGAGCCGCGGAATGATCCGACATGCGACGCCGCTACGGCGGCTGCCATCGAGCTGCATCGACCCGGGGCCAGGGACGGCTTGTGCGAGGCTCATCGGTATGAACTCGGTCTGCTCTCTAGCCGGCTACCGCGCCGGCGTCGACTAGAGCGAGTAAGATGCGCGCATGGCAGGAACCCTGAAGTCGACCTACATCATTGCGGAGGCAGGGGTAAACCACAACGGCTCCGCCGAGCTCGCTGCCCGGCTGATCGATGCCGCCGCCGAGGCTGGTGCGGACGCCGTGAAGTTCCAGACGTTCAAGGCAGAGCGTCTCGTGAGTCGGCGAGCCCAGAAGGCCGAGTACCAGAAGCGGACGACGGGCGAAGGCGAGTCGCAGATGGAGATGCTACGCCGGCTAGAGCTCGGTGACGACGTGTTCGGCAAGCTCGCCGCCCGCGCCGAAGAACGTGGCGTGGAGTTTCTCTCGACGCCCTTCGACGTCGAAAGCCTGACGATGCTCGTTGGCCTCGGCGTGCGTCGTATGAAGCTGGGGTCGGGGGACGTCACGAACGCTCCGCTGCTTCGCGCGGTCGGTTTGACCGGCCTTCCTGTGATCCTCTCGACCGGAATGTGCTTGCTCGCCGATGTGGAAGGCGCGCTAGGGGTGCTCGCATCTGCGTATCTCGAGCAACGAGGCGAGGGGAGACGCTTGCCGTTCGACGCGCTGACGAGCCCGGAGGGGCAGGCCCTTGTCGAGGCAAATGTCACCCTGCTCCACTGCACGACCGAATACCCCGCACCTCTCGACCAGGTGAATCTCCGTGCAATGGACACGCTGAGGCAGGCGTTTGGTGTCAGCGTCGGCTATTCCGATCACACCGAAGGGGCGTCGATCCCGATTGCTGCGGTTGCCCTCGGGGCGAGCGTCATCGAGAAGCACTTCACCCTCGACCGATCCATGGAGGGACCGGATCATCGTGCGTCGATCGAGCCGGTGGAGCTCGCGGCGATGGTGCGTGGCATTCGCGCCGTCGAGACTGCGCTTGGTCGCTCGATCAAGCGGCCCGGCCCCGCCGAGATCGCGAATCGTCCGATCGCACGGAGAAGTGTCGTCGCCGCCGTGCGGATCGCCCAGGGGCAAACGATCTCCCTCGACATGCTCGCCACGAAGCGTCCAGGAGCGGGGATCTCGCCGATGTTGATCGACGAGCTCGTCGGTCGGCCAGCCAGCCGCGACTACGAGCCGGACGACCCAATCGAGCGCTGAGCGCTCACCATGCCGTCCAGCCGCCGTCGACCATGATGTTCTGGCCGGTAATGTACGCGCCGGCGTCACTAACGAGGAGGGCGAGGGCACCTTTCAGGTCCTCCTCCGTGCCCATCCGCTTCAGTGGCGTCAATGCCGCGTAGCGCTCGGCAAACGCCTCGGGCTGCCCTCGGCTGATTCCGCCCGGGCTGATCGCGTTTACGCGAACCTTCGGCGCGAGCACCGTGGCGAGATACTGCGTGAGCTGCAAGAGGCCGCCCTTCGTGGCGGCATAGGCGGCAGGGTTGCCCATCGGCGTGCCCGCGTAGAGGTTCATGTTCGGGCCGACGACGCCGTAGATCGATCCGACGTTGACGACGCTCCCCCGTCGGGCGGCGAGTTCCTCGTGCGCGGCCTGGACGAGCTGGAACGCACACGTGAGATTGACGCGTATCGCGGCCTCCCACGCCTCGAGCGACTGTTCCGGGAACGGCACTGCGTAGCCGGGCAGGCCGCTCGCCCCGGTGAACGCGGCATTGTTGACGATCACGTCGATTCGCCCGAATGCCGCCAACGTCGCGGCGACGACTCGTCCAGGTGCTGCCGAATCTGAGAGGTCCTCGGGGAGCGCGAGCGCTTTCACGCCGGACTTCGTTTCGAGCACGTGCGCGCGTTCCTCACACGCCAGCCTCTGGCGATCGACGACGACGACGCGTGCGCCTTGCTCGCTCAGCGCTTCGCCGAATGCGAGCCCGATATGGCCCGCACCCCCGGTGACGATGGCCACGCGCTCGTCGAGTCGGAATAGCTCATTCACCGTCCGCATGCTTCACCCAACCATGGAAGACGAAGGAACCCATGCTCCACTTGGAGCTCGAGCAGGCGGAGCTCGCGTTCGTCGTCGATCGAGAACGCGCGCTCCTCAGGGATCTCGAGCATGAGGTGCTTCCCCGACGAGAGCCACGAGGCGTCGGCGCCAAGCAGGTAGTCACGCCGCCAGAGGTAGAGCGCGCCGTTCACCCTGAAGAACTTGGGGACGTCCTGACGACGTGCATATGTCTTCTCAGGCTCGAATGTGCGCCTCACCATTCCATCGGCGTTGGTCACGCCGACCCAGAATGGATTGAAGGACGGACGCGAGCATGCCACGACCCCGTCGGCCGTCTCGGAGGCGGCAAGCATCTCCGCGGCGCGCGTGATGTCGTCGGGGAGCCGCGCGGGGCTTGTTGGGTCAAGGAGCAGGACGCTCTCATACCGTCTGGCCTCCTCATCCTCGATCCACTCGAGCGCATGCTTGAGCACGGGAACCATCGGCGTGTCATCGCGTGCGAGCGCGGAGGGCCGCATGAACGGCACGTCTGCTCCATGAGCGCGCGCGACGTCGGCGATCTCGGCGTCGTCCGTGGAGACGATGACGCGATCAATGATCTTGGTCATGGTCGCGCAACGCAGCGAGTGCACGAGCAGCGGGAGCCCGCAGAGCGGCCGTACGTTCTTTCGCGGAAGCCCTTTGGAGCCACCCCGTGCCGGGATGACAGCGAGCATCGGATGGACGTTCATTTGGTTCTCCAGTCGGCGACCGGTTCGCTGCGCCTCGACGAAGCGGACGTCCGCGCGGCGTCACACACGGCGACAGCGAATGCGCCGTCGTCGAAGGTCGCAAGCGCATCGTCGGCGGCCGCGTCAGCCGCTGCAGCCAGGAAGGTCTGCGCTTGAGCACGCATCATCGAATTTCGATCGAACACCACATCGTACACGCGTGCTCCTTCGCTATGCATCTTGACGCTCACGGTGTTTGCGATGGCATCCCAGGTGATCTCGCCGTTACGTCCGAAGGCCGTCATCCGCCTTCGCGACTCGCGTGTGAGATAGTCGAGACGTATGACGATCGTGGCGCCGCCCGCCTGCCACATCAGGTCCGCAGCGGCTTCGCTTGCGATGCCAAGCGAGTCGCCCGGAGTGAGCGTAGCGAGCACGCTTGCTGGGCGTCCGAAGATCCAGCTCGCGTAGTCGATCTCGTGGATCAGGTCGCGGAGAACACCGCCTTCGTCCGCGCGGGCGGCGTACGTGGTTCGATGGTCGACACCTGGCCGCCAGTCTGGCAGATGCGACTGACATTCGATACGCACGTGGTGTACCGGACCAATCGAGCCGAGCTCGTCTTTGAAGCGGCGCAATCCGGGGTGGAAGCGAAGACAGCAGGCGACGAACACGCTGCGTTGCCGCTCGTGCCTCAAGCGAGCGAGCTCCGCCAGGCCGTCAGTCGTCGGAGACAGAGGCTTCTCGGTGAGAACGTGACACCCGTGTCTGAGCAGTGTCGTCGTGTCGGCGACGTGCCGCCCGGTGTCGGTGGCTACGATCGCCGCCACGGGGCTCATCGCGAGCGCGTCGTCGAGTGGTGCGGCCTGGCGGCCCTCGGCTCGCAGCGTTGCGACCTTCGCCGGTCGCACTGGGACGGCTACGGGGACGATCCCCTCGAGACCGGAGAGCACCGTCAGATGACGCATCCCAATGGACCCCGTGCCGAGCACAAGGACGACGCGCGACATCCTGGGGACCTTACCACCAGCGAGGGGCTCTGCTATCGAGAGAACCTCAGGGCGGCCACAGCTGAGGTCTTCTTGCGGATGCGGTACCTCCGCGAGCAACATGCCCATGCCTGTGCCCGTTGTGAGCGGTGTGGTAAGCACTCAACTGGAAGGTGGCTGTATGCTCGATCTGGGAGAGGACATGCTGCCGTCTTCGTGTCGTCCGTAGCGCTGGCCATCAGGTGCCTGGATCAAGCCGTCGCAACCCGCGCTTCTACCCGATCGCTGCCGGGGACTCGCCTTCGCAATGTTCGCGTGCCCACCTCCGGTCGACACAGCTTCCTTCGGTGTGAGCATCATCGTGTCGGACGTCCTCGGGCTCGCGCCCTCCGGTGAGATGTGCCATCGCGGCGTCGCGCGGTTCCCGCTGCTGACGCACCAAGAACTGGGCTCATGCTGAAGCGGATCTACGCGAGCCTCCGCGGCCCCACGCTCGTGTACCTGCTCGCGTCGGGCCTCGCGCGGCTCGGCGCAATAGTGCTGATTCCCCTCTATACGCACCGGCTGAGCCCTGCCGCGTACGGCGACTACGCGCTCGCACAGACGATCGTGTCGCTTCTGCCGACCGTGCTCTCGCTAGGCTTGCTATCCGCGATCCCGCGGGCCTACTTCAGCGGCGCGACGCGCGAGGAGGGAACGAGGGCTGCGGGCAACGTCGCGGCGTGGACGGTCACCCTGGTTGCTCTCCACGCCCTTGTCGCACTCGCTGGGATCTCCCACTTCGCTCGGCCCGGCAGCGGCGGAATCACATCCCAGTGGGAACTCTCGTGCGTGGTCGTTGCTGCCGCCGGCAGTGCCCTCACGACCATCCCAGCGGTATGTTTGAGGTCGAGCCAGCGCTCGATCGCGGCGGCGGCGTGGCAGCTCGCGGAATTCGGAACCGTCACCGGCGCAGGGCTCGTCTTCGTGGGCCTCCTCGGTCGAGGCGTTCGTGGCGCCATCGAGGCGCTAGCGACCGCCTATCTTGTCTGTGGCATCGTCGCCGTAGGCTTCGTCTTCATCGGCCTTCGCGGTCGGCTCCACGGTGATGTCCTCCGGCGGGCGCTCCGTTTTGGGATCCCGTTCGTGCCTCACCTGATCGCGAACTGGGCTCAGCTCGCCAGCGATCGGTGGCTTCTGAAGTTCTTTGGCTACGAAGCTGACCTTGGCCGCTACGTGCTGGCTATGCAGCTCGCCTCTGTCGTCTCGCTTGCCGTAGCGGCGTTCCACGATGCCGAGTCCGCGCGCATCGGCGAGATGTTCCGACGAGATGGGATGCCGAAGCTGCGGGCGGAGCTTCGGTCGATCCAGAGGCGCTACCTCGTCGCGACAGCGCTGCCGAGTGTGGCCGTGCTCCTCGCGCTACCGCTCACCCCGATTTTCCTAGGGCCGCACTTTCGGTCGACCACCACGCTCGTTCCGATCATGCTGCTGCTCAGCATTGTCGATACGGCGTACTTTCCGAGTTCGAACGTCGTCTACTTCGCGGGCCGCACGAAAGTGATCCCCGTGATCACGGTGGCTGGCGCGATCACGAACCTCCTCGCCAACCTCCTGTTGGTACCGTCTCTCGGAGTATTTGGCGGCCTGTTGGCGCGCGGGATGGGATATGGCGTTCGCTCCGGTGCCCTGTGGGTCATCGCGCAACAGTGCGTTCGCGAGGTTGCTCCGGCGTCGACGACCGCGGACGAAGCGTCTTGAACGGTGAGGCGTTTCCGCAAGTGGGTATTCCGGAACGGCAGTCAGAAATGAGCAAGCTGCGCAGGTTTACTGTGAGTCCATCCGGGGCGTCCGAGGCGTCGCCGCCGACAGCGGTCGTCGTTGTTCCGCCGACCGGCCGGCTCGACCATGGCTTCATGCGAGCACGGCGCATCCTCGATGGCGTGGACCCGAGCGTAAGTGTACGCGTGGTCGGAGTCGGGGCGACGCTCGAGCACGTCTGGCCGAGCTGGGCTCGCAGCGAGCCCAGGCTCTCGACAACGGAGCTCGGCGCCTACCGCGCCGAATCGCGCGTCACGGGCGGAAAGCCCTTCCGCCTCGCCATCGAGCAATGGCTCGACGAAGCCTTCGCGGGCGCCGTGCCCGGGCTCCGCGGGGCGGAGGTCTTCTATGCATCTGCAATGGCCCGGTTTCTGGAGCGGCATCACGATTCATACGGCCTTGTCGTATCATTGGCCGAGCATCACGCGACTGCGGAGATCCATTGCACCGATCCGGAGTGGCAGCTTCTCGACGTGCTCCACGCGCTGATCGAGCCGAACGGTGGACGTGTCGTGCGCGAACGGTCGGAGCGGTCGGAGCGGGCGTGGCGCATACGCTTCGGCGCTCTCTGGCTCGCCGGCCAAGCGGCCTCGCTCGCCCGCCTCGTCGCGAGCTTCGTGCGGTCCGCGGAGGGGAGACGCACTCTTGCGGAGGCGCCGAACCTCGGAGCTCAGGTGCCAGCCGGCGACGATTCGCCGGAGGTGTGGACCGTCCTCGCGGCGGACTGGCTGCGCGTGAACAAGCACGTCGTCACAGGGGTTGCGCTTCCAGAGCTTCTTGGGCGCAAGCGGCTGGGCGTGCTTCTCTTCGGAAGCATCGCCAAGGGTGCGCGCGCCGAGAGCGCGGCGGGAAAACGGACCGGCGGCGAGCTCTGGCCTGGCCTCGGCGAGATCCGCAAGCATCTCGATCGATGCGTCGTCGAGCAGGTCTGCCAGCCGATGTCCTGGGGCGACGTCGGCCGGGTCGCAGTCCGTTCGACGCTCCGGTCCGCGCGTGTGGCGATCCGCGTGGTCTCTGGGGAGCACGTTCTTGGTCCGCCCGAGTACACGGTGCGCGCTTCGCGTCATTGCGAAGAGCTCGCGAAGCTAGCGACCATCGACGTGCTCCGAGCGACCGTCGCTGAGCTCGCCACGAAGGATTCTGTCGCGCGTCGGGATTGGCGCGGGAAGGTCGTCTTTTTCGCGGCCGCGGAGTTCGCCGACCTCGTCGTCGTGGACCGCCTCCTCCAGCGTGCGGGCGCCACTACCTTTGCTTTCCGGCACGGCTCCATTACTGACGACTGGGCCGGCTCCGCGAGAACCAGGGCGAGCTACACCGGTGTTTGGACTGGTGCCGATGCCGCCTCGATCGCCGAGCTTGGCGAGCGCGCCTTCATCGCAGGCTCACCATTCTCGGGGACGCCCACGACACGATCCCCGCAGGGGCCGCGTAGGATTCTCGTCCTGACCAACTTCACGCACTGGGGAAGTCGCGTTGACGGATGGTCGCCGCTCGAGTGCTTTCAGGACGAGATGCTCCGTGCCGCCGACCGCATCCAGGCAGTGCGCGGTAGCAGCGTGGAGTTCCGCTGGCGTCCCCACCCAGCGGACGATCCAGAAGCCGTGAACCGTGGGCTTCGCGGTCGCCCGTATCTCACGCGGTCTACGTCAGAGACATGCCAAGAGGACGTCGCATGGGCCGACGTCGTTCTGGCAAGCATCTCCACCTCGGTTGTCGAGGCGCTGCTCGGTGGGGGCGTGGTGTTTGTCCATCTCCCGCCCGATCACCTCGACGTCACGCCCACCTCGTTCATAGAGCCGACGCGGCGCTTCTTTTGGGCACGGGACGTCGTCGGGCCGGTGTGCGAGTGCCTTACTGCGATCGACGCCGGTTTGGATGTGACCGCGCCAGAGCGCGCGGCGCTGACCAAACTGTTCGGCAGCGCTGCGCCAAGTGCCGCCGGCCAGGGGACGATTGTCGACCGAGCTCGTGCGCTCAAGAGTCAGGACGACGTGCGCGAACCGCGTCGCGCAGGAGCTTGAGGCGCTCCTTGCCGAGCGTCCGCACCGCCATATGACGAGCTCGTGAGAGGCCCCGGAGGATTCGCCAAGGGCTCAGCGTCGGTGCTGGACCCGAACCCCCGATCGCGAAGCGAAGGTCCTCGATCGCCGGCGGCTTGGAAGAACTTCCGTCGTCGGAGACGACGACGACCTCATTTCCGTGGAGGTGCCGGACGCCGCGCCGCGCATCGAGCATCCGTGCGAGCTCCGGATGGACGTTTTCAAGCACGGCGTTCGGCGGTTCGTGGATCGGATACTTCGAGCCGACGCAGAAGAAGGACGCGAGGATTGCGGTGGCAGGCAGGTCTCCGGGGAAGCGCCCGTGCCAGGTGCGGTTGAAGAAGAGGCTGACATCTCCCGCCTGGCCGGTCGCGCCGTCCAGGAGTCGGCGCAACTTCGCCGGACGTAGCGTCAGGCCGACGTCGTGGTACTCGACGGGCCAGCGGTGCGAGCGTGGTAGGAACGCCGTCGCGCCATCGACCTTCGGTGTGTCGGATACGAGCAGCGAGAGGCCGAGGCCTCCTGGCGCGTCCTGATGAAGGGGCTGCCCCAGGCTCCCGGGCTCGTGCCGCCGGATGTTGAGCTGCCAGAGTTTGTAGTCGGGGCCGAGGACGGCCGCCATCGTCTCGCGCACGGTCGGATGCGTGAGGACTTTGCCCATGAGATCATCGAAGCGGCGCGACCAGCCAATGACGTCCACCGCCACGGTCCAGTCCCGATTCGCGTATACGCGCATGCGGTACGTCGGGTCGTGCTTGTGGTGCGCCTGGTACTCGGCGTACGGAATCTTCGGCTCCGCGAGCAGTCGGCCGGATTCCTCTCGAAGTACCGCGACGTCCTCGGGGGTGAGGACGGGACCAAGCTTGACGTAGCCCTTGTCGATGAGGTCGGCGATCGCCGACGTCACGACTCGGCCTCGCTGCTGCTCGGCCGGCGAGCGACCGCCCACATGTGAGCCGAGAGCATGTTGTTCGCGAGGAAGTCCTGGAACGGTCCGCCGAGCTCTGTCCAACGCCTGAGGAGGATCTCCTCCACGAAGGGATCGCGGAGCTCGAAGTCGCCCGCAAGCGCGCGCTTGCGGACGATTTCGGCATCCAGCCTCCCCGGAGTGAGCAGCTCGACCACTTCGAGTCCGCAGCGCGTGAGTAGTGCACGCAATGACGTTGGGTGGAAGTAGTTGAGGTGCTCGGGATCGACGGTGCGCGATGCGGTCTGGAGCGTTGCAACCTCGAAACCGTGCAGGTTCGGACACGATAGGACGAGAAGCCCGCCCGGGCGGAGCGCCTTCGCGCAGGCGGAGACGAACGCCGCCGGCGCAAAGAGGTGCTCGATTACCTCGAAGCTTGCGACGACGTCGGCGGCGATTGTGCCGAGCTGGACGGCCTCGATCGGCTCCTCGATAACTTCGACGCCCCGCGCTTTGCGGCAGCTCTCGGCGTTGCTCGGGGTTGGCTCGATCGCGACGACGCGTCCGAAGAAGGCATTGCTCGCGGCTTCCTCGCAGAAGGTGCCGTGCCCGGCACCGACCTCGACGAGCGTCCCGCCGGGAGAGAGACCGTGCCGTCGCGCGATGTCCACAAGACGCACGACGCGCGGGCGAGCGATGTGCTCGCGGCGTGCGGCGTCGGAGGCCGGGAAGATGTGACGGCTCCAGAACACGTAGTTTTCGGCCGTCTTGTAGTACTCATCAAGCAGCGTCGGCGGCGGACGCGGCGATAGATATGCGGTTCCGCACGCGGAGCAGAGCACGTACTTGAAACCGTCTTTGTCCCAGAGCGGCGTGCGGCGCTCGTCGTTGCACGCGGGGCACGGCACCTCGACGAACGCGCTCGACCTCTCGAGAAGGCGCTGAAGATCGATCGCGTGGAGGCGATCGCTCTCCTGCATCAGAGCGTCCGATCGGATTGCGTCCTCGGTCAGTTGTGTGGTCGATGCGGGTGTCGACGGCGACGACGAGATGGACATCCGATTCCCTTCGGCCGTGGCTCACGTGGCTGCGGCGCGACGTCTTCTTACCGCGCCAAACGCCTCCCTTCAACGAATTGTCCCTGCACGCTTCCGAGCCCGCTGCGCAAATGATCGGTGCTCAGGACCGGCACGCGGCTCCCTGATGGTTGCGAGCACATCTTCAGCGTGAGGCCTGCTGACTCCTCGTGTGGCCGCGCCCACGCGTCATGGACCTCCCGCTGTTTCAAGCGGTCCGACCAGCTGGGGCCCTTGCGGCCGCGGTGCTTCCGCGCGGCGTGCAAGGTGGAGCTCTGCACCTGTCGCGGTTCGCGGGTGTCCGGTCTGCGCTGGGCGCTCCCGGCTCGGTCGTCCGGCGGGGAGGCGGGCGGCGGGCGGGGCCTGGCGGCCGATCACGGAGCGAGCATGAACGACTGGCTCCGCTTGAGGGCGACGCGTGCGCGCGGCGACCTCTGGCTTCACCCATGTCGCCCTGCTAGAAACAGCCCCCATGCGCGAATCGCTGCTCGAGATCCTCGCTGAGCCTCGTACGCGGGCGGAGCTGAAACTTCGGGTCACACGGCACGACGGCGACGTGATCGAAGAGGGGGAGCTCGTGTCCGAAGAGTCCGGAGCGAAGTATCCGATCCATCGCGGCATCCCGCGCTTCGTGCCCCCGAACGCCTACACGGACACTTTCGGCAAGCAGTGGAATCTGTTCCGAACGACGCAGCTGGATAGCGCGACGGGCACCGGCTACTCCGAGCACCGGTTCGATTCGGAGACTGGATGGTCGCGTGACCAGCTCGAGGGCAGACGCGTGCTCGATGCAGGCTGCGGTGCGGGACGCTTCGCCGAGGTCGCGGCGAGTCGGGGCGCGCGGCTCGTCGGGCTGGACATGTCGTCGGCCGTTGATGCTGCGAGAGATACGCTCGCTCGGTTCCCAAACGCCGAGCTCGTTCAGGGAAGCCTTCTCGAGCCGCCTTTCAAGAAGGGCGTCTTTGACCTCGCGTACTCGATCGGCGTGCTCCAACACACACCTGATCCGCCGGGTGGTATCCGGACGGTCATCGACTGCGTGAAGCGAGGTGGTGGATTCACGTTCACGATCTATGCGCGTAAGCCTTGGTCGAAGTTGAACGCAAAGTACTTGGTGCGTCCGCTCACGCGAAGGCTGCCGTCCGACGTGCTGCTGAAGGGGATCGAAAGTGTAATGCCCGTCGTCTTCCCGCTCATGGACAAGGTGTTCCGGCTACCGAAGCTCGGACGCCTCGCGCAGTTCATGGTGCCGGTTGCCGTCTACGTCGATGAGAAGGGCTTCACCGACGAACAACGCTACCAGGAAGCGATCCTCGACACATTCGACATGCTCTCGCCGCGCTACGACTCTCCGATGACATGGCAGGAAGCCGAGCGCGTCCTCCGCACGATCGAGGGGACGAGCTGGACGTTTCGCTCGCGCGTTCCGCTCATCATCAACGGCGTGCACTGACGCGGACCGCACGAGCTCTCGGCTCCCGTACCGTCGTCGTCGCCTCGCAGCGCCGACGCGGCGCGGGCTCGTTGACAGGTGGCCGTGCGACGACGGCTCAGCACGCTACCGCTGGCGTCTCGGCTCCGCGTGCCAGACGTGGTAGACACTCGATTGCCTGAGAGGGCCCCACGTCGTCGTTGCTCGAGCTCGTCGGCGGAGCTGGAGGAGCCTCGAGGTCACCCAGAAAGATGCGTGTCGTGAGTCTGGAAGAGCGGCGACCTCGTATTTCTGTCTGCGTTCCGACCATCGGGCGGACGGAGTTCCTTGCGAGCACGCGGAGCTCGATCAGCGCCCAAACCTTCGAAGACTTCGAGGTGCTGGTCCTGGACAACGCTTCGAACGCGGACGCTCGTGCCATCGTCGAGGATTGGGCGGCGACCGATGCCCGGGTCCGTGTGCTCCGCGTCGAGGAGCGCATCCCGATGTTCGAGAACTTCAACCGAGGGATCCGTGCGGCGCGGGGCGAGTACCTGACGTTCTGTCACGACGACGACCTCGTGGCTCCGCGATTCCTGGAGCACCAGGTGAGCTTTCTCGACCGGAATCCGAGCGTTGGCTTCGTGGGGTCGAACTACGAGTACGTCGACGAGACTGGCGCGGTCACGGAGCTGCGGACGCCGGTGCGCCAGACCGAGACGTGGCGGGGCAAGAGGTACATCCGCGCGCTCATGCGGTCGGGCAGGAACCCGCTCACCATGCAGAGCATCGTCTATCGGCGCTCGGCCATCGACCCTGACGGATTCGATCTGTCGTTGCCGATCCACTACGGCGACTTCGTCCTGCTCATGCGTATGGCCGAACGCTGCGATGTCGGGCTGGTCGCTGAGCCCCTCGTTCAAGTGCGTCGGCACGCAGCGCAGGCGTCCTCGGCTCTTCCGCTCAGCCGCGGCATGGCACTACGACGCGAGGTGCTCGGGCGGTACCTGGACGAGCTCGCTGCGCGCTGGCCGGATGAGAAAGGGCTACTGCGCGAGCTGCGCGCGAGTCTGACGCTGGCGCATCGCACGGGCTCGCTCTGGGGGTGGGTGAGCGCGGGCGACGCGAAGGAGGCGGCTGCGTGCGTCGAGGGGCTGGGCCAGACGCCCATCGACGTCATGCTCGCGCTCGCTGCCCGCACGGTCGACCGCGTCGCTCCGCCAACCAGCGCTCGGCGACGAGCGCTCGTTGCAGCAGCGCTACGGGTAGCGAACGGGTGACGGACCGCTGAGGGCGGTCAGGACGCGTCCAGCAGGCTGCGCAGCTCACCAGGGCCGTCGCCGAGGTTTGCTTCACACCACGCCGCGAGGGCGAACGCGTGCCACACGATGACGGGATCGACGCCGACCCATTTGCGGAAGCCGCCGTCGCCGAGCTCGTCACTCGACAGGATCCCGTAGCGATCGAGCCGCTCTCGCGCGAACAGGCGCTCGCATGCTGCGTCGAAGGGACCGCGGAGCCACCTCTCGACGGGCACGCCGAAGCCGTGCTTCTTCCGGTTGGCGAGGGCCGATCCAAAGCGTCGCTCGTGGAGGGTGCGGAGGACCCGCTTGCCGGACCAGCGCCGCGTTCGTTCGCCCAGCGTATAGACCTCGGGCAGTCCAACCCCGTACTCCGCGACACGATGGTCGAGGAAGGGGACACGCGCCTCGAGGTGACACGCCATGCTCGCGCGGTCCACCTTCACGAGCATGTCGTTGCAGAGCATGCTTCCGAGGTCCGTCGCCAGGCTCCGCTGCAGCTCGTTCCCATGCGCGCGCTCGAAGCGCACGTGGGCCTCGAGCTCGAACCGTGCTGGGTTCGTCGCCTCGCGCATGAGGGGCGCGGTGTGGGCGAGGGAGACCACTTGAGTCAGCTGCGTGTAGACGTGAGCGTCCGAGCCGACGAGCCCTCGAGAGACGCGACGGACCGTACGAAGCACCTCCGTCCACGCGCGCGTGCGGTCGTGAACGACCGGCACCTTGCCGAGCGCGTGACCGACCAGGTCTCGGATGCGCGGGACGGCGGCGAATGGGCGGCGGAGATGCGCCACCATGTACTTCTTGTAGCCCGCGAAGACCTCGTCGCCGCCATCGCCGCCGAGAGCGACCTTGTAATCGCGCGCGACGTGCGACGACAGCAGGTACGTGGCGAGGCTCGAGGAGTCACCAAAAGGCTCGTCGTACGCAAGAAGAGCATCAGGCAACCTTGCGCGCGCAGTCGCCTCGTCGAACATCTCGACGGCGATCGGGACACCGAGCTTCTCGGCGGTCTGGCGGGCAAAGGGCGACTCGTCGAAGTAGGACTCGGCAAACCCGATCGAGTAGGCCTTGATCGTGCCCGGCGCGATGTCGTGCGCGTAGGCCGTGACGAGCGACGAGTCGATGCCGCCCGAGAGGAACGTCGCTACCGGAACGTCGCTCTCCAGGTGCTCCTTCACCGCGCGGCGGAGGAGAGCTTCAGTTCCCTCACACGCCTCGTCGAGTGAACGAACCGCCGCAGCGTCGGCGGACGGATGAAGCTCCCAGTAGCGCTCCGACGTGCGCGTGCCGGTGGCGAGGTCGATCGTCAGACGAGTCGCGGGGGCGAGCCGGTGGACGCCCTTGTAGATGGTTGCAGCTTCGGGGATGTAGCTCCACGAGACCATGGCGTGAGCCGCGTCGTGGTCGACCTCGAAGAGCCGCGCAAACCCGTCGAGTGAGCGATCGAAGCACCGGAGCTCTGACGCGAATGCGAGACTCCGTCCGGTGTCTGCAATGAAGAGCGGCTTGATGCCGAAGCGATCACGGCTCAGCACGACGCGGCGACGTCTCCGGTCGTGGACCGCGAAGGCCCACATTCCGACCAGGTGACGTTCGACGTCGTTCGGATCCTGCTCATAGAGGCGCAGGATGACCTCGGTGTCGCTCCGGGTCCGGAATCGGACACCCTTGTTCTCGAGCTCGCGCCGTAGCTGAGGCGCGTTGTAGATTTCGCCGTTGTACACGAGGACGACGGACTCGTCCTCGTTCGCCATCGGCTGGCGTCCGTGCTCGACATCGACGATGGCGAGCCGCTTCATCGCGAGCGTCGCATCGGGGTGAGCGATGAGTCCTTCACCGTCCGGTCCACGATGAGCGATGTGCGCGTTCATCCTCGTGACGAGCCCCTGCACTCGCTCGAGGGGAGCGTCGAAACCCACCAGACCGACGATGCCGCACATGTTCTGGGCCGTTCTAGCGCCTTCCGCGTGGATGCGTCAAAGCACCGAGCCATGCGCCGTTGGTCCTCGAGTGCGTCGGCACGGAGGAGTGAAGGAGTGACGTGCGCGGCCTTGCCGGGCCTCGTTTGCTCCGAGGCTCGGATGCCCGCGCCCGAGGTCGGCCCGACCGCGTACGGCAACCAAACGCTGGCCGTGAACGCGCTAGCGCGAAGCGCAAGCTCGACAGGTCGATGGCCGGGTAGGGGCTGCGTTCGGCTGCGCTCGCGTACGACACTCGACGAGTGGTGGACTGCCCCCAGGAAGTCCGCTAGGTGACACCGGCTCTTCCCGGGAATTGGAGGACGTTGCCTTGGGCAGGAACCTGCGGATCGTGCATGTGTTCACGGTCCCGCTGTCGCTGATACTGCTCCGCGGTCAGGTTCGCTTCATGCGTGACCGCGGACACGAGATCATCGTGGTGACCGCGCCCGGTCCGGAGCTCGATGCGTTCGGCGAGCGCGAGGGCGTTCGGGTGCAGGGCATCGAGATGTCGCGGCGAATCAGCCCGATCGATGATCTACGGAGCCTCGCGAAGCTGGTCGCGTTTCTTCACGAAGTACGTCCTGACGTCGTGCATGCGCACACCCCGAAGGGCGGGCTCCTCGGCACGACCGCAGCGGCCCTCGCCCGGATCCCGGCGCGCATCTATCACATGCGAGGGCTGCCTCTCAGCACAGCCCGGGGCGCGCAACGTCCCCTCCTTGCCGCCGCCGAGCGGACTTCGTGCGGCCTCGCTACCCACGTGCTTTGCGTGAGCGCGTCCCTCCGCGAGGAGGCCGTTGCGCGACGACTGGTAAGGCCAGTGACCGCCCGCGTGTTGGGACGGGGATCCGGCAACGGGGTCGACTGCGACGGTCGTTTCGATCCGGACTCCGTGGACGCGGAGGCGGTGCGCAAGCTGCGCGAGAGCATTGGCGTCGGTGGAGCGCCGCTCGTCGGGTTCGTCGGCCGACTCGTCCGAGACAAGGGAGTCATCGAGCTGGCCGATGCATGGGCGCGCGTTCGCGAACGTGTTCCGGACGCGCATCTGGTCATCGCGGGCAGGTTTGAGGATCGCGATGCCGTGCCGTCCGAGGTGCGTGCGCGCCTTGCCAGCGACGAACGCGTGCACATGATCGGCTTCGTCGACGATCCTGCGACGCTGTATGCGGCGATGGATGTGCTCGCATTCCCTTCGCACCGCGAGGGATTTCCGAATGCCCCGGCGGAGGCGGCCTCGATGCGAGTTCCGGTCGTTGGAGCGAGGGCGGTTGGCTCCGTGGACGCGATCGTCGACGGGGTCACCGGCACGCTCGTCCCCGTAGGCGATGCTCCTGCGCTGGCAGTCGCGATCGAGCGCTACCTGACCGATCGCGACCTCGCGGCGGCGCACGGGCGGGCAGGGCGCGAGCGGATGCAGCGCGACTTTCGGAGCCAGCGCGTATGGGAGGCACTCGCGGCGTTCTATGAGACGCTTCCTACGCGCTCGGGGCGTCCAACGGACGGAGCGCCGGTCACGGATTCCTCGCAGTCTTCTCACCACGGGGGCTCTCGGGTCTGATGCGCGTGCTCTATGTTTCTCAGAACGGTATGGCCGAGAACCTCGGCCAATCTCAAGTGCTGCCGTATCTGCGCGGGCTCGCGCGTCGCGGTGTCGAGCTCGATCTGGTGAGCTTCGAGCTGCCGACCGTCTCACCAGAAACAAAAGAAGACATCGCCGCGGATCTCGTGCGGTGCGGGATCCGTTGGCATTCGCTCGTCCGCAAGATGGGCAGCTCGCTTGGAGGGAAGGCCGGGGAAGCCGCAAAAGGGTTGGCGCTCGCGCTGCGCACCGCGCTCGCTCGGCGCCCCGATATCGTGCATGGACGTAGCTACTTCGCGACCGCGATTTGCGATGCGGTCGCGGGGATCGCGCGCCGTCCGAAGGTCCTCTTCGACTGTCGGGGCATGATTGGCGACGAATACGTCGACTGCGGGTACTGGACGCGGGACCGGATCGAGTATCGGCTCGTGAAGAAGTACGAGCACCGCCTGCTCCGCAAGTCGGACGGGATCGTGGTGCTCACGCGGTCTCTCGCACGCTGGCTCCAGGAAGAAGGTGGGCTCGGGGCACATCCGCGCCTGCAGGTCGTGCCCTGCTGTGTCGACATGGAGAGGTTCCGACCGTCGGAGGACGCTCGCCGACGCCTGCGCGAGGAGCTCGGATTGGGAGATCGCTTCACGATCGTCTACTCGGGCTCGCTCGGCTCCTGGTACCTCGAAGCGGAGATGGCGCGCTTCGCAGCGGCCGTGCGTGCTCGGGTCGAAGCCATCGGACGCCGCGCCGCGTTCGTGTGCTTGACACCATCCGACCCGACACGGTTGCAGGCGGCCCTCGACGCGGCGGCGTTTCCGGCCGCGGACGTGCGGGTTCGCAAGGTGGCGCCGAAGCTCATGCCGGAGTACCTCTCGGTCGGGGATCTCGGGCTCTCGTTCATTCAAAGCTGCTTCTCCAAGATGGGCTCGAGTCCGACGAAGGTCGCCGAGTACCTGGCGTGTGGAAACGTGGCGGTCGTCAATGGCGATATCGGCGACCAATCGGACCTGGCGCGGGAGATGAGGGGCTGCGTCGTGCTCGACGGCTTCTCCGACACGCAGATCCATGATGCGGCACGCCAGGCCGTAGAGCTCGGATTGCGCCGTCGTGATGAAAGGGTGAACGCAACGGTCGACGTTGCGCGTCGCCACTTCGGCCTGGAGGAGGTCGGCGTCGCCCGGTACGAGGAGCTCTACGGGGCGCTCGTCGGCTAGCGGCCCCGCAACGGCATCGCGTCGCCGTGGAGCGACGAACGCTTCAGGAAGCGCCTCGGCTCTGGCGACGTATCCGGCCGAGGCGGGGCGGCGTACGGGACGCGGCTGCTCTCGCGCGCGGCGGTGATACGGCGGCCTTGCGTGCGACGGAGGACTGAAGGACGAACACGACGACCGCGTAGAACGGCACGAGCGGCATCCGGTAGCGGGACAGTGTGCCGAAGTTCGTCGTTGCCAGACCGACCCCCAACCCGAAGGCGAGGACGAAGACGAGCGAGCCGAAGAGCACTGGGGTCGACATCAGGGCCCGCAGTGCCGAGCGGGGGCCCGTCCGCAGGAGCACCTGCACGACGAGTATCGTCATGACCAGGATCTCCAGCGAGGCCATCAGCGCGAGGCCGTTGTTGGCCTCGAATACGAAAGGCCGGAACAGAGCTGTCGCGATGGCCAGGGGGCCGAACGCGATCTGCTTCTGGAGGGACATCGCCCCCTCATCACCCATCTGGTAGAAGGAGCCGCCGCCAACCTGTACGCCGAGGCGTTGGTAACGCGCGAGGTCCTCGCCCATCTGGTCGACGGAGTACTTCGGGAACAGCTGGCTGAGCCCGATGACGCTCGCGTAGGTGAGGGCAGCGCCGACGATCAGGTAGATCGGTCGAATACGGACCGGGCCGGTGCGACCGCTCCTCGAAAGCAGGCGGTCCATCGTGAACCACGCGGCAGCTCCGACCCCAAGTGCGAACAGCGTGTAGGACTTGAGGAGGGCGATTGGAATTGCGCCTACCAGGACGAGGATGGATCCCCAGACCGGCCGCCCTCTGAGGATCCGATGGATTCCCAGCCAGAGCGGCCCAACGCCTGCGATGACGAGGGACTCTTTCAGAACTCCGGCCGACCAGAACACCGCGGAGGGCATCAGCAGTATCGCGATGAGGATCCGCGCTCGCATCGGAGTTGGAAGAACCTCACGGAAGACGCGGTAGAGCGCGAACTTTCCGAAGCACGCTGCAACGGCGATGGCCAAGCAGATGCCGAAAAGGGAATAGCGAAACACGAGCGCGAGCGCGGCCGTGATGGCAACCATCGAACCGGTCGATGAGCCTGCGCCCAGTACCGGGAACGTCGTGCTGGGCTCTCCCTGAAGCAGCAAGTCGAGCCAGAACGGACCGAACTCTCGTGGGTCGAGCTCGAACGCGTGCGCGACCAGCGAGCCTTCGCTCATGTAGTTGAGCATGTCGCCGCCGCCGTAAATCCCTTGCGTGATTCCGATCTGTGCGAGCGCCGACGCGACGTGTGCGGCCAAGCTGAGGGCCATGAGTCGCTGTTCGAGCCGGGAAACGTTCCGTACGGCCGCCGCAAGGAGGATGCCTCCGAACAGGACCACGACGAGGCTCGCAACGATGTCGATCATCGTCACGGCCTCCGGTACAGAGGGAAGAAGCCCTCGAGATGGGTCTCGTCCACGTCCGGGTGGCGCGCACGGGAGAGCGCTCGATACGCGGCGGGATCGACCACGAGACGCAGCGTGTAGAAGGGACTTCGTTCCTTCGAGAAGCCCGCCTTGAACTTGAAGAGCGAGTCCTCGCCTCCGCCGACGCCCCCGCCGAGATGGAGCCAGCTCGCCCCGCGCTCCTTCGCCCACCCGCGCACGAAGTGGAGCATCAGCTTCGTCGGGCGGTCTCGGAGGAAGGCCTCGTCGGTTCCGGAGAGGTGATACTGGACGATCTTGCCGGTCTCGACGAAGAGCCCTGTCGCGGCGATCGTGCCGTCGATCTCGACCACGGCGAGCTTGAGGCGCTCTCCGAGGGCCTCGCGGAGGCTCATCAGGTATTCGTGGTCGAAGAAGTAGTGGGCGGCGGCGCCGACGCGCGCCATCGTTGCCTGGTAGATCTGGACGAAGCGATCGGCGTGGCCGAACACCTCGTCGAAGTACGCGCGGTGCCCGGCCTTGATCGCGCGGTTGATCTCGTTGCGATGGCCGGACATCGTCTCGGCCCAGTGCTCCGCGTCCGACTTGCGGAGGTCGACGTGGACCGTCGTGCCGTGCTGGACGAGACGCGCGTTCGCCGGCTCTGGCCTCGCGCCGAGCAGGGGATGGAGCCGGGCGAAGAGGGAGACACATCCATCGGCGCGGAGCACCTCGGCTGCGGCCTCCATCGCGCGCGTCGCGAAGGCGTTGCGCTCGTCGACGCTGTCGTCGTCGCAGCCTTGCGCGAGGGGGCCCGGGTAGCCGTACGGCGTCAAGGCATCCCAGGCGCCATCGCCGTCCGGGATCGGACGCGCGGTGAAGGGTAGGAGGAGCGTCCTGTCGCCTTCCCGGACGACGAGCGCCTTCGCCGAGCCGCCGTCGAGCCTCGCTGAGAGCTCGGCGTAGGCGGGCAGGTGATAGAAATCGTGTGCCGTAGCTTCGAGCACGCCCGTCCATTGCGGCGAAGTCGGGCCTAGGATCTCGACGCGCATCAGATGCTCTCGACCGCTGTTCGTACGGCCCGGGCGACGCGCTCCATGTCGCTGGCCCCGTAGCGGTGATCGCAGTGAAGGCAGAGGACACGACGCGCGAGATCGACGTGCGCCTCCGGGATCCCCGGCGCGCGCGCGCCGTCGATCGGCCAGAGGACAGCCGGGTAGATGTTCTGCTTCACCAGCGCCGAGCGCACCGCCTCGCGGCTTTCGCGATTGTCGAAGCAGAGCACCGCCGAGTACGGTGCCACACCATTCCGGGTGGCCGTGATCAGGCGCACGTGAGGAGGCTCACCCAGGCTCGCGGCGAACGTCTGATGATTCTTCGCTCGCGCTTCGCGCCATGCTTCGGCTGGGAGGAGGTCGAGGAGGGCCCGGCTCATCGGTGACATCGGCGCGGGATCGCCGCGGCCGATGGCGCTCTCGCCCGCGATGGCGCGCGCGCGGTAGTCGTCCTTCCGAACGGGCTCTCCTGCGAGATAGTGCTGTTTGAGGAGCATCCCTGTCAGTCGGTCGAGCGTGCTCGCCGCGGATACTGCATGGGCTCGTGGATCGAAGGCCGGCGCCTCGACGCCCGGCCTTCTCGCCGGCGACCAGAGCATCCCGCCGTCGGGGAGCGGGAGCCACTTGCGAAGCGAGGCGAACGCGTAGTCGGCGGCGCTGCTGCGTGCCCAGTCGGAGAGCGGATCGTGCGTGTGGTCCTCGACGAGTGTGACCCCGTCGCGCAGCGCGTCCGGAGCGTTCACGGGCGACGCACGACGCGTCCCGTAGTTGTTGGTGACGACGAGCAGGTCTCCCGCGCGGAGCTCGAGCGCGTCCATGTCGAGGCGCTCGTCCTCGGGACCGTCGGCGTAGGCGAGGACCTGGATGCCCGGCTCGTCCGCAGCGTCGAGCACGTCCTGGCAGTAGAACGAAGGGAAGAGGACGCGCTTCGGCACCAGCGCGCGGATGAGGGCGCGCAAGGCATGGCGTCCCGAGTGCCAGAACGAAGCGCCGGCCGGCACCCAGGTGGCGCGCGGTGCGCCGGACGCTGCAGGAGACATCTCCGGATAGGCGAAGTCGGAGCCTTGCTCCCACCGGTCAACGTGCATGCGAGCGCCACTCGTCTTCGAGGATGCCCATCACGTGCACGTCGAGGTAGCGGCCGCCCTTCCACTGGGCGTGCCTGAGCCTGCCCTCGTGCTTGAACCCGAGCGATTCGTAGAGGCTTCGCGCGCGCTCGTTGGTCTCGAGGACCTCGAGGTAGATGCGGTGGAGCTGAAGGTCCTCGAAGCCGAACCTCAACATGAAGCTCGTGCACGCCCGCCCCACGCCCGTGCCCCAGGCCTTCTTGTCCCCCACGAGGATCGCGAACTCGGCCGAACGGATCCGGTGGTCGATCTTGTAGAGTCCGACGTGGCCAAGGCAGCGATCGGTCGCGTCCGCGATGACGTAGAGCGCCTCGTCCTTTGCTTGGGAGTGGGCCTCGACCCAGCGCGCGAGGTCGGCGCGCGTGTACCCCTTCGTGAAGCCGCCGAGCATCGCGGCGACTTCGGGGTCGTTCTTCTGAGCGAAGAGCGCGTCGACGTCGGACGGCTCAGGCTTGCGCAGGCGGGCTTTGCCGAGATCGAAATGCAAACGTCACGCTCCTCCGTTCGAGGTGGAGTCGAGGGTCTTCGGTGCAAGGCCGAGGTCGTCCACGTCGTCGACGTTCTGGCCGGAGAGGACCCCGGACCCGAACAGCGCTTGTTTGATCGTCATTGCGATGATCTTCGCGTCGAGCGCCACGTTCCAGTTGTCGACGTACCAGACGTCGAGCGCGAGCCGCTTGCTGAACGGGATCGACTGGCGGCCGTTCACCTGGGCCCAGCCGGTGATCCCGGGCTTCACGAGGTGGCGGCGGCTCTGCTCCGGCGTGTACTTCGGCAGGTACTCCATGAGCAGCGGCCGCGGTCCGACGAGGCTCATGTCGCCCTTGAGCACGTTCCAGAGACCGGGCAGCTCGTCGATGCTCGTCTTCCGCAGCAAGCGTCCCACCCTCGTCAGGCGATCGGCGTCGGTGCGGAACCACACTTCACCTTTCGCAGCAGGCCGCATCGTGCGGAACTTGTACATCGCGAACGGCTCGCCTCGGTGTCCCGGGCGAACGTGGCGCCAAAAGATGGGCCGTCCCATGGTCAGCGCGATGGCGCCTGCGGCGACGGTCATCAACGGGGCGAGCGCGACCAGACCGGTCGCGGCACCGACCACATCCATGGTGCGCTTGACTGCGGCCTGAATGCGTCTCGCTCGATGCTGCTGCACGCTTGGGGTCCTCCCTGAGCTTCGGTGCGGCGAAGCGCCCGCGGTTTCAAGGCCCTTCGCTGCGGTCGAACTCCGCCTGCTCCTTACCACGGAGGACGGCGATTGGCCGGCTGAACATCCAGACAGCGGCAGGGAACAGCAGTCCATGAATCCCGCGGCCTGCTTGCGCCACGAACCAAGGCAGGCAAGTATCGCGGCCGGTTGCCCCGGCAGCGCGCGTCGCGCATCTCAGAGGAATCATTGAGTCGCATCTATCTGTCGGCCCCCCATCTCGGTACCAATGAGGAGCGCTTCGTCCAGGAGGCGTTCAGCACCAACTGGGTGTCGACCGTGGGCCCGAACATCGAGGCCTTCGAGCGCTCGTTCTCGGAACTGATGGGCGGACTGCCCTGCGTCGCGCTCTCGAGCGGGACGGCGGCGATTCATCTCGGGCTGAAGCTACTCGGGGTCGGAGCCGACGACGACGTCATCTGCTCGACGCTCACGTTCGCGGCTTCGGCAAACCCGATCGTCTATCAGAACGCGCGTCCGGTGTTCGTCGACAGCGACCGTGCGTCGTGGAATCTCGATCCGGATCTGCTCGCGGAGACGCTCGAGCAGCGCGCGCGGCGCGGCAAGCTTCCGAAGGCTGTCGTGGTCGTCCATCTCTACGGGCAAAGCGCCGACCTCGATCGGATCGAGGCTGCTTGCCAGCGATACGACGTCCCGATCCTCGAGGACGCGGCCGAGGCGCTCGGGACGCACTACCACGGCGAGCAGGTCGGGAAGCGGGCGCCACTGAGCATGTTCTCGTTCAACGGGAACAAGATCATCACGACGTCTGGCGGCGGGATGCTCGTCACTCGCGAGCGCGCGTGGGCGGACAAGGCGCGCTTCTGGTCCACGCAGTCGCGCGAGCCGGTCGCCTGGTACGAGCACCGGGACATCGGCTTCAACTACCGGATGAGTAACGTGCTCGCCGGCATCGGGCGAGGACAGCTCGAAGTGCTCGAGGAGCGTGTTGCGGCCAGGCGCGCGAATGCCTTCCGGTACCGCGAAGCGTTCGCCGATCTCGCCGGCATCGAGCTCATGCCGCAGGCACCGTACGGGCGCCACACGAACTGGCTCAGTGTGTTCCTCCTCGACGAGGTGGCGTTCGGCGCCACCCGCGATGATCTCCTCTCGGCGCTCGCTGCCGAGGACATCGAGGCGCGTCCGGTCTGGAAGCCACTGCATGCGCAGCCGGTCTTCGCGTCGTGCGAGCGGGTGGGCGGCGGCGTTGCCGAGGACCTGTTCGCGCGGGGGATCTGCCTTCCGAGCTCGAGCAACATGACGGCAGAGGAGCAGTCCCGCGTCATCGAGGTCGTTCGCAGAGTCGCGCGCAACGCGAGGAGCGCGTCGTCCGTCGGCGGCACGGAGGGGGCATGGACCGCGTCCGTGAGCTGATCGTCGTCTATCGACGCGCGCTCGTGGTCGGCTTCCATGCGCTCCTGTGGACGACCGCGCTCGTCCTCGCGGTGCTTCTGCGCTTCGAGTTCGAGATTCCGGGCGCGTATCGCATCATCCTTCCGAAGCTTCTCGCGATCTCGCTCGTCGTCCGCACGATCGTCCACTGGAGGCTCGGGCTGTTCCACGGGCTGTGGCGCTACTCGGGCTCGCGTGATCTCCGCCTCCTCATTCTCGGCGCCACCGTCTCGTCGCTCTCGTACGCGGCGGTGTGGGCGTTCATGCAGTCGGCGACGTTCCCGCGGTCGATCTTCGTCCTCGACTGGGCGTTCAGCATCCTCATCGTCGGCGGCATGCGGTTCCTCATCCGCACCATCCGCGAGGTGACGATCCAGAACGCGCTGCCGAGCGACGGCGCGCCTCGACGCCGTCTGCTCGTCATCGGGGCAGGGGATGCGGGGGAGATGCTGATGCGCGAGATCGTCCGTATCTACGGGCGCCGCTACCAGCCGCTCGGCTTCCTCGACGACAACCCGTCGAAGCACGGCGAGCAGATCCACGGTGTTGCGGTGCTCGGGCCGATCGAACGGGTCAACGCGCTCGCGGAGACTGAGAAGATCGACGAGATCATCCTCGCGATACCGTCGCTCCGCGGACGCGAGATGCGCCGCATCGTCGAGATGTGCCGCCCCGTCGGGGCTCAGATCCGCACACTGCCCGGCGTCGACAACCTCATCGACGGGAGGGTCACGGTCACGCAGCTCGCCGAGGTCAACATCGAGGACCTCCTCGGCCGCGAGCCGGTGGTGCTCGACACCGACGAGCTCGCGAAGTTCTTGAAAGGGCGCGTCTCGCTCGTCACGGGGGCCGGAGGGAGCATTGGCTCGGAGCTCTGCCGGCAGGTTTGCCGGTTCGGGCCGAGGCGGCTCGTTCTCGTCGAGCAGGCGGAGAACAGCCTGTTCCACATCGAGCGCGCGCTCCGGGCTGAATACCCCGACGTCGAGCTCGTTCCCTGCATCGCGGACATCTGCGACACGAAGCGGATCGATGCCGTGTTTCAGGCGGAGAAGCCCCAGGTCGTGTTCCATGCCGCTGCGCACAAGCACGTGCCGCTCATGGAGGCGAACCCCGGCGAGGCGATCAAGAACAACGTCTTCGGGACACGGAAGCTCGCGGACATCGCTGACCGTCACGCGGTCGAGAAGTTCGTCATGGTCTCGACCGACAAGGCCGTGAACCCGACGAGCGTCATGGGCGTCTCGAAGCGCGTCGCCGAGATCTACGTCCAGTCGCTCTCGCAGCGTTCGCGAACGCAGTTCGTGACCGTCCGATTCGGCAACGTGCTCGGCAGCGCAGGAAGCGTCGTTCCGCTGTTCCGCGAGCAGATCGCACGCGGCGGCCCGGTGACCGTCACGCATCCCGAGATGCAGCGCTACTTCATGACCATCCCCGAGGCGTGTCAGCTCGTCATGCAGGCCGGGGCCATGGGCGGCGGGGGAGAGATCTTCGTCCTCGACATGGGTGAGCCCGTGAAGGTCGTCGACCTCGCGCGCGATCTCATTCGCCTCTCCGGGCTCGAGCCGGATCAGGACATCGAGATCAAGTTCACCGGCATGCGCCCCGGTGAGAAGCTCTTCGAGGAGATCGCGGTCGACGAGGAGCACGTCGAGAAGACGAAGCACCCGAAGATCTATGTCGGCCGGTTCCGGCCGCAGACGCTCGGTGAGGTGGAGCGCGGGCTCGTCGAGCTTCACCGCCTCTCCAGCGGTCTCGATACGGCCTCGATCAAGAGGGCGTTCAAGAGGCTCGTTCCCGAATACGCGGCGAAGATCGACGACGTGGTCACTTGTTCGCCGGCGCCCCGCGAGCCCGTCGAGTCGGACGAGAGGGCGAGCCGCCCCTCCGCCGAGATCATCCTCGCAAACTGACGCCTTCCCCGTCTGCACGGGTCGGGCGAGCGCGTGACGCGTGAAGCCTCCGCCGAGCGTCGACTTGCGGATGTCACGTAGGTCCGCGGCGAGGGCGACTCCGTGAGAGCTCTGCCTGTGGACGCCTGCCCAGCCCTGTAGGAAAATGCACGCGTGAGCCATTCCCAGTACCAGCCCGGACAGGTTCTGCCCGGCACGGTGTACCGGGTCGTCCGCCATCTGGCGACCGGCGGGATGGGTAGCGTCTACGACGTCGAGGACATCACCGTCGAGAAGCGGTACGTCCTGAAGACGCTCCATCCGAACCTGGTCGCGCGCGAGGACCTCGCGCTCCGGATGCGCGACGAGGCCAAGTCGCTCGCGAAGCTGCAGCACCCGAACATCGTCGACGTCGTGACGGCGGGGGTCACCTCCGATGCGCAGAAGATGCCGTTCTACGTGATGGAGCGGCTCATCGGGCAGAACCTCCGCGTCGTCCTCGAGAAGACCGGCGTGCTGCACGTCCCGCATGCGTATCGCATCGCGATCGACGTCGCCGATGCCCTCGAGCACGCGCACGAGAACAACATCGTCCATCGCGACGTGAAGCCGGAGAACATCTTCCTCCATCGCAACGCGAACGGGACGACGACGACGAAGCTGCTCGACTTCGGAATCGTGCGCCTGCTCGACCGCAAGGCGAGCCGCACGCACGGTAAGTTCATCGGGACACTGCGCTATGCGTCGCCGGAGCAGGTCACTGGCCGGAAGGTCGGTCCGGCGACCGACATCTATTCGCTCGCGGTCGTGCTCTTCGAGATGCTCGCGGGGCGCGGTCCGTTCGACGACGCAGGGGATGCGTATGCGATCGGAGCGGCGCACGCGAACGCGCCGCCGCCGCCGCTCTCCCGGTTCATCCGCGGGGTGGCGCCCGACGTGGAGCAGCTCGTCGCGAGCGCGCTGGCGAAGAACCCCGAGGAGCGTCCGCGTGATTGCTTCGCATTCGCAAGCGAGCTCCGGAGCATCCTGCGCGAGGAGGAGGCGAGCCCGCGCTCGGCGACGGCGGTGAACCTCCTCACGTCGGCGTCGCCGTCCACGCATGTCCACCCGGTGGACTCGGGGCCCGCGCCCGGCGGGCCGACGGTGCAGGGGATGATCCCACCGTCGGCCGTGATGTCCGGTCAGCCATCGGTCATCGCCGGCCCTCCGACCACGCGCGCGGAAGGCCGCGCTGACGGAGGCCAAGGCCCGATCAGCCCGATCGCCCCGACGCTCGCGGCCGCTGGGCTCGTGTCGTATTCGCCGAACGTCCAGGTGAACGCGGCGCCGCTGCCGGCCGCCGGTGCGCCGCCGGTTGCGGGTGGTCCGCCGGCCGCCGGAGGTGGGATCGATCGAAGCGCGCCGACACGGGCGAGCGCGCCCTCCGGCGCGACGCGACGGGTCGCGCAGAACGACACGCAGATGGAGCCGAGCGGCCAGGTCGCCAGCGACGACGCGATGCGCGATGCGTTCGGCGAGTCGGTCGCGCTGGTCGTTCCGCCCCTCGCCGGGACCGGATCGAATCCGGGCGATCTCGTGTTCCCGCCGATGCAGGGGGCGAATGCAACGGGCCCACTGTCGGGCGAAGCGTCGACTCGACCGCCGGAGCGCGGCCCGTACATCCTCGTCGGCGCTGCGGCGGTGCTCGCGGTCGCGATGGTCGGCGGTGCGTTCGTCGCGGTGCGGAAGCCCTGGCAGAGCGCACCGAAGAGCGACGCTCCGGAGGTATCGGTGGTCAGCGGGACGGGCGCTCCGTCGAGCCCCGAGGCTCCAGTCGCTCCGGTCGCTCCGGTCGCTCCGGTCGCTCCGATCGCGTCGGGCGTCGCGGTGGCGGCTCATGCGTCCTCCGAGGCGGCCCCGTCCCGGCCATCTCCATCGTCTCAGCCAACGCCGCCGGCGCAGTCATCGCGGGGCGCCGCGGCGGCTCCCGCAACCGGCATTGCCACGTCCTCGCCGAGGACCAAGATCCCCACATCGCCACCACCTGCTCCACCGCGCACGGCGGCAGGGCCGGCCGAGACGAAGCCACGAGCGCCTGCACCCGCGCCCGCACCGGCGAAGGAGATCCCCTTCGACCCCTGAGCTCACGACTGCGGGGTGGTCGGGGCGGGAGCCCAAATTCGAGCGAGTCCCCGGCGCGTGTCGAGTTCACGAGGCCGGTGAAAATCGGATACGTTACTGGACGGCAACGGTAGCCGAGTGCCCCAGCGGCTTGACCGGACGGCTCCGTGGCCGAGCGAGAACGACGAGGAGAGAGATGCCGGCTCGACGCGAAAGAGGCGAAACACGAACCCCGGCAATCTCCGTCCGCCGTCGGGACAGGGAGCGGCGGCGCCCGCGCATGAACCCGTGAGCCAGGACGAAGACGCACCGGCGCCGGATGTCGTCGACTTCGATGCGCTTCACGCGGCGCTCGGGGAGCTCCCTCCGGCTCCGACCTCGTCCTCTCCGACGGTCGGGGAATCGCAGGGGCGCTCGAGCGCGACCTATTCCTCCGCGCGTCCTCACACGATCCCTCCCACCCGTGCGCCGGCCCTGGAGGGCTTGAACCAGCCCGCCGTCATCGTTCAGACCGACGACACGGTCCCGACCGGTCCGCCACAGAAGATGACCATTCCGATGGGGAAGGGGGCTGCCTTTCATGGGCCGTCCTCGTCGGGCCCGCATCCGGCGGCGCAGATGCGTTCGCCGAGCCCGGCGCACCCCATGAGCCCGCAGCCGTTCGTCGCCGACGCCGTGCGGCCGCCGATGCCCGAGAACGTGAACGCGAAGCTCACGGTCCAGATGCCGGCGCGTCCGCGTAGGCCTCGCACGCCCACGATCGTGGTCCGGACGCGCGGGCCGACGAAGCAGCAGAAGCTCGTCGTCTTCGTCGCGATGCTGCTCGTCTTCGTCGGCGGAGGGATCGCCTTCCTCGTCTACGGCAAGCACATCGGGCTGGACCTCGGCGTGCACGCGCCGACCGCGCCGGCACGGACGACGGGCATGACGATCGCCACGGCGGTCCCGCCGCCCGCGCCTTCGCCGACGATCCCGGCGGCCGCGCCAACGCCGGTCGTTGCTGCGACGGTGATCACGAGCGTGGCGCCGAGCGCTGCCGCTCCGCAGCCCTCCGTCCCGCAGCCCTCCGGCAAGAAGAGCACGCGCGCGAGGTAGCGCGTCGAGTCGGCTGCAGACCGCGCCCGCCGGAAGCGCGGCCTGCCGCCCGTGGCGCCCTGCTGGCGCTCGAGGAATGAGAGCCTACTTCGGAGGCTCGCGCGTGCAGATCTTGGCGCCGAGGCCGGGGATCGGGAGGCATTGGGGAAGCTGGCCTCCGCACTCGGTGTCGTCCTTGCATTCGTCGGAGCAGAACGACTCGCCGTTCGTCGGGCCCTCCACGCAGAGCGAGCTCTCGCACTGGTTGCCGCTATCACACGGGTCGACGCCGTTCTTCCCGGTTCCGCGCGTGCCCGGCTTGCAGAAGCAGCCCGTCGCTTCGTCGCACTCGCAGCGGAGCGCCGACTGGCAGTCGCGATTGAGGGTGCATTCGTCGCCGTCGGCGCCGGGACCGTTGGCGTCCTTGCCGGGCTTCGTCCCGGCGTCCTTGTCCGTGTCCGTGTCTGCGTCGGTGTCGTCGGTCGAGCCGCTGTCCTTGTCTTTCGACGTGGAGGCATCCGGCTTGTCGGTTCCACCGGTGGGAGTGCTGGTCGCGTCGTCGGCGCACGCGGAGATCAGCGAGGCCGCGGCGATCGACGCAGCGGTCATGAAGAATGCGAGGCGGGGCTTGGACGTGTGAAGCATGACTGACGAGGATAGCTCGAGCGTGAGGTTCCGCCCGCGTCCCAATCGCGTTCAATCGCCTCGCACCGCGTCGAATCACATCCTCGCCATTGTTGGCCCGGACCCGGGGGGACGGCTACTCCGTCTCGAGGGGAGTGAACCGGAGGATGTCATGATGATGGAACGTCGCCGACGGCGGAGTGAACGCAAGGACGAGGCCCTTCGCCTCTTGCTCGAAGCGGTTCGCGATCGAAGCGACATCACATCCATCGCCGTCGTCGATGAGCGCGGGCTCCTCGTCGCGGGAGAGGGGCCCGAGCGCGAGCTGCTCGTCCTCGGCGCGGTCGCCGCGCCGGCTGCCGCGGGCGAATTCGATGCTGCTTGCGAGCGCCTCACGGCCGGCACCGACGTCGTTTCGTGCCCAGTCGATCTCGCTGAGCAGACGATGTACCTCGCGGCGCTCGGCAAACGGGTCTCGCGGATGCCCGAGGCCGCGCTCGGCGTTGCGCGCATCCTCCGCGCGTCCTGAAGAGCCGTCCAAGAGTTGGACGATTCGGGGAGCTCGAAGGGTGAACCCTCGACGAGAGGATGCGGTCCGTCCGAGAGCGCCGTTCGAGAGAGCCTCAGGCGCTGTCGTTCGTCGAAGGAGGGCGCGTGGCCCTCGCCGTGTCGCCGCCCGGCTTCGGAGCGGTCAGTGCTGCCGGCGCGGCAGCCGCGGCGGGACGGGGACGCTCGTGTCCTCGGGCCAGGCGTGCCGCGGGTACTTCCGCATCAGCTCCTTGCGGATCGACGGGTAGTGGCGCTCCCAGAAGCCGGTGAGGTCGGTCGTCACCTGCACGGCGCGTTTGTTCGGCGCGAGCAGGTGAAGGACGATCGGCACGTTGCCCGCGCGCGGGCTCGCCTTCGTCCCGATGAAGTCCTGGAGGTACGACTCCACCCACGGCGGCTTGCCCTCCTCGTATTCGATCCGCGCCGAGCGCGAGCTCGCGAGCGTCACGCGCTCCGGCGCGAGCTCGTCGATGCGACCGTAGCTGCCGACCTTCGCGCGTAGCGCTTCGAGCAGGTTCGCGTCATCGAGCTCGCGGAAGCTCTTCTTCCCGGTGCAGAGCTCGCGCAGCGTCGTGAGGACGTCCTCGTCCGCCGGAGCTCGGAGCTTCGCGTCTTGCGACGCCGCGAAGCGGACCCGGGCGAGCCAGCGATCGAGCGTGCCCTCGGGAGCGAACGCCCGGGCGCCCTTCGCCTTCGCGCGCTCGAAGAGGAGCTCGGCGACGGCGGGATCGTTCGCGTCGAAGCCCGGGCTCTCCGCGATCGCGAGCGCGTCATAGAGCATCTTCGACCCGCCGGTGACGACACCGCGCGCGTCGTCGAACGACAGCTCGGCGCCCTCGCGGATGCGGTCCTCGAACAGATCGATGAGCCACTCCGGCTCGATCTCGCTTGCGACGCGCACGACCGTGCGTCCTCGCTGGAGCTCGGCATCGACGGCGACCATCCACGGCGCGTCGCGAACGGCGCTCGTCTCCGACAGCTCCGCGGTGCCGCCCTGCGCGAGCGCGAGATCGCGCGAGCCCTGCTTTCGCCGCCGCGCGACGCGATCCGGAAAGCCTGCGAGGACGGAGACGAGGAGCGCGTCGTCGATCGCTTTCGGTGTGTCCGGCCTCGGGCCCGCGCCCGCGCGCGCGATCGCCCGCTGAAGCTGCTTCGTTGCGCGCTGCGTGGCGTGCACGCCGCCGGGGTCGAGGCCCATCGCGCGCAAGGTATGCGCGGCGAAGTTGCTGCCCTCCGCCTCGTGGAAGAGGTCGAGGAGCGCGAGGAGATCGCTCCGATCGGTCGCGACGTCCGTCCCTGGGCGGCCGCCGTGGCCCGCGCCGTCGAAGCGCGCCTTCGACGAGCTCCGTAGGTCACGCTCGCCGACGAGGGCCGCGAGAATGCAGCCCTCCTCGGCGACGCCGCGCCGCGAGGCCTCGACGAGCAGGCGTGCTTGGCGCGGATGCAGCGGCAGCTCGAGCATCCGCTTCCCGGTGTCGGTGATCGCGCCGCTCGCGTCGATCGCGCCGAGGCGGGTGAGCAGGCTTTCGGCCGCGGCGACGGACTCGGGCTTGGGCGGATCGAGCCAGGCGAGATCGCGCGCGCCCGACGCGTGGAGCTCGAGGATGGTCTGCGCGAGATCGACGCGCATGATCTCCGGCGTGTCGTGCTCGGGCCGCGCGTCGTGATCGGCCTTCGTGTAGAGGCGGAGCGCGCGCCCGGGACGCGTTCGTCCGGCACGGCCGGCGCGCTGGGTCGCCGACGCGCGGCTCGTCTTCTCGATCGCCGTCGTCGGCAGGCCGGACCAGGGCGCGTGCCTCGCGACGCGCACGAGGCCGCTGTCGACCACGGCGACGACGCCATCGATGGTGACGCTCGACTCCGCGACGTTCGTCGAGAGGATGACCTTGCGCTTGCTGGATGTGCCGACGGCGCGGTCCTGCTCTGCCGGCGTGAGGTCGCCGTGGAGCGGCAGGAGCGCGAGGTCGTGCTCGCTCGCGAGCTTCGCGCAGCTCTCGAGTGCGCGCCGGATGTCGGCGGCGCCGGGGAGGAAGACGAGGACGTGTCCGTCGAGAGCGTTGAGACCGGACGTGACGAGCGAACGCACCGCGGACGCGACCTGCAGCTCGAGCCGGCGATCGTCGGGGCTCGTGAGGTGCTCGATCGCGACGTCGAAGCGTTTCCCTTCGGAGCGGATCACTCCGCAGCCGAGGAACGTCGCGATCGGCGCGGCGTCGAGCGTCGCCGACATGGCGGCGAGGCGGAGGTCGGGGCGGCGTGTTTGCTGGAGACGCCGCAGGAGTGCGAGCGCGACGTCGCCTTGGAGGTGGCGCTCGTGGATCTCGTCGAGCAGCACCGCAGCCACGCCGCGAAGGGTCGGGTCGGCGACGAGGCGGCGTGTGAGCACGCCCTCGGTGACGAAGCGCACCCGCGTCCGGCTGCTCGACATGTCCTCGAACCGCACGGTGTACCCGACGGTCTCGCCGACGCGCTCGCCGAGCTCGTCGGCGACGCGCCGCGCGGCAAGGCGAGCCGCGAGGCGGCGCGGCTCGAGCACGATGATCTCGCCGTCGAGCCCGGCGTCGAGCAGCGCGCGCGGCGCCCGCGTCGTCTTGCCCGCACCGGGAGGTGCCTCGAGCACGACGCTCGCGCCGGCGGGAGCGAGGGTCCTCACGACGTCCGGAAGAACGTCGTCGATCGGGAGAGGGGAGAGCTTCACCGCTTCACGGAGCGCGAGCGACGACGTCGAGGCCCGACGCGCGAGCGCCAGAGGTCGCCGGTGAACGCCGTGGATGAGCCAAACGTTTCATCGAAGGGTGGGAGGATATAGCAAGAAATCGCGACCGCGCGGCAGCGCGACCACGCGATCTCGTGACGAGCCGAGGGCCGCGTCGCTCGAAGCTGGCGCCCGGCGGGTCTTCGCCGCTAGAGATGGATGCACATCCGTGCGCGCCGCAGAAAACGTCCCCCTCGCTCCGCTCACCTCGCTTCGCCTCGGTGGCACCGCATCGCGCCTCGTTACCGCCGAGCGCGAGAGTGACGTCATCGAGGCCGTGCGCGAGGTCGACGACCGCGGACACGCTCTGCTGATCCTCGGGGGAGGGAGCAACCTCGTGATCGGGGACGCTGGCTTCGACGGGACCGTCGTGCGCATGGCCACGCGTGGGCGAACGAGCACGAGCGAGGCCGACGGGCGCCGCGTCCTCGTCAGCGCCCAGGCCGGCGAGCCGTGGGACGACTTCGTCGCCGCGATGGTCGACGACGGACTCTCCGGCGTCGAGTGCCTCGCCGGGATCCCCGGGCTCGTCGGGGCGGTGCCGATGCAGAACGTCGGCGCCTACGGTCAGGACGTGAGCGAGACGATCACGAGCCTGCGGGCGTACGACCGGGAGCGCGGCGAGGTCGTCGAGATCCGGCGCGAGGACTGCGCCTTCGCCTACCGCTCGAGCGCGTTTCGCGGGAGAGATAGCCACGTCATCCTCGAGGTGACGTTCGCGCTCGAGCAAAGCACGGAGAGCCGCCCGCTGCGCTATGCCGAGCTCACTCGCGCGCTCGGCGTCGCCGAAGGGGGGCGCGCTCCGCTCGCCGCCGTTCGCAAGACTGTGGTCGAGCTCCGGCGGAAGAAGGGGATGGTGCTCGATCCCGCCGACCCCGACACCGCGAGCGCGGGTTCCTTCTTCACGAACCCGATCCTCTCGGCCGTCGAGCTCGCGTCGCTCCGCGAGCGCGCGCTCGGCGAAGACGGGCCGCTCCCCGTCTTCCCCGAGCCCGACGGCAGGTTCAAGGTGAGCGCGGGGTGGCTCATCGAGCACGCGGGCTTCAAGAAGGGGTATGCGGGCGAAAGCGGTCGCGTGGCGGTGTCGAGCAAGCACGCGCTCGCGCTCACGAACCGTGGCAGCGCGACGACACGCGAGCTCGTCGAGCTGGCGCGGCACATCCGCGCCGGGGTCCACGCGCGGTTCGGCGTCACGCTCGAGAACGAGCCGGTGTTCGTCGGTGAACGCCTATGAGCTCTTGGGTCGCTCACTTTCCGCCTCGCTCACTTTCCGCCTCGCTCGCTTTCTGATCCATTCTGCGGGGGCGGCGCCGGGGGCGGAGAGCCCTCACGCCCGCGTCGCCCGTGCCGGCTGCGAGCTCATCTCCGCGCGCGGCACGCGCCAGGGAGGTCTTTCCAAGACTGGGGACAGGGGTGATCGGCGCGAGCCCGCGCGGGGTCAGGTGGTTCCGACCTGGGAGGATGATCCTTGGCTCCTTGAGCGGGCATGAGGGCTCCCCGCCCCCGACACCGCTTTCCGATCTGTGGATCGAGCTCCGGTCGTCGTTGATCAAGGGAGCGTCGTCTTCAAGCAGCGGCCGTCGTGACGCGCTCAGCCCTCATAGGAGATCGTGCATCGACGTCGCGCGAGCATGGGGCCAGGTCGCTGCGAGGTGGGGGCACCGGCGGGCTCGCGCTACGCGATCGACCCGGTCGCGCATCCACGCCGAGGGAGCATGGGGGCCAATGGCGCTGCGAGGTGAGAGCCACGGAAGGCATCGCTTGATGCGGTCGACCTTCGCCGCCCTTCGCGGCATCTACGCGAGCGAGCGTGGGCAGCACGCATCCAGGTGAGGACCAGCGGCGGGGGCGCGTGACGCGATCGATTTGGTCGTGAATCGACGCCGACCGAGTCGTGGTGCCGGCGCAGTGGGAGTGAGGACCCGGCGGGCTCGCGTTTTGCGGTCGACATTCAGTGCTGGTTCCGACTGTGGGGCCAGCGCACTGAGGAGCCCCGGCGGGACTCGCGTTGTGCAGTCGACCTCTATCGGTCGTCGTGCATTGACGCGAGCATGGGGTCAGGGCGCTGCGAGGTGAGGTGGCAGCGGCGGCCTCGCATGATACGGTCGACCTTCCTCGGTGGTCGTGCATCGACGCCGAGGGAGCGGGGCGCTGCTGTCGAGCCCTGAGAGCCGCCGGCACCTCCGGTCTTTCCGGGGTCGAAGCGCCCCGGCGTGCAATGCTTACAAGAAGTGCACCGAATCCCGTTCGGCTAGGCGGCGGTGCCATGCGCCCACCGCTACGTGAGAACGAGCAGCGCTTCACGGAGGATAGCCTCGACGGGAGCGGCTCCCATGTCGCGCTTCTTCGCGAGCGTCTCGAGTGCTCGACGGGCTTCGGGCTCGCGAAAGCCCATGGTCCGCAGACCTCGGGCCACAGTCTCGAAGGAGGCTGGGGGCGGCAGCGCGCACTTCCGCCGTCGCAAGTCCATGCGGCTAGCGATGTGCGCCCGGCCGAAGACCTGCTCGGCGTAGAGCGCGTTGTGTGCTCTGCGTCTCACTCGGAGGTTGGCTGCCGTCTCCGTCCCTCCGCGCGCCTTTGGGCGGATGTGATCCAGCTCGAGGTACCCGCGCGCGGGGCAGCGATCGCCGTCAGGGCCCACGTAGGTGCACTGGTCGCCATCTCGCGCGAAGACCTCTCGCCGCAGCTCTGTCCGGACATACCGAGATCCCGCTCGCGACGCCTTCGTTGCACGCGTGGGCACTACGGGCCACATCGTTCGCTCGTCGACGTTGTCGCTCGTCAGGTGCTTCCGCAGTGCGTAGAGAGCACAGAGGTGGATGTCGCCCCCGCTCGATGTACCCGAGCAGCTGGGGAAAGCGCCGGACGGTGCGCGCCGCCGCGATTCGACGGTGCGCCTCGCCCTCGCTCATTCCGAGCTTGCGCGTGCAGAAATCCCACATCGACGAGCACGCGTGAACCCGATCGAGCCTCCGCTCGTCGACCTCGACGAGATACGCGATGAGCTCCGCGCACCAGACGTTTCCCTTGCCGACATGCCCGCGCACGCGCGCAAGCAGCTCCTCGTCGGACAGATCCCCCGCCTTGTCCATGACCGCTTCTAACACGCACTTTTGCAGCTCACGGAAAGGCCCAGGCCGCGGGCGATCGCCGCTCGGATCGCGTCGCGAGGTCTTCCGCGCGCGATCGCCACGGAGAACGCGACTCGTTGCCAGCACGCCCCTGTCGAGAGGCCCAGCCGTGCTTTCGGGCCGGCCATCGTCCTGAGGGACGTCAAGCGCGGACTACGAAATCGTCATCGGACATGAAACGAGCCGCTGGCGCCAATCTCGCTCCATCGGCAGGCGAGTGATGAGCCGCTCTGAGGTCTCCGGCTTCTGTGGAGCTCCGTGGCGCGCCGGTCGACGGGCGTCGTTCGACTCATTCGAGCTTGGCGTCGAACTGTTGTGGAACTCGGTATCCGGTTTCCGTGGAGCTCCGAGGTGTGCCGGTCGAGGCGTCGTTCGACTGGTTCGAGCTCGGGGATCCGGTTTCTGTGGTGCGCCCGTCGAGGCGCGATCGATGCGTTGAAGCCATCGGGGCCATCGCGACAACCCAGATGCAGGGGGTGAGCTCGACCATCGAGGCGATCGAGAAGCGGCGTCCGGCTTCCGGGAGCTTCCCGAGCTCCGCATCGCGGTCCTGTTCGGGTGTCGTTTAGTTGCTGAACGACCGGGCGGTGTGGCGTGGAGGGGGGATGCCACGCACAGGCGGCGCCGGGGGCGGGGTGACCTCCCGCCGGCCCGGGGCCTGCCCTTTCGCACGGACGGGCGCCGACGAGGCTCGTCGGAAAGCAACTGGGCCACATGAGCGTTGTCCATGGTAAGCCCGTTCGCGTCGTGGTCTTTTCCTCTGCTCCTGCTTCAGCTTCGTCCATGGGAAGGCTTGGTCTCCTCCTGGTCGTCTCCGCTCTGATGGGCGGCTGTCGTGCGTGCACGAACGACCATCCGTACGTTCCGCCCGCGACCGATGCGCCAGCGGTGGCCGCCGAAGTCGACTCCGGTGCCGGTGCGCCTGCCGCCTCGATGCAAGAGGCGGGCGCCGCCGGCCTCGTCGAGCCCGCGCTCGTCGCGCCGCCGGCCGCGACGTCCTGGCAGACGAACGGCCTCACGCTCACTGCGGGCGGGCGCGAGATCGTGCTCGCGCTGGTCGGTGACTTCGACGGCGACGGAACGAAGGACGCCCTCGCGATCGTGCGGCCGGCCGTTGCCGATCGGAAGCCCGGCTCGTCGACCGGCGAGCTCGTCTTCTTCCAAGGCGGCGGCGACGGTGCTCCGGCCGCCGCGATCGCGGCGGGCCCTGCGCTCGGCGTTCAGCCGTCGTGCGTCCCGACCGCGCGCCTCGAGAAGATCGGGCCGCGCTCGGCATTCGCGGAGATCGGCAGCTCGTGTCCTCGCGGCGTCGGTTCGCGGGCGATCGTCGTCGTTCGCCTCGGGGCCCCGGTGCCGGCCGTGGCCTTCGACGCCATCGTGGCGGATCCGCGCGAGGCGCCCAAGCTGAGCATCGACGTGGACGCTGCGGATCGAGACAAGGACGGCATCGACGACGTCGTGCTCCGGATCGCGATCGAAGGTGGAGCCGGTCCCGAGGCTGCGGGGCCGAAGCTCGGAGCGAAGCTCGCGTTCTTCGATCGCCCGGCGGGCCCGAGCCGCGATCCCGACGAGCCGGAGGCGTCGCTCCGTGCGATCGCCGCTCAGGCGAGCGCGCGCGCGGGCAAGGCGAAGGAGGCGGCGTCGGTCCCTCCGCTCGTCCAGCAGATGCGCGCGCTGTATCGCGCGATGTGCGTCGAGGGCGGCGCGCCGCGGATCACGAAGATCCATGGCGGGAGCTCGGTCTCGTGTGGAACGAGCAAGCCGCTGGAGGATGCAGGTCTGGCCGAGGTCCGCGCATGGGTCACGCAGCGTGATGCGCTGCGAGCGTTCGCCGCCGCGGAGACGGTTCAGCTCGCGCCCGCCTCGAAGACGGCAGCGAAGACCACGGAGATCCAGAAGCTGCTCGCGGAGGTCGCGCCCGTGACGGAGGCGACGAGCGTGCGCATCCTCTCGGCTCCGGTCGACGCTCCACACGGCGGCGCTCCGGAGTGGGGGCCGCTCGCGTTCGAGCATTCCGGCAAGCTCCTCGTCCGGTACGGCAGGAGCGTGATGCGTGTCGATCCCGAGACGGGCGAAGGCGAGCCCGCCGACATGGTTCCGTGGAAGGACGAGGTCCTTTCTCCGGATGGCAAGAGCCGCTGGCTCGAGGCCTACCACGCTTGCGAAGGCGTCGCGCTCCGCGCCACGTTCGCGCCGACGGCCGAAGGCGAGATGGTCGACGTCGTGCTTCCGATCGCTCCGCGTCTGGGCAAGACGTGCAGCAGCGGGCGAGGCGAGCCCGCGCCCGCGGTGCCGATCGCATGGGGGCCGCGCGGGCTCGAGGCGATCGTCGCGGGGCAGCCGGTGCTCATCAAGACCGATCCACCGGAGGCGTCCGCCCTCGCGGCGTTCACCGACGCGATCCCGCCGCCGGGCTCTCCGCGCTCGCACGGTACGAAGACGCTCGCGCTCGCGATGCCGGGCGGCGTCCTCGTCCGCGGACGGCCGGCGCCCGATCGCTGGTCGATGGTCCGTTCGTCCGACCTCGAGCCCTACGCCGACGTGCGGCGCTGCACGATCGACGACAGCGGCTCGCGCATCGCGTGCATTCGCCGCCGCTCGGCCGTGCTCGTCACGCTGCCCTGAGCTGCGCGCGTGGGCGCAGCGCGTGAGCGCGGCGCCCGACTCGACGATGGCGCGGCGCATTCGGCCGCCGCTCGGCTCAACGACGGCGCGGCGCGGTCGTGCAGAGGACGTCGTCCTGGTCGCGGACGCTCTGGAGGCACTGGATCTTCGTGTCGTTGCAGCGGAGGACGAGCACGCCATGCGAGAGGAGCGTCGTCAGCGGGACGTTCAGCCGCTGGACGACGGCGTTGAACGGGGTCTTTGCATCGCAGCCGCTCGACATGAGCATGTCGATCTGACGGCCTTGCGCGACCAGATCGACGCGGTTCCACTTCGCCTTGTCCGCGCCCTTGTCCATCGCGAGGACGACGGGCTTCAGCTTCGCGACGAGGTCGGTGGCGAAGGCATCGTCGGCGGGCGCATCGTCCGGGCGCGGCGCCCGCATCGCCACCATGTAGCCGCTCGCCTTCATCTGCATCTCTTCGGACGCGCTCGCGCTGACCATCGTCTGGGGCTTCGGGATGGGGCGCTCGGGCATCTTGACCGTCGCTGCCGGCGGAGGTGCTCCCGCTTCCTGAGGTTGCGGCTGCGCCTGCGGCGCAGATTCGACCGCTGCCGGTGCCGTCGCCGCGTCGCCCGCGACGGAGTCGACGAGCGCTTTCGCCTTCTCGTCCTTGTCGCAGGCAAGAGAGGCGAGCAAGATGGGGACGAGGGCCAAGGCGCGCGTTCGCATGCCACGCGGTTTACCATACCGATGCTCCGCTATCGAAGTGCTTCCGTAGGCGCCGTGGTCGCCGCCTTCGCCGCGCTCCAGAGCACGGACGGGCGGGCGAGCGAGCCGCCTCGCGCAGAGGAGCAGGCGCTGGCAGGCACGATGTCGTGCGAGCGCGCGGCGGAGCCTGGCCGCGTGAAATGCGCCGTCGAGGTCCGTGCGGCGGGCGGGCGGTCGATCTCGTGGGCCGACGTCGCGATCCTCGAGCTCCCGGCGTTCACCTCCGCGCTCAAGGGCCGGATCGGGCCCGGAGACGCCACGTACCGCGACGCCGCGAGCCAGCGGTGGGCCTTCGGTCTCGTCGCGCGAACGCCCGGCAACGGCGAAGCGAAGGCGCGCATCCGTGCGGTCGTCTGCGACCCGTCGACGGCCGGCGACGCGGCCAGCTCGCGGTGCGTCCCCGCGACGGTCGACGTCCGCGCCGTCGTCCACGTCGGCTAGCCGGGCTAGAGCCGGCAGCGGCCGCTTTCTTGGCTGGGCCAGGCCGCGCTTGCTACCACCGGAGCCATGCAGCTCCCGGGGCGCCTCAAGGCGACGACCCTCGGCGACCTTCTCGGCTCGCTCCATCGCGGGCGCGTGAGTGGGACGCTCGAGCTCGTCGAGGCGGGTGGACGCGTTCATCGCGTGCATCTTGCAAGCGGTCTCGTCACCGCGGTCGAGGTCGACCGCGCCGCTGCGTCGCTCGGCGAGATCCTGCGTCGGGACGAGCATGTCGACGACGACACGCTCCGTCGCTCGCTCCTCCGCGCGATGGCGTCGCGCCGCCTGCACGGCGAGGTCCTCGTCCGCGATTTCCATCTCTCGCCCGAGATCGTCGGCCGGGCCCTTCGCCGGCAGTTGATGCTCCGTCTCCAGATGCTCGAGGATCTCGTCGACGCGCAGGTCCACTATCGGGTCACCGTGCGTCCGCCGCGCGGCGCGCTCGTCGACGAGCCGCTCGACGCTCCGGAGTTCCTCACGGGCAAGAAGCGCGCGCGCGATCGCGCGCCTTCGTCTTCGAGCGCGAGCTCCCGCTCTGCGCGCCCGTCGAGCGGTCTCCCCGGGAGCTTCGACACCACCCGGCTCGTCGCCTATCGGGCGCTCGGCCTGTCCGCCGGCGCTCCCGCCGACGACATCAAGCGGGCCTACCGTCGCCTCGTCCGCGAGTACCACCCCGATCTGCATCCCGAGGCCACCCACGAGGAGCGGCGCGCGCTGTCCGTCCGCTTCTCCGAGGTCACGGCCGCGTATCGATCGCTCGTCGCCTGAATGCGGCGAGCGCTCGCGGCTCGCGTGTGCGAGTCACCGGCACCGGCTGGTGCTGTCGCGAGCCGGCGGGCGCGGGGCTCGCGATCAGTGCATCAGCTGCAGCTGCGCGAGCTGCATCTTTGCTTCGCCGGCGAACCGTGACTCGGGGAAGCGGCGGATCAGGGTGCGCCACGTGTTCTTGGCGTCGTTCCACGCCTGCGTGTCCATCTGGCACCACGCGAGGAGGGAGAGCGCGTCGTCGTGCACTTCCTTGTCGACCGGGTTCTCGGCGAGGAGCGTGAGGATCGGGATCGCCTCTCGCTGGCGATTGAGGTGGCGGTACGCGTCCGAGAGCCCGAGGTGAACCGAGGGAGCGATCGCGGAGTCGTCCTTGTACTTGAGCGACTCCTCGAAGGCGGTCGCCGCCTCCTGCCAGCGCTGGACGCGGACCTTGTCCATGCCCTGCTGGTAGAGCTGGCCGGCGAGCTCGTTGCGGGCGCGCTCGACCGCGTCCGTGAACATCGCGAGCTCCGCCTTGCTGAGCGGCTCCTTCTTGACTTGCTCCCACTGCTCGACGAGCTCGACGCGCTTGCCCTGCCGGACCAGGTCGTAGAACTGCGCCGCGCGAGCCTCGGCGCGCGAGCGGTCCTCGTCGCGCTTCTGCGTCTCGCGTTGCTCCTTGCGGAGGCGGTCGTTGTCCTGGGCGCGCTGCTCGGTCTCGGCCTTGATCTGGTCGACGCGAGCGTCCCACGCGAGCTTCAGCGCGGCGAACACCACGACGACGAAGACGAGGTACGCCGTCGCGCTGTTCCAGGAGATGCGGCGCTCGTACGTCTGCTGGCGCTTCGCGATCGACTTGATGTCAGCGCTGAGCGCGTTCGTGAGGTTGTTCGTCTTGATGACGAGCCCTCGCGACTCGATGATCTCGCGCTTGATTTCGCGGAGCTCCTCGTCGACCTCGTGAACCATCGCGGCGGCGCTCTTAGCACGGCGCTGGTCGAGGTCGAAATCCGCAGCCGATCCACCGCTCCGCTGCGGTTGGGCTGCCGATCCCGACGGGCAGGGCGGGACGGCAGGCAGACGGCGGGTAGGAGGTCAGGCGAGGGGAGAAACAAGGGAAGAAGACGCCTCGCACAGCCATCCGTCTTGCTGGCGTGTCGGGCGACGTGGTAACTCCCCACACGAAAACCATGGCCAGCACGACCGACATCCGCAAAGGGCTCAAGATCCAGATTGACGGAGTGCCGTTCCACATTCTCGAGCATCAGTTCGTCAAGCCGGGCAAGGGACAGTCGTTCACGCGCTGCCGCGTCCGCAACCTCACGAACGGCAACCTGCTCGAGAAGACCTGGAAGTCGGGCGATAGCGTCGAGCTGGCGGACGTCGAAGACCGCAAGATGACGTACTCGTGGGAAGAGGGCGACAACTACGTCTTCATGGACACGAACACGGGCGATCAGATCTACGTGGCCAAGGACAAGGTCGGCGACGAGTCGCGGTTCCTTTCGGAAGGGCTCGACGTCGAGGTCACGCTCTTCAACGGAAACGCGATCGGCATCGACATGCCGCCGAACGTCGTCATGCAGGTCGTCTCGAGCGAGCCCGGTATCAAGGGTGACACCGCGAGCGGAGCCTCCAAGCCGGCCACGCTCATCACCGGCGCCACGGTCAACGTCCCGCTCTTCATCAAGGAGGGCGAGTGGATCAAGATCGACACGTCGTCGGGCGACTACCTCGAGCGCGTCAACAAGTAGCAGCGCCGGAGCTCACGTCGCGACGAGGGCGTCGCACGTGACGTTGTGCGAGGCGACGAGCTTGCTCGTCGCCTCGCGTCGTTTTCGAGCCGCGCGATCCTCCCCGACAGGGTGCGAGCGATCGGCGCGCGCCTCGCCGCGGGGTTTGCTCGAACGGCCGAGCTAGAGCATCCTTCTGGCTGATGCTCCGCCCGTCCATCGCTCTCGGCCTCGCGATCCCGTGCGTGCTCCTCCTTGCGGGCGCTTGTGGCGGATCTTCGTCCGCGGGGCCGTCGAAGAGCGGCCCGCGCGATGGCGACGCGGGGGGAACACAGTCCGGCTTGTCGTCGGGGCTGCCGTGCGACGTCGACAAGATCCTCGCGGACAACTGCCGCTCGTGCCATGCGGCGCCTCCGCAGTTCGGCTCGCCGATGCCGCTCTTGACCTGGGATCAGCTCCAGGCGCCGGCGGCGACCGATCCTTCGAAGAAGGTCTACGAGCTCGTTGCTGCGCGTATCGCCGACGAAGCCAAGCCGATGCCGCCGGTGCCGAACGCGCGCCTGTCCGAGGCCAATCGCCAGGCGATCGCCGACTGGGTGGCCAGCGGAGCGCCTCGCGGTCCGGAGACCTGCGGGAACACGACGACGACGCGGCCAGACGGTGTCTCGTGCACGCCGAGCCTCTCGCTCGCGCCCGAGTCGGAGTGGGAGATGCCGGAGGACGCGGGCGACGAGTACGTCTGCTGGGGCGTCGATCTCTCGCAGGAGCAGGCGGCGCACATCACGGCGTTCGTGCCGGTGATCGACAACACCGAGATCACGCATCACATCGTGCTCTACGAGGCCCCGAGCAAGGTCTCGGGCGTGCCGACCCCGTGCAGCGCCGGCAGCGCGGTGACGTGGCGGATGGTCCTCGGCTGGGCGCCGGGCGTGAAGCCCCTCGAGCTGCCGCCGGAGGCCGGCTTCCCGATCTCGACCGACCCGGCGAAGCCGACGCACTACGTCGCGCAAATGCACTACTCGAACCCGCAGAAGCTGAAGGGCAAGAAGGACAAGAGCAGGATCGACCTCTGCACGTCCGCGCCACGCCAATACGAGGCGGATGTGATGGCGTTCGGCTCCCAAGACTTCACGATCCCCGCGGCGCCCGGGCAGGGCGGCCAGTACTCGATCGACTGCGCCCTCACGGTGCCGTCGGCCTTCGCCAACCTGCACCTGTTCGCGGCGATGCCCCACATGCACAAGATCGGCGTCGCGATGTCGACGACGCTCACGCCGAAGGACGGCGGGCCCGAAGTCGATCTCGGGACGATGCCCCTGTACTCCTTCGACGCCCAGGCGTGGCTGCCGATCAACGCGACGACGAAGTCCGGCGACGTCATCCGCACCAAGTGCAGCTGGACGAACAACACCGGCGAGCCGGTCCGCTTCGGCGAAAAGACCGCGGACGAGATGTGTTACTCGTTCACGATGTACTATCCGCGCATCAAGTCCTCGATCTGGAGCTGGGCGGCGCCGGCGTCCGGACCGCCGATCGGCGCGACCTGCAAGTAGCTCCACCGACCGGGATCGACCTCGCGCCGTCGAGAAGCGCGGGCGTGCGAGGCCACCGGAGCAGCCCCAATCGATCGCCCTCCATCGCCCTTCCAGGCAGCGCGATCGGGGCCTGAACGAGGCTGACGAGACGAGCGCCCCCTCCGAGACGGTCGATTCCCGGGGCAGGGGCGCCCGAAAGGGCTTGATCGGCCCCGGTGTCGCTGTAGATATGCCTTGATCCACGTGCACCTTGCACGCGGACCTACACGGACAGGGCGGCATCCAACTCTACGGCAACACTCGCGGGCTCTCTCCCTCCGCAACACGGACGCTGGAGCGCATCTATCGGCGCCGCGTCCCCGTATCGGACATCTCGACTCTGGAGCTGACGCGCTCGCTCGTCGCCGCCAGCGTCGAGACGGGACGCCAGGTCGGCGCCCTGGTCCATCGGTCGGGGCAGGTCGACTACGTCATCGTGGGCGATGCCGGCAAGCTGATGCTGCCGGACATCGGCCGCCTACGCGCCGCCGAAGGTCGCTTCCGCGGGCTGCGCCTGGTGCATACGCATCTCCGGGGCGAGCCGCTGACGCGCGACGACCTCGTGGACCTCGTCCGTCTGCGCCTCGATCTCGTGTGCGCGATCCAGCTCGGGCCGCGCGGCGACGCGAAGTCGATCCAATACGCCTACAACGTCCCGACGGAGAAGACGGGCGAGGCCCCGTATCGCGAGGTCGGCCCCGTTGCGATGGGCCAGCTCAGCGTCCACGTCGGCGAGCTCATGGCTGACCTCGAGGCCGAGTTCGCTCGGCAATCGTCGAGCGCGCGCGCCGTGCGGGGCAAGGACGGCAGCGCCGTGCTCGTGCATGTTGGCGAGCGCGGAGAGCGCGGCGCCGCCGATCACGCCGAGGAGAGCATCGCCGAGCTCCGCGAGCTCGCGCGGACTGCCGGCGTCGAGATCGCGGATACCGTCATCCAGCTCCGCGATCGCGTCGATCCGAAGTTCGTGCTCGGTAAGGGCAAGCTCGACGACGTGATCATTCGCGCGATGCAGCTCGACGCCGACGTGCTCGTCTTCGATCGCGAGCTCACGCCCGCGCAGACCTCCGCGATCGCGAAGGAGAGCGACCTCAAGGTCGTCGATCGCACGCAGCTCATTCTCGACATCTTCGCGCAGCGCGCCGAGAGCCACGACGGCAAGCTCCAGGTGGAGCTCGCGCAGCTGAAGTACAACATGCCGCGTCTCGGTCAGAAGGACGACTCGCTCTCCCGCCTCACCGGCGGCATCGGCGGGCGCGGACCGGGCGAGACGAAGCTCGAGATCGGCCGCCGCCGCGCGAAGGAGCGCGTGGCCCACCTCGAGGCGCAGCTCCGCAAGCTGTCACGCCGCCGCGAGCAGCGCCGGCAGAAGCGCACGCGCGAGGGCGTGCCGACCATCGCGATCGTCGGCTACACGAACGCCGGCAAGAGCACGCTCCTCAACACGCTCACGGGGGCCTCGGTGCTCGCCGAGGACAAGCTGTTCGCCACGCTCGACACGCGCTCGCGCCATCTCAAGGTGGGCTGGGCCGGGTATGGCGATCGCGAGGTCGTCATCACCGACACCGTCGGGTTCATCCGTGACCTGCCGCAGGACCTCTTCGCTGCCTTCCGCGCGACGTTCGAGGAGGCCGCCGACGCCGATCTGATCCTGCACGTCGTCGACGCATGCGGCGACGCGCAGACGGCGTTCGCGGATGACGGGACACCCGGCGCCGGGCGTCGTGGCTCGGTCGACGCGTTCATCGAGACGACGCTCGACGTCCTCGAGGAGCTCGGGCTCTCCGACATCCCGCGCGTGCTCGTCTTCAACAAGACGGAGCTGCTCTCGCCGCTCGACCGCAAGATCCTCCAGAAGAAGTACCCCGACGCGATCCTCCTCTCGGCGCTCGACCGCGAATCGACGCGGCCGCTCCTTGCACGCCTCGCGACCGAGCTCGCGGAGCGCTGGGATCAGAGCGCCCGCCCTGTCATCACGCCGCTCGAGGACGAGTCGCTCCTCGAAGAAGGCAAGGACGAGGACGCTGGCGAGCCCGACGAGGAAGCGATGCACGCGAGCACGCTCGAGGAGCTCCTCCGCGCTGCGGGACGACGTGGTCGGGCCGCGCGAGGCCTCGACGACCCGCGTCAGCGCTGACGCTCGCTGCGCGGGTGAAGTGCGAAAGCGTGGCGCGAGGCGAAAGTGCCTCGCGCCACCTCTTGCTACCCGCGCCCGTGGCTCACGGCGCGAGGACGAGGTCGGTGCCGCCGCCGGTGGCGCTCGCCGACGAGCCGCGGGGGTAGAGCTTCCGGTTGCTGAACGAGAAGCCCATGACCCCTGTGATGCTCGAGAACTTCGTGCCGTTCGTGAAGCCCGCCGGTGGATAGGGGCACGGCGACGGGGTGCAGGTCGCCGGCGTCCCGAAGCGCGTCCAGACGTAGTCGTCGACGCGGAGGTTGCCCGTGACGACGAACTCGAAGAACGGGCCGCTGTCAGGGTTGTCGTTCGTGATCTCCATCGGACCGTCGACCTTGACGAGCAAGCTCTCGTACTGCTCGGACGCGGAGTTGGAGGTGCCCACCTGGGCGGCGGTCAGAGCGAGCGGAGTCATCGCCTGCGCCGTCGGCTGGGTGACGCTGACCTGCGCGGCGGTGATCTGATTGACGCTGAAGATGTCCGCAGCCCTGCCCATGACCTGGACCTTCTGGCCGATCTTCGGGCCCGTCGTGGTGGTGCCGGTGAGGGCGCCGGCCTTCACGAAGATGCCTTGCCACGGAGCGCCGGTCGTCCCCTCCTGGATGTAGAAGAGGTCGTTCGTCTTGCGCGCGGAGACGAAGCCCTCGACCGACACGACCGTGGGTCCCTTCGGGTGACCGGACGCCGAGGGGTTACGCACCGTCGAGATCGGCAGCACGCACGGCTCGGCGCCGGGATTTGCCGTCCCGCACCGGTCGCACGCGTCGCCGTGCCCGTCCTTGTCCGAGTCGGCCTGGTCCGGGTTCGCGACCGAGGGACAGTTGTCGTTGCCGTTCGGGATCCCGTCACCGTCGAGGTCGGTCGAGGCGGCGTGCTCGCAGCTCTGGGTCGCGTCCTCGGGGCACTCGTCGCACGCGTCGCCGATGCCGTCGTTGTCGGCGTCGGCCTGGCGGCCCACATCCATCGGCCGCACGGGGTTGAAGATCGTGGGGCAGTTGTCCTGCTCGTCCGGGATTCCGTCGCCGTCCTTGTCGGTCTCCGACGGAACGCCGGTGTACGAGCTCGAGCCTCTCACCGACTGCGACTCCGCGCGTGAGGGCACACACGACGGCTCGTCGTCCGGCGTCTTGTCGCGGCAGAAGTACGCCGGGTAGTAGACCTCGCCGGCGGTGAGGAGCGCCTGGAGCTTCGGCGCGGCGGTGGTGCGGACGTCGACGCATACCGCCTTGGCCTTGCCGCAGACGGGGGCGGGGAACGACTCGCACGCGGCGGGGTCGCCCCAGATCGCGTTCTTCACGAGCGCGTCGTCGCCGTACATCATGCGGCCGCCGCGGAGGACCATCGCGACGTCCTCGACTCCTGCGTCGATGACGGCGCGGAAGTCCTTGCTCGTCTTGCCGTCGTAGACCGCGATGTCTGCGAGGTAGCCCCGCTTGAGCATGCCGACCGCGTGGCTCGCGCCGACGGCGAACGCACCGTTGATCGTCGCCATGCGCCAGAGGTCGGCGTCGGTGAAGTGTTTGTCGAAGTAAGTCTGGTTCCACGAGTCGGCGCACTTCAGCTCGCGGAGCATGTTCATCGATCCGGAGGGGACCCAGTCCGTGCCGAGCGCGATGGCGACCCCTGCGAGGTCGAGCATGACGGCCTGTGCGGTGTTGCCGTACAGATCGACGTTCGATCGCGGTGACCAGACGATCTTCGCCTGGTCCTTCTGGATCGCCTTCGCGTCGGCCGGGTTCAGCGCAACGGCGTGGATGATGGCGGTCTGCTTCTGGACCAGGTCGTACTGATCGCCCTCGGCGCTCGTGCAGACGAACTCGTTGTGCGCCTCGTCGTCGATGCCCTCGGAGATGTGCGGGAGGTAGCTCTCGAGCTGAGAGATCCCGCCTCGCGTCGTTCGTCCGCTCGAGTACTCGCAGCCTCGCGCGAGGTTCTTCCCCGGCGTGCTGAGGGGGAAGACGTCCGTGTCGGCGATCTGGATCGGCAGCCCTTCGAGCTCGTCCGCGCTCGTGTCGAGGTTGCGAATGAGGCCGGGGACACCGCCGCCGCCGGCGATCGACGTGGTGCCGCTCATGAGGAAGCGCAGCTCGCCGTAGGCTTGGACGGTCTGGTTCGCGCCGCTCTTGTATTCGAGACGCTTGTGCCCTCGCGCGCCCTGCCAATCGCTGCGGTTCTCGTAGCGCTCCTCGCCGTGCCCGATCGGCTTGTTGTTCTGGTAGGTGAGGTGCTCGTGGGGGTTGATCAGGCCGGGCGAGATGACGCCGTCCGGGCACGAGATCACCGACGCCGCGTCGTAGCCCGTGATCGCCTTGCAGTTGCACGCGGCGCAGAGGATGTAGCCGCGTGAGTCGACGACGATCTCGCCGTTGCGGAGCACCTCCTCCGGCGCGAGCACGGTCCCGCGAATCACCTTCAAGTCGGAGCCCGTCTTCGTCACCGCGCAGACTGCCGAGCCCGCGGACGCGACCGACCCGCCGCAATCCGTGATCTTCGGCTGCGCGTTCCGGTTCGGGTGCGGCTGGAGCCCCTGCGGGTCGGGGATCGCGCCGTCGGCGCCCCCGTCCACCTCGTCGCCATCGGGCAGCCGCGGGAACGAGTCGTTCTCGTTGTCGGTGCAGTTGATCAGTACCGCCACGAACCCGAACGTGGCGAAGGAGGCAAGCGCGCGCGAAAGCTTCATGCTCGAGAGAACTCCCGACCTCGTCGCTCTCGGTGATGGCGCTTCCATCGACGACCGTGAGCTGGGCCTACGTCATTCATACCTCACCACGCGCGCAAGGCTCGTCTCCAACGTGATGGATCGTCGGCGCACCTCCCCCCACGGACAGCATCGCCGCGGATCTGGGGTACGCTGCTCGGAGTTGGCGTTGGTTTTGCGTCGCCTTTCACCGACAAGGATCCGGGGGGCCTCGGGAATGACACAACAGGTCGGGTCGAGCGTCGTCGTCTTCTTTCTTCCGCTGCTCCTGCTGCTCGCGGTGGCCTGTGGAGGTGGCCTCGCGAGCGCGAAGAGCGACTTCAAGAGCGGTCGCCTCGCCGAGGCGAAGGACTCGCTGGTCGCGCTCGAGCCGGAGAGCCAATCGTGGACGGGCGCCAAGCGCGCCGAGTACCTGCTCTATCGCGGGCTCGTGCACCACTCGCTCGGCGATCGCGAGACGGCGTCGCGCTGGCTTCGCGAGGCGAAGGCGATCGAGGACGCGCATCCGCGCACGCTCTCGGAGGACGATCGGGCGCGCCTCGACCTCGCGCTCGACGCGCTCGGCTCCGCGGTTCGGTGACATGACGCGGCGCCTTTGTGGACGCCGAGCTCGAGCTCGACCGCTCAAACACGCGCCCGGCTGCGCGGCGAGACGGTGCATCGGCCGAGGTGCGCGGGATGTTCCATCCGCCCGAGCCTCGCGCTAAGCAGCAGGCATGGCTCGAACGGTAACGGCTCCGCGCGGAACGACACTCTCGTGCAAGGGATGGGTGCAGGAGGCTGCGCTCCGGATGCTCTACAACAACCTCGACCCCGAGGTGGCGGAGCGCCCCGAGGACCTCGTCGTCTACGGCGGGACGGGCAAGGCCGCCCGCTCGTGGGAGGCGTTCGACGTGATCTCGCGCGAGCTCCAGGACCTCGCGAGCGACGAGACCCTGCTCGTTCAGTCGGGCAAGGCTGTCGGCCGCTTCAAGACCCACGCGGACGCGCCGCGGGTGCTCATCGCCAACTCGAACCTCGTCGGCAAGTGGGCCAACTGGGAGCACTTCCGCGAGCTCGAGAAGAAGGGCCTGATCATGTACGGCCAGATGACCGCTGGCTCGTGGATCTACATCGGCACCCAGGGCATCCTCCAGGGCACGTACGAGACGTTCGTCGCTGCACGGAAGGCGTACGTCGAGCGGACGAAGAAGTCCGGCCACCTCTGGGTGCTCACCGCGGGCCTCGGCGGGATGGGCGGTGCGCAGCCGCTCGCGGCGACGATGGCCGGGCTCTCGTGCATCGCCGTCGAGATCGACCCGTCTCGCATCCAGAAGCGCCTCGACACGCGCTACGTCGACGAGCGCGCCGATAGCCTCGATGAGGCGCTCGCGCGCCTCGAGAAGGCGAAGCAGGAGGACCGCCCGGTCAGCATCGGTCTCTGCGCGAACGCGGCCGACATCTACCCCGAGCTCGTGGAGCGCGGCATCATCCCGGACCTCGTGACCGAGCAGACCGCGGCGCACGACCCGCTCGTCGGCTACATCCCGCTCGGCTTCAACCTGGACGAGGCTGCGGAGCTCCGAAGGGAAGATCCGGAGGGCTACGTCGAGAAGGCCAAGGCCAGCATGGCCGAGGAAATCGAGGCGATGCTCGCGATGCAGAAGAAGGGCGCCGAGGTCTTCGACTACGGCAACAACATCCGCGCGTGCGCGAAGGAGGCGGGCGCTGCGCGCGCGTTCGACATCCCGGGCTTCGTTCCGGCGTACATCCGGCCGCTCTTCTGCGTCGGCAAGGGCCCGTTCCGCTGGGTCGCGCTCTCCGGCGATCCCGAGGACATCGCCGTCACCGATCAGGCCGTGCTCGACGCGGTCCCGAACGATCCCGACCTTCGCCGCTGGATCGAGCTCGCGAAGGAGCGCGTCCAGTTCCAGGGCCTGCCGTCGCGCATCTGCTGGCTCGGCTACGGCGATCGCGCGAAAGTCGGCCTCGTGTTCAACGAGCTGGTCCGTACCGGCAAGGTGAAGGCGCCGATCGTCATCGGACGCGATCACCTCGACTGCGGCTCGGTCGCGTCGCCGAACCGCGAGACCGAGGCGATGAAGGACGGCTCCGACGCGATCGCCGACTTCGCCCTCCTCAACGCCCTCGTGAACACGGCCGCCGGCGCGAGCTGGGTCAGCTTCCACCACGGCGGCGGCGTCGGCATGGGGATGAGCCTCCACGCCGGCATGGTCGTCGTCGCCGACGGAACGCCCGAGGCGGCGAAGCGCCTCGAGCGCGTGCTCACGAGCGATCCCGGCATGGGCGTCGTCCGCCACGCCGACGCCGGCTACGAAGAGGCGATCGACTGCGCGAAGGACAAGGGCGTCCACATCCCGCATCTCGGCTGATCCGCGACGCGAGCTCGAGGATGCCCGGCGCAGCGACGCCGGGCATCTCTCGGCGCGATCGCTCGAGCCCGAGATGCGTTCGAGGCGCCCTCGCGAGGCGCCTGATCGATCAGGGCTTCGGGTGGGCCTCGAGGAACGTGTAGAAGTGCTCGGCCCAGCTCGCTCGGAACGACGGGATGTGCTTGCCGCCGGCGATCGTCCAGAGCTCGGCTGCGCCCTTCGTGCAGGCGTGGCGCTCGATGACGGTCTCCGCACCGGCGAGCCCGGTGTCGAGATCGAGCGTCTCGCCGGTGGCGGTGAGCGTGTTCTCGCAGCCGTTCTTCGACGCCCAGGTCGCGACCGTGCTCTTCGCCGAGGGGTGTGGCGGGACGCCGTTCAGGACCGAGCCGCCGCCGTACGCGACCGTCTCGTCGGCGTCGCCGTGGACCTGGAGGACGGCGACGGGCTCGCTCGGCGTGCACTTCGCGGGATCGGCGTAGACCGCGCCCGCGAGGCTCACGATCCCGGCGATGTCGGCGGCGAGCTCGCATGCGAGCCGGTGGGCCATGAATCCGCCATTCGAGTGGCCGACGACGTAGACGCGCTTCGCGTCGACGTTGAACCGCGCCTTCATCTCCGCGATCACGGCCTTCAGGTACGCGACATCGTCGATGCCCGTCTTGTAGAAGTCGCAGCAGGCGTCGTTCGCGTTCCAGAACTGGTTCCCGAGACCGTCCTTGGTCCCCTCGGGTAGGGCGACGAGGAACGTCTTCTTCTCCGCGAGCGCGCTCAGCTTGAAGTAGTCGTCCTGCCAGCTCGCGTTCCCCGAGTACCCGTGGAGGAGGACGACGAGGGGCGTCGGGACCTTCGCGTCGTACTTCGACGGGGTCGTCACCGCGTACGGGCGACCGAACGGCGCGGAGGACGGATCGGCGGAAGCGTCTGCGTTCCCCGCATCGTCGTCGGTCGTCGGGCCGGCGTCTTCGACGGGAGGGAGCGGTTCCCCCTGACCGATGCTCGCGTCGTCGGTGCACGCCGCGGTGAGGCCGAACGCGAGCGCGAGCGAAACGAAGAAGAGCGGTCTCTGGGCCCAGCGGGAGGGGGGAGGCACGAGCGCAGACACTACTCGCGGAGCCTCGACCTCGCCAGGCTCCGCACCCTGGTCAGCGCTCACGCGTCAGGCAAGCGCGTCCGGGTACGACGACACGCCCACGCGCCGACCGTCCGGGTCGCGGAAATAGAGCGTGTAGGCCGTATTCGCCTCGACCGCGATTCCCTCGGACACGAGCCGCGCGCGCACGGCTGCGTGCTGCTCGGGCGCGATCGCGAAGCAGACGAGCTCCTTCGACGCGAGGTCGGGGGCCGGCTCCGCTGCGTCCCGTTGCTCGAGCATCACGAGCGTCCCGGCAGCGTCGAGCCACACGCTGCGGGGCTCGTCTCGACGGAGCACGGCGAGCCCGAGCACGTTCGTGTAGAAATGTTCCAGCCTGGGGACGTCGGCCGTACGAAAGGCGAGGTGATGGACGCGCACGACGCGAGCGTATCCCGACGAGCGCGGCCCGAGCTCGAACCTCGTCGTGGCGTCGACTCGAGAGCGGGGGGCGTGCTAAAGCCCGACGACAATGCGCAACGTCGTCGTCGCGACTCACGGGCACTGCTTCGACGGGCTCTGCTCAGCCGTGATGTTCACGCGCCTCATGAGGCACCTGCACCGCGGTGAGGAGCTCGCGTTCACCTACAAGGCGATGGGCTACGGGCCGGGGCAGAACGGCGTCGACCCTGCGCTCCTCACGGGCGAGGACAACGCGATCCTCGACTTCCGTTTCTCCGCCGCGCCGAAGCTCACCTGGTACTTCGACCATCACGTGAGCGCGTTCGTCACGCCCGAGGATCGTCTGGCGTACGACATGGGCGCGCGCGAGGAGGCGCCCGGCGGGCGTCACATGTTCCACGACGGCGGCTACGGCTCGTGCACGAAGCTCATCGCCGACGTCGGTCGGCTGCGCTTCGGGCTCGACATCAGGGAGTGCGCGGAGCTCGTGCGCTGGGCCGACATGATCGACTCGGCGGCGTTTCCGAGCGCGGAGATGGCTGTGACGAAGGCCGAGCCGGTGCTCCAACTGATGACCGTCGTAGAGCACAAGGGCAACGACGCCTACCTCGCGACGATGGTGCCGCGGCTCCTCGAACAGCCGCTCGAGGCGGTGGCGACGAGCAAGGACGTGCAGGACGCCTATGCGCCGCTCGCCGCACAGCAGCAAGGCTTCATCGATCTGGTGAAGCAGCACGCGGAGGTCCGCGGCTCGGTCGTCCTCGTCGATCTCAGCGAGGCCGTCATCGACGTCGCCGCGAAGTTCGTCACGTACGCCCTGTGGCCGGAGAGCGCGTATTCGGTGCTCCTCAGCCGCTCGTCGTCGAAGTGCAAGCTCTCGATCGGCTACAACCCGTGGGCACCGATCGAGCGGAAGCACAACATCGCAGCAATCTGCGAACGGCACGGCGGGGGAGGCCACCCCGTCGTCGGCGCGATCTCGCTCCCCGCGGGCGACGTCGAGCGCGCGAAGAAGCTCGCGCGCGAGATCGCCGAAGAGCTCGCGACCTGAAGAGCCGTCCAAGAACTTGGACGATTCGGGGAGGTCGAGGGGGGAAGCCCCTCGACGAGAGGACGATGCGAAGGAGCTGTCCAGCCTTTCTGGACAGCTCTCGAGCGCTCTGCGACCGACGGGGCGGACGCTGCCGTGATCGTCCTCGGCCATCGCGGCGGGCGTGGCGACGGATGGCCTGCAGAGAACTCGCTCGAGGCGTTCCAGCGTGCGCTCGACGAGGGAGCGGACGGCGTCGAGCTCGACGTGCGGCTCTGCGCGTCGGGTGAGCCCGTCCTCCTCCACGATCCGTCGCTCACACGCGTCACGGGCGGCGTCGACACCCGGCCCGTCCATGCAGTCCCCCGTCACGAGCTGCCCTCGCTCGCGGGCGGCGCGAGGGTCCCCGATCTCGCGTCCGCGCTCGATCTCCTTCGCGGGCGGATCGTGAACGTGGAGGTGAAGGCCGACGTCCCGGCGGAGCTGCCGCTGGTTCGCGCCGTCGCACGCGCGATCGCCCGCGCGCCGGGCACCGAGGTCGTCGTCTCGTCGTTCGATCCGGCGATCGTCCTCGCGTTCGCCGTGCTCGCTCCACGGGTGCCTCGGGCGATGCTCGTCGGCGCGCGCACGCCCCGCCTCGCGGCCGCGCTGCCGCTCGCGCTTCGCCCCGCGATCGTCGCGGCGCATCTCGACGAGGCCATCATCACGCCGTCGAGGGGCGAACGCCTTCGTCGGGCCGGCCTCCGCGTCGTCGCGTGGACGGTGAACGACGCGGCCCGCGCCGCGGCGCTGGCGGCGATGGGCGTGCGGTGGCTCATCACCGACGACCCGAAAGCGCTGGTGGCGAGCGTGGGCTCGGTCAGTCCTCGCAGGTGACGCGCCGGACCTCGACGCCCGGTGGGATCGGCTGCGTGAACGTGCCCTCCGGGAGCGGCGGGTTCCAGGTGACGCTCTCGTAGCGGAAGAGGACGTCCTCGTCCTTGCCGGGCACCTCGACGTGGATCCTGCGGGGGAGCTCGGCGGTGCAGACCGGGCCGCTCGTCGGGACGGGCGGCTCGAGCATGTCGGGGTCGACGATGGGCTGGGCCATCGGCGCCGGCTTATGGTCGGCGAGCTCCGCGTGATAGAGGACGATCCCCTGCTGCTTCACCTCGACGTCGAGGACGCGGAGGCGCTGCTTGTCCCAGGGCAGGTTGAAATCGGCAGGGTGGGGGGCGACCTTGATCCGCTGCTCGGCGCCGTTCGTCCCCTTGATCGTGACGAGGTAGTAGCCGCCGCTGTCCCACGTGATCGTGGCGTCCTCGGGGGCATGCTTGAGGACCGGCGCTTCACCGCGGAGCAGCGAGACGAGGACGTGTCCGGGCATCGGGACCGTCGTGAGCCGGGCGATGTTGCAGGCCGTTGCCGGGCCGAAGAAGAAGCGCTTCTCGCGGAGGTCGTAGAGGGAGAACTTCTCGCCGTCGCTGGTGAGCGTGGCGAGCGTCACCCCGAACGGGCTGACGACGTCCATCCGGAGACGCTCCGGCCAGACCGCAAACGCGAGGAGGTCGCCGCGCACGCGGCCGCCCTTGCCGAAGTGATCGATCTTCGCGTTCGCGTGGATTCCGAGCCCGCAGTCCTGGGTGGCGTGCAGCCGATCGACCGCCGCCCGAGCCGTGGGGACCTTCGAGGCCGGCGGGGGCGTCCCGCAGCCCGTGAGGATGCCGGCTAGGAGGACGGCGCTGCAGACGGCGCCGGGACGCGAATGACGGAGGGAAAGCGCCCAATTGAGCAGCATGGCTCGCTCCTAACACGATCGGCGCGCGGTGGATTCAACGAGCGCCGAAGGCGTGCGGGTGGTTGGGGCACCCCTGCGGGCGGTAGCGGCACTACTGCGGGGGGCTGGGGCACCCCTGCGGGCGGTAGCGGCACTACTGCGCGGGGCTGGGGCACCACTGCGGGTGGTTGGGGCGCAGCTCCAAGTTTCGGTCGCGGACGTGCGATCTCCATGCGCGACGGCCCGGCGCGTCCGGAGCCGAGTTGATGCCTGCGGGCAGCTTCATGTCCGGATTTCGGACACTGTCAGTGGCGCGAGTGTCAACAGGTCGTGACACTCGACGCGCCCGGGCCTCGAAAACACGCCCTCGCATGCTGGCAAGGCAGTTGCTCAACGGCGCGCAGCCGGTGGGGCGGGGGAGGTTCTCCGATGTCGTCATTCAGTTCGAGCGCCACACACAGCGGGATGTTCGCCTTCGCGACGCAAGGGGGCGGTACGTTCGTCATCTCGACGCAGGGCGGCGGTACGTTCGCCACACGCGGCGGAGGCACCTTCGCGACGCAAGGGGGCGGCATGTTCGCGACGCAAGGTGGCGGCATGTTCGCGACGCAAGGCGGCGGCACGTTCGTCCATGCCTGAGGACCAACCAGGTCGCGTGGCGCCGATCGCGAGAGCGAGGAGGCCGTGACCGGCTCGCCCTTCCGGCCGACTGCACACGATCGCGTGGCGGCCGGAAGCGATGACACTCGCGCGGCGTGAGCGCTCCGAGCGATGAGCTCCTTCGAGCGCTCGCATCGAGCTCGCCTCTCCGCCAAATGCAGCGAAGCTCGCGACGGCGTGGCCGCGCGAGCTTCGGGCTCGGGGGGGATCCCCCGCGACGGCAGCGGGTGAGGTTACGCGACGGTCACGGGGCCGTGATCGTCGCAGTGCCCGTCGTGCGCGTGGTGAAGGTGCCCGCCGACGACGTAGTCGGTGTGATCGCCGTGGGTGACGGCGTCGTGCCCGCAGCCCGAGCCGTGCTTGTGCGCGGCGTCGTGGCTCTTGCAGTCGTGTGACGGGGTGCAGGCGTCCGGGTTCGCGCCGCCGACGGCGAGCGTGTGCTCGTCGACGTGGTCGCCGTGGACGTGATGCATGCAGCCGTCGTGGAGGTAGTCCTTGTGACCCTCGTGCTCGATCGTCTTGTGGCCGCAGTTCGGTCCGTGCTGGTGGTCGTGGTCCGCGTGAATCTTGTGGTCGCCCATGTCTGTCCTCCGTGTGGGGCCGGCGTCGTGACCGGCTGGTGTCGACGCGGCCGATCAGGCCCCGTCCGTGTCGTCGTGTCTGTCGTGGCTGTGCGGCTCGGCCGCGTGCTCGATCGCGCTGTGGATGAGATCGCTCACGTGTGCGTCCGCGAGGGAGTAGAAGATGTGCTTTCCGGCCCGGCGTCGCGCGACGATGCGTTCGGCGCGGAGCAAGCGGAGCTGCTGCGAGACGGTGGAGAGCCCGACTCCGGCGGCCTCGGCCAGCTCGGTGACGCACCACTCGCCGTCGCTCAGACGGTGGAGCAGCTTGAGCCGGGAGACGTCTCCGGCCGCGCGGAAGATCGAGGCGGCGCGCTCGAGCTGATCATCGCTGACGAGGCTCAGGCGTGCGCGACGAGCGTGCTCGTCGGGGCCACAGACGTCTCGCTCACGGGCGCCTCGTCCGGCCGCGCGCGACGCCGGCGTGCCGTGCGCGTGCGCATGCGCATGGGCCGGGGGGGACGAGGACGGGGAGGCGTCCACGGCGGCCGTGCTGGGGTTGGTCTCCGCCTTGTGCGAGCGGGAGATCCCGTTGGCCTTGTTCGAGGTGGGGCGCGTCATCACTTCACCATCTGATGAATTGTTATAGTAAACGGACGCACGCCGTCAAGCCCACGTCTCGGGCTGGTTTTTCGGGGGCGTCATCACGGGGGACAGGCCTTCATTAACACCGCTGCTCTGCTGTTCACGCAAGCAGCGCGGCGTCCCGTCCGAGCGGACCGTGGCCGAGCTCGGGTCCCTCGGTGGCTCGGCGGTGCGGGAGGAGGTCGATCGCCCACGCTCGACGCGTCCTTCGCGCCACGCGGTCGAGGCCGCGTGACCGACCGCATGCGTTCGGTGCTCGAGGGCGCCGTGTCGATGCGCCGCGTGGTAGTGAGGCCGCGTGGATCGACCGCAGATGCTCGTTCAACCGCTCGAGGCCCGCTGGCAGGAGGTCCTCGATTCCGTCCTCCGCTCGATGCGGGGATCGGGCCTGACGACCCGCGACGTCGCACGGCTCGCACCGAAGGTCGAGGAGCTGTCGCGGGCTTACAACACCGCCCAGGCCGAGGGTCGGCGGACGAAGCTGCCGCTCGAGGCACGGATCGCGTTCTCGTTTCCGCGTGACGTTCCCAAGGGCGCAGGCGCGGTGCGCGAGCTCGTCGCGTCCGGCGTCCTGACCATCCCGCCGGACCGCCCGCTTCGTGTGCTCGATCTCGGCGCGGGCCTCGGGGCGATGACCTGGGGCCTGGTTCGGGCGCTGGCTGCGGCGGGCGCCTCGGGCCGCATCGAGGCGCTCCTCGTCGACGAGGACGAGGAGGTGCTCGCCTCTGCTGCTGCCATCGGTCGGGCGGCGCGAGCCGCGTTCGGCACCGAGCCGATCGATCTGAGCTTCATCACGCAGGTCGAGAGCCTCGGACGTGCCATGAAGAGCGAGGGCGCGAAGAGCGACGGATGGACCGGGGGCCGCCACGATGTCGTGATCCTCGGGCAGGTGCTCAGCGAGATCGATCCTCGCTCCGATCCCGCGACGCGCCTCGAGAGCCAGGCGGCGCTCGTCCGGCACGCGCTCGACACGATGGTCGCCGCCGACGGCGCGCTCGTGATTGTCGAGCCCGCGCTCCGCGAGCGGACGCGGCATCTGCACGCCCTTCGCGATCGCTTGCTCGAGGGCGGGGCGGTGAGCGTGTTCGCGCCGTGCCTCCATTCTGCGAGCTGTCCGATGCTCGCGATCGAGACGGAGTGGTGCCACGAGGACCTTCCGGTCGATCTGCCTCCCTGGACGGTCCCGCTCGCGCGAGCCGCGGGGCTTCGCTGGCAGGGCCTCACGTTCAGCTATCTCGTCCTGCGCAAGAGCGGCGTCGAGCCGCGCGCCGATGCCGGCGGGGAGCGCGTGCGCTTCCGCGCGGTCTCCGATCTGCTCCGCTCGAAGGGAAAGGTCGAGCTGTTCATCTGCCGTGAGGACGGCGCTCGGCAGCGGATCCGTCGCCTCGATCGTGACGCCGCAGCCGAGCAAGGCGTTCCCTTCGAAGAGCTGCGGCGCGGTGACATCGTGACGCTCAGCTCGCCTCCGGACGTGTCTGCGGGAGGCCAGCCGGCCGGAGGGGACGCGAGCGCTGCCCGAGGGCCTGCGGCGCCCATCGACGAGCGCGGTCGAGTGCAGGCGAAAGCGCACGTTGCGATTGACGTCGCAGCTGCTCGTAAGTAGCCCCTGCTCCAGGCTCGGGGGTGAGTGGAGAGACGGACAAATGAAGGGCCTCTACGCCATCGTCGATACGAAGCTCCTCGCTCGGCGCGGCACCGATCCTCTCGAGTATGCGCGTGCCCTCCTCGTGGCGCGCCCCGCTGCGCTGCAGCTTCGGGCCAAGGACCTCCCCGCACGTGCGATCCTCTTCCTGCTCCGCGCGCTCGGGCCGATGTGCCGTCAGGCAGGTGTGCCGCTCGTCGCGAACGATCGCGCGGACCTCGCCGCGCTCGCGGGCTGCGAGTCCGTCCACATCGGGCAGGATGACGTCCCGTACGAGCTCGTTCGTCGCATCGCGCCCCAGCTCTCGGTCGGTATCTCGACCCACACCCCAGACCAGCTCGAGCGCGCGCTGAAGGAGCGTCCGCGCTACGTCGCGTACGGCCCCGTGTTCGAGACCTCGACGAAATCGAACCCCGATCCCGTCGTCGGGGTCGACGGCCTCGAGCGCGCGGCGCTCCGGGCCCGTGCCGAGGGGACGCCGCTCGTCGCGATCGGCGGCATCACGCTCGCGCGCATTCCCGAGATCGCGGCGCATGCGGACGCGGTCGCCGTCATCGCCGACCTCTATCCCGAAGGAGCAACGCTCCACGACGTCAGCGAGCGAGCGCGAGCCTTCCAGATGGCGCTCGGCGTGGTCCCACGCAGGGGGGCTGCGTGAGTCTCCTCCTCGCTGGTCTCGTCGTCGCGGGCACCAGCGGGGCTCTCATGATCGGTCGATGGCTCGCGCGGCGTCGCGACCAGGCGAACGAGCTCGCCGGCGCCGCCGGTGACGACAAGGACGCTCCGACGAAGGACGCGGACGAGGCGCGCGCACAGGCCGAGGTGGAAGCGGAAGCGCCGGCCCGAGACGACGGCGAATCGCCGGCGGAGGCCGAACGAAAGGACAAGGCCGATCCGCCCGCCGCGAGGACGAAGAAGGGAGCGGCTCGCGTCCAGCTCGAAGGCTTCGTCTGCCAGCTCGGCGATGTGCTCATGCGCATCACCGGCGAGGAGGCGTGGCTCGCCGGCGGTGTGGTCCTCTCGGAGGAGATCCCCGTCGCGGTCCTGTTCGTGGCTCCGGACGCCGTTCACGACTGCGTCATCTACGTTCGAGCCCGACCGCGGGACTGTCTTCTCTGGCTCGAGCCCCTCGATCCGAGCGCGGTCCTCGTCGGTGGTGAGCCTCCGAGCTCGGTCGAGCACGGCGGGATCCGCTTCGAGCGCACGCGCCGGTTGCCTCTTCGCCCGCGCCGGATCGGCGTCGGCGCGCCGGACGTCGGCGATGCCGTCGTGGTCGCGGAGTACGCCTCCGCCGGAGCCGAGCGTCTGCTCGTGCTGAAGGCCAACTCGGGCGTGGTTCGAGCGTACCGTGGCCTCGAGCTCGAACGGGGCTCCTACGAGGTCATCGCTTCAGGCGACACGACACTCGAGTCGTGAGCGCACTCGCCCGAAAGGGCGAACGCGAGTCACGTCACACCGCGCGCATCCGCGTGAGCATCGCCTCGACGACGAGCTGCGCGGCGCCGTTGCCGGCGAGGTGCTCGAGCGCCGTGAGTGCGAATCGCCCGCGGATCGCGAGCGCCTCGGCATCGGGCCGGCCGGCCCGCGCTGCCTCGGCAGCACGCGTCGCGAGCGCGGACGCGAGCGCGGCGATGTTCGAAGGGAGCTGATCCTTGTCCTTCTTCGCGCTCTCCGCGAGAGCGAGCACCTGCTCGATGGTCGGGCTCGCCGTGGCTGCGAACGCGCTTTCGACGAAGCGCTCCCGCGTCTCGCTCTCGTCCGGATCCGCCAGGAGCATTCCGGCGTCGACGCTCCCTCCGGCGAGGCGCGCCGCGTCCTTCGCGCGCGCTGGCTCCACGCCCTGCGCGATCAGGAGGTCGGTCACGACGTCGTCGGGCAGGGGCGCGAAGCGGACGCGCTGCGTGCGCGAGAGGATCGTCGGGAGGAGCGCCTCCGGCTGGGACGACAGGAGGATGAAGTGGGTCTTTGCGCCCGGCTCCTCGAGCGTTTTCAAGAGGGCGTTCGCGGCGGAGAGGTTCAGCTCTTCGGCGCGGCGGATGATGAACACCTTCGCCCGGCCTTCGTGGGGCGCGAACGCGGCGCGCGCGAGCACGAGGGTCCGCACCTGATGGATCGAGATGTCCTGCTTCTCTTCCGTCGTGCGTCCGATCTGCTGAGCGGTGTAGAGGCCGCGCTCGAGCACGACGACGTCGGGATGGTGCGAGCGGCGCGTGTCCTCGCGCGGGACGGCGCGCGAACAAGCCGAGCACGTCCCGCACGCGCGGACCGGCGGCTTCTCGGCCGCGCCGAAGAGACCTGGGCCCGCGTCGCCGCCACGACGCTCGCAGACGAGCGCTTGAGCGAGGCCGAACGCGGCGAGCTCCTTGCCGACGCCGTCGGGGCCTACGAACAAGTACGCGTGGTGGACCCGTCCCGACTCGAGCGCCCAGTCGATCGTACGGAGTGCCGTTTCCTGAGCACGAACTTGGGACAGGAGATCGCTCGCCATCGCCTTGCGCAGGGTTACCGAGCCCGTCACGACGCGTCAACGTGGAGCGGCAGGGGCGCACGCCGGTGCTCGTAGGCGCGCGCGATCGCCGGTCGGCGAGCCCGACCGTGACCTCCCCATGCAGCCGGGATCGAGCGCGCGCGCCGAACGCGACCATGCTCGAAGCCTTGGAGATCGCTCCTGCACCCTCGGCGAATGGACGGTCTAGCGACCAGTGACAGCGCGAGTTGCCGCACGCGTTTTTCGGGGTGAGGCATTGAGATCCGTGTCGGCTCGGCGAGATGATGCCGCGCATGCATTTCCGCCTCGCTTTCCCTGCGTCGCTCGTATGTCTCATGATGGCCCTCGGTTGTTCGTCGTCGGCGGGGAAGCCTCCGGCGACGGCGGCATCGTCCGGCCAGACCGCCTACGCGATCGGATACGGAGACGAGCTCTCCTCGTCGATCAAGGCGATCAACGACGTCCAGGCGAAGGAGAAGCAGCTGTCGGCGGGCTTCGCCGCGCGCGTCGACGAGCTGAAGAAGCCCGACTGGGACAAGGTCGAGACCGTGATCGCCTACTCGGACGAGGCCGGCAAGAGCGCCGACTTCGCCGATGCGCAGGGTGATGCCGTCGCAGTGAAGGGGTTCTGGGACTCCGAGAAGGGCGAGATCACGGCGCGCGTGAACGGCAATGCGCAGGCGACGATGAAGCAGGCAGGCTGCAGCGCCGAGACCGCCGGTCCGATCGCATACTCGTTGAACGACGCGATCAACAAGCAGCTCCAGAAGAAGCTGCGTTCGAAGAACGAGGCCTTCGTGGTGATCGAGCGATACAAGACGTCGCTCGGGCCGCAGAACGTCTCCTCCCTCGAGAAGCTCGCCGACGAGATCGCCGAGGCGAGCTACGACGTCCACGTGCTCATGGTCCTGCACCGCAATCGTCTCCAGCGGCTCGTCGCCGACAAGAGCGAGGTGAAGAAGACGCTCGATCGCTTCATCGAGGACGAGACGGCGTTCCAGAACGAGCCCGGGCGCACCGAGGCGGAGAAGAAGGCGAGCCAGGACAGGATCAACGCCGCCAACAAGAACAAGGCCGAGCTCGACAAGGTAGCGGAGCAGGCAGAGGCGACGTCCAAGGAGATGGACAAGTCGATCGACGCCGCGACGAAGGACTACGAAGAAGCGCTGAAGAACCTGAAGGCGAAGGTGAGCGAGAAGAAGAAGGGCGAGCCGCAACGCTGACGCGCCTTCTCGCCCCGCCGCAGCGAGCGGTGCGGCGAACACCGCACGCCGTTCGCTTCGGCGAACCGAGAGAGATTCAACAGGAAGGCCGAAGGCGGGAAGGGAATTGGATCAATGAGTCCTTCCCGTCTTCCCGCCTTCCAGTTTCTGCCTCTGGAGGTCAGTGCTGTCGCAATCGCGCCGTGCCGCTCAGCGCCTGCGAGCGGGCGGGCTCGCGCTGTTCGGTGTCGCGCCAGTCGTCGTCGAGGGCGCCGCCGTTTCGCCCGCGGGCGCGACGCCACACGGTGTCTTGCTCAGGCTGTCGACGAACCAGCGCCCTCCGCGCTTGAAGCAGACGAAGACGCGGTGCTCCTTGTCGTTGCCCGACCGCTCGTAGACGCGGAAGTCCTGGAGCTCGGCGCGATCGGCGGCCTGTTCGAGCTTGCCCGGGCACTCGAAGCGCTCGAGCGAGTAGCCACGCTTGTCGTTCCACCCGTTCCGTAGGGTGTGAGCCTCGGCGAGCTGGCAGGCGGCGGTCCGGTCGAGGGTCTCGAGCTCGGCTCTGGTACCGACGGCCTTCTCGAGCTCTGCAGCCCGTGCGTTTGCGCGCTCCTCGTCCTCCGCGGCGCTGAGGCCGCCCCACGTCACGAGCACCACCGACGTGAGGCAGCTCGCGATACCGAGCCACAGGCCGACCTTCGCGAGGCCCGGAACCGGGAGCGAGCGCGCGACCGACGCCGAGCGCGCGCGCAGTCCCTGGACGATGCCGATGACGCCGAGCGGCAAGCAGCAGAGCACGATCCCCGCGATCGACCAGAGGAGCGACTGCGTGGCGATCCCCTGGATGCGCCGCTGTTCGACGGCGTGTGCCTGCTGCTGCGCCGCCGATGCCCACTGCGCGTGGACCCTTGCTTGCTCCGCGACCTGCGACTCGCGCTGCTGCGCTGCGACCCCTGCCGGCGTCGTCAGCTGACAGTAAGGACATGCCGCGACCATCGGGTCCAAGCTCGCGCCGCACCGCTCGCACCGGATCATGCGCAGATATTATTAGAGCCCAGGCCCGATGGGGACATGAACTCGGCGGTGGTCACCCCGCCCCGCGGCGCGTGACGATCGGAGGGCGGAGGTACATGTGGAGCAGACGTCCGGAGGCGATCGCGACCACGGCCGCGAAGCCGCCGACGAACGGCCGCCCACGGAAGAGGAGGTAGCCGACCGCGAGCGTCGCGAGATAGCCGACGCTCACGGACGCGATCAGCGCCGAGCCGAGGGCGCGGCTGCGGTCGTCCTCGAGCCGACCGCAGGCCGCGCAGGCCGCGCGGCCGTCGACGTCGTACTCCAGGCAACGCGCGCAGCCGGCCTTCATGCATACGCTGCACGTTCCCGCCGCTACCGTTCCGGGATGAGCTGCGCACTCCACGGCAATCAGTCTACCGCATCGAAGCGCGCATGCGCGTGCGTCACGATCCCTTGAACGCCGCCGCGCGCTTCTCGAGGAACGCCGTCATGCCTTCGCGCCGATCGCTCGTGCCGAAGAGCATCGCAAACGCCTGCGTCTCGAGCGCGTTCGCGGTGTCGAGGGGGACGCCCTCGCCGGAGAAGAGCGCGCGCTTGCACTGAGCGATCGCGAGCGGCCCCTTCTTCGCGATCTTGCCCGCGACGTCCTTCACCTTGCTCATCAGGTCGGCGTGCGGGACGACCGCGTTCACGAGACCGATGCGGAGCGCTTCCTCGGCGCCGATCGTATCGCCGGTGTAGCAGAGCTCGCGGGCGCGGGCGATGCCGACGCGCCGTGCGAGGCGCTGCGTGCCGCCGAAGCCGGGGATGATCCCGAGGTTCACCTCGGGCTGCCCGAGCTTCGCCTTGTCGCTCGCGTAGAGGAAATCGCAGGCGAGGGCGAGCTCGCAGCCGCCGCCGAGGGCGAAGCCGTTGACCGCGCCGATGACGGGGAAGGGGGCGCGCTCGATCCGCGAGCAGATGCGATGACCGAGCTCGGAGAAGTGACGCGCCTGCTCGGTCGACATGTCGAGCATCGCCGCGATGTCGGCGCCGGCCGCGAACGCCTTCTCGCCCGCGCCAGTGAGGATCGCGCACGCGATGGAGGTGTCACCCGCGAGCGCGGCGAGGGAGACGTCGAGCTCGCTCAGCAGCTCCGCATTGAGCGCATTCAGCTTCTCGGGGCGGTTGAGGGTGAGGACGACGAGCGCGCCGTCGCGCTCGGTGAGCAGTGTGTTTCCCATGGCTAGCCGACCTTCTTTGCGCCCGTCTGATCGTACTCGTAGAACCCGCGGCCGCTCTTCTTGCCGAGCCACCCGGCGGCGACGAGGTTCCGGAGCATCGTCGGCGCGCGGTACTTGTCGTCGCCGATGTCGCGGTGGAGGACGTCGGCGATCGCGAGCACGGTGTCGAGGCCGATCAGGTCGCTCAGCTCGAGCGGGCCCATCGGGTGGTTCAGACCGAGCTTGGCGCCGGTGTCGATGTCCGCCGCGGTGCCGACGCCCTCTTGCAGCGCGAAGCACGCCTCGCACAGCATCGGGATGAGGATGCGGTTCACGAGGAAGCCCGGCGCGTCGTTCGACGTCGTGCAGGTCTTGCCCATCTTCTCCGCCGCGGCGCGGACGACGCGGTAGGTCTCGTCGCTCGTCTGGACGGCGCGGACGATCTCCACGAGCTTCATCAGCGGCGGCGGGTTCATGAAGTGCATGCCGATGACGAGCTCGGGGCGCTTGGTGGCCGCGGCGAGCTTCGTGAGCGAGATGCTCGACGTGTTGCTCGCGAGGATCGCGCCCGGCTTCATCGCCTCGTCGCACGCGCGGAGGAGTTTCAGCTTGAGCTCGACGTTCTCCGTGGCCGCCTCGATCACGAGGTCGCAAGCGGAGAACTCCGCGGGCGACGCGACGGTGCGGATGCGTCCGACGAGCGCGTCCTTGTCCTCGGGCTTCATCTTGCCCTTGTCGACCTGCTTGCCGAGGACTGCGGCGATCTTCGCCTTGCCCTTCTCCGCGAGCTCCTGGCTCGCGTCGGCGAGAACGACCTGATAGCCGGCCGCTGCCGCGACCTGCGCAATGCCACCGCCCATCTGCCCGGCGCCGAGGACGCCAATCGTCGTGATGTCCATGTGTTTCTCCAGCACGGGAGGGCTTACCATGGCTGCGTGCGGAAGGGTGCAGCGCAGTCGGGGCCCGTGTTCGCGCTCGTGTACTTGCTCGCGTTCGCAGCGCTCGCAGGGGCGTGCGCGCCGCAGGGCCCCGTCGAGCGTGCTCAGCAGCTCGTGCGTCTCCATCGCGAGCCCGAGGCGCTCTCGACGCTGCGCGATCACCTCGCGAAGCATCCCGAGGACATCCCGGCGCGCCGGCTCTACGTCCGCGTGCTCGCGTTCACCGGGGACATCGACGGCGCGCGCCGCGAGGTCGCGGAGCTCGAGAAGCGGATGCCGAACGATCCCGTTCCCTGGATCGAGCTCGGTCACGCGTTCGAGCTCGCACATCGCTTCGACGAGGCGCTCGCCGCTTACGACACCGCCGCGAGCGTCGCGCCCGCGTCACCGGCGGGGCCTCGGGAGGGCGGGATGCGCGCCGCGCGCTGGGGAGAGTCGGAGGAGGCGGCCTCACGGCTCGAGGAGGCGGTGCGCCGCGGAGCACGGGACGCGGAGACGTTCCACGTGCTCGGGCTCGCGCGCCTGAACCTCCGCGACCTCTCGGGCGCGGAGGAGGCGTACAAACAGGGGCTCGCGGCGAATCCGAAGAGCACGGAGAACCTTCTCGGGCTCGCAACGGTCGCTGTCGTTCGCGACGATGCCGCGGCGGCCCTCGCCGCCTACGACGCGATCGCGGTGGAGAAGCCATCGTACGCCGCCGCGCAGCTCGGCCGTGCATGGGCGCTCGCGAAGCTCGGGCGCAAGGCGGAGGCGGAGCGCGCGCTCGATCGGGCCGCGGAGCTCGGCGCACCCGCGGTGAACGTCGACAAGCAACGGAAGGCGATCCGCTCTGGCGCGCTCTGAGGTCGCGAAGGCGAGAGCGGCTGAAGACCCGGTCGGTGGTGGTCGAGCCCGTTCGCGGGAGCTCGTGAATCGCGCCGCTGGAGCAGGTCACCTTTGACTCGAGGCCCCGAGTGGTCGAATGATCGAGCGCCATGTCCGACCAGCCGCTGCCGCTGAAAGAGCTCGACGAGGTCCTCGAGGACCTCGTCACCCTCCTGAAGAACCCGGACGTAGGCGCCGAGCTGACCGCGCGCGGCGTGAACGTCAGCCTGGCGATCGTCGGCGCCGAGGGCCTCGCCGCCTACGTGCACGGCGACAAGGAACGCGCGGCGGATGACCTCTTGACCGTCGGGGAGGAGATCAAGTCGCGACTTGCCCAATCGGGCTCGGAGGAGAAACCGTCATGACGGACAGCAAGAGTCGCTTTGGCGTCCCCACGCTTCGCACCGGTCAGGCACATCCGCATCCGGATCCGATCGGCGGCCAGGCGTACTCCGCCGTCGAGCTCATGCCGGGCTCCCGCGTGGTGATGCTCGATCAGCGGAAGCTCCCGGTGGTGGAGCGCTACGAGTACTACACGCGTGTCGACGACGTGGCCCAGGCGATCCGGGACATGGTGGTGCGCGGCGCGCCGGCGATCGGGATTGCCGCCGCGTATGGGATGGCCGCGGGCGCGATGGCTGCGCGCGGCGACGCCGCGTCGTTCCTCGAGGCGATGAAGATCGCCGACGCGACGCTACGCGCGAGCCGGCCGACGGCGGTGAACCTGGCGTGGGCGCTCGATCGGATGTCGGCAGCGGCGGCGGCGCACGCCTCGCTCGACTTCGCCCCGCGCTCCGAGGCGATGGCGCGCGCGGCCCGTGAGCTCCACCGCGACGAGGTCGCGGCGTGTCGCAAGCTCGGTGCGCTCGGCGCGGCGCTCGTGCCCGACGGCGCGACCATCCTCACGCACTGCAACGCGGGCGCGCTCGCGACCGGCGGCTACGGCACGGCGCTCGGTATCATCCGCGCCGCGAAGGAGGCAGGGAAGGACGTGCGCGTGATCGCGTGCGAGACCCGGCCGTACCTCCAGGGCGCTCGCCTGACCGCTTGGGAGCTCTCGAAGGATCGGATCCACGTCGAGGTCATCGCCGACTCGATGGCGGCTCACTTCATGGCGAAGCGGGCGGTGAACGTGGCGATCGTCGGCGCGGACCGCGTCGCCCGGAACGGCGACGTCGCGAACAAGATCGGTACGTATGCGCTGGCGTGCCTCGCGGCGGCGCACGAGATCCCGCTCTACGTGGCCGCGCCGTGGAGCACCATCGATCTGGCGTGCGCGACGGGCGAGGGCATTCCGATCGAAGAGCGGAGCGAGGAGGAGCTCTCGCGCTTCCGCCTTCCGGACGGCGGCGCGGTGCAGCTCGTCCCCGACGGCGTTCCGGTGCGGAACCCGTCGTTCGACGTAACGCCCGCGAACCTCGTCACTGCGATCGTCACCGAGCGTGGCGTCGCGAGCCCAGCGTCGGCGGAGTCGCTAGCGAAGCTTGCTGGCTGACTGACTCCGCTGTCGGCGCCGCGCTCTCGCGTCACGGTCTGCGCGGTCACTCGCAGGTGTCGATCTCGAGGCGCGGGGCGAGCGCAGCGCTCTCCTCGTGCGTCGCGACGATCATCCGTCCGCCGGACACCATCCGGAGGACGAACGCGATCTGCTTCGCCGCGATCGATCCCCGCGCGGAGATCACCTCCGGGCGGAGCTGGATCGTGAGCTCGTCGGTATCGGCGGCGACGAGGGCGGAGTCCGAGCTCTCGTCGAAGTCGACGCCGCCCCCGGTGATCTTCGTGTCGGACGACGGAGCTCGGTCCGCAGCGCCCCAGCCTTTGCCCTTTGCGCGCCGGCAGCGGTCCGCGCCGGCGGCGAGCCCACCAGACGTTCCCTCGTCCCAATCGGGGCGGAGGGGATGGACGCTCATCGTCCCGCTCTGCGGGTCGAGCCCCAAACCGCAGCCCTGGCAGTTCCGGTTCGAGTGGAGGCGAAGTCGTCCTCCGATGATCCTTCGGCTCTGGAGCTTCGCTGCCGTATCGTCGCCGAGGTCGAAGCGCACGAGGCCGACGCCGGCACCGTTGTCGAGGCCCACGTGCATGTTGTCCGTGCCGCCGTTGGTGACGGTCCCGGCGCAGGTCGAGGCGAAGCTCGTGTCCGCGGTCGCCTCGATCGTGACCGTCATGGGCGTGCACGGCGCGTCGGTGGCAGCATCGACGGATGTGTCCGCGTCGGGTCGAGGTGCCGATGCATCCGCACCGGGCCCCGCGTCCGGCGGCGTCGCTACCTCACCGCTGTCGAAGCTCCCGCACCCAGCGATGCTCGTTGCTGGAAGCACGACGGCACACCACGAGGTGAGCGCTACCGCACGAGCCCACGTCCGCATGTGAGCAGTATAGTGTAGGCGTGCCGCGAGCGCTCCCGGCGGGGCGCTCGCGGCTCGCGCACGCCGGGCGCACCCGGCTACGTCGACGATGCGTGCTTCACTCCGCTGCCACCGCGGCGGTGTCGCCTTCGGACGGTGACAGCGGGGCGCCATCCGTCGCGCTTGCTGGGCGGCGCTTGCGACCGGCGCCGAGGATGAACGCGACGATGGAGAAAATGCCGGCCGCGAACACCGTGTCACCGGGCACCCGCATCCACCGCAGCACGCTCATCAGCGGCTGCTGCATCAGCTCCGGGCTCCGCGCGTAGGCGTAGCCATGCTCGACCGACGCCCAGGTCTGGATGAGGCCGATGGGCAGGATGCTGAGGACGACCATCGCGAGGAGGCCCCCGTTCAACGACCAGAAGGCGATGGAGAGGATTCGATCGTTCCACGCCTCGGTGGGGCGCAGCGCGCGCATGCAGAAGAGGACGAGGCCGATGCCGAGCATGCCATAGACGCCGAACAGCGCTGCGTGTCCGTGCACCGGGGTCGTGTTGAGGCCCTGCATGTAATAGAGGGCGATCGGCGGGTTGATCATGAACCCGAAGAGCCCTGCGCCGACCAGGTTCCAGAAGGCGACGGCGACGAAGAAGTAGATCGGCCACCGGTATTCCCGGACCCAGGAGGAGGCGGAGGTGCTCCCCCGCGAGACCCGGAGATTCTCCCAAGCTTCGAAGCCCACGAAACAGAGCGGCACGACCTCCAGCGCGCTGAACGTGGAGCCGAGCGCCACGACGAAGGTTGGCGTGCCGGAGAAGTAGAGGTGGTGAAGCGTGCCGATGATGCCTCCGGAGAGGAAGATCGTCGCGGAGAGGATCGTGCTTCGGGAGGCAGACTTCATCCCGACCAGGCCGAGCCGAGCGAAGAGGAACGCGATTACGACGGTCGCGAACACCTCGAAGAAGCCTTCGACCCAGAGGTGAACGACCCACCAGCGCCAATACTCGGCGATCGCCAGATTCGTGTGCTTCCCGTAGCCGAGCGCGGCGAAGTAGAAGCTCGCGATCGCGGCGGCCGAGATGACGAAGAGCGTGAGGATGGGACGCTGGTCGTCCTTCCTCTGCAGCGCCGGCCACACGGCGCGCGCGACGAGCGCGAGCCAGAGGAAGAGGCCGACGAGGAGGAGCACCTGCCAGAGGCGCCCGAGATCGATGTACTCGTAGCCGCTGTGGCCGAGCCAGAACCAGCCGGTGCCGGTGCCGAGCTTGCCCATCACGCTGAGCCACTGACCCGCCATCGACCCCACGACGACGACGAGCAGTGCGCCGAAGAGGACGTCGACGCCGAGCCGCTGGTACTTCGGCTCGACGCCGACCGCCGGACCGACGTAGAGACCCGTCGCGAGCCAGGCGGTGGCGATCCAGAAGATGCCGAGCTGCAGGTGCCAGGTGCGCGCGACGGTGTAGGGGAGGACCCGATCGAGCGGGATCCCGTAGAAGCCGGAGCCCTCGACGCCGTAGTGCGCCGTCACCATCCCGAGGAGGATCTGGGCGAGCATCAGGCCGCCCACGACCCAGAAGTACTTCCTGACCGCGCGCTGCGAAGGCGTCGGGACCGCCCCGAGGAACGGATCGCTGGTCGGCGGCTCCGGACCGTCCTCCTGCTTCCGCGTTGCGTGCCAGGTCGCCATCGCGCCGATCCCGGCGAGGAGGAAGAGGATGCTCACGCCGGTCCACACGATCGTGTCGCCAGTCGGCGTGTTGCCGACCAGGGGCTCGTGCGGCCAGTTGTTGGTGTACGAGACGTCTTCGCCCGGTCGGTTCGCGGCTGCGGCCCACGCGCTCCAGAAGAAGAAGGCGGACATCCGGCGCACCTCGGTCGCGTCGGACAACGTGCCCCTGCGGATGGCGTAGTCCGCGCGGCCTTCGGTGAAGACGTGGGCGTAGTGCGCCGCGAGCGCGTCGAAGGCGTCGCCGCGCTCGGCGTCGATCGTGAGCGTACCCGTCGCCGCGTCGTAGCCGTTCGCCTTCGCGCGCTTGCCGAGACGAGCGACGAGCGCCGCTTGCTGCTCGGCCGAGGCCTCCGCGTACGGCTTCCCGTGCTCCGCGGCCGACCAGCGATCGAGGATGAAGAGCGACTCGCGATGCAGCCAGTCGGCGGTCCAGTCCGGCGCGACGTAGCTGCCGTGACCCCAGACGGACCCCATCTCCATGCCGCCCGCGGCTTGCCAGATGTTCTGACCAGCGGAGATCTCGCCCGCGCCGACGACCTCCCGTCCCTCCGTCGTCACCACCCGCTCGGGGATCGGCGGCGCCGTTTGGTAGATGCGCACCCCCGTGAACCCGAGGACGACGAACGACGCCACGACCACGAGCACGAATCCCCACCAGTATCTGCGCATGCCCACTCCCGTCCGTTTTCCGGGCTCGCATGCAGCGTTCGTGCCTTCGCGCTGGATCAGCTCCACGCCGAGCGCGCGCTTCCTCGAAGGCGGTGGTGCCGTGCAAGACCTGCATCCGCCGCGCAGTGTTCGCGCGACATGGACGCCGAAAGCGCCGGATGCTCGAGGCTCAGGGCTCAGGGCTCAGGGCTCACGCGTCGCCGGTGCCGTTGGGTGGGAGCGGGGCGGCCTTCTCGGGGGCCTCGTCGGGGCGGGGGGCAATGCTACGCTCCTCGACTCGGAGGTGGTCTTTGCAGCGGCTCGGTCTCGCGCTCTTCGTTCTTCCGTTGCTCACGGCTTGTGGGTCCAGCAAGTCGGAGCCGGCGGGGGGACCCGACGACGCCCCGCCCTTCGGTGCGCCTGACGGCGGCGGATTCGGTACGAGCCCGGACGGCGGAAAGCTGGCCGAGTGCGCCGAGGAGACGAAGGACATCTTCGTCATCAGCGAGGAGAACACGCTCTACTCGTTCCATCCGCCGACGCTCGTCTTCAAGGCGATCGGGCAGCTCAAGTGCGACACGGGCGGCTCGCGACCGACCTCGATGGCGGTGGATCGTACGGGGATCGCTTGGGTGCGCCACGACGACGGCACGATCTGGAGAGTCGACACGCGCACGCTCGCCTGTGAGGCGACGCGCTTCGTCCCTCCGCTCGAGACCGATCCCTTCTACAAGTTCGGGATGGGCTTCTCGACGTCGTCGAAGGGCGGCTCGAACGAGCAGCTCTTCCTTTCCGACAGCCTCGGAGCCGGCCTCGCGAAGCTCGACACCGACTCGCTCAAGCTCACGTACGTCGGACAATACACGGGCGCGCTCTCGGGCAAGCGGAGCGAGCTCACCGGGACGGGCGATGGCAAGCTCTACGGCTTCTTCGTGGCCGCTCCGGCGCAGATCGCCGAGATCTCGAAGGGCACGGGCGAGATCATCGAAACGAAGGAGCTCCCCGGCGTCTACACGGGGAGCGCGTGGGCGTTCTCGTTCTACGGCGGAGATTTCTACGTCTACACCGCTTCGGAGGGGAACGGCGGAGGTCCGCCGCGCGCGGGCGGAGGCTCGGACGTGACGCGGTATCGGCCGAGCGACGGTAGCGTCACGGTCGTCAAGCCGAAGGTCGGCTTCAAGATCGTCGGTGCGGGCGTGTCGACGTGTGCGCCGACCGAAGGACCGCACTGAGCGGCGAGCGACCGCTGCCGCGCACCTTCGTACGCAGTGCGGAGGCGCAGGAGGTTTGTAGTGCGACGGTATTTGACCCCCTGTCCGGGTAACGCTACGTGCGGGGGGTGACCTCGCAGCGCTTCGCCCCCAAACCGTCGTGGCTCAAGGTTCGTGCGCCTGGCGGTGACACGTACACGAACCTGAAGAAGACCTTCCGCGAGCTCGACCTGCACACGGTCTGCGAGGAGGCGCGCTGCCCCAACGTCGGCGAGTGCTGGACCGAGGGAACGGCGACCGTGATGCTGCTGGGCGACGTCTGCACCCGCGGCTGTCGCTTCTGCGCGGTGACGAGCGGCGACCCGCGCGGGATGGTCGACGTGCGCGAGCCCGAGCACGTGGCGCGCGCGATCGCCTCGATGGGCCTCCAGTACGTCGTCATGACGATGGTCGATCGCGACGACCTCCTCGACGGCGGCGCCTCGCACGTCGCGCGCACCGTCACGCGCCTTCGCGAGCTGCGCCCCGACATCCTCATCGAGACGCTCCTCGGCGACTTCAACGGTCACCTCGACTACGTCGACATCACCGTCGACGCGAAGCCTCACGTCTGGGCGCACAACATCGAGGTCGTGAAGCGCCTGCAGCGGACGATCCGCGACGTGCGTTGCAGCTACGAGCAGTCGCTCGGCGTCCTCAAGCGCGTGAAGGACTACGACCCGACGCGCATCACGAAGTCGTCGATCATGGTCGGTATCGGCGAGCACGACGACGAGGTCCTCGAGACGATGGCCGACCTCCGCAAGGCGGGCGTCGATCTCGTCACGCTCGGCCAGTATCTCCGCCCGACGCCGAAGCATGCCGCCGTCGATCGCTTCGTCACGCCGGAGGCGTTCGCGCGGTTCGCGGAGGAGGGGACGAAGATGGGCTTCTCCTTCGTCGCGAGCGCCCCGCTCGTGCGCAGCTCGTACAAGGCCGCGGAGGTCTTCGTGCGGAGCGTGCTCCGCCCGGGCGATCCGGAGGCCGCGAACATGCTGCTCGAAGAGCGCCTCGCCGAGGCCCGTCGCGCCGCCGCGGAGATCAACGGCACCGACGTACCGCGCACGACGAGCGAGCTCGCTGCCCGCGCGACGCAAGCCGTCCTGCTCCCTGCCGATCGCCTCGTGCGGCGATCGCCGTAAAGACGTGCCGGACGGCGTCGCCGTTTGCATTCGGCGCGCTGCTCGGCCTCGGAGTGATGGGCGCATGCCGTGAGGCGGCAGCGCCCGACGTGCCTGAAGTCGCGGCACGGTCCGTGCTGCCGGACACGAAGCACGAGTGGCGGCCGGATCCGGGCTCGCCTCTTCACGCCGCGCGGACCCGCGCAGAGATTCGTGGCGCTCGCGGCCGCGGAGTCGGACGTGGGGGCACCGGCCGCAGCAGCGCCCGGGAAGCCGTCGCGACAGAGAAGCTCCGCCGTCCGAGCCGGCGAGAGCCTCGTGAGCCGCTCGGGGCGCGAGCCCAGCACGAGGCTCGCGTCCGAGCACCTGTAGAGGTGCGCCATCGGTGCTCGTGAATCCCGAGGCACGGCGCGTGCGCCCGCGCGATCGTTCATCCTTCACTCGAAGACTCGAACCGGCGGCAAGCCCGGCAGTCGCGCTTACATCGGCCCACCAAAGTCGCCCCGTCATGCCCGAATCGGCCAATCGTGCTTAGCTTCGGAAAGAACTTCCGGCCGCTCCACGTCGTACGAAGGAACGCCCACACGGCACGGCTCAGAGGATTTGCCCCATGACCAAGCGCGCCCTCTTCCTCGCGTCCTCGTCGCTCGCTCTCATCCTGGCCTTGCCCGGCCAAGCGGAAGCGGACCCGCTGTGGCCGCCGATCATGCGCGACGTCGCGCCCACATCGGCGAGCGCGACGGCAGACGTTGGTGACTTCATCCCCGGCGAGATCGTCGTCGACGTGAAGGATGACCTCTCCGACGCCGAGGTGCAGGCCCTCGGGAAGGAGTTCCACATCAAGCTGCGCGACAACAGCCCCGGCGTGAAGAACGACGGCAACGTCGCGATCGCGGATGTTCCGGCGAGCGAGGTGAACGCTCTCGTCGAGCGCCTCTCCGCCGACCCGCGCGTCGAGGCGGCCGAGCCGGCGGGCATCGCGAAGATTCTCTGGACTCCGAACGATCCGAAGTACGGCGAGCAATGGCACATGAAGCGTGCCGGCGCCGAGCGCGCGTGGGAGTACGCGTGCGGGCAGGGCGTCACCGTCGCCGTCGTCGACACGGGCATCGCCTGCTACGACGCCGACGGCTTCATGAAGGGCACCGACCTCGCGGGCACCACCTGCGTCGGGGGCTACAACTTCGTCGGCAAGAACGACGTCGCAGCCGATGACCAGGGCCACGGCACGCACGTCGCCGGGACGATCGCGCAGACGACGAACAACGGCGTCGGCGTCGCCGGGCTCGCGCACTGCGCCAAGCTGATGCCGGTCAAGGTCCTCTCCGCGCGCGGCTGGGGAACGATGGCCGACGTCGCCGAGGGCATCCGCTGGGCAGCGGACAACGGCGCGCAGGTCATCAACCTGTCGCTCGGCGCCCCGATGAAGAGCAAGGTCGTCGAGAACGCCGTCAACCACGCCATCAAGAAGGGCGTCGTCGTCGTCGCCGCGGCCGGAAACTCCGGCCGCTCCGTCGGCTGGCCGGCCGCGTATCCCGGCGTCATCGCCGTGAGCGCGACGGACAAGAACGACAACATCGCGTGGTTCTCCTCGCGCGGGCCCCAGGTCGCGATCGGCGCTCCGGGCGTCGGCGTCACGCAGCAGACGATCTGCGAGGCCGGCAAGAACAAGTGCGAGCAGTGGGGCGTCTTCAACGGCACGAGCATGGCGTCGCCCCACGTCGCCGGTGCGGCCGCGCTGCTCGTCGGCCAGGGCATCACCAACCCGGACAGCGTGCGGTCGATCCTGCAGTCGACCGCCTCGCCGAAGGACGAGAAGAACCTCTTCGGCGCGGGCATCCTCGAGGCGGGCAAGGCCTCGATGCACACGCACTGGGGTCACGTCTTCATGCGCCTCCTCGCGCTCGGGGCGCTCGCTGCGGTCGTCATGCGCCGCATCGCGAAGAAGGGCGGCAAGGTCGAGGGCGGTGCGGGCAAGGTCTTCGGCGCGCTCGTCGCGAGCGTCGGCCTGCTTCCGTTCCTCCCGCTCCTCGGCATTCCGGCCCGCGCGGGCGAGATGCGCTTCTTCGCGGAGCTCGCGATGAAGCCGTTCGGCGAGTGGACGATCCTGTTCGCGCCGAACCTCCACAAGTGGTTGCCGCTCGCAAGTGCGCTCCCGGTCTTCGGCCTCACCGCCATCCTGTTCGGGAGCAAGCGGATGCGGCCGGTCGTCGGTGGCATCGCGCTCGGCACGGCCGCGCTCCTCGTGCAGATGGGCATCTCGGGCGAGACGTTCTACGCGCTCGGGCCCTTCATGCTGCGGATCTGGTGCGCGTTGAACGCGCTGGCGTGCCTCTGGCTCGCCCGCATCGCGCTCGACGCGAAGAAGATCTGACGCGCGCATCGCGGCCGCCGCGCTCGGGCGTGGGACCTTCAAGGTCTCACGCCCGACGTCTTTCGTGCTCCCCGCGCGGAGGGGGGAGCATCGTCGGTGCGCCTGGGATATCCTTCTCCGCATGACGAGGGGGCGATGTCGAGGATGAGGCAGAAGGCGGTCGCGGTTGCTCTCCTGACGCTGGTGGGGCTGGCGGCGATCGTCGCGCTGCGGAGTCGACCGGCCGACGACGGCGCGCGTTCGACGACGGAGACGACCGCGCCGAACGCCAAGGACCCGCGCCTCGTGCTGGGTCGGGCGTGGTTCGATCGCTACCCGGGGTCGCGGAGCGACGAGGTCGACCTATGGTGGTTCTCGAGCGCCGGCATCGGCATCCACGACCGCGGCTCGGTGTGGCGCTCCACGATGGACTTCTTCGACTTCGAGCGGCAGTCGAGCAAGGTCGAGTTGATGTTCCTCCACGACAAGAAGAAGGAGCTCGTTCGCTTCGAAGTGGTCGCCTGCGAAGACGAGCCGCCGTTCGATCTCTGCCTCGACTTGAAGGAGCCGCTGCGAGGCAAGAAGCGGCTCTACTCGTTCGCGTTCGAGGACGAGATGGACGCGCACGTGCCGTGGGCCCGCGCCTGGCGAGCGTCGGCCGAGGCCCGCAGTCGCGCGGTGCGTTGAGGGGCAACCGAGTCGGGGGGCGAGGAGCTCCGTTGCTCGTCAGCTTGCGTCCGGTCGCGGCGCGTTCTGGACCTTCGGGTTCGGGAAGAGCCATGCGGCGGCGATCGCGAGGACGCCGAGGCCGACGCAGATCCAGGTGACGTGGGCGAGGCCGCGCTGGAGATCGCCCGCGATCGCGTCGAGGACGCTCGGCGCGACGGTCTTGCGCTCCGGTCCCAGGATGCGCGCGACGAGCTCGGGACCGCCGGCCTCGCGCGTGACGGCGTTCACCATGAGGGCGCGCGCGAGGACGACGCCCATCACGCCGACGCCGAGCGTGCCGCCGATGCTTCGGAAGAACATCGTGCTCGCCGTCGCGACGCCACGTTGATTGAACGCCACGCTCGTCTGCACGGCGATCACCTGCGCCGTGTTCGAGAGACCCATGCCGATGCCGAACACGGCGGAGGCCGCGCGGAGCTCGAAGCTCGTCGCCCCGCGCGAGATCACGAAGGCGAGGCCCATCGTCGCCAGCGCGACGACGATCATGCCGAGGCGCACGAGCGGGCGGAAGCCGAGCCGCGGGATCAGACGGCCCGAGATCGCGCTCGCGATCGGCCAGGCGACGGCCATCGGCGCGATCGCCGCGCCAGCTTCGGTCGGGGTCGCGCCGAGGACCCCCTGCGCGTAGAGGGGGAGGAACGTCACGATGCCGATCATCGCCGCGCCGGTGGCCGTGGACAGCGCGCTCGACGTCGCGAGCACGCGCGTCTTGAAGAGATGCGGAGGCAGCATCGGCTCCTTCGCGCGGTGCTCGACGAACACGAAGGCGATCCCGAGCGCGAGGCTGCCCGGCACGAGGAGGATCGGCAGCAATCCTTCGACTCCGAGCAGGAGCGTGACCACCGCGAGCGAGAGCAGCGTGGCCCCGAGGATGTCGAGCTGGTGCGTCTTCCTCTCGACCGACTCGGTGAACGAGAAAGAGAGGACGATGGCGGAGAGGATCCCGAAGGGGACGTTCACGTAGAACACCCAGCGCCACGAGAGTGCCGCGACGATCACACCGCCGAGGAGCGGACCGGCGAGCCCGGCGATCCCCCACACCGCGCCGAACACGCCCTGCATCCGTGCCCGCTCTTCGACCTCGAAGATGTCACCGACGATCGTGAGCGCGATCGGCTGGAGGCCGCCGGCGCCGATGCCCTGGATCGCGCGGAAGGCGATCAGCGCGGTCATCGTCCGGGCCTGGCCGCTCGCCATCGAGCCGGCGAGGAAGATCGCCATCGAGACGAGCATCACGGGCTTCCGGCCGTAGAGGTCGGCGAGCTTGCCGTGGATCGGCACCATCACCGTCGACGCGAGCATGTACGCCGAGAAGACCCAGGCGTAGTGGAGCGCCCCACCGAGCTCCGCGACGACGGTCGGCATTGCCGTCGACACGACCGTCATCTCCATCGCGGCCATGAAGAGCGCGAGGACGAGGGCAAGGACTGTCGCCGGACGATTCGTGCGGCGGCGCGAGGATGCGGTGGAAGATGGGGAGCTGCTCAAGGTGCGGTGAAGCCGAAGCGTTCGGCGCTGGTTGGGAGGGGCAGCATACGATGCCGCCGGCGTGCCCGTCGTGTCGCTCTCCGTGCTTCACGCTTCAGCTCGCGCACGAGATCGGGACCGACGTTGCACTCATGCACCTGCACGGCATCGCACAGAAGGTGAAGTTCAAGGGCCTACAGGAGAAGGCCCACGAGACGATCGATCCGATCGCCGAGGCGCGCGGTCTCTCCGCCGACGCTGGTCGAGCGAGGTGTTCCGCACGTTTCGCGATGAGCTGCCGTGGTCGCTCTCCCGTAGGCAGCCAAGGTCGCTCTGCGGCGGCGATGTCGTCCTCATCCGACGGCGCGCGGATGGGCGCAGCCTCCGCTTCAGCTCGCCTTCAGCTCGCGATCCGCGTCCGGGGCGTAGCCCGAACCAGCTGCGATGCTGGGGCGCCGAGCGCGTGGATCGAAGCTGGCGTGGTGCCCGCCGGTTGGTGATACGCTCGAAGAACCGGCGCCCCGCATGTCCCTGAAGATCGACCAAGATCACTCCCGCTTTCGTGCGATCGTCCGCGGCAAGATCCGCCAGAACCTCCGGAAGTACATCTCGCAAGGCGAGCTGATCGGGAGGAAGGGCAAGGATCTCGTCTCGATCCCGATCCCACAGATCGACATTCCGCGCTTCCGCTTCGGCGACAAGCAGCAGGGCGGGGCAGGGCAGGGTGACGGCGATCCGGGCGATCCGATCGGCGGCGAGCAGGGCGACGAGCCCGGCGAGGGCAAGCAGGCCGGCCAGGGCGCGGGCGAGCACTCGCTCGAAGTCGACGTCACGCTGGACGAGCTCGCGGCGATCCTCGGCGAGGAGCTCGAGCTGCCCGACATCCAGGACAAGGGCAAGAGCAAGATCATCAACGCGAAGGATCGCTACACGGGTGTTCGCCGCGTCGGCCCCGAGTCGCTCCGTCACTTCCGCCGCACCTACCGTGAGGCGCTCAAGCGGCAGATCGCGATGGGGGCGTACGTGCCGGAGAAGCCGGTCATCGTCCCGATCCCCGACGACAAGCGCTACCGGAGCTGGAAGACCGAGGCCGAGCCCGTCGCCAATGCGGTCATCATCTACATGATGGACGTCTCCGGCTCGATGGGAGACGAGCAGAAGGAGATCGTCCGGATCGAGAGCTTCTGGATCGATACGTGGCTCTCCAAGCAGTACAAGGGCCTCGAGAGCCGCTACATCATCCACGACGCCGTCGCGCGCGAGGTCGATCGCGACACGTTCTTCCACACGCGCGAGTCGGGCGGCACGATGATCTCGAGCGCCTACAAGCTTTGCTCGCAGCTCATCGACGATCACTACCCCGCGGAGGAGTGGAACATCTATCCGTTCCACTTCTCGGACGGTGACAACTGGTCGATGGACGACACGCTCTCCTGCGTCGACATCCTCAAGCAGAAGCTCCTTCCACGCGCGAACATGTTCGCGTATGGGCAGGTCGAGAGCCCGTACGGCTCCGGCCAGTTCATCAAGGACCTCCGCGAGCACTTTTCGAAGGACGAGCGTGTCGTCACGAGCGAGATCCGGGACAAGGACGCGATCGTGGGCAGCATCAAGGAGTTCCTCGGCAAAGGAAACTGAGGCTCGCGTGTCCATCCCGTCTCTCGTCCGTTGAGTCCCTCCACCTTCGCCCGACCTCGTCCGCTCCGCTTCACGCCCGTGTTGGGCGCGGCGTTCGCCGTGCTCCTCATGGGCGCCGCTGGCTGTGGAGCGGGGAGACCGCCGGTCGCTCCGACCGACGAAGTCCAGGACGTCGAGCCGCTCACTCCGGACACGTCGCCGATCGGCCTTCGCCGGAGCGTCGTCGCCGACCAGTACTTCTGGCTCCGGGCCAAGGTGCTGGAGGGCGAGGCGCCGGCGCCGTTCGCCGCCGCCTTCGCCGCGATGCGCGACCTCCGCGCGGACCTCGCGGCGGACCCGACGGCGTGGGAGGATCTCGAGGTCCCGCTCGGGACGGCGCGACGCGCGCGCGATCTCGCTGCTGCTTACGCGGGGCTGCCGGTGACGAAGGACGTCGGCGGCAAGATCGTCTCCCTGCGCGCACGGGCGCTCGAGCTGGCGCGCGCGCTCGAGGCGAGCGAGGCGGCTTACCGCGCCGGTCCGTTCCGCGAGCACGACGCCGAGATCGCGCGCGCCGCGAAGGACCTCTCGGCGAGCCTCCTCCCGAACGTCGACGCGATCCTCCGCACCCTCGAGAGCGACATGGCGCTCCCCGGCGTCAGCCGCCCCATCGTCGTCACGCTCGTCGGCGACGCGCCGTATCCGAGCATCTTTGCGGCCGATGCGCGCGGTCACGCGACGGCAAGCTTCGTTCGCGTGCACGGGCTCGACGGCGGTGCGCTCGCGGAGACCGTGCTCCACGAGTCGCTGCACGCGATCGACGAGCTGACGGTGCGTTCCCCGACGGCGATGAACATGCTCCGCGCGGTGCTCGGGCGGCACGGCATCGACGACTCGGATCCGAACGTCGAGATGGCGGTAAACACGGTGACGTTCGCCGAGGCCGCGAGCCTCGTGCGCCGCTTCGTCGACCCGCGGCACCGTCCGATGGGCGAGAGCGGCTTCTACACGCTCTATCCGCCTGCTGCAGACATCGTCGAGGCGTGGAACCGCCGCATCGACGGCGCCAGCCTCGACGACACCTCGGACGCGATCGCGAAGGCGGTCGTCGCGCCCTAGGAGGTCGTTGCGCGGGTTAGCCGCGCGCGAACCACGCGCGGCTAGGCCTCGTCGAGGGCGGTCACCCCCTCGGGGACGCGCCTCACGGGAGGGCGTGTTCGGCCTGCACCTCCCGCGCCCAGCGGAGGAGGCTCACGCGCTGGCCGTCGGTGGAGCGGAGGGGGCGGGGGCGTAGCCGGGCCTGCTCTTCGGCCTGCGCGCGGGCGACGTCGTCGCGAAGAGCGAGGATCAGCTTGGCAATGCTCACGACCTGCTCGGCGGTCGCAGGCAAGAGCGAGAGCGACCAGGTGGCGCGCTCGAGCACGCCGAGCCGAGCCTGGAGGTGACGGCGCGCCGGCGTGTCCGTCATTTCGAGCAACGCGACATTGCAGAACCGAAGGGCTTGGTCGAGCAAGGAGTCGGTCATGCGCGTCATCATGCGGGGGCCTCGCGGCGTGTTCGGGCAGCCCAGGCGACGTGTCGGCAACAAAAACGAGCTCGACCGTGCAGACCGAGCGCAGGCAGGCGAGCGCCCGCGCCCCACCGCGCGTCTCTCAGCCCAGCTCGGCGAGCGGCCTCGGCTCGAGCCTTCCCGTGCTCGCGCGGAGAGAAGCCGCGCGCCGGGGCGTTTTTCGGTACTCTCTTGCCATGAGCGAGTTCGCGCTGAAGACGGCGCTCCCGCAGTATCTGGTCAAGGAGCAGGAGAGGATCGAGAAGATCGCGGCGGCCGAGGGCCTCGACTTCTTTCCGACGGTCTTCGAGATCCTCACGTACGACCAGATGAACGAGATTGCGGCGTACGGCGGCTTCCCGAACCGCTACCCGCACTGGCGCTACGGCATGGAGTACGAGCGCCTCTCGAAGAGCTACGAGTACGGCCTCTCGAAAATCTACGAGATGGTCATCAACAACAACCCGTCGTACGCGTACCTCCTCGAGGGCAACTCGCTGACGGATCAGAAGCTCGTCATGGCTCACGTCTATGGCCACGTCGACTTCTTCAAGAACAACTTCTGCTTCCGCTCGACCGATCTCGACACCGGTGGTCGCACCGTCGACCCTGCGGCGCGTCCGAAGAACTACGATCCCAACCGCCGCTGGATCGACAAGATGGCGAACCACGGCGCTCGCGTCCGCCGTCACGTCGCGCGGCTCGGGATCAACAAGGTCGAGGACTTCATCGATCAGTGCCTGAGCCTCGAGAACCTCATCGACCCGCACGCCGCCTTCCACGGTCGTCGCCCCGCCCGTGATCCCGACGCCGAGGAGAAGGCGACCGAGATCCCGCGCCTCCGCGCGAAGGACTACATGGAGTCCTTCATCAACCCCGAGGAGTACCTCGAGGAGCAGCGCCAGAAGATCGAGGCCGCGAAGGAGCGGGAGAAGAAGTTCCCCGCCCACCCCGAGCGCGACATCCTGCGCTTCCTCCTCGATCACGCACCGCTCGAGCGCTGGGAGCGCGACATCCTCGAGATCATCCGCGAGGAGGCGCTCTACTTCGTCCCGCAGATGCAGACGAAGGTCATGAACGAAGGGTGGGCCAGCTATTGGCACTCGAAGCTCATGACGACGAAGATCCTCGATGCGTCGGAGATCATCGACTACGCCGACAACAACGCTGGCGTCCTCGCCACGAGCGGAGGGCGGCTCAACCCTTACAAGCTCGGCGTCGAGCTCTTTCGCAACATCGAGGAGCGCTGGGACAAGGGCCAGTTCGGAAAAGAGTGGGAGGAGTGCGACGACCTCGAGGCAAAGAGGCACTGGAACCTCCGCCTCGGGCTCGGCAAGAAGAAGATCTTCGAGGTGCGCTCCCTCTACAACGACGTCACCTTCATCGACGAGTTCCTCACCGCCGACTTCTGCCGCGATCAGAAGCTCTTCAGCTTCTCGTGGTCGAATCGCAACGAGCGCTACGAGATCGAGTCGCGCGAGTTCAAGCAGGTCAAGGAGAAGCTCCTCTTCCAGCTCACGAACGCCGGCAACCCGTTCCTCTACGTCGAGGACGCGAACTACGACAACCGCGGCGAGCTGTTGATCCGCCACGCCCACCAAGGGCTCGACCTCAAGGCGGATTACGCGCGCGAGTGCATGAAGAGCCTCGTTCGCGTGTGGAAGAGGCCGGTGAACCTCGTCACGATCGTCGAGGGTAAACACGTCATGGTGCGGTTCGACGGGCGCGAGCACTCGACGCGCCACATGAGGCCGTGATCGGGGCGCGAAGAGGCTCGGAGGACGGCTTCAGCATGGCGTTCGTTCGCGACGAAACGCACTGGCTCTTCAAGCTCTCGCCGGACGAGTGGATCCGCGCGGCGCTGGGCGAGCTTCGCCGGGCGGAGGCCGCCTATGCGAAGAAGAACGGGCGCGCCGGCCTCGCGGGCGCCCGCCGTGCAGCGGGGATGGCGCTCAACGGCGCGCTCATCGTCGAGCCGAACGAAGCGTGGGGGCGCTCGTACATGGACCACCTGCTCGCGCTGAAGGCGGACGCCTCGGGCATGATCCCCGCGCGCGTGCGTGAGGGGTGCGCGCTCCTCCTCGAGACGCCGCTCCCGGGCGGCGAGCTCGTCGCGCTCCGAACGGCGCACGCCGACGAACGCGTCCTCGAGGCGGTGCGGGACGTCATCGCGCACGCGTACGCGGTCGTGAAACGAAGCGGCGAGCCGAGCTGACGTTCCCGATCCGGCCTCTGCGTACACCTCTCCGCCATCGTGCAACCGCGTGCCGTTGCGCACGCGTCGCCATTGCTGCGTGAAGGGTCCGCTTCCGCGCGTCCACGCCTTCCCCCCGCGCACGGGAGCGCGTTGTCCCATGATCTTCCCGGGATGCGTCGAACCGTTGGACGAAGTCACGCGTGCCGCGCCCGGCGCGGATGAAGGTCGTCTAGACTCCGGCGGTGATGAAGCTCGTAGCCAGCTCCGCCGCCGTCGTCTTCGCCTTGCTCGCGGGATGCAAGAGCCCGGAGGAGCCGCCCGCCGCGACGCCGGCGACGATTCATCCTCCCGCGCAGGTTGCGGAGACGGCGGCACCCGCGCCGTCATCGCCGCCCGTCGCGACGACGACGACTGTTCCCATCGCGACTGCATCTCCCGCCGAGGCGAGCCTGCCGCCGCCGAAGCCGACGACGATCACGCTCGCGAGGACGAACGATGCGCAGCTCGACGCGAAGCTCGCGGAGGCCGACAAGGCGTTCGAGGCCGGAGACCTGGCCGCGGCGCTTGCCGGCTACGAGGCCGCGAAGAAGGCGTCGCCGAAGCGGGCCGCGCCGATCGTGGGCGTCGCGCGCGTCAAGATCACGAAGGCGAGCCCGACGCTCGGCTTCGCCGCCGCCGAGAAGAACGTCGACGTGATCGCCGCCTCGAAGGATCTCAAGCGCGCGGCCGACATGGAGCCGGCGTACGGACCGGCGCACGTGGAGCACGGGCGCGCGCTCCTCCTCCTCGGTGATGCGCCGCAGGCCGAGGTGGCACTTCGCAAAGGGACGAAGCTCGTGCCGGAGGAGCCCGAGGCGCACTCGGCGCTCGGGGTCGCGTTGCTCGCGACCGGCAAGACGGAGGAGGCGCTCGTCGAGCTGACGAAGGCGAAGGATCTGGATCCGGGGAGCGCCGCGCGGCGAGGGAACCTCGGCACGGTCCTCTTCATGCGCGGCAGGGTGAAGGACGCGATCAAGGAGTACGAGGTTCAGGCGAGGCTCGTCCCCGACGACGCGCGCGCTCACTCGGATCTCGGAACCGCGCTCCTCGCCGAGAGCGACTTCGCTCGGGCGGTCCCCGAGCTCCGGCGCGCGATCGAGCTCGATCCGAAGCGCGCGACGTTCCACTCGAACCTCGGCTACGCCCTCCAGCTGCAGGGGAAGGTCTCGGACGCGATTGCCGAGTACCGGGAGGCGATCCGTCTCGACCCGAAGCTCGCGAGTGCGTGGATCAACCTGGCGACCGCCCTCTCGCGCGATCCCAAGACCCGCGCGGAGGCACGTCAGGCATTGAAGACCGCGGGCGCGATCGACCCGAGCGATCCGCGCGTGAAGGCGAACCTCGAGGAGCTCGACGCGCTCGAGAAGGAGAGCGGAGCGACGGCTCCTCCGGGCAAGCCGGGCGATGCTCCGAGGCCGAAGCACTGACCTCCCAGCACGGGTCGATCACGAGGCTCGAAGGTGAACGGGCCGTGTCGTTTCATGCCCGAGATCGGGCGCACGATCGACGCGATCTCGGTGCGCATTCGGCAGGGTCACGTGTGGATCGCAAGCTCGAAGATCGATCGCCGCGGCCTCCGCAAGCGACCGGTGTGACGCCGTCGATCAATGGGTTTTCACTGCACCTTCCGCATGTTGCCAAGCACCTCTCGCGTGGTGGACGAAGGTGCGTGCAGAGCACGCCGGACGTTTGCAGAATCCAAGTTGACGCCCAGAGCCGACCTCTCGTAGCGTACGCGCCCGCCTCGATCAGAGCGTCGCTCGGAGGGCAACGTCCCGGCGAACCGAGGCAAAAGCAGTCGCAGTTCGTTTTGTGGAAGTGGAGGCATCCCGATGGCAGTGGGCAAGGTGAAGTGGTTCAACGACGAAAAGGGCTGGGGCTTCATCAAGCAGGACAACGGCCCCGACGTCTTCGTGCACTACTCGCAGATCTCTGGTGATGGCCGCCGCCGCCTCTTCGAGGACGAGATGGTGGAGTTCGAGATCAAGGAGGGCCCGAAGGGGCTCCAGGCGATCAACGTCGTGCGCCAGGCCGGCGCTCCGGCGATGGCCTGATCGAGATAGCTCGACTCCACACCCACTGAAGGGGGGCGCCGGGAATCCGGCGAATGCAGTCGACGATGAAGCGCCTGTTCCGGTCGGGACAGGCGCTTCGCCGTTAAGGAGTCCGCTCGCTCAATCCCACGTCGGGACGCGGTCGATCCGGAACGAACCCGCACCGGGATCGAAGACGTGCGCAGCGACGTCGACGAGGTCGCCCGCGCCGTCGAACTCGTAGAGGTTGAAGCCCGCCATCCGGTGCTCGTCTTCGTGGTGGAGCGATGCGCTCGTCGCGCCCACGGCGAGCAGGTTGCCCGCCTTCGTCGGAAACGCACGCTGCATCCGGTTGTGGAGGTGACCGTGCAAGAGGAGCCCGCTCCGGAGCGGGCCGATCACGTCCTCGAGGTCGTTCGCGTCGACGAGGCCCTCGACCAGCGTCTTCACGCGCGACTCCGGGTTGTGGATCGGGTGGTGGAGCGCGAGGATCGGCGTGCGGCGCTTCACCTCGTCGTGCGCCAGGATGCGCGCGAGCGCCTCGAGCTGCTTCGTCCCGAGCTCGCCCGATGCCACGAGCGGCGGACGCGGAACCGCGCTCGACATGCCGATCACGGCGAGTGGTCCGCGGAGCTTCACGATCGGAAAGCGTCCGAGCGCGATGTCCGCGGCGAGGTCCGGCAGATCGCTCTGGAGGTAGGGGGCAAAGAAGCGCGTGAACCGCTGCGCGCGCATCGACCCGCGCGTGTAGAGGTCGTGGTTGCCCGGGACGATCGTGACGTGCTCGGCATCGAGGCCGAGGTCTTCTTCGACGAGACGCTTGACCGCCTCGAACTCCTGCTCGAGCGCGAGGTTCGTGAGGTCGCCGGTGATGACGACGTGGTCGACCTTCGCACGCGCGACCTCACGCGCGACGGCGCGGACGTGTCCGGGGCGATGCTTGTGCTCGCGCTTGAGCCGGAGGTTGACGAGGCCCGTGAAACGCTTGTTGAGGAACCGGCTGCGGCTCACGCCCTCGAGCGCGAGGACGTGGAGATCGGAGAAGTGCGCGACACGCATGAGGATGAACCGTCGTGGAGGGGAGCCGAGCGCTGCGGTGCGGAGCCCGCGAGCAGTGCGATGCCGGGCGAGCATTGCCCGGTCGCAACCTTAGTGTAGTGAGTCCGTCTTCGGACTCACGGAACGACCAACGAGAACTGCCGGTGTGGAATCAGACTTCCCCGCTGCGAGTCGGAGCCATTCGGCTCGCTCGCCCGAACGGGCGAGCCGAATGGCGGAGCTCGCAGTGATGGATTCACTACACTAGCGTGCCTTTCGCGCTCGCGCTCGGCATTGCCCCAAGATTGGGGCACCTCGTCACCTCGAGCGTCCGTTCACAGGCTCGCCGCGCAGCGGAAGCCGACCTCACGCTCCGCGAACGACGACGCGCGGCGCGCCGCCGTCCGCAGCCAGTGCGCACCGTCGCGGAAGGAGCCGCCGCGAATCACATGCCCGAGCGAGCCGAAGGGCGGCCCCTTCGGGTTCGTCTGCGCTCCGCGCGGGTAGCCGAACTGCTGCTCGTCGCGCTCGTACCAGTCGGCGACCCACTCGGCCGCGTTGCCGGCCATGTCGAGGAGCCCGGTGGGCGTCGCGCCGTCGGGGAACGAGCCCACGGGGGCGAGCCCGAAGAAGCCGTCGCGGCCGTCCGTCGGATCATCGGCGTAGGAGCCGTGGTTCGAGAGGCGCGGGTTGTAGACGTTGCCCCACGGGAACGTTCGGTTCGCGAACCCGCGCGCGGCGAGCTCCCACTCGGCCTCCGTGGGCAGGCGTCCGCCGGTCCACGCGCAATAGTTGGAGGCGTCCTGCCAAGTGACGTGCGTCACTGGGTAGCTCGCGACGTCGTAGCGCGGATCGCCCGGCACGAACGACGGCGGTGAACATGCAGCCGCCGCGACGCAGCGCATGTACTTCTCGACCGTGACCTCGGTGACGTCCAGCTCGAAGTCGTCGAGCATCACCTCGTGGGCGTGGCCCTCGGCGCGGATCGCCAGTGCGACGTCCCACGCGTGCTCGCTGCCGCGCTGGCATGCGAGGCCGAACGGCTCCTTCGCGCAGAGCCGGAGGGCGTCCTGCATCTCCTGCGGCGTCGAGCCCATCACGAAGCGACCGCCGGTGATCCGCACGCGGCGATCGCGCGGGGTGCGGAGAGCAAGGATCCCGCTGCTCGTCGCCGCGCGCTCGGCAGGGCGCGGGAGACCATTCCAGAAGGACTCCACGCGCTGCGGCCGGCGCGCGTGCTCGAGGCCCTCGAAGGGGCCGCGCATGCTCGCCGGCGCGACGTGGAGTGCTCCGATGCCGAAGTCGGCACCGGAGCCAATCAGAGAGAGCGCCGCGGCGAGTCCAAACGCGTAGGCGCTCATCTGGTTCAACCCGTGAGGATACGCATCGGACGCTCGAGGAGATCTCGAAGCTCCGCCAAGAAGGCCGCGCCCACGGCGCCGTCGACGACGCGATGATCGCAGGAGAGCGTCATCGCGAGCTTCTTGCCGGGCCGCACCTCGCCGTTCTTCACCACCGGCTCGTCGCGGACCTGGCCCACCGCGAGGATGGCGCCCTCGGGCGGATTGATGACCGCGGAGAACTCGTCGATCCCGAACATTCCGAGGTTCGAGATCGAGAACGTCCCGTCGCTCATCTCTTCGGGCTTCAGCTTCTTCGCGCGCGCACGCGACGCGAGGTCTCGCACCTCGCGGGCGATCGCGACGACCGACTTCTGGTCGGCGTTGCGGACGACCGGGGTGACGAGGCCGTCCGGGATCGCGACGGCGACGGAGATGTCGACACGCTGGTGGACGAGGATCGCCTCCTCGGTGAACTGCGCGTTCGTCTCCGGCACACGGCGGAGCGCGGCGGCACAGGCCTTCACGAGCAGGTCGTTGATGCTGACCTTGTCGGGCTTCGGAGCCTCTGCACCGTTCGCCGCCTTCTTCGCACCGGCGGCGAGGTCGGCGTTGATCTGCTCGCGCAGGGCGACGAGCGCCTCCGCGTCGATGTCGATCGTCAGGTAGAAGTGCGGGACCGTCTGCTTCGACTGGGTGAGGCGACGCGCGATCGTCTTGCGCATCGGCGAGAGCGGACGCACCTCCGGCTGGGCGAGGCCGGGCGCGGCGAGCGCCGCCGCGGCCTGGTCCACGCGCGCGAGCGGGGCGGCGGGCATCTTCCCGCGGAGCTCGCCCTTGCCGAGCGCATCGAGATCGGAGGGAAGGATCCGCCCGTGCTCGCCGCTGCCCTGCGCGCCGGCGAGGTCGATGCCGCGCTCGCGCGCGACCTTGCGAACGTACGGCGATGCGAGGACGCGCTCGCCGTTGACGACCTGCACCGGGCCGATCGCAGCGGCGTCGCGCTCGGTGCGGGTGAGGACGTTGCCCTTGTCGATCGGAGCGGGGCGCATCGTCGGCGCCGTGGCGCGCGGCTTCGCGGCCGCGGTTTCACCCGACTCGATGCGCGGCGAGCGCGGCGTCTCGGTCGGCTGCTCTTCCGCTTCGGCCTTCTTCGGTGCCGCCGGAGCGGCGCCGCCGGCCTCTGCCGCGAGAGCGGAGACGTCTTCGCCCGGCTTGCCGATGATGGCGACGGGCTGGCCGAGCTTCACCTGCGCGCCGGGGCCGACGAGCTGCTTGAGCAGCGTGCCCTTGTCGAAGGCACGGAACTCCATGGTCGCCTTGTCGGTCTCGACCTCGGCGAGGAGGTCGTCGACCTCGACGGAGTCGCCCTCCTTCTTGTGCCAGGTCGCGAGAACGCCCTCCTCCATCGTGGGGGAGAGCTTCGGCATATCGAGGATCTTCGCCATGTGATCGCCTCTCGCTCCTCAGTTCCGGCCCTGCGCGACACCGCGGTTCACGACGCGCTTCACGGCGTCGATGACACGGCCCGGCTGAGGCATGCAGAGCTGCTCGAGCTTTGCGTTGTAGGGCATGGGGACGTCGAGGCTCGTCACGCGAAGGATCGGCGCGTCGAGCCAGTCGAACGCGAGGCGCTGCACGCGGTCGGCCACTTCGGCGCCGACGCCTCCGTAGGGCCAGCCCTCGTGCACGACCACGCAGCGGTGGGTCTTGCGGACGGAGTCGACGATCGCGTCCTCGTCGAGCGGGCGCAGCGAGCGGAGGTCGACGATCTCCGTCGAGATGCCCTCCTTGTCGAGCGCGGCCGCCGCTTCGATCGCGACGTGCGTCATGCGCGAGTAGGAGATGATCGTGCAGTCCGTCCCCTCGCGGACGAGGCGAGCCTTGCCGAGCGGCGTCACTTCGTCGCTGTCCGGGACCTCGCCCTTGAGCGAGTAGAGCGTCTCCGACTCCATCACGAGGACGGGGTTGTCGTCGCGGATGGCCGCCTTCATAAGGCCCTTCGCGTCGTCGACGAACGCGGGCGCCACGACCTTGAGGCCCGGCACGGTCGCGTAGAAGTGCTCCATCGCGTGGCTGTGCTGGCTGCCGACCTGACGCGCGCTCGCGTTCGGGCCGCGGAAGACGATGGGGCAGTTGAACTGTCCGCCCGACATCTGCCGGATCTTCGCCGCGTTGTTGAGGATCTGATCGAACGCGACAGCGGAGAAGTTCCAGGTCATGAACTCGATGATCGGACGGAGCCCGACCATCGCGGCGCCCGCGCCGATGCCCGCGAAGCCGGCCTCGGCGATCGGCGTGTCGATGACACGGCGGCTGCCGAACTTCTCCAGCATTCCCTCGCTGACCTTGTAGGCGCCCTGGTAGTGGCCGACCTCCTCACCCATGAGGAAGACGCGATCGTCGCGCTCCATCTCCTCGGTCATCGCTTCGCGTAGGGCGTCTCGAAATCGAATCGTGCGTGCCATGGTTCGTTCTTGGGGGTCGTCGCAACAGTGCCACTGGAGTCTGATGGCGCCAAGCGCACAATGCGCGTTGGCGCCTTCGACGCGCTGCGCCGCAGCGCGTGTCTATCGAGCTCGTCTTGTGCGCGCGGGCTCGGGTAAACGCGGCGTGAGGATCAGGTGACGATCAGGACGCGAACGGGCCGTCGTACGTCGTGGGCTCGAGGAGCGACGCATCGGGCTCGGGGCTCTCGTCCGCGAACTTCACCGCGTCCATGACCTCCTTCTCGACGTCGTCTTCCATCGCCTTGAGCCGGCTCTCGCCGTAGCCGTCGTTGAGGAGCTTCGCGCGCGCGCGGAACATGGGATCCTTCTTCTTGCGATCCTCGAGCTCCTCCTGCGTGCGGTACTTGGCCGGGTCGCTCATGGAGTGGCCGCGGAAGCGGTAGGTGCGTACCTCGACCAGCGTGGGCAGCGAGAGCTCACGCGCGCGCTGGACGGCCTCACCGATGCGCTGCTCGACGTCGAGGACGTCCTCGACGAAGAAGCGGTCGCGGTCGATGCCATAGCCGAGCGCCTTCATCGACACGTCCTCGACGCTCATCGTGCGCGAGAGCGGCGTACCCATCGAGTACTCGTTGTTCTCGCAGATGAAGACGATCGGGAGCTTCCAGAGCGCCGCGAGCGACACTCCCTCGTGGAAGCCGCCGATGCTGACGGCGCCTTCACCGAAGTAGCAGAGGGTCACGCGGCCGTCGGCGCGGTACTTCGACGCGAACGCGGCTCCGGTCGCGAGCGGGATGTGGCCGCCGACGATGCCGTGTCCGCCGAGCATGTTCGTCTTCGCGTCGAACATGTGCATCGAGCCGCCGAGGCCCTTCGAGCATCCGGTGACCTTGCCGTACAGCTCCGCCATCACCGCGCGGGCGCTCATGCCCTTCGCGATGGCGACGCCGTGATCGCGGTACGTCGTGACGACGTAGTCCTCGGGCTTGAGGGTGGCGATCGAGCCGACCGCGACCGCCTCCTGGCCGATGTAGAGGTGGAGGAACCCGCCGATCTTTCCCTGCGCATAGGCGCGGGCCGATTCCTCCTCCACGCGGCGGATGAGGAGCATCTGGCGATAGAGGTCCGCAAGGTGATCGAGCTGCCCACTCGGACGCGTGAGGGGCGACTCTTGCTGAGGGATCTGCTGGATGTTCGACTGGCTCACACCGCATCGAGTAGTCGAGACTCGCAGACAAAGGAACCACTTCCGTGTTTGCGACGCGCTGAGTCGAACGCGTCGACGATCGCGGGCTGCTCGCGCTTGATTGATCGTGGCAACGAGCGCCGTTGCACTCTGATGCGGCGTACATTCTCCCACTGAAATCACAGCCATTCGTCACGGCGGCACAAGGTCGAGCGACGACCGAGCGTTCCATTGGAGAGAGAGGGCCGCGGCATCGCGCTAACTGCGCGAAATGTCGACGTTCGAGGTGTGCCTCGACGGGCTTGCTCACACCTTTCGGCGTCGCTCGATCGGGCGACGGAACTTTCAGCGAATCGATACGTCAGAGAGGTAACCCAACCATGAAGACCGCCAAGCTCGTCGCTGTCGCCCTCGCCATGATTCCCGCCGCCGCTCTCGCGGTCACCTACTCCCCCGACGCGAACGCGTGCGGGATGTCGATCCGAATGGATCCGACGCCTCAGAAGCCCACGCCGGTCCAGGAGATCGCCCGCGCCGAGAAGGCGCTCGAGAACGGTCAGAACCTCGTCGCCGTGAAGGCGGTGCTCGGCAACTTCCCGAAGGTGCGCGTCGCCACTGCCGGAACGAACCCGCTCGAGACGCGCGCGCTCCGCGTGTTCGCGCTCGCGGTGGTTCGCTCGAATGGAGCCGTGAACGAGAAGACGGCGGGCTTCTCGTCGCAGGGCGACTGGACTCCCACCGCGAACCTCGAATGGGCGGTGCAGGCGATCCGCGAGATCGACGCGAAGCGGCCGAACGATCCGACGGTCCAGGCGGACCTCGGCGAGGCGCTGAGCAAGCTCCCGCACGGACAGGGCGAGGCGATGAAGATCCTCCAGGGGCTCGCGCAGAAGGACCTCATGGGCTCGCCTCAGGCGTACGCCGCGCTCGCCAAGCTTCGCACCGATCAGGGCGATTCGGCCGGCGCGCAGGCCGCGATCAAGCGCTGCGAGGAGATGTCGAAGTCGCCGGGCGTGTGCAAGCCGGCCGCGGCCAAGCCGGCGGTCGCGGCGAAGGCCTGATCGCGGTCACGCGATCCATGTTCGCAGAAGGGGATAAACCGATCGCATGCGCTCCATTCGCGCGCTCGTCCTCGTGTTGGCCGCCGCTGCAGTCCTCGCGGGCTGCCCGAGCAAGTCGAATCCCGATCCAGCGGCGAAGAACGCGGGGCCTGCGGTTCTCGCGTCAGCCGCGCCGACGCCCGTGTCGGCCGAGCCGGCGCCGAACCCCGCTCGCGGGAAGCACCTCGTGTTCGACTACCAGTGCAACCGCTGTCACGACGGCACGGGTCATCCGGCGGCCGCCGACAACAAGCACTGCGTTCACTGTCACTCGAAGATCATGGACGACAAGTTCGAGGCGCCGGCAGCCTCGATCGCGCGCTGGAAGCCGCGGGTGAAGGAGCTCGCGGCCGCGCCCTCGCTCGAGGCGACGGGCAAGCGCTTCTCGCGCAAGTGGGTCACGAGCTACCTCCTCCTGCCGACCGATCTCCGCCCCCATCTGCATCAGTTCATGCCGCGACTGGCGATGTCGCTCGCCGACGCGCGTGACATCGCCGCCTACCTCGTGCCCGAGGATGATCCCGCGCCGGCGGGCGCGTCGCCCGAGCTCGCCGGTGCGGATCTCGGGAAGGGCCGACAGCTCCTCGAGACGAAAGGATGCGGGAGCTGCCACGTCTTCACCGGGGTCGCGGCGGTGCCGAGCTCGGCGCCGCCCGCGATGGACGGCAAGCGATTCGACCTCGGGCGCCGGCTCGCGCCGGACCTGCGCTTCGCGCGCGACCGCATGAGCGCCGCGAAGATGATCGCGTGGCTCGAAGACCCGCAGGCGATCAAGGGCGACACGCCGATGCCGAAGCCAGGGCTCTCGAAGGCGGAGGTGAAGGACCTCGCGGCGTACATTCTCGGCGCGGAGATCTCGCCGCCGCCCGCGAAGGCGAAGCTCGCTCGGCTGCCGGTGCTCGCGCGCAAGGTGACCTTCAAGGAGGTCGACGAGAAGGTGTTCCACCGCACGTGCTGGCACTGCCACTCCGAGCCCGACTACGCGATCGGCGACGGCGGGCCGGGCAACTCCGGCGGTCTCGGCTTCAAGCCGCGCGGTCTCAACCTCTCCGACTACAACGGCGTTGCGGCGGGCTACCTCGACGACAAGGGCGAACGCGCGAGCGTCTTCATCAAGGACGAAGGCGACGTCCCGCGCCTCGTGAAGGCGCTCCTTGCGCGTCACGACGAGGAGAGCGGCGCCGAGACAGGCCCCGTGCGCGGCATGCCGCTCGGTTACGAGCCGCTGTCGGCCGAGGACATCCAGCTCGTCGAGTCGTGGGTCGCGCAGGGGCGTCCGCGGTGAAGAGAGCCGGCGAAGGGCGCGCATCGCTTTGCAGAGCCCGTCGAGGAGCGCTCGTGTCATGGGCGTTCGTGCTCGCGGCCTGCAACCCGTCGACGGCAACGACGAAGAGCGGGATCACGAGCGACGGTCCGACGGCGACGGCGTCCACGATGACGTCGTCGGCCGCGACCGCGGTGACGGCCGAGGCCCCTGCTGCGCGCGGCCGGATCGAGGTCGTGGAGGCGACGGCCGACACCGATGCGCTCTCGCTCGTGAGGACGAAGCGTCTCGAGGCCAAGGCGGATGGCCGCGTGCTCGTCGTGTACGTCGGCGCGACGTGGTGCGCGCCCTGCAAGCGTTTCAAGGCGGAGCTGGCGTCCGGGCGGCTCGACGAGCGCTTCTCGAAGGTGACCCTGCTCGCGTTCGATGCCGACAAGGACGGCGATCGCCTCGGCGCCGCTGGCTACACCTACCAGTTCGTTCCGTTCGTCGGGCTTCCGGGCGCCGACGGCCGTCCCGCCGACACCGTGCAGGCGACCGGGAAGGGCGGCGAGGCGTGGCGCGAGCTGCTCGGGAAGCTCGACGCGTGGCAGAGCGCAGGTACGTCGCGCTGAGGTCGCTCGTCACCACGTCGAGCAGCGTCGTCGTCGACTGAACGGAGGCGCGCTGGAGGTGAGGGCCCGTCGGCCTACTCGTCGTTCTCGACGGGCGCCGCGCCGGCGTCGGAGCTTCGCTCGTCCGGAGGCACATCGAGGACTGCCGTCGGTCGCGGCTCGGGCGCCGGCTTCGGCTTGACGACAGGTCGCGGTGCCGGCGTGGGCGCCGTGGCGCTCGACGCAGAGGCCACGACCGCCGGCTGCGCGGACGCGCTCGCGGAGGTCGCGGCGCTCGCGGCGCCGTCACTGCTCGGCGTGCGCTTCCCGAAGACGACGAGCGCCACGATCACGACGAGCGCGATGCCGGCCGCGATGTTCTGGAAGCGTTGCGTGCGCTTGCGGAGCAAGATCGACGGGCGAGGCGTCTCGGCGCCGGCCATGCCGATCACGCTGGCGTGCTCGTTGATGGCACGTTCGACGAGCGCCATGCGTGACGACAGTGGCGTCCGCTCGATCTCGATGAGCCCCGGGACGGGCGTGAGGAGCGATCCGGAGCGCGCCGTCGTGGGCCGTCGCGGAGCACCGTCGCTCTCGATCGCGCGCGCGACCTCCTGGCCGAGCTCGGCGCACGACGCGAAGCGAGCTTCGGGATCCTTGGAGAGGGCGCGCTGGAGCGTCACGTCGAGCGCGCGCACGGCGGGGCCGGGGCCGATCGATTCGTGGAGCGGCGGCGGCGGCTCGCTCGAGACCTTTCCTGCGGTCACGATCGCGTCCTCACCCGAGAATGCGCGCGCGGCGGTGGTAGCCTCGTAGAGCGTCGCGGCGAACGAGAACTGGTCGGACGCCGGGCCGAACTCGCCCTTCGAGAGCGCCTCGGGCGCGGTGTACGCGGGCGTGCCGAGCACGGTGTTCGCGCGCGTGATCGTCGAGTCGGGGATGCGAGCGATACCGAAGTCGGCGATCTTGAAGCCGTTGCGCGAGAAGAGGATGTTCTCGGGCTTCACGTCGCGATGAATGACGCCGGCCTCGTGCGCGAACGTGAGCGCGCTTCCGAGCTCGCGTGCGAGCTTCGCGACCTCGGAGAAGGTGAGGGGACCACACTTGAGGCGATCCCGCAGCGAGAGGACGACATCCGCCTCCTCGCCGTCGTCGCTCTTGGTCGTGACGTACTCGAAGACGAGGAAGAGGCCGACTCCGTCGTCTTCGCCCATGTCGTGGAGCGTGACGATGTTCGGATGGCTCACGGCGGCGGCGGCGCGTGCCTCGTGCCCCATGCGAACGACGAGCTCCTCGCGCACCGGCGGCGGGAGAGCGAGGTCGTCGCGCAGCACCTTGATCGCGACCTTCCGTCCGAGCACGGTGTCACGCGCGAGCCAGACGCGCCCCATGCCGCCTTGACCGAGCAGGCGCTCGACCTCGTAGCGGCCGATCTTCTTCGGCGGCGCCGTGGATCGTTCATGGGCGGGTGAAGACCTCCGCGTCGCGGACGGCTGCGTGTTTGCCCCCGAGGCCTCGCTCGGTGCACGCGTAGTCTCCTTCGAATCCTCTTTCTCCGTCGGCCCGCCCATCGTCACTCCATGTGCGGGTTCCAGCAGGCGACCTTGTGCCCGGAGCCGAGCTCTTGCTCGGCGAGCGTCGGGACCTCCCGATCGCACGTGTTCGCGATCATGCGCGGGCAGCGCGGGTGGAACGGGCAGCCGGTAGGCGGCTCGATCGCGCTCGGGGCGTCGCCCTCCAGGACGATGCGGAGCCGCTTCTTCTCCGGATCGGGCGTCGGGACCGCGCCGAGGAGCGCGCGCGTGTAAGGGTGTTGCGGCGCGCCGTAGACCTGCTCGACTCCGCCTTGCTCGACGATCTTGCCGAGGTACATGACGGCCACGCGGTGGCTGATGTGCCGGACGACCCGAAGATCGTGCGAGATGAAGAGGAAGGCCACACCGAGCTCGTCCTGCAGGTCCATCAGCAGGTTGACGATCTGGGCCTGGATCGAGACGTCGAGCGCGCTGATCGGCTCGTCGCATACGATGAACTCCGGCTGCACGGCGAGGGCGCGTGCAATGCCGATGCGCTGACGCTGACCGCCGGAGAACTCGTGCGGGTAGCGGCCCATCGCGTCCGGACGGAGCCCGACCTTGCGGAGGAGGCCGGCGACCATCTCCTCCTCGTCGTTCTTCGTCGCCGCGAGCTTGTGGATCTGGATCGCCTCGCCGACGATGTCGCGCACCGTCATTCGCGGGTTCAGGCTCGAATACGGATCCTGGAAGATGATCTGCATCTTGCGCCGGAGAGGGCGCATGTCGCCCGCCGAGAGCGGGACGATGTCGCGACCGTCGTAGACCACGCGGCCGAACGTGGGCTCGATCAGGCGGAGGATGAGGCGGCCGAGCGTGCTCTTCCCGCAGCCGCTCTCGCCGACGAGGCCGACCGTCTCCCCGCGGCGCACGCGGAGCGAGACGCCGTCCACGGCGCGGAGGAGCTTCTGCGAGCGCGCGAACAGGCTCGAGCCCACGGGGAAGTACTTCCCGAGCCCTTCCGTCGCGACGAGCGTGCGCGGCCGTGCAGGCGCTGCAGTCGCGCCCGTCGTCTCGTGTCTCTCCTCCGTGCTCCCTGACACCACAGCTCCTTCGTAGCCGAAACGCGCGAAGACGTCAGGCTCGCTCAGACCTCCTCGGCGCGGATGCAGCGTGAGAGGTGCTTTGGGTTGCCGCCGACGGTGGCGAGCGCGGGCTCGTCGTCGCGGCACGCGTCGATCGCCATCGGACAGCGGTCGACGAAACGGCATCCGGGAGGAAGCGCCATCAGGTCGGGGACGATGCCCTCGATGACGGGGAGGCGAGCGCGTCCCTTCCGCCCGCCGTCGGCGTTCGCTTTCGTGACAGGAGCGGCCTCGAACGACGGAAGGCTCCGGAGGAGGCCGCGGGTATAGGGATGGCGCGGACGCTCGAAGAGGCTCGTGACCGGCGCGCACTCGACGACGCGGCCCGCGTACATGACCACGACGTGGCTCGCGACCTCCGCGACGACGCCGAGGTCGTGGGTGATGAGGACGACCCCCATCCCGAGCTTGTCGCGGAGCTTCGCGATCAGAGCGAGGATCTGCGCCTGGATCGTGACGTCGAGCGCCGTGGTCGGCTCGTCGGCGATGAGCAGGCTCGGCTCGCATGCGAGAGCCATCGCGATCATCACGCGCTGGCGCATCCCGCCGGAGAGCTGGTGCGGGTAGGCGTCGACGTTCGTCTCCGGCGCGGGGATGCCGACGAGGCGGAGCATCTCGATCGCGCGCTCGCGTGCCTCTCGCCGTGACTTCTTCTGATGAAGCCGGATCGCCTCGATGATCTGAGCACCCACGGTGTAGACCGGGTTCAGGCTCGTCATCGGCTCCTGGAAGATCATCGAGATCTCGTTCCCGCGGATCTCCTGCATCTCGCGCTCGGAGAGGCGCAGGATGTCCTTGCCGCGGAGCTCGACGGAGCCGCGCTCGATCGCTCCTTGCGGGTGCGGGATCAGGCGAAGGATGGAGAGCGCGGTGACGCTCTTTCCGCAGCCGCTCTCGCCGACGATCCCGAGCGTCGCGCCCTCCGGCACCTCGAAGGAGACCTCGTCGACGGCGCGAAGGACGCCCCGCTCCGTCCGGAAGCTCGTGACGAGATCGCGCACACGAAGGAGAGGGACGCGTGAGGCGGCGCTGTCCTTGTCGGCTACGGTCTCGACCATGGGCGGGCATGCTAAGCTCGCCGCCGTGCGACGGCCAGCTTGCGGAGATGCGCGCCTTTCGCTCGTCGTCGGTGTCGGGCACCACTCGGCGCGCGGTCGAAGCTCGTGGGCGACGCCGGCGAAGCTCGGGTCGAGCTTGCTCCTCCTCGCGCTCGCGCTCTCCCATGTCCTCGCGACCGGATGCGCTCCGCGTCCTCGCATGTGCACGGCCGCGAGCGACTGCACCAACAACAGCGCGTGCGTCGCGGGGCGCTGTCAGGTCGAGAAGGCGACGGCGAAGCCGGCGGTCGACAGCGCGCGACGCCTCGTGGTTCGACCCGTCGACATCGCCTACGTGAAGAGGGGAGACGGGCCGTCGGACGGCGCGCTCCCGACCGTGTTCGTCCTCGGCAAGGACGGCGGCAAGCTCTTCCTTCGCTTCTCCGTCGCCGTGCCGTCGATGGCCAACATCGTCGAAGCGTACGTCGTGCTCCGTCGCGCATCGGTCGTGGACGACGATCCTGCGCCCGTCTCCCTACACGCGACCCGGATCGTCGATTCGTGGGAGGGCGGATCGGTCTCGTGGGCCATCCAGCCGCGGTCTACAGAGACACGGTCGCCGTCCACGACGGTCGAACCCGGCGCGCGATCGCTCGTTCGTCTGGATGTTCGCGAGCTCGTTCGAAATTGGGCTCGTCGCGACCTCGCCGATCAAGGGATCGCCATCGTCGCGGAGAACGAGACACGATCTGGATCGACGTTTGCTCTCACTGCGACCGGAACCTTCGGTGCGGATCGCGCATCGACGGATCCAGTCGGCGCGAGCCGAGTCGGCCCGTCGTCGGCCTCGGGTGCCGCCCCCGACGTCGAGCCCTATCTGGAGCTCTATGTCCGGTGACGACAGCGAGTCGATGCGAGTCGATGGAATAAAATGAAATAGGTTGAAGCTCCGAACGGTTCGTCCGTCGAACGGACCAGAGCTCATCGCTCGGAAGAGCTCTGCGAGCCTGGCTTCTCCGTTTCTCGAACCCCCTTGACCCTCCGCCCCGTGGAGGGAAACTGTCACGACGATACCCGGCTGGTTCCGGGGAGGAGAGTGAATGATGCGAGTGTCGAAGGTCCTGGGCTCCCTCGTTGCGGTTGGTGCGGCGGTCGTGGCGATCGCAACGACGACGGAGTCCCGCGCGGGGGGCGATGAGGAGCTCATCAAGATCACGTGCTCCAACGGCGAAGTCACCGCGACGGCCAAGGCCCCTTGGCACACCAACGACAAGGCGCCCTGGAAGTGGGACAAGGGCGACAAGGTCTCGGTCACCGAGCAGGCGGCCAAGTTCAAGGGCGCCAAGTGCGAGGGCACCGTCAAGGCGTTCATCTGCAGCGGCGACCAGTGCAAGGGACCGATCCCGGTTCCGGTCAAGTAAGCCGACCCAACATCCAACGAAGCGGTCGCGAGGTGACGTTGCCGATGGCATCGTCACCTCGAGTCGTTTGTGGTCGAGCTTCGACGGCGCGAGGCGCGGCGAACGCATGAGGTCGATCCCCGCCACGTGGGATCGCGGGCCGTGCGGCGGAGGACGGTGCTCTCGACCCGACGTGCTCGCGAACGGTCGAGGCCCGCCGACCCTGCGGCGGGGAGAACTCGACGTCGGCGACGACGCTTCGCGTTCGGTGTGCGCGCTTGCCGTCTGGTGTAGCCTCGTGAAATGGCCCAGGCGGAGAGCGACAAGACCAGTGTTGCGGCGGAGATCAGCGCCGTCGCGGAGAGCGTCGAGAAGCGTTTCCAGAAGGGACGGCGTGTCCTTTCCTTCTCCGAGTACCTCGACCTCTTCGCGAGCGATCCGGTGCGCTTCGCGCGCGACTCCAGCCGCTACCTCCGCGACTGCTTCGATCATTTCGGCACCGTCGTGGTGGAGCAGCCGTGGGGGAAGTTCACGCGCTGGCGCCTGTTCGATCTTCCCTGGGATCCGTCGCAGAGCCACCACGCGCTGATCGGGCAGGAGCAGGTCCAGGAGGAGATCTACCGGAGCGTCTCCAACTTCGTTCGCGAGGGACGGCCGAACCGGCTCGTCCTCCTCCACGGGCCGAACGGCTCGGCGAAGAGCACGATCGTCGCCTGCATGATGCGCGGTCTCGAGCACTACTCGACGCTCGACCAGGGCGCCCTCTATCGATTCAACTGGGTCTTCCCGTCGTCGAAGACGCTTCGCGGGACCCTCGGCTTCGGGCAGAAGGAGCAGTCGTCGCAGGTCGCTACGTTCGCGCACCTGCCCGACGATCAGATCGACGCGAAGCTCCTCGTCGAGGTCCGCGACCATCCGCTGTTCCTCATCCCGCGCGAGGAGCGGCAGAAGCTGCTCGCTCGCCTCGCGAAGCAGAATGGCGAGGCCTCGGTGAGCGACGGCTTCAGCGACTGGATCATGCGCGGCGAGCTCTCGCACAAGAGCCAGACCGTCTTCGAGGCGCTCCTTTCGAGCTACAACGGCTCGTACACGGAGGTGCTCAAGCACGTCCAGGTGGAGCGCTACTTCATCTCTCAGCGCTACCGCGTCGGTGCAGTCACGATCGGCCCGCAGATGAGCGTCGACGCGGCGGAGCGTCAGCTCACGATGGATCGCTCGCTCGCGTCGCTGCCCGCGTCGCTCCAGGCGGTCACGCTCTACGAGGCGAAGGGCGAGCTCGTCGACGCGGCCGGCGGCGTCCTCGAGTTCAGCGATCTCTTGAAGCGCCCGCTCGATGCGTTCAAGTACCTCCAGCTTTCGATCGAGACGGGCGAGGTCTCGCTCACGCAGCAGAACGTGCTGCTCAACTGCGTGATGACCGGCAGCGCGAACGAGCTCCATCTCGACGCGTTCCGTGAGCATCCCGAGTTCGCGAGCTTCCGCGGGCGTCTCGAGCTGATCCGCACGCCGTACCTGCGGAGCGCCGCGCACGAGCAGCGCATCTACGACACGCACGTCGTCCCGCACATCCGACGGCACGTCGCGCCGCACGCGACCGAGATGGCGGCGCAGTTCGCCGTGCTGACGCGCATGCGGAAGCCCAATACGGACAAGTACTCCCGCGCGCTCTCGAACGCGCTCTCCGGCCTCACCGCGGTCGAGAAGATGGATCTCTACGCGACGTCGCGGGCGCCCGAGCGGCTCGAGCCGGACGCGCAGAAGATCCTCCGGGCGGGCGTGCGGGAGGTCTTCGAGGAGAGCGACGCGTATCCGATCTACGAGGGCCGCGTCGGCGCGAGCCCGCGCGAGATGCGCGGCGTCCTCCTCGATGCCGCGCAGTCGACGGCGTATCGCTGCCTCTCGCCGCTCGCGGTCCTCGACGAGATTGAGCAGCTCTGCATGCGGAAGGCGGAGTTCGAGTGGCTCCAGCAGGACACGCAGGCGGGCGGCTACCACGATGTGAAGCTCTTCCGCGAGACGCTCATCTCCCGGCTTCTCACGGCGTGGGAGCAGGAGCTCTATGCGTCGAGCGGGCTCGTCGACGACCAGCAGTACGACGACCTCTTCGAGCGCTACGTGCAACACGTCAGCGTCTGGGTTAAGAAGGAGCGCATTCGCAACCGCGTGACCGGCGAGTACGAGGAGCCCGACGAGGCGATGATGCGCGAGGTCGAGCGCCTGCTCGACGTGAAGGGAGCCGCCGAGGAGGCGCGCAAGCAGATGATCAGTGCCATCGCCGCGTGGGCGATCGACCATCCAGGCCAGAAGGTGGAGGCCGCGTCGGTCTTTCCGCAGTACCTCCGGCGCCTCCGCGACGCGATCTTCGCGGACAAGCGTAGCGACGTCGCCAAGATTGCCCGCGACATCGTCGTGCTCGTCCGCGACGAGGCTGCAGGGCTCGACATGGGCCGAGCTCGAGAGGCGCGCGCGTCGCTCGATCGACTCGCATCGCGCTTCGGCTATTGCGACGCCTGCGGCGTCGACCTTGCGAGCATGCTGCTTCGCAAGCGCTACAGTGACTTGATCGTCGCCTGAGCCCTCTTCGCGCCATCCTCCGGCTCGATCGTCTCGGGCGTCCTGGCAGTGCGGAGCTCGCGCGCGAGGTCCGTCGTCTCGCGCTGCCCGCGATCCTGCATTCGCTGCTGCAGACGCTCGTCTTCGTCGTCGATCGCGTCATGCTCGGCCATCACAGCGAGGCCTCGCTCGCGGCGATGCAGATCGGCGGCGCGCTCGAGTGGTCGATCTGGAGCGTGTTTGCGGCGTTCGAGGTCGGGACGATCGCGCGTGTCGGCCGCCTCGTCGGTGCCGGGGACCGGGCAGGCGCACGCCGCGTCGCGCGCCTCTCGCTCGGGATGGCGATCGCGATCGGGCTCGTCCTCGCCCTGGCGACGCCGCTGGTGCTCGCCGCGCTTCCGCTCGTCGCCACGCGCGTCTCGGACGAGGCGATGAGCGAGGCTCGAGGGTATCTCGGCGTGACGATCGCCGCGTCTCCGATCGTCTTCGTCGCCGCGACGGCGACGGCGACGCTGCAGGCGGGCGGCGACACGCGCACGCCGCTCCTCATCGGCGTGGGGGCGAACATCATCCACATCGCGCTGAATCGGGTGCTCATCCTCGGCGCGTTCGGCATCGTTCCCGCGATGGGCGCGCGCGGCGCGGGGATCAGCACCGCGGTGACGTTCGCGATCGAGGCGGTGCTCGCCACGATGGCGCTGACGAGCCGTGCTCGCCCCGTGTCGCTGCGCGCGGAGGGCGAGACCTCCGGAACGATTCGCGAGGAGGCGAGCCAGCTCGTCCGGATCGGCGGGCCCGCGTTCCTCGAGCGCGTGCTCTACCACCTCGGCTTCATGACCTACGCGCTCATCGTCACGCGCCTCGGCGACGCGGCGATGGCCGCGAATCAGTCGCTGATCAGCGTCGAGTCGATCTGCTTTCTCTCGGCCGACGGCTTCGGCGTGGCGGCCGCGGCGCTGGTCGCGCAGAAGCTCGGAGCGGACAAGCCCGACCAAGCGCGGAGCGCGGCGTGGATCGCGGCGCGCTACGCGGTCATCACGCTGACGTCGTTCGGCATCGGAGCGCTCCTGCTCCGGGACGTGATCCTGCCGATCTTCTCGGACGACCCAGCGGTGTTCGTGATCGGGCGCTCGGCGATGCCGGTCCTCGCCATCGCGCAGCCGTTCATGGCGATGGGCGTCGTGCTGGCGCAGGCGCTCCGCGGTGCGGGCAAGACCCGTCAGGCGCTCGGTGTCAGCCTGATGGGCGCCGTGCTCGTACGGCTCGCGGCGACCTGGCTCTTCACGATCGTTCTCGGCTTCGGCCTCGTCGGGGTGTGGCTCGGATCGACGACCGACTGGCTCGTGCGCGCCGCGATCCTCGCGACGCTGTTCCGGCGCCGTCCCGGAGAGCCCACGCGAACGGAGCCCGAGCCTCTGGTACAGTAGAGCTACCGATGCGTCTCTCGAGCCTTCTCTTGTCGTTCTGCCTCGTCTCCGGTGCGGTCGTCTTCGGATGCTCCGACGAGGTGTCGTCCGCGGCCCATTCACCCGACGGCGGCGCGGGCGACGGGAGCACGAACGCGGACGGCGGTGGCGCCGGTGGCGGCGACGATGCAGCGAGCGAGGCCGCGACCGGACCGCTGACGCCGACGAAGGCGACGAAGGCGGAGGCGAAGATCAACGACGTGTCCCGTACGCTCGATCGCGCGCAGTTCGGGGTCACGAAGGAAGCCGGCGGCGAGACGCTCTACATCGAGGCGCACGAGGGCGGCGTGCCGGCGTGCCCGGAGTCGGAGACGCCGAAGCGGACGCTCATCATCGACGGCGTCCCGAAGGGGGCGCCGGGCGACCGCTTCACGAAGGACGACGGGATCAAGGTGTCCTACTTCGACTTCGAGGGAGCGCAGATCACGACCCCGAACCCGATCATCACGGCGACGGCCGCGACGGTCACGATCGTCGCGCTCGACGACAAGGCATCCGTCGAGCTCGAGGTGGACGCGACGTTCGATCTGGGCACGGTGAAGGGCCGTGTCTACGGCGCCTATTGCGAGGCGATGTCCCAGTAGCGAAGCGCGACCCTCGAGATCGCGAGCGACGCGAGCAGGCCCGAAGATAGCGCCTTTCGAGGCGGGGCCACGCGTCCCGCCCAGCGGTCGGTCATTCAGCGGTAGGGGCCCGCCCGGCCTTCGAGCTTCATCCGTGCGGTCCGCACGCCGAAGAGCTCGTCGCCGTCGGGGGAGAGGATGGGGCCGAGCAACGAGCTCGCGAGGATCGCCGCGAGCGTGAGCGCCACGCGGTCGTCGCTCGACTCGCGCAGGACGAGCCACACGGTCGGGCAGCGCTGCGCGAGGAGCGCCATTCCGTGGGAGCGCTGCTCCTGCTCGGCTTCCTCGGCGGCGGCGAGGTCGTTCGCGTTCGTGGGGCGGCCGAAGCAGAAGCGTGTGCCGGACGCGGTCTTGTCGTCGCTCGCGAGCACGATGCGCGCGGCGTCGACCTCCGGTGGCACCGAACCGTAGCTCTTGTTCACCGTGAGGCCGAGCTTGGTGTCGAAGAAGCGCGCCGCGTGGGCCTTGATCGCCGCGATGTCGAGCGTGGCGTCGCTGCGCTGCGCGAAGACGGTATAGCTCGCGCTTCGCTCGGGCGACGCGAGCGCGCCGCTTCGGAGGATGCCGCCTGCATCGAGCAACTCGCGAAAGCGTTCTTCGCTGATGAGACTCACCGGCGGTACGATACGGCATGCCCGATGCCGGGGTCACCTCACTCATCGACACGCATTGCCATCTCGATCCGCAATACTTCCCCGCCGGACCGGACGAGGTCCTCGCGCGGGCGGCCGCAGCCGGCATCCGCGGTTTCGTCGTCATCGGGGTGGGTCACGACCTCGCTCCTGCGCGTGCCGCGGTCGAGCTCGCGAGGCGGCTCCCCGATCGGATCGGCGCGGCCGTCGGTGTCCATCCGCACGACGCGCTCACGCTCGACGATGCGGCGTATGCCGAGCTCTCCGACCTCGTGAGGCAACCCGAGGTCCTCGCCGTCGGCGAGATCGGGCTCGACTACCACTACGACCACTCGCCCCGAGACGTTCAGCGCGAGGCCTTCGCGCGGCTCATCAACCTCGCGCGCGAGGTGAAGAAGCCGATCGTCGTCCATACGCGGAGCGCTCCTGCCGACACCCTCGAGGTGCTCGAGCGCGAAGGTGCGCGCGACGTCGGCGGCATCATCCACTGCTTCAGCGAGGACCGCGCGTTCGCCGAGCGCGCGCTCGACCTCGGCTTCGACATCTCGTTCTCCGGCATCGTGACGTTCAAGAGCTCCGCAGCGATCCAGGACGTCGCGCGCTGGGCTCCGCTCGATCGCATCCTCGTCGAGACCGACAGCCCCTACCTCGCCCCGGTGCCTCTGCGCGGGAAGCCGTGTGAGCCGGCGTTCGTCGTCCACACCGCGCGGCGTGTCGCCGAGCTGCGGGGGATGGCGTTCGAGGCGCTGTGCGAGGCGACCTCGGAGAACGCGGAGCGCAGGTTCCGGCGCCGATTCCAGCCCGGCTGAGTTTGCGACCCCAGGCGGTGTGCTTACATCGGTCGTGAACGCGCCGTTCTCGTGCCATGGCGCGCGCTGCGCGATGACGTACGCTTGGGAAGAGATACCTTGGCCGATCGGCGCAATAGCTTCGGATCCTCGAAGGCGACCTGGTCGCTCGTAGGCTCCCTCGTCGCGCACGTCGTCGTGGCGGGCGGCGTGGGGTGGTTGGCGTACCGCTCGCTCGCAGCGAAGGAGGCGCGCGAGGCGGAGCGCCGTGCGACGGCGGGGCCCGGTGCCGTGATCGCAATCGAGCTCCCCGGTGTCTCGGACGGGACGCTCCTCGCCGATCGCGAGGTGATCCCCGAAGGCACCACGCCGTCGGCGTACGGTGGGGCCGCCGTCGCGCGTGTCGACACGGGATCGCCAGGCTCCGGCGGCGACGTCACGGGCGCGCGCGCGACGAACCTCGCCGCGATGAACGACGACATGAAGCTCGACACGGACCTCTTGAGCCGCCTCGACCGCGATCAGGTCCAGCGCCTGAAGACAGCTTCTCGGCGGACGACCCACGAAGATCGCCGCGCGACGACCCATCCGATGGAGCTCACCTTCCTCGCGAGCGGGAAGGGCAAACATCAGGAGCGCCGTCCCGACGCGCCCTCGGACCCGAGCCGCGGCTCGCTGATCTCGGGCGCGCCCTCGGTCGTCGGCGGCCGAGTCGGATCGGACTCGCCCGACGAGGAGGCTCCGGGATCGTCGGCCGGCGCCGAGCGCGCGGGGCAGCTCCTCGGGAGCCCCGGCGTCGGCGTCCGGGACGGTCGCGAGGGCACCGACCATCGCCGGGCCGCGCGCGTCGCCTACGCGCGTCCGTCGGTCACCGAAGGCCCGCCGACCATCCCCGGCATCTGGAACGGCCGCCCGAACGACACCGTCGACAGCGATCAGGAGGTTGCGAACACGGTGCGGAGCCTCGTGCACGCGAGCGTCGCCGGCGGCATCGCAGGTGAGGGCAGGGGCGGCTCCGCTTCGCCCGCACCCGATCCCGGCGCCGGCGGCGGGCAGACCGGTCGTGGTTCGGTCGCACGCCCGCTCGGCTCCGGCGACGGCGAGCTCGTCGACTGGAACACGAACGACCCGATGCTCCTGCCGTACTTCCGAAAGATCCACGCCAAGGTCGACCCGCTTTGGGCGAACGCCTTCCCGAAGAGCGCCATGCTCGAGCTGAAGCAGGGCACGGTCATCATCGAGCTCACGATCGCGGCCGACGGCACGGCCAAGGTCACCTGGCCCCCGATCCGGCCGAGCGGCATCGACGAGTTCGACCGCAACTGCGCCGACGCCCTCCGTCGGGCGAGCCCGTTCGAGCCTCTTCCGGCCGCCCTCAGGCAGGCGGGCCGGACGTCCCTCCGGATCCGGGCGCCCTTCGTCGCGAAGAACCCGATCATCAAGTGAAGGCAGAGGCCGCGAAGCCGCTTGCCAAGACGCAGCGGTCGGTTTAGATCGCTCCTCCTTCAGACATAAGACCCGACCGCCGGAGTAGCTCAGTTGGTTAGAGCGGGCGTTTCATACGCGCTAGGTCGGGGGTTCGACTCCCTCCTCCGGCACAATGGTCTCGCGGCCCTCGACTCGACCTGGACCACAACGTGGACCATGGTCGAGGCGGCCGCGGGCACTTCTGCTTCCTGAGGCGGGAGCGGCTCGGTCTTCCCGGCCTCGCAGAGCGAGGCTGGAAGCGGACCGAAGGGGCGCCGAGATCGCCGTGGAGGTCTTCGGCGAGCTTCACGTAGCCCATCGTGGTCTGCACGTGATCGTGGCCCGCGCGGCGGCTCATCTTCGTGACGCCGGCGAGCGCGAGCCATGTGATGCCGCTGTCACGGCACGACCGGAAGTGGCTCTTGCGCCGAAGAGCAGAGAGCCTCACTTCCGTCGTGGCCGATCCGCACCGAAGCGGTGGCGACGCGCCGGCGCTACGGGCAGCGCCAGAGATCGTAGTGAGCGATCGTTGGCGGGCTTTGGAGATGGCTCACGAAGTCGAAGCGAAGCCTGTTTCCGGAAGCATCAAGCTCCACCTTTTCGAGCCGCGTCGTTCCCACCTCCGGGACCCACGGCGGATCGTTCGGGCTCTCGCCCATGATCGGCTGCGGGGGGAACGCGAGGTCGATCGTACCGGACACCACGCCGTCGAGATTCATGTTGTCGAGTCGGTATTGCTTGGCGTCGGATTCGGCGTCCGTTCGATAGTAGACGAGCGCTCCGCAGAGCGCGTCGAGGCACATACCCGAGTAGTGACCATTCGACTCGAACGCGAAGGTGACGGGGCGGGAGGTGCCAAAAGCCGTCATCTGTCCCCTCCAATGACCGACGACCTGGGCTCGAAACGCGTCGAAGTAGGCGCGGAAGTCATCGATGCTCCCCGTGGGAAGAGCGCGCGGTACCCAGCTCTCGTCGGGCGGCGCGGGGCAGCTCGCGACCCACGGATAGGGTTCCGGAGGCTGGGGCCCTTGCTCCACTGCTTCTTCGGGCGCTTGGACCTCCGGCTCGGGAGCGCGCTCGGGGGCCTTGATACGGACGAAGGTCGCCTCCGTCATGCCATTCAGCTTGGGCGCGAGCAGACCGCTATCGTTGGGGTCGACAGGAAGGCGGAGCCAATGGGAGAACCCGCCGCGAGCGCGCTCGGGGCGGCCGCTCCCGATGCCGTAGCCATTGGTGTCGTCGATCGGAAAGACGACGACCATCGTCTCTCTTTGCGGCTCTTGGAGGGCGAAGCCCCACGTCGAGTAGGGGCGGCCCTCGATCGTGCTCGACCCATTCTGATTGACGTCGAGCACCAAGGAGGGATTGCACATGATCCAGCGCGATCCCGCGTAGTCGGACGGGGCCGGAGTCGGTGTGACTTCCCACTCGGTCGGCGGTCTCGCGCACAACGCGCGCGCTTCATCGACGCTCGCCGGTTCGATTGAGAAGTCCAGCGGGGTCGACGCGGTACTCGCCCCTTGTGCACCCGCAGTCAATGAATCGGAGGGGACTATGCCTCCGCAGGCCGAGATGCTCAGGGCGACGCCGGAGAGGATCCATGATCGATAGCTCATCGTCGGATCGAAATTGCATGGAGCGGGCCAGTCCGGAGGTGCTGGATTTCGTTGACGGTACGCCAAGGACCGTCGCGTCCATCGTGCGCCAGACTGTGCAGGGGCATGCCGCGGGGATGGTCTTGATGGCCGCGGACGGCTCCCAAATGGGTTGCCTATGCCCACCGACGACTACGTCGGCAATGGCGACGTTTGGCTGGTGGCGGCACAGCTGATCGCGGTCCTCCCCCTTGCGCTCTTCGGAGTCGGGCCACGCGGGCGCCGTGGTCGCTCTCGTCCTCGGTCTCACGCGAGAGATAGCTGCGTTTGCTTGGACCGATCGGCCCTGTCCGGAGACGTCTGGCGCTCGGCCTTCGCCGTGCTCGTCACACTCGTGGCGTGGTCGCAGTTCCACGTCGCGTTCGTCTACCTTCAGCTCTCCTATGGCGTGCATGGCGGACACGCCCGGAGCATTCGCCATCAGCGCGGCCGCAAGCCTTCCTCATGAACGGCGATGAGCGCGCCTTACGCGAGCGACAAGCATCGCGGCGATGAATGCGCACGACGCGTGGAGGCTCCAGCTCCGCCCCACGGGTTGACTACCTCCTCATCTCCGCGTCCGGGGACGACTTCGCAGCGAATCCAAGACGCTGGTCGAGGTGGGCTTCGACGTAGCGACCTCGCCCGACGCGGCCTGGGAGGCGCTCGACGGATTCGCGTGTCCGAACGACTACCGTCACGTGCTCTACAACGAGGCGCGGGTGCGCCGAGGACTGAAGCCGATCGAGGGCTGAGAGGCTGCCCTCCCCGAGGCGTGCGGCGAGCTCGATACGAGAGAGCGACGATTCGATCTTGACGGTACCCTGGAGGCGTATCCGTGATGCGCCTCCGTGTCATCATCGCCTTGGTAATGCTCCCGCTGGGGTTCTTTTGGTTCTCCTTCGTGTCCGTTCGTGAGGGGAAGACTCGCGAGGCACTCGAGACCGCGCCCATCGCGCTCCTGTTCGCAGGTATCGCGTTCTTCGTCGTGAGGCGCGAGGTGCGTCGTCTTCGCGACGCTGCGGCGCCGGAAGCGAAAGCGCGCTCGCGTAGAGGAGACGGTTAGTTCCGCGGCCGGGGGCGCTCAACGACAGAGCCGAGTTCTTTACAGCCGCCGTCGCGCGGTCTTCGCGCGAGACGGCATGCGGTGCACCTAGGTCGGCCCTGACGGCGATCGCTGCCTCGCGCGCGGATACCTCGAGTTGGATCACGTCAACCCGAAGGCATTCAGCGGCACGGAGACTGCAGTCAATTTGCGCGTGAGGTGCAGAGCGCACAATGCACTGTACGCCGGGCAGGTCTTCGGCCGCGCGCACGTCGCGCGCCGGATGGACTTGCGACGTAACAAGTGCCCGCCGCCGACGGCAGCGTCCTTCGAGACCGCCGCCCGTGGTCTGCGGTCCCTCGGCTTTCGCGAGCCTGAAGCGCGTCGAGCGCTCGAGACGCTGGCGACGAAGCGCGACATGGAAGCCGCTCCCGTCGAGACGATCCTTCGTGAGGCGCTCCTCGTTCTCACGTAGGCCTTCGCCGCGGAGCCATGGCGTGCGCACCGCGCGCGCGACGACCTGGTGACCGCGGCTCTCCATTGAAGGGCGGCGAGCGTCGGTCCTCGCGCGCGCGAAGATCCTTTCGCTGTGTGGCGCCCGGACGTTCCCGCGAGCGTAGGTGTTGCTCGCGTGGCGACTACGATCACGAGTGCTATCTGGTCGCCGGACTGCTCTTGATCCGTCGCGAGGGCGTCGGTCGCGCCGTGGCTGGCGAGCTCCGTGCGACGTCACTCACTTGAACTATTGTGGCGGTGCGGCATCATCCTGCCCGTGTCGAGCAGCGCTGCCCAAGCACACGCCTTCTACGCCGAAGTCCTCGACCGGGGCGAGGTGTGGGCGATCCGCGACGGAAACGGGTACCCGGCTCCGGAGGCCGATGGCCGGCGGGCGATGCCCTTCTGGTCTTCACGCGCCCGGGCACAGCGCATCATCGACACCGTCGAAGCGTTTCGAGGCTTCCAACCGGTGGCCCTGACACTTCAGGAGTGGCGGGCTCGCTGGATCCCTGGACTCCTCGCGGACGGCCTGCTTGTCGGCCTCAACTGGTCCGGAGCGAGGGCGACCGGTTACGACGTCGCTCCGGACGACGTCGAGCGCAACCTCATGGCTCGAAGACGTGACTGATGGCGAAGGTGCCGGCTCCGGCATCGCGCAGTCTATGAGGATGTGTCGGTTCGAGACTTTGTGGAGAAATCCCGGCAGGACGGGGTGCAGCGAGAGCTTCCTGGAGAATTCCTGCGCATGACCGTCGAGGAGGGGGCAACCATCGCTCGAAGGTAAAGAGGCTGCTTATCGATCGGAGGCGCTCCAAATGAGCTGGTTTAGTGCGAAAGTTCGGATTGCGTGCCTTGTGGAGGGGGTCGGTCTTTCGCAGTATATGGATTGTTTGCACATCTTCATTGCCGTGGACTTCGCAGACGCGCAGGCGCGAGCGATTGCTCTCGGGCACACCCATGAAGAGGAGTGTCTAAATGCCGATAACGCCCGCGTTCGCTGGAAATTTGCCGAGATCGTCACTCTAGACTGTTTGGGGGAAGAGCTTCGCGATGGTGTCGAGGTGTATTCGGAGCCTTCCGGACCAAGTCCGAACGAGCTGGTGTCCTTCGACCATGAGTTTTACCCCGAACGGTCGCAACCGACTCAGACCATCTGAAGTCCCTGCCAGTCACAACGATGATCGAGGCGGGAGCTTCGTCGCGGGCCTGGAGGCGGTCGCCATCGTCTTGGCGAGCTCGCGGAGGGCGCGGCCGAGCGGGGCGGCCTTGCGCCAGGCGAGGCAGATCGTGCGGCCGTGGGCGGGTTTCTCGAGCGGCTTGACCGCGAGCTGGCCGCGGCGGTTCTCGACGTCGACCGCGATGCTCGGGAGCAGCGTGACGCCGGCGCCCGACGAGACCATCTGCACGAGGGTCGCGAGGCTCGTGGCGCGGAGGTCGGTCTCGGTCGCGCCCGCACGCTGGCAGAGAGCGAGCGCTTGTGTGCGAAGGCAATGGCCGTCCTCGAGCAGGAGCACCGGCTCGTCCTCGAGGTCGTCGAGCGAGACCGTCTTCTTCTTCGCGAGCAGGTGCGTGCGCGGGACCGCGGCGACGAACGGGTCGTCGAGGACGACCGCGTGCTCGAGGTCCTCCATCCCGTCCACCAGCGCGAGCAGGCCCGCGTCCAGCTCGCCGCCGCGGAGCGCTGCGAGTAGCTCGTCGGTCTTCTCCTCGACGAGCGCGAGGCGGAGGCGCGGCCATCGCGTCGCGACCGCGGGCGTGATGAAGGGCAGGAGATAGGGAGCGACGGTCGGGATCACCCCGATGCGGAAGGTCCCCGCGAACGGATCCTTGGCCTCCGCCGCAGCTCTGAGGAGATCGTCGAGCTCCACGAGCACCTTGCGCGCGTGTTCGATGAGCGGCTCGCCTGCGGCCGTGACGAGGACGCGGCGCTTGTCGCGCTCGAAGACGCGCACGCCGAGGACCTCCTCGAGCTTCTGCACTTGAGAGCTGAGCGTCGGCTGCGAGACTCCGCAGCGCTCGGCAGCGCGGTGGAATCCGAGCGTGTCTGCGATCGCGACGACATATTGGAGCTGTCGGATCGAGAGGTCCTGCGCGGTGACGCTCATGATAGATGAAGACTATCACTGTCATCGAATCTTCGTCTTGGGCGAATCACAGCCGGCGCTGTAGGTTGGACGAGCGATGAACGAGACAGGAACGAGAACGGTCGAGGTCGATGTTGCGGTGATCGGAGCCGGGACGGCGGGCCTTGCGGCCTACCGTGCGGCGAAGAAGCAGGGGAAGACGGCGCTACTCATCGAAGCCGGAGCGCACGGGACCACGTGCGCCCGCGTCGGGTGCATGCCGAGCAAGCTCCTCATCGCCGCCGCCGAGGCCGCGCATCATGCGAGGCACGCGTCGCCGTTCGGAGTGAAGGCGGGGGTCGAGGTCGACGGCCGGGCGGTCATGGACCGGGTCCGGCGCGAGCGCGACCGCTTCGTCGGCTTCGTCCTCGAGGGCGTGGACAACATCCCGTCCGAGGATCACCTGACGGGCCATGCGCGCTTCGTCGGGCCGGACGAGCTGGATGTCGACGGCGTCCGCGTGAAGGCACGCACGGTCGTGATCGCGACCGGCTCGTCGCCGTTCATCCCGTCGATGTTCGACCCGATCCGCGACCGTCTCATCGTCAACGACGACGTCTTCGCCTGGGATGACCTGCCCGAGTCGGTCGCCGTCTTCGGTGCCGGAGTCATCGGGCTCGAGCTCGGGCAGGCGCTGCATCGCCTCGGCGTGCGGGTGCGCGTCTTCGGCCGCAACGGTACCGTCGGTCCGATCAACGACTCGGTCGTCAAGGAGGCGGCCGTGGCGGCGTTTCGCGAGGAGCTCGACGTCGACTTCGACGCGAACGTTCGCGCCGTCGAGCCTGAGGGCAAGACGGGAGTCGCCGTGCGCTGGGTCGACGCCGACGGCAACGAGCGCGTCGAGCACTTCGCCGCCGCGCTGATCGCCGCCGGCCGGCGTCCGAACGTGACGAAGCTCGACATCGAGAGGGCCGGGATCGGACCGGACGCGACCGTCGACCGGACGACGCTGCGTTGGGGTGACTCACACGTGTTCGTCGCGGGGGACGCGAACGACGACGTCCCGCTCCTCCACGAGGCGGCCGACGAAGGCGCGATCGCGGGCGAGAACGCCGCGCGCTACCCCGACACTCGCCGGGGCAAGCGGCGTACGCTCCTCTCGATCGCCTTCACCGAGCCTGCGCTCGCGGTCGTCGCGGGCGGATTTCCCGCGGTCTCCGCGCGGGGGCCGTTCGTCGCCGGTGAGATCGACTTCGGCAATCAGGGCCGCAGCCGGATCATGCTCCAGAACAAGGGCGCGGCGCGGCTGTACGCGGACCCGGCGACGCGTCGGTTCCTCGGCGCGGAGATCGCCGGACCGCGTGCCGAGCATCTCGCCCACCTGCTCGCCTGGGCGCATCAGGCGGAGCTGACGATCGATCAGATGCTCGCGATGCCCTTCTACCACCCCGTCGTGGAGGAGGGACTTCGGACGGCGCTCCGCGATGTCGCCGCCAAGCTGGACTCACGGGCGACCGCGGGGGGCACGAAATAGAAGGGCGCACCAAGCAGCAGCGGCCACGAAGGCCGACGCGACTCAGAGCAACGCAAGAGAAGCAAGACCAGAGAAGAACGAGGAAGAGGAGAAGTCGAGATGAAGAACATGGAAGGACAGCGAGTTCCGGAGGTCACGTTCCGCACGCGTCAGGGCGCGGAGTGGAAGGACGTCACGTCGAAGGAGCTCTTCGCGGGCAAGAAGGTCGTCGTCTTCGCGCTCCCGGGCGCGTTCACGCCGACGTGCTCCTCCGCGCATGTCCCGCGTTACAACGAGCTCGCGCCCGCGCTGAAGGCGAGCGGAGTCGACTCGGTCGTATGCATCTCCGTCAATGACGGTTTCGTCATGGAGGAGTGGGGCAGGGCGCAGAACGCGGACAAGGTCTTGTTCATCCCCGACGGCAATGCCGAGTTCACCCAGGGGATGGGCATGCTCGTCGACAAGCGCGGGCTCGGCTTCGGGCAGCGCTCGTGGCGCTACTCGATGCTCGTCGACGACGGTGTCGTGAAGAAGATGTTCATCGAGCCGGAGGTGGAAGGCGATCCATTCACCGTGTCCGACGCCGATACGATGCTGAAGCACCTCGATCCGAACGCCAAGGCGCCGGCCGACGTGCTGATGATCGGTCGCGAGGGTTGCTCGCACTGCGCTCGAGCGCGGAAGGTCCTCCAGGAGCGCGGGCTGCCGTTCGACGAGATCAAGGCCACGCCGCGGAACCTCCGCGCCGCGACGGGCAAGAGCAGCACGCCGCAGATCTTCATCGACGGCAAGTACATCGGCGGCGCCGACGAGCTCGAGAAGTACTTCGCGCCGGGGAAGTGACGCGCGAGCGTTCCGCCGCGTCGGACGTCGTGCGAGGACGGGCCGGGGCGGAGGCACGCCACCGCCGTGCGCGCCGCCACCACAGGCCGCGTCTGCTCTGGGCGCGGGCGCGGTGGGGCGAACGAGCGCCACCACCGCGGTCCCGAGTGGTGGGGAGACGATCAGGCGCGGGCGCGGCGGCGGCGAACGAGCACCACCGCGGCGCCGAGGAGCCCGGCGCTCGCGAGGGCGCCGGCTCCGCCCGTCCCGCCGAGGGCGCCGTGGCTCTCGACGCGGCAGGCGCAGCCGCCGCCGACCTCGAATCGCTCGTCGGCCGGCTTCTCGTCGACGGGGCACTCGAGTGGCTTCGCCGCGCGCTGCGTCGTGCCCTGATCGAGCTTCGTGCCGTAGTTGCCGGTGTTGGCGTTGTCGTGGTGGAAGGACTCCCACTGGACGGGGCCGTTCGCGGTGCCTTTCGTCTTCCACGCGAAGAGCCAGCCGTCACGCGTACCGACGACGACCTCGAGCGACTTCTGCGGATCGCCGTCGATGTCGCCGACCGCGGCGGTGGCGGCGATCCAGCCGTTGGTGAACTTCGGGAAGCCCTCGGCCTCGCGGCCACAGGCGTCCGCGGCGTGGAGGAAGTAGCCGCCGGTGCCGGTGATGATCTCGGGGTACTCGTCGCCGCTCACGTCGGCGATCGCGTGGTTCACGAGGAAGGTGTAGTCCTCGACGAGGATCGGCGAGCCGGGCAGCATCCTGCCCGTCTTGCCGCTCCACGCGGCGATGAGCTGCTGCGCGCGTTCGGCGCGCGAGCCGCCGCCGGCGAGGGCTCCTGCGAGGCTGAGCGAGCCGCCCGAGACGATGATGTCGGGGACACCGTCCTGATCGAGATCGCCGATCGAGGGGTGGCTGAAGAGCGGGAACATGACGTCGGGCGTGAAGGCCTTCGAGCGCTCGCCGAAGATGCTCGTCGCGTCGAAGCCCTTCTGCTCGGTGCCGTCCTCGTTCTGCACGATCGGGAGGCGGTTCGGCGGCTCTTCGAAGCGCTGCTGTCCCCCGGGGTCCGCCTGGACGACGATCGGCCGCGAGCCGTTGCCCTGGATGAGGATGTCGGGGCGGCCGTCTCCGTCGAAGTCGGCCACGGCCTGCGACGCGACCATGCCCTCCGCGACGACGGGAAAGAGCTTGATGCTCGCCATCGTCATCGGCCAGTTCGGCAGGTAGACGCTCGGCGCGGCGTTGCCGCGGCCGTCGACGACGAAGACCGGGCCGGCAGCGCCGCCGCCGCCGATCAGCTGGTTCGAGCCGCTGATGAGCTCGGGGATCCCGTCGCCGTTGAGGTCGGCCGCGGTCGGGGTCGCCATGATACGGCTCGGGGTGTCCGACTTCGGCGAGACGAGCGCCACCGGGAAGCCCTCGAGCACCGAGGCGTCGGCCTTGAACACCCAGATCTTGCCGTCGAATGCGCTGATGACGATCTCGGGCCGCCCGTCCTTGTTCATGTCGACGATGACCGGCGCGCTGTACGAACCGCGCGCGTAGCCGCGCTTGAGGTCCATGCACGTCTCGGGCTGCGGCGCGTTCGGATCGTGCGGGCACGACGGGACGAGCGGGAGGCGCTTCGGCCAGCCCGGGAGGTCCTGACCCGCGGTGTTGATCACGTAGATGCTGCCGGGCCACGACGTGAAGATGATCTCGGGCTTGCCGTCGCCGTCGAGATCGGCGACCGCCGGCGCCGCCATCAGCGACTCGCGCGCGACCGCGGGATCGACACCGCCCTGCGCGCCCGCGGCGTACGCCGGCGCAGCGAGGTAGCTCGGCACCGTCGGCTCGCCGAGGTCCTTCGCCAGACCGTCGATCGGACGGGTGAGGTACGGGAAGCCCGGGAGCTCGACGGCGGTGCCCGTCTTCATCGAGTAGACGTGGAGCTTGCCCGAGCTGTCGGGGACGACGATGTCACGGACGCCGTCGCCGTCGATGTCGGCGAGCTTCGGGCTCGCCTCGGCGGAGGCGCCGAGCGCGATCGGGAAGCCGGGGAGGAGGTCCTTGTCGAGGCCGTTCTTCTCGTTCGTGATCGACACCACGCGGCGCGCCTCGCCGGGGACGTCGAACGAATCGTAGTGAGCGACCGCGCGGATGCGGATCGAGATCGAGCGGTCGTTCTCGCCGAGCTGCGAGTCCGGGTCACGCGGGTGGGTCGTGTCGATCTGCGCCGGATCGAGCTGAGCGAGCGGGACTGCGCCGCCGCTGACGGTCGAGGCGGGGATGTTCGTGAGCGGTGCGACGACGTCGCGATAGTCGCTCTCGGCCGGCTGGACGCCGGGCGCCCACTGCACCTTGAAGTCGTACGACTTCGCGCGGGAGGCAGCGACGCGACCCATGATCTGGATGGGCCCACCGGCCCTGTCGGCGTGGATCGGCGCGAACCACTCCGGCGAGACGATGTCGACCTCGGGCGGGATCCGCCGCGCCTTGATCGCTTCCATCAGACGGAGCGCGTTCGCGCGTCCGTAGCCGAAGCGCTGATCGAACCCCGCGTGCGAGTAGTAGTACTTCGGCGACTCCGTCACGCGCGAGTCCGCGATGTCGATGTCGTCGGCTTCCATCTTGAAGAGCTGGATCGCCTCTTCCGTCGTGAGCGTGATCCCCTCGTCGGCGGCCGCCGAGTAAAGAAGGCCGGCGATGCCGGAGCCGCGGCCGGTCGCTTCGCTCGAGCAGCTGGTGCCGCTCACGCTAAGCGAGAGGTGCGCGCCGTAGTTCGAGCAGGTGTCGAACGCGACGAACGTCGTCGCCTGGCCGGGGTTGCCCTCGTTGTAGCGGATCGAGTGGACGGTGAGGACGTGGTTCGCCGTCGCGGGCATGTTGTGATGGCGCGAGTTCTCGTCCGCCATGCTCGCCACGATGAGCGCGCCCTTGTTGTAGGCGTAGTCGATCGCGGCCTTCGAGAACGCCGACTGGTTGACGGTGCCGAGCGCTTCCTGGATGACCTTCGCACCGCTGTCGGCGGCGTAGATCACCGCCTTGGCGAAGTCGTTGGCGTCGCCGATGAAGCTGTCGCCGACGCGCAGCGGGATGAACATACATCCGGGGCAGACGCCCGGCTCGCCGTCGCCGTTGTTCGCCTCGGCAGCGCTGTCGCGCGCCTCGCCGGTGCCGTGGCCGAAGCGGGTGTCGTCGTAGGGATCGTTGTCGTTCTTGAAGAAGTCCCAGCCGCAGATGTCGTCCGTGTAGCCGTTGGCATCGTCGTCGACGCCGTCGGAGAACATCAGGATGATGTCGCCGGGATCGAGGATGCAGTTGCGATTGAGGTCGCCCTTGATGCGATCTCCGCCCGGCTTGCTCTTGTCGTGGTCCTTGAAGCACGGCTCGCCCGGGACGACGGGCGCGATCCGCGGGTCGTCGCGGTAGTCGGCGACGTTGAAGACTCCGTCGCCGTTGCAGTCGTAGCCGGCGAGCGCGCCGGTGCCGCCGCACGCGGTGTCCTCCTTCGTCCGCGGCTTCGCCTCGTCGCGCTTGAGCTCGCCCATGTTGAGCGCGGCCTTGTTCACGAGGTCGGCGGCGTCCCACTCGATGCCCGAGTCGATGACGGCGATCTTCACGTCGGGGCGACCGATCGTGTGCGTCCACGCGCGGTCGATGCTCATGCCGGACGCGCCGAGCTTCAGATCGAACGGATCGATCGGACGCGCCCCGGGGGTGCGCTCGGGGAAGTACGAGATGTAGTTCCAGCGCGCCCTGAAGTCGTTCGGCCAGTTCGCCTTGTCCTTCATGTCGGCGCCCGGGGCCGGCGGCCACCCGGCGTGGGCGCGCACGGCGACTGTCGCGACGACGGCGAGGGACAGGAGGGACCAGGCCCGAAGGAGAGGGGACTTCATGGCGGGCCGAGGCTATCACGACGGCTGGGCTTGGAACCTCGAGCCCCACCCCTTCGGAGACGCGGATGATCCGCGGCACGGGGCCGGTTCTCGCGCGGCAGCGCAGTGCGAGGCCGCGTCGAGCGCCGAGCGCGAAGCAGAAATGACGAAGAGCGAAGGTGGCGGCCTTCGCTCTTCTTCGGGTGACGTCGACGTCGGCTGGCGCGCGCGGCGCGTCCGATCGTTCGGAGGCGTCAGTACTCGCCGAACAGGTCCTGGATGCGCGACTCGAGGGCCGTCGCGATCTTGTACAGCGACGAGATCGATGCGCTCGATTCGGCGCGCTCGATCTGGGAGAGGAGCGAGACGCTCAGGTTGGTACGGCGGGACATCTGCTTGAGGGTGAGATCCTTCTCCTTCCGGAGGTTGCGGATCGTGTCCCCGATGACCTTGTGGAGCTTCTCCTCCGGGGTGCGCGCGAGCCCCTTCTTCCGCATCACGCGGTCGAGCACCTCGCGGAACTCATCCACGTTGAAGGGCTTCTTGATGTAGTCGACGGCGTCGAGCTTCATCGACGCGACGGCGGTCTCGAGGTTCGGATAGCCGGTGAAGATGACGACGGCGACGTCGCTGTCGATCTTGCGGATCTTCTTCAGCGCCTCGATGCCGTCCATCTTCGGCATCATCAGGTCGAGGATGATGAGGTGATAGCCGCCGCTCTTCACCTCCTCCTCGATCGTCGTCGGATCGCTCATCGTCTTGACGGCGTATCCATCGCGCTCGAGCAGCGTCTGCATGTACTCGCAGATGGCGCGATCGTCGTCGACGATCAGGATCTTGACGGCGGGGAGTTGGAGCTCGGAAGGCTGTGCGGTCATCGCATCTCCGTTGAGGCGTACTGAAGGTTCACGGCGGGCCCGGACCGTTGATGTGAGGACGGGCAAAGGAAGGGAGAGAGCGGCGGTGGTGTGCGCTTCTCGGTTCGAGCCGGGAGGTCCGAACCCCGAAGTGCGTTCCGCCGTTACAGTGTAGCTTGACAGAGATCCGCTGGGAGTGAAGGGCGGATGTCACGGATGACTGGAAAAAGGTAGGAGTTCTATATAGTTGGACCATTCCGCCGAGACTAAAATGAAAATGTGCGTCGAATCACGTTGACGAGGGTGCCGCGGACGCCCTATCTAGCTGCCCCTCGGCATCACTCAGCAACGAGTGACGGCGAGCCCTCGGGGCGTAGCGCAGCCTGGTAGCGCACCTGGTTCGGGACCAGGGAGTCGGAGGTTCAAATCCTCTCGCCCCGACTAAAGGCCTTCGCGACAGCGCGAAGGCCACACCGAAGGGCCTTCGCGATAGCGCGAAGGCCACTCGCGGAACATAGAGCGCGACGGTCCTTCATTCGATCGGCGCTCCTACGAGCTCGAGCTACGAGCTGGGCGCAGTAGTCGTTGGGGTCAATCCCGACTCCTGCCCCAGCGACGGACCGGACGTCATCGACGTTCGAGCGGTCACCCGCGAGAGCTCATCGTCCCTGGTCCGGCTGAGCGCCGCCACGGGTCGAGGGGCTCGGGCGGATGGGCTGGAGGGCCGGTCGGTTTGCGACCGAACCGACGGAGGGCTGCTCTAAGCTCGCGGCGATGACGTCGAGCGTGCCCGAGATCGTCCCCGTCACCGAGGTGCATCCGCTTCCGGACGGCGAGGTTCGGCTCCTCGGCGCCGTCCGTCAGGTCACGGGAGCAATGACCCGCGTCGACTCCGGCGGGAGGCGGCTCCTCGTCGACTGCGGCGTGGCCCAGGGACGTGAGGAGATGGCCTTCCCTGAGGCCGCGCGCGACGCCGAGGCGCTCGTCCTGACGCACGGCCATCTCGACCACATCGGCCATGTGCCGACGTTGCTCGAGGGCGGATGGGATGGGCCGATCTACGGCACGCAGGCGACGCTCGAGATCGCCAAGCTCTCGCTCGAGGACAGCCTCGGCATGCAGGGCCTCCGCGACAACGAGATCGAACGGTTCCTCGCGCGGTTTCGTCAGCTCTCCCGCCCGGTGCCGTACGGCGAGCGGGCCTCCGTCCTCGGCCTCGACCTCACGCTTCACGAGGCCGGGCACATCCTCGGATCCGCGAGCGCCGAGATCGCCAGCGCTGCGAGCCGCGTCATCGTCTCCGGCGACCTCGGCCGCCCCGACAGCCCCATCCTTCGCGATCCCAACACGGAGTGGGCACGGGGGCGCGCCGTCGACGTCGTCGTCATGGAGTCGACCTACGGCTCGCGGGAGCACGCGCACACGCACGATGACATCGAGCGCGAGCTCGAGGCGATCCTGAAGGACGCGATCGCGAGGAAGGCGAAGGTGCTCGTCCCGGCCTTCGCCATCGGCCGAACGCAGACGTTGCTCTACTTCCTCGACTCGCTCGTGGAAGCGCGGCGCATCCCGGAGGTGCCCGTGATGATCGACACCCCGATGGGCCTCGCGGTGACGAAGACGTACAAGCGGTTCCGGCGCCTCTACGACAAGGAGTCGCTCGCCAAGCTCGCGCGCGGCGATGATCCGCTCGATTTCGCGGACCTCTTCGCGGTGGAGCGCGGCCGTGACTCGCGAAAGCTCCACGACGTCGAGGGGCCGATGGTGATCATCGCCGGCTCGGGCATGTGCACCGGCGGGCGCATCCTCGGTCATCTCCGCGAAGGGCTGCCGAGCCCGAATACGACGGTCCTGTTCGTCGGCTATCAAGCGGAAGGGACGCCCGGCCGGAGGATCCAAGAGGCGGCGAAGCGCGGCGGAAAGGTCCGCGTCGACGGCGAAGAGGTGCTCGTGCGCGCGCGAGTCGCCACGCTCCGAGGCCTCTCGGCGCACGCGGATCGGAAGGAGCTGCGCGCTTGGCTCGCGAGCATCCCGGGTGTCCGCCGCGTCGCCTTGCATCACGGTGATGTCGAGGCGCAGACCTCGTTCGCGGCGTGGGCCTCGCGACGCGCTGACTGACGCACAGGCCGGGCGCTCGTGCTTTGATCGTGGCGCTCGGAGAAGGGCGCCTTACCATGCGGCGTATGGACCCGGCCTCCACCCTTGGGCTTGCTGTCGCGGTGTTCGGCGCCGCCGCCGTGTTGTTCGGCGGCCTCCGCCAGGTGAACCAATGGGAGACGGTGCTGAAGTTCACGCTCGGCAAGTTCGCGGGGCGGGGCGGACCCGGCCTCAACTTCGTGATGCCCGGCTTCCAGCGGATGGTGCGCATCGACATGCGCGTCCGAAACCGCGACCTGCCTCAGCAAGCGGTCATCACCGCCGACAACGTGACCGCGTGGATTGACGCGGTCATTTATTACAAGGTTGTCGACGCGGAGAAGGCGACGCTCAACGTGCAGGACTACGAGCACGCGGTGCGGGACCGGGCGAAGGTGGTCCTTCGAGACGTGGTCGGCGAGACGACCCTCGATCAGCTCCTGGCGCACCGGGAAGAGATCGCGGCCAAGGTGCGCGCGGCGGTCGAGCAGTTCGTCGCGCAGTGGGGGCTTCACGTCGAGCTCATCGCGCTCCAGGACATCCAGCTCCCGCCGCAGATGCAGGAGGTGATCGCCAAGAAGGCGATCGCCGAGCGTGACCGGCAATACGTGGTCATCAAGAGCCAGGCGGACCTCGAGAGCGCCAAGAACTTCGCCGAGGCCGCCCGGATCCTCCACGAGTCGCCGGGCGCGATGGAGCTCCGCCGGCTCGAGGCGCTGCAGAACCTCTCGGGTGGGACGAGCAAGGTGATCTTCGACCTCGCGAAGCCGCAGGCCAGCGAGACCCAGGCGGCGGCCGTCGCGGCGGCGCTCGGTGGGAGCGTGCGGGTGGCGGATCAGCGCGGCGGTCAGGTCGAGGAACGCGACGTGGAGGACGAGCTCGCACCGGTGCAGCATGCCCGCGGGATGCGTCGCTGAGGTCGTTCGCGCCGTCCGGTGCGCATCGCGGTGCCTGGTACGGAGTGAGCGATGAGGCGCGGTGAAGACGAGGGCCTGCGCCTCCTCGCGCTCGAGCGGCTCGGGCCACTCTCGACGCCGCTCGCCCGCGAGGCGCTCGAGAACGGCGTCACCGAGGTCGAGCCGGACGTGCTCGCCTGGACGGGGACGATGGGGATGGTGCGCGGCCACCTCGTCGTGCTCTGGCTCGAGCCTGACCTTCATGCGCGCGTGAGCGAGGCCCCGTTCGCCGTCGACGCGCTGACGGCGGCGGTCGCGTCCGCCGTTGCGAAGGTCTCCGGCAATGCCCTCGCGGAGCTCAAGATCCTGGCGCGCGCGATGCTGCCGGCGAGGTCGACGCCCTACCGGGGGCGTGTCTGACGGTCGAGCTCGTTCGCGAGCGCTCGCGCCGGGTGCTGCCGTGGACGGATCGGCAACGGGCCGGAGCTGATCTAGAGTGCGCCGCGAGCGAGGTCGAAAGCGATGCGTGTGACCGTACTGGGGGCAGGATACATGGGAAGCGCGATGGCCGAGGTCTGCGCGATGCGCGGCCATGACGTCCGGCTCTGGGGGACGTGGCTGGACGATGCGCTCGTCGAGGCGGTCGAACAGCGCAAGGACCACCCGCGGCTGAAGAAGACGCTCGACGCGCGCGTGAAGCCGTTGCGTTCGGAGAAGCTCGCGGAGGCGCTCGAGGGCGCGGAGCTCGTCGTGCACGGCGTGAGCTCCGACGGCCTCGTTCCGGTCCTGACGAAGGCCGCCGCCCATCTCCCCGACGTGCCGATCCTGAGCGTCACGAAGGGCTTCCTCCCCGGCAGGAGCGGGAAGATGGAGCGGGTCGACGTGATCGCGTCCGAGATCGCGGGCCGTCCGCTGAGGTACGTCCACGCGGCAGGGCCGGCGAAGGCGATCGAGGTCGCGCGCCGCGTCCTCACCTGGATGCACTTCGCTTCAGCCGACGTCGCGAACGCGCGGGCATGTGCCGAGGCCGTCGGCGGCGACCATCTCCGCGTCACCGTGAGCGACGACATTGCCGGCGCCGAGATCTCGTCGGCGATGAAGAACGCGTACGCGACGGGGCTCGGGCTCTGGGACGGGCTCGTCGGCGCCGATTGTCACAACGCTCGGGCGGCGTGCTTCCAGCAGGCGGTGGTCGAGATGGTGAAGCTCGTCGCTGCTGGCGGCGGCCGCATGGAGAGCGCGTACGGGCCGGCGGGGGTCGGCGATCTCCACGTGACCGCCGCGGCGGGACGCAACCGTGCCTTCGGCGAGCGGGTGGGGAAGGGCAAGCCCGCCAAGACGGTCGCCGCCGAGATGCTCGCGACCGGGGAGCTCACCGAGGGCTACCCGGCGATCGCGTCCGCGTGGCGCTGGGCGAAGGAGCGCGAGGTCGGCGATTTGCCGTTCCTGGCCGCGCTCCACCAGATCGTCTGGGAGGGCGCCGAGGTCGCGCCCACGCTCGCGCGGCTCGAGCTCACGACCTGAGCCCACGCTCGCGCGGCTCGAGCTCATGACTCGAGCGGACGCGGCGGAGGTCGCGTCCGCCAAGCACCGCCCGAGCTCGCTACGGCGCCGGCGCGCGAATCGATGCGCCGGCGCTCGGTTGGTCGCTTGCGTGGCTCGAGCTCACGCGTGCGGCCGCGTCGTGCTCAGGCGGCGAGATGCTTCTTGAGGAACGCGACCGTGCGGTCCCAGGCGAGCTTCGCGTTGGCCTTGTCGTAGACCTCGGGCCGGGTGTCGTTCATGAACGCGTGGTCGGCGTCGTAGATCTCGAGCTGCATCGGGTGCCCGCGGTCGTCGAGCTGCTTCTTGATCTCCTGCGCCTTCGGGACCGTCACCCATTCGTCCCGCTTCGCGACGTGCGCGAGGATCGGTGCGGTGACCTTGGAATAGTCGACCTTCTCCGCCGGCGGGATCCCGTAGAACGGAACGACGGCGGAGAGCCCGTCGACGTGGCATGCGGATGCGAACGAGAGCGCGCCGCCCATGCAGAAGCCGATCACGCCGACCTTGCCGTTCCCGCGCGGGTGCTCTTTCAGGTAGGCGACGGCGCCGGCGATGTCGTCGACCGCGGCGCCGGCATCGAGCTCCGACATGAGCTTGCCGGCCTCGGCGGGGTCCTTGGTCGACTTGCCGTGATAGAGGTCGGGGGCGACGACGAGGAAGCCCTCGGCGGCAAGGCGGTCGGCGAGATCACGGATGTGATCGTTCACGCCCCACCATTCCTGGATGAGGACGACCGCGGGGGCCTTGTCCGAGCCGCTGGGCGTCGCGAGCTCACCCGAGATGTCCGAACCTGTCTTCGACTTGAAGGTCACGCGCGTTGTCATGGCGGGGAGGATACTGGCGACGGCTCTGCTGTCTACCGGCTCCGTTCGGTGTTAAAACGGTCCGTCATGATGCTCCGGCACAAGCTCCTTCTGCTGACCGCCACCGCAGCCCTCACCGCCGTAGGGTGCAAGGACAAGGTTGCCGTCGTCGATGGCCCGCTTCCGCCGGGCGCCGTGCAGGTCATCGCCGACGAGAACGGCTTCAAGCCGAGCTCGGTGACCTTCAAGAAGGGGGAGACTGCGAGTCTCGTGTTCACGCGAACGACCGACGACACGTGCGCGACCGAGGTCGTCTTCCCCGAGCTCGACGTGAAGAAGGACCTTCCGAAGGGCAAGGCTGTGACGATCGAGGTCCCGACGGACAAGGAGCAGAAGCTCACGTTCCAGTGCGGGATGGGGATGTACAAGAGCTCCGTCGTCATCAACTAAGGCGCACCGGCGCGCCGGACGAGCTACGCTCCCGCCCATGCAGGGTGGTGGAAGCGGGCTCGAGAAGTTCCGCGAAGAGACGCGCGCGTGGTTGCTCGCAAACGCGCCTCCGTCGATGCGTACGCCGCTCGCGCCCGGCGAGGAGGCGTGCTGGGGCGGCAAGAAAGAGAAGCGATCGCCGGACGTGCAGCGCTGGCTCGACGTGAACGTCGAGCGTGGGTTCACGGCTCCGACCTGGCCGCGCACCTACGGAGGCGGAGGCCTCTCGAAGGCCGAGGCGAAGGTCCTCGCGGAGGAGATGAGCGCGCTCGGCCTCCGGCCGCCGCTGATCGGGTTCGGTCTGTCGATGATCGGGCCGCTCCTCCTCCAGGAAGGGGCCGAGGCGCTGCGGAGCGAGCACCTGCCGCCGATCGTGCGCGGCGAGATCCGCTGGTGCCAGGGATATTCGGAGCCGGGGGCGGGGAGCGACCTCGCGAGCCTGCAGACGAAGGCAGTGCGCGACGGCGACGTGTACGTGCTCGACGGATCGAAGATCTGGACGTCGTATGCCGAGAAGGCCGACTGGATGTTCATCCTCGTGCGTACGGATCCGGCGGCGAAGAAGCAGCATGGGATCACCTTCCTGCTGATGGACATGACGACGCCGGGGGTGACCGTCCGTCCGATCCGCCTCATCAGCGGAGCCTCGCCGTTCTGCGAGACGTTCCTCACGGGCGTGCGCGTCCCGGTGACCAACGTCGTCGGCCAGGAGAATCAGGGCTGGGCGCTCGCGCGCGCGCTCCTCGCGCACGAGCGGACGATGATCGGCGATGTCTTCAAGGAGCGCGACGACACCGACAAGCTCGTGGCTGCCGCGCGAGATCACCTCGGCGACGACGGTGGGAGGATCGCCGATCCGCTCGTTCGCGACCGCATCGCGGCGCTGGAGATCGATCAGGCGTGCCTCGACCTCACGATGCAACGGGCGAAGGACGGCGCTCGGGCAGGGCAGAAGCCGGGGCACGAGTCGTCGATCTTCAAGCTCGCCGGAACGGAGCTGAACCAGCGGCGCCGCGATCTCCATTGCGCGATCCTCGGTCCGCAGGCGCTCGGTTGGGAGAGCGAGCCCTCGGCCGCCGGGACCGCCGGCTATGGCCCCGAGGAGCTGAAGGCGACCCGCGACTGGCTCCGCTCCCGCGGCAACACGATCGAAGGCGGCACGAGCGAGATCCAGCTCGACATCATCGCGAAGCGCGTCCTCGGATTGCCCGACGCGCGCGGTGCGCGAAAGGACGGAGCGTAGCCAGCCATGGACCTCGTGCTGAACGAAGAGCAGAAGCTGCTTCGCCAGGCGGCGAAGGATTTCGCGCACGCGCGCTCGCCCCTCGCGCGTGCGCGCAAGCTTCGCGGGGCCGGCGAGGGCTACTCCCGCGACGTCTGGAAGGAGATGGCCGAGCTCGGATGGCTCGGGCTCACGATCGACGAGCGGCACGGAGGTACCGGCCTCGGGCATCGCTACCTCATGGTCGTGCTCGAGGAGCTCGGCGCGAAGCTGGCGCCGGAGCCGATCGTCTCCACGGCCTTGCTCGGCGCCACTGCGATCGAGCTCGGAGGCTCGGCGGAGCTGCAACGCGAGCACCTCCCCGCGATCGTGAAGGGCGAGCGGATCATCGCGCTGGCGCATCACGAGCGGCACAGCCGCTTCAGCCTGGCCGCAATCGACACGACGGCCGAGGCGAGCACCGGCACGACCTGGACGCTGAACGGCGAGAAGCTCCACGTCGCGGACGGCTCGATCGCGGATCACTTCCTCGTCTCGGCGCGCGTCGTCGATGGCGTCGCGCTCTTCCTCGTCCCCGCCAGTGCGAAGGGCGTGACCGTGTCACGCGAGGAGCGTGTCGACGGCCGGAGCGCTGCGAGCGTGCGGCTCGACCGCGTCATGGTGCGCCAGGAGATGCGACTCGGCGCGGGCGGGAGGGGACTCCGCCTCCTCGAGCGCGTCATCGATGCGGGCACCGCGGGCCTCGCCGCAGAGATGTTGGGTTCGATGTCGGCGGCGTTCGCGATGACGCTCGACTACCTCGCGACACGCGTGCAGTTCGGCGTCCCGATCGGGAGCTTCCAGGCGCTCCAGCATCGCGCGGCCCGGCTCTACGTCGAGACGGAGCTCGCGCGCTCCGCCGTCATGCACGCGAGCGCGATGCTCGACGGGCTCGAAGGCGGCGCTCCGGTCGCCCGCGCCGTGAGTGTCGCCAAGGCGAAGTGCTCCGATGCGTTCATGGCGATCGCCCACGAAGCCGTGCAGATGCACGGCGGCATCGGGATGACGGACGAGCACGACATCGGGCTCTTCCTGAAGCGGGCACGCGTCTGCGAGATGACGTTCGGCGACGCCGCCTATCACCGCGACCGCTTCGCGCGACTCAGCGGGTTCTAAGGTCGACGCTTCACGGGCGCGAGGGCTCGACCCTGCGTTCTGCTTCTGCCGACGAGGGATGGATGCGCGCATGCCCTCCTCGAGGATGTCGAGGAGGGCATGCAGGGGACGCCCGTGGTCGTGGGCGTTGTTGGGGGGAAGGCTGCTTACTTCGTGCCGCCGCCGCCCATCGACGGCAGCGCGCCGGTCATCGTCGGAGGCGGCGCGGGGACCTTCGCCGGGCCCGGCTTCGGAGCGCCTGCGTCCGCGGCGGGGGCGGCGTGATCGCCGTGCGCGGCGGCGACGTCGGCCGGCGCGTCGTGGTCGATCTTGATGGTGCGCGTCGTCGAGTTCCACGGCCCCTCGATCAGCTTGTTCGAGCCGTCGACGAGCTCCGTCTTCACGTCGTAAGAGCCGTTCTGGAGGTTGTCCAGGTAGAGCGGCGTGCCGAACTTCTCGACCTTGGCCTCGAGCGCCTTGTCGATGCCGGGGCCCGTCACGGTGACGTTCACGTGCTCCTTGCCCTCGGCGAGCGTGACGTTCGCCAGGTAGAAGTCGATGAGGACGTGGTTCGCCATCTCGCCCTTGTATTCGCCCTTCGGACGGCTGAAGACGAGCATGGGCTTCTTCGTCGGATCGTCCTTCGCGTCACCCTTCTTGCCGACCCAGAACGTGACGATCGAGAGCGCGCCCTTCGTCTTCACCGACTCGTGGTTCGCGCGGCTCGGGAACGCGACGAGGACGTGGCGTCCCTCCGAGAGCGCCTCACCACCCGTGAGCTCGGAGAGCTTCACCGGCTGCTTGGTGTCGTAGATCGCCTTGTACGGTCGGTTGTCGAGGATGAGGTGGACGTGGTTCGAGCCCGTCGCCGTCTGCCAGTGCTTGACGTCGAGCTTCACGGAGAAGTCGGCCGCCTTGTCGCCGGCGATGACCTGCTCCTTCGTGGGCGCCGTGATCGCGACGGTGGGAAGCGGCGCCGTGGGGTCCGGGCTGGCCGCGCCTGCGGTGAGCGTGACCGGGGGAGCCGGCGCCTTCGGCGGGACCGCGGGCGAGGGCGGCGCGACCGTCGTCACCGTGGTCGCCGCGTCCGTCGCGGGGACGGGCGGGGGAGGAGGCGGCGGCGGGAGGTTGTCGCTTCCACCTCCGCATGCGAACAGCATGGCTGCTCCGATCGCGGGCAGCGCAAGAACGGAGGCGACGCGGACGGTGAACCGGCGGGGGCGATGGAGCGAGAGCATGGCGCGGACTTTGGCACCTCAGCCCGCTCCCGAGCAAGGGGCGCGTGGCCGGTGCCGGCGTGTCCTCTTGACGGCGCTCGCGGGCGAGCCGAAGGTTCGACGAGGCCTCTGTCTCGAGGCCCGCACTGCGCGGGCGAAGGCGAGCGGCCGCCCTCCGGCATGCCCCACCGAGAACGTTACCTTTTCGTGTGCACGAACCGACGCGCGGACGATCACCCCAAGGGATCGTGCGCGCAGAAGGGCAGCGAGGAGATCGTGAAGAAGCTCAAGGCGGCGCTCGTCGCGCGCGGCGCTGCGGCACAGGTCCGCGCCTGCACCGCGAGCTGCCTCGATCTCTGCGAGATCGGAGCGAGCATCGTGCAGGAGCCCGAGCACGTCGCCTACGGCCGGGTCACCCTCGCCGATGTGGACGAGATCGCGGACGCTGCGGTCAAGGGTGAGGTCGTCGAGCGTCTCGTCGTCTTCGGTCCGCACGCGGCGGGGCGGGCCGAGGGCTGAGGTCGACCGATGGGCCTCGGCTTCGAGCTCGCAGAGTCGATCACAGGGCACTTTCATCGGTTCGACGATCCGATGAAGGACGGCGTCCTCCGCATCACGTTGCGGCTCGGCGTCGACGGGCTCCGTCGCTTCGCGCGTGAGCGACGGATCGAGGCGGACGGTGTCATCGTCGCGGAGGGGCTCGCCGAGAACGGCGGCTCGGGTCGCACGGTGCACGGGACGATCACCTGGAAGCTCCTCGATGAGAAGCGGGTCCCCTACGCGCTCACCTTCCAGGGCGACGACGAGAAGACCTACCACCTCCGCGGCCAGCGGGACTTCTTCATCTACAACGCGATCGACTCGCTCACGACGATGGCGGCGAGCCTCTACGACGACCAGGAGCGCGAGATCGGCCGCGCCGTCCTCTCCTTCGAACCGCGGATGGAGATCCCCGCGTTGCTCAAGTCGTTCCGGCCGCGCGTTCGAATCAAGGCCCTGAGCCGGAAGCGGCGATGAGCAGGCCGGCATCCTGACGGAAGGCGTTACGGAGGAAGCGACGATGGACCGACTCGACCCGAGCACCACCCTGATCCTCGTCGTGGACGTGCAGGAGAAGCTTGCGGCGGCGATGCCGGAGGAGTCCTTCGCGACGCTCGTCAAGAACGCGGGGATCCTCCTCGAGGCCGCGAGGGTCCTCGGCGTCCCGGTGCTCGCCAGCGAGCAATACCCGAAGGGCCTCGGTCCGACCGTGCCGGCGATCGCCGAGAAGCTCGCGCCGCTCGGGGTCACGCCGATGGCGAAGATGACGTTCGACGCTTGTTCGGACCTCGCGATCGCGCGAGCGATCTCGGACATTGCTCCACGCTCGGTCGTCGTCGTCGGGATGGAGTCGCACGTCTGTGTTTTTCAGACGGCACGCGAGCTCGTGAAGCGCGGGTACACGACCCACGTCGTGGCCGACGGCGTGGCCTCGCGCCGCGACGAGAACCGGCGGCTCGGCCTCTCGCTCTGCGAGCGCGCCGGGGCCATCATCACCGCGACCGAGACGGTGGCGTTCGACCTCCTCGGGCAGGCAGGCACGGACGCGTTCAAGGCCGTATCGAAGCTCGTGCGTTGAGCGGCGTCGGGTAGCGGCGCCGGACCAGCGCGCGACGGATCGCGTCGCGCGCCTCGTGATCGCGTCGGACCGGGCGCGCTCGAGCGCCGGCGAGACGATCCCAACCGCTGTTGAGCCGAGCGCTGCCTTGCGCTTCGCGAATGGGCGCTCATGGCCGCGGCGCGAAGCGACCGAAATGGTTGAGAATTTATCGCGGCCTTGACGAATTGTCTGATGGTGACAAAGTGGTCTCGTGATTGACGAAACGGCACAGGTCGACGACAAGGCGTCAGGAATCGAGCGCACCGCCGGGGCCGAGGAGGGCACGACCGTCCTCGTCGTGGACGACGAGCGCTCCAACGTCGAGTCGCTCGAGAAGATCTTCCAGCGCGAAGGCATGCGCGTCCTCGTCGCCTACGACGCAAAGCACGCGCTCGAGCAGGTGCGGGGCCACCGCGTTCACGTCGTGCTGACCGACCTGATGATGCCGGGGACGACCGGCCTCGAGCTGCTCCGCGCGATCAAGCAGGTCCAGCCGGAGGTCGAGGTCGTGCTGATGACGGCGTACGGCTCGGTCGAGGTCGCGGTGAGCGCGATGCGCGAGGGCGCGTACGACTTCGTCGAGAAGCCGCTCAAGCGCATGACGATCGTGAAGAGCGTCAGGAAGGCCGCGGAGCGAGGCCGGCTCCTCGAGGAGAACCGCACCCTCAAGGACGAGATCAAGATGCTCACGAAGCGTGAGATCATCGGCAGCTCGGTCGCGTGGCGCCGCGTGATCGAGGTCGCCACGCAGGCCGCGCCGAGCATGGCCACGGTGCTCGTCCTAGGCGAGAGCGGCACGGGCAAGGAGCTCCTCGCGCGTTACATCCACGAGCGAAGCGCGCGCGCGAAGAGGCCGTTCGTGGCGGTCAACTGCGCGGCGATCCCGGAGACGATCCTCGAGAGCGAGTTGTTCGGCCACGAGCGCGGCGCCTTCACCGGCGCGGTCACGAAGAAGGATGGCCGCTTCGCCAAGGCCGCCGGCGGCACGCTCTTCCTCGACGAGATCGGCGAGCTGTCGCCGCAGGTCCAGGTGAAGCTGCTGCGCGTCCTGCAGGAGGGTGAGTACGAGCCGCTCGGCGGCAACACCGTCAAGGCGGACGTGCGCATCGTCGCTGCGACGAACCGCGATCTGCTCGCCGAGGTCCAGGCCGGCCGCTTCCGCGAGGACCTCTACTACCGCCTCAACGTCATCGCAGTCACCGCTCCGCCGCTCCGCGCGCGCCGCGAGGACATCCCGCTCCTCGTCGATCACTTCGTGGGGCTGTACGCGAAGAAGAACGGCAAGGCGCGCCTCGGCGTGGCGCGGGCCGCGCTCGAACGGATGATGGACTACGCGTGGCCGGGCAACGTGCGCGAGCTCGAGAACGTGATCGAGCGCGCGGTCGTCCTCTCGCGCGCCGACACGCTCACTGAGCACGATCTCCCGGAGGCGATCGTGAAGTCGGCCAGCGCCGCCCCCCGCGCGCTCGACTTCCCGGTGGGGACGCCGCTCGCGGAGATCGAGCTTCGCGTCATCAAGGAGACGCTCAAGCACACGAAGGGCGACAAGTCCCTCGCGGCGCAGCTCCTCGGCATCTCGACGCGTACGATCTATCGCAAGCTCGACGAGGTCGGGCCTGTCGAGAACGCGCCTCCGCTGGGGCCCGAGGGCGGCTGATCAGTCGGAGACGGCGGCCTGGGCGGCGGCCGCGAGGACCTCGAGCGAGGTGCCGCGCGGGAAGCGGCCTTCGGCTCGCTCGGGACGTCCTCCTCCGCGGCCGGCTCGCGCCTTCGCTTGCGCCTGGATGAATGCGCCGCAATCGAGCTTGCCGGGGGCGCCGCGCTGGATCACGACCGCGACATCGCCGGTCGACGGATCGGTGCCACCGGCGAGCGCGATCACGCGCGGGTCGGCGGTGAGCTTGCCGGCGAGGAGCCGGAGCGCTCCCACATCGTCGTTCGGACGGAAGAGCGGGATCACGATCGGGCCGGGCGCAACGTCGGCGCCTGGAAGTCGATCGAGGGCCGCGTGTGCGACGAGCTCGGCGAGCTCCGTGCGAACACCGTCGAGCTCGGCACGTGCTCCCTTCAGGTCCGCGCGAAGGCGGGTGACGGCGCCAGGGACCTCGAGCACGCCGCACGTGAGATCGGCGGCGATGGCGGCGAGTGCGCCGTGCTTCGCGCGCGCGTCGGTGAGCGCGCGGAGGCCTGCGTGGAACGTGATCCGGAGCATGCCCTTGTACTTCTCGAGGCCGACGATGCGGGCCTGACCGATCTGGCCGGTGCGGGTGCAGTGCGTGCCGCCGCACGGCGTGATGTCGAAGCCGTCGATGTCGATGACGCGGATCACGCCTTCGGTCACCTTCGGCTGCTTCCGCAGCGGAAGCTTCGCGAGCTCGTCGGCGGTCGGGTAGAGCGCCCGCACCTCGACGTCGCTTCCGATGAGCGCGTTGACGAGGTCCTCGGCACGGTGGAGCTCGGCGTCGGGGATGCCCTGGCGGGCGACGTCGATCGTGCACGTGCTGGAGCCGAGGCGCGCGGAGACCGTCTCGGCCTGGGCGATGTCGGCGAGCGCGCGAGAGAGCGCGTGCTGCGCGGTGTGCTGGGCCGTGTGGTCGCGACGGCGAGCCGCGTCGATCGTTCCGCGCACGTTCGCGCCGGCTCCGAGGCTCGCTCGTGCCTCCTCCGGCGGCACGCCGGCGAGCACGTGATGGATCGTCCCGGCGTCGTCGATCTGGGTATCGGTGACGGCGAGCTCGAGAGCGCCGACCGTGAGGACGCCGGAGTCACCCAGCTGGCCGCCGCCCTCGGGATAGAAGAGCGTGCGGCCGAGGACGATCGAAGGCTTGCCTCCGACCTCGGCGAGCGTTGCTCCGGTCGCGTCGAACGTGGTGAGGTGAGGGGCCGACCAGTAGAGCTTCTCGGTCATGATTGCGCAGTCCGAGGGGCGGGCCTCGGTTGACACCGCCGCCCCGGTATGAGCTTCTCATAGCGGGCTTTCATGAAGCTGACCATCAACGGATCCGAGAAGGACGTTCCGGACGACCTCACCGTCCGCGAGCTCGTCGTGCATCTGGGCCTGGGTGAGGGGCCGGTCGCGGTGGAGCAGAACCGCGAGATCGTCCCGCGAGCGGAGCACGCCTCTCGTCGCCTCGCCGACGGCGACACGATCGAGATCGTGCATTTCGTCGGCGGCGGCTGACGACGCGCCCGAGCTAGGGACGCGCTACGGTCCTGAGAGCGCCCGCGCCTCGAGGACGAGGCGGCTCACCTCGGCGCGGGCTCGCTCCGTGAGCTCGGCGGCGCGCATGCCCTTCGTGGTGATGGGGGCGCCGACGGCCACGCCCATTCGGGTCGCCGTGCTTCGCGCCATGCGACCGAGGTGCGAGACGAAAGTCTCGTCGACGAACGCAGCGCCGGAGCTCGCGGGGTAGGCGAGGCCAACCGGGAGGATCTCCACCCCGGCACGCGCCGCCGCGATGAACGCGCCGCCGTGGAACTGGCGGACCTCGTCGCCTGCGTACGTCGTCCCCTCCGGGAAGATCGCGATCGTCTCACCGTCCTCGAGGTGCTTCTGGATCGCGCGGATCGTCGCGGCGCCGCTCTTGGCGCTCGCGCGATCGACGAACACCGTGCCGACCGAGCGGGCGGCGGCGCCGACGACCGGCCAGGTCGCGATATCGGCTCGGCTCACCATCGTGCCGCCGAACGTCGCCAACATGACGCCGATGTCGATCGCCGAGCGATGGTTCGCCACGATGAGCCGGCCCGGGGCGCCCTTTCGCGTCGGCGATGGGACGGAGCCCTGGACGAGGACTTCGACGGAGAAGAGCCCGAGCAGAGCGCGCGCCCAGCGCTTCACCCAGAGGTCGCGCACGAGGTCTTTCTCCGCCTCGGGGGCGCGATGGTGAACCGAGAGGTAGAGCGGGAGCATCGCGGCGGTGGTCGCGAGGAATCCGCTCGCTCGATAGACCTGACGGGCTCGGTCCCGCGCTTCTCGGGCTACGTTCATCACCACAGTTTCCTCAACGCATAGGCCATGTACTCGACGCCCCTCCGGGCGAGGGGGCGCGCACGCCACTCGTAGAGATCGAGGTGCGTGGCCGTCTCGAGGTCACGATCGAACCACCTCCGCACGTAGGTGGCGAAGGCCTCGTCCGCGACCGCGATGTTCACCTCGAGGTTCTTCGTTCGCGAGCGCTCGTCGAGGTTGTAGCTGCCGATCGTCGCGAAGCGGTCGTCGATGATCGCGGTCTTCGCGTGCATCATCGGGCCGGAGTGGCAGTAGATCTCGACGCCGTTGCGGAGCAAGGACTCGTACATCGCCTCGAGGGCGAATTGGACGATGGCGACGTCGCTCTTCGTTGGAACCAGCACCCGGACCCGCACGCCGCGGAGGACGGCGCGATAGAGCGCGTTGCGGACGTTGCGGTCGGGGATGAAGTACGAGTTGGCGATCTCGATCGATCGCGTTGCCCGGTTCAGGTGGGCGAGGTACTCGCGGCGCAGGTTGCGCCTGCTCCGGCGGAGACTGGCGAGCACGTAGACCCTGCCCGATGGGCGCTTGCTCAACGGCACGAGGTCGTTCGGGAGCGACAACGAGCGGAGCGGATCGTGCGGTAGGCGGCGGAAGCCCATGCGGCGCCACGTCTTGTAGAAGAGCGTGCGAAGCTCGGATGACGCGTGGCCGACGACCTCGATCGCGTCGTCGCGCCAGGCCTCGCCGCCGTCCTCGAGCGGGAGCCATGGCCGCGCGAGGTTGATCCCGCCCGTGAAGCCGCGGACGCCGTCGACCACGAGGATCTTGCGATGGTCGCGCTGCTCGATGCGCGCCAGGTCGAAGGCGGGTCGGAGCGGAGAGAGAGGATGGTACTCGCGCACCTCGCCGCCCGCGCGGACGAGCGGATCCCAGAAGCTCGGTGTGATCGACAGGCTGCCGACGGCGTCGTAGATCACGCGAACGGTGACGCCGATGCGCGCCCTCTCGACGAGCGCGTCACGGAACTTGATTCCGACGGCGTCGGGCGCGACCCAGTACATCTCGAGGAGGATCTCGCGCTTGGCGGTTGCGATCGCGGCGAGCATCGCCGGAAGCGCCTCGACTCCGTCGCGAAGGAGACGGACATCGTCGCTGCCGATCTTGAACCATGGGCCGAGCGCTTCGACGCGCTCCCACCACGGCGTGATCGTCGAGGTCATGGCGTCGCCGGCGGCCGCGTGGGACGCGAGGCGACCACCACCATCGTGTCCTCGGCCAGGTGCCTCTGCCCGTATGCGCGCACGTCTTCGATCGTCACCCGCGACGGTTCGGCGGCGGCGATCGGCTCTCCGCGCCACGTCGCTACGATGCGCGCCCGCGGGTCGAGCGCGGTGGCGAGGACGGCCCGGGCGCGGGCGGCCTTCGCGCGGTCGAAGTCGGGAGCAGGGAGGCCGTTCTGGTGGAGGCGATCGACGAGCGCCCGCACCTGCATCACGGCCGCGTCGAGCGAAGCCTGCGCGGCGACGACGCGGACGACGAGGGCCGGAGCGCGTGGCCAGCCGAGCACGCGAGCCGAGGCTTCGCGCGCGAGCGGCGATGATCCGCCGAGCGCCTTGTCGAGGAGCGCGTCCTCGCCTTCGGACAGCGCCGCCGCGACGACGGTCGCGGCGCCGTAGCCAGCCTCGTCACCGGGCGGGAAGGGGAACGCGAGGTACACCTCGGGGATCGATCCCGGGCGCAGCGGCACTGCGTAGGTGCCCGGCTTCGGCGGCTGCGCGCCGGAGGGGGCACGACAGGCGCGCGCCTCGCTCGTCCGCCGGGTGACCCAGCGATCGGCGGCACGCACGGCGGCGTCCGCCTGCGAGGCATCCGTGTTCGCGAGGACGGCGATGCGGAGCGGTCCGTTGCGGAGGGACTGCGCGCGCAGGAGGACGGCGCTGTCCGCGGATCGCGCGAGCGGCTCGCCCGAGCCCCAGGGGACGACCCACGACGGATGTTGCGGCGCGAGCGCCGACGCGAGCACGGAGAGGGCCGCGCCGCCGTTTCGTGCGTCGCGGCGGAGGAGATCGGCGCGCGCGCGTGAGAGGGCTGCGGTCGAGATGGGCTCGGCCGCGAAGCTCCGGGCCGCGATGTCCGCGAGGCGGCGCGCGTGGGTGGCGGCCGTCTCGCCCGCTCGCGCGGGGCCGTGAACGAGGAGGCCGGCGCCGTCGGTCGACACCCACGGTTCGATACGGACGTCCGCCGACGCCGTCACGCCGTCGGCCGCGGCGGCCGCGAAGAGGGCGGTGAGCCCCGCGTCCGAGTCGTTCTCGCCGTCCGTCCCGCACGGCGATCCGACGAGGACCCATGCCTCGCCCTGTCCTGCCTCGATGCGGGAGCGCGCTTCGACGACGGGCTTGTCCCAGGCAGCGGCCGCATGTGTGACCGCGGACGCGAGGGCGTCGCGCGAGGGCTCGGTCGCCGCATCTTTCGCCCCACGACGGGACGGGACGGTCAGCGTGATCGAGCCTCCTCCGGACCGTCGATCGAGCGACTGATCGACGAGCGCCCACCACGCGGCGCGCTCTGCGGCCTCGCGTGCGTCGCCCGAGCGTCGCGAGAGCACGCGCCCGTCGCGCGCCGTGCCGGTCTCGGCGAGGAAGACGGCAGCCTCGAGGCGGACGAGCGCCACGGCATCCGCCACGCGCGTGGCGAGGTCCGCACCGGCGGCAGCACTCGGCGAGGACGGCGCGGCTTCGAGCACCACGCCCACGCATCCGCCGCGCGCGTGAGCCGCGCCGGTCACCTCGCGAAGACGGAACGGGAGGTCGAGCTCCGAGAGGCGCGCTGCGAGCGGACCGCGCGGATCACCGAGCGCCTCCGCCGTCGTCACCGCGGCGCTGCTCGTGCCGACGTCGAGCGTGGCGTGCAGGACGGGGACGGCCGCGAGGTCGGGCGCCGCCTCGAAGACGTCGACGGAGACCTCGGCGCTCTCGGGGCTCCTCGAGATCGCCGCTCCGCGCTTCCACGCCGGGCCGTCGAGGATCGTCGAGGCGACAGTCTCGGCGATCGCGGAGGGACCCGTGACGGCGACCGCGACGCGGCCGAGGCCGACACCGGCGGTGCGCCATCGCTCGAGCCTCGCGACGTCGACCTCCGCATAGTCCTTCCCCGCGCGCTCGGGCAGCGCGTGCGGTGACCCCACGCAGCGCGCCCATCGAACGAGCGCGCGGTCGCGGAGCGGTCGCTGCCCCAGCGCCGCGAGCTTGCGTCGTGCGGGCGCGAGGTCCGCCTCGGTCGCGGGGGTGACGAGGGCGTCGCGGAGCGCCTCCGAGAGGCGGCGCGCCTCCGCCTCGCTCGTCACGAGCATCGACGCGCGGACCCCGTCCCACGACGGCGTGACGGCGGCGTCGATCGCCTTTGCGCGGAGGCGCGACTCGACGAGCCCTGCGAGGGCGGTCGCCGCCTCGGGATCGTCACCCGAGCCGTCGCCCCAGGCGATCCCGGTGGTGGTCACCGCGACGGCGATCGCCGCAGCAGGATCGCCTTCGCGCGCGACGAGGACGACGGGCGGTCGCCCGCTCGCCGTACGCACGTCGGGCAGGAGGGCCGCGCCGCTCTCTACGCTCCGCGCGGGCGCTCGGGGCGCGCATCCGACGACGGAAGCAGCGAGCGCCGACGCGACGACGACGAGGCGAAGAACGACTCGAGAGGGAGCGGCTATCTTGATGCCTCTCGAGCGCATCCCTTCAGAGGACGATGTCCTTCACGCTGCGGGGAGCGATCTGGAGATTGCAGAAGAACGTGACGACGCCGGTGATCGACTTGACGGTGGCGCCCTCTGCGAGCTGGAGCGGCTCGAGGTCCGCGAGCGAGTTCACGAGGGTGGGGACCTTGGGGAAGGGGGTATCGCAGCCTCTCTGCTCCGTCTCGATCGGTGCCGCGAGGTTGTAGCTGCGCCGGCCTCCGCTCCCGAACGGCTTGCCGTTCACCGTGACGTTCTTCACGGTGACGAGCATGTTGAGCCACTTGCTCCCGGTCTCGTAGGTCTCGAGATCCTTGATGTCGATCTCGACCGGGTCGGGCTCGTTGGCGTCGAAGCGGAACGTGCCGACCGCGTTCGCGAGCTGCACCAGGAAGGCGCCGGGCGCGAACTTCAACGGGATGTCCTGGTTCTCCTGGAACTGGCCGCGGAGATCGAGCGCGTCACCCGGACCGACGCGGAGGTTGCCCGGGATGAAGGACGGGTTGTAGAGGCTGATGCCCGAGTAGGGCTCCTTCGAGCCGAGGTCCTGGACGTAGATCGTCCCGATGCTGCGGCCGTTCTGCGTCTCGTCGAACCGATCGACCGCGATCACGACCGCGCCGCTCACCGCGACCTGGGACTCGTGGGCGGCCTTGGTGGGGCTCTCCGGATCCCGGATCTCGTGGATGCGGTGGTCCTTCCCCGCGGGGGGCGGGACGACCGAAGGCGACGGCTGGTCGCCCTCCCGGGATTCGCAGGACGCGACGCCTGCGAGGAGCGTGAGCGAGGCACAAAAGGACAGGAGCCGCGCGAGGTGCACGGCTCCTGATTAGCACGGAACAGTGGAGGAGGAGAGGGCGAAGCTCAGGCCGCGATTCGGCGGGGCGAGGTGCGCGCGGCGAGGACCGACTCGAGGCGGGACTGGATCTTGTGCTTCTTCGAGTAAACGGTCTTCACGCTGATGTTCATCTTGTCGGCGATCGCCTGCGGATCCATGCCCTCGCCGAAGTAGAGCGCCGCGAAGGCGCGGTCCTTCTCGCTGAAGTCCTCGAGGGTCTGCTGCGCGATCGTCGCCCGCTCGTGCTCGCTCGTGAGCTCGAAGGGGTCAGGGAGGTGACACACGAGCTCCATCGCCTCGGTGATGCACTCCTTCTGCGGCTCGCGCTTGAGCGAGCGGAGGTAGTCGTAAGCGGCGTTGATCGCGAGGAGGCCGATCCACGACGAGAAGCGGTTTCCGCGCTCCGGATCGAAGGAGCGAAGCTTGTGCATGTCGTTCGCGAGGAGCGAGACGTAGAGCGTGGCGTAGACCTCGCGGACGTCGTCCTGGCTCACGATCGAAGCGAAGCGGCGCGTCACCTTGGTGATGCAGCGGATGATGAGGCGGTCGTAGCGGCTCTGGAACTCGCGCCACGCCCCCGCGTCGTTCGCGAGCATCCCCGCGACGAGGTCGTCGTCGGTTTCGAAGCGATCCGCAGCGATGCAGGGGAAGAAACCGGACTCGCGGGGGGCGTTCATCATCTCTCGCATCCTCTCCAAAGCGCTCGGCGTCGTTCCCGCCGGCGGGAGTCCTCGGAGCACCTCGCGTGCCAGCCTCATCCGTGCGGAGAGCGAACTTCAACCTGTGGAAATGACATCGAAACTCGATGTGACGGAGTGTTACGGTCCGGCGTAACAGGCGTAACACTCGCCGTAACACTGGCGATGGAGCGTAACGATCGATGCCCGAAAGGTTACGCCACGACGTGACGGCACCGTGGCTTTCTCGGTGCACGAACGAAACGCGTCGTCCGACGCGCGAGCGGAACCCGGAACCAAGCTCGGCGCGCTGTACTAGTGTCCCGACCGGGGGGCTTCGCTTTCGGCACGGAATGAACGAGTGGACGTACTGACAGGCAACCTCCGGCGCGGGCTCGCGTGCTTCGCCCTCCTCGGGATTACCTTCCTTGCGGTCGGTTGTGCTGCGCCGAGGAACGAAGCGCCTCCGCGAGCGCCGGGCGTAGACCGCGGGCAGGCACGCGCGAGCACGAAGGAGGCGGCTCCGGGCTCGTCCAGCTTCGAGCAAGTGGGCCTCGCGAGCTGGTACGGGCGCGCGTTCGCGGGCAAGCCGACGGCGAGCGGCGAGCGCTTCGACCCACGGCTCTTCACTGCGGCCCACAAGAAGCTTCCGTTCGGGACGTGGGTCGAGGTCCGGCGGATCGACACCGGCCGCACCGTCCGCGTGCGGATCAACGATCGGGGCCCGAACGGCCGGGCTGCGCATCGGATCATCGATCTCTCGCAGCGTGCCGCCGAGCAGCTGGACATCGTGCGTGCCGGGGTGGTCCGCGTCGAGCTTCGCGTCGTCGGCGGTCCCTGACTTCGTCCGCGGCTCCGACCGCGTCGAGTCAGGTCCGAGCGCGTCGCTTGCGTGCCTGCCGGTTGTTGTCGTCGTCGTTCGAGCCGGCCCGTGAGCGGTAGGCGACGAGCGCCAGGGCCTCTCGCTCGAGGCCCGTCAGGATGCGCTGCCACTCCTCGCGAGAGAGGTCGGTCGGCGTGAACGCATAGTGCTGCCGAGCCTGCTCGCGGACGATCACGCGGAGCTCGTGTGGGAGCTCGTGCATCCAGAGGTATTCGGCGGCGGCAGCAGCGAGGTTCGGCGGGGTGGCGTCGCTACGCCCGTTGACGACCTTCGGGATCGATGATGGCGGCTCTTCGCCCAGAGCGAGCGCCTCGAGCTGCGCGTACGTCACTCCCCAGTGCGCCGCGACCTTGCGGCGGAAGTCCTCCCCCGGCTGACGCGACGGTGTCGAGGAAAGCATGTTGCTGAGGTGCGCGCCGGATACACTAAGGCTCTTGGCGAGCTTCGCCTGTGCACCCCGAGGAGCGTTCCCGAGCTCCTCCCGCAGCCGCCTCAAAACGTATTGCTTGATGCGGCGGACGCGTTGGTCGTCCTGTCCCACAACAAGGCAAACTAAGGCGCGAAATCTTAACGGGAGCTAACTTCGGCGTAGATTCTTCACGCGTTGTCCGATTCCGGAACGCGGGGCACGCCGGGCCCATCCGTGTCCAGATCTCAGACGAGCTTCAGGTCGGTCGCGAAGTCACGTGCGTACTGCATGTAGAGCGCGCCAGCGTTTGCGATATCGGCGAGGGCGGCGTCGTCGAGGACCCGAGCCATTCGCGCCGGGCGACCGACCATGAGGGAGCGGCGGGCGACGCGCATCCCGGGTGGCACGAGGGCGCCGGCCGCGATGAAGCACTCGTCTTCGACGACCGCTCCGTCCAGCACGATGCTGCCCATCCCGACCAGGCAGCGGTTTCCGACCGTGCAGCCGTGGATGAGCGCGAGGTGACCCACCGTCACGTCATCGCCGATCGACGTCTCTGCCTTTCCCCCGGTGACATGGACGACGGCGTTGTCCTGGATGTTCGTTCGCGCGCCGATCCGGATGGGGAAGACGTCGCCGCGGAGCACGGCCCCGAACCACACGCTCGAGTCGTCGCCGATCACGACGTCGCCGATGACGGTCGCGTTCGGTGCGAGATACACGCGTTCTCCGATGCGCGGGGTCACGCCCTTGTGGGAGTAGATCGGCATCAGAGCACCAGCGGCAGCGCTCGCCGCTTCCGTGAGGGCCTTGCGACGCCGCTCTCGAGCGGCAGCAGCTCGATCGCCTTGGCCGTGAGCTCGCCGGCGAGGGAGTGCTTGAAGGCCTGGCGGATCTCGACCTCGACGACCTCGCCCGCGAGCCCTCGGCCTTCCGCCGGCCGGCCGTCGACGTGGACGATCTCGTTGCGCGCCGTGCGTCCCTCCCAGCTCTTCGGCGTCTTGCCGGGCCCCTCGACGAGGACCTCCTGGCGCGTCCCCACGAGGGTCGCCAAGTGAGCGCGCGTCTGTGCCTCGGCGACCTCGAACAGGCGCGCGAGGCGCTCGCTCTTCTCGGCCTCCGGGACGTCGTCCGCCAGCTTGAGCGCGGGCGTGAAGGGACGCGGCGAATACTTGAAGCCGAAGAGCCCGACGAAGCCGATGTCACGGACGAGATCGAGCGTCGCCTGGAAGTCCTGCTCGGTCTCCCCGGGGAAGCCGACGATCACATCCGTCGAGATCGTCATGTCGGGGCGCGTCGCGAGCAGGCGCCGGACGCGCTCGGTGTACTCGGCGCGGGTGTAGCGGCGGATCATCCGCTTGAGCATCCGGTCGCTGCCCGACTGAACGGGCATGTGCACGTGATGCGCAAGCACATCGAGCTCGGCGTGCGCCGCCGCGAGCGCCGCCGTCGCGTGACGGGGATGGGGGCTCGTGTAGCGGAGGCGGCGGAGGCCCGGCACCCGCGTGGCGATCGCGCGGAGCAGGGAGGGGAACTGGCTCTCGTCCGGGTCGTCCGATGCGGGCGGCGGGAGCGACGGATCGCGGTAGCTGTCGACCGTCTGCCCGAGGAGCGTGACCTCGCGCGCGCCGCTGTCGACCCAGCGGGCGACCTCGTCGATGATCTCCCCGGAGGGACGGTAGCGCTCCGGGCCGCGCGTGTACGGGACGATGCAGAACGAGCAGCGCTCGTCGCAGCCCTTCATCGTCGTGACGAACGTGCTCACCGGCGTTGCCCCGGGCTCGGGGGCGGCCGCGAGGAAGCGCGGAGCGTCGAGGTCGAAGACCGTCCGGGCGCGCGGCGGAGCCCCGGCCATCTGGTCGGCGACGAGCATCGGAAGCTCGGCGAGGTTGTCCGGGCCGATCACGAGGTCGAGATGGGAGACGCGCGCGAGGAGCTTCTCACCCTCCTGCTGGGCGACGCACCCCGCGACGGCGAGCACGAGCCCGCGGTTCTTGCGGTTCTTGAGCGGCGCGAGCTTGCCGACCTCGCTGCGGAGCTTCTGCTCGGCCTTCTCGCGGACGCTGCACGTGTTGAGCACGACGAGGTCTGCGTCCTCGACCGACTCTGCGTTGGTCCAGCCGTGTGCGCGCAGTACCTCCTCCATACGGTCGGAGTCGTGCGCGTTCATCTGACAGCCGAAGGTGTGGACGAGGTAGCGGCCCAAAACGGCCCGCTCATAGCACGCGCTGGCGCGGCCGGCGATCCGCTCGACGGTGCAGGCCGCTGCAGCACCCCCCCGCTGGTCGACGGGCTCGCTCTCGGACCGAGCAACGGGGATCGGCCATGCGAGTCGGCTCAGGGGAACTCGATCGTCTCCTTGTAGACGACCCCGCGCGCCCGGAGCTCGGCCAGCAGGAACTCGACGCACGACCGGTTCCTCCCGACGAGCTCCGGCGCGAATACGCCCTTCTCCGCGAAGAGGCCCCTGGCGAGCATGCGGACGGCCGCGGTCGCCGTGTAGCCCGTCGTCCGCGCCATCGAGTGGATCCCGGTGGCGGCGTCGTAGGTGTCGAACAGGTCGTAGGTGACGCGTGTCTTCTTGCCGGCCTTCGTCCCTTCGATGATGACCTTCATCACGGTGACGTCGGCCTCGCCGGGCTCCATCTTCCACATCGGGAAGAGGAGCTTTGCGGTCAGGTCGATCGGGCGGACCTTCGCGCCGTCGATCTCGACCGGCTCGGCGCTGAAGAAGCCCGTCTCGCGCAGGACCGCCATCTTCTCGATGTGGCCCGGGTAGCGAAGGGTCTTCTCCTTCATGTTCGGGACGTTCATCGTGACGGCCATCGTCCGGAGGCCGTCGGTGTTGAAGGCCTCGAGCGTCCCGACCTCGGGGAACTCGAGGTACTCGGCGTCGGAGAGGGCAGGCCGGACGACGAGGTGCCGGTTCTCGATGTAGCGGGCGGGCCGGGTGTACTCCTCGATGACGTCGATCGGGGAGAAGACGGCCTTGTACTCGTATGGCCAGCGGCGGATCCGGGGGAGGCCACCGACGTAGGTGAGGATCGTCGTCGTCTGATCGAGCTGCGAATGGGCGTGCGCGGCCAGGACGCTGCTCATGCCCGGCCCCACGCCCATGTCGACGATCGCGGTGGCGCCGTTCTTCTTCGCGAGCGCGTCGAGGTCGAGCGGGTTCTCGGAGAAGAACGCGATGTCGACGACGGTCTTGCCCATCTCGAGGAGCGTCTCGAGGGTGCGGTAGCCCATGAAGCCCGGTACCGCCGACAGCACGATGTCGGCATCGCGGGTCAACGCCTGGAGCTCGTCGGCCTTCGCCAGATCGGCGCGCCTGGGCGTCACGCGGGCCCTCTGCGCGAGGCGCTCGAGCGGCTCCTCTCGCAGGTCGGCGACGATGACGTCGAAAGCGGGATCCTTCGCGAGGTCGAGAGCCATCGGCGAGCCCACCAGGCCTGCCCCGAGAACGGTGACCTTCATGAAGTGGTCGTAACGAAGGACGCCTGCAGTGGGAAGGGGCAGGCGCCTCGTCGCCGAGCGCGCGAGCCGCAGCGCGACGAGGGCTGGGAAGCATTTGCCGCCGGGGCCGTACGAGACCGCCATGAGCCCGTTCGTCAGGAGCGTCTCGACCGTCAGCGCCGTCACGATCGCCATGCTCGCGGCGCTCGCCTGCACGCAGCCGAAGGAAGAGCCGCTCGGAGCGGCGACGACCACGTCGGCGGCGGTCCGGGCGCCGGCGAGCTGCGATACGGTCGGCGAGCGGGGGAGCTGTTTCGACTATGCCTCCGCGACGGGTAGCTTCGGCGTCGAGCGGTCGCTCTGCCGCAGCGCGGGCGGCGACTTCCGGCTGAGCAGATGCCCGACCGAGGGGACCGTCGGCAGCTGCGTGGTCGCGGAAGGCGAGGTGAAGCGGTACTACCGCCGCGGCGTCGAGCGCGGCTTCAGCGCCGAATCCGCGAAGGCCGACTGCGAGGCGAGCCCGAACGCGAACGGACGGGGCGGAGGCCGCTTCCTCGCGACGCTCCGGTAGCCGGTCGGCGCCGTCGGCCGACCCCGTCGAAAGCGCCGTTGTGCGCCTATGGAGACTGGCCCCGCCCTTGCGCGGGGGGTATCTTTGCGGGGCCATGGCGAAATTCCAGACCCTCGTCGACATCTACCAGGACGCCGTCAAGACGTTCCCGGACAACCCGCTCTTTGGAACGAAGAGCGGTGGGCAGTGGTCCTGGATGACGTACCTCGAGTTCGGGAGGAAGACGGACGGCTTCCGCGCCGGCCTCGCCTCGCTCGGCCTCGAGCGTGGCGATCGCGTCGCCATCGTCTCGAACAACCGAGCCGAGTGGGCGATCGCCGCGTACGCCTGCTTCGGGCTCGGAGTGGCCTTCGTGCCGATGTACGAGGCGCAGGTCCAGAAGGACTGGGAGTTCATCGTCAAGGACTGCGGGGCCAAGGTGCTGATCGCCGCGACGGACGCGATCGCCGAGAAGACCAAGGGCTTCCTCGACACGATCCCGTCGCTCCAGCACATCGTCTCCATGGATCCGGCGACCAAGACGTCGGACAAGGTTCACTCCTTCGCGTCGCTCGCCGCGACGAAGGCGACTGTCCCGACGATCCGGCCCGATGTGAAGGACACGGCGGGCCTCATCTACACGAGCGGGACGACCGGCAACCCGAAGGGGGTCATCCTCTCGCACGGGAACATCGCGAGCAACGTGAGCGCGATTCACGAGTGCTTCCCGATGTCGTCGATGGATCGGTCGCTCTCGTTCCTCCCGTGGGCGCACTCGTTCGGCCAGACCGTCGAGCTCCATGGTCTCCTCTCGATGGGCGCGAGCCTCGCGATCGCCGAGAGCGTCGAGAAGATCCTCGACAACCTCGCCGAGACGAAGCCGACGCTGCTCTTCAGCGTCCCGCGCATCTTCAACAAGCTCTATGCCGCGGTGCAGAAGCAGATCTCGACCAAGCCCGGCGTCGTCCAGGCGATGGTGAAGACATCGCTCGCGACGCGCGCCAAGCAGCGCAAGGGCGAGGAGGTGTCGCTCGGCGAGGGCCTCGTCCTCGCGATCACCGACAAGGTCGTCTTCGCCAAGGTGAGGGCGCGCTTCGGCGGCGCGCTGAAGTACGCGTTCAGCGGCGGCGCGGCGATCTCCACCGAGGTCGCCGAGTTCATCGACAGCCTCGGGATCACCGTCTACGAGGGCTACGGCCTCACCGAGACGAGCCCCATCGCGACGGCGAACTGGCCGAACAACCGGAAGATCGGCAGCGTCGGCAAGCCGATCCCCGGCGTCTCGGTGAAGATCTCCGACGACAGCGAGATCGTCGTCTACGGCCCGAACGTGATGCAGGGCTACTACAACCGCAAGGAAGAGAACGACGCCGTTCTCCTCCCGGATGGCGGCTTCAAGACGGGCGACATGGGCCGCATCGACGAGGACGGCTTCGTCTTCATCACCGGCCGCATCAAGGAGCAGTACAAGCTGGAGAACGGCAAGTACGTCGTTCCGACGCCGCTCGAGGAGCAGCTCAAGCTCTCCGCTTACGTCCTCAACGTCATGGTGCACGGCGACAACAAGCCGTACAACGTGGCGGTCATCGTCGCGAACGTCGCGGCCGTGAAGGAGTGGGGCAAGGACAACGGCGTCAGCGAGTCGGACCCCGAGAAGCTCCTCGCGAATGCGAAGGTGCGCGCGCTCTTCAAGCAGGAGCTCGATCGCTACGGCGAGAAGTTCAAGGGCTTCGAGGGCGTGAAGGACTTCGCCCTCATCGCCGACGACTTCACCGTCGACAACGGAATGCTCACGCCGAGCCTCAAGGTGAAGCGCCGCAAGGTGTTCGAGAGGTACCAGTCGGTGATCGAGGCGCTCTACTCCAAGAAGAAGGAGAAGGCGTCGGAGGACAAGGCGCAGAAGGCCGAAGCCAGCGCGGAGTGAGTCGGTACTCGGGCGCGGTCAGCAGGCGTCGGTGCCCGTGCCGCAGACCAGCGCGCACGGGCGCTTCGCTCCGGCCACCGTCGCCTTCCGCGTGAGGAGGGCCGCGACCGCGGCTGCGCCGGAGAGCTCGACGCCGACCCCCACGTTCGCGAGGAGGTAGCGGGCGGCGTCCTTCATCTCGTCGTCGGTGACGAGGACGATCTCGTCGGCGACTGCGCGGATGATCTCGAACGTGTAGGGATCGCTCCGGCGCGGAGCCAGCGTACCGGCCTTGGTCGAGATCGAAGGCAGCTCGATCACGCGGCCGGCGCGGAGGCTCTCGTGGAGGGTCGGCGCACCCACGGGCTCGACGCCGATGATCCGGATGCCAGGGCGCAGGAGGCGCGCGGCGGCGCCGACGCCGGCCATGAGACCGCCTCCGCCGATCGCGATGACGAGGGCATCGATCTCGGGCGCCTTGTCGAACAGCTCGAGCGCGATCGTTCCCTGGCCGGCGACGACCTCGGGGTCGGCGAACGGATGGATGTACGTGAGGCCTTCGCGTTCGGCGTGCTCGAGTGCTCGGGCGTGTGCGTCGTCCCAGACTGCGCCGGCCCGGATCACGTCCGCGCCCCAGCGCGCGATGCGCGCTGCCTTCGCCGGCGGCGTCGGCTCGGGGAGGTAGACCGTCGTCGGTGCTCCGATGGCACGCCCGGCATAGGCGACCGCGAGCCCGTGGTTGCCGCCGGACGCCGTGACGATCCCGCGCTTCGCTCGCTCGCGTGGGAGCGTGAGGACACGGTTCAGTGCGCCGCGCGCCTTGAACGATCCGGTGACCTGGAGGCACTCGAGCTTCAGCCACACGTCGTGCGGTAGCCGATCGTCGAGGGCGGGGGTCGTGGTCACGCCGCGGTCGTCGATGCCGCCGCCTTCGGCGACGACGCCGCTCTGCAGGTGGACGAGCGCGGTGTCGACGATGCGGCCGTGGAGCCGCGCTCGAGCCGCATCGAAGGTCGAGAGATCGAGACCGTGAGGTAGATTCGTCACGGCCGGCACTCTACTCGACTCGCCGGCGAGCCGCGCGCTTCCAGGATGCGAGCGCAGCGAGTGCGAGCGCGATGGCCGAGGTCGACGTCCGGGACGGTCGCGGCGTCGCTCGGCAATCGCAGCCGCTGGCGCCGCCCTCCGGGGCGAGCGGCTGCGTTCCTCCATCGGCGCCGGCGGCGCCCGCGTCGGTCGCGCCCGCGCCGGTCGTGCTCGCGCCGACGCAGGCGCCGTCGCGGCATACGGAGTCCTGATGTATGCAATCTGCATCCGTCGTGCAGGTGTTCGCGCCGTTCCGGCACGCGGCGAGGGAGACGCACTGGAGGTCGCCTGCCTCGGTCGTCGCCCGGCAGGCGAATCCAGCTCCGCAGTCGTCGTCGTGGGCACACGCTCGGCCGCACACACGTCCGGCGTTCGTGCCGGTGCCGATGTCGACGCAGCGTGCTTCGTCGCCGGCGGCCTCGCACGCGCCGAGCTCGGGCGTGCACGGCGAGCAGACGTCGGCGCGATCGCCCGCTCTCTGGCACGCGCCCGCGACGCAGCGAAATCCCGAAGGGCAAGGGTCGGTGTCGCAGCCGGCGCTGCCGGTGCCGGGGTAGAGCGCGCAGACGCCGTCGATGTCGTCCTTCTCCAGTGAGCGCCAGCGGAGGCCGGATCCGGCGACGTTCATCGTCGCCCGCGCGTCGGTGGAGTGCCCGAGGCCGAGCGCGTGCCCGATCTCGTGGACGAGGACGCTGCGGAGATCCTGGGTGCCGGCCGCGCCGCTGTTCGAGAAGCGGAACGCCGCGCCGTTGACGTGGATGTCCGCGTCGCGGAGCTTGCCGGCGCCGTCGGTGTGCAGGATCGTCTGCGCGAGCGCCCCGGGCTCGAGCTCGGCGGGCCATGCGGTGTCGTGGAAGAAGACGCCGTTCTCGCCATCGTCGCCGGGGACGAGGGAGCGCTCTCCGCCGAAGCGCGCGCGGAACGCGGTGCACGAGGGGCGGCCCCACGTTCGCGCGGCGACCTCGAGCTCGCTGCCCGCTTCGCTGCCGAGGTCACGGCTCGGCGGAAGCGCGAGGACGAAGGTGAGCGGCAGCGCGCTCGCGTCCCAGGTCCCGGCGGGCGTGCTCGGCATCCACTGCGGGCCCCGTACGACGGGGAGGGACATCGGAGGGGGCGCGCGCCGGTCTTCGCGGAGATCGAACCGGACGCGCGCTCCGGCGATCGGGACGACGTGACCGGCGAGGCGGGCGAAGCCGCCGCGCTTCGTGGGCCCGCCGACGATGCGGACCACGCGACCGCGCCCGGTTGTCACGCTTCGCAGCGTCGCGGTCGTGACGGGCTCGTCCGCGAGGACGCCGGTCCCGTCTTCGACCTCTGCCGCGATGACGATCGCGTCCTCCACCTTGCGCTAGTATTAGCATCGACGATGCGAGCCGCGATCATTCAGCTGTCGAGCCAGGACGATGTGGCGAAGAACCTGGAGCGCGTTCGCGCGCTTGTGGGCGAGGCCGCCGGCGCGGGAGCCGACATCGTCGCGCTCCCCGAGAACTTCGCCTTCATGGGGGAGGAGGCGCACAAGCGCGAGATCGCGGAGAGCACCGCCGACGACGCTAGGGGGCCGATCACGACGGCGATCGTGGAGGCTGCGCGACAGCACCGCGTCTGGCTCGTCGCCGGCGGTATGCCGGAAGCGAGCGGCGACGCGGCGCGGCCCTGGAACACGTCGCTCCTCGTCAGCCCCGATGGTGCCGTCGTGGCGCGCTACCGGAAGATCCATCTCTTCGATGTCGACCTTCCCGACGGGACGAAGCTCCTCGAGAGCGGTGCGACGCTCGCCGGCAGCGAGACCGTGGTCGCGGACGTCGCGACGGCAGAGGCGCAGGCGAAGCTCGGAATGACGATCTGTTACGACGTGCGTTTTCCGGAGCTCTATCGGAAGCTCGTGAGCGCCGGCGTTCGCATCGTCACGGTGCCCGCCGCCTTCACGGTCACGACCGGCAAGGACCACTGGCATGTGCTCCTCCGGGCGCGGGCGATCGAGAACCAGGTCTTCGTCCTCGCTCCCGCGCAGCACGGGCGCCACCCTCGTGGGCGGACGACCTACGGCAAGAGCGTCATCGTCGATCCGTGGGGGGATGTGCTGGCCCAGTGTGGCGAAGGTGAGGGGATCGCGCTCGCGCGGCTCGACTTCGCGGCGCAAGACCGTGTCCGCGCGTCACTGCCCTGCCTCTCGCATCGCCGGCTCTAGAGTCTCTGCCGTCGTCAAACGAACCGAGAGAGATTCAACAGCAAGGCGGAAGACGGGAAGAGAGTTTTGATCAATGAAATCCTTCCCGCCTCCCCGCCTTCCTGTTTCTGTCTCTGGCGGCCACGGCCCAACCGAACGGCACTCTAGGGCGGCCCGAGCGAGGGTGGCGGGAGCGAGCTGCCCGGCAGCGCGAGCGACGGATCGACCGCGCCCATGTTGCGGAAGCCGTCGCACGACTTCTTGATCCCGAGGAAGTAGGGGATCGATCGGACCGTCATCTTGAACCAGGCGACCAGCTTGCGGAGCGCCGACGGCTCGAGCGGGATCGTGAGCTCGCGCGCGACCTCGGTGAGATCGACGTAGTAAGTCGTCACGTTGCCGAGACCCTCGAGCTCTTCGGTCGTCTCGCGACCGAACGTCGAGAAGGCATCGACCTTCGAGAACACGGCCTCGCTCATGAGCGCGTACTCGGGGACGGGCACGCTGTTCTTGAGGAGGCGATGGACGAAGATGACGTCGACGCCAGCGAGCTCGGTGTATCGCTTCACTTTCTGGAAGGCGACCTCGCCCACGTGCGCGACGAACTTGAGCTTCAGCTGCCCGGCTTGGGTGCAGCTGTCGCAATTGCAGAGGCGATCGGTCTCGAGCTCGAGTCTCCGTGAGAGGAACGCCCGCCGGATCGACGCGACCATCTCGGCGAGGGAGGCGACCTCGTCGCGCTTCTTTCCCTCGGGGGCGAGCGCGTAGAAGAACGCCGCGTCGCCTTCGAGCTTGGCGAGCTTCAGGCGAGGCTCGGCGCCGTCGATCAGCGCCTCGAGGAGCTGCGCGATGACGTACTGCGCATGCGCGAGGTTCACGCGATGGACGCGCATGAACTTCGTGTACCCGCCGATGTCGGCGATCACGAGGAGTGCGCGCTGAGTCATCGGCACTCACTCTACTGAAAAGCGGCGTCGCTGCGGAGCTGGATCGGCTCTCGGCGCCGTGTGGAATCACACCACACGAGCGCCTGTCTTTGGCCTGCGGCCGCTTCGGGATGACTCAGAGATGGTCGCGCGCGATGTCGGCCCAGGTGCCGGTCGGCTCGAGCTCGAGGTACCGCTTCCAGTGGACGCGCGCGCGCGCCTTGTCGGCGAGGGCCTCGTACGCCATCGCCAGGTTGAAATGGGCGTCGGCGAAGCGCGGGTCCGTCTTGATGGCGGCCTCGAAGTAGGTGACCGCGCGTGATGCGTAGCCCCGCTCGAGCATCACGTAGCCGAGGTTGTAGTGCGCCTCGGGCTGGCGCTCGTCGATCTCGAGGGCCCTCCGATAGAGCTGCTCGGCGCCAGCCTCGTCGCCCCGACGGAAGCGGATGTTCCCGAGATTCGTGTAGGCGATGGCGAGCTGCGGATCGAGCTCGGTGGCTCGCTTGTAGAGCTCCTCGGCCTCGTCGTACGTCGCGGGGTCCTCGTCGAGCCCGCTCGCGCGCATGTAGAGATCGTAGGCCGAGCGCGCGCGTGAGCCGTTCGGCTCGTGGCGGAGCACACGGACGATGTCGTCGCGCAGGTGGTCGACGCGGAAGTCGAGCACCATCTGCCCGCTGATCGGCTCGAAGACGCCGTCCTCCGCCTGGACGACCACCTTGCGGCCGTCGGAGACGATGCGGAGCTCCTGGAGCGGACGCGTCACGCGGGGGAGAGCGCGACGGAGCGCGCCGATCGCCTGGACGACGTCCTTCAGGCGGATCTGCTGCTCGAGCAGCCCGTGCGTCGCTCGAAGGGCGATCAGATCCTGGAACGTGTACGCGCGGCGGCCTCGGCGCATCGCGCTCGGCGAGACGACATGCGACTTGTCGAGGCTCCGAAGACGCCCGACCGTGAGGCCGAGGAGCTTCGCGACCTCGCGTGGCGAGAAGACATCCGTCACCGGCTCGCCGATGCTCGGCGGAGGCAGGGCGTGGGAATGATCGTCGACCGAGGACGTCGCCTTGCCGTTGGGGCGGCTCGCCGTCCCGTTCGTACGGGCCGCGTGGCCGGTGGCTCCGGGCCTCGGAGCGTCCGCGTGGTGGATGCGACCTCCCCCTGGCCCGAACGCGACGTGAATGACTTCGCCGCCGCTCCGCTTGCCTTTCCCCCGGTGCTTCTTCGATGTCGGCATGCCGTCGATCAGAGTGGTCATGGCAAGGTCCTCTTGACCCTCCGCCTCTCTATCAAAGGCGCCTGGACGTCGACGTCAATCCTCAACCCCTTCGGATCGTCACTGAAGCGAAGCTCGCAGGCGAGCCGACCGAGCTGGCCAGGGGCTCGGCTCTGCGCTTCGCGATGCGCCGAACGGAGCGCGTGGACGTGCGTATGCACGTCTTTCTGGGCGACCGCAAGGAGCTCTGCACGATCTTCCAACGAGGTTTCCACAGGAAGCTCCAGGATCATGCTCGTCGACCCGTACCAGGTCCGATCTCCGTCGCGCTCCTCTCTGGCAGCGCCTTCGCTGACCATGTCGGCCGACTCGAACAACTCGCGCCAACGGCCTTCGACCGTGCGCACCATGCTGCCTCGATGCTCGATGAGCGCAGGCTTCCGAACCTTCGCAAGGGAAGGGCCTCGTCGCGTAACCACGAACGGATCGTCGCAAACCGCGCTTCGTCGGCGCAACGTTGCTGCGTCGATTTGATCCAAGTGCGTCGAACGCGAGGGCGCGCGCCGCTCGCACGTGCGTTGCGAACGAGCGCAGAGGACCACAGAACACGTTCGCGTCAGTCCGTGTCGAGGACCAGTGCGATGGGCTCGGCGTCGCCATGGAGCGGCGCAAGGGGGCAGGGCGTTCTCGCTCGCTGTACGTCGTGACACGCGCCGCGCCGGCTGCGATGCTTGAGCTTCGCAGGCCTTCGACGCGGGACGCAGGGAGCGGCGATCGTCGTCGCTCGCGGTCTCGCTCTCAGGGCCGGAGCAGGTGACACATGAAGAGCTTCCTCATCGCAGGCGTCGCGCTCGCTCTCGTCTCGGCCGCATCCACCTCCTTGGCTGCGAAGACGAACTACAAGGCAGAGCTCGAGGGCTCGGCGGCTGGCTCGAACGCGACGGGTACCGGAAACTTCACGTACGACGACGTGACCAAGAAGCTGTGCGGAAAGGTCACGTTCACCGCGCTCACCGGCGGCGCAGTGACGGGCACCGCACTGAAGAACCAGAACGACCAGGCGCTGGTGAAGACGCTGACGCCGGGGGCGAGCCCGCTCGACGTCGAGGTGGCGCTGACCGACGGGGAGGCTGCGCTCCTGCAGAACCCCGGCCTCTACATCGTCATCCAGACGGCGACCAATCCCGCCCCGGGCAACGGTGAGATCAACGGCGAGCTCAACCCCGATCCTCAGGGAGCGGAGCAGTCTTGCGGCGGCGGCGGCGGGGACGCCGGCGCGGACTCCGGCGCAGACTCCGGCACCGATGCGGGGTCGTCCTCGTCATCCTCGTCATCTTCGTCGTCGGGCTCGAGCGGGACGAGCGGGACGAGCGGCGGCACGAGCGGCTCGTCGGCGCCGCCGACCGAGAACGCCCCGGCGGCGAAGAAGGACGACGGCGGCTGTTCGAGCACCGGCGCGACGTCGAGCGGCGGCCTGGCGCTGGCCGCGCTGGCGGCGCTCGTCGTCGTTGCGCGGGGGCGAGCGCGTCGTCGCTGACGACGTCGATCGAGCGTCGAGGTCGCGATGACGAGCGTCGCGATCTCGACGCGGTGAGTGCGCTCGCTCAGGGAGCGGCGAGGAGCTGGCGCGGCGGCGCCTCGAGCGGGACGGTGATCTGCTCGACGTGGATCCCACGGGGCGTGGACTCGATCCACGTCGCGTGCGCGACCGTCGGGCGCTCGCCGCTTCCGTACGTGGGCGTCGTTGCGAGCCCGTCGGGCGCCTCGCCGATGCTCCCGACGTTGATGACCTCGACCCCGCCGATGCTGCGGTGGAACGGCGTATGGCTCATGCCGCAGACGACGACGTCACCGCAGTCGTCGCCGAGGAGCGCGTCGATCTCCTCATCGGACATGTCGAAGGAGAGCGCCTCGTCCGGGTGAAGGGGCGAGCCGTGCACGAGGACCAGCTCGCCGCCGTCCTCGAGGGGAACGCGCTGGTGGGTCGGCAGTCGCTTGATGCGCTCGAGGACGAGGTCCCCGAGCTCCGCGCGAACCGCCTTCATGCGGTCGAGCATCAGGCGCTCGTGCTCGCTTCGGGCACGGAGAGCGTTCGGATCGAGGGTCGCCAGAGCTTTGTCGGACACGCCCTGGACCATCACCGCGCCGGCGGCCGAGAGGCGCCGCCATGTCTCGAGCGGCTCCGGTCCGGGAAAGACGATGTCACCGGCGACGAGCAGCTTGTGGAACGAGCGCTTCTCGGCCGTCGCCAGGACAGCGCGGAGAGCGTCGAGGTTGCCGTGGATGTCGGAGACACAGAGGAGAAGCATCGTGAGGCTCGAATTTGGAGCGCGCGGCCCAACCAACCGCAGAGGTGGGCCTTCGGCTTATGAGGAGTCTAGGACGGTCCGGAGGGCCGCGCATCCTAGCCACGATCGGTTCGCGGTGCGAGCGGTCCGGCTCGAGCGTGTGGCTCGGGCTCGGACCGCGGTCGCTGGGGCTGGCGCTGGGCGTGGTCGCGCGGCGGTCACACGGCTGCGCGGAGCTCGCGGACGAGCTCGCGGACGCTCGTGAGCCGCTCCGTGCTGGTGGTGCCACGCTCGATGCGCCGGACGATCTCCGACCCGACCACGACGCCGTCGGCGTCCTTCGCAGCGATGCGGGCGCGCGCGCCAGAGTCGATCCCGAAGCCGACGACGGTCGGGCGCTTCGTCGCGTCACGCACGCGGCCCGCTTCGGCCCCGGCGGTCGCGAGCACGTCCTCGCCGCCGGCGCCTCCGGTCACGCCGGTCATCGACACGTAGTAGATGAACGGGACCGGGAAGCTCTCGGCGAGCGTACCGAGCTGCACGACGCGCTCGGGACGCGTCGTCGGCGCGACGAGCGGGACGAGCCCGAGCCCTCGGTTCGCCGCCGCCGTCCGCAGCGGCATCGACTCGTCGACGGGGAGGTCGACCACGAGGAGCGCGTCGATCCCGGCCGACGCGACCACCCGCGCGGCGTCCTCCTCGCCTCGCACGAACAGCGGGTTGTAGTACCCAAAGAGCACGATCGGCACGTCGGAACGCTCACGGATCGCGTGCGCCACCCGCAGCGTCTCCTCGAGGCCGCCACCGCGTCGGAGCGCTCGCTGGCTCGCGCGCGCGATCGCGAGGCCGTCGGCGGACGGATCGCTGAACGGGCAGCCGAGCTCGAGGATGTCGGCGCCCTCTTCGGCGCATGCGAGGGCGAGGTCGATCGACGCGTCGCCGTCGGGATCGCCGATGCAGAGGTACGTGACGAGGGTCTTCTTCCCCTCGGCTGCACGTCGAGCGAATGCGTCTTCGATGCGACCCATCACTTGCTCCCTTCGGCCACCGGCGACAGGAGCCGGCCGAGGAACGTCTCTAGATCCTTGTCGCCGCGCCCGGAGAGGCACAGCACGATCGTGGCCGGGCGGCCGATGCTCCTCGCGACCTCGGTCGCGATGGCGCCGATCTTCGCGAACGGATGAGATGTCTCCAGCGCCGGCAAGATGCCCTCGGTTCGCGTGACGAGCGCGGCGGCGGCGAGCGCCTCGTCGTCCGTCGCCGAGAGGTAGCGCGCGCGCCCGGAGGTCTTCAGCCAGGCGTGCTCGGGACCGACGCCGGGATAATCGAGGCCGGCGCTGATCGAATGCGCCTCCTGGATCTGCCCGCCGTCGTCGCAGAGGACGTAGCTCTTCGATCCGTGGAGCACTCCGACGCGACCCGCGGTCAACGTCGCGGCGTGCATGCCGGTCTCGATGCCGTGGCCCGCCGCCTCCACACCGAAGAGCTTGACGCTCGCCGCGGAGACGAACCCTCGAAAGAGACCGATCGCATTCGAGCCACCGCCGATACACGCAATCGCGGCGTCGGGCAGACGTCCCGTGCGTTCGAGGATCTGCGCACGCGCCTCGTCTCCGATGACCGACTGGAAGCGCGCGACGAGCTCGGGATAGGGATGAGGACCGGCGGCGCTGCCGATGCAGTAGTGCGTGGTCGCGACGTTGGTGACCCAGTCGCGGAGCGCCTCGTTCATCGCGTCCTTGAGCGTGCGCGATCCCGACTCGACCGGGATCACCTTTGCGCCCAGGAGTCTCATGCGCCCGACGTTCGGCGCCTGGCGCTTCACGTCCTCCGCGCCCATGTAGACCTCGCACGGGAGGCCGAAGAGCGCGCATGCCGTCGCCGTCGCGACGCCGTGCTGGCCCGCGCCCGTCTCGGCGATGATCCGAGTCTTGCCCATCTTCGATGCGAGCAAGACCTGACCGAGCGCGTTGTTGATCTTGTGCGCGCCCGTGTGACACAGGTCTTCGCGCTTCAAGAAGAGACGGTGGATGGTCTTCTTGGCGGGATCGATCTCACGCGCGAGGCGCGAGGCTTCCGTGAGCGGCGTCGGGCGACCGACGTAGTCCGCCAGAAGCGCACGGAGCTCGGCCTTGAAGGCATCCGTGGATGAGATTTCTTTGGTTGCGACCGTGAGCTCGTCCAATGCAGGGATGAGCGTCTCGGAGACGAAACGACCGCCGAACGGTCCGTACCAGCCGGCGGTCTCTTGAGCGGGGGGCACCACGGGCCGGAGGCTACCATCATCCACGCCGCGGCGGAGCGCAGCTGCCACGCTGGAGGTATTTCATCTCGCTACGGCACAGCTCGTTTCGTCTCACGGGCGCATCACGTCGTTGCAACGTTCGCGACCTACATGCGTCGATCGTTAGCGTCACCCGCGAAATGGAGTCACACATGAACGAAGCGCTCTGGCGTGTGCAGCTCAGCACGGGGGAGATTCGGATGATGACGCTCGAGGCGCTCGATGAAGCCTTCGACGAAGGTCTCATCGACGCCCGCGTGCCCGTGCTTCCGCCGGGCGCGTCGGCCTGGACGACGCTCGGCGAAGCAGCCGGGCTCGATCAGGAGACGCCGCCGGACCAAGCCCCGAGCTTGTCGCCGATCGCGATCTCTCCGCCGAGCTCGACGTCGTGCGTCCCGGACGCCGATGAGCCGTCGAGTCCTCGGCTCGATCACGATCTCGATCTCCCCGAAGAGCTCGTGTTCGCGGCGCGCTCGCGCCGTCGCGCCGTCTTCGGAGCCATCGCCGGCGTGGGCGCGCTCGCGCTCGCCCTCGCCGTGGTCGCCGGCAAGGTCGGCGGATCCGTCCCCACGACGAGCAACGTGAATGCTGCGTTCGCCGTGGAGCCTCCGCCGCCTGCCGCCGTCGAAGCGCTTCCTCAGCCCGAGCCGCAGCCGGTGAAGGAGCAGGCGGCGTCGGAGCAGCCGGCCAAGGAGCAACCGGCGGCCAAGGAGCAGCCGGCCAAGGAGCAGCCGGCGAAGGTGCAACAAGCGAACGCCGACGAGAAGGCGGAGCTGAGCGACTGGCAGAAGCGCATGCTGCTCGACGCCGACAAGGCGCGCGAGGACAAGGCCCGCGCGAAGAAGGCTGAGAAGGCCGAGAGGGTCGAGAAGACCGAGCGGCAACCGAAGAAGCCGAGCACGAAGACGAGCCAGGGCTTGCTCAACGGCGGCGACCGGTTCGACCCGCTGAACGGCGCGCTCTAGTCGACAGATCGGGGAACGCGCTCGAGCTCGAGCGCGTTCTCCGTCGGCGCGCCTGCGGCGCGGTTGGACGCTCAGTGGAGCATCACGTGGACCTGCCACGCGAACAGCGCCGCCGCCGCGATCACGGCGAGGAGCGAGAGAGCCCAGAGTAGCGCGGGGTGCTGCGCGGTCGTGGAGCCGGTCACGTCGACTCGAGCTTCGCGCTTCGAGGCAAGGCGCCCCGTCGCTGCGCCGTCGCACGTGCTGTCTGGCGCTACGACGCAGAGCGCGACCGTGCTTTCGGGCTGATCGGCGATCCGGTTCATCGCGGGCCGACACGTGCAGATCGCTTGCCGATCGGTGCTGCGGGTCGTCGCCGCATGCGCCGCGCCATGCGTTGACGCATGTTCGAAGGGTGAAGACGGAGCGCCAGTACGTCGAGAGCGACATCCCCGTCCGCCTCGATCGGCTCCCGTGGAGTCGATGGCACTGGCGTGTGGTGACCGCCCTCGGGATCACGTGGTTGCTCGACGGGCTCGAAGTGACGCTGGTCGGCGCCGTCGCCACAGTCCTCCGCGAGCCGGAGACGCTCGACCTGACCGAGGGCCAGATCGGCGCGGCCGTGAGCGCCTACCTCGCAGGGGCGGTGCTCGGTGCGCTCTTCTTCGGACGACTCACGGATACGCTCGGGCGGAAGAAGCTCTTCTTCGTGACGCTCGCGGTCTATCTGGGGGCGTCGTTGCTCACGGCGTTCTCGACCGGCATCGTGTCGTTCGCCGTGTTCCGCTTCTTCACGGGCGCGGGCATCGGCGGCGAATACTCCGCGATCAACGCGGCGGTCGACGAGCTCCTTCCTGCGCGCGTTCGTGGCCGTGCCGACCTCGCGATCAACGGGACGTATTGGCTCGGCGCCGCCCTCGGAGCGCTCGGCACCCTCGTCCTCCTCGATCCGAGCATCCTGCCGATCTGGCTCGGTTGGCGCGTCTGCTTCGCCGTCGGGGCGCTCATCGGGCTCATCATCATCTTCGCACGCAGGCATCTGCCCGAGAGTCCGCGATGGCTCATCATGCATGGGCGCGTCGAGGAGGCAGGGCGCGTGGTGAGCGAGATCGAGGAGGTGATCCGTGCGGAGGGACACGCCCTCGAGCCGCCCACCACGACGGCGACGGTCGACACGCGCGTGGACACGAGCTGGGGACGAATCCTGCGGGTGCTCTTCGTCGTCCATCGGCGGCGCGCCATCCTCGGCCTGGTGCTGATGGTGGCGCAGGCCTTCGCGTACAACGGCGTGTTCTTTACGTACCCGCTCGTGCTCGGGCGTTTCTACGACGTCGCGCCCGACGCCATCGGCCTCTACTTGGTGCCGTTCGCGTTCGGCAACCTGCTCGGACCGATCCTGCTCGGCCCATTCTTCGACCGGATAGGTCGCCGCGTCATGATCGCGACGACATATTCGCTCACGGGCGTCCTCCTCGCGCTGACCGGCTTCTTGTTCGCGAAGAGCGCCGTCGATTCGAGGGAGCTCACGGTGATGTGTTGCCTCGTCTTCTTCTTTGCCTCGGCGGCGGCGAGCTCGGCGTACCTGACCGTGAGCGAGCTCTTCCCGGTGGAGCTACGCGGAATGGCGATCGCCGTCTTCTACGCCGCCGGGACGGGCGCCGGCGGCGTGCTCGCCCCCACGATCTTCGGCGCGCTCGTGGGCACCGGCAGCCGCGTGGAGCTGTTCCACGGCTATCTGTTCGCCGCCGGCCTCATGATCGTCGCCGGTATCGTCGCGGCGGTCCTCGCATTGCCTGCCGAGAGGCGCTCGCTCGAGGAGATCGCCGCGATGTCGGACATCGCTCGCGAGCGGAAGTAGCTCGCTCGGTCAGCGCCGCTTCGATCGGCGCGTCGGCGCGGGCGCCGGCTTCTGCGGGCGCGCCTTAGTTGTCGCCGAAGCGCGTGTCGTTTCGGCGTCCGCGTTCTTCTTGGACGCGGACGTCTCGCTTCCTCGCGGCGCGCTCGCCGTCTCGCTGGACGCTTTCTTCTTGGACGCGGTCGTCGCCTTGTTTCCTCCGGGCGCGGTCTCGGCGGGAGCCTTCTTCTTGGCGGTCGTGCTCGCGGCCGGCTTCTTCGAGCGAGCCCTCGACGCGGTCATCCCGCCTTCGAGGGTCGCGGTCGCATCCGCCGACTCCGTAGCGGTGGGGAGCGGCGCGGCGACGACGACGAGCGGCCCGCGGGTCTTGCGGAGATCGGAGAGCCCGTCCTGCCGATCCACCTCGAGGAGCGCGGCCCAGGCGTGCTTGCAGACGTCGAGGCCGAACGAGCGCGCCGGGCACGTGCACGCGACGACGAGTCGTCCGTCGTCGACGCGGAGCAGTACGTCGTGGAGGCGCTTGGAGCGGACACGTGCATGGGCGCGCCCTGGGGTGGAGGCCGCGAGCTCGACGCCCCGGGCGTGACAGGTGAATCCCTGCATCATCGCGTGGGGCGTGAACGCGTGGCCTGCGCGCCCGGCGATCGAGAGCGCGGAGGGAGGGCAGGGGGACGGCGACGAGGAGGAGGCGATCATGCGCGTCCGTGGAGCGACGAACATGCCACGCTCGCGCGTGAGCGATTTCGCTCGCCTACGACGCTCGCTCGGTGGCCCAGGCCAGATCGGGCCGGCCCGAGGCCGGTGGGGTGGGGGCGGAGCTCTTCAGCAGCTTCGCGCCGACATCGTCGTCGACACCGCTGCCGTAGCGGGCCTCGGCTTCGCACGAACGATCACGCCTGCCTCGGGCACGTGCTTCCGAGGAGGCGCGATCGGAGCGCAACGGGGCATGGGCGATGCACCGTCTGCGGCCATGAGTCTCTGGCGGCTGGTGCTCGTGCTTGGCGTGATCGGCGCGTGTGATCAGAGCCGCGAGCCGCCCGACGTCACGACGACGACCGCCGCGGACATCCCGGCATCCGGTCCGATGCGTGAGGAGCGGCAGCAACTCGTCCGCGCCGTACGTGAGCACGGGGTCCGTGATCCGCGGGTCATCGACGCGATCGCGCGAGTCCCGCGGCACGAGCTCGTCCCGTCGAGGATCCGGCACCTCTCGTACGAAGACCGTCCGCTGCCGATCGGCGAGGGTCAGACGATCAGCCAGCCGTCGCTCGTCGCCCTCATGGCCGAGCTCGCGAACGTGAAGCCCGGCGATCGCGTCCTCGAGGTCGGGACGGGGTCGGGCTACCAGTCGGCGATCCTCGCGGAGATCACCGGTCAGGTCTACACGATCGAGATCGTCGAGCCGCTCGCGCGGCGCGCGCGCGGAGACCTCGAGCGGCTCGGCTACGGTGACGTGATCCACTTCCGGATCGGCGATGGCTACGCCGGCTGGCCGGAGGCTGCGCCGTTCGACGCAATCGTCGTCACGGCCGCGCCGCCCGAGGTCCCCCAGCCGCTCCTGGACCAGCTGAGAGTGGGCGGCCGGCTGGTGATCCCCGTCGGTACCGACAGCCAGGAGCTGCGCGTGATCGAGCGGACGGAGCACGGCTTCGTCCAACACAGAGCCATCCCCGTACGGTTCGTCCTCATGACGGGCCGCGCCCAGCAGGGGAGCGGAGAACGGTGAGCTCCGCCGGGGCTAGAACGATCCCACTCCTCCACGCCCTCGGCCTCGTCGTGGCGAACATGATCGGGACGGGCATCTTCACCACGACGGGGCTCCTCGCCGAGGAGCTGCGCGATCCGCTCTGGATCCTCGGAGCTTGGCTGCTCGGCGGCGTGCTCGCGTTGTGTGGAGCGGACGTGTACGCGGAGCTCGGCGCGATGATGCCCCGCGCCGGGGGCGAGTACGTGTACCTGAGCCGTGCGATCCATCCGGCGGCGGGATTCCTGTCGGGTTGGGTTTCGCTCATCGTCGGCTTCTCCGCGCCGATCGCGGCCTCCGCGATCGCGTTCGCGAGCTACGTCGCGGCGGCGTTGCCGGCGGTGCCGCGCAGACCGGCGGCGCTCGGGCTCATCGCGGTCGTCACCATCCTCCACATGGCGAGCGTTCGCTGGGGCAGCCGCGTGCAGACGGTCTTCACCGCCGCGAAGATCGCCCTGCTCGTCAGCTTCGTGATAGCGGGGCTGGTCGTCGGCAGGGGAACCTGGGAGCACTTCGCGCTCGGCGGAGGCCCGCCGACGCCATCTCGTCTCGCGGTCGCCCTGATCTTCGTTTCGTTCGCCTATTCGGGCTGGAACGGCGCGGCATACATCGCCGGCGAGCTGAAGGCTCCGGGGAAGAACCTTCCGCGCGCGCTCCTCGGAGGGACGGCGGCGGTCGTCATGCTCTACCTGGCGCTGAACGTCGTCTTTCTCTATGCGCTGCCTCCTCCAGCGATGGCCGGCGAGATCGAGGTCGGGCACGTCGCGGCGCTATCGCTCTTCGGCCCGACGGCCGGCTCGATCCTCTCTCTCCTGATCGCGGTCGCGCTGGTCTCGTCGGTCAGCGCCATGATCATGGCAGGGCCGCGGGTCTATCTCGCGATGGCGGAGGACGGGCTCTTCTTCCGTCCGTTCGCCCGTCGAGGACGGCGCTCCGGTGCTCCGTGGGCCTCGGTCGCTCTTCAGGGCGGCATCGCCATCGTCCTTGCGCTCAGCGCCACGTTCGACCAACTCCTCGTCTACATCGGCTTCACGCTCAGCGTCTTCGCCGCGCTCACCGTGCTCGCCGCGTTCGTGTTGCGGAGCCGCGCTCCCGACGCCCCACGTCCGTACCGTGCGCGCGGTTGGCCGGTGAGTCCGGTCCTCTTCCTGCTGCTCTCGCTCTGGATGGCGACCTACGCCATCGTGACGCGGCCCGCCGAGAGTCTCGCTGGGATCGTCACGCTCGCCGTGGGGCTCGCGCTCTACTGGGTCCGCCGACGCCCTGCGGCCATGCGGTCGGACTCGCACGTCTGATGCGCGGTCGTCGCTGTGGGAGGCGCGGCTGTCGGTGGCGAAGACGGGCGAGTCGACATAGGATCAGGGGCGATGACGCCGCGTCACGCCGACGTGATGTTCGTCCTCGAGGGGGTACCTGGCGTCCTCGCCGTGTACGCTCTCGCAGCGAGGCACGAAGGGGGCTTCGACCTCGCCATCGAGGTCTCGCGGAGCTCCTTCGCGTCAGCGGCGCACTACGCGCTCCTTCGCGTTCTCTCCTACGAGGAGTGCGGGAGGATCCTGTATCGCGTTCCCTCGCACGGAGACCTGCTCCCGAGACCGATGGTGAATGCGACGCGGCTATCGTTGACGAGTGCCGAGCGCGAGCTCGCCCGCATGCGAGTCGGGCCGCTTCCTTCCGCAGTGGCGACCGACATGTCGCCTTCGAGCGATAGCGCGGCGGCCGAACCAGTGAGGCGCTCGCGGCGGCTCACGCGTCCGCCCAGCGACGCGCCGTTCTCGGCGCTGGTCGTCGACCTCGGCGACGACGTCCACGAGTCTTTGCGCACCGTCTTCCGCGGCGATGCTAGACACCGCATCGAACCGGACCAGGCGGCGGCGGCCGAGACCGCGCTGACGCGGCCGTTCCACATCATCCTCTGCAGCGCGCCCGCCGCGCTCGGGATGCGAGGCTTCCTCGCGCGCGTCGCATCCGAGGATCGGGCGGGCGGCGATGGAATCGTCGTGGTGGCCCCGGCTCGCGACGTCCCTTACGTGAAGTGGAACCTGGCGCGGTGGCACCGCAAGAACCCGATCCTTGCCACCCCGATCGACGATACGCTCCTTCGGCACGAGGCGTTCCGCGAGCACGTGGAGCTGTTCGCGCGAGCTGCGGCGGCGGAGGTCGCGGGGCTCGAGGGGGACCGCATCCACCGGCCTTGCTTCCGCAGGTTTCAGGTGCTCGTCATCGACGAGGAGCTCGCCACGGAGATCCTCTTCTCGTCCGGCATCCCGGGAGGTGGCGCCGACGTTGCGCTCGCGACGAACGCGATCGATGCGTTCGAGCACGTCGTCTCGCGCGATGTCGACCTCGTGCTGTGCAGCGCCACGCTGCGCGCGGACGGCGGCGAGCCGTTCTACCGCGTGCTCTGGCGGCTCAGCCCCGGGCTGAAGAGACGCACGGTGCTGGTCACGCCGCCGGATGCCGTCCCCGCGTCCGCTCCCCGCTCGAGCCCCGCGCGTTTCGTCGAACGCCCGTTGCGACGCGAGACGATCGCGCGCGTCATCGAGGACTTCACGAGGGGATGACGCCGAGGCGGCGCCGTCGCGACGTGGCGTTCAGCGGCAGCTCAGCGAGCATCGCTGCTCGTTGATCTCGCGGTCCTTCGGCACGACGTACGCGACGCTGGCGAGCTCGGGAGCCTCGCCCGTGCACGAGGACGTCATGAGCCTCAGCCACAGCTCGTCGCCGCGCTCGTAGAGCATCGGCTTCGCGCCGGCATGCGCGTCGAACGCATAGGCGATGACGTCGTTCGTTGCGAAGTCGATCGCGCTCTCGACCGAGGGAGGGAGAGGAGCGGCCACCGCAGCGCCCTTCTCGTCGGCGTCGCTCGCGTCGGCGCCCATGTCGCTCTCCGCGATGCAGAAGGCTTCAGTCAGCTCCCTCGAGTTCGTGAAGCGCCCAGCGATCGGCAGCGCAGCGAGGGACTTCCGGTGGGTGTAGCCGCGGGGGCAGTCGATCTCGATCGGCGCGATCTCGGCGGGCACGAGCCCGCTCACGTCGGGCGTGCACGCAGGATCGCGATCCGCGCTCCCGCGCGGCGCGGCTCGCGTGGACTCGCGCTCCCTCTCCTGGCGTCCGGCGAACGAGGTTGTCGCGGAGTCGTTGCAAGCGACGCTTGCGGCAAGCGCCAGCGCTGTCCAGGAGCCACTCGAAGCAAGGCGGCCCAACCACGGCCGCAGACGGGAAATCATCGAAGCCACAGGAGATGCAGCAACGGGCGTACCCGCCGATTTCCGCAGTGTTGTCGCGACGACCACAGGTCTACGCACGACTTCCGTGTCAGGGGCGTGGAGCCGGAGCTACAGGCGTACGGCTGGGCTACGTGTGGACGACCGCTTCGACGTTGTGGCCGTCGGGGTCGAGCACGAAGGCTCCGTAGTAGTTGGGATGGTAGATGGCGCGGATGCCCGGCGGTCCGTTGTCGCGTCCTCCCGCGGCGTAGAACGCGTCCACCTCGGCACGGTCCTTCGGTCAAGCAGACGTGGACCGGGGTGAGCACGCGGACCTGGTCCGGCGTCTGGAAGTCCATCCCTCCAGAGCCGATCCAGAGCTCGGGCTTACCGTTCCGACCAAAGCCACAGGCCGCTCCGTGCTCCATCACGAGCGAGATCCCGAGCGGAGCGAGGGCCTGCGTGTAGACGGCCTTCGAGCGTGCGGTATCGGTGACCTGAAGGACATCTGGTAGCGCTCGACGGCGCTCCGCTATACGCGCGACCGCGCGGTGAAGGACCTCTGGGGGTACTGCGCGACCTGTTACTACGCCGACGAGTGCAAGGCGGGCTGCACCTGGACGGCCGACGTTCTCTTCGGGAAGCCGGGGAACAACCGGTACTGCCATCATCGCGCCCTCGAGCTGAAGAAGTGCGGCCTTCGGGAGCGTGTCGGTCCGGCCCGTGGAAGAGGAGTAGCGGCCGAGCGTTCTCCTTGCATGCGAACGGCTTGGATCGACGCGACGCTGTCCGCGCTGCTCGGCTTCCTAGCCGCACTCCTCGCCGTGGCGGCCCGGGTGCGCGTCCGCGTTCGCTCGACGCAGGACGCGCACCCGACCCGGCCGTCGTTCGGCGGCTGGGCGGTGGCCGAGCTCCCGGACGGCTCGTCGTCGCGGCTGCTCGCCGACGACGGGATCGACGACGCCACGCGCATCGAGCTTGCGAAGGCCTGGCAGGGGGTCGCGCTGTCGGCGCATCGCGCCCTCGCGGCGTCGACCCACCGTGCGCTCGATCTGGTGACGCTCCGCGCGCCCCCGGATCTCGTCGTGGCCGCTCACGAGGACGCGATCGTCGAGGTCCGCCGCGCGAAGCTCTGTTTCTCGGTGGCTCGGGCCATCGGTGGGTCGATCGCTCCGCGCGGCGAAGACGGCGCGCCGCGCCGAGCGCTCCCCGGTCTTCGCCCCGTCGCGCTGGCGATGCTGGCGACCGAGGTCGTTCTCGAGGTGGCTCTCACGCGCGGTCTCGCCGCGCGCATCGACGCGAAGCTCGCGCGGAGGACGACCGATCGAGCCATCCGCGCGGCGCTCGAGGAGATCGCGAGCGGGGAAGGCCACCACGTGAGCCACGCCTGGGCGATCGTCGAGTGGTGCATCTCGGAGGGTGGCGCTCCGGTCGAGCACGCGCTCCGGGCGCTCGTTGGGCGTCTTCCTTCGATCGCGCCGGAGCGGTCGCAGGAGGCGAGCGACGGCGGGTGGGAGCGCTGGGGGATTGCAGGCGCGGCGCTCGAGCGGCAGGAGCACGCGCGCGTGATCGAGGCGATCGAACGGAAGCTCACTGCGCTCGCCGGCACGGCCGCGGCGGGCGAGCGTCTGCTGGCCGCTTGAGGAGATCGCGGCTCACACGCGTGCTGCGCGCCCTCGGTCCTCGCGCTCGTGGAGCGACCGCCGGGCTGACGCTCTTCGTGAGCGTCGTTCCCGGCGGTTGCCGTGTCAGGCGTCGGCTCTGGGCTTCGGCGCGTCGGGCCCGAGCTTCGACACGTCACCCTCGGCGAGCTGCCGGAGGATCTCGTCGTAGAGGTAGTCGAAGCGGTCGCGGACTTCCTTGTCGACGCGCTTCTCGTACGTCTGCGTTGCGAGCCCGATGTCCGCGCTCATCCGCTTCCAGAGGTCCTTGGCCTCGCGGCCGGCCTTCACTTCGTCCTCGTGATAGAGCTTGATCTCGCTCACCGAGAGACGCGCGAGGCGGCGAGCCGCGGCGTGCCTCGGATCGTTCTTCTCGAGCTCGGCGGTCGCCGGGTTCGACGGGGGCGCATAGCGCGCTGCCGGGCTGGCACCGGATGCCGGCGCGGCAGGCTTCGGCGCCTCGGCCTTCGGGGCGGGGGCCGCGGGGACGGCCGCAGGCGCCGGGGGCGGCGGAGAAGGAGGAGGTGCTTCGGCGGCGGGCGCGGCCGCCGCGACCTTCTTCGGCTTCGGTGCCTCGGGTCCGAGCTTCGAGGCGTCACCCTCGGCAAGCTGTCGGAGGATCTCGTCGTAGAGGTAGTCGAAGCGGTCGCGGACTTCCTTGTCGACGCGCTTCTCGTACGTCTGCGTTGCGAGCCCGATGTCCGCGCTCATCCGCTTCCAGAGGTCCTTGGCCTCGCGGCCGGCCTTCACTTCGTCCTCGTGATAGAGCTTGATCTCGCTCACCGAGAGACGCGCGAGGCGGCGAGCCGCGGCGTGCCTCGGATCGTTCTTCTCGAGCTCGGCGGTCTCTGGATTCGACGGGAGGGCGCGTGCGGCGAGCCCCGTCGGCTTGCCGGCTTCGGCGGGCTTCGCGGGAGCGGCAGCCCCAGCGGGAGGAGGAGGCTCGATCGGTTTGGGCTTCGGCGTCTCGACGACCTCGGCCTTCGTCGGTGTCGGCTCGACGGGCTCGAGTGTCCGGCGAACCGTGCGGGTCGGCGCCTCGGGATCGAGGATGTTGCCGGACGCCGCGGCGTTCATCGGAGGCGGGGCCGCCGTGGGCGAGCTGGTCGCGCTCTCGGTCGTCGTCGCGGCGGTCGCGAGCGCGGGGGCCTCGGGACCGAGCTTCGAAGCGTCACCTTCGGCGAGCTGCCGGATGATCTCGTCGAGGAGGTAGTCGAAGCGCTGGCGCACCTCGGGGACGACGCGCGCATCGAACGTCTGACGCGCCAGCGCGATGTCCTGCTGGAGGCGCTTCCAGAGGTCCTTGGCCTCGCGACCGGCCTTCACTTCGTCCTCGTGATAGAGCTTGATCTCGCTGACGGAGACGCGCGCGAAGCGGCGCGCGGCTGCGTGACGGGGATCGTTCTTCTCGAGGTCGGCGGTCGCCGGGTTCGGTGGAGGGGCGAACTTCGCGACGGTGGCCGCCGCCGCTGCTGCTGCCGCTGCTGCCGCGGGCTTCGCTGCGGGCGCGTCGTTGAGCGCGGAGAAATCGTGCTCGTCCGGCGCAGACTTCGGAGCGACGGGCACCTTGGGCTCGGAGACCACGGGCTTCGCGGCGGCGGGCACCCTGGGCTCGGAGACCACGGGCTTCGTGGCGACGGGCACCCTGGGCTCGGAGAGCGCGGGCTTCGCGGCGACGGGCACCCTGGGCTCGGAGAGCGCGGGCTTCGCGGTGGGGACTCGCGCAGCGGAGGTCGGGGCCTTCGGGGCGACGGGCGCCTTCGGCTCCGAGAGAGAGGGCCTGGCGGCTGCAACCTCGGGCTCCGCGATCGGGACCGCGGGCTCGGGCCTGGCGGCCGGGACCTCGGGCGTGGGCATCTCCACGGCGAGCGCCGCGGGCGGTGCCGGCGGCATGAGGGACTCGCGCCGGATCGCTTCGGCCACCGACTCGTCGCTGATGTCCGAGTACGAGGGCATCGCACGGCGGGGCGCGTCGGGCGTCGAGCCTGCTCGCGGCACGGGCGGCGCAGCCGCAGGCGCCGGCGCCTCGGTTGCGGTCTCGATGACCTGATCGGTGACGATCTCCTCGATGGACGGAGGGATCACCTCGGTCGACGGCGGCGTCGGCTCCTCGACCCTCACAGCCTGCTCGGCTGCAGGCGCTGGAGGCGCGGCGTGCGCGTCCGTCGCCTTGGCAACGGGCATCGGGACGCTGGCGGGAGGGGGCGCTCCTTGCGTCGCCGGCTCGCTCGCGGCCGCTTTCGTCTCCGTCTTCGCGGGCGGGGGGGCCAGCTCGCGAGGCGGTTCGAAAGGAGGCGTCTCCGGCTCGGCTGCCTTGCGCCGCCCACGGGCGACGAGGATCAGCACGATCAGGAGCGAGAGTCCGACGACACAGGCTACGACGACGGTCGTGCTCGGCATTCGTGCCGAGCATATCCACATTGGCGAAGCGATGGGGGCCTCTCGTGACTTCGTAACGTCGAGGTTGTCCAGGACGCCCGCCGTCGGCACGAAGGTAGGGCTTGGTCCGGGTGGGCGTCCGTGGTCGCCCCCTTGACCACGCCCAGGGGCGGTAGCGGGGTCACTTGGTCGGGTTGCAGGCCCAGCTCACGTCGTCGATGCGCCAGCTGTCGCCGCAGCTCCGGGCGGACGCGGTCGCGGACTGCGAGGCGGACGGGCCAATGATGAACCGGGCGCCATCCTTCGAGCGGCGAGTGACCTTGCCGGTCGCGGTCTCGCACTGCACGGTCCAGGAGAGGGAGCAGCTCAAGCCCCGATCGCAGTTGTTGTCGATCGAGAGGGTCAGGCCGTCGCCGCTCTGACCTTCGCGCATGTGGACGCAGTCGTTGGCGGAGTCGGCCGCCCGGACGTCGGGCGCCCGGAGCGCAAGGAGGGAGAGGGGCCCGAGGGCGGCGATGAGGATCGCAGGGCGTGCTCGTTTCACCCGCCGATAGACAGCGCGGTCGCTCATTGGTTCCGCCGGGGCCAACGGTGCGGGGTGGCGATGGGTGCCTCTGGGGGCCAACGTGCTAATCTTGGCCGCGGCTGCATGTCGTCCGATCACGTCCGCGTCTGCTCTCCCGTGAATCCCGGCGACATCGTCGGCGGGAGGTATCGTGTCGAGCGCGTCCTCGGAGCCGGCGGCATGGGGGTCGTCGTCGCCGCGAAGCACACCGAGCTCGATCAGCCGGTCGCGTTGAAGTTCATCCTCCCCGAGGCGGTCTCGGGGAAGGACGCCATCGAGCGCTTCATGCGCGAGGCGCGCTCGGTCGCCCGCTTGAAGAGCGAGCACGTGGCGCGGGTGTTCGATGTCGGGCGTGACGAGACCGGGAGCCCGTACATGGTCCTCGAGCTCCTCGAGGGGCTCGACCTCGCCAAACTGAACAAGCAGAAGGGGCCATTCCCGGTCGCCGACACGGTGGAGTACGTCCTCCAAGCGTGCGAGGCCCTCGTCGAGGCGCACTCCGCGGGGATCGTCCATCGCGATCTCAAGCCTCAGAACATCTTCGTCAGCCGTCGCCTCAACGGGACGCCGCTCGTGAAGGTCCTCGACTTCGGTATCGCGAAGGCTTTCGGCGCAGCGGCCGTGGGCCAGCTGGCGTTGACGGACTCGCAAGCGGTGATGGGGTCGCCGCTCTACATGGCACCCGAGCACATGCGCTCCGCTCGCGCCGCGGACATCCGGAGCGATATCTGGTCGCTCGGTGTGATCCTCTACGAGCTGCTCGGCGGACAGCCGCCGTTCGACGGCGAGACCGTCACCGAGGTGTGCATTCGCGTCGTCAACGAGCCGCCCGAGTCGCTGCTCGCGCTTCGCCCCGGTCTCGACGAGAAACTCGTGGCGGTGGTGATGCGAGCCCTCGAGAAGGATCCTGCCCGTCGCTGGCAGAACGTCGCCCAGCTGGCGACGGCGCTCGAGCCGTACGCACGCAGCGCGCAGCAGGGAGTCGTGCTTCGACCGTGGCGCTCGTTCGAGGACACGATGGACTCCCGGCCACCGCCGAGAGGTGCCGATGACACCGGGCCGTCGACCGCGGTGACGATGCCGACCGGCGAGGACATCGCGCGGGCGCTCCGGGGCGTGTCAGGACCGGCGCCGTTCGGGGCGGTCACTCCGGCGCAAGCCCGTTCGGCGCCGCCGTCCGGAGACATCGTCCGGCCGCTCGTCTCCACCGATGTCACGTGGGGGCGGGGCGCCGAGCCCGAGCCGCGCCGGTCTCCGTTCAGGCTGGGCATCGCCGTCGGCGCGATGGTGTCGATCGCCGTGGCCGCGGTGGTCATCATCGGGCTTCGCTCGTCGTCGGTGGTGAAGGCATCCGCGTCATCGCCGCCGCCTCCGTCGGTCGCGGAGGCGACTCCGGCACCGTCGGCGGCTCCAGCGCCTTCGTCTGCGCCTGCGCCGTCGGACCCGCCGCCGGCTCTCTCCGTGGTGGTCGCCGAGACCGTCGTTTCGCCGTCCAGCCTCCCAGCGGCGACCGTGGCTCCGACCGTCCGGGCCCGCCCGCCGGGCCGCGGGCGAGCGACGACCCCGGCGACGACGAATGGCAGCACGGCCGCGCCCGTGGCGCCGCCGGTGCCGGCCGATACGCAAGCACCAAACGGCGCGCCGATCCTGCGCTAGCATCTGCGACCACGCGTGCGAGCTAAGAAAGCATTCAACGCGGGCCGAAAGCCCACTGGTGCGGGTGGTTGGGGCGCGCGCCCCAAGCGCATCGCTGTTGCCGTCTGTGCGGCCTTGGCATTCGCTGCCCCCGTTGCGCATGCCGATGCGTCATCGGACGCCGATGCGCTCCTCACGAAGGGCGTAGAGCTCCGTGAGAAGGGGCGAGACGAGGAGGCCCTCGAGGTCTTTCGCCAGGCGCTCGCGAAGTCTCCGAGCGCTCGGGCCCGGGCGCAGGTCGCGCTCGCCGAGCAGGCGCTCGGGATGTGGGTGCTCGCGGAGACGGACCTGTCCGCTGCGCTCGCGAGCACGGGCGACCCGTGGATCACGAAGAACCGGGGCGCGCTCGAGGGGGCGCTCGCCGTCATCCAGAAGCGCATCGCGACGCTCGAGGTCCGCGGCGCCGAGCAGGCCGACGTCTACGTCGACGGCGTCCGGATCGGGGCTGGGAGCGGACCGTTCCGCGTCGAGGCGGGCAAACGCACACTCGAGGTTCGTGGGGCGGGCTTCCACTCGACCACGCGCACCGTCGAGCTGCCGCCCGGCGGTGTTGCGCGTGAGACCGTGACGCTGGTGCCTTCGCCCGCGGCGGCCGGTAGCGCTCCGCCTCCGCCTGCCGGTGGCGTACCGCCGGAGGAGCGATCGCGTCCCGCTCAGGAGGACCCCGGATCCGGGCAACGGCTCCTCGGCTGGGCGTTCGTCGGTACGGGCGCCGCGCTCGTCGCGACGGGCGGCGTCGGGATGTTCGTTCGCAAGGGCATCATCGACGAGTACAACGCCACAACCTGTCCGGGGCTCGGCGCCGAACAACCGAAGAGCTGCGACGATCAGGTCAGCGCGTCCCGCACCTGGCTCACCGTGTCGCTCCTCACCCTCGTCGGAGGCGGCGCCTTCGCCGTGGGCGGGCTCGTGCTCGTGGCCACGGCGCCGTCCGCGGAGGCGCCCTCGAAGAGCACAGCCGCATCGAGGCCGTCGCTCGCGTGCTCGCCGACGACGGCCCCGGCCGGGATGGCCATCGCGTGCGCGGGGCGCTTCTGAGCTAACGTTCGAGGTCGACGTGCGACCTCCCGACGAGCCGCATCACTCGCCCTCCGAGCTCGGCGGCGTATCCCGCCTTCGGCCGGTGGCGATGGCGTCCTTCGCCCCGCGCGGACCAGGTTATGACCCGCGCGTCCGCCTCGCGCGCCGGCTGGTGGCCGTGCGCGGCGGGCCCGACGCGATCGTACTGGCGTTCGGCTGGGCCGACCGCGCCGTACGCGTGCAGGTCGCGGCCGTGGGGGCGTGCTCGAGTGAGGACGTCGAGCGCGCGATCGCGACAGCCCGCGCCGTCGCTGCGGTCGACGACGATCCGACGGAATTCTTCGCGATGGTCCGCCGGCACGCGTTGCTCGGTCCGCTCGCGCGCGCCGTCGACCCGCGGATCGCTTCCACGCCCACCGTGTTCGAGAGCTTCGCGGTCGCGGTCATCGAGCAGCTCGTCACCACGTTCGAGGCGAGGGCATCGATCCGGCGGCTCTGGAGGATCGCGGGAGAGCCCGTCCCGAACACGGAGCTCCGCGCCGCGCCGACCGGAGCCGCGGTCAAGCGCGTGCCGATGTGGAAGATGCACGCGATCGGAGTCGGCTCGCGGCGAGCCGTGACGTTGCACGAGGGTGCAGGGCGCGCGGAGGCTCTCGAGCGCCTCCGCGCGCATTCGCCCGAGGTCGCGATCGAGAAGCTGCAGAGCCTCCGCGGCGTCGGCCCGTGGACCGCGAATGCCGTCGCGAGAAGCGGCCTTGGCTGGGGGGACGCGGTGCCGGTGGGCGACTTCCATGCACCCTACACGATCACGGCGGCGCTCGGCGGCCCGGACGACCTCACACGCGACGATCCGAAGGCCGCAGACGCGGCGATGCTGGAGATGCTCGAGCCGTTTCGACCCCACCGAGCGAGGGTCGCGCTGCTCGTCGAGCGACATACGGCGATGCAACGAGGCCGGCGGCTACCCCGCATCGATCCGCACCGGTGCGAGCCGTGGCGCTATTGACGGCGCCCTATTTCAGGCACTCGACGCGGTAGATCTTCCGCCCGTCGGCGCTGAAGCGGTACGGCGGATCGCACGGCGCGCCCGCCGGCGCCGGATCGGCCGGTGCTTCGCGCACGATGCGCACTGCACGTGCGCGGAGCTCGCGCGCGACGCGCCGATTGTCGACGGCGCTGCGTCGCTTCGCCGTCGTCTCCGCCTCGCTGACGGCGAGGTCGGCCTCGAGATCCTCGGCGCGCGAGACGAGCGCCTCGCGATCGTCTCCCGCTGCTCGATCGGCGCGATCGCGCGCAGCCTTGGCGCTCGCTCGGAGCGCTGGAAGGCGCGCTGCGATCTCGACCGCCGCCCGCTCGTCCGAGGTCGCGGCCTCGTCGAGGAGGCGCGCCCGCGCGAGGAGGTCTCGCGCTCGCGCGACCGGCGGTTCGTCGGCCGTCGAGGCCGGAGTCGCCGGTGCTCCCCAGGTCGCCGGAGCACCGGACGCGGGCGGACACGCCCCGTCGGCATGGGCAGGGAGCGCGGAGAACGAGACCGCGCCGAGCACCGCGGCGGCGAAGAGGGCGCACTTCATCGACGGTGATCGTAGCTCAGGTTCGGTGCTTCTCCACCTCGGTCGAGCGCGGCCGGGGGCCGGCCCGATCTGGCCCGGGCCAGGGGGAGCGGGGGCAAAGCGCGAGGATCGCGAGGGGGCGGCGCCGGCACGCTTCGTTCATGGGCCGGCGCATGGCGGACGCGCAAGCGGCGGCGGGAACGGGCGAGGGGAGCAGCGTCGTCTTCACCGGTGGCACGTTGCTCGTAGGGGGCAGTGCGGGGAGCAGCCTTCGGCGAGCCGGTGTCGTCTGGGACGACCGCGCCGGGAAGCAACGCGCTCCCGCGTACCTCTTCGGCGAGATCGCGGCGCGTGCGGACGCCGCGGGAGAGAGGCTCACCGGTGATCTTCGCGAGTTGTGGCCGCCGGCCCCGCGCTCCTGGGACCGCCTCGCGCTCCGCTCCTACCAGGAGGCTGCCCTCTCGGCGTGGATGGTCGCCGGTCGGCGAGGGATCCTGGCGCTGCCGACGGGAGCCGGGAAGACGCGGGTCGCGCTCGCGGCAATCCTCGCGTGCGGCGTCCCCGCGGTCGTGCTGTGCCCGACCCGGGCGCTGATGGGGGCGTGGGCGTCGCAGCTAGGCGCGACGCTCGGCGAGCGCATCGGCATCGTCGGCGACGGTGAGCGAACGATCGAGCGCGTGACCGTGATGACGTTCGAGAGCGCGTACCGTCGCCTCGACGGTGTGGGGGATCGCTTCGGCCTGCTCGTCGTCGACGAGGTCCATCACTTCGCGAGCGGCGCACGTGCGGAGGCGCTCGAGGCATGTGCCGCACCGGCGCGGCTCGGCCTCTCGGCGACGGCGCCACCCGCCGGGACGGAGGGCGCGTTGCGGCTCGCCGAGCTCGTCGGACCCGTCGTGACGGAGATCAAGGTGGCCGAGCTCGCAGGCACGCACCTCGCGGAGCTGTCGATCGTCCAGCTTCCCGTCGAGCTCGCAGCCGACGAGCGCGAGCGCTACGAGCGACTCGTCGCGCCGTTCGCCAGCTTGCGGCGCCTCTTCTTTCGGCAGCACCGGGGCGCCGGTTACGAGGAGATGGTGCGCGTCGTGGGCAGTACGGCGGAGGGGCGCGCGGCGCTGCGCGATCATGCGGCCGCCGTTCAGGTGGCGTGCTTTCCACGCGCGAAGCAGGCGCTCGTATCGACGCTCCTCGCGCGGCATCGCGCGGATCGCACGATCGTGTTCACGGCCCGGGTCGAGGATGCGTACCGCGTCTCGGAGAGGGACCTCGTCCCGGTGATCACCGGGGAGGTCGGTGCCCAGGAGCGCGACCGCATCCTCGCCAAGTTCAGGGATGGACGCGTGCGCGCGATCGCCTCGGCGCGGGTGCTGAACGAAGGGATCGACGTGCCCGACGCGCGGATCGCGATCGTCGTGAGCGGCTCGCTCGGCGCTCGGGAGCACGTGCAGCGGATTGGCCGCGTCCTCCGGCCGGCTCCGGGCAAGCGCGCGCTCGTCTACGAGCTGGTGACGCGCGGAACGCTCGACGAGCGCCTGGCGCGGTCGCGTAGCTTGGACGCGCGGCCATCGCCGCTCGAGCGTGCAGGGGACGACGGAGGAGCCGATGTTGCTGCCGTTTGAGTGCCTCGCGTACACGATCGTCGACGGCCGGCTCCTCCCGACTTGGCTCGGCGAGGCCGACGAGCCGTTCGTGGCCGCGGTGCTCGATTCCGTGGCCGCGCTCGCCGGCCTCTCGGTCGGAGAAGCGGAGCTCGTGGCGCCAGGCGCGCTCGCGCGGGTAGCGCGTGAGGCGAAGATGCCGGTGCGTGTCGCGGAAGCGCTGTGGGCGATCGAGCGCAGGCGGTGGGAGGCGCGGATCGACGCGGCGGTCGACCCCGAGGCGCTGCGCGAGGTGGTCTTCGAGCTCGCTGCTCGCCACCCGCGCGAAGCGGCGATCTCCGAGGCGGCCCGGCGGTTCGGTATCGCTGGCGACCTCGTCGTGGGGAGCCTCTTCGCCGATCGGAAGGTCCGCCGAGTGCTCGTGGCGCCGGACCGACCCCCGCACCCGCGGGACCTCGTCGCCCGGTACAACCTCGCGCTCGCACAGGCGCTCGTCGCTCGCTCGATGGAGGTAGAGGCGACGATCGCAGGCGACGCCTCGACCGTTGCGCGCGCCGCGAAGCGTGACGGTCTCCTCGTGCGCTTCGACGCGGAGGGCGAGACGATGCGCCTGACGCTCACCGGGCCGCTCGCGATCTTCCACGACACCGCGAAGTATGGGCGCATGATCGCGCGCTTCGTACCCGCGCTCATGGCGGCGCCGTCGTGGTCGCTTCGCGCGCGGGTCACGCTCGGCGATCGGAGCGCGGTGCTCGCTCTCGAACGCGACGGCGCGATCGCGTTCGCGTCGACGGTGCCGGCGGCGCCGGACGGAAGGCTCGCGCGCCGAGTCGCCCGCGCCCTTCGCTCCGCCGGCGTCCGCGTCGACCTGCACCCCGAGCCGGTGCGTGCGGGATCGACGCTCGTCCTCCCCGACTTCGCCTTGGAGTGGTCGGCGCAGAGGGTCCTGGTCGACGTCGTGCCGTTCGCGACGCCGGAGTATCTGGAGTGCAAGCTCGCGGCGGCCGCTGCGCTCGGTGTCCCGATGCTCGTATGTGTCGACGCGCGTTTCATCTCCGTCGAGTCGCCCGCGGTGGTGCCCTACCGTGGCGCGATCGACGCGTTCAGTCTGTATGCCGCGGCGCTTCGGGCGGCCTCGGGCGGCCTCAGGCCTTCGCCTTCGCCTTCGTCGGGGCTTTCGCCTTCGCCTTCGTCGGAGCTTTCGTCTTCGCCTTCGTCGGAGCTTTCGCCTTCGCCTTCGTCGGGGCTTTCGTCTTCGCCTTCGTCGGGGCTTTCGTCTTCGCC